>Ga0080004_1161902_pt1 | contig 129990 bp, 117 predicted proteins | sample WasSprMetagenome_FD_69207 | JGI IMG/M metagenome (GOLD analysis project Ga0080004, IMG submission 69207) | Sulfidic aquatic microbial communities from Washburn Spring, Yellowstone National Park, USA - WS (SPADES assembly) (version 2) | ecosystem: Environmental > Aquatic > Thermal springs > Hot...
CCTCTTGATTGCATAAAAAGAAGAGCTGTAAAGATAATATTAGCTTAGTTCTTTCTTCTCTTCTTTTTTATTCTACTTTATACCTCTTATTTTCAAGTTTCAATATTTATTGAACATTCTCAAAAATAGTTGACACATTTATTGGTAAGAAGTATAATCTTAAATGAAGTTTATTTGAAAGGGAGGTGGTGAGAGAAACTCATATAACCATGATGGTTAATCTTTTATGGATTGATTTAGGAAAATTAGAGAGGAAGCTTTTTATCCCTTTTGGGATAAAAGAAGCTCTCTCTAAAATATTATTATATGATGGGAGGGTCGTATGAGTAGGAGGTTTTTAGCAGTTTTACTTACATTGTTTTTGCTTTTAAGTGTTTCTTTTGCTCAAACAACAAAATTCAAAGATGTTCCAAGTAATCACTGGGCAGCATCTGCAGTAAAGTATCTAACAGATTTGGGGATTATTTCAGGTATAAAACCAGATACTTTTGGTGGTGATCTCTATGTTACAAGGTATCAGGTTGCAGTATTACTCTATAAATTAATTCAGGCATTACAAGCAGGAAAAATTGCATTACCTACTGCAGATGTGGAAGAGTTAAAAGATCTTGTAAGTCAACTTCAAGATGAGTTAAAGCTTGTAGGTGCTAATGTTGAAGATTTGATGTCTGCACTACAGGATCTTGATTCAAGGGTATCAGATCTTGAATCTGCAGTGCAAGAGAAGGTGAGCGTAGAGGATGTAGAATCAATGATTCAAGAATCATTGGCAGATGTTACATCAAGGCTTGATGATTTGGATAGCAGAATATCAGATCTTGATACAAGAGTGTCAGATCTCGAATCAGCAGTACAATCAATGGAAAAAGTAGAAGTAACTCCAGAGCAGATTGAAGCTATAGTTGGAGAGAAATTGGAAGAAGTTGTTAGTGCAAAAGTGGAAGAGAAAATTGGAGATCTTGAAGGCAGAGTATCAGATCTTGAGGGATTTATAACAGATCTTGACAGCAGATTAGCAGATGTAGAGACAGCATTAGTAGATAAGCCATCTCTTGATGAAGTGCAAGCAATGATAGAAGAGAAGATATCTGAGATTTCTATTCCAGATGTTGAGGAATTAACTGGCAGAGTATCAGATCTTGAGGATAGAGTATCTGCAGTAGAGACAAGACTCGATGATGTTGACTCTGCAATATCTGATTTAATGAGCACAATTGATGAAGTTAATGCTAATCTTGTGGATCTCCCTGATAAAGTAGAAGAGGTATTAGCACTAAAAGATAAATTGGATGAATTAATAAAAATGGTAGAAAGCATTGAGGGTATTGAAGTTCCTGCTGAATTAGAAGATATTAAGAGCTTTGTTACAGATTTAGATGCAAAGGTTTCTGATCTTGCTGTAGCGATAGAAGATCTAAATACACTTGCATCTGATCTTCAATCTCAAATTGATAATGTTAATGCAAGAGTAGATGAATTAAGTGCATCCTTAGACAACATCAATTCTAGTATAGATGCTTTGTCTACCAGCGTTGACGATCTCTATGTATTGAATGATGGAGTTTCTACAAGACTTGATGAGGCAGTAAATAGACTTTCTGATTTAGAGAGCAAGGTAGCAGATCTTGAGAAGAAAGGTGTAAAACCATTCACATTAACATTAACATTTGGAGCAACATGGAACTTTAAAGATAAGTCTATATCAACAACACCTACAGCTATAAGTAAAGTAGTACTAACTTTAAACAATTTAGATTTTGGTATTAATAAACTTGTTTTGACATATGACAATTATGGATACTTTGCTTTGGATAACTATGGTTTAGTAGGATTTCCTGCACCATTATCTGCTTGTGTGAATATTGCAGGCGTAAAAGTTTCTGCAGGTGCTGGTAATAATGCTATAGGTGGAAAAGTTTCTGGAAGTATGGATAATATAAATTGGAATATATATGGAATGTTGAGTATAAACTCTGGTGCATATGACTTTGGTCCAGTTGGAGCAGATATAAGTATGGGTGTTGCAAAAGGAGTAACAGTATTTGCAGATGCTTACTATAATAATGCATCATTTGCAGGTCTCGTCGGAACAACCCTTGATGGATTATTAAAAGATACATCTGTAACTTTAAAAGCTAAGTATGTTGGTAATAAATTTGGAGCATATGCAGAAGTAAGTACAACATTAATGAAAGGCTTAGATGCTGGTGTATCTGTAGATATGTCTGATCTTTCAGATATCAATAAGGATACAGTAACAGTAACAGTATTTGGATCATATAAAGTTAATGAGAGATTAACATTATCAGGATATGTAACCAACAATTCTGGAGATAACAATGTATCTAAATTAAGTCTTGGAGTAAGCTATGTCCCAGTAGATAATGTAAGCCTTACACTTGGTGTTGAAAAAACTGCATTACCATTATTTACAAGTAATCCATATCCGGATAGCGTAAACTTCGGAACAACAATTACATTCTAAGAATTAGAATCAGTGGGGTGGGGATATTTATCCCCACCCCTTTTTATTTATAAAAGAGAGTTAATAAAATTCTTTATTAATGGTAATAATTTAACAAGAGTTTTTGGAGTAATAAGATTAGGGAATATTTTTATGATAGATGTTTGATAAGCAGTATCACCATATTTTTCCAGGTCCTTTAAAATTTTATCGTTTTCTTTTAAAATATCCCATATTAGATTTAAATCATTATCTCTTAAGGAATTTAAAAATTTTCTGACAACCTTTGTAAAAATTAATTCTTTACCAAAAGATTTTTTTGTTATTTTAGGATAATTTGATAAATGGAATATATTATTATCCTCAAGATATTTTTTGATTTGATTTACTGCTATCTCAGCACCTTTTAATCCAAAATAAATACCACCACCTGTTGTTGATTTATTGTAACCTGCAGCATCCCCGACTATTAGGATATTTGGGGATATAAATTCTTCATAAGGTCCAAAAATAGGAATTATCCCTCCGTAGGCTTTTTCTATATATATTTTTTCAGATCTTTCCCTTAGTTTATTCTTTATAAAATTGTCAAGAAATTCTTTTGGATTATATGAAGGATTTACAGCAACACCCAATTTGACTATATTTTTAAATGGTGAGATCCAAAGAAAAAAACCTGGTGAATAATTACTTCCAAGATAAACTTCTACGCATTCCTTATCTAATGGATTTAGGTCTGATAACTCATATTGAAGGGATATTAAGTAAGGTCTTGTTTTAAGCCCTATCTTTCTAAGAAATTGTCTTTTTGCCCCTTCTGCTACTAATATAACTTTTGCGTTAATATATTTTGTTTTACCTTTTTCTTCTACTATCAAGGTAGAATGACTTTCATAATGATTTACTCCTATTGCTTTTGAGTTAAATGAATAAGAACAGCCATTTTTTTCTGCATTTTCTGCAATTATTTTATCAAATAAGATTCTATCAAGGATAAAGGAATCAAAGTAATCCTTCTTAAGTTTTAAATATTCTCCTGAAGGAGAAAAAAAATATCCTCCTTTTAGGTTATTTACTATAGATTCCTTAGGTAGATCAAATTCCTCAAAGGCATGAACACTTAATTTACCAAGACAATGTATTGGTTCTCCGATTTTATCATGTTCTTCTAATATAAGGGTTTTTATATTATTTTTTGCTGATAAATATCCAGCGTAGCTTCCTACAGGTCCTCCGCCAATTATAACTAAATCCCATATCATAGAAAGACTTCTTCTTTTTCCTTATATAGTTCCCATGCAATATGAAGTCTTTTTATTCCCTCTGCCATTTTTTCAGAGGATACTTGTGAAAATGATATTCTTGCAGTATTTTTTCCTTTTTTAGAAACAAAAAATTCTTCTCCAGGGACAAAGCTGGTTTTTTGTTCTAAGGCTGTTTCTGCGAGCTTGTATGCATCTACCCATTCAGGGAAAACAAGGAAAAAGAAGAAACCTCCTTGTGGGAAATTCCACTTTGCGATGTCTTTAAATTTTTCGTCCAAAGCTTTCTTTAATGAATCTCTTTTAGTTCTATATGCAACCTTTAATTTTTCAACATGTTTTTCTAAATAGCCTAATTTATAAAATTGATATATTAACTTTTGGTTCAGTGTACCAGAACATAAATCTGTGCCTTCTTTAAGCCGTATAATCATTTGAGTGATTTCTTTTGGTGCTATTATAAATCCAGTTCTAAGTCCTGGAGAAAGTATTTTTGAGAAGCTTCCAATAGTTATAATTTTATTACTGTTAGAAAGAGTAACTAAAGGAGGATAAGTATCATGATCATAAGAAAGGAGGCTATAAGCCAAATCTTCTACTATAAAGAAATTGTATTTTTCTGAAAGTTCTATGAGTTTTATTCTTCTCTGAATTGCAAGACAGGTTCCTGCAGGGTTTGAAAAATCAGGTACAATATAGAGAACTTTAACAGGATCTTTAAGCTCTTTTAGTTTCTCTTCCAAGTAATCTATATCTATTCCATATTCGTCTTGAGGAATCCCTATTAGTTTATCCGAATACATACTCCAAGCTTGAATAGTACCTAAATATCCTGGTTCTTCAATTAGTGCTATGTCACCATCATCAAGAAATAATTTTCCTAAGAGGTCAAGTGCTTGTTGAGATCCTTCAGTAAGTACTATATTATCCGAAGGTATTGTCTTATTCCATTTCTTGAAAAGATTTTCACCTACTAATTCTCTTAGTTTTATGTCTCCACAAGTTGATGTATATTGAAAGGCAAGATTTCCTTCTGTTCTTAAGACTTCTTCATATGCATGTTTTAATTCTTCAACAGGAAAGAGATTGTTATCGGGAAGTCCACCAGCAAAGGAAATTGTTTCTGGGTCTTGAGCTAAAACAAATTTTGACATAGCATCGGAAATTCTGTAAGATACTCTTTTAGAGAAATTTCTCTTCCCCATTTTACCCACTCTCCTAAATTTTTCCATAAAATTAGCATAATTATGCTAAAAGGTCAAGGGGTACTATTTTATTTCTTTAATAATAACTTTTTCAACATATTTTAAAATTTCATTTTTATCGTCTTCATTAAGTTCTTCCTTTTTGACTTTTAAATAACCTGTAGCGCAGGCAATTTTTAATGAATATAGTGGATCATTAGTTCTTCTTAAACCATAGATAAAGCCTGCAAGAAATGCATCACCTGCTCCCCAATGTATTCCATCTATTGGTGGTAAAAAAGAATGGTATAATTTGCCATCTATAGATATTACAGCTCCCTTTTTCCCAAAAGAAATTATTGGATATTTTATTTGAAACTTTTCAATAAATTTAAAGGCATTTTTAATATCTTCTTTTGATTTAATGGTTTTATTTAAAACATCTTCCATTTCCTCTTTGTTTGGTTTTATTATATCAGGTTTAGATTTCAGGGCTTCTATGAATTCTTTTCCTTTAGCGTCTAATACTTTGATTATATAATGTCTTTCTGCCTCTTTTAATATTTTGAAATATATATCATAAGGCATATTAGGTGGGATACTTCCCGAAACTATTAAGGTATCCGCATCTTTAATATTATTTCTATATATTTCAAAAAATTCTTCTATTTTAGATTCAGGAATCTCTGATCCTGCGCCATTTAGAATAGTAAGCTCTTTTTTAGATAAGTCCTTTATTCCTATAGCAAATCTTGTATTATTTTGTACTTCTATAAAATTGAAATCAATATCTCTCCTCTTTAATTCCTCTTTCAGGATTATTCCGGTGCTTCCCCCACAAAAGCCAATAACTTTCATTTTTTCATTAAAGATTTTTAGGGTTTTAGCTACATTTATACCTTTTCCACCTGGCATAATGTATTCTTTCATTGATCTATTGACTTTATTTTTATAAAATTTTTCTGTATAAAATATAACATCCAAACTTGGATTCAGATTTACTATTAAAATCATTATTGCCTCCAGCTTTAATTTTTCTTATGATTATATTATACTTAATCTATGACTATGAGTTTAAGTATAGATGAAATTCTTATTAGAGCGGATGACCTAAAGCAGAGAGGTAAACTTTATAAAGCTATTACTTTATATGAAACCCTTTATAATGAAGTAATGGATGAAAATCTTTTATATTGGTTAAGATTAACTCTTGCCGATCTTTATTTTTGGATTAAAGATTTTGGTAGGGCAGAAAAATTTATTTTAGAAAATATAGAATCTAATCCTAATGATTCGTTTAACTATTACTATATGGGGTTTATAATGGTAGGAAGAGGAAATCTAAACAAGGCGAGGGAATATTTTGAGATTGCGCTAAGATTAGATCCTGATAACTCCGAATACTTAAGAGGTTTAGCCTGGGTTGAATTTTTAAAGGGTAATTATGAGGAAGCAGAAAATTTATTCAGAGAAGTGCTAAGCAAGGACCCAGAAAATAGTGCTGCCTTGGATAATTTAATTGAGCTTCTAATTAAAACGGAGAAGCTTGAGGAAGCAAAATTAGAGATAGAAAAATTTAGAGAAAGAGATCCAAAGGATTGGCAAATTCTTTACAGGATCCAAGAGTTAAAAAATAAACAAAAGGAAATTAAGAGAAACAGAGGGAAACTATGAGATTCCCTCTGTTTCTTTATTTTTCTGTAGGAATTTATCAATTTCACTACCATCAATAGTTTCTTTCTCTATTAATACCTTAGATAACTCTTTTAATATATCCTCATGATCTTTTAATAATGTTAATGCTCTGTTATAGGCTTTATCTACTATATTTTTAATTTCCTCATCTATAATTTTGGCTGTATCCTCACTATAGTTTTTAATTTGCATTAAATCTTTTCCAAGAAATATTTCAGAGTGATTTTCTCCAAGTGTTAGATTCCTTAATTTTTCACTCATACCATATTCACATACCATTTTTCTTGCAAGCTCTGTGGCTCTTCTTAAATCATCAGCAGCTCCTGATGTAGGTTGACCAAAAATAAGTTCTTCTGCTGCTCTTCCTCCAAGAAGTACTGCTATTTCAGCTTCTAATTCTTTTTTAGAAAGTAAATATCTATCTTCTTCTGGAAGTTGCAATGTATAGCCTAAAGCAAGTCCTCTTGGGATTATGGTCACCTTGTGTACAGGAGTTGCTTCAGGAATTAATTTCGCTACTAAGGCATGTCCAAGTTCATGAAAAGCCACCAATTCCTTTTCTTGAGGTCTTAGTATCCTATTTTTCTTCTCTGGTCCTGCAATTACTTTCTCTATTGCTTCTTCAAATTCTTCCATATTTATCTCATTTTTATTTTTTCTTGCAGATAAGATGGCAGCTTCATTCACAAGATTTGCAAGGTCTGCACCCACAAAGCCTGGTGTACTTCTAGCAATTATATCTATATTTACATCTTTTCCAATGGGTTTGCCTCTCAAATGTACTTCTAATATCTTTTTTCTTCCTTCAAAATCTGGTCTATCTACAATCACACGCCTATCAAATCTTCCTGGTCTCAACAAAGCTGGATCTAAGATATCTGGTCTATTAGTAGCAGCAAGCACAATCACGTTAGTATTCTCATCAAAACCATCCATTTCAACTAAAAGCTGGTTTAAAGTTTGTTCTCTTTCATCATGCCCTCCACCAAGTCCTGCTCCACGATGTCTTCCTACTGCATCTAATTCGTCAATGAAAACTATGGAAGGGCTTAGTTTTTTAGCCTGTGTAAATAGATCTCTAACCCTTGCTGCTCCTACTCCTACAAACATCTCTACAAATTCTGATCCACTAATGGAGAAGAAAGGTACATTTGCTTCTCCTGCAACAGCTCGTGCTAAAAGAGTTTTACCAGTCCCAGGAGGTCCTACCAATAATATTCCTCTTGGAATTTTAGCTCCAAGTCTTCTGTATTTTTGTGGATTCTTTAAGAAATCGACTACTTCTCTTAATTCTTGTTTTGCCTCTTCCACGCCAGCAACATCAGCAAATGTTACTTTAGGTTTATTATCTAAGAATAATCTTGCCCTGCTTCTTCCAAAAGAAAAAGCTTGATTATTACTTCCTTGTACCTGACGAAACATCATCCAGAAGAAAAAGATAAGTATAAGATAAGGAGCAAACCCTAAAATGAAACTTATCCATAAAGAAGTGTTATCTGGTGGTTTCACTTCTACCACAACATCATTTTTGATTAAAGTAGGAATTAAGTTAACATCTTGAGTTGGTAGATAGGTTTTAAATCTTGATCCATCTCGAAATAGACCATTGATTTCTTTTTCGCCAATTTCTACTTTAAATACTTCTTTGTTTTCTACAGATTTTATAAATTCTGAGTAAGGAATCTCTTTTTCCTTTGCAGAATTGTCAAGTATATTGGGATTAAAGAATGTAAAGATAAGAAAACCTATAAAGAAAATAATTATTAATCTTGAGATTATATTTTTCCAGTTCAACTATTTAAACCTCCTTTTTTGCCATTATATGTAATATTCTTTTTGTATCTTCAGTAATAGGCGCTATATTACTTCTTGCTACTCCTACTACCCACAAAAGTTCATTTTCCCAAAAAATGAGTGGAATTTCAAGTCTTTTCCATTTAGGAATTTTTTTATCAATAAACAAATCTTGAAGCTTTTTAGATTTACCTTTTAGGCCAAATGGTTTAATTTTATCTCCTTCTCTCCAATTTCTCACTATTAATTTATCTGTTTTTATTTTATCATAGTCAAAATAAATATGCCAAAGGTCATCAAATTTTATAGACTCTTTATTGTCTTCTATTATTTCAGTGATTATCTCATAACCTGAAGGAAGCTTTAAAGAACCAGGGATAGATAATATATATTCATAATTTTCCTCCAAGGTTTTCTTTATAAAATAGATTTTATCCCCATGTTTATATATTTTAATGGTATTCATTATTGCTATATTACCTGTTTTTCTCCTTTTAGAAAGTTTATTCATCAAGTATATTAAACCATCTATTGTAATATTTTCTCCCATTTTATTAAATATATTTTTTAAAATCCTTACTTTTATTGCATTTGGAATATTGCTCCAGTTATTATAATTGAATTCAAAACCATCCATATTACTTTTTATGTATTTATCCGAATACTCTATTGATATGTCTTTTAATAATTCTTGATCCCAATTAAGTATTATATTTTGATTTATTAAACTTTGAGGAAATTGGTCTATTATGTCTCTTAGAAATGGAATTAGTTGATATCTTACTTTGTTTCTTAAAGATATAGGTAAATAATTTGTAAAATCTTCTTTATACTTTATTTCTTTTTTATTACAATACTCTGTTGTCTCTTTCTTGGTAAGAACCAAAATAGGTCTTATGATTTTATCTCTCTTTGGTGGTATACCAGTAAGTCCTTCAAGTCCATATCCTCTTAAGAAATTCATAATTATAGTCTCTATATTATCATCTAAAGTATGTCCAAGGGCTATTTTTGTAAATCCATTTTTCTGAGCAAATTCTTCTATTATTTTGTATCTTTCATCTCTTAAGGTTTTCTCTGAAAGATTATCCGGATATATATTTAAAATGGTAAAAGGAATATTTTTTTTATTTGCATAGTCCTTTATTAATAGTTTTTCTTCTTCTGTATTCTGTCGAACATGATGATCAATATATAATAGGTGAAGAGTATAATTGTATTGTGGTGAAATACTATGAAGTATATCTGCTAATGCAAAGGAGTCACTTCCCCCTGAAATACATATAAGAATAGAGTCCCTCTCATTAATGAGGGACTCAGCATTAATAAAATTTAAAACTTTTTTCTCTATTATTTCTAAAAATTTATCTTTCACTTTTTATGGTGGCGGTGCAGGGATTCGAACCCTGGACACCACGGTTATGAACCGTGTGCTCTAACCGCTGAGCTACACCGCCGATATTCCTTGACTTAAATTATAATAGAAAATTTTATTTTAGACAATACTTTACTAATACAAAAACTTATGATACACTTTTTAACCAAAGAGAGGTATAGGGAAATACCGCCGGAGTGGCGGAATGGCAGACGCACTGGACTTAAAATCCAGTGGGGAGCAATCCCCGTGCCGGTTCGAGTCCGGCCTCCGGCACCAATCCTTGACCCCTCTTTAAAATTTTAAAAAAGAGGTGTTCAGAATGTCAGATAAAATGTTTGACGAAGAAGTTATAATTTTGGAAGATGAAGAAGGAAATACTTATGAGTATCTGATTAGAGATTTTGTGGAGGTAGATGATAAGACATATGTTCTTCTAACCCCTAAAGATGCTGAAGATATGGATGAAATTTATGTGTATCGTTGCAGGCTTTCAGAAAAAGATGGTGAGCTTTATATAGATGCTTTGGAAGCAATAGAAGATGATGATGAATATGAAAAGGTTGTGGAAGCTTTGGAAGCAGAGGAAGATTGGGAAGACGAAGATTGGGAAGAAGAGGATTTGGAAGAAGAAGATTGGGAAGAAGGAGAAGAGGAATAACAAATTAGAAAAGATCCTTATATTCTTTTCCTTTTCTCTAATTTTATTTACAATATTTATTTCTATAATACTTTTTGTCCCAAAGTCTAAAACTAATAAAAATATAGAAATATACATTCAAGAAGGTTCCTCACTCTCCCAAGTGGCTGATATATTATATAAAAATGGAATTATTAAATCCAAGGAGATATTTATATTGTATACAAAGGCTATTGGGAGAGAGAGGGACATAAAAAGGGGATATTATCAATTATCTCCATCTTATTCTCTTGTCCAAGTTGTGAATAAATTAGTAAATGGAGAAAATTTAAATATAAAAGTTACAATACCTGAAGGTGCATCTTTAAAAGAGATCGGAATAATTCTTGAAGAACATTTAAATATTTCAAAAGATCTTTTTCTTAAATATTGCACTTATTCTGATTATGCTCTATCTTTTTTAAAGGATTACAAAGAATTTTTTGGGGGTAAAATGCCTTTGTCATTAGAAGGTTATTTATTTCCTTCAACTTATTTTTTCCCAAAAGGTATTAAAGAGAAAGAGATTATAGAAATTCTTTTGAAAGAATTTTTTAAACAGATTTTAACTAATTTTCCTGATTATAAAGAAGATCTTAAAAAAATTGGTTTAACTTTTAATGAATGGATAATATTGGCGTCTATTGTGGAAAAAGAAGCAAAGATAGACAGAGAAAGGCCTTTAATTGCGGGTGTCTTTATTAATCGTTTGAAGAAAGGTTACATGCTTCAATCTTGTGCTACAGTAGAATATTTATATGATTTTAAGAAAAATCCTCTCTTATACAAAGATTTGGAGATTGATTCTCCTTATAATACATATAAAAATTATGGTCTTCCTCCTACTCCTATTTGTTCTCCATCCTTAAAGTCATTAGAAGCAGTATTACATCCTGAAGGAGATTATTTATTTTTTGTTTCAAATAATGATGGAACTCATACTTTTTCAAAAACCTATGAAGAGCATTTAAAAGCTCAAGGTTATAAAAGGTGATTATGATGTGCAAAATCTTGAAACCAAAAAGATATGTAGGATCAATATTTAAAATTGATTTTGAAGAATTATATGAATTAGGATACAGAGGTATTATTTTTGACCTTGATAATACTATTGTTCCTTGGGATGAAAACAAATTGGATGAGAAAACAAAAAAATTAATAGATGATATAAAAAACTTAGGCTTTAAGGTTGTTATTTTGTCAAATAATTGGTCTCAAAAAAGAGTAAAACATTTTTCTAAACTTATGCGGCTTCCTGCATTGGGATATGCATTAAAACCAAGAAGTAGATCTTTTAAAATGGCTTTAGAGATAATGGGTACTACCCCCGAGACAACTTTGGTAATTGGTGATAGAATATTAACAGATATATATGGGGGTAATAAATTAGGGATGTATACTATATTAGTATCTCCATTAAACAAGAAAGAAGTATGGATTAAAAGGTGGACTGTAAGACTTATTGAAGATTATTTAATTAAAAGATGGTTATCTAAAAAGGAGTTAATAAAGGAGGAATAAGATGGATTCTCCTAATGTTAATGATAAACTTTTAGAGATTATTAAAGAGAGAAATCTTATCCCTAAAGGGATATTAGATAGCCTAATTTCTTCATTTAAAGGTAAAGAACTGCAAGAAGTACTTTTGGAAGAGGGATTAATATCAAAAGAAAAACTTACTGACTTATTATCAGAAATTTTAGGGTGGAAAGTTCTTGAAGGAAAAGAATTTAAACCTGATGAAACGGCATTAAAGGTTATTCCTCCTTTTTTAGTGAAATTTCATAATTTTATTCCTCTCAAATTAGAAGAAAGAATACTTCATGTGGGGTTCTTTCCACCAGTAAAAGCTACAGCTCTTGAGGATATAAGATTGCTTACAGGACTTTCAGTAGAACCTTATCTTTTAAAAATTGTGGATAAGGAATCTTCTGAGGGTATATCTGAGAAGGAAAAGATAACTTCTAAATCTTCAATTTCAACATCGTCAATGATTTCTGAGGCTAATGTTGCTGAGAATAAGGTAAAGGAAGAACCAAAGATTGGTATAGAAACAATAAATGATATAGAAATTTCTAAGCTCGTAGAAGAATTAGCCCCTGAGGGTGGATTATTAGACAAGCTAAAAGGAGAAGAAATCAAGGAAGAGATTACTGAAGAGATGATTTCAAAATCTGAGGAAGAAATGCAGAAAGAAGGTATTAAAGAGATTAATGTTAAAGAAGAATCAATAACTGATGTGCTTTCTGAGTTAGAAGATATAGGAATTGTGGAAGAGATCAAAGAAGAGACTAAAGAGGAAAGTATACAACAAGAAGTTAAAGAGGAGATAAAACCTGAAGAAAAAGAAGATAAGAAAAAAGAAAAAGATCTTGCCAATAAGATAATAGAAAGTATAAAAAGTAGTTTAACAACTACTGAGAAGAAAACAGTTAGGAAAACATCAACCCCAGCAAAAAGAAAACCTCTTGGTGAGATATTATTAGAAAAGAATTTAATTACTAAGGAGCAATTAGATGAAGCTTTGATGCTTGCAACTAAAAAGGGTATAAGGCTTGGTGAAGCACTTTTAGAACTTAAACTTTTAAGTGATATAGATCTTGCAAAATTATTAAGTGAACAATTAGGAATTCCTTTTAAATCAATAAAGGAGATAAAAGTTGATCATGATTTAGCAAAACTCATATCAGCAAAAAAAGCAAGAGAGCATTTAATACTTCCTCTTTATAAGGATAATGGGAGGATCATAGTAGGAATTGTGGATCCAGCAAATATAATACTTCTCGATGATTTAAAAATGGTAACCAAAAATGAAGTTGTTCCTGTAATAGTACCACGAAATGAACTTATTGATACTATAAATCAAATTTGGGGTAGTGAAGAGGTAGAGAAAGTACTTGAAGAGATTATAGTTCAGAAGGAAGAGGAAGAGACCCAATATCAAGAGGTTTCTTTAGAAGAAGTATCATCTGAAGAAGGTCCTATAGCGAAGCTCGTAAACAGTATTTTAGTTGATGCAGTGAAAAGAGGAGCAAGTGATATCCATATAGAGCCTTTGGAAAGGAATGTAAGGGTAAGATTTAGAATAGATGGTGTATTACATGAGATGATGTATATTCAGAAGAAATTTCAGGCAGCTGTAGTTTCAAGAATAAAAATTATGAGTGATATGGATATTTCTGAGAGAAGAATACCACAGGATGGCCGTATTAAGGCAAATATTAAAGGAGAAGTATATGATTTCCGTGTCTCTACATTACCCGGTGTTTTTGGTGAGAAGGTGGTATTAAGAATCTTAGGTAGAGGATCCATATCTTTATCTCTTGAGAGTTTAGGTTTTTCTGAAGATAATTACGAAAGATATTTAAAGATGTTAAAAACACCATATGGAATTATACTTGTAACAGGACCAACAGGAAGTGGTAAATCTACCACCCTTTATGCATCTTTAAATATGATAAATTCTCCTGATATTAATATAGTAACAGTAGAAGATCCAGTAGAATATCAACTTCCAGGAATACATCAAGTACAGGTGAACCCAAAAGCAGGTCTTACTTTTGCCAGTGCCTTAAGATCTATTTTACGTCAGGACCCAGATGTGGTACTTGTAGGTGAGATTCGTGATGAAGAAACAGCAAGAATTGCTATACAAGCTGCTTTAACAGGACACTTAGTATTATCTACCCTTCACACCAATGATGCACCATCTGCTGTTACCCGTTTAATTGATATGGGTATTGAACCATTCTTGATTAGTTCCTCTTTGCTTGGAGCAGTGGCACAAAGATTGGTAAGGACTGTATGTCCTTATTGTAAGGCACCTTATGAACCTACTAAGGAGGAAATAGAAGCTATAAAAGCAACCTTAGGAGATATAGATTTATCTAATGCTACCTTTTATAAAGGACAGGGTTGTCCCAGATGTAATAATAAAGGTTATAAAGGAAGAACAGCTATTCACGAAATTATGCTTATGAATGATGAAATTAGAGATTTGGTATTAAAAAAGGCTTCTCGTGAGACTATAAAAGAGGCTGCAAGAAAATATGGAATGGTAACATTAAGAGAAGATGGAATGCGTAAAGTCCTAAGAGGTTTTACTACAGTGGAAGAAGTTATGAGAGTTACAGCTGCAGATTAAGAGGGAGGTATATAAGAATGAAAGAAGGTATTTCAATTATTGAAATACTCCAAAATGCTTTACAGAAAGAAGCTTCAGATGTACATATAACTTCTGGAGTACCACCTGTTTTTCGTATTAAGGGGCATTTAATACCTCAAACCCAATTTCCTGTTTTAACTCCTCAACTTACTTATAATCTTATTTTTAGTCTTTTAACAGAAGAACAAAAACAGAAGCTTCAAGAAAACAAAGAATTGGATTTTTCTGTTGGTATAAGTGGTGAGGGAAGGTTTAGAGTAAATGCTTTTTGGCAAAGAGGTAGTTTAGCTGCTGTATTTAGATTAATTCCTTGGAAGATTCCTTCTATAGAAGAACTTAAATTACCTTTAATTTTAAAAGATCTTGCTTCCCTTCCCAGAGGATTAATACTTGTAACAGGACCAACAGGAAGTGGTAAATCTACCACCCTTGCTTCTATGATAGACTATATTAATTCAAATTTTAGTAGACATATCATAACAATTGAAGATCCTATAGAGTATTTGCATTCTCATAAAAAGTCTATAGTGAATCAAAGAGAAGTAGGAAGTGATACTTATTCCTTTGCTAATGCTTTAAGGTCAGCTCTAAGAGAAGATCCAGATGTCATATTAGTGGGTGAGATGAGGGATTTAGAAACCACAGCAATAGCCATCACAGCAGCAGAAACTGGTCACTTAGTTATGGCAACTTTGCATACTGTAGATGCGGTTCAAAGTATTGAAAGAATCGTTGATCAATTCCCCTCTCATCAACAACAACAAATAAGACTTCAACTTTCTGGAGTTATTCAAGGAATTATCTCTCAACAACTTCTCCCAAGGAGAGATGGTACTGGAAGAATAGTTGCTACTGAAATACTTATTGGTATTCCTGCAGTAAGGAGTCTTATTAGAGAAGGAAAAACTCCTCAAATATATAGTGTAATACAAACAGGTGGAAGATATGGAATGATGACTATGGATCAAAGTCTTGCTGATCTTGTTAAAAAAGGTCTTATAACTCAAGAGGTAGCCTTTGAAAGGGCTGTTAATAGAGAAGAATTAATGCGTCTTTTAGGGGGAGAAATTAGGAGGTGAGGGGTAGATGGCGAAGGTATATGTTTATCATGCGAGAAACATGAAAGGAGAGCTCGTAACTGGAGAATCGGAAGCAGAAAGTATGAGAGAATTGGCTATGAAATTGAGGGGTATGAATTTATATCCTGTTAGGATTGAAGAAAAAAGGGCATCATCCTTTTTAACTCTTTCACTAACTTCGCCAAAAGAGAAAAAGGGTGGAAAAGTAAAATTAAAAGATCTTACAATTTTTACTCGACAATTTGCTACTATGATTAATGCGGGACTTTCTCTTTCTACTTGTTTGAATATATTATCAGAACAAAGTGAAAGTAAAGCCTTGAGACAAATACTAAAAGAAGTACAAAAAATGGTAGACGAAGGAAGCTCTTTATCTGATGCCTTTGGGAATTTCCCTAATGTATTTTCTCCACTTTATGTAAATATGATAAGAGCTGCGGAATCAGCTGGAACCTTAGATGAGACCTTAGAAAGATTGGCAGTAACATTAGAAAAACAACAGGAATTAAGGAGAAAGATAAAATCAGCCATGACTTATCCTGTTATTGTGTTAATAATAGCTATAGGTGCAGGTTTTGGAATGCTTACATTTTTAGTACCTATTTTTGCTGGTATGTTTGAAAGTATGGGAGCTCAATTACCTTTACCTACAGCAGTATTACTTAGGTTAAGCCAAATGATAAGGAAAAATTTTCTGCTTATTTTCTTGGCGACTGTGATTTTAGTTTTAGCAGCAATAAGGGCATGGAAAAATCCTAAAATAAAAGAAAAAATAGATGAAATATTGCTAAAAATACCTGTTTTAGGTGGTTTAATACAAAAGACAGCTATAGCCAACTTTGCAACTACTCTCTCTGCTCAAGTAAGGACAGGAGTACCAATACTGCAAGCTCTTCAATTAGCAGGACAAACAGCAGGAAATAGTGTCTATAGGAAAGCTATTGATTTAGTTAGAACAAGAGTTAGAGAAGGTGAGAGAATAGCACCTGTTCTTAAAGAGACTAAAGTGTTTCCGACAATGGTAATACATATGATCTCAGTAGGTGAAGAATCGGGTTCCTTGGAGGCAATGTTGAACAAGATAGCTGAATTCTATGAAGCCGAAGTTGCAGCTGCTGTCGAAAGTTTGACATCTTTGATTGAGCCTCTCATGATGGTAGTTATAGGTGGAATAGTAGGTGGTATGCTTATAGCTTTGTATCTACCTATATTTACCATGTTCCAATACATAAAATGAAGAGTTCTGCTCTTATACTTTGGGAAAGATATAAAAAAGAAAAGGATGAGAAAGCATTAGAGGCTCTTCTTGAACTATATGATGATCTCATTTATTATTGGGCATCTAAGTTTGTATATTATGGTGAACCATTAGAGGATTTAGTTCAGATAGGCTATTTAGGATTTCTTAAAGCTATAGAGAATTATGATCCAGAAAAAGGTGAATTATCTACCTATATATCCCATTTTGTATTGGGTGAAATTAGACATTACTTAAGGGATAAAATAGATAAGGTAAAGATTCCAAGAAGCGTAAAAACATTAATCCATAAAATGGATAAGTATATAAATGAAGTATGGGAAAAGGAAAATAGATCTCCTACTACAGATGAAATAGCTCAGTATTTGAATGTAAAAAAAGAAGCTGTTGAAGAACTTTTTAGGATAAAAGAATCTATAATGGTGACCTCTTTAGAGGATTTGGAAATTGAGATGGATAAGATTAGGGCTGAAAGATTAGAATCTTTTAAATTACCTATAGAAGATAAAATTGCTCTTGAACAGGCGCTCTCAAAACTCCCTGAAATACAGAGAAAGATTATTGAGTTTATATTCTATCAAGATTTAACTCAAACGGAAGTAGCAAAAGTTTTAAAAATATCCCAGTCTCAAGTTTCAAGGCTTTTGAAATCTGCCCTAAAAAGATTAAAAGATATTATGCTGAAAGATATTTTTTGAAGATAATTTAAGAAAATTTTTGGTTTATGAATAAAAAATATTTTTTAGGGTATAATATTTGTTAGAAAGACTAATTAAAAAGGAGGTTAGACTATGCGTAAAGAGCGAGGTTTCACATTAATTGAGTTGATGGTTGTTATTGTGATCATTGCTATTTTAGCAGCTGTAGCTCTTCCAAACTTTATGGGAGCAACAGAAAGAGCAAGAGAGTCTGCTGTAAGATCTGCAGTAAAGACTATTCAAACAGCTCTTGAAATGTACGCAACAGACAACAATGGTTATTATCCTACTTATATTTATTCCTTAACACAAGGGAACTACCTACCAGGCGGGAAGTTCCCAAATAATCCAGCAACTAATGCACCATATAACTTCACATCAAGCAGTAATGATAGTGGTGAGAGCGCATATAAGATTGTATATTCTGTCTCTTCTGATAATACATCCTATACTATTACAGGATATGGTAAGGATAACCAAAAAGTTGTAATTTCAGTTTCCAGCGCTGGTACACTTAAGTAATAAAGTATAAGCTAACAATCTTTAAAAGGGGGCAAGATTTAATATCTTGCCCCCTTTTTTTAACTTAAAAGAGAGGAAGATGATTATGATAAAGGATAAAGGATTTACCCTTATTGAGCTTATGATAATTATTGTTATTATTGCTATAATTTTCAGTGTGGGTATGGGGAATTATTTTAGAGCTATAGAGAAGACAAGGGAAAGTGTGGCAACTCAAGCATTAAAAACTATACAAATTTCCTTGGAGATGTATGCTACAGAAAATGAAGGAAATTACCCAATAGCAAATGGATTAAATGAGTTAAGAGAGAAGATAAAGAAGTTTCTTCCTGGAGGAAATCTTCCTGTTAATCCTTACAATGATCAACCTTATTCTGATGAAAATAATAGACACTATAAAATTACTTATACATATGATCCTTTGGAAAATGCCTATACATTAACGGTTTGGGATAGGTATAATATAAAGAGGCTTATATTGCTCTCAAATAAAATTGTGATAAAAGGGGGTAACTAAAATGGAGGATCGTTGGAAAAAGCTATGGGAAAATTTAAAGCCACAAATATCAGATCTTGCTCAAAAAGCAGGAGAAGTGGCGAAAAGAGCAGGAGATACTATATCGGATATGGCAAAGACCCTTGGAAAGGAATCAGCAAAACTTGCAAAAATTGGGAAATTAAAGGCAGAAATTGTATCTCTTGAATTAAATAGGAATGACATTTTTAGAAAAATTGGAGAAAGGCTTTATGATCTTTACAAAAAAGGAGAAAATATTGAAAAAGATAAATTTGACGATCTTTTAAAAGAAATTGAAAAAATTGAGAGTACTATAATTGAAAAACAAAAAGAAATCAAAAAAATCGCCGAAGAAGAAAAACTTGAACCTGAAGATGTAGAAAAAATACCCACATTAGAAGATGAAGAAAAGAAAGATTAAAGATCTTCCTCCCTTGGAAAGACCGAGAGAAAGGTTATTGAACTATGGCGAAAAAGCCTTATCAGATGCAGAACTTCTTGCTATTATCTTAAGAACAGGAGATAAAAATAGTACTGTATATGAGCTTTCCCAAAAATTATTAGTAGATTTTGGAAGTTTAAAAAAGATTTCAGAGGTAGGTATAGGGGAATTAATAAAATATCCTGGAATTGGTGTTACAAAGGCTATCCAAATAAAGGCAAGTATAGAGCTTGGAAGGAGAATATATTCAGAGAAGAAAAACTTTTTTAATGAAAGCATAACAAAACCCGAAGATGCCTTTAATCTCTTTAAAAATGATTTTTGGGATTTAAAAGAGGAGCATCTTTTTTGTGCATATTTAGATGTTAAAAATCGTTGTCTTAATAAAATATTGGTTGCAAAAGGTAATCTGAATTTGGTATATGCAACTCCAAGAGAAATATTAAAATATGCTCTTCAGGAAAATGCAGCCAAAATTATATTAGCTCATAATCATCCTTCAGGAGATATAACTCCCAGTGAAGATGATATAATTTTTACCAAAAGAATTGCTGAGGCGGGAAAGATTATTGGACTTGAGATATTAGACCACCTTATAATATACAATGATAGCTATTTAAGTTTAAAAGCCCAAAATTATTTCTAATATCATGGAACAAAAGTCCCTTTGGGATCTTTTTCAAGAAGAGAAAAAAGAAACTACTATAGAAGATAGAATTCTTTTGATTGATGCTTCAAGCATCATTTATAGGGTTTATTATGCTTTGCCTCCTTTAAAGACAAAAAATGGAGAAATTACTAATGCCCTCTACGGTTTTATAAGGATTCTTTTAAAAGCTGTTGAAGATTTTAAGCCAAATCTTATTGGCATAGCTTTTGACAGGCCTGAGCCAACTTTTAGACATATTATTTATAAGGAATATAAAGCTAAAAGACCCCCTATGAAGGATGATTTAAAAACACAAATTCCGTGGATTAGAGAATTTTTGAGAATTAATAATTTACCAGTCTTAGAAGAGTCTGGATATGAAGCTGATGATGTTATAGCTACAATTGTAAAGAGAAATGAAAAATCTTTGAAATACATTTTATCTGGAGATTTGGATTTAATTCAACTGGTTTCTGATAATTGTTATCTTATCCATCCTCAAAAGGGTATAACAGAATTTATCATTTATGATCCTCAAAAAGTTAAAGAGAGATATGGAATTGAGCCATATAAAATACCTTTGTATAAAGTTCTTGTAGGAGATGAGTCAGACAATATACCAGGATTGCCAGGGATAGGGCCTAAGAAGGCTATAAAAATTTTGGAAAAAATTTCAAATATAGAAGAATTAAAAAGAAATTTACCTCTGATTGATAGTGATATAAGGAAGGTAATAGAGGATAATTGGGAACTTATTAAAAGAAATATGGAGCTTGTTACTCTTAAAGATGTTGGTAAAAATTTTGAACTTAAGCCTTTTGAGATAAAAAGAGATGATAAGGTTATAGAGTTTCTTAAAAAATATGAGTTAAGAAGTATTCTCCAAAAGTTATTTCCAGATCTCCAAGAAGAAGAGAATATAGAATTCAAAGATATAGATTTTGATTTAGAGGATATTGCTAAAAGGGAAAAGAAAATTGCATTTAAATGTCTTGGAGAAAAAACTTTAGAAGGTATATCCATATCTTTTAGAGAAGGGGAAGGATATTTTATATCATCTTTTGATTTTAATAATGATTTAAGGTCTAAATTTGAAAAGGTCCTTATATCTAATGAGATAGAAAAAATAGGTTCTTATATACAGAGAGATCTTCATTTTTTTGATGGAAATATATCGGGTAAGGTTTTTGATGTGAGTATTGCATCCTATCTTTTAAATCCTGAGAGGCAAAATCATTCTTTAGAGATCCTTATAGGAGAGTATCTTGGTAAAACCAACTTTATTCCTCAAAAATTTGCAGGATATTTATTTGATCTAAAGAATATTCTTGAAAAAAGAATTAAAGAAGAAGAATTAGAGAAAGTGTTATATGAAATTGAAATTCCTTTAATTCCTGTTTTACATTCTATGGAAAAATGGGGAATAAAGGTTGATATAGATTATTTAAGAAGGCTTTCTGAGGAGTTCTGTGACAGAATTAAAAGGTTAGAAGAAGATATTTATTCATTGGCAGGAATTAAATTTAATCTTAATTCTCCTAAACAGCTTTCTGAGGTTTTATTTGATAGATTAAAGCTTCCTACAGGGAAGAAAGGTAAAACAGGATATTCAACTTCTTCTTCTATTCTCCAAAATTTAATAAATACCCATCCCATTGTGAGAAAAATTCTGGAATATAGAGAATTATACAAATTAAAGAGTACTTATATAGATACTATTCCCAATCTGGTTAATCCTATAACAGGTAGAGTTCATACTAAATTTAATCCAACAGGTACTGCTACAGGTAGAATAAGTAGTAGTGAACCTAATCTTCAAAATATTCCTATAAAAAGTGAAGAGGGAAGGAAAATTAGATCAGCTTTTATTTCTGAAGAAGGTTATTACTTTGTTTCTTTAGATTATTCCCAAATAGAGCTTCGTATTATGGCCCATTTATCTCAAGAGCCTAAGTTAATATCCGCATTTCAAAAGGGAGAAGATATTCATAAAAGAACTGCGTCTGAAATATTTGGTGTGCCAGAGGATAAGGTAGATGATCTCTTAAGATCACGTGCTAAAGCTGTAAACTTTGGAATTATATATGGTATTTCTGCTTTTGGATTATCTGAAACAGCTGGAATTCTTCCTGAAGAGGCTGAAAAATTTATAGATACCTATTTTAAACATTATCCATATGTGAAAAGATATATAGATAAGGCTCTTTATGAGGCAAGAGAAAAGGCTTACGTTAAAACCATATTTGGAAGAAAAAGATATATTCCTGAAATTAAAAGTATAAATAAGCAGGTAAGAAGTCTATATGAAAGAGTTGCTATTAATGCTCCCATACAAGGCACTGCTGCTGATATAATTAAACTTGCTATGATTGATATTTTTAAGGAAATAAAGAAAAATAATTACAAAACAAGGCTTATTCTTCAGATTCATGATGAGTTAATTTTAGAGGTACCTGAAGATGAGATGGAGACTGTACCTAAGATGGCAAAAGAAAAAATGGAGAATATAGTTAAGCTTTTAGTGCCTCTTGTGGTGGAAATTTCAGTTGGTAAAAATCTTGCTGAATTAAAATGAGTTATAAGATTGGAATTACAGGTGGAATTGCATCTGGTAAATCTTTAGTTCTTGGAATTTTGAAGGAATTAGGTATTCCTGTTATTAGTGCCGATGATATTGTAAAAGACCTTCAAAAAGATCCATATTATCTTGAAAAAATAAGAGTTATATTTGGAGATGAGGTTTTTGAAGGAGAAAATTTAAATAGGAAAAAACTTGCAGACATTATCTTTAGTGATGAATCTGCAAGATTAAATTTAAACAGTATATTTCATCCTCCTGTGTTAAAAGAAATTAGAAAGAAAATGGAAGAATTAAAAGAGAAACCAATAATTGCTGTTGAAGTTCCTTTACTTTTTGAGGTGGGTATAGAGGATTGGTTTGATGAAATATGGGTAGTTTATGTACCTCTTGAAGTACAGATACAAAGAATTATGAATAGGGATAAGGTATCTAGGGAAGAAGCTATAAAAAGAATAAAATCCCAAATATCTTTAGAAGAGAAGATTAAAACAGCTCATTTTGTCGTTTATAATGATAAGGATAAAGAATATACGAAAAGACAAGTTATTGATAGGATTTTATATCTTCAAGGGATGTTATATAATAAAAATTTGGAGTAAATTATGAGTGGTTTTATATTAGTATCTGAATTTAAACCTTGCGGAGATCAGCCTCAAGCTATAGAGAAACTTACCGAAGGGGTTAAAAGAGGTCTTAGATACCAGACCCTTATAGGGGTGACTGGGTCAGGGAAAACTTTTACTATGGCAAATGTAATAGCTAATGTGCAAAAACCAACCTTAGTGATAGCACCAAATAAAACCCTTGCAGCCCAATTATATAGTGAATTTAAGGAATTTTTCCCATATAATGCTGTGGAATATTTTGTCAGTTATTATGACTATTATCAACCTGAAGCCTATATTCCTCAAACTGATACTTATATAGAAAAGGACGCTGATATAAACGATAGAATTGATAGGTTAAGACATAGTACCACAAGTAGCCTTCTATCAAGAAGAGATGTTATTGTAGTTGCAAGTGTATCTTGCATATATGGTTTGGGATCTCCTGAAGATTATGAACAGATGATATTCATGCTTAAAGAAGGCGATGAAATTCCTCGGGAAATACTTTTAAGAAAACTTATAAAGTTACAATATGAAAGAAATGATTATGAATTTACAAGAGGAAAGTTTAGAGTTAGAGGAGATTTAGTAGAGATATTTCCTATAGGAGGAGAAACTGCTATTAGGGTAGAATATTGGGGAGATATTATAGAAAGAATCTCGGAGATTGATCCTGTAAGTGGTAGGAGAATTTATGATTTAAAAAGTACTTTTATTTATCCTGCCACCCATTATATTGCTCCAACCGAAAAGTTAGAAAGGGCAATAGAATCTATTAGGAAAGAATTGGAAGAAAGGCTTGAAGAGCTTAGATCTCAAGGAAAATTTCTTGAAGCTAAAAGATTAGAAGCAAGAACCCTTTATGATTTAGAACTATTAAAAGAGGTGGGTTATTGTAAAGGAATAGAAAATTATTCAAGACATTTTGATGGAAGAAAACCCGGAGATCCTCCCTATACCCTTCTTGATTATTTTCCTGATGATTTCTTTGTCTTTATTGATGAATCTCATCTCACTATTCCTCAGCTTAGGGCTATGTATCATGGTGACAAATCAAGAAAAGATAATTTAGTGGAATATGGATTTAGACTTCCCTCAGCTTATGACAATCGTCCTTTGACATTTGAAGAATTTTGGGAAAGAGTTCCCCAAGTGATCTTTGTTTCTGCAACACCTGCAGATTTTGAACTCTCTATATCTGAACAGGTAGTAGAACAACTTATTAGACCAACAGGATTGCTTGATCCTGAAATTGAAGTGCATCCAACGGAAGGCCAGATTGAGCATCTAATTTCAAAAATAAAAGAGGTGGTTTCAAGGGGAGAAAGGGTTCTTGTGACTACATTAACAAAAAGAACAGCTGAGGATCTGGCAGAATACCTTTCTAATCTTGGCATGAGGGTAACCTATCTACATTCAGAGATAGAGACTTTAGAAAGAACAGGAATTTTACAAGATCTGAGATTAGGAAAATTTGATGTGTTAGTAGGGATAAATCTTCTTAGAGAAGGTTTAGATCTACCTGAAGTGTCATTAGTAGCAATTTTAGATGCTGATAGAGAAGGATTTCTAAGATCAGAGAGATCTCTTATCCAGGTGATGGGAAGGGCAGCAAGAAACGTAAATGGTAAAGTAATTATGTATGCAGATACCATAACCGATTCTATGAGAAGGGCTATAGAAGAAACAGAGAGAAGAAGAAGAATTCAAATGGAATATAATAAAACTCATGGAATAGTTCCAAGAAGTATTCAAAAATCTGTAAAAGAAGTTTTTGATTTTGTTGAGGCAGTTAGTGAGAAAAAAGTAGATTATAAAGCTGTATCTAAAAATCTATCTATAGATGAAATAGAAGAGGCCATAAAACAGCTTGAAAAGGAGATGTATTCTGCTGCTGCAGAACTTGATTTTGAGAAAGCGGCATATCTAAGAGATCAAATAAAAGAATTAAAGAATGAGTTAAAAAAGAAGACAAAACTATGAGTGATTTTATAAAAATCAGAGGAGCAAGAGAACATAACCTAAAGAATATAAATTTAGATATCCCCAGAAATAAACTTATTGTAATTACGGGAATAAGTGGCTCTGGTAAATCTTCACTCGCCTTTGATACCATATATGCTGAGGGACAAAGAAGATATGTAGAATCTCTTTCTACTTATGCAAGACAATTTTTGGGACAGTTAAATAAGCCTGATGTAGACATCATAGAAGGGCTTTCACCTGCAATCTCTATAGATCAAAAAACAGTAATAAAAAACCCTCGGTCTACGGTAGGTACTGTTACAGAGATATATGATTATTTAAGACTTCTTTATGCTAATATTGGAAGACCTCATTGTCCAAATTGTGGTATTGAAATTTCTGCCCAAACCTCTCAGGAAATAGTGGAAAAGATTCTTTCTTGGGAAGAGGGAACAAGGATTCAAATCCTTTCTCCTGTGGTAAGAGGTAGAAAAGGCGAGTATAAGAAGTTATTGGAGAATTTAAGAAAGGAAGGATTTTTAAGAGTAAAAATAGATGGTGAGCTCTATTCCTTAGAAGATGATATAGAACTTGATAAGAATAAAAAGCATGATATTTCTGTGATTATAGATAGATTAATAGTGAAACCTGATATAAAGACGAGATTATCTGATTCAGTAGAGTTGGCCTTAAAACTTAGCGAAGGATTATTGATTGTAGAAAAATATGTGGGAGATAAGGTAGAAGAATACATTTTCAGTGAAAATTATGCTTGTCCAATATGTGGGTTTAGTTTTGGAGAGATAACTCCACGATTTTTCTCTTTTAATAGTCCATATGGTGCATGTCCTGTATGCTCTGGACTTGGAGGTAAAAAAGAATTTGATCCAGATTTGATTTTAGATTATGAAAAATCTATATCAGAAGGGGCAATTATACCTTGGGGAAAAGAAATATCTCCTTATTATAAAATTCTACTTACCAATATTGGAAAAAAACTCGGTTTTAACCTTGATACTCCTCTCAAATTTTTTACAGAAAATCAATTAAAGTCTCTTTTATATGGTGTACCTTTTGCAGTAGAAGTAAATTTTCCCGATTGGGATATTTATGGATATAGACATTTTGAGGGTCTAATAAATATATTTATGAAAAGGTATGAAGAGACAGAATCCGAGGATGTTAAAAACTTCTATGAAAGATTTATGGTTTTTTCTCCCTGTAGTGAATGTGGGGGAAAGAGATTAAGAAAAGAAGCTCTATCCGTATTTGTAGGGGGTAAAAATATAGCTGAAGTTTCTTCTTTAACTCTTGTAGAATTAAAGGATTTTCTCATGAATCTTTCCTTAACTGATAGAGAAAGAATCATTGCATCACCCATATTGAAAGAAATAATTCAAAGGGTAAATTTTTTAATAGAGGTTGGGGTAGATTATTTAACTCTTGATAGATCAGCGTCTACATTATCAGGAGGAGAGTCTCAAAGGGTTAGGCTTGCTACTCAAATTGGGTCAGGGCTTGTAGGAGTTATATATGTCCTTGATGAACCAAGTATAGGATTACATCCAAGAGATAATGAGAGATTAATAAAGAATCTAAAAAATCTTAGAGATCTTGGAAATACTGTAATCGTTGTAGAACATGATGAAGAAATAATTAGATCTGCAGATTTTATTGTGGATATTGGGCCAGGAGCTGGGGAAAAAGGAGGACAGGTTGTTGTTGCTGGTCCTTTAAATGAGGTAATCAAACATCCTGATTCTTTAACAGCCCAATATATGAGGGGTGAGAGAAAAATTCATATTCCTGTAAGGAGAAGGAATATAAGTGGAAGATGGTTAGAGATTAAAGGAGCTAAAGCAAGAAACTTAAAAAATATAGATGTTAAAATTCCACTGAATGCATTTGTATGTCTTACTGGTGTGTCGGGGTCTGGAAAGAGTACTCTTGTGGAAGAGATCATATATCCTGCTCTTCAGAAAGCATTACATGGAAAGAAAGTAAGAAGCGAATATTATGATGAAATAAAAGGTACAGAATATATAGATAAGGTTATTGTCATTGATCAATCTCCTATAGGAAGGACTCCAAGGTCTAATCCAGCTACCTATACCAATCTTTTTACTGAGATTAGGGAACTTTTTGCTCAATTACCAGAAGCTAAAATGAGAGGATATAAGGCTGGAAGATTTAGCTTTAATGTAAAGGGAGGAAGATGCGAAGCATGTAAAGGTGAAGGTATGGTAAAAGTAGAAATGCATTTCTTACCTGATATTTATATTCCATGTGAGGTATGTAAAGGGAAAAGATATAATAGTGAAACCTTAGAGATAAAGTATAAAGGTAAAAATATTGCTGATGTATTAGATATGAGTGTAGAAGAAGCCTTGGTATTTTTTGAAAACTTTCCATCTATTCGAAGAAAACTGGAAACATTATATGATGTTGGATTAGGATATATAAGGTTAGGACAGCCCGCTACTACTCTTTCAGGAGGAGAGGCTCAAAGAATCAAGCTTGCAGCAGAACTTTCAAGAAAAAGTACAGGTAAGACCTTTTATATTTTAGATGAGCCAACAACAGGACTGCATTTTGCTGATGTAGAAAAACTATTGAATTTACTTCACCGATTGGTGGATGCTGGAAATACGGTACTTGTTATAGAGCATAATTTGGATGTGATAAAAACTGCAGATTATATTATTGATTTAGGACCTGAAGGAGGAGATAGGGGTGGTGAGATTGTAGCAGAGGGTACTCCTGAAGATGTGGCTATGAATGATAGGTCATACACAGGACAGTTTTTAAAAAGGATATTAAATATAAAGGAGGAAGTGAGTGAAAGGAGCTTTAAGAATAGATAATAATAAATTTTTAGTGGTAGAATTTGAAAAGGAAATTATTAAAAAAATATACTTTAGTTTTCATGAGGAAATAGAGAAAGATTTTCCAGGAAAGGATTTGTTTTTAGATTATTTTTCTGGAAAGAAAGTGGATTTTAAAGATCTTAAGCTTGCTATGAATGATATTCCCAGATTTTATGTGAAAGTATATCAATTACTTAGAAACTTACCTTATGGAAGAATTACAAATTATGAGAATATTGCTATAAAATTAGGAAATAAAAATTTAAGTAAGGTGGTAGGTAATGCATTAAAAATGAATCCTTTTTTGATTGTAATTCCTTGCCATAGGGTTGTTAAAAAGGATGGAAATATAGGTAGTTTCTCTTTTGGAAAAAATTTAAAAATATGGCTTCTTAGAATGGAAGGAGTGGTAATAGAAAATGAGAAAGTATATAGCCATAGATATTGGTGGGACTAAGATTGCATTAGGAAGATTTAAGGAAGAAGGGATATTAGAAGAGAAAGTTGTATTTCCAACAAGACCTGAAAGAGGTTATCAAAAGATCTTGGAAGAGATGGTAGAAAATATAGAAAAGCTTTTAACTCAAGATGTTATAGCCATAGGAATAGGAACAGCTGGCCCATTAGATAGAATTAAAGGAGAAATTTATTCACCTCCTAATCTTCCAGGATGGAATGGGGTATCTTTAAAAAAAGATTTGGAAGAGGATTTCAAAATTCCTGTTTATATGGATAATGATGCTAATGCAGCTTGTCTTGGAGAATATTATTTTGGGGCTGGAAAAGGAGTGAAAGATTTAGTTTATGTGACTGTAAGTACAGGGATAGGAGGAGGAATTATTATAGATGGAAAAATTTTGCATGGTAGGAGAGATAGTGCTGGAGAAGTAGGGCATCAGACTATTCTACCTGATGGTCCATTATGTAATTGTGGTAATAGAGGATGTTTGGAAGCTCTTGCATCTGGAACTGCAATAGCAAAAAGGGCGAAAGAGGCCATAGAAAGAGGTGAAGATACCATACTTGTAGATTGGAGTAAGAAGGAGGAAATTACTGCAAAGCACGTAAGATCTGCAATGTTGCTGGGAGATAAAGTAGCAACTTATATTTGGAATCAGGCAATGGAATATCTGGGTATTGGTATAGGTAATATTATTACAATTCTTTCTCCTCAAAGGGTAATAATTGGGGGAAGCGTAGGTCTTTCAGGAGAGGATGTTATTTTTAAAATAAAAGAAATAGTTGGGCAGAGAGTCTTTTTAGTTCCTATAGATATGGTAGAAATTGTCCCTGCCCAACTTAGAGAAGATGTAGGTCTATATGGAGCTTTTGCAGTAGCCTTTCATGAGATTACTTTGAAGGAGACATAAAGGGAATAGGCGTAGTAATATTTAATGGCTCTTTTTGTTTTATAATCTTGCCTTGAGGCAGAGTTCTTAGGTTGTTTGGAGACAAATTTGAATTAATTTTTACTTCTGACCACAATATTTCTATATATAGTCTATTTTGTATATCATAAACCATTAATCTTACAGGTATATAATCCTTTGTTATAAAAAATTCAAAATATGAATAATTAGCTTTTAATTCTGGTTTTTGAGGGATTCCTGTAATCTTATATAATTTTTGATTTTTTTCAGTTACTTCCTCTAATTTTAATGAGAAATCATCATTAGAGCCAACCATAGGTATAGAAGAAAAAGAAATAGTAGAGGTTTGAGTTACAGTGTAGGGAGCTTCAATAATTTGTTTAGTGGAAGGAGAATACATTCTTGTTACTTGTTTCTCCGCATCAATCAAAAATATCTGCCCTGCAAGAAGTGCTGGTTCTGTAAAATCAATTCTTAAAATAGATGGATTTTTAATTGCCTTAATCTCCATTGACATCTTTGTAGGCAGACTTTCTCCTTTACTGGAATAGGAATAAACTGTCATTGTCATCTTCATAGTTATATCTTTTGCTGAGTTCCATTTATTTTCTATTTCTTTGAGAATGGAGTCAGGAGTTTGTGAATATACAAAGGAAAGAATGAGAGCGAGAACTAATACTAAATTTAGAATCTTTTTCATTTTTAATTACCTCCTTTTTAAAACTGATAGGAAATTTTCAATCCAAGGCTTGTATTTTCAAAATTTTCATTCAATTCATATTTTATATAGAGGCTATTCCACATAGCTCCTTCTAAAGCGGGAAAATTAAGTGCCAATTTAGTAAAGACATAGTTCTTACCCGATAAATTAATAAGATATCTTACTAAGCCTTCAATATTTAAATTATTAGATACATTCCATTGAGCTTTAAGTCCCAGATCTATTTTATGTTCATTATCTTTTGTATTGTAAAAATAACCTATGCTATATTCTGGAAATATTTTACTGGTTAATGGTAAAGCTAATGAAAGTTTGAAACCTAAATCTCCCTCCTCTAAAGAAGACAAAGAAACAGTGTTATTATTTAAATATCCTATAAATCCTCTTATTCCTAAACTTCCAATATTTATTTCTCCATTAAATAAAGCACTAAAATATAAAATTGAATCTTTAAGGTATATATTTGTCTCCTGAGCCAATAATAATAATCCAAGAGGAAGAATAGTTTTTCTTACTAAAAAGATATCTGCCATATAATTTTCAGTATTACTTGTATTTAAAGATAAAATGGAAAGAGTAAGATAGTTATTGTTGGAAAACATGGTATTCCATCCTAAAATTTTTAAGGGTATATTGGGTTCCAAATGGATGGATGATGGGAGATCCTCAAATGTTCTACTTCCTTTTCCAGAGAGATAGAAAATCTCATTATTTCCTAAATAGAAACTTAATTGATATCCGTTTAATCTTAAATTATTTGTAAAAAGATTCAAAGATGGATAAAAAAGGCCTGATACTATCTTTAAATATGGAGATTGAAGAAAAAGATTATAATTTATATTATTATTTAAAGTGTTGTAGAAAATCGAGGAACCCAAACCTAAATTGTCACTCCACCATCTTTCAAAAGAGATATTAAAGTCTTGGAGGTATAAAGAATTCACTTCTGTAGAGATATCCAGTTTACCCCATTCATATGCATAAGTTAAGGAAAACAGGATGATAAAAGATAAAGATATTATTATAATCTTCTTCATAATTCCCTCCCTTTTGACATTTTCTATAAATCTTTTTATAATCCAAAAAAGGAGATTTATCAAGTATGGAAAAAGAAAGAAGAGAGGCTTTATTTTTACTTATACTTATAATTTTGGATTTAATAACATTAAGTTTTTCCTTACCATTGGCTTATTTTATCCGTTTTAACCTATTAAGTAAAATACCATATTTTTATGTAGAAAAAAATGAAATTCCACAATTTTTTCCCTATTATTTTACCCTTAATTTAATCTTATTTGTTACTTGGGTTTTACTTTTCATTATATATAGGGTCTATAGATCTAAAAATTTATTATCATTCCAACAAGTATTTAGTGCTATCACTATAGGTACCTTTTTAATTTCGTCTTTATCCTTCTTTTATCGTGATTTTTCTTATTCAAGGTTAGTTTTTATATTAACTTGGGGAGTAGCAATATTATTGACCTTTTTTACAAGGATAATTCTTTTTCTTTTAAAAATATCTATTATTGGCAAAATTGCTAATAAAATAATTATAGTGGGGAGAAATGAAGTATCAGAAGTAATTAAATCTTTTTGGGAGCAAAATCCTTATTTGAATTATAAAGTTATAGATGTGATTGAAGATATAGATAATATTGATGAATTTTCTAAAAATAATATTAATGAGATATTAGTAACTAAAAGGATCAGTGATGGTGAGGCTTTAAAATTGATATCTTTGAAAAGAAAAAAAGGGGTTTATATAAAAATGGTGCCGGAAAGTTATCTCTTTTTTAGTAAGAGGATATCTTTTGATGAGATTAGTGGCATTCCTGTTATGGAGCTTGAAATCTCTAATTTAGAAGGATTTCAAGGATATATAAAAGAGATTATAGATATAGTATTAGGAACCATAGGACTAATTTTATTTTCTCCCCTTTTTATAATAATTGCCATTCTTATAAAATTGGATTCAGAGGGTCCCATCTTTTATAAACATCTGAGAGTGGGTAGATATGGTAAGCCATTTTATTTGTGGAAATTTAGGACAATGCATAAGGATGCAGATAAGATCTTAGATAAATATCCAGAGCTAAAGAAGGAGTTTGAAAAGGAATTTAAGCTTAAAAATGATCCAAGGGTAACACGAGTAGGTAAGTTTTTGAGAAAGTTTAGTTTAGATGAGATTCCACAGATTTTTAATATTTTGAAAGGAGAAATGAGTATTGTAGGTCCAAGACCGGTAACCTTTAAAGAGCTGGAAAAATATGGTGAGTATAAAGATGAAGTACTTAGAGTAAAGCCTGGTTTAACAGGGCTTTGGCAGGTTAGTGGTAGAAGTGATTTGGATTATGCAAGAAGAATAGCATTGGATCTTTATTATATACAAAATTGGAGTCTTCTTTTAGATATAAAGATAATCCTTAAAACTATTCCTGCTGTTTTTTTTGGAAAGGGTGCTTACTGAACAAATTATGTTATAATCTAATTGGTGATTTTTCATGGAAGATCTTTTGGATGAAATGGTATTGGTATTAAATAGTAATTATGAACCCTTGGACGTATGTAAAGTTAAGAGGGCAATTAGCCTTATTTTACAAAAGAAGGCTGAGACTGTTGAAACAAATAGTGGCATTGTAAGAAGTGCAACTTTAGAACTTGAAGTACCATCAGTGATAAGACTCCTGTACTATGTAAAAAGACCAAGATTAGAACTTAAGCTTTCCAGAAAAGGAATATTTTTGAGAGATAATTATACATGTCAATATTGTGGTAAAAAGGGAGGAGAGTTAACAATAGATCATGTAGTGCCTAAAAGGCTGGGTGGAAAATCTGTTTGGGAAAATTTAGTAACTGCATGTAAGGAATGTAATCATAAGAAGGGAGATAGGACTCTTGAAGAGGCTAATATGAGACTTTTGAAAGAACCCAAAGCCCCTAAACATGTTTATTATTTTAGATTGGCTAAATATTTAGAGGAAGAAAAAAACGAGGGATGGAAAAAATATTTCTTTAATGTAGATATTTAGCTTTTGGATTATATAAAGATGGAGGAATACTCATGTGGTATAAAATGTCTAAGGAAGAAGTATTAAAGAGATTAGAAGTAAGTCTGGATACGGGACTGTCTGAGGAAGAAGCAAGAAAAAGGTTGGAGCAATATGGTAAAAATGCTATCCCTGAAAAACCACCTGAAAGTTTTATAAATATCTTATTAAGACAGTTTAAGGAATTTCTTACTATTGTACTTCTTATTGCCACATTTATTTCCTTTGCTTTGGGAGAGACGAAGGATGCAATAGCCATTTTGATTATTGTACTTATAAATGCTTTTTTAGGTGCTTTTCAAGAGTTTAAAGCTGAGCAGACTCTTGCTTCTTTGAAATCCTATATAACTCCTAAAGTAAAAGTTATAAGGGGTGGAAAGATTAAAGAAATTAATATAGAGGAATTAGTACCAGGGGATATAGCTCTTGTAGAAGAAGGAGAGAAAATACCAGCAGATCTTAGATGGATTGAAACTTCAAATCTTCAAGTTGATGAATCTATTTTAACTGGTGAATCAGTAGCAGTAACAAAAGATGCAGATTTTATAACAGATGATGACATTACTTTAGGTGATCAACTTAATATGGGATTTAAAGGAACCACTGTAGTTTCTGGTAAAGGAAAGGGTGTTGTAGTAGGGACAGGCTTAAATACAGCTCTTGGAAATATTGCTCGTATGCTATCTGAGATAGAAGAAGAAAAGACTCCTCTTCAAAAAGAATTAGAAAAGCTTGGAAAACAGTTAACTTATGTAATTCTTGCTATTATATTTTTAGTTTTTATTGTAGGAGTTATTCAAGGAAGAAATGCCTTTGAAATGTTTTTTACGTCTGTAAGCTTAGCAGTTGCAGCTATTCCTGAAGGTCTTCCTACAGTTATTACTATACTTCTTGCCTTAGGAGTACAAGAGATGGCAAGAAACAAAGCTATTGTGAGGAGACTTTCTGCAGTTGAAGCTTTAGGAGCTACATCTGTTATTTGTACTGATAAAACAGGTACTTTAACAGAAAACAAAATGGATCTTGTGTCTGTGATGTTACCAGACGGGAAGATAATTAAAAAAGAAGATTTTGAAAAGGAAAAAGATTATATAAAGAAGCTTCTTTTTACTGCTGTTTTAGCAAGTGATGTTAAGAGAAAAGATGATGGAAGTTTTTTAGGTGATCCTTTAGATGTGGCAATATATAATCATTATTTAAAGCTTTATCCCTTAAATTATTATGAAAAAATAGATGAAATTCCGTTCAATTCTCAAAGGAAGAGAGTGAGTGTTCTCTATAGATTAGATAATTCATATTTTCTAGCGGTAAAAGGAGCTGGTGAGGAAATTTTAAGAAGAAGTAAGTTTTATTTTCTAAATGGTAAAGAAATAGAATTAACAGAAGAAAAGAAAAAAGAATTATTAAAGGCTCAGGATGAATTAGCTAAACAGGGTTTAAGAGTTTTAGCTGTAGCAAAAAGAACCTTTAATAGTTTAATAGATAAAGATAATTGGGAAGAAGATCTTGTTTTTGTAGGATTTTTGGGATTTATGGATCCTCTTCGAGAGGGGATAAAGGAAGCTATTGAAGAATGTAAAAAGGCAGGTATTCGCCCTATTATTGTGACAGGGGATTATCTTTTAACAGCCAAGAAAATTGCCCAGGATCTTGGAATGGATGTGGAGAAGGGCTCATATTATACAGGAGAAGATATAAGTAGAACTGGTTTAAATAATATCTCTTGGGATAATGTGGTCATTTTTTCAAGGGTTTTACCGGAGCATAAAATGGATATTGTAAAGGAGTTAAAGGAAAGAGGAGAGATAGTTGCAATGACAGGAGATGGTGTAAACGATGCTCCTGCTTTGAAAATGGCAGATATTGGGGTGAGTATGGGATTGAGAGGAACTGATGTGGCAAGAGGAGCATCAGACCTTGTTCTTCTTGATGATAGTTTTGCCACAATTGTAAAAGCGGTTAAAGAAGGCAGAAGGATCTTTGATAACATAAGAAAGGTGACATATTATTTACTTTCATGTAATTTTAGTGAGATTTTTGTGGTAAGTACAAGTATATTTTTGGGTTTACCCTTGCCCTTAACACCTTTAGAACTTCTTTGGATTAATTTGATAACCGATGGATTTCCAGCCTTGGCATTAGGGGTAGAACCTTATGAAAAAGATATTATGATGAGAAAGCCAAGAAGGATAGATGAGGGTATTATTAATAAGGATTTATGGAGAAAGATAATTATTGATGGAATTTTTATAGGGATCTCTGCATTAATATTATTTAATATTGGGTTAACTAAAGGTATAAACTTCGCAAGGACTATGGCTTTTTCTGGTATTGTTTTTTCACAAATTTTTCAAGCCTTGAGTCTTTCATTAAGGAGAAGAGAAAAGATATTTGGAGAACTATTATCAAACAAATATTTAAGTTTAGCTGTTATATTTTCAATTGTTATCCAGCTTTTAGTATTATATACACCTTGGGGAAGAGGATTTTTTAATATAGAGATTTTAGATCAAAAGAATCTTATTTATGTTATTTTGTTGAGCTTGCTACCAATTTATAAATTAATAGGAGAAAAAATATATGAAAAAATTTTTAAGAGAATTGTTAATTTATAGTATAAGTTTTTCATTAATTCTCTTTTTAACAAGTCAACTATTTTCTCTTGAAAAAAGACCAATTTATACATATATAAAGAGTGATACGGAAGGTTCAGTATATACTCAAACGTACACGTTAACAAATATTACAAATGCTCAAACCTATACAATGCTATCTCAGAAAATTGTAACTTCTACATCCTCTCAATCAAGCACTAAAGAAAAGGAATCTTTACAAGAAGAAATACAAAATCCATCCCAGATTATATATGAAGTTAAGGTGGGAGATACTATTATTGGAATTGCTCAAAAATATGGAATAAGTTGGCAAGAATTAGCCAAAATAAATAAATTAAAAGATCCAAATTATTTAGTGGTAGGGCAAAAATTAATTATTCCATTAAATAACAAATAGATATAAACCCTTGTCTTTAATAAGTTTATTTGATATAATTTTACCAAGAGTGCGGACGTAGCTCAGTCGGTAGAGCGAGGGACTGAAAATCCCTGCGTCGGGGGTTCGATTCCCTCCGTCCGCACCATACAATGGGGAGAATAAAGAGAAATTTGGTAAGAAAAGGACTTTATCTTTACTATAGATTTTTTAAGTCTTTTTCATTTTTCGAACTCCTAAGCGCCCGTAGCTCAGTAGGACAGAGCAGCGGTTTCCTAAACCGCGTGTCGGGGGTTCGAATCCCTTCGGGCGCACCACTTTTGAATACCCGCGTCACCTACCCTACGCTTCAATATATAATACTTGGAGGTGGTATATATAATTAAAACACAGTATTTTTTATGCTCTTTAAAACATGAATCATTAAGAACTCTAAGGAGGTAGGACCGATGGCAGAGGTAAAATTGGAAAATGTAACAAAAAAATTTGGTGATGTTATAGCGGTTAATAATGTATCTCTTGATATCAAGGATAAAGAGTTTATTGTTCTTGTTGGACCATCTGGTTGTGGTAAAACAACTACATTAAGAATGATTGCTGGATTAGAAGAGATAACATCTGGAAACATCTATATTGATGGAAGAATAGTTAATGATGTACCCCCCAAAGATAGAGATATAGCAATGGTGTTCCAAAACTATGCTCTTTATCCTCACATGACTGTTTATGATAATATGGCTTTTGGTCTAAAACTTAGAAAATATCCAAAGAGTGAAATTGACAGAAGAGTTAAGGCAGCTGCTGAGATGTTAGGTATTGAGAATCTGCTAAAGAGGAAACCTAAAGAACTTTCTGGTGGTCAAAGACAGCGTGTTGCTCTAGGTCGTGCAATTGTTCGTGAACCTAAGGTTTTCCTTATGGACGAGCCTTTATCTAACTTAGATGCAAAATTAAGAGTACAAATGAGGGCAGAGCTTAAGAAACTTCAAAGAACTCTTGGAGTCACTACTATATATGTAACCCATGATCAAACAGAGGCTATGACAATGGGTGATAGAATTGTAGTTATGAAAGATGGAGTAGTACAGCAAGTAGATGATCCTTTAACTGTCTACGAAAAACCCAATAATGTGTTTGTGGCTGGTTTCATAGGTAGTCCTCCAATGAATTTCATTGATGCAACTCTCTCTGAAGATGCTAAAATCCTTGATCTTGGAAGTTTCAAATTGGGTATTCCTTCTGATATGCAATCTTTCGTAGCAGAACATGCCAAAAACTATCTGGGTAAAAAGGTTATTTTGGGAGTAAGACCAGAGCATATATATGAGGTAGCGCTTATGAAAACTGAAGATCTAATACCAGAAGCTGTAGCAGATCTAAAAGTAGAAGTTTTAGAACCTATGGGAACTGAAGTCTACCTATATTTAATAAATGAACCTGTAAGTGTAGTAGCAAGAGTTAGTGCAGAAACAAGAGCAAGAATGGGTGAAAATGTAAAAATAATGTTTGATCTAAGAAAGATGCATCTTTTTGATCCTGTCACTCAGATGGCTATAATTTAAGGATTATTTAGGAAAGGGGTATTTAAGGGATGTTAAGGAAGGGGGAAACAAATTCCCCCTTCCTTTATATATAATTATTAACATGTGTTAATAAGGAGGATTAATATGATAAAGAGATATTTTAATTTGGTACTTCATTCCCATCTTCCCTATGTTAAAAAGGCTGGAAGATGGCCTTTTGGAGAAGAATGGTTCTATGAAGCTATGTTAGAGACCTATATACCCCTTTCCATGTGTTTTAATAGATTAATTGAAAAGGGCATTGAATGGCATTTAACCTTAGGTGTAACTCCGGTTTTATCTGAAATGATGGTAGATTCCTATATGATTTATGAAACTGAGAAATATATAAATAATAAGTTGGAAATGGCTCAGAAAGATTATGAATTGTTTGAAAAGGAGAATAAGAAAGAAGCTGAAGTTGCAAAATTTTATATTGAGTATTTTGAAAAGATTTTAGATTTCTTTAAGAATAAAATTTCATATAATATAGTTGGTTATTGGAGTAATCTTCAGAGGGAAGGATATCTGGATATAATAACATCATCTGCAACTCATGCATATTTACCTCTTTTAAAAAAGAATTCATCTATATATGCTCAGCTTTATGTTGGTAGAGAATCGTATGTAAGAAAGTTTAACAAGTCTCCTATGGGTATTTGGCTTCCTGAATGTGCTTATAAGCCTGGAATTGAAAAATTTTTAGAGTTTTTTGATATTAAGTATTTCTTTGTAGATACCCATACAATTCTTGGTGGAGAATCTTCGGATTATCCTTATTTTAAGAAGAAAGAAGTAGAGAGTAAAAAGAATAACAGAAGTATTTATAAGCCATATTTAGTATCTAATAGTAATGTGATTGTTTTTGGAAGAGATAGTAGGACAAGTATGCAAGTATGGTCTGCAGAATGGGGATATCCTGGAGATGGAGTTTATAGAGAATTTCATAAAAAAGCGGATACATCAGGTATTCAGTATTGGAGAATAACAGATAAAACTAAAGGATTAGGGGAAAAAGATGTTTATGATCCATTGTTAGCTAAAGGTAGAGTTTATGAACATGCTGAGCATTTTGTAAGTATTTTGGAAAATGAGATAGAAGAAGAAGGAATTGTAACTGCAATGTATGATACTGAGCTATTTGGACATTGGTGGTTTGAAGGAATTATGTTTATTGAAAGAGTATTTGAGCTTTTAAATGAGAGTAAAAAAGTTGAAAGTATAAATGCAAGCTTGGCATTAGAAAAATTTGAGCCTGAAGAAAGAATTGATCTTCCTGAATCATCATGGGGAAGAGGTGGAAAACATGAGGTGTGGCTTAACGATGAAACTTATCAATTATGGGAAAAGATCTATGAAATAGAAGAATTTACAGAAGAGTTAATTTCAAATATGAAAGACCAGAAGGTTCCATTATGGAAAGAAAAAGTACTAAATCAAATGGGAAGAGAAAAGTTACTTCTTGAAAGTAGTGATTGGCCATTTTTAATTACCACAGGGCAAGCTAAAGAATATGGTTATAATAGATTCTATGAACACTATAATAATTTTAAGGATATATCTAATTATTTAAAAGAAGATAAATTATCTTTAGAAGGTTATAAAACATTAAAGAAATTAGAGGATAAAGACTCTTTATTCTTATTCTTAAACTATAGAATCTTTGAAAGGAGGTAGAGGATGCAAAAAAGGATATATTTTTCTTTAGGGCTACATAATCATCAGCCTGTAGGAAACTTTGATTTTGTAATTGAAAGGGCATATCAAATGTGTTATAAGCCTCTTATTGAATTTTTTTACAACTATCCAAAATTTCCTTTCAATGTCCACTTTTCAGGGTATTTATTGCTTTGGTTAGAGAATAATCACCCAGAGTATTTTAAAATTCTTAAGACATTATCAGAAAGAGGACAAGTTGAGATATTAAGCGGTGGTTTTTATGAACCTATATTATCAATAATACCTGATAAGGATAAAGTTTTGCAGATTAAAAAACTAAATGATTATATCTATAATAAATTTGGGCAAAGACCAAAGGGAATGTGGCTTGCAGAAAGGGTTTGGGAACCTCACCTTGTTAAATTTATAGCAGAGGCTGGTATTGAGTATGTAATTGTAGATGATGCTCATTTTCTATCCGTTGGATTAAATAAGGATGATCTTTTTGGTTATTACTTAATGGAAGAAGAAGGATATAAATTGGCTGTTTTTCCAATTAGTATGAAATTGAGATATTTAATTCCTTTTGCAGATCCTCAAGAGACTATAGAATATTTAGATAAATATGCAACAAATGAAGGGAATAGAATAGCTCTTCTTTTTGATGATGGAGAAAAATTTGGACTTTGGCCTGATACATATAAGACTGTGTACGAAGAAAAGTGGCTTGAAAGATTTTTAGGAAAATTGGAAGAAAATTTTTTACTAATAACACCTGTTAATTTATATGAATACATGAAAAAATATCCTCCTTTAGGGAGAATATACTTACCTACAGCATCCTACAGAGAAATGATGGAATGGGTTTTATTTCCAGAAGCACAATTGAATTTAGAGAAATTAGTAGAAAAACTTAAAAATGAAGGTACATGGGAAATATACGCACCATTTATTAAAGGGGGTTTTTGGAGAAATTTTCTTAGCAAATATGATGAATCAAACCATATGCAAAAGAAGATGTTATATGTAAGGAAAAAGATCGATATGGTAAGTAATGATGAGTTTAAAAATAAAGCTTTGGAAGAACTTTGGCAAGGACAAGCTAATGATGCGTATTGGCATGGAATTTTTGGTGGACTTTATCTTCCACATTTAAGATCTGCTATTTATGAACATTTAATTAAAGCAGAAAATTTTGTTGATGGTGATTTCAAGTATAATATTTTTGATTTTGATTGTGATGGTAGAGATGAGATTATTATTGAATCTTCTCTTTTTAACCTTTATTTTTCACCCTCTTATGGAGGATCGTTAATAGAATGGGATTTTAAAAATAAGCCTTTTAATCTCACTAATGTTCTTACTCGTAGAAGAGAAGCTTATCATGAGAAGCTTCATAAAATAGAAGAAGATGTATCAGGAAAAAGTATTCATGAAAGATGGACCGCTAAAGAGAAAGGATTGGATCAAGTATTGTTTTATGATAGACACAGAAGGGTATCCTTTATTGAAAAATTTTATGAGAAAGAACCAGCTATAGATTTATTACTAAGAGACAACGAAAATTTAATAATTGATACTTTCTATGAGAAATTTGACTATACTGTAAAGGAAGAAGATAATGTTTTTCTTTGTTCCTTTAAAAAGGGTTTTTCAGATTTTGAGTTATATAAGATTTTCTTAATTCCTAAGGATAAAAATGAAGTTGAAGTGTGTTATCGAATTATAAATTTAAAAGATGAAAATATTAATTTGAATTTCTCATGGGAGATAAATTTAAATTTCTTAGCTCCTAATCATCCTGATTTTTATTATTTTTCTACAAAAACGGAGAAGGCTCCTCTTAATTCTATAGGAGTTGAGAGTATAAATAAATGGGGTATAAGTTCTGGGATTGGAATAAATTTAGATTGTTATCTTGATATGGAAACAAAAGTTTATAGATATCCTATTGAGACTGTATCCTTATCAGAGGAAGGGTTTGAAAGAGTATATCAAGGAAGTGATTTTATACATTTCTATCATATAGCTTTAGGACCAAATCAAAGTTGGGAAACTCGTGTGAAATTTATTGTTTATTAGTAATTATTGGTGCGCCCGAGAGGATTCGAACCTCCAACCACCGGCTTCGGAGACCGATGCTCTATCCCTTTGAGCTACGGGCGCACTTTTTAAGAGATTATATAAATTAAATAGAAAATTAGTGTCTCAATAATTATTATAACTGATAAGAATTCTAAGATAACAATGAGATCAATTTTAATCTTTCTCCATTCTTTTTGTATAAGTATGGGAAGTTTAACTTTTAAAAGTTTAGAAGTCTTATTATGAAGATGTAAACTCATAAGAATAGCACCAATTGTAAAAGGAACATAAATTTCTATTAGAAGTTTTATATATGGATTTTTCTTAAAAAAGTAAGAAAAAGCATTATCGGTAAATAAGAAATTTATGGTGGTAATAAAAAAAAGAAGATAGAAAAAGGAAGAAAAATAAGTATACTTATTAGTAATTTTTAAAAATTCTTCTTTATTCAAATTTTCTTTTAACATTAAAATGATTAAAAAAATAGATGCCCCAATGAGATAAGAAAGAGAAAAAATGTGAAGAAGGGAATTAAGAAAATGTATAAATGGAAAAAGCCTCATTTTTTAATCACTATCCTTTCCAATTTTATGATCTCAATCATATTATCATGGATAAGTCCATTAGTTGCTAAAAAAGTATCATTATCTAATTGAATATGATTACCATTAAAATCAGTTACTTTTCCTCCTGCTTCCTTTACTAAAATTATTCCTGCAGCAATGTCCCAGGGTTTTAGTTTTCTTGCCCAAAAGCCATCTAATCTACCACAAGCCACATAAGCTATCTCCAATACTGCGGATCCTGCTCTTCTTATTCCATGAGTTCTTGAAGATAAATTAATAAAAGGTAAGAAATTTTTTTCATCTAAGGTGAGTTCATATGGCATACCTGTACTTATTAGTGCATCTGCAATATTCGAAGTTTTTGATACTGCTATTTTTTTATCATTCAAATAAGCTCCATCATTTTTTAAAGCATAAAATAATTCTTTTCTTATGGGATCATATATTACTCCTAATATTATTTCTTCTTTATATTTGAGAGCAATACTTACTCCAAAAAAAGGAAATCTGTGAGCATAATTTGTGGTTCCATCTAACGGGTCTATGATCCATGTATAGTCAGAGTTTTTTTGTAAAAATCCATTCTCTTCACTCAATATGGAATGTTCTGGAAAGTTTTCTTCTAAATATTTTATAATTATTTTCTCAGATTCTCTATCTATGGAAGTAACCAGATTTGAAATTCCTTTTAATTCTATAATTTTTTCATCTTCTAAATGGGAAATTATGAAATCTCCAGACTTTTTAGCTATGTTTATTGCAGATTCTAAAAATCTTAACATTATTCTTTTCCCTCCAAAGTTTGCTTTTCTTTTGATTATAAAATTTTTAAATTACTCTTTCAAATATATTGACAAAAGTAATATATAGATGTAATATATATACAGTTTTAATATATAGAACATTATTTTTTGAAATTTGATATAATAAAATGGAGGTGAGATATATGAGTAGAAAATTATGTGATATTTGTGGTGTAAATCCTGCTACTATAAGGGTGTATACCATTAAGAATGGACAAAGGCGTGTTTTAGATATTTGTGAAGATTGTTATAGTAAAACAAGGAGACAAGAAAGAAGTTATTCTCCTTTAGAATCTTTATTCTTTGGAGATCTTTTCAGAGACTTTTTTGGAGATGAATTTGGTTTACCTTTCTGGGGATATCCAGAAAGGGAAAGAGAATCTATTGATATAGGAGACTATTTGAGTGAAACTTCAAAGAATTTACTACAGGAAGCAGCTAAAAGGGCTGTAGATTTTGGAAAAAATCAGGTAGGAACAGAACATTTACTATATGTCCTTCTTGATAATGATGTGGTAGGAGAAATACTAAAGCAATTTAAACTTTCTCCTCAGGATATAAAAACATATATAGAAAATAATGCTCCTAAAGGTAGCTTCAAACCTGAAGGAGAAGAGGTAGAAGTAGATATCTCTCCAAGACTTAAGAGTGCCTTAGAGAGAGCATTTATGGCTGCAAGGGATTTAGAACATAGCTATGTAGGTCCTGAGCATCTATTGATTGGACTTGCGGAAGAAGAGGAGGGATTTGCTTCTACTGTTTTAAGAAAATATGGATTAACCCCTCAAGCTTTAAGACAAGCTACAATTAAAGTTGTTGGTAGGGGTAAAGAAGAGGCAAAAACAAAAAGAAGATCTAATACTCCTACCTTAGACAAATATTCTCGAGATCTTACAGAATTGGCAAGACAAGGAAAGCTTGATCCAGTGATTGGTAGAGCCAAAGAGATAGAGACAGTTATAGAAGTACTTGCAAGAAGAAAGAAAAACAATCCAGTTTTAATAGGAGAGCCTGGAGTTGGAAAGACAGCAATAGTAGAAGGATTGGCACAAAGAATTGTTAAAGGCGAAGTACCAGAAGTATTAAGAGATAAGAGATTAGTAGAATTGAATATTAACTCAATAGTAGCAGGTACTAAGTATAGAGGAGAATTGGAGGAAAGAGTAAAACAGATTCTTGATGAGATAATTGCCAATCAAGACAACTTAATTATCTTTATTGATGAAATTCATACTATAGTTGGTGCGGGGGCTGCTGGAGAAGGTAATTTAGATATAGCTAATGCCTTTAAACCTGCTCTTGCAAGAGGGGAATTGCATTTGATTGGTGCAACCACTTTAAATGAATATCAAAAGTATATAGAAAAGGATGCTGCTTTAGAAAGAAGATTTCAGCCCATCTTTGTGGCTGAACCAACTGTAGAACAAACAATCATGATTTTAAGAGGTCTAAGAGATAGATTTGAGGCTCATCATAAGGTGAAGATCACAGATGAAGCAATTATTGCAGCAGCCGAGCTATCTGATAAATATATAACTAACAGGTACTTACCAGATAAGGCTATTGATCTTATAGATCAGGCAGCTGCAAGAGTAAGAATTATGCTTACTTCAAGACCAGCTGAAATACAAGAATTAGAGTCTAAGATTCAATCTTTAAAGAGGGAGCAGGAATATGCTACTTCAAGAAAACAATATGATAGAGCTAAAGAATTAGAGGAACAAATTCAAAAACTTGAAAAAGAGCTTCAAGAAAAAACCGAGGCTTGGCAGAAAGAAAGAGCTTCTGAGGTACCAGAAGTTAGAGCTAAACATGTGGCAGAGATAGTCTCTTCATTAACTGGTATTCCAGTAACAGAACTTACGGTGGATGAAAAAGAAAGATTATTAAGACTTGAAGAAAAATTACATGAAAGAGTAGTTGGACAAGAAGAAGCTATAAAGGCAGTAAGTGATGCTATAAGACTGGCAAGGGCAGGATTAAGAGAAAAGAATAGACCTATAGCTTCATTCTTGTTCCTTGGTCCAACAGGAGTAGGAAAGACAGAATTAGCGAGAGCATTAGCTTGGGCAGTATTTGGTGATGAGGATGCTATTATAAGGATTGACATGAGTGAATATATGGAGAGACATACTGTATCAAGACTAATTGGTGCACCACCAGGATATGTAGGATATGAGGAGGGTGGACAGTTAACTGAAAGAGTACGTCGTAGACCTTATAGTGTGATACTTTTGGATGAAATAGAAAAGGCTCATCCAGATGTACATAACATTCTCTTACAAGTATTTGATGCTGGAAGACTTACTGATGGAAAGGGTAGGGTTGTAGATTTCACAAATACAATAATAATTATGACGAGTAATATTGGTTCCGATATCATTCAGGCTAATTTAAGTGCTACTGGAAAAGATAAGCTTTCATATGAACAATTGAAAGAAAAACTTATGGAGATATTAAAGAGATACTTTAGACCTGAATTTCTCAATAGAATTGATGAAATAATTGTATTCCATGCTCTTACTAAAGAGCAGATTAAGGATATTGTGAAGTTACAATTAGAGAGGGTAAGAAGAACAGCAAAGGCTCAAAATGTGGATCTTGTGTTTGACGATTCAGTAATAGAATTCTTAGCTGATATAGGATATAGTCCAGAATTTGGAGCAAGAGAGCTTAAGAGAAAGATAAGGAATGAAATTGAAACTAAGCTCGCTAAAGCTATGTTAGATGGTACAATACAAGAAGGAGATAAGATAAGGGTTAAGTATAATAAAGAAAAGAGTCAAGTAGAATTTGAAAAGATAACAGAAGAAGTAAAAGCAAATTAAAGGTTGTAAGAAGGGAGGGAAAAATCCCTCCCTTCTTTTTTAAAAATTAGGGCAGGAGGGGTGAAGATATGGAAATTCAGATTGTGGAAATTGAGAAATCTGAAGATGTTAACTTAATACTTGGTCAATCCCATTTTATAAAGACTGTAGAGGATTTATATGAGGCAATTGTAAATAGTGTTCCTTCTGCAAAATTTGGTATTGCCTTTTGTGAAGCTTCTGGTCCTTCTCTCATAAGGCATATAGGTACTGATCAGGAGATGGAGGAATTGGCCATAAAGAACATGCAAAAAATAGCTGCTGGTCATACTTTTATAATATTTATAAAGAACTTTTATCCAATAAACGTGTTAAATGCTATAAAACAAGTACCAGAAGTGGTAAATATTTTTGCTGCTACAGCTAATCCTCTTAAGGTAATAGTTGCAGATGATGGGATAGGTAGAGGAGTGTTAGGAGTAATCGATGGAGTGAAGCCAAAGGGAGTTGAGGGAGAGGAAGATATAAAACATAGAAAAGAATTTCTTAGAAAAATAGGATACAAACTTTAATTAGTTAAGGGGGAGGTGTTTTTGTGGCTATTATTACTATATCAAGACAAATAGGAAGTATGGGAGATGAGTTGGCAGAAAGGTTGTCACAAGAGCTTGGATATAGATATTTTGATAAGCTCCTAATGACAGAGATAGCTGTTGCTTCTGAATTAAGTGAGGCTGAAGTTATAGATTACAATGAAGATAATTATAAGATAAAGAACTTTTTTGAACAGCTCTTTAATAGAAAAACTCCCTTAGGTAAAATAACTGTTAAAGAGAAAGATGAAATGGGAAGGACTGTCATTACCACAAAGACTTTTGATGAAGAGAATTCCTTAGCTTTTACACAAGCTGTAATTAAAAAATTGGTGGGTTGGGATAATGTGGTAATTGTGGGAAGAGGTGGACAAATTCTTCTTAGAAATGTGCCTCACACTTTACATCTGAGAGTAATAGCACCTTTAGAGTTTAGAATTGAGAATATAATGAAGAAAAAGGGGTTTTCAAGAGAAGATGCCTTAAAATATATCTCTGAAAAGGATAGGGCTGCTCAAGAATATCTATATAGATTTTATAATGTGGATTGGAATGACCCAGAATTATATCATATGGTAATTAATATGGGTATGTGGAATCTTGATAAGATTGTTAAAGTTATAAAAGAAACAATTAAATTAATATAATTCTTCCATTTGATTTTCTATAAAGAAAATTAGATTTTCTAAAGATAATGTTAGTTCTTTATAAGTTTCTATTTTGGATTCTTTTAGGAAGTCTATTAAAAGATTTTTTAGTTCAGTTTGTAAATTATTTTTTTCCAAAAGCTCTAACAGGAGTTTACTTAATATCTCTTCGAATATATTAAAAATTTTCTTGAAATATAGTACATTGTTCTCATAATTTTTAGATCTTTTCATTGAGAGTAATTTATATGTTTCAGATGGATAAAGGATAAACAAAATCTCAATTATACTTTTAGTAATATTTTCCAAATAAGAAATCAGTAAGTATTTTTCTGTTGTACTTAAAGGATTTAAAACATAACTTTCTTTTTCTATATTAAAAATTATTGGGAATTGGGAAGAATTTAATTCAATATTTAATATCTCTTTTAATTTATATGACAAATCATAAAGATGCCAGAGTTTATTAAAAGTAATATCAATAAAATTTAAATCTAATAAAGACCTATTTTTTTCCTTTTTTGTTAAGATATTTATATTCTCTCCTAATCTAATAAGGGATAAATGAGGATTTAAAGCCAAAATATATGGATTAATATAAGGGTTTTGAAATTTTACCTTTCTATAATATAAGACAAAAATTATTGATAGAAGTTTTCTAATTATCTCTAATCGATAATATAGAAGAGCTAAGATAGCTAAATAATAGCCCTTACTCTTTAAGATTATTCTTCTTTCCACGTCTGTGGTATCTAAATGAGATAAAATATGACTATATGGATGCATGCTTATTGGGGTTAAAGAAATTTCAGGAATGTTTATATCTTCTAATTTGTCAATTTTATCTATAATCCCCTTTATGGTTTTGTAACTTATGCCTGAATTTCCATTAGATGCAGTATATATTAATGTGATGATAATAGATCTTACTTCCTCCTTATTTAGATAAGAACAAGATGAAATCATATTAAATTTTTCATCTTTAATTATTGGGTCAAGATGTTTAATATACAGATTTAGAAGATTATAAGATTGATTGATTTTTTGAGAAAGTGTTTCAGAAAGATTTATTATGTATCTCTTCTTAACTATATTTACAAGGTCCTCTATGGATAAGGAGTTTTCATCTAATATATATTCCATTTATCTTTATCCATGTAATTCTTTTCTTTCTCCAGTCTCTATATAAAATATGAGCTCTAAAACATTCGTTATATGATCAGCGATGCGTTCTAAATAACGAGAGATCATTATTAATTGGATAATTTGTTGGGTAAGTATAGGGTTCTTATAAATCTCACTTAGTAATTCATCTGATGTTTCTTGATATTTTTGATTTACAAGGTTATAGTATGTTGATAATTTTTCTAATTTGTTTAAGTCTGGTTTTGAATACGCCCTTATTGTCTCTTTTGTCATTTCTTCAACAAAAGAGGCTAAGGATATAATATCGGAAATAGGTAATTCAAAAGAGTATTCAAGAAGGCTTGAGACATATTTAGCAATATCAACAGAGTAATCACCAATTCTTTCCAAATCTTTTACAATTTTCATTGTGGAGGTTATTATTCTTAAATCTTTTGACACAGGTTGGTGATGAGAAAGAATACTAATACATTGATTTTCTATGTTCCAGTTATAGTCATCTACTAACTTATCTTTTTCAATTACTTCTTGGGCTAATTTTAGATCTCTTCTTCTTATAGAATCTATGGTTTGATGGAGCATTTTTTCTACGATGCTCCCCATACGTATAAGTTTTTCTCTTAAGATTTCTATTTCTTTTGTAATGGTAGTCTTTTCCAAATTTAATTTCCTCTTTTTAAAAATTTATTGGTTTTTGATAGAGTAATTATATATTCATAGTTGGGGGGATTCAATTAATGTTATTTTAAAATCTTCATGCTATAATTTAACTCATGAGCATATGTGTTATATGTAGAAGAAGAAAAGGTAAAAGAAAATGTCCAGCTCTTAATGCCTTTATATGTACTGAGTGTTGTGGCACGAAGCGTATAAAGGAGATAAATTGTACTCAAGATTGTATCTATTTAAAAGAAGCTCAAATACACACTATAGAGAGAGTGGAAGAAAAACCTGCAGATTTTACAAAACTTCAATGGGATTTATTTTTATTCTTAGAAGAATTGGTATATAAATTTTTATCAGAATTTCCCTCTTTTACCGATGAAGAATTTTTAGAGGTTTTAAATTTACTTGAGAAGGAGTATCAAACTCGTAAAAAGAATTTATACCTTCCTAATCTTTATCCTAAATCTTCTCGCGGGACAAAACTAAAGAGTATTTTACAAGAAGAACTAACAAAATTAGAAAGGAAAGAAAATGAATTTGGGCTTCCCATATTTACTGTTGATGATTTCTTAAAGGTGATATCCTTTGAGAGAGAAAGAATAGAAAAATATATGAAAGAAAATAGAAATGTGGGAAATAATCTCTTTTTGCAAATATTAAAAAGTGAAGTAGAATTTATAGCTATGCAAAAAGAGAAAAAGAGATAAATTATGAGCAAGATTAAGGATATTAACTTATGGAAAAATGGAGAAAGAAAAGTTTATTGGGCAAGACAGTTTATGCCTGTAGTAAATCTTCTTGAGAAAGAATATTCTTCTTCCCAAATTTTTAAAAATACCACCATAGGGATGTGTATTCATTTAGAGGCAAAAACTGCAAGACTTGTTCTTTCTTTTAAAAATTGTGGGGCAAGGGTAGTATGTGCTGGAAGTAATCCTTTATCTACTCAAGATGATGTAGTGGCCTATCTGGTAAAAGAAGGAGTTGAAGTTTTTGCTTGGAGAGGAGAAACGGAAGAAGATTATATAAACAATCTGAGAGAAGTGTTAAACAAAGATCCTGATCTTTTAATTGATGATGGTTTTGATCTTACGACCCTTTTGTATAAAGAATTTTCTCATTTAAAAAGTAAAATATTAGGGGTAGGAGAGGAAACCACAACAGGTGTTATAAGGGCAAAAGCACTTGAAAAAGAGAAGGGATTAGATTTTCCAATAGTAGCAGTAAATGATGCAAGGACAAAATTTTTATTTGATAATAGGTTTGGTACTGGTGAATCTGCTTTGTCTTCCTTTATGAGAAATACAAATTTATTAGTTGCAGGTAAAATTTTTGTAATATCAGGATATGGATGGGTTGGAAGGGGTATAGCTCATAAAATACAAGGATTAAAAGGAAGAGTGATTATAACAGAAGTTGATCCTATTAAGGCATTAGAAGCATATATGGAAGGTTTTGAGGTTATGCCAATTTCAAAAGCGGTAGAATTAGGGGATGTGTTTATAACAGCAACAGGAAATTGTAAAGTGATAACTAAGGAGCATTTTTTGAATATGAAGGATGGAGCCATATTAGCTAATGCAGGGCATTTCAACGTGGAGATAGATATGAAATCTTTGGAAGACTTAGCAATTACTAAAAAAGAGGTAAGGGATAATATACATGAATATATTCTTCCTAATAATAAAAGGCTTTATGTAATAGCGGAAGGAAGGCTTTTGAATTTAGCAGGTGGTGATGGTCACCCTGTTGAGATAATGGATCTTTCTTTTGGGATTCAGTTTTTAGTAATGAAATGGTTGCTTGAGCATGGTAAAAGCTTACCAAAAAAAGTGCTTCAAGTTCCTCAAGAGATAGAAAAAGAGGTTGCAAACTTAAAACTCAAAAGTTTAAATATAGAAATTGATACTCTTACAGAAGAACAGATTAAATATCTTCAAAGTTGGGATTAGTTTTGATTTTTAAATTTTTTAGGGGAGGTTTTTAAAATGTTAGGTTTAATCATTTTAGGTATACTAATATTTTTGGCTCTTTTTGTTATTGTCATATATAACCGATTAGTAGTTTTGAGAAATAGGGTAGAAAATGCATGGGCTCAAATTGATGTACAATTAAAGAGAAGATATGATCTAATTCCAAATTTGGTAGAAACGGTTAAAGGTTATGCAGCTCATGAAAAAGAAATCTTTGATAAAATTGCTCTTTATAGAGCGCAAATGATGAGTGCAAAGACTCCAGGAGAAATTGCTCAAGCAGATCAGGGACTTACTTCTGCTTTAAAAACCCTATTTGCCATAGTTGAGAATTATCCAGATTTAAAAGCAAATCAAAATTTTCTCATGTTGCAAGAAGAATTGAGTGGAATTGAAGAAAAAATTGCTTATGCAAGACAATTTTATAATGACATTGTTATGATTTATAATCAATCTTTGCAAGTTTTTCCAAATTCTATAATTGCAAATATTTTTGGATTTAAACCCAAAGAATATTTTGAACTGGAAAATCCAGAGGAAAGGAAAGCTGTTAAAGTTAGCTTTTAATATATGAAGAATACTTATACTTTTTATGAGGCTATAGAACAGAATAAGAGAAAGACATGGATAATATTTTTTCTTATATCTATTCTTCTTTTCTTTGTATGTTATTCTATAATCTATTTCTTTAATTTAGGAGAAATAGCAATATTTATAGCCTTAATAGTTACGCTAACAGTTAATTATTATGCGTATAAAAATAGTGATAAATTAATTCTTTCTATTAGTGGTGCATATGAACCCAAAAAAGAAGAATATCCCTATCTTATAAATATTGTTGAAGGTTTAAGCATAGCTGCAGGTATTCCTACTCCTAAAATTTATGTAATAAATGATTCATCACCCAATGCTTTTGCTACTGGAAAGGATCCAAAAAATAGTGCAATTGCTGTAACTACTGGTCTTTTAGAGAAGATGAATAGATTGGAGCTTGAGGGTGTAGTTGCTCATGAGATATCACATATAAAAAATTATGATGTAAGGCTACAAACTATAGCAGTTGTATTGGTGGGTTTAATTGTAATTCTTGGTGATAGTTTGAAAAGATCATTTTATTATGGATTCTTCTATTCAGGAGAAAAAAGAAGAAACAAAGATCAAGATTTTTTAGGTATTATATCTTTGATTATCGCTTTATTGGCTCCCTTATTGGCAACAATTTTAAGGTTTTCCTTATCAAGACAAAGGGAGTACATGGCAGATGCTACTGCAGCTATGCTTACAAGGTATCCTGAGGGTCTTGCTTCTGCATTGGAAAAGATAGCTAAGGATCCAAATCCTGTAAAGAGAGCGAATAATATTACTGCCCCTTTATATATTGCTGATCCTCTCAAAAAATATAATGTAAATAATCTTTTTAGTACTCATCCGCCTATAGAAGAAAGGATAAAAAGATTGAGAATGATGGGAGAAAGATGGAAACTTATGGGGGTGAAATAAATGGATGTTTTTGAAGCTATAAGGAAGAGAAGAAGTATAAGAGATTATTTAGATAAAAATGTAGAGGAGGAAAAACTTCTAAGAATAATGGAGGCAGCAAGACTTGCTCCTTCAGCAAGGAATAGACAAGAATGGAGATTTATTATTGTAAAGGACAAAAATTTGAAGGAAAGATTAGTTAAAGAAGCTTCTCCTCATCAGCCCTTTATGTTAAAGGCTCCCATAGTTATAGTGGCTTATGTTTTAGATAAAGATTATGTGATGAGATGTGGAGTACCTGCCCATTATATAGATGTTGCTATAGCTTTGACCCATATTCATCTTCAGGCAGTAGAAGAAGGTCTTGGAACATGTTGGATAGGATCTTTTTATCAGGATAAAGTAAAAGAGGTATTAAGTCTTCCTAAGGAAGCAGAGGTAATACAACTTATGACCTTAGGGTATCCAGCTGAAGATCCACCACAAAGACCAAGGCTTCCTTTAGATGAAATAGTAAAAATTTATTAGAAGAATATAAATTTTTTCTTTTCTATAAGCTTCATTAAGGAGGAAAGGTTTTCTTCCATAGCCTTTTCTCCTAAAGCTATGATATCGGAAGCTTTATCAAAATCGAAAGTCCCAAAATTTTGTACCTCAGGAACGATAACTAAATCTGCATTTTTGAGATTCTGATTTTCTAATTCATAATTCATAATATCTATGGTTTGCATAAGGACTTCAAATAAAGAGGGGTTTAATAATGGGTTTAACCTCTGTTGAAATTCCTTGAAGAGCTTGGTCTGAGTCATTTTATATGTGATTTTTTCTGTAATATTGTTGGGTTGATAGGGAATATCTATTTGAATTTCCCTTTTAGGTTTCCAAATTGTTCTCTTATGTAAACTAACCCCTATGATGATATCTGGTTTATATAGATCTCTCAATTCTTTAACCGGAACAGGAGAAAGTACCCCTCCATCTATTAGAAGTTTATCTTTCCAAGGATATGGTTGAAATATCACAGGAATAGATATACTTGCTCTGATAGCCTCTGATACTTTTCCTTCTTTTATAATTACTTTTTCTCCAGTGATAAGATCTACTGCTAAAGAGATAAATGGTATTTTTAGGTTTGAAAATGACGAACCTTCTAATATGTTATCTAAATACTCTAATATTTTTTCACCCTTTATAATTCCTTGAAGAGATTTTGAAAAGTCAAAAAGTTTGTAAAATTCTTCTTTATTTTTTTCTATATCTAAGGCTAGTTTTTCTAAATCTTTTGCAGAATATCCTTTTGCATATAATCCTCCTATTAAGGCTCCTGCACTACTCCCACTTATATAAGAGACTTCTATTCCTTCCCTTTCTAATACCTTTAATACTCCAATGTGGGAAAGACCTTTTGCTCCTCCGCTACCTAATGCAAGTCCTATCTTTTTCTTTTTCATGTTTATATTATAGCATTAGAGCTGAATATATTATAAATTTTATATACCTTCCTACCGTATATTAATAATTATCATCATTTAAAAATCAAAATTAATTGAGAAAAATTTAACAGAATGATTTACCCCCCACAGGTATGATTAATAAAAATTTAAAATTATATCATATTTTATCTTTGTTGACAATAATATTAAAAATGTGTTTAAATTAAACCTGAAAATATTTTAAGGAGAGAGATATGAATCTCAAGAAGGTAAAAGAAATATTAAAGGCAGAAGTCCTATGTTTAGAAGAGAAACTTGAAAAAGAGATTTTATATGTGGGTGCAACAGATTTAATGAGTGATGCTCTTTGTCTGTTAGAGGCAAATTCACTTCTTCTTACAGGCCTTGCAACATTGCAGGTTATAAGAACTGCTGAGATTTTAGATTTGGCTGGAGTTGTATTTGTTAGAGGCAAAATACCCTCTCAAGATGTAATAGAAGTAGCAAAAAAATCTGGAATTCCTCTTCTTACAACAAAATACCCTATGTATGAGGCTTGTGGAAAATTATATATAGCTGGCTTTCAAGGAAAGAAGGTTGATTTTGATATTTGAAAATACCTAAGGAATATTTAGAAAAAATAAAAGTAAAAGATATAATGAATACAGATATAGTAAGGTTAAAGCCTTACCATGATATGCGTTCTATTCAAGAAATTATGAGAATAAAAAGAATTGATGCAATTCCTATTGTCGATGATATAGATAGGCTTTTGGGTTTAGTTACTGTAGAAAATGTGATTGTAGCGCTTGTTAATGGTGATTTAAATTCACCATGTGAAAAGTATATGGTAAAAGATCCAAAGTGTTTGTCTCCAGATAATACTTTATATGAAGCCTTGATTAAGTTCCGACAATTTAGATATGGAAGGTTTCCTATAATAGATAATGAAAAAAAGATTTTAGGAATATTAAGTACTAAAGATGTGGTTTTGAATTTAGTAGATGTGGAAGATATAGAAGGGACAATTACTCAGGAACCAGAAGAGGAAAATATATTAACTTTAGAATTTCCTGTGTTAGGGGGAGATTTTGCTCTTGCTGGAATGGCGTCTAGTAATATAAAAAAAGCGTTACAACAGCTTGGAATAAGTGTAGATATACTTAGAAGAGTCGCGGTCGTTACTTATGAGGCTGAGATGAACATAGTTATTCATGCCTACAGGGGAGTTTTAAGAGTAAAGGTTACACCAAAATACATTGAAATAATTGCTGAGGATGAAGGTCCGGGAATTCCTGATGTAGAGCTTGCTATGCAACCTGGTTATTCAACAGCACCAGATAATATCAGAGAAATGGGATTTGGGGCAGGTATGGGGCTTCCAAATATAAAGAATTCATCAGATGAGTTAAAGATTGAATCTGAAGTGGGAAAAGGTACAAAGGTGTACTCAAAAATATATTTAAAGAGGGATAAAAAATGACTGAGAGATATATTCATTCGGTAGCTATTAATTTACAAAGATGTAAGGGGTGCATTCATTGTATAAGGCATTGCCCTACTGAAGCCATGAGGGTTCGTAATGGAAAATCCCTTATTCTTCCATATAGATGTATTGATTGTGGAGAATGCATTAGAGTTTGCCCATATCATGCACCTTTTGGATTTACTCACACCCTTGATAGCATATCTTATTTGGATAATTTGGTTGTGGTAATATCTCCTGAAATATATTCTCAATTTCCAACCAATTATTCTCCTTTTGAAATACAAAGAGCAATTAAAAAGGTAACAAATGCAGTAGAAGTTTGGGATACTACCTGTGGTTTATTCCTTTTACAAGAAGCTCTTATGGACTATATTAATAGTTCTCGCAATCTTCCACTTATATCCACTTACTGTCCTGCTGTTGTAGAGTTAATTCAAGTACGTTTTCCTACTTTAATTCCTAATTTATCACCCTTTAAAACTCCTATTGAGATAACGGGAAATATAATAAAAAAATTATGGAAGAAGGAGGATAAAGGAATCTTTAATCTTGCTTATATTACTCCTTGTCCTGCTTTTGCCACATATTTAAAACAAAATAGAGAAGAAGGTTTTGAATTTGTTATTGGTATTGATAATATCTACTTAAAAGTGAAAAAGGAGCTTAAGGAAGATAATAAAGAAGTAGAAGCTATAGATGGTGGATTTTATGTAAAGGGAATTTTAGCAGGAACTCTTGGGGGAGAAGGTATGGTATTCAACGAAGAAGAAGTAATAAGTGTAGGAGGTATAGAAAAGGTTGCAAAAGTTCTTGAAGATTTAGAAAGAAATAAACTTCAGGATATAAAGTTTTTGGAGCTTAGAGCCTGTGAGGAAGGTTGTGTTGGAGGAGTATTAAATCCTGAAAACTATTATCTTGCGAAGAAAAGAATTTTAGCTTTATACAAAAAACTTGATAGAGATTTTATAAAGAAAGATCTTTGCGAGGATATAAATCTATCAGAGGTATTAAGAACTTCTCCTATATTACCAAGGCCTGTTTGGAAATTAGATGAAGATATAAATAAGGCTTTAAGAAAGATGGATGATATGAGAAAAATATTAGAAATACTTCCTGGTCTTGATTGTGGCTCATGTGGCTCACCTACTTGTGCTGCTTTAGCAGAAGATATAGTGAGAGGAAATGCTCAAATCTATGATTGTATATTTCTTCTTAAAGAAAAATTGTGGGAAATGGCAAAAGAGATGGAGGAATTATCCAGGAGGTCCTCTTCTGTTATTTTAAAGCGGAGGGAAGAAAAAAATGAAAGTGAGTGAAATTGTTAAAAATTTAGAATTAAATGTTATTTATATGGATGAGGATTACGAAATTAAGAGTGGAATTGTAAGTGATTTGCTTTCTTTTGTTATGGCTCACGCTCCTGAAGATTCAGTATGGGTTACTATTCAGACTCATGTAAACACTATAGCAGTTGCAGTACTTACTGGAATTAAAAGTATAATTTTTGTTTCCGGTCAAAAACCAGATGAAGAAACTATCAAAAAAGCGAAAGAAGAAAAAGTTGCTTTAATGACTACTAAAGATACCGCCTTTAATGTGGTAGGTAAACTTTATAGTTTAGGAATAAAAGGAGTAGATAGGCTTCAATGAAGGCAAAAGAGATAGTAGAGTTAATTAATGGGAAAGTATTGGCAGGAGAAAATTTATTAGATGAGGTAGATATTAAAAAGGCTTTTGCTGCAGATCTTATGAGTGATGTTTTGGCTATGGTAACTTCTAATGAAAGGGATGTGGTACTTATTACGGGAATCACAAATTCACAAATTGTTCGTACTGCAGAGATTATTGATATACCCATGATAATTGTCTGCAGAGGAAAAGTAGTTCCTAAGGAAGTTATTGAACTTTCTAAAGAGAAAGGAATTATTCTTGTAAGCACTGATAAAATAGTTTTTGAGGTTAGTGGAATTCTATATAATAAAGGTATCAAGCCTGCTTCTATCAATGTTACATTGTAAGGAGGAATATTTTTCTTGGCATGGGTAGGAATAGATTTGCATATACATTCGGTTCTTTCTCCTTGTGGAGATTGGAGTATGAGTCCTAAAAATATTATAGAGAGAGTAAAGAAAATGAATATAGGAGTAATAGCGATAACGGACCATCATATGGTAGAAAATTATCCTGCTATATCTTTCTGGGGAGAAAGGATGGGGGTTTTGGTAATACCAGGCATGGAAATACAAACCAGTGAAGAAGTACATATAGTGAGTTTATTTGAAGATTATGATACTGCCTTAAAATTTCAAAAAGATATTTTTAACTATTTACCAGATGCTAAAAATAGAGAAGAAATTTTTGGAGTACAAGTGGTGGTTAATGAAAAGGATGAAGTAGAAAGAATAGAAGAAAGATTATTAAATACATCTATTTCACTTAACATTACAGACACAGTAAAAAAAATAAAAGAATATGGTGGGATAATAATATTAGCCCATGTAGATAGGCCTTCCTTTAGTATAATATCTAATTTAGGTTTTATTCCAAAGGATTTATTTTTTGATTTTATTGAATTATCTGACAAGACAAACCACAATAAATTTATCAGTGAGCACCCAGAACTGAAAGACAAGAAATTTTTAATTTCTTCTGACGCTCATTATTTAGAGGATATAAAAGAACCAAAAACTTTTATATATTTAGAAGAGTTTTCTAAAAAAGCAGTCTTTAAAAGTTTGAAAGAAAAAAATATAAAAATACAGGGAATGGAGGTATAGAAATGGCAGTAGAATTAAAGTTTTCCGAATATGCTCAGAAAGAGGTAGAAAAAATTCTTGACCGTTTTGCAAACTCAAAGGGATCTTTGATTATGATTCTTCATGCAGTACAGGAAAAGTTTGGATATTTACCTCGTGAGGCTTTAGAACTGATTTCTGAAAGATTAAAGGTACCATTAAGTGAGATTTACGGTGTTGTAACATTTTATTCTTTTTTCCGACTTGAGCCTCAAGGTAAGCATGTAATAAGACTTTGTATGGGAACAGCTTGTTATGTGAAAGGAGCTGAGGACTTACTTAGAACTCTTGAGCAAATGGGACTTAAGGAAGGTAAACTCACAGAAGATGGGTTCTTTTCTTTGGATCTTGTAAGGTGTATTGGAGCTTGTAGTATGGCTCCAGCTCTTATGATAGATGATGATGTTTATGGAAAACTTACTCCTGATAAATTGAGAAAATTAATAGAAAACTTTAGAAAAGAGCATCAATGAAAGAATTATCTCTTCATATTCTGGATATTGTACAAAATTCTATAGAAGCTAATGCAAAAAATATTTATTTGGAGATCAGAAAAGATCTTCAAAAGGGGATTTTGTATATAATTATAAAAGATGATGGAAAAGGTATGCCAAAGGAAATATTAGAAGAGATTAAAAATCCATTTTTTACGAGTAGAACTACAAGAAAAGTTGGTCTTGGTGTTCCTTTATTTTATGAGTTAATTAAAAATTGTGGAGGAGAAGTGAAGATTAACTCTGAGGTAGGAAAAGGTACAGAAATTTATGCAGAAGTCCCTTTTTTATGTGTAGATTTACCTCCAATGGGAAATCTTTCTGGAACTATTTTGGGCTTGATAGTAACAAATCCAGATATAGATTTTGAGATCAAAATAGTAAAAAACGGTGATGAGGTCAACATTTCTACAAAGGAAATAAAAAAGTCTATTGATATTCCTATTAATTCTCCAGAAGTAATTTCCTTTTTAAAAGAATTTTTAAACGAAAATTTGGGAGGTTGGTAAAATGAAAAAATTGACTTTAGAGGATCTCAAGAAGATTAAAGAAAAGACTCAAGCAGAACTTGAGATGAGAAGTCCTGAAGGTAAAGATAAAATAGTAGTGCATATGGGAACATGTGGAATAGCAGCTGGAGCAAGGGAAACATTGTTGGCTATTTTGGATGAGATAGAAAAAAGAGGTTTAAAAAATGTGGTTGTAACCCAGGCTGGATGTATTGGACTTTGTGAGTATGAGCCATTAATTTCTGTTCAAAAGGTAGGAGGACCTAAAGTTCTTTACAAATATGTAACTCCCGAGAAAGCAAGAAAGATAATTGCTCAACATGTAGTTAATGGACAAGTTGTATCTGAGGACGTTCTTTCTACAGAATAAAGAATAAAGAGTAAAACCAAAGAAGGAGGTTTAAAAATGCCAGAGAGAGCACATATTCTTTTGTGTGCAGGTGCAGCATGCATTTCTGCAGGTGAAGAAAGTTTTAAATCAGCCCTTGAAAGGGAATTGAAGGAAGCAGGTATTTACGATGAGGTAAAAATTATTGAGACAGGATGTTTTGGTACTTGTGATTTAGGGCCAGTTATGGCTATATATCCAGAGGGTACTTTTTATGTTAAATTAAAACCTCAGGATGCAAAAGAGATTGTAAATGAACACCTTCTTAAGGGTAGAATTGTGGAAAGGCTTCTTGTAAAAGAACCAGACCAAAAACAAGCTTTACCAACTATTAATGATCTACCTTTTTTTAAAAATCAAGTAAGAATTGCTTTAAGAAATTTAGGATTTATTGATCCTTCAAATATTGAAGAATACATTGCAAGAGATGGTTATTCTGCTCTTGCAAAGGTTCTTACTCAAATGTCTCCAGAAGATGTTATTTCTGAAGTTAAAAAATCTGGGCTTCGGGGAAGAGGAGGAGCAGGTTTTCCTACTGGATTAAAATGGGAACTTGGTAGAAAAGCTTCTGGAACAGAAAAGTATGTGGTTTGCAATGCAGATGAGGGAGATCCAGGAGCTTTTATGGATAGAAGTATTATGGAAGGTGATCCTCATTCTGTTATTGAGGGTATGTTAATTGGAGGGTATGCTATCGGAGCTAAGAAAGGATTTGTGTATATAAGAGCTGAGTATCCTTTAGCTATTAAGAGACTCACTTCAGCTTTAGAACAAGCAAGAAATTATGGACTTTTGGGAGACAATATATTGGGTACAGATTTTTCCTTTGATATTGAGATAAGAATTGGAGCAGGAGCTTTTGTTTGTGGAGAGGAAACAGCATTAATTGCATCTATAGAAGGCAAAAGAGGTATGCCAAGACCCCGTCCACCTTTTCCAGTAAATTCTGGATTATGGGGAAAACCAACTGTAATAAATAATGTGGAAACATGGGCTAATATTCCACTAATAATTATTAATGGTGCTGATTGGTTTGCAAGTTATGGAACAGAGAAAAGTAAAGGGACTAAGGTTTTTGCTTTAGCTGGGAAAATAAATATGACAGGGCTCATAGAAGTACCTATGGGTATAACTTTAAGAGAAGTAGTTTACAATATTGGTGGTGGAATACCTAATGGAAAGAAGTTTAAAGCTGTCCAGATAGGGGGTCCAGCTGGGGGTTGTATACCCGCAGAATACTTGGATACACCTATAGATTATGAATCAATAACTGCCCTTGGAGCTATTATGGGATCTGGTGGACTTATTGTAATGGATGAAGATAACTGTATGGTAGATGTTGCGAAATTTTTCTTGTCCTTTACCCAAGATGAATCTTGTGGAAAGTGTGTACCATGCAGAGTAGGAACTAAGAGAATGTTGGAAATTTTAGATAAAATAACAAAAGGTGAGGGAACCGAAGAAGATTTGGTAGAGCTTGAACAATTGGCTTATACCGTGAGAAATACATCACTTTGTGGTCTTGGAAAAGGAGCTCCTAATCCTGTTTTAACAACACTAAAATACTTTAGGGATGAATATCTTGCCCATATCAGGGATAAGAAATGTCCTGCAAAAGTATGTACAGCTTTGATTCATTATGAGGTAATAAGAGAAGAATGTAGAAAATGTTCTATATGTTTTAGAAATTGTCCTGTAGGTGCAATCTATAAAGATGAAGACGGAACATATGTTATTGATCAAAGTAAATGTACTAAGTGTGGAATATGCTTCCAAGTATGTCCATTTAAAGCTATCAAAAAAGAATAATAGGGAGGAGTATAACTCCTCCCTATCATCATATATTTTTTTCATATCATAGTAAATTTTTATTTTTTTTATTGACTAAAAAGAAAAACGTTTTTATAATCAAAGATAAAATTCCATGGGAAAGGTGAGGTGGAAAAAGTGCTTTTAGGTATTGATGTGGGTACTTCTGGTACTAAAGCTTTACTTATTGATGAAGAAGGAAAAGTATTAGGAAGTTCAACTTTTGAATATCCTTTATATACTCCTTTTCCTTCTTGGTCTGAACAAGAACCAGATGATTGGTGGAAGGCAACAAAGGATGCAATTATTAGTTTATTAAATAAGACTGGAGTATCACCAAAAGAGATAAAAGGTATAGGATTATCTGGACAAATGCATGGTTCTGTTTTTCTTGACTCAAAAGGTAATGTAATTAGAAGAGCTATTCTTTGGAATGATCAAAGGACAGCTAAGCAGTGCGACGAGATTGTAGAAAGGGTAGGAGGGGTTAAAAAACTTCTTGAACTTACTTTAAATCTCGCTCTTACAGGGTTTACCGCTCCTAAAATCCTTTGGCTTAGGGAGAACGAGCCAGAGAATTATTCTAAGGTTGCTAAAGTATTACTACCTAAGGATTATGTAAGATTTAGATTAACAGGTGAGTATGCATCAGAGGTTTCTGATGCTTCTGGTACTTTGTTATTTGATGTTAAAAAGAGAACTTGGTCTAAAGAAATGTTAAGCCTCCTCGATATTCCAGAAGATTGGATGCCAAAAGTATATGAGTCTCCTCAGATTACAGGAACATTGCTTCCAAAAGTGGCAGAAGAACTTGGTCTACCTGCAGGTATTCCTGTTGTAGGTGGTGGAGGTGACAATGCAGCACAAGCAGTTGGTAGTGGTATTGTAAAAAGTGGGGTCTTATTTGTAAGTTTAGGAACCTCAGGAGTAATTTTTGCCCATTTAGATACTCCAGAAGGAGATCCTGAGGGAAGACTCCATACTTTTTGTCATGCAGTTCCTGGTAAATGGCATACTATGGGAGTCATGTTATCAGCTGGTGGGTCCTTTAGATGGTTTAGAGACTCTTTTGGAGAGATAGAAATAGAGCTTTCTAAATGGACAGGAAAAGATCCTTATGAGTTTTTAACTATGGAGGCTGGTAATGTTCCAGCTGGATCTGAAGGACTAATCTTTTTACCATATCTTACTGGTGAAAGGACTCCTCATGCTGATCCTATGGCAAAAGGAGTTTTTGCGGGAATTAGTTTGAGGCATAATAAGCCTTATTTTGTAAGATCAGTATTAGAAGGAGTTGCCTTTGGATTGAGAGATTCTTTAGAACTTATGAAAGCACTTGGAATAGATATAAAAGAGATAAGAGCTATAGCAGGTGGGGCAAGAAGTCCTCTTTGGAGACAGATTTTAGCTGATGTATTTAATACTCCTATCACTACTATAAACGTGACCGAAGGTGCTGCCTATGGAGCTGCTCTACTTGCAGGAGTTGGTGTTGGTGTTTACAAGAGTGTGGAAGATGCATGTGATAAAGTGGTAAAGGTAGTAAGTAGAGAAGAACCAGATAAAAAAAGGGCACAACTATATGAAGAATTATATGGTCTTTACAGAGAATTATATCCTATAATGAAAGAATATTATAGAAAATTACATAATTTTGTAGAGAAATATTACTCTAATAAGAAATAATATTCTGACATAAAATTTATAATTAAATAATATTGAGGGGAACTAAAATGTTCCCCTCTTTTTTATTGCAATTTTTAGGAAAATATATTACTTTTAATTAATATAGACTTTTTCGTTGTAATATTTATTAACTTGTGATATTATTTTTTTGCTTATTTACAACAAAAAATAAGAAGGAGGATAGGAAAGATGAGAAACATTGTAGTTGAAAAATTAAATTCATTACCAGTAGAAGAACATGGAGTAGAACTTGTTGAAAGAAAGGGTGTAGGACATCCTGACTCCATATGTGATGCAATTATGGACCAAATATCTGTGAATCTTTCCCAGGAGTATATAAGAAGAGTAGGAAATGTATTGCACCATAATATTGATAAAAGTTTATTAGTAGCAGGAGAGGTTGAAAGAAAGCTTGGAATTGGTGGAGAAGTGAAAAAACCAATGCTTTTAGTAATAGGAGACAGAGCAACTTTTGAGGTTGATGGTATTAGAATTCCTGTGGAAGAGATAGCAATTGAAACTGCCAAAGAATGGTTTAGAAAAAATTTGAGATTTGTTGATCCTGATAGACATGTAAAATATCAAGTAGAACTTTATCCTGGCTCTCCAGAGCTTACAGATATTTTCAGAAGAAGAAAAGGCCTACTTCCAGCTAATGATACCTCAGCAGCTGTAGGATATGCACCTTTAACAACCACTGAAAAAATAGTTTTAGAACTTGAAAGATATCTTAACTCTCCAGAATTTAAGAAGATTCATCCTGAAGTAGGAGAAGATATAAAAATAATGGCGTTTCGTAAAAAAAGGAATTTACAAATTACTATAGCTATGCCTTTTATCGATAGATATGTAAATAGTGTACAAGATTATTTTGATAAAAAAGAAGTAATTAAAGGAATAGTTGAAAAGTTTGTGCAAGAGAGAGCCCAAAATTTTGATGAAATAATAATAGATATTAACACATTGGATGATCCTGAAAGAGGTATGGATGGAATGTATATAAGTGTTCTTGGAACTTCTGCTGAAGATGCTGACTCAGGTCAAGTGGGAAGAGGAAATAGAGTAAATGGGGTTATTGCGCTAAATCGTCCTATGGGAACAGAGGCAGCTGCAGGTAAAAACCCTGTAAGCCATGTAGGAAAAATATACAATATTTTGACTCATAAAATAGCAAATGAAATTTATCAGAATGTTCCTGGTATAAAAGAGGTATATGTATGGCTTTGCAGTCAAATTGGAAAGCCCATTGATCAGCCTAAAATTGCTACTGCTCAACTTATTTTAGAGAATGGTGTATCAATTTATGATATATCAAAATCAGTAGAAGAAATTATTGATAATGAGCTTACTAATATTGAAAAGTTCTGCAATGAATTAGCAGAAGGGAAGTATCCTGTATGGTAGAAAAAGTCCCACATTGGGCAGATATAGCAGCATCTGAAATAATTAAATTGAAAGGTAATAAAAATGTAGTAGCAACAGGTATTACTCCCTCAGGTCCCATCCATCTTGGGAACCTGAGGGAGATTTTAACTGGTGATGCCCTTGCAAGAGCTTTAAGAGATCAAGGTTCAGAAGTAGATTTTATTTATATAGCAGATACCTTTGACCCTTTAAGGAAAGTATATCCTTTCTTACCAGAATCTTACGCTGAGCATGTAGGAAAGCCCATATCTGAAATTCCCGATCCAGAAGGATGTCATGAGAATTATGCAGAACACTTTTTAGAACCATTTTTAGAAGCAATAAAAATATTAGGTATAGAACCAAGAGTAATAAAAGCTCACGAAAGTTATAGAAATGGTTTGTATACTGAGATTATAGATTTAAGTTTAGAAAATAATCAAAAAATAACAGAGATTCTTAATGAAATAGCAGGAAGAAATTTAGAGAAAGATTTTGTTCCTCTCCTTCCAAAATGTGAGAAATGTGGAAGGTTAACAACTACAAAAATAATTTCCTTTGATACTAAAAAACATCAGGTAGAATATCAATGTAAATGTGGCCATCAAGGAGTAGCAGATTATAGCAAAGGAGAAGCAAAACTTCCTTGGCGACTTGATTGGCCGGGTAGATGGAAGATTTTTGGTGTAACAGTAGAACCTTTTGGAAAAGATCATGCTACTACAGGTGGTTCTTACGATACAGGAAAGGTTGTTACAAAAGAAATATTTGGATATGAGCCTCCTTATCCCTTTGTATATGAATGGATATATCTAAAAGGGAAAGGAGCTATGTCAAGCTCAAAAGGGATAGCAATTTCTATTAATGAAATATTAGAAATCCTTCCACCATCATGGGTTAGATATCTCATATTGAGATATAAACCAGATAAACATATAGATTTTGATCCAGTAAATGGATATATTCTTTTAGCAGAGGATTATGAAAGATTGGAAAGAATTTATTACCGATTAGAAGGTACTGAAGAAGAATGGGCTGAGATTGCAAGACTTTATGAACTTTCACAGGTAAAAGATATACCCAAAGAGATAGGTCCACAAATACCACTTAGGCATATAATTACATTAACTCAAATATCCTTAGGAAATAATGAAATTCTCAAAGAGATGCTTATAAGAAGTGGATATGAAAGTGAACTTAGTAAGTTTGATGAGATATTAAAAAGGGTGGAATATGTAAAAAATTGGCTTGAGAAATTTGCACCATCTCAAGTTAAATTCAGATTACAGGAAAAGACTCCTGAAATAGTTAAAACCTTTTCTCCTAAGGAAAAGGAATTTTTAAAAGATTTAGCTAAAAAAATAAAGGAAAAAGATTGGCAAGGTGATGAACTACAAAACTTCATATATACTTTAGCTCAAGAACATGCAATAGAAGGAAAAAGAGCTTTCCAGCTTATATATCTTTCTTTTCTAAATCAACCCTCTGGACCAAGAGCTGGTTACTTTTTAATATCTTTGCCAAAAGAGTTTGTTGTAAATAGACTATTGGAGGCGGGAAATCTCTAAGAATATTCAAAAAGAGATCTACTCCTTTTTTCTTATTGATTTGTTTATGATATAATAAATCTAAAATGATACTAATTATAGTAAAGGTTTAAAGGGGGGGTATTGTAAATGTTTCAAAAGAGAAAAATCTTAATCTTGATTATAATATTCTTGATTCTTTTTTCCATATCTTCTTATTCACAGACTATAACCAGGGTTAATACAATACGAATTAATATGTTTGGGGTTTTGGATGATAAAGGTGATATGAATTTAAATGTTAAATTTACTTTTCCTACTAATGCTATGTATATACAAATTAAGACAGCTTACCCAAACCCATATGTTATAGTAAGAAATCTTCTTGGAAGTTCTTCAACTATGGAGTTTAGGGATGCAAAAGTGAGTTATGAAGACCAAAGTAATTCATTAAGACTTATTGCAAAAGTTTTAGGAGCAGCTGTTAATAAAAGACAAAGATGGAATGTAAATATTGGAAAAAATACAGAGATGTTATATTCAGATTCTCAAAAAGCACTATTTCTTTCAGTACAACCTGCTTTTGAAGATAATGTAATGATACAAACATTTACTCTTAACTTACCAAAAGGTGCTACTGATTTTAAGTTTGATCCCAAAACAGGAATTTTTACTTATCTTTTAAATAGAAATCCTGCAAAAGGAAAAACCAATGTGGATGTAAATTTTAAATATAAACCAAGAATTATGTCTGCTTTGTATAAGGTTTATGGTAATCCAGAACTTTTAAATGGGCAATATTGGATTGCTAAAACAATTTTCACCAATACTGGTACATCTGATATTGTGGAATTAAGGATAAGTTACAAGCTTGGGGATTATTCATCTTGGTCTCCTGAAAGTATATATAGTTTAGTAGCACCTGGAGGAACCGTTGTAGATTTTTATTATCCCATAATATCTCCTAATATTGCCCAACTAAAAACAGCTTCCTTTGCAGATCTTCAAATAAAATATTCTTATAAAGATATAAATGGAAAAACGTATAGTGACTCTGTTTCATATAGAATTCAGATTCTTGGAATAAATCAATTTGAATTTTCAAATCTACCTGAAGAAGAAAGAACTGGTGTATGGATTGATGATTTTTCAAATGTTCCTTTACTTTCTGCTTTTGTAACAAAACTTGACGATCCAGTAAAAATGTTTGCAGGTATGGTAAGCCAGTATGCAGGTGGACCAGCTACTGCATCAAATGATAAAGAAGCAATTAAGTTTTGTAATGCTCTTTATGATCTTATGGTTTTTAATGGTATATCTTATCAAACACCCTCAGGATTCTTAGTTGAATATAAATCAGGTGGACAGGATATTAAATATCCGAGAGATGTATTAAGAGATAAAGCAGGCACTTGTATTGATCTTGCTATTTTTTATGCAAGTGTATGTGAAGCTGTTGGCTTGAAGACATATATTGTTGTAATCCCAGGTCATGCATTTCCAGTAATTGAACTTCCTTCTGGTGATATTCTTCCAATTGAAGCCACAGGTGTTGGAGGTTCTGCAGTAGGAAAATCTGCAACCTTTGAAGAAGTGGTGGAGATTGGTGAGAAAAACTTACAAGAATTAAAAATAGGAAAGTTCTTTATAGTTGATGTGCAAAAACTTCAAAGCGATGGTGTACTGCCTCCAGAACTTCCAAAGCTTTCAGAGGATATATTAACAAAGTGGGGATATAAAGTCCCTACTGAGGAAACAAAACCCATTCAAAGTAGTGGTCAAACTACTCAAACACAGATAAATACTCAAGAAACGAGGATTCAACCAACTTCTATAAATATTTCTGGGAGATATGAAGGTATGTATAAGAATCTTGCAACAGGGGCTACTGGAGAATTAGCTTTAACCTTATATCAAAATGGTTTAAACATTTCAGGAGAAATAGAGGTAGACTATAGTACAGGTACTATAAGTGGCACTATGTCAGGTTCTAATATTCAGTTTAATGCAATTATAGAGGACTACTATGGACAAAAAATTGTGGTGACTTTTACAGGGGTAATTCAAGGAAACACCATATCTGGAAATTATATTATTAAAGGAGCAAACGTAAATGGTACGTTTAACGTAAAGAAGGTGCAATAATTGATAGTGAGAATTATGGGGGAATAGAGATATTTTTATATTCCCCCTTTACTTTAATCCTCTACTTCCAGGCTTTACTAAAGGTATTCCTTCCCTACAAAGGGGACATTCTTCGGGTTTATAAGTATCAAGTTTTAGTTGAATTAAAGAATAAAAAGGTTTGTCAAAAATATTCTTTCCTCCGCTTCTGTCTACAATACAGGCAAAAGAAACTACTTCTCCTCCGTTTTCCTTTATTAAATTTGCTACCTCTAATGCAGACCCACCAGTAGTAACCACATCTTCACAGATTAAAACTTTTTCTCCTGGTTTGATACTAAAGCCTCTTCTTAGTGTCATTTTACCCTCTTCTCTTTCTGCAAAAATTCCTCTTACTTTTAATGCCCTGGCAAGCTCATAGGCAATTATAATTCCACCAAGAGCAGGACCAACTACCACATCAATTTTTAAATCCTTAGATATTTTTTCTACTATTTTTTTTGCAATCTTTTCCGCCAAATCAGGATATTGAAGAATAAGGGCACATTGAAGATAATTTGGACTATGAAGACCTGAGGATAATAAAAAATGACCTTCTAAAAAAGCTCCTTTTTCTTTAAATACTTTAAGCCAATCCATATTTAAATTTTCCTTTCTCCTTTATTTTTTAACTATGTTAAAGATACTACATATAATTTATTTAGGTCAAGGGATTATATATTTACTTAGAATAGATGTAAATGCTTAAGAGACATTTAGAAAGATATTTCACTCAATTTTATCCTCTAAAAAGCTAATGGTATTTAAATTTTGAAAATATACTAAATATCGTTTATAATTAGATAAATAACATGGGAAATATAAAAAGGGGTTTTTCTTTTTTAGAAATTTTAATTGTTATAAGTATATTATTTATTCTTGTTTCTTTATCATTACCTCTTTATTTTAGTGCTATCGAAGAAGCAAAGAGGAATACTCAGCATAGCAATATACAATTGATAATTAAAGAAATTGAAATTTTTAATTTAAAATATGGAAGATATCCATATCTCAATGAAATGCAAAATCTTTTATCTAAATTTTCTGAGTATCCTACATGTCCTTATAATAATCAGCAATATACTTTTACATCAAATATAACCAATTTCAGAAATGCTTTTAAAAATAATAATTTTAAAAATGCTTATATTATTTTTTATACTTATGGAGAAAAGACATACACAATCTTTTATTATCCTCCAAAGTTTTATATAGGTAATAAAGAAACAAAGAAATTTCACTATCCTTGGTGTTGGACTCTTCCTTCTTCTCAAAACCAAGTTTTTATTAAAACCCGAGATGAGGCTATAGAGAAGGGATATGCACCTTGTGGAAATTGCTTGCCTTAGTTTACTTTTATTTAACTCTTTAATTCTCTCTACAATATAGAAAAGAAATTTTTTTATACTCAGTTGATATATAATCTTTTAAAATGGATTGATGTTATAATAATTACAAAAAAGGGAGGATTTAGTAATGAAAATTATTTGGGATAAACCAATAGATGTCAGTTTGCTTATAAACGAAAACATGCTTTTTTGGCCTAATGATCCTAAATTTCATAGGGAATGGGTATCAAAAATATCGGAAGGGAAAAATGCTAATTTATCAAAGATAGTTATGGGTTCTCACACAGGTACTCATATTGATACACCTTATCATTTTCTTGAGGATGGAAAAACTCTTGAAAAAATTGACATTAATAAATTTTGGGGTTTAGCTAAAGTTTTTTTAATAAAAAATGAAGAGAAAATAATGTTGGACGATATTATTTCTTTACCTATCTCAGAAGGTGATATAATTCTTTTTAAAACTAAAAATTCACTTTTGCTAAGAGAAAATAAGTTTCATGAAGATTATGTAGGATTATCTCTCGAATCGGCTAAATATTTAGTAAGCAAAAAGATAAAAACTGTTGGAATTGATTATCTATCAATTGGACCAAGAGGGGATGAGGGGAGAGAGGTACATAGGACTCTTTTGAGAGAAGAAATAGGAATAATAGAAGGTTTAGATTTATTAAATGTAGAAGAAGGATTATATTTTATTGTTGCTCTTCCTTTAAAGATTGAGGGGGGAGAAGGTTCACCCGTAAGAGCCATATTATTTCCTGTAGAGGAATAAGAAGGTTAAAAAATGAAAGTAGCAATAGTCCATGATTGGATAGTTAATATAGGAGGGGCTGAAAAAGTATTAAAAGCTATCTTAGAGATTTTTCCTGATGCAGATATTTTTACCTTAGTGTATTCAGAGGAAACCTTGGAAAAGCTAAATATAAAAAATAATGTTTATGCCTCTTTTATAAAATATATGCCTTTAGGAGAGAAAAAATACTCTTATTATCTTCCATTGATGCCTTTAGCTATAGAACAACTGGATCTTGGCAAATATGATTTAGTCATTTCCAGTAGCCATTGTGTAGCAAAAGGAGTAATAACTAAATCTTATCAAACTCACGTTTGTTATTGCCATACTCCTATGAGATATATTTGGGATCTTTATTTTCCATATTTAAAAGACCACAAAGTAAATACTGGTATAAAGGGTTTATTTGTTAAAGCCATTTTCCATTATTTAAGAATGTGGGATGTTTTGAGTTCTAATAGAGTGGATTATTACATTGCAAATTCAAAAAATGTGGCAAAAAGAATAATGAAAATATATAGAAGAGAGTCTAAAGTTATATATCCTCCCGTGGAGGTTGATAAATTTACTCCTTATAAAGATAAAGATGATTATTTCTTGGTTCTATCACGTTTAGTACCGTATAAGAAAGTAGATTTAGTGGTAGAAGTGTTTAATGAGCTTAAGTTGCCTCTTGTTGTTATTGGGGATGGAGAGGAAATGCCAAAAATAAAAAAAATTGCTAAAGAAAATATAAAGATTTTAGGCTGGCAGGAAAATCATATTGTTAGGGAATATTTATCAAGGGCTCAAGCTTTGATTTTCCCTGCAGAAGAAGATTTTGGTATTGTTCCTGTTGAGGCTCAAGCAAGTGGAACTCCTGTAATTGCTTATGGGAAAGGAGGATCTTTAGAAACTGTAATAGATGGGGAAACAGGTATCTTTTTCTATGAACAGAATAGGGAATCTTTAAAGAAAGCTATTTTTAGGTTTATAAATGAGAGAGATAATTTCAAAACTGAAAATATAGTTAAAAATGCGTATAGATTTTCAAAAGATAGATTTATAAAAGAATTTAAAGAATTTATGGATGAGATATTAAATAATTCTTAATTTTTATGATAAAATATTTACCGTTATGAGAAGATTCTGTTATAAAAAATTATTTGTATATTTTATTATCATATTCCTTCTTATAACCCCCATTTTTGGGTGGGGGAGTAAAACTCATCAAAAGATAGCAAAAGAAGCATTTTACGCTTTGCCGAAGGAATATCAAAAAAGACTATCACCATATTTGGACGAAATAATAGAGGGAAGCACAGCTCCAGATAGAATTTATAGAGATTTTGATAACCACATTTATCATGTAAATGGAAGTAGGGGAAAAGGTCCTGAAAAGATAAGAGAAAAATATTTAGAGATTGTTAGATTAATTCAGGATAAAAAACCTTGGAGACTCATTGCTTTTCAATTGGGAGTTTTATCTCATTATATTGCTGATTTGAATCAACCTCTTCATACAGCTACAAGTAAAAGTGAAAATCTTTTTCACAGTAAATATGAGAAAGATGCAGAAGTAATTGAGCCTAAGAAACCACAGTCTTTAAAATACATCTCGTATCCTATGAGTTACATCATAGAAAAAGCAAAAATTTCATCTAAATATTATATTGATATTGAAAGAGCTTATTTAAGAGGTAATGGGTTCTCAGATGTTTCAAAAATTACACAAAAGCAGATAAATGAAGCAACTTTTGATGTAGCAAGCTATTTCTATAGTGCTCTTGAAAGAGGTACAAGAGGAACTTCATTTAGAGATCTGCTTAATGATTTTATAGATTATATTAAGGCTATGTTTTTCAGATAGAAAGAGGGAGGTTAATAGATGAGAATTGCGATTATAGGGGGAACTGGTGTATATGATCCAGCCTTTTTGGAAAATCCTCAAGAGATGATTATTTCTACTCCTTATGGGGATGCCAAAATATTAAAGGGTATATATCAAGGAGAGGAAGTTGCATTTTTAGCAAGACATGGGGTAGGCCATTCGCTTCCACCACATAGAATAAATTACAAAGCTAATATGTGGGCACTAAAAAGCCTTGGAGTAGAAAGAATCCTTTCTACTACTGCTGTAGGTAGTCTAAAAATGGATCTTATGCCAGGGGATCTTGTAATACTTGATCAATTTATTGATTTTACAAAGAAAAGAGATTATACATTTTTTAATGGAGATGATGGGAAAGTCATCCATATAGATTTTACACAACCATATTGTCCCGAATTGAGAAAGATTCTATTTGAAACAGCAAAGGAATTAGGATTGAGAATTCATTATTATGGTACTTATATTTGTACAGAGGGACCTCGTTTTGAAACTCCAGCGGAGATAAAGATGTTTTCTTATTTTGGTGATGTGGTTGGAATGACTAATGTTCCTGAAGTTATATTAGCAAGGGAACTTGAGATGTGTTATGCTTCGGTCTCCTTGGTAACTAATTATGCTGCAGGTATATCTCCCTCTCCATTAACTCATCAGGAAGTGTTGGATGTTATGTCTGAGAATATAGAAAAAGTAAGAAAATTATTTGCGAGGGTAATACCTAAGATTCCTAAGGAAAGAAAATGTATATGTAAGGATGCATTAAAGGAGTATAAGGAGAAGGGGATATTATGAATATTATAGAGTGGAAAAATAATGTCCTATATATTCTTGACCAATCCAAACTACCTTTTAAAGAAGATTATATCTTGTGTTTTAAATATCAACAAGTAATTGATGCTATAAAGAAAATGAAAATAAGAGGAGCACCTGCTATAGGGGTTGCTACTGCTTATGGAATCGCTCTTGCTGCAATCAAATACACTGGTTCTAATATTTTAGATTATTTAAATGAGGTTATGAGTGAATTTGCCATCTCTCGTCCAACTGCTGTAAATTTGTTTTTTGCCATAAATAGAATGGCAAATATATTAAATAATAATAGGAATTTATCACCTTCTGATATTAAGATCCTCCTTCTTGAAGAGGCAAAAAAAATAGAGAATGAGGAAAGAGAGAAATCTGAGGCCATATCTAATCATGGTGCTGAAATAGTACCTGAAAAGGCAAGAATATTGACTCATTGTAATACTGGAAGCTTAGCTACTATAGGTCCTGGAACTGCTCTTGGAGTTATTAAAGAAGCTTGGAAGCGTGGAAAGTTAGAGCATGTATATTTTACTGAAACTCGGCCCCTTTTACAAGGAGCAAGACTTACTGGATGGGAACTTTATAAAGAGAAGGTTCCTTCTACTTTAATTACTGATAATATGGTGGGCTATGTCATGTCAAAGGGTCTTGTAAATTTTGTAATCGTAGGAGCTGATAGAATTTCTGTAAAAGGAGATACAGCAAATAAAATTGGTACATACACAATAGCCATTCTTGCCAATTATCATAATATTCCTTTCTATATAGCTGCGCCTTTTTCATCCTTTGATTTTAGTATTGAAAATGGATCTGATATCCCTATAGAAGAAAGAGATCCAGAAGAAGTCCTTACGTGTATGGGTAAGAAAATTACCTTAGATGAGATAAAGGCTCTAAATCCTTCCTTTGATGTAACCCCTGCCGAACTTATTACAGGGATAATAACTGAGAGGGGTGTTATTTATCCTCCCTTTAAAGAGAAAATTTTAAAAATAAAGGAGGAAATATCCAAATGAGAATTCTTATAGAGAATGTGGATGTTCTTCAAGAAGATAGAGTAATATCAAACAAAAATATATTAATAGAAGAAGATAAGATTGTGGAAATTTCAGATAAGAAAGAATTTGAAAATATTGATTATAGGATTGATGGAAAAAATAAGATTGCTATGCCAGGACTTGTAAATACACATACTCATCTTGCTATGACTCTTTTTAGGGGTTATGCTGATGATTTGCCTTTGAAAGAGTGGTTAGAGGCAAAGATATGGCCACAAGAGGCTAAACTACAAGCTGATGATGTATATTGGGGAAGTTTGTTAGGACTTTGCGAGATGATAAAATCTGGTACTATTGCTTTTGGGGATATGTACTTTTTTATGGACGAAGTTGCAAAAGCAGTTTCTGAGAGTGGAATAAAGGCCTCTCTTTCGGTGGGAATGATAGGTATTGCTGGAGATGAAAATGAGATTCTAAATAGGGGAGTAGAATTTGCAAGAAATTGGCATAATAAAGAGAATGGAAGGATAAAAGTAATGCTTGCACCTCATGCGCCTTATACTTGTCCACCTTCTTTTTTGGAAAAAGTGATAAATAAAGCAGTTGAATTAAATATTGGTATTCATACCCATCTTTCGGAGACAGCCTTAGAAGTAGAGAATATTAGAAATATGTATGGTTTGACTCCTATCCGTTTGATGAATAGAATAGGTCTTTTTAATGTGCCTGTTCTTGCTGCTCATTGTGTTTTTGTAGACGATGAAGAAATAGAGATTCTTTCTGAGAAAGGAGTTGGTGTTGCCCATAATCCACAGAGTAATCTTAAACTTGCTTCTGGAATTGCTCCTGTGAAAAGAATGTTGGAGAAAAAAGTTAAAGTGGGCCTTGGCACTGATGGTCCTGCTAGTAACAATAATCTGGACATGTGGGAGGAGATAAGGCTTGTTGCAACCTTACATAAAGGATATGAAAGAGACCCAGTAGCAATTCCTGCTAAGGATGCAATAAATATGGCAACAAGAAATGGTATGGAAATTTTAGGCTGGAATGATTCTGGAGTAATAAGGGAAGGATATAAAGCAGATTTAATTCTTGTAGATTATAATAAACCGCATTTTTATCCTCGTCATAATTTATTATCTCATCTTGTGTATTCTGCTGGAGCTTTTGATGTAGATGCTGTTATTGTGGATGGTAGAATTTTAATGGAAAATAGAGAATTAAAGACTCTTGATGAAGAGAAGATTATGTATGAGGCTGAGAAAAGAGCCTTTGATTTAATTAAAAAAAATTAGGAGGATGAAGCTATGTCAGCTTCTTGGGTTTATATCGAAGATATTCCTAAGATACAAGAAGGGGAAATTGAAATAAGAGGGTGGTTATTTAATAAAAGATCAAGTGGTAAGGTTGTTTTTCTTATTATTAGAGATGGTACGGGATATATACAAGGTGTAGCAACTTTAGATAATTTTACTCAAGAGGAGCTTGATTCTTTTGAAAAAATACCGATTGAATCATCCATAATTGTAATAGGAGATTTGAAAAAGGAACCAAGGGCTCCTGGTGGTTACGAGTTAATGTTGAAAAAAGTAAATGTGGTCTCCTATTCTGAAGAGTATCCGATACAGAAAAAAGATCATTCTATAGATTTTCTTCTTGAAAGAAGACATTTGTGGATTAGATCAAGAAAACAAAATGCTATTTTAAGAATAAGAAGTGAAATTATTAAGGCTATAAGAGATTTTCTTGATAGTAAGGGATTTGTTTTAGTTGATGCTCCCATATTGACACCATCCGCTTGTGAAGGAACAACTACATTATTTTCTCTTGATTATTTTGATCTTGGAAAAGCTTATCTTTCACAGAGTGGACAGCTTTACATGGAATCCGCATGTATGGCACTTGGTAAAGTTTATTGTTTTGGTCCAGCATTTAGAGCAGAAAAATCTAAAACAAGACGTCATCTTACAGAATTTTGGATGGTTGAGCCGGAGATGGCGTATTGGGATTGGCAAGATAATATGAATTTACAAGAAGAATTGGTTAGTTATGTAGTTCAGAGAGTTTTGGAAAAAAGAAAGAGAGAACTTGAAATATTAGAGAGGGATACAAAACCCCTTGAAAATGTAGTACCGCCCTTTCCAAGAATTACTTACAGAGAGGCTATAGAAATACTTAAAAATAATGGTTTAAATGTGGAATATGGAGATGATTTTGGAGGCGATGAAGAAACAATAATTTCAAATCAATTTGATAAACCAGTATTTATTCATCATTATCCTGCTAAGATAAAACCATTTTATATGCAACCAGATCCAGAGAATCCCGATGAAGTTTTGAATAATGACCTTTTAGCTCCTGAGGGATATGGAGAAATTATTGGTGGTAGTCAGAGAATACATGATCTAAAATTGTTAGAAGAAAAAATAAAAGAATACAATTTACCAAGAGAAGCCTTTGAATGGTATATAGATTTAAGGAGATATGGAAGTGTGCCTCATTCAGGTTTTGGCCTTGGAATAGAAAGAACAGTAGCATGGATATGTGGTTTAAAACATGTAAGAGAAGCAATTCCATTCCCGAGAATGATATATAGAATTTATCCTTAGTTTAAAAACATTTACAGTTGACATAAAATAAAAAGTTAAGTTATACTTTTCAATACTTAGAACAGGGATGTTCTTTAGGGAATATCCCTGTTTTTTTTATAAATATACTTTAGGGAGGTGAAGGGATGAAGCGCTTAGCGAAACTTTTCCTAATCTCTGTGGTTTCAATTTTTCTTTTAGTATTGCCATTACAAGCAGCAGGAACAATAAAAATCGGTGCTATATTCCCAATTACTGGTCCATTGGCTACTTTTGGTACATCTTGTGCAAATGGAGCAAAAATGGCTATTGAGGAGGTTAATTTAAGAGGAGGAGTATTAGGAAGTAAGATTGAACTTCTTATTGAAGATGATCAGTACAAACCAGAAGAGGCAGCAAACGCTGCTAAAAAGCTTATTGAAAGAGATAAAGTTGTGGCTCTAATTGCAGAAGTGACAAGTTCTGTTACTTTAGTAGTAGCGCCTATTGCTCAACAATCTAAAATAGTACTTTTGACTCCAACCGCAACAAATCCAAAAGTAACACAAGTTGGAGATTATATCTTTAGAGCATGCTTTATTGATGATTTCCAAGGAGAAGTAATGGCAAACTTTGTCTATAAAAACTTAAAATTAAAGACTGCAGCCATACTTACTGCTGTAACAAGTGATTATAGTAAAGGACTTGCCCAATTCTTTAAGCAGAAATTTACTGCTCTTGGCGGTAAGATAGTAGCTGAAGAATCATATTCTGAGGGAGATTCTGACTTCAGAGCTCAATTAACTAAAATCAAGGCAGCAAAGCCAGAATTCGTATATGTACCAGGATATTATGCTGATGTAGGTCCTATCCTTCTTCAAGCAAGAGAGCTTGGAATAACAGTTCCATTTGGTGGTGGAGATGGTTGGGATTCTCCTGTACTTCTTCAAACAGCAGGAAAAGCAGCTGAAGGATGTTTCTTCAGCAACCATTACAGTCCTGATTCAAAAGAACTTGTAGTACAAACTTTTGTAAAGAATTATCAAAAGAAGTATGGAACAACACCAGATGCTTTAGCTGCTCTTGCTTATGATGCAGCTAAACTATTAGTAGATGCTATTAATAGAGCTGGTAGTACAAATTCTTCAAGAATAAGAGATGCTCTTGCAGCTACAAAAGGATTCAGAGGAGTAACAGGAGTAATAACTTTTGATGCAAATAGAAATCCAATTAAAAGCGCAGTTATAATCGAGATTAAAGGTGGAAAACAAGTTTATAGAGCTACAGTGAAACCATAATAAGTTTTATATAAGGGAGGTAGATTTATCTACCTCCCTTCTTGTATAATATAAAGGTTTTATCTTTAAAATGGAGCGTGGGTAGATGGTTGATATATTACAGCAGATAATAAATGGAATATCCTTAGGTAGTATATATGCCTTAATTGCTTTGGGTTATACTATGGTATATGGTATATTAAGACTTATTAATTTTGCTCATGGAGATATATTTATGGTAGGAGCCTTTATAGGTTATTTTGCTTTAGGTTCCTGGAATTTACCTTTTGCATTAGGGCTTATTATAGCTATGATAGGAGCAAGCGTCTTAGGTATGATTATAGAAAGATTTGCTTATAGACCTTTAAGGACTGCTCCAAGGATATCATTATTGATAACAGCAATAGGTGTTTCATTTCTCTTAGAGAATTTAATGGTGCTTATAGTAGGGGCATCACCCCGATCTTTTCCCCAAAGTATTCCTGTGGATATATACAATATAGGTGGACTTATATTAACTAATCGTCAAATTATAATTTTGTTAATATCTATTCTTCTTATGATACTTCTCCAATTTATTGTTATGAGAACAAAGATAGGAAAAGCTATGAGGGCTGTTTCTCAAGATAAAGAAATGGCCTTGATGCTTGGAATAAATATTGATAGTGTTATTGCCTTTACTTTTGCTCTTGGATCTTCTTTAGCAGCTGCAGGTGGGGTACTTGTAGGATTATATTTTAATAAAATAGAACCTTATATGGGAGTTATGCCAGGTTTAAAAGCATTTGTAGCAGCTGTTTTAGGGGGTATTGGAATAATTCCAGGAGCTATGCTTGGAGGGTTTATTTTAGGTATAGCAGAAATTTTAGTTTCTGCCTTTATATCCTCTACTGTTAGAGATGCAGTTGCTTTTATAATCCTTATCATAATTCTTTTAGTTAGACCTTCAGGACTTTTAGGAAAATATATGAGGGAAAAGGTGTGATGATAAGAAATATTTTAACCTTAACAATATTAATATCATTATTATTTCTTTCTGTATTAAGTAAGAATTTAGACCCTTATATATATCAAATTTTAGTATTTTTCGGAATAAATTCTATTCTTGCAGTAAGTCTAAATTTGATAAATGGTTTTACAGGGCAATTCTCAATTGGACATGCTGGATTTATGGCAGCAGGAGGGTATTTTAGTGCAGCGTTAAGTGTCTATCAAGGAGAGAAATTATTAAATATATTAAGTTTTTTACCAAAAGATTTAGCACAAGGTGTTATATTTTTGGTTTTTCTTATTCTTGGAGGATTGTTTTCTGCTATTTTAGGACTAATAATAGGTATTCCTACATTAAGACTTAAAGGAGATTATCTTGCTATAGCTACCTTGGGTTTTGGTGAGATTATTAGGGTTGCAATTTTAAATTTAGATGTGGTAGGAGGACCGAGAGGTTTTCCTGGTATACCAAAACTTACAGATATTACTTGGGTTGCTTTTTGGGCTTTTATAGCTGTTGTGGTTATATATAGAATTATAAATTCATCTCATGGTAGGGCAATCATATCTATAAGAGAAGATGAAACTGCTTCTGAGAGCATGGGAATAAATACTACTTATTATAAAGTGCTTGCTTTTTCAATAGGTGCCTTTTTTGCTGGAATTGCAGGAGGGCTTTTTGCCCATTACTTAATGATGTTGCATCCCAGCAGTTTTACTTTTATGAGATCTGTGGAAATATTACTCATGATTGTACTTGGAGGGCTTGGTAGTATAACTGGATCTATTTTTGGGGCTTTCATTTTAACTGTACTTCCTGAAGCACTAAGGGGTTTTGCACATTTGAGATTGATTATTTATTCTTTAACATTAATAATAATGATGCTTGTAAGACCTTCAGGGCTTATAGGTAATAGAGAGATTTCCTTTTACAGAATATTTAAATTCTTGAAAAGGAAAGGGATAAACTAATGGCTGTCTTAGAAGTGAAAAATCTATCTTGTGCCTTTGGTGGATTGATGGCGGTCTCAGATCTTTCCTTTGAGGTAGAGAAAAATGAGATTTTAGGGATAATTGGTCCAAATGGGGCAGGAAAAACTACTGTCTTTAATCTTATAACTGGTTTTTATCTACCTATTAAAGGAAGTATTATATTTAATGGAAAAAATTTAGTAGGTATGAAACCCTATCAAATAACGAAGCTTGGAATAGCAAGAACATTTCAAAATCCAAGATTATTTAAAAAATTAACAGTTTTAGAAAATGTTATGATAGCTATGCATAAGGTTTATGAAGCATCTTTATTTGATGCCTTATTTTCTAATCGTAAATATATTCAACAAGAAAGTATTCAGAGGGACAAGGCTGAAGAGTACTTATATTTCTTTGGGCTCTACAAAAGAAAAGATGAAATTGCAGAAAATCTTCCTTATGGAGAACAGAGAAAACTTGAAATAGCAAGAGCAATAGCAACCAATCCTTCTCTTTTACTTTTGGATGAGCCTGCAGCTGGTATGAATCTAAATGAGTCTCTTGAGCTTGTAAATTTGATAGCCACTATAAGAGAGAAATTTAATCTTACTATCTTAATTATTGAACATCATATGGAAGTAGTGATGAATATATGTGAGAGAATAATTGTATTGGATTTTGGTATGAAGATTGCGGAAGGAAAACCTGAAGAAGTTAAAAATAATCCAAGAGTTATTGAGGCTTATTTAGGTAAGGAGGTAAAAGGTGTTATCCATTAAAGATCTACATGTTTATTATGGTGGTATTAAAGCCTTACAAGGTATAAATCTTGATGTGAAAGAAGGAGAAGTGGTTGCTCTTATTGGAGCCAATGGTGCAGGTAAAACAACCACTCTTCGTTCTATTTTTAGATTAACTCCAATCGTAAAAGGAGATATTTATTTTTATGAAATAAATCTTACTAAATTACCATCATATAAGATTGCTTCCCTTGGAATTGCTCATGTTCCTGAGGGGAGAAGGGTATTTCCTAATATGACTGTAAAAGAGAATTTGGAAATGGGTGCTTATCTTGTTAAAGATAAAAAGGTAATAGAAAAAAATTTAGAGTTTGTGTATAATCTTTTCCCTCGTCTTAAAGAAAGACAAAAACAATTGTCTGGAACATTAAGTGGTGGAGAGCAACAAATGCTTGCAATAGGTAGAGCTTTAATGTCTAACGCAAGACTTCTTTTGCTTGATGAGCCTTCTATGGGACTTGCTCCCTTACTTGTTCAAGAGATTTTTTCTGTATTGAAAAAGATAAATGAAGAAAAAATAACTCTCCTTCTTGTAGAACAAAATGCTAATATGGCCTTTTCCATTGCCCATAGGGTATACGTTATGGAAACAGGAAAGATTGTTCTTTCAGGACCAACAGAAGAAATTGCTAATAATGAGGCCGTTAAGAAGGCCTACTTAGGAGGTTGATTTATTATGCTTGTTAGAATGCGAATGACCAAAAATCCTATAAGCATTTCTCCTGATACTTCTATTTTAGAAGCATGGAAGATAATGCAAGAATCACAGGTAAGAAGATTACTTGTTATGGAGAAAGGAAAACTTGTAGGTATTGTAACGGAAAGAGATTTAAGATCTGTATCACCATCTCAAGCAACTTCTTTAAGTATTTTTGAAATTAATTATCTTTTGGAGAAATTAAAGGTAAAAGATGCTATGACTCCTAATCCTATAACAGTAGATGCGGATGCTCCTATTGAGGAAGCTGCTTTAATCATGAGAGATAATAAGATAAGTGCTTTACCTGTTATAGAAAATGGAGAAGTTGTAGGAATAATAACAGAAAGTGATATTTTTAAGGCTTTTATAGAGATGCTCGGAGATGGTAAAAGAGGTTTAAGATATACATTAAGAATAAAGAATACTCCTGGAGAAATAGCAAGAATTGTAAATCTTATTGCTGAAAAAGGGATAAATATTATGAGTATGGCTACATTTCCCAGTGATTCTGAGGATTATGGTTTTTTAGTACTCAGATTAGAGACAGAAGATCTTGCATTAGTAAATGAGATATTTAGAAAAAATAATATTCCGGTTGAGCATATAAGAAAAATTTAAAAAAATATTAACATCTTTTATAAATCTTGTGAAACATTCCTTGCTATAGTATAATTACGTGGATAAATTTCAAGGTAGAAAAGGAGGTAGCTATGAAAGTACTTGTTTTAAACTGTGGAAGTTCATCAGTAAAGTATCAAGTTTTTGATATGAAAGATGAGAGTGTATTAGCGAAGGGGCTTGCTGAAAGGATAGGGCTTGATGGTTCAAGAATTATATATCAAAGAGGATTAGAGTCTAAAAAGGTGTTTGAAATACCATTACCAACCCATAGGAAGGCGATAGAAGAGATATTTAAATTATTAGTAGACAAGAATGATGGAATTTTAAACTCTCTTGATGAGATTAGGGCTGTAGGTCATAGGGTTGTACATGGTGGAGAAAGCTTTTTTGAGGCTACCTTAGTAACCCCTGAAACTTATAAGAAACTAAAAGAATGTGAAAACTTAGCTCCTCTTCACAATCCCTATAATATACAAGGTGTTGAAGCCTGTGCTTCTTTGATACCAGAAGCTCCACAAGTTTTAGTATTTGATACTGCTTTTCATCAAACTATGCCAAAGGAAGCATATATTTACGCCCTTCCTTATGAATGGTATGAAAAATACAAGATTAGAAGATATGGTTTTCATGGTACTTCTCATTATTATGTCTCAAGGAGAGTTGTTCAATTAATTGGAAAACCTGTAGAAGAATTGAAAATTATTTCTTGCCATCTTGGAAATGGAGCAAGTATTACCGCTATTAAAAATGGCAAATCAATAGATACCAGTATGGGATATACTCCATTAGAAGGACTGGTTATGGGAACAAGATGTGGTGATATTGATCCTGCTATACCCCTCATTATGATGGAGAAGGAAAATATATCTCCAAAAGAGATGGATAACATTCTTAATAAAAAAAGTGGTATTTTAGGTATTTCCGGAGTGAGTAGTGATTTTAGAGATGTGGGAGAGGCTGCTGAAAAAGGTAATGAAAGAGCATTGTTAGCATTAAAAGTTTTTGCTTATAGAATTAAAAAGTATATTGGTGCCTATTATGCTATATTAGGTGGACTTGATGTTTTAATTTTTACTGCTGGAGTTGGTGAAAGAGGACCATTAGAGAGGAGTTTAATATGTGAAGGTTTAGAGCATCTTGGTATAAAAATTGATCCTGAGAAAAATAAAGTAAAAGGTGAGGAATTAAAGATAAGTACTCCTGATTCAAAAGTAGAGGTATGGGTAATACCAACTAATGAGGAGTTAATGATTGCAAGAGAAACAGTTAAAATTGTAGGTAATAGATAAAAAGAAGGTGATATTGTGGAAATATATCTTGCGGATTTACATTCTGAGGTAGGAAAAGAGTTTATTTATGAGGAAGATTTTATTCCTCATTATGAAGATTTAATTTTTTTAGAACCTGTCCATATAAGATTAAGGATTATAAATTTAGGTAGAGAAGTATTAGTAAAAGGTAATATTAAGACAAAATTAAGCCTTGTATGTAGTAGATGTCTGAAAGATTTTCCTTATAATTTGGAGGCTAAGATTCAGGAAATATATTTATGGGATATTCCTATACAAAGGAATATAAGTCCTGGGGATATTATTGAGCTAAAAGATGAAGATTTTAAATTTGTACTTGAAAAAGAGAGTCTCTTTTTAGATCCTCTTATTGAGGATAGTATAAGATTAAATATACCTGTAAAACCACTCTGCCGTCCCGATTGTAAAGGATTATGTCCAGTATGTGGAAAAGACCTTAATTTAGAAGAATGTGAATGTTCAAAAGAAAGTAAAATTGATCCAAGATGGGAGCCACTTAAAAAGTTTTTAGATAAAAGGGAGGGAAATAGCAATGGGTCTTCCGAAGAAAAAACTATCTACAACAAGAAGAGATCGTAGATGGGTGAGGTATAAGCTAAATGGTGTTGCATTAGTAGAATGTTCTCACTGTCATAAAATGATTAGACCTCATAGAATATGTCCATTTTGTGGTTATTACGAGGGAAGAGAAGTATTAAAAGTAAAAGAAGAGAAGGAAGAATAATATAAGGAGATTAAAAAATGGGTGTAGGAATAATAGGAATTGGGACGGCAGTTCCTCCAAGGGTTTTAACGAATTTTGATTTGGAGAAAATGGTGGATACTTCTGATGAATGGATTACTACACGTACAGGAATAAAAGAAAGACATATAGCTGATAAGAATGTAAATCCATCAGATCTTGGTGCAGAAGCTGCAGTAAAAGCCTTGAAAATGGCTAAAGTAGAACCTGAGGAAATAGATCTTATTATTGTTACATCTGCTTCTTTAGAAATGGTTTTTCCGTCTATGGCTGCAATTATACAAAATAAAATTGGAGCAAAAAATGCAGGTGGTTTTGACTTACTTAGTGCTTGTACTGGCTTTGTATCTTCTTTAATTACAGGTGCCCAATTTATTAGATCAGGAGATGTTAAAACAGTTTTAGTTATAGGAACAGAAGTTCTTTCAAGATTCGTTGATTGGGAAGATAGAAATACGTGTGTTCTTTTTGGAGATGGTGCAGGAGCTGTTGTATTAAGAGAAGTAGGTGATGGCTATGGTTTACTCTCTTGGGATCTTAAGTTAGATGGCTCAGGAGCTGATTTATTAGCAATTCCTGGAGGATGTGCAAAGAATCCATGCTCTGAAGAGGTATTGAAGAATAAACTTCATTATATAAAAATGAATGGAAGAGAAGTTTTTAAATTTTCTGTGAAAGTCTTAGGTGAGACAACAGAAGAATCTCTAAAAAAGGCAGGACTAACTCCAGCTGATTTAGATTGGCTTATACCTCACCAAGCTAATATTAGAATTATTGAAGCAGGGGCAGAAAGATTGGGTATTCCTATTGACAAAGTTGCTGTTAACATACATAAATATGGTAATACTTCTACAGCTTCCATACCACTTGCTCTAGAAGAGCTTATTTTGGGAAGAAAGATAAAAGATGGAGATATTTTAGCTTTGGTTGGTTTTGGGGCTGGGCTTTCTTGGGGTTCTGCCATATTAAGATGGAAAAATATTGAAAATTAAAATGAAGTTTGAGGGGTTAACCTATGAAAGTATGTTTTGTCTTTCCAGGACAAGGATCTCATTATGTGGGTATGTTTAGCCCATTTTTAGAGAAGTCTGAGTACAGGTATTACTTTCAAGTTATAGAGAGAATATTAGGTAAGGAATTTATTGATAAGCTTCAAAATGGTCCAGAAGAGGTTTTGAAAGATACAAGGATATCTCAACCAGCTATTTTTTCTGTAAGTGCTATGTTATCAGATTTTTTGAAAAAAGAAGGTATATTAGCAGAATATGCGGTAGGACATAGTTTGGGAGAATATTCTGCCTTTTATTATGTAGAGGTTTATAATTTTGAGGATGGTCTGAATCTAATAAAAAAGAGATCTGAAGTAATGAGTGAAGTGGCGGAAAAGGTTAAAGGTGGAATGTGGGCTATTCTTGGCGGAGATTTAGGAGAAATAGAAAATAGTGTAAAAGAATCTCAAAAAGAGGGTTTGAATATCTTTATTGCTAACTATAATTCACCAGGACAAATTGTTCTTTCTGGGGAAAATGAAGCTTATGATTTTTGGTATCAAAAGATGAAAGATAAGATAAAAAGGGTTGTACCTTTACCTGTTAGTGGACCTTTTCATTCTCCTCTAATGAAAGAAGCAGAAGAGATTTTTAAGGAATATTTAACCAATTTTAATTTCAATAAACCTAAATATAAAGTGTTTAGTAGTACAACATGTGATTTTGTAGAAAATAATATTAAAGATATACTTATAAAACAATTTACAGGATCAGTAAGATGGATTGAAGCTATAAATAGTATATATAACTTAGGAATAGATTATTTTATTGAGGTTGGACCAGGAAAGGTGCTTCAAGGCTTGATAAAGAAAATAATTCCAGAGGTTAAAGTTTTAGGGATAGAGAAACCAGAAGATTTAGAAACTTTAAAGGGGGAATTAGGATGTTAAATGGTAAAGTTGCAGTTGTAACTGGTGGAGGTAGAGGTATTGGTAGAGCTATAGTACTTGCTCTTGGAAAAGAGGGAGTTAAAGTTCTTATCAATTATAGAGGTAAGAAAGAATCAGCATTGGAAACCTTAGAGGAATTAAAAAAATTAGGAGGAGAGGGAGAAATTTATCAGGCTGATGTAAGTTTGGAGGAAGAAGTTGAAAAGATGTTCAATTTTGTTATTGAAAAATGGGGAAAATTAGATATATTAGTCAATAATGCAGGGATTACTAAAGATAATCTTTTAATAAGAATGAAAAGTGAAGAATGGGATCAAGTAATAAATACTAATTTAAGAGGTGTATTTCTTTGTACAAGATCTGCATTAAAGATTATGTTGAAACAAAGAAGCGGTAGAATTATTAATATTTCCTCAGTAGTAGGACTGAAGGGTAATATTGGACAAGCTAATTATGCCTCAGCTAAGGCTGGAATTATAGGCTTTACAAAAGCTGTAGCAAGGGAAGTAGCCTCAAGGGGTATTACAGTAAATGCAATTGCTCCTGGTTTTATAAAAACAGAGATGACAGATGTTCTTTCTGAAGAAATGAAAAAGAAAGTTTTAGATGAAATTCCATTAGGTAGATTTGGAGATCCTGAAGATGTAGCAAATGCAGTAAAATTTTTAGTTTCAGACGAAGCTTCCTATATTACAGGAATAGTTCTTAATGTAGATGGAGGATTGGCAATCTAAAAATATAATATATAATTTCTCAAGAGGAAGGAGGTGAACTATAAAATGGATGAGGCTACCATCTTTGAAAAAGTCAAAAAAATAATTGTAGATCAACTTAGAGTAGATGAGAATCTTGTTACTATGGATTCAAATATTCAGGAGGACTTAGGTGCAGATTCCTTAGATGCTGTAGAACTAATCATGGCATTAGAAGAAGAGTTTGGTATCGATGTTCAAGATGAGGAGGCAGAAAAATTTAAAACTGTAGGAGATGTGGTAAGGTATATTGAGAAAAGATTATAAGTATGGTAGAAAGGGTACTGGAAAAAATCCAGTACCCTCATTCTTATTAAGGGGGTTTTGTGAATGAGACGAAGGGTTGTAGTAACTGGATTAGGTGTGATCTCACCTCTTGGGATTGGTAAGGATAAATTTTGGGATGGAATAATAAATGGTAAATCTGGTATATCCTATATAACTAAATTTCCTGTAGATGATTTTCCAACGAAGATCGCAGGAGAAGTTAAAGATTTTAACCCAGAAGATTTTATAGATAGAAAGGAAGCAAGAAGATTGGATAGATTTTCTCAATTTGCTGTTGCTGCCACAAAACTTGCTATTGAAGATGCTAATTGGAATCCTACAGAAGAAGAAAAAGAAAACACTGCTGTAATTGTTACATCTGGAATAGGTGGTTTTGAAACTTTAGAAAATCAATTTAGAGTCTTATTTGAGAAAGGTGTAAATAGAGTAAGTCCCTTTTTAATACCTATGGTCATCATAAATATTGCTTCAGGTAATATTTCTATCTTTTTTGGTTTCAAAGGACCAAATTATTCTCCTGTTTCAGCTTGCGCATCTTCAGCTCATGCTATTGGTATAGGATATCGCTTAGTATCCTTTGGTGAAGCAGATTTTGCTATTGTTGGAGGATCAGAAGCCTCAATAACTCCTATGGGAATAGCTGGATTTTGTGCTTTACAAGCTCTTTCTACCCAGAATAATCCTCCAGAGAAAGCAAGTAGACCTTTTGATGCTAAAAGGGATGGCTTTGTTATGGGAGAAGGTGCAGGAATATTAATACTAGAAGAAATGGAACATGCTTTAAAGAGAGGGGCAAGAATTTATGCAGAAATAGTTGGTTTTGGAGCATCTGATGACGCATATCATATAACTGCACCAGACCCAGAGGGGAATGGGGCTGTTCTCTCTATGAAACGTGCAATAAAAGATGCTCAAATAGATCCAAAGGATATAAATTATATAAATGCTCATGGTACTTCTACTAAATTGAATGATAAAATAGAAACATTAGCAATTAAAAAGGTCTTTGGGGATTATGCATACAATATTCCAGTAAGTTCTACAAAATCTATGATAGGACATTTGCTTGGTGCTGCTGGAGCTGTAGAATCTATTGCTACAGTTTTATCTATATATAACGGTATATTACATCCTACTATAAATTATGAAGAAAAAGATCCAGAATGTGATTTGGATTATGTACCTAATGAGAGTAGAAAATGGGAAATAAAATATGCCTTAAAGAATTCTTTCGGTTTTGGTGGACAAAATGCATCATTAATTTTTAAAAAATTTGAAGAATGATAAAAAGTAAAATAGATATAGATAAAATTAATCAAGAGATAGATAAGAATATTGGGGTTTCCTTCAATAATAATAAGTTACTCATAGAAGCTCTTGTTCATCCATCTTTTAAACATGAAAATCCCGAGTTTAAAACTGATAATCAAAGATTGGAATTTTTAGGTGATGCAGTATTGAATATGGTTATTACTGATCTGCTTTTTGATTATTATAAGAATGCAACAGAAGGTATATTAACCCAGATGAGAATCTCTCTTGTGAAAGAAGAGATGTTATATAAAAAGGCTAAATCTTTAGGTTTAGATAAATTGATATTGTTAGGTACAGGAGAAGAAAAGCAAGGAGGAAGAGATAAGCCATCTATATTGTGTGACCTTTTTGAGGCTTTTATTGGGGCATTATATTTAGATAAGGGATATAATTTCGTAAAAGAATTTATTTGGAGAATTTTTGAGGAAGATATAAAAAATATAAATCTGGAGGTAGATTGGAAAAACCTCTTAAGATCATTACTTCTTAAAGAAGGAAAAGAGCCTCAATATAAAGTGGTAAAAGAAGAGGGTCCAGAACATAATAAAACTTTTTATGTGGAACTTTGGATAGATGGTGAAAAATTGGCTGAAGGTATGGGTAAGAATAAAAGAGAAGCAGAAATCATGGCTGCAAAAGAGGGGTTGAAGAAAATTAAAAATGATATATCTTAAAAGGTTAGAACTTCACAATTTTAAATCTTTTATAGGAACAACCAAAATACCATTTTCTAAAAATTTTACAGTTATTACAGGTCCTAATGGTAGTGGTAAGAGTAATATTATAGATGCCATAAAATGGGTCTTAGGAGAGCAGAGAGTTAAAACCTTGAGGGCAGAAAAATTAGATGAGGTAATTTTTGGGGGAAATAAATTTCATCCTCCTTCAAATTTTGCAGAAGTTGATTTATGCTTGCAATTAGATGATGATGAAATAGAGATTTCAAGAAAATTATATCGGGGGGAAGAAAGCAATTATTATATTAATAATAAATTGGTCAGACTAAAAGATGTTCAGATGTTTTTCTTAAATCTTGGTCTTGGTAGATATAGCTTTGCTATTTTGGGTCAGGGAGAGATAGATGATTTAATAGTAAAAGAAGATGGAAGGGTAAGAGAAATTATTGAAAGTATAGCTGGAATATCAGGTTATCATGAGAAGGTAAAGGATATTTTATTAAAATTAGAAGTAATTGAGAATGAATGGGGTAGACTTGAAGAAAAAAGAAAAGAGATGGAAGCTAATTTAAATATTTTAAAAGAAGAAGCAAGAGTGGCTCAAAGATATGAAGAGATAAACAAAAAAATTGCTGAAGTTCAAGAATCTCTTAAATATTATTTGTGGCAAAAAGCCTTGAAAAATCTTGAAAAATATAAGAAGGAATTTGAGAATATAGATTTAAGATTAAAAGAACTTGAGAATGTTATTGGTTCTACTTTATTAAATAAGGAGGAGCTTCAAAGAGAAAAAGAACATATAGATAAGATATTGAAGGATAAAAAAGGGTATTTGGAAAATTTAGACAATGAAATCCAAAAATTGAGTATAGAAAAAAGTAGAAATGAGGAAAAGAGAAATCTTCTAATTGAAAGATTGAAGAGTATAAGTGAAGAAAAGGTTGATTTAGAAAAGGAGCTTTATATAGTGGGAACACAAAAGAATGATGTTGAGAAAAAATTAGAAAGTATTAATAGCGAAAATTATGGTGAAATTTTTGATGTTTTGAAAGATAAAGAAACCGCCTTACAAGAAAAAATAATAGAAAAAAGTAGATTAGAGCAAAGAATTAGAGAATTCTCTGAATTTTCTTTTTCCCATGAAAATATAGAGATTTTAGATAGTAGAATCAATAAAATTGATATGGTAATCAGAAATTGGGAAAAAAGATTAGTTAGACTTAAAAATTATAAAGAGAGCTTAGAAAAAAATTATATTGAAAAGAATAAGATGTTTAGAAAAAAGGAAGAGATTTTTGAGAAAAATATCGTTGAGATAAACAAATTAAAAAATCTCATAGGAGAACTAAAGGAGAGTTTAATAGAAAATTATCCCAGAGGTGTAAGAGAAATTATCCAATATAAAAAAGAAAAAATACATGATATTTTTAAGAACATTATAGAAATACCCTTTGAATATTTGGAGGCTTTATATAATCTTTTAGGAAACACTATATATGAAATAATTGTGGATAACGAAAAGACCGCGAAAGAATTAATTAGCTTTTTAAAAGAGAAAAGAGCAGGATGGGCTACATTTAGACCCTTAACCTTAAATAAATATGATAAAGTTAAAGATCTTCCAGAGAAACTGAAAAATGTGGCTGTTAGGGCTATTGATATTGTGAAATATGATTCTCAATATGATAGTTTAGTTAAAAATATTTTAGGTAATGTTATTATTTTTAATAATTATGATTCTGCTGTTGAGAATAAAGATGTTCTTAATGATGGATGGAGGATTGTTACTCTTCAAGGGGAAGTATTCTTGCCATCGGGAACTATAAGTGGAGGGATAAGGTTCAATATTGAGGCTACACTTTTATCAGAAAAATCCATAGCAGAAAATGAAGAAAAGGTTAAAGATCTTATCGAAAGCAATGAATTCTTGAAAAAGGATTTAGAGATATTAAGAAATGAAATTGATAAAATGAAAGAGATAAGAATAAAATTAGAGCCAATAATTATAAGACTTGAGAATCTAATTAGGAAAAAGAGCGAAGAGAGAGAAAAGCTTCTGGAAAGAAGAAAAAAATTAGAAGTGTATGAAAGAGAGGGGCGTTTCTTAGAGGATAGATTGAGAGCTATCATAGATGAAATCAATAGTTTACAAGAGGATATAAAAATATGTAGAGATAAGTATGAGAATTATAGGATTCAAAAAATAGCATTAGAAAAAGAGCTTAATCTTTTACAGGAGAGATATAGTTATCTTGAAAAAAGGGTAAAAAATATAGATCAAGAAAAAATGAAAATTGATAATGATTTATCCAATTTAGGTACAAACATTAACTATTTAGAGAATAGAATAAAAGAGCTATTACAAGAAAAGAGGAAAGTTCTTGAAGAAAATAATGAGTTTTTTGAAAGACAGAATCTTCTTATGGCTCATATAAAGGAATTAGAGAAAAGATGGCAGGAATATAGAGAAGAAGAGATTATACTCTTGGAAAGAAAGAAGGATTTATTAAATCGTATAAGAGAGTTAGAAGTAGACATTGAAAATAATTACCACGGAAATTTAGAATTAAAAATAGGTCTCCCCGAAGAAAAACTGAAGATTTTGGAGAAAGATCTTGTTAAAGAGTTAGAAGAGTTAGGTCCTGTAAACTTTTTGGCAAAAACAAAATTGGAGGAAGAAGAGAAAAAATATAAAGAGCTTATTATGCAGATAGATGATGTGTATGGATCTGTTAGTTCTTTGAAAAAGATAATTAGAGAAACAAAGGAAGAGGCAGAAAGAAAATTTATTAGTTGTTTCCTACAATTTAAGGATTTAGTGAATAAGAATTGGCAACTTTTCTTTCCTAATTCAAGTCTTGAAATTTTCCTAGATAACGAAAATGATCCATTGTCTTCTGATATAAAACTTAGAATTTCTTCTCAAAAGAAAAATTGGAGAAATATTATTATGCTTTCTGGAGGAGAAAAAAGTTTGGTGGGTATATCTATTTTGCTGTCAGCAGTAGAACTTGCTCATGTTAATTTTTGCTTTTGGGATGAAATTGATTCTGCTCTGGATAATCAGAATGCTATGGTTTTAGGTAGAAAAATTAAGGAATTAAGTAAAGAGAATCAGTTTATTCTTATATCTCATAATCCTGTTTTGATGCAATATGCTGATATAATATATGGTGTGACTTTAAATGATAAAGGTTCTTCACAAGTACTTTCTTGGAAATTAGAAGAGGAGGTTGCAAATTGAGCTTTTGGAATAGGCTACCAAAATTACAGAAGTTTGCTGAGAAATTACAAAACATTTTTAGCTTCTCTAAGATTGATGATGACCTTTTGGATGAACTTGAAATGGAGCTTATTCAGAGTGATTTAGGTTTAGAATTAACAAATCAATTAATAAATGAAACTAAAAGGCAAAAAATCACATCCACTTCTGAGCTTAGAGATTTTATGTTTAATTTCTTTTTGAGTATTTTTAATGGGATGAATTCTCAGCTTAATATTATTCCAGAAAAGATAAATGTTTTTATATATTTAGGGGTAAATGGTACAGGAAAAACAAGTGCGGTAGGAAAGATGGCTTATTATCTAAAAAACATGGGCTACTCTCCAATAATAGCTGCAGGAGATACTTTTAGAGCTGCAGCTATTGATCAAATAAAACTTTGGGGGGAGAGAGTAGGGGTAGATGTTATAGCTCAAAAAGAAGGAGCTGATCCAGCATCCGTTGTTTATAATGCTATAGAAGCTGCTAAAGCAAGAAATAAAAATATTTTATTAGTGGATACCGCTGGAAGAATGCACACAAAGAGTAATCTCTTAGAAGAATTGAAGAAGATTGAAAGAGTTGTTGAGAAGACTTTAGGATATAAAGCTTCTGAGAATCTTATTGTGGTAGATGCTACCTTGGGTCAAAATGTTATAAAACAAGTAGAGACTTTTAGAAATGCTGTGGATCTTACCGGAGTAATACTAACTAAATTAGATGGTACTGCAAAAGGAGGAGTAATTTTTAATATAGTAAAGACCTTTAAAATACCTGTAAAGTTTGTAAGTATAGGGGAAGATAAAGATGATTTTGAACCATTTGATCCTAAGGAATTTATTGAATCTTTCTTGCCAAGGGTAGAAGTATGATAAGAAAAGCAAAAATACAAGATATACCTGAAATTCATAAGTTAATTAATGAATATGCTGAAAAAGGACTTCTTCTTCCAAGATCTTTAAGTGATCTTTATGAAAATATTAGGGATTTTTATATCTTGGAGATAGATAATAAAATTGTAGGTACTTGTGCTTTGCATATTATTTGGGAAGATCTTGGAGAAGTGAGGTCAGTTATTGTTAAAAAAGAATACGAAGGAAGAGGTTATGGAAGGAAACTTGTATTTACTTGCCTAAATGAAGCAAAATTTCTTGGCTTAAAGAGAGTTCTTGCTCTTACATATATTCCAGAATATTTTAAAAAGTTGGGTTTTGTAGAGGTTGATAAGAGAACATTACCCTTTAAGGTTTGGAGTGATTGTGTTAGATGTCCAAAATTTCCAGACTGTGGTGAATTCGCCTTAATATATTATTTATGAAATACTGGATTATACTTATTCTTTTTTTAATAGATAGGATAACTAAAGAAATGGCCAATAGACATTTTTTTAATGGAATAAAATTAAATTTTGTTATCAGTTTTAATCTTGTACATAATTATGGGGCTGCTTTGGGAATATATATTCCAAGATTTTTGCTTATTTTTTTTAGTTTTGTAGCCCTTATAGTAATCTTGCTACTATATAAGAAATTAGGTTTTCTTGGAATAGCTTTTATATTAGGAGGGCTTTTAGGAAATTTATATGATAGAGTTTTTTATGGTTATGTGATAGACTTTATTCATATGAAAAATTTTTTTGTTTTTAATTTGGCTGATGTTTTTATTACGTTGGGTGGATTTTTTCTGTTTCTCAAACTAATAAAATAAATGAAGGAGGTTGAGAGGTAAAATGTATCCAAAATTGTTTACAATTCCCCAATTCCAATTTTTTAAGTATAAAATAGGACCAATTGTAATCTATTCATGGGGTACTTTTGTAGCTTTAGGCTTTCTTATTGGAATTCTATTAGCAATGAGATGGGCAAAAAGAGAAAATATTGATCCAGACCATGTATTGAATGTATCAGTGTGGAGTATTATTTCAGGAATCTTAGGGGCAAGAATTGTTTATGTAATAAAATATTGGAATGCATATAAAGGTAATCCAATATCCATATTACAACTTTGGGATGGCGGGTTAATCTTCTTTGGTGGATTTTTTGCAGCAACAATTGTGGTATTAATTTATCTTTGGAGACATAAGATCCCTTATTGGAAGTTTTTAGATGTTATTGCTCCAAGTATTGCTATAGGTAGTGCAATTGGAAGAATTGGCTGTTTTTTAAATGGATGTTGTTATGGATATGAGACTCCCTTACTTTGGGGGGTAAAATTCCCAAATGTATATGGATATAGACATGCTACCGAGCTTTATTATACATTAGCTTTCCTTATTGTTTTTATATATTTATTAAGGGTTAGGAATAGAAAGACTTTTGATGGAGAAGTAGCTACTAATTTCTTTGTTTATTATTCATTAGCTTTCTTTATTGTAGAAATATTTAGAGACAATCCAAGAAACTTTTTATATTTAACAGGATCTCAAACAGTTTCTTTATTACTTATCGCTTTTGGTATTTATGCTTATAGAAGAAGAAAGGCAGGATTACCTCTTTTGCCTCAAAGTTGTCCATTATATAGAAAAGTTTCAACAGAGCCTAAAGTAAAAAAGAATAAGAGGTAATTAGATACTTCTTAAGGCTGATTTTATAAAACTATCAATGAGATCTGGAAATTCAATTCCAAAAGCTTTGGCTGATTCAGGATATAAGCTTGTTTCTGTCATACCTGGAATAGTATTTACTTCTAAAACATATATATTTTGTGTATCTTCTTCTACAATCATGTCTACTCTTGAAAGATGTCTACAACCAAGGGCTTGGTGAGCTAAAACACCAAGCTCTTGGGCTTTTTTGTAAGTTTCCTCGGAAAGTCTTGCAGGAATTATATGTTCACTTAATCCCGGAGTATATTTAGTTTGATAATCATAAAAACCTGTTTTAGGAATAATTTCTATTAAAGGAAGGCAAATAGTGTTTTCTACGTCATAAATACTTGCTGTTATTTCTTTTCCCCTTATAAACTCTTCTATTAGAATATATTGATCAAATTTAAAGGCATATTCAAGAGCTTTTATTAATTCATCTTTATTATTTGCCACAGATAATCCTATTGTGGAACCTTGATTTGAGGGTTTAACTATCCAGGGTTTCTTTAGTTCTTTTATATTTTCAAGGATTTTTTCTAAATCTTTTGTTTCCATATCTTTTTTAGAAATTTCAACCCATTTAGGGGTAGGTATTTTATGAAAAAGAAATATTTTTTTTGCCATAACTTTATTTAAAGCTAACGCACTGGCAAGGACTCCAGAGCCTACATAAGGTATACCAAGAAGTTCTAAGAGTCCCTGAATGGTTCCGTCCTCGCCATATAAACCATGGGCTGAAATTATAGCCACATCAATTTTTTCCCTTTTTATGTTTTCAACTATATTTTCGTCAATAGGTATTTCACAAAATTCATAACCTTTAACCTTCAGAGCAGAAATAATATTTTTGGCTGTTTTCATAGCAATCTCTTTTTCTGTAGATTTGACACCTATTAAAACTCCTATCTTCATTTTTTTCACCTCTTGTGAGAATTATATATTTTTAGATTTTACCCTTAAGAAGCTTTTTTTAAAAGAGATCTTTGTGATATTATTAATTATTATGAGAAGTTTAGAAGATATTATTCAAGATTTAAAGAAAGAAGAAGATAAAGAAAAGGCAAGAGAAATTTATAAGATGTTCCAAAGAGTGGAGCAAAAAGGAGGAATATATTCAACAGGATTTTTGTCTCTTACAGAACAATATTTATTTCAAAAGATTAGCTTTCTTTTTCAAAATATATTATATATAAGGCTTGAAGGTGGTATAACTGGGGCTGAAAGGAAGAGAGGTTTTGTCTCTGATAAAATAGAATTGATAGAATATTTAGATTTAAGTAAATATTTTGCAGGAATAAGTCTAATTTCTTATGAAAAAATAAATTCTAATTTTATATTGGAATTTTTAAAAGAAAAGGGTATTTCTTTAGATAAAATTGGGGATATATGGCTAACCCATGAAGGTTGGAAGATTATTTTTGCTAATGAAATTAGAGATGATATAGAAAAAGTTTTAAATGAATCTAATTTTGAATTTAAAATATTAAGCTTTCATGAATTACAGAGTTATACAAAACCGTCTAAAATATTACGCACAACGGAAGCATCTAAACGAGTGGATGCTATAGGAAGCTTTGCATTTGGGATATCAAGAAGTAAAATGCAAACTTATATTAAAGGTGGTGGCGTAGAGGTTAATGGAAGAAAAATTCAAGATTCTTTTTATGAATTAAATATGGGAGATATTGTGACTGTTCATAATCTTGGTAGTTTTAGGATTCTTTATATAAAAGAAACATCAAAGGGTAAATATCACATTGAAATAGAGAGAATGATAAAAAAATGATAACAAGAATGTACTGCTTTAATGGGCTTAACCAATTTAAAAGTATCTTTGAGAAAGAATCTTAAATAGTTAAAATTTACTTTAGGGGGTAGGAAAATTATGTCTACGAATTTTCCTACCTTGATATTAAATTTTGATGATGTCTATACAAATCAAAATCAGCTTCTTTCTCTAGGAGAGGTAATTTCTATTAATAATATTACCCAAGTCAGATATATATGTTCTTATGAGAAATTAGAGGAATTTAAAAAATTGATTCCATTTGATTATAAAGGAATTAAATTTTTGGGGAAAAGTGATTTTCACTATTTAACTTATCTTTTTATAAGGAACATAAAAATTCCTTTTGAGTTAGTAGTTATTGATCATCACTTAGACTTTAAGGAAACCTTTGATGGTTATATAAGTTGTGGATCCTGGATAAGAGATGCAATAAAATTGCCCTTTATTGAAAAAGTAGTAGTAGTTACTGATAATGAAAATGTTTCTTTTAAAGATAATTTGTTTAGGAAATTGAAAATAATAAAAAATGATATTGACCTCTTAAAAAAATATATTAATTTTCCTATCTATATAAGTATTGACAAAGACATACTTGATAAAAAATATATCTCTACAAACTGGGAACAGGGAACAATGGATTTAGATTCTTTTATCAATATTATAAGTTTTCTTTGTAAATATAAAATATTAGGCATTGATGTCTGTGGTGAACCTGATTTTAATTTAATAGAAATAAGAAGAAGCGAAAAAATTAATTTATTGATACATGACATATTTAGAATACATACTCTTGAAAAAATTACAGCATAATTATTTAGGATCTAATAGATGTGATGGCTGAATAAAGACCTATAGAGGTAATGATATAAATGAGAAAAGGGACACACTTAAAAATTACGTATAAGGTTTCAAAATTTTATAATCTTCCTAAGAATCTCGAAGAAATATTACTTAAGGCAGTTATTTATCCAGACGAAAACAGAGATAAAAAGATAAATTATAGAAAAGGATACTTTCATGTAACTAATGAGAATCATCATAGAGTAGATCCTGAGAAGATAATAAATTATATATTCAAAGCAAGATTAGAATATCTTGCTAAGAATTATGAATATTCTATGGTGAATTTAGGGATAGCTTTGCATTATATACAAGATAGATGTATGGTATCAGGAACACTTCATGATGAAAGAGAAAATAAGATTTTAAATTTTAAAATATCTGAAGAAGCAATAAATCGTGGAAAAAAAGAAGAAATAAACTTATTTAGTGATCTAAAAAATATTCTTTACCAAATTAAGCCATATAAAAGCCCTGAAAAGATTATATACAACGCTTGTTATTACTCTTCTTTAGTCTTAAAAGCAGTATTGAACACAAATCCTCCTCCAAAAGAGTTACTTGAAATGTATGAAAAATATAGAGAAAAATACTCACAAGAGATTATTCCTTTAATAATCACAGTTATCGTATTAACTCTTGTTTTCTCACTTTTCTTTAAAAACCTCTTTATTATCCTTATTGGGACTATTATTGTTTTAAGTATTACAGGATTTAAGGATAAAGAAGTTGAAGAAAATCTAAGTTGGTATGGAATAGAAAGGGGTAGCCCCAAATCTTGACAAATACTTACTTCATAATATATTATAGATGGTGTAAAAATTGGGGAGTCGTCTAGCTGGTAGGACGCCTGACTCTGGATCAGGTAGGGATGGTTCGAATCCATCCTCCCCAGCCATAAAATAAAGTGGCCCTATCGTCTAGTGGACCAGGACGTTGGGTTCTCAACCCAAAAACCGGGGTTCGAATCCCCGTAGGGCCACCAAATAAGAAGGTAGAAAAATAAATAAAAGTTTTGTTTTTTATATCATCGCAGGTATAATCTCCTTTCTTATAATTTTACTCTGGGGAACCTTTTTGGGGCTATGATTTTATTACTCATATGGTATGGGAAAATACTGTTATTTTTTCTTATTATGTAATTTTCATCCTTTTCTCTATCCTTCCCAAAAAAAGAAAAGACCCTTCTACCATATTTTTTGGTTATTTGGTATTAGGGACTGCAATATTAGAAGGTATTCATGCAATGCTTTATCCTGGATTTTATCAATCAACACCGGGACTTGCTGTAGAATATTGGATGTATGCAAGGAGGCTTTTTGCAATTGGAAGTTTTATTACTGTTTATCTTCTGAATAAGAAAGAAACACCTTGGTTTTTTAAGAAAGCGTTATATAGACCTCTTATTCTATCAATTTTACTTATAATTCTTTCCTTTATATATTCCTGACAAAATTCTTTATGCTGAAGGAAAGACTACTATTCTAAAATCTTTTTTAGAATTATTATATGCAGGTATTCTTTTCATCTCATCCTATTTTTCAAGACATGTGGAACCCTTATCCTTAGGTCTCTTTTTTGCAGGGCTCTCAGATCTTATTTTTACATCTTATGGTGAGAACGTCTTAACAAATCAATTTGTAATTGGACATGCCTTTCTTGTTTCAAGTGCAATAATTCTTGTCTTAGGAGTAATGATAGAAAAAGTCTTTATACCCTTTAGAGAGACAGAAAATTTATTAGAGAGATATGATGTGGAAGTGAAAGATTTATATAATAAAATCTCTAACAATGAGATTTTATTTAAGAAAACAGATGAAATTAGGCAACTTTTAATAGATTCTAATTCTATTGATGAATTATTGAAAAAATTAAATGAATTCTCTAAGATTCTTGAACTAAATCCTCAAGAAGATATTGTTATAGTTTTTAAAAACAAAATAATATTTAAGACAAAGGAAGATCTTCCTGAGGATATTAATTTTTATAAGAACTGGAATAATATTGGTATTTTAGATACATCCATTTATTATAATGGAGTTGAGGAAATAAACAAAAAGATATTAAGAAGTATATTATTAAGTCTCCATAGTAGACTTCAGGAATTAATTTTAAAAAAAGGGCTCAATGATTCCTTAGAAAAAATAAAACAATTAGATGAATATAGAGTAAACTTTATGAGGGCTATATCCCATGAGCTAAAAACCCCTCTAAATGTTATTTATGGAAATATTCAACTTATGGAATCAGGAGTTTATGGTGATATATCATCATTGGAGGAACCTATTAATGAGATAAAGAAAGGAATATTAAGGATTAGAGAGCTTATTGATAATCTAATTGATCTTTCACGTGCTGAAACTGGAAGGATTTCTGTTAAGTCAGAGCTTGTATATTTTGAAAATCTATATTCAATAATTGAAAGTTATAGAAATCTTGCAAAAGAAAAAGGATTAGAGTTTAATTTTGATTTTATTGGTAATTCTCCTTTTTCCTCTGATTATAATATTTTAGTTACCATAATCTCAAATCTTCTTTCTAATGCAGTAAAATATACTGAGAAAGGAGAAATAAAGGGAAAAATAGAAGTAACGGTGGATAAGATAATAATTGAAGTAAAAGATACAGGTAAAGGTATACCATCAGAAAATATTCCTCTTATATTTGAGCCATTCTATGGAGAGAGGACATCTGAAAGTTCTGGTTTAGGGCTTGCTATTGTCAAAAAGTTTGTTGAACTTCTAAAAGGAAGTATATATGTAGAAAGTGAAGTGAATAAGGGATCTATTTTTAGAGTTGAAATACCAAGATTAATTCGTCCTACATCTTTTGAGAAGAAAGAACATATTCAAGTGCTTATTATAGATCCAGATAGAGAAACCAGAATTCTTTTGAAAAAAATATTGAAAGATTTCAGCATTATTGAAGCAGAAAATGGAAAAGAGGGTTATATTAAGGCATTGGAACACACACCTGATATAGTTATTACAACCTTGGGGCTTCCTGATATAAGTGGAGAGGAACTTGTTAAAAGATTGAAAGAAGAGCCAACTTTAAAAAATACAAAATATGTTTTTTACACAGGAGCAAGGAGAAGAGATTTGGAAGAGAGTTTTATTGAAAAAGGGACAGATATTAAAGAAGTTGAGGAAAAGATAAAAATACTTTTAGGGAATAAAGTTCTTTTAATTTATTCTGAGAATACCAAAGAATATATTTCTTTAGTGGAGAAGATTTTAGAGAAATTAAATAGAGAATATATCTTAAAGGATTTTTATAATCTGACAATGAATGATCTTTCTTTTTATGATACATTTTTGATTCTTTTGACAGAAGAAGAATTTTTAACTTCAGAAATCTTTATTCGTAATGTGAGAAAGTTATCTGGTAAAAGGAATATTATCTTTTACGTAATAAGGAGGATAATAAACTATGAAAATAATGGTAGTAGAGGATGATGTAGGATCAAGAAATTTTATCGTTAAATTTCTGCACAGCAAAGGATACGAGGTAATAGAGGCAGAAAATGGTAAAAAAGCATTGGAAATTTTGGATAATAACAAAGTTGATATAGTTTTAATGGATATATCTATGCCTATAATGGATGGCTTAGAAGCTACAAAGAGAATAAGAGATTTAGGTTATCCTGTTATGGTAATTATGCTTACAGCTTATAAAGATTTAGATATGATGAGAAAATCAGCTTTGGCAGGAGCAGATGATTATATAACAAAACCCATTGATTTATCAGAATTATATGCAAGAATACTTTTAGCAGAAAAACATCTTCCTTTTCATAAGTTTAGACATTCTTTAATTGTATCTCTTTTTTCAGAGAAACTGTTGTCTCAAAAGACTATTGAAGAATTAATAGAGAAAAATGAAAATCTTAATATAGAGATGTTAAACATTATATATAAAGTTTCTGAGTATAGAGATGATGAAACCTATGAACATACTTTAAGGGTAGGATGGCTTTCTGGAAGATTAGCGGAAAAATTAGGTCTTGACGAGTTAGAGGTAACTGAAATTAGACTTTCTTCTCCTCTACATGATATAGGAAAAATTGGTATACCTGATAGTATTCTTTTGAAACCAGCAAAACTTTCTCAAAATGAATTTGAAATAATAAAGAAACATACTTTAATAGGATATGAAATATTAAATAAAAGTTCATCTTCAATTCTTAGAAAGGGAGCAGAAATCGCATTAACCCATCATGAAAGATGGAATGGATCAGGATATCCAAAAGGACTTTCTGGTAATGAAATTCCTATAAGTGGTACTATTTCAGCAGTCGCTGATAGTATAGATGCTATGGTAAGTAAGAGGCCTTATAAACCAGAAAGACCAATAGATGAAGTTTTAGAAGAAATAAAATCTTTATCAAATATATTTTATAATCCTGATGTCATAAATGCACTTTTTGAGATAAAAGAAGAGGTTATATAAATATACTCTAAATAAAAATAATAAAAATAAAGCCCCCAGGAAAACGCCTGGGGGCTTTTGTTTTCAATTAGTACTCAGGTGGTGGAGGAGGGGTTTGTTTTTCTTTTTCAGGTTTCTCAGCTACAAGACCTTCTGTAGTGAGTACCAATGCAGCTATACTGGCAGCATTTTGTAATGCAGATCTTGTTACCTTGCAAGGATCCACTATTCCAGCTTCAAACATATTTACAAATCTATCTTTTGCAGCGTCATATCCCATGGGACCATCCATTTCTTTTACTTTTTCTGCAATGATAGATCCTTCTTTACCAGCATTGGTAGCTATGAGCTTTAATGGTACATCAAGAGATCTTCTTACAATTTCTACTCCAATTCTTTCATCCTCATTTTCTACTTTTACATTATCAAGAGCTTTTATAGTTCTTACAAGAGCTACACCACCGCCGGGTACAATTCCTTCTTCTACAGCAGCTTTTGTAGCAGATAAGGCATCTTCAATTCTATGTTTTTTCTCTTTAAGTTCTACCTCAGTAGCTGCTCCTACTTTAATTACTGCTACTCCACCAGCGAGTTTTGCAAGTCTTTCTTGTAATTTTTCTCTATCAAATTCAGAATCAGTCTCTTCTAATTGTTTCTTAATTTGAGCTATTCTTGCTTCAATATCTTTTCTATTTCCTTTTCCACCAATTATAGTAGTCTTGTCTTTATTCGCTCTTACTTTTTCTGCTCTTCCAAGCATATTTAAAGTTACATTTTCAAGTTTTATTCCTGTTTCTTCAGAGATGAACTCTCCACCAGTTAAGATAGCAATATCTTGTAACATTGCTTTTCTTCTATCTCCAAATCCAGGAGCTTTAACAGCTAAGGATTGGAGAACTCCACGTAATTTGTTAACTACAAGAGTAGCTAATGCTTCACCTTCTACATCCTCTGCAATTATTACTAATGGCTTTCCAGTTTGTACAACTTTCTCAAGTATTGGGAGAATATCACTTACTGCACTTATTTTTCTATCAGTTATGAGTATGTATGGTTCTTCTAATACTGCCTCCATTCTTTCAGGATCTGTAATCATGTATGCAGAGAGATAACCTCTATCAAATTGCATTCCTTCAACAAGTTCTAATGTAGTTGTGATACCTTGAGATTCTTCTACTGTTATTACTCCATCTTTTCCAACTTTATCCATTGCTTCAGCAATTAATCTTCCAATTTCCTCATCGTTATTAGCGGAAATGGCTGCAACATGGGCTATATCATCTTTTGTTTCTACAGGTTTTGCGATCTTTTTAAGTTCTTCGACTACTGCTTCTACTGCTTTTTCTATTCCTCTTCTTACGTACATGGGGTTAGCTCCAGCTACTACATGCTTCATTCCTTCATGTACTAATGCTTGGGCAAGTACTGTAGCTGTGGTTGTACCATCACCTGCTACATCATTGGTTTTGGAAGCCACTTCTTTTACAAGTTGAGCACCCATATTTTCAAATGGATCTTCAAGATCTATTTCTTTAGCAATGGTTACACCATCGTTGGTGATAACTGGTGCTCCAAATTTCTTTTCAAGTACTACGTTTCTTCCTTTAGGCCCTAAGGTAATTTTTACAGTATCTGCAACGATATCAAGTCCTCTTATAAGTGCTGTTCTTGCTTGCATGTCAAGGCTAATTAATTTGGCTGCCATATTCTCTCCCTCCTTTTTTAATTATTTTTTATTCTTCAATTACCGCTAAAATATCTCTCTCACTAAGAATGAGATATTCTTCACCCTCAATTTTTACTTCAGTACCAGCATATTTTGCAAAGATAACTCTATCTCCCTCTTTGATTTCTAATGGAACTTTTTGACCATTATCAAGGATTCTGCCAGTACCTACTGCTATTACTTTTCCTTGCTGTGGTTTTTCTTTTGCGGTGTCAGGAAGAACAATACCTCCTTTTGTTTTTTCTTCTTGCTCAATAACCTTAACCACTACGCGATCACCAATAGGACGCAATTTCACAAGTCTCGACCTCCTTTCATAATTTTATTAGCAATCTAAATAGATGAGTGCTAAAACCAAAATAAATATATATTAACTTTTAATATCTATTCAACAGGAAAATATGTAAAAAAATGGCAAATATTCGCCAATATTTCTAGTTATTCTACTATTTTTTAGTTTTTTCTTTGTTTTTTATGAGTTCTTTATATAATTCTTCCAATTTCTTTGCACTTTCTATTATCGAAAACTGAACAGCCTTCTTAATTGCATTTTTTTCCATATCATGTAGAAGTGATTCATTACTAAGAAGATATAGAACTTTTTGATAGAAATCGTTGTAATCTTCTTTTGCTAATAAACCTTCTTTGCCATCTTCTACTAAACTTATTGTGCCTGGAGCTTCTACTGCTACAACAGCACATCCTCCTGCCATAGCCTCTAAGGTGACTAAACCTTGGGTTTCTGTAGTGGACGCAAAAACGAATATATGAGCTATTTTATAATAATAAATTAGCTCTTCTCTTGGATGCCATCCTAAGAAGATAACCTTATCTTTTATTTCTAACTTTTCTGTAAGATTTTCCAGGTTTTTTCTTTCTTCACCATCGCCAACAATTAAAAATACGACATCATCTCTATCTTTTAATAATCTTGAAAGGGCTTGAATTAAAAATTCAAGATTTTTCTCTTTTGCAAGTCTTCCAGCATAAAGTAATATTTTTTTGTCCTTCCATGGAAAATTGTCTAAAAAATCTTTAGGGATAGGTTTTTCCCATAAAGAAAAATCTATACCTGTAGGTATAACTTCTATTCTTGTTTTTACACCAAAATTAATGATCATATCTTTAATTTCTTTTGTGGGTGCAATTACAAGATCTACTTGATTAGAGTATTTTACACTTTCTTTTATGGCAATTTTGGAGGTTATAGTTTGGGGTATTATAGGAATATAATGCACATATTTATGGTATTGAGTATGATGGGTAAAAACAATTGGTTTGTTATATTTTTTAGCAAGTTTAAGGGCAGTTTTTCCTATTACAAAGGGATGATGTGAATGAACAATATCAAAATTTTGTTTTCTGAAATAATCTTCTACCAAGAAAGAAAAATATAGAGGTAATGGTTGAGGTGTTATAAATCTTAATGCAATAGATGGAAATCTTATTATATGTTTGTCTTTGTCTTCTTTGTATTTAGGAAACCATGGTGGGTATTTTGGGGCAAATACATGAACTTCATGACCAAGCTTTTCTAAAGCTTCTCTATAACTTTCTACAGCTATAGCAGCTCCTCCTGTATTTGGTAAATAGTTATTAGTAAAGAATGCTATTTTCATGATAGATTTAATATCTCTTTATATACCTTTACTGTTTCATCAGCAACTCTTTCTATATTGTATTTTTCAGCAATTTTTAATGCTTTTTTAGAGTATTCTTCTCTTAAGTCTTTATTTTCAGCAAGAAGTTGTATCTTTTCTTGAAAAGTTTCTTCTGTACCTGCCATATAATAGGGTGATAAAGGTTCTTTGTATTCTTCCAAATCTCTTAAAAGTAGAGGCAAGCCTACAGCTGATGCTTCAAGAACAGCAATACTAAAATTTTCTTGTCTTGATGGGAAAAAGAAAATATCAGCCATGTTATAAAATTTGTTAAGTTCATCATGAGGACATGGACCAGGCAAAATTAGATTTTCTGGAGGATTTTTAATAATTTTCTTTATTTCAGAATATCCTCCACTTAAGAAGGAGAATGGAATACCACCTACCCAAACAAATTTATATTGAGACAATCTTTCAGCTATTTTTGCAAAAGTATCAAAACCTTTTCTTTTTATCATGTGACCTACACTTAAAAGTACAATATCATCCTCTTTTATATTAAATTCTTCTCTTGTCTTTCTTCTTAAATTTTCATCTTTTTTAAATAAGCTTAAATCTACACCATTTGGTATGAAAACAATCTTAGTTTTTACTCCCATTTCTTTTAATTTTTCTACCTCTAATGGGGAGACAGCGATAACTACATCTGCCTGATTATAAAAGAGAAGAAGATATTGGGAAAAAAGACCTTTCCATTTTTCAGCTAATAAAGCACTACCTAACATAGTATCTGCTATTACATGAGCTGTAAATACGATTTTACTTTTGTTTTCTTTCTTTAAGTATTTAAAGAAGACATCTCCTAAGGAATGGAAATGAAGAATATCATAAGGTCCTTCTTTGATAGGGCCATTATAATAGACTTCTATGTCATTTCTTTTTTTAAGGGCTTCATATAACATCTTACAAGCAGTCTGATCTCCACCACCTTTTGTTCTTGCAGATGGTATACCTGGCTTAAATATTATGTTTACTTTTATTTTTGTATTCATCATTTAAGATTCACCTCTTTTTTTTATTCCCAGTTTTTGATGCCAAGGACGTATAGGACGTCAAAGGCACCAGCTAATAATGTTATATAATGGGTAAATGTCCGCCATAATATTATATAAATTCCCAATATATACTTGGGCACAAAAGGGGCAAAGGCAAGGGAAAGAAGAATTTCAATGACCCCACTTCCTCCTGGTGTGGGAACATAGAACATTAAGAAAAAGATTGGAATTTGTACTAAAACTACTGGGATTATATTAACTTTTAAATGGAAACCCATCATAAGGACTGGAGCTATTAAAAAATAGGTAAACCAAGAAAGAAGGTTGAATAAGAAAAAGCCAAACATAGTAAGCTTTTTATCTTTTATAAAAATCCAAAGAGTGCTATGAAAATCTTTTACGGTATTATTAACAACTCTCAAGATTTTATAAGGATGTATTTTGGATAGAAAGGGGAGCTTCCTTAATTTGAGAAGAATATAAGCAATGAATCTTATAATAGGTCTTGGTTTATATAGGGCAAATATGAAACCTGCAACAACTAAGAAAAAGAGTAAAGCACTGTATTGAACTAATCTTTTAATTAGTTGTTGAGGGAAAAGATAAGAATAAAAATATATTACAATAGGTGAAAAGATAGCAAAAGTTAGTGAATTAATGACATATCTAAAAAGACTTAATGCTGTCGCTTGTCCAACTTTAATATTTTTCTTAGTAAGAAGGTATATTTCTAAGGGTTCGCCACCTGCTGATGTAGGGGTTATACTTGATGCAAAATAATAAGCAAGGTGTATCTGTAAGGCCTCTATTAATTTTATATTTACTCCTTCCAAGCCTTTTATAAGAAATTTGTATCTAATTGCTGCAAATATCCAACTTAAAAAATTAAGTAGTAGAACATATAAGACATAATTCCATTTAAGAGTAAGCAAAGCGTTCCAAGTTCTTGAATCGGTAGTAAAAATTAAGATAATTACAAAAATAGTTACACTTATTATTATGGAAAATTTTAACCCTGATTTAAGGGTACTGTTCAAATTTTTCATTAACTACCTCCCAAGGATAGATCTGGAATAGCTGATAAGGTAAGATCATTTACATATCCATTTTTATAGAGATAATATCCTGCGGAAGCAACCATAGCTGCATTATCAGTACATAGCTCTTTTGGAGGAAGATAGAGTTTTATATTTTCCTCTTCAGATATTTTTTTAAACATTTCTTGTAAATAACTATTTGCTACAACCCCACCAGAAAGTACTAAGGTATTAATTTTAAATTTTTTTACAGCTATTAGTGCTCTTTCGATTAATTCTTCTACTACCCTTTTCTGAAAAGAGGCAGCTATATCTGCTACTGGAATTTCTTTACCAGCATTTTTTAAATCCCTTACGAGATACAATATGGCCGTTTTTAATCCACTAAAGCTTATATCTAAGTCTCTATCGCATTTTATCTTAGGAAGATTAAAAACCGGGTTTCCTTTTTTTGCTAATCTTTCTATTTCTGGACCACCAGGATAGCTTAATCCTAATATTCTTGCTACTTTATCAAAAGCTTCTCCAGCAGCATCATCCAAGGTTTGTCCTAATAATTTATACTTTCTTATTCCCTTCACTAAAAGATATTCTGTGTGTCCTCCTGATATTATGAGAGATATGAATGGAAATATGGGAGGATCTTCTCTCAAGAAGTTGGCAAATATATGTCCTTCAAGATGATTTACTCCAACAATTGGTTTTTCTAATGCTAAAGATAAGGTTTTTCCTACCATTATTCCTACCCATAAAGATCCAATTAAGCCAGGACCATGAGTGACAGCAATTAAATCTATGTCTTTAAAACTTAAATTTGCTTTTTCTAAGGCCACATCAATAAGCTTGTTTATAACCTCTACATGAAGCCTTGATGCAACTTCTGGAACTACTCCTCCATATATTTTATGAATATCTATTTGCGATGAAACTATATTGCTTAAAATCTTATTTCCATCTTCTACTAAAGCTATACTTGTCTCATCACAAGAGGTTTCAATTCCAATTGTTATCATTAGTTTCCCTCAAAGAAATAGTTTTTTTACCATTACTAAGGCATCTTCTCCATCTTTATAATACCATTTTCTAACACCTATCTTTTGAAAACCTTTTTTATAATATAGATTTTGGGCAATGGTATTGGATACTCTAACTTCTAAGATTATATTTCTAACCTGATTTTTGAGACAATATTCTATAACAAAATCCAATAATCTATCTCCGATTTTTTTCCCTCTATAATCAGGATGTACCGCTATTGTTGTTATTTGGGCTTCTTGAAATATAATCCAAAGCCCTACAAATCCAACAATTTTTTCATTGTAAACAGCCACAAAATATCTTGCGATTTTATTAGATGTTAATTCCCTTTCAAAGCTTTCTCTACTCCAAGGATTAGAGAAAGATAACCTATTTATTTTATCAACAGCATCTATATCTTCAAATTTCATGGGTCTTATTTCTATATCTAATTCAGTTTTTTGATCCTGTTCTTTCATGTTTTTTCTCCCAATTAATTTCTGCACTTGATTTTTGTCTGTAATCAGGAAGTAGAGTTAAATAATCTTTGATATCTCCCTTTTGATATTTCTTCAATGTAATGTATACGAGGGTTTCTCCCCTGATTGAGTTTAGAAATTCTGATGTAGATATTATATTTTGAGGAAGTAATAATTTTAGATCTTCAGATATATCTCCAATTATAATTGTAGGATTATCTTTACTAAATTTATTTAGCAGGCTAAGAAATGTATTGTATGAATAAACATCTTCAGGATAGATAGGATCTTCATCCATATAAAAACCTGCATGTACTTCTCCCTTTCTTGCAGACATAACTGGTACTTTTAATCCTTTGAAAGAAGTCTGAAAGGCTAAGGCCTCTAAATATGAAATTCCAACAGTTGGTTTTTTATAGATTTGAGCTAAAGTTTTAATAGTAACTACTCCTATTCTTAGACCTGTAAACGATCCTGGTCCTGTGACTACACTGAAAATATCTACATCTTTTAAATTCCATTTTGATTTATTTAGAAGATCACTTAAATTATTCGTTAATGTCTCACCATATGTTCTGGAATTAGTGGAATAAAAAAGCTCGTAAATTTCTCCGTCTTTCCAAAAAACAATATTACTCTTATTGGATGCTGTGTTTATACTTAAGATAAACATTCTTTAAGCTCCTCTATGAGATTTTTATATCTTTCACCTTTAGGCCTGAATATTATTTTTCTTTCAGTATTACCAATATGAAAAAATTCAACTTCAAGCCTATTATCAGGTAAGTAACTCAAAATTCTATCAGCCCATTCTATGGCAATAATGTAGTCATCCTTAAGATACTCTTCAAAACCAATATTGAAAAGTTCTATTTCAGGATTTTTCAGACGATAGACATCTATATGAAGGAATGGATATTTACCTTTGTATTCTTTTATTATTAAAAAAGAAGGAGAATTTATTGGATTTTTAATATCTAATCCTTCAGCTAATCCTTTAACAAAGGTAGTTTTACCACTTCCTAAATCACCTATTAATGCTAAAATATCTCTTGGTTTTAACTTTTCACCGATAATTTTACCGATTTTATATGTATGTTCTGAAGATTTACTTACTATTTCCATCTGCCTATTCCCAAGGATCTTTTACTATAATTACGTCATTTCTTTCGGGCCCTGTTCCTATTATTTCGACTTTTGTATCTAACTCCTTTTCAATCTTTTCTAAATATTTAATAGTATTTTGAGGTAGTTTTGAGATGTCTAATATTCCTAAAAGATTTTCTTTCCATCCTGGAAGCTCTTCAAAAATAGGTTCACAATTTTTTAATACGTTTAAAGAGTAAGGAAATTCATCAATTATTTTTCCTTTATATCTATATCCTACTACAACCTTTAATTTCTCAAGACCACTCAACACATCTAATTTAGTAATAGCAATGCTTGTAAAGTTGTTTATTCTTTTTGCATATCGTAATGCTACCAAATCCAGCCAGCCAACACGGCGAGGTCTTCTGGTTACTGTACCATATTCCTGTCCTTTCTCTCTTATATATTCTGCTATAGAGTCATGAATTTCGCTTGGAAATGGTCCTTCTCCAACTCGGGATGTATATCCTTTTATTACACCTATTATTTTTTTAATCTTTTGAGGTCCTATTCCAGCTCCTACGCATACTCCTCCTGATATGGTAAAAGAAGAAGTGACGTAAGGATATGTACCATAATAAATATCAAGAAGAGTGCCTTGTGCAGCTTCAAATAATACCTTTTTTCCTGAGTCAATCAGATTATTTATAAGTTTTGAGGTATCTGTAATTATTACACCTTTTTGTAATAATTTTTCTATAGCTTCTATTTGGGAATTATAAATTTCATCCAATTTATATCCAAGAGATTCCTCAGATAATATTTTAGATTTAAAATTATATATTTGAGTTATTCTTTCTCTAAAGTATTCTTTATCAAGTAGATCTCCTATTCTTAGACTATCTCTTCCAATGTAATCACTGTAAGCTGGCCCTATACCCCTTGCAGTTGTACCTATTTTAGATTTTTCTCTTTTTTCTTCAAAAAATTTATCTAATATAGGATGGTATGGTAAAACTAAAGGGGATCTATCGCTAATGTAAAGGTTTTTTATCTTTATATCATTTTTCTCTAATTCTTCAATCTCTTCTACTAAAGCTGATAGATTGATTATTACTCCTGTGGCAATTATATTAACTACTTTTTCAGAAACTATGCCAGATGGGAGAAGTCTGAATTTAAAGGTTTTGTCTTTAACTATTACTGTATGGCCTGCATTATTTCCCCCATTGAATCTTACAACTGCATCAGCATTTTGTGAAATAATATCTATAATTTTTCCTTTTCCTTCGTCTCCCCATTGAGATCCTATTACCACAATGGTGTTAAATTCTTTATCCATTTTCTTGTCCTCCTAACATAATTTCCAATTCCTTTCTTATTTCTTCTTCTGTTTTAAATATTCTTGCCACATTAGTACGTATAGCTGCTTTAGCAACTTCTTCTGCTACTTTTGGTACTACTCTTTTGTCAAGAGGAGAGGGTATTAAGTAATCTTCTCTTGGTTCCTCAACTAAGGATGCAATAGCAAGAGAGGCAGAAAGTTTCATTTCTTGATTTATTTCTCTTGCTCTGACAAGTAAGGCTCCTCTGAATACACCTGGAAAGGCAAGGAGATTGTTTATTTGATTAGGATAATCAGACCTTCCTGTACCTATTATTTTTACACCCTCTTTTTGGGCAATCTCAGGCATTATTTCTGGAACAGGATTAGCCATAGCAAAAATAATAGGGTCTTTTTTCATCAACTTTATATACTCTGGAGATAGAAGATTTGCTTGGGAAACACCAATGAATACATGGGCATCTTTTAGAGCATCTTTTAGCTCTCCCTTTTCTTTTTCAGGATTGATAATTGATGCAATTTTTTCTTTTTCAGGATTCATACTATCTTTTCTCCCTGGATATATGATACCATGACGATCAACCATTCTAATATTTTTTGCACCTTCAGAAATAAGAAATTTTGCTATAGCTATTCCTGCAGCTCCCGCTCCTAATATCACTATTTTTATTTCATTTAGTTTTAAATTCTTTAGTTTTAGAGCATTTATGAGGGCTGAATAAGTTACTATTGCAGTACCATGTTGATCATCATGAAATACAGGTATATCTAATAGTTCAATGAGTTTTTCTTCAATATAAAAACAGTTTGGTGCTGATATATCTTCAAGATTAATCCCTCCGAATACAGGAGATATATTATAAACTATCTCTATTATTTTATCTGGATCTTGTGTGTTTAAGCATATAGGGAAAGCATCTATATTCGCAAACTTTTTAAATAATATTGCCTTACCTTCCATTACAGGTATTGCTCCTAAAGGACCGATATTTCCAAGACCTAAAACCGCAGAACCATCACTAACTACTGCTACAGTGTTTGCTTTTATGGTAAGGTCATAAACTAAATCAGGTTTTTTATGGATAGCTTGAGATACTCCTGCAACTCCAGGGGTATAAGCCAAAGAAAGATCAGTTTTATTTTCTAATGATACTTTAGACCTTATTTCTAATTTGCCTTTTTTCTCTTTATGAAGTTCTATAGCTTTTTCATAGAAATCCATTTAACTCTCTCCTTCAGGTAAGACTACTTTAATATGTACTTCTTCTAATTGTTTTGGATCAACTTCTGAGGGAGCTCCTGTCAAAAGACAAGTACCACTTTGAGTTTTTGGAAAAGCAATGACATCTCTTAAAGATGGAGAGTTTGTTAGAATAGCCACTATTCTATCTATTCCTAAAGCTATACCTCCATGAGGTGGAGCTCCATATTCAAAGGCTTCTAAAAGAAATCCAAATTTTTTCCTTGCATCTTCAGGAGAAATATTTAATATATTAAATACTTTTTCTTGAATTTCTCTTTGATGAATTCTTATACTTCCACTTCCTAATTCAGTACCATTTAATACTAAATCATAGCACTGAGCTCTAACCTTCAATGGATTGGTGTCTAATAAGGGTAGATCTTCTTCTTTTGGAGAAGTAAATGGATGATGTTCAGCTACAATTCTTTTTTCTTCCTCATCATATTCAAAAAGAGGAAAGTTTGTAACCCAAAGGAAAAAAAGTCCTTCTTTTTTAGGAATATTAAATATTTGGGGAAGTTCTAATCTTACACTTCCAAGAATTTTTACTACCTCTTTCCATTCACCTGCAATGCTAAAAAAGGAATCTCCTGATTTTAGATTTAATGTTTTAATTATTTTAGCTTTATCTTCGTCACTTAGATATTTGTTAATGGAAGATTTTAATTCGCCATCCACATAAGAAAACCACATTATTCCTTTACCTTTTAATTCTCTTACTTTATTCTCTATGATGCTCCATTCCTTCCTTGATGGTACTATTTCTTTTAATATTATTCCTTTCACTACACCATTATTATCAATAACATTTTTTATAAATTCTAAAGAAAATTTTGAAAAAAGTTCTGTAACATCAGTTATTTTTAGGTCATATCTTAAATCGGGCTTATCAGTTCCATATGTATTCATAGCTTCCTCATAGGTTAGTCTGATAAAGGGGGTTTGAATTTCTATATCTAATGTCTCTTTAAGGGTTATTTTAAATAACTCTTCTATAATATTAAAAACATCTTCTTGATCTATAAAAGACATTTCCATATCAAGTTGGGTAAACTCAGGTTGTCTGTCAGCTCTTAAATCCTCATCCCTAAAGCATCTTGCTATTTGAAAATATTTATCAAATCCTGATACCATAAGAATTTGTTTAAATAGTTGAGGGGATTGGGGGAGAGCATAGAATTTTCCAGGTTGGAGTCGACTAGGAATTAAAAAATCACGTGCTCCTTCAGGTGTACTTACAATTAGGTATGGAGTTTCAATTTCTATAAAACCTTTTTCAGATAAAAAATTTCTAATAGAAAGTATAAATTTATGTCTAAAGATTATGTTATATTGCATTTTTTCTCTTCTTAGATCTAAATACCTATATTTTAATCTAACTGTTTCATCTATTTCTTTATTGCTCCATAGATTAAAGGGAAGGGGTTTGGCTGTATTCTCTACTTTTATTTTACTAACTTCTATTTCAATTTCTCCTGTGGGTATTTTAGGATTTTCCATTCCTTCAGGTCTTTTTCTAACTTTGCCTTCTACTGTAATTACCCATTCATTACCTAAATTATCTGCAATGTTATAACTTTCCTGAGAAATAGATGGATCAAATACTAATTGAATAATTCCACTTCTATCTCTAAGATCTACAAATATAAGTCCACCATGGTGCCTTATTCTATGTACCCATCCACTTAAAATTACTGTTTCGCCTATATTTTTTGAGCTTATTTCTCCGCAATAATAGTTTCTTTTCAAATTTTTTCCCACCTTTCCCTTGTGTGAAATTCTTTGTAATTATAACATAGACTCAATATCTTCTAAGATAGTATTAAGGTTTAAATCTATATATTTTTCTTCTCCTGTCTTGAAATTCTTTATCTTAAGTTTATTTTTTGCAATATCTTCATTTAAGAATATCACAAGATCACTTCCTAATTTATCTGCCCATTTTAACTGAGTTCTTAAATTTTCTTGAGGAGATCCCATGTCAACTCTGTATTTTCCCCTTAATATATTTGCAAGTTTTATACCAGTCTCTACATGTTCTTCAGAAAGGGTAATAAATATAAGAGGGCGATAGGGTAATGTTATATGGTTTTGCTGTTTTAAAAGAATAATAAGTCTTTCCATACCAAGGGCAAAACCAAGTCCAGGAGTAGAAGATCCACCATAAGTTTCTACTAAATTATCATATCTTCCTCCTCCAACTACTGCATTCTGAGATCCAAGAGATGTAGTGGTAATCTCAAAGACGGTTCTTGTATAATAGTCAAGTCCTCTTACCAGTTTGGGGCTTAATTTGTATCTGATATTATCTAAGGTTAAATATTTTTGTACTTTTTCAAAGTGTAGTTTACATTCATCGCAAAGATAATCAATAGGCTGTGGAGCCTGATCTTTTAAAGCAATAAGTTTTTCATCTTTTGAGTCTAGTAATCTTAATGGATTTCTTTCTAATCTTTCTTTATCTATGGAAGAAAGTTGATCTTCATATTTTCTGAAATAGTTTATAAGAGCTTCTCTATAATTTGGTCTACATTTCATACATCCTAATGAATTTATTTCAACCTCTAAATTTTCCAACTTAAGGTTTTTCAAAAGGTCTACCGCTAATTTTATTACTTCAAAATCTATATATGGATCTTTTCTTCCTAAGACCTCTACTCCTAATTGATGAAATTGTCTATATCTTCCTGCTTGAGGTCTTTCATATCTAAACATAGGACCAATGTAATATACTTTCCATACAGGTTTCTGATTGTATATTTTGTTTGTGAGGAAGGCTCTTATAACTCCTGGAGTACCTTCTGGCCTTAACGTAAGAGAACGCCCCTTTTTATCTGTAAAGGTATACATTTCTTTCATTACAATATCGGTAGTTTCACCAGTACCTTTTCTAAAAAGTTCTGTGTATTCAAATATGGGAGTTCTTATTTCTTCATAGTTATAAGACTCAAAAAGTTTTCTAGCTGTATTTTCTATATGATGCCAATATGGAATATCTTCAGGAAGTATATCTTGTACTCCACGGGGAAGTTCTATGTTCATTCTTTAGCCCTCCTTGGTTTTTTAAGATCTTCCGTATCAATTATAATAGTTACCGGACCATCATTGATTAGTTCAACTTCCATATGAGCCTGAAATTCTCCTTCTTGTACTTTTTCTATATATGTTTTTATATACTCTATAAATTTTTTGTAGAGATAAAAGGCTTTTTCTTTTTCTGCAGCCTTTGTAAAATCTGGCCTTCTTCCCCTCCTACAATCAGCATATAAGGTAAATTGAGAGACTACAAGAATTTCTCCATTTATTTCTTTGATGCTTAAGTTCATTTTCCCCTCTTCATCTGAGAAAATTCTTAAGTTAATAATTTTGTCTACTAAGATTTTAACATCATCTTCTGAATCTTCTTGAGCTATTCCCAAGAGGATTAGAAGGCCTTTAGAAATTTTACCTATTACTTCTCCTTTTACTCTTACTTCTGCTCTTTTTACTCTCTGTATGACTATTCTCATTTATATTCTCGCAGCTCTTCTGACTGAAATAACATCAGATAATTTCTTAATCTCTTCCATAAGATAATTGAAGGTCAAAGGATTGTCAATCTCTATAACAACTTTTATTCTTGCTATACCATCTTTTCCAACCTTTGTTCCTAAGTCTAAGATATTTATTCTTGCCTGCGAGATTCTCTCTATTAGATCTTTTAATAAGCCTACTCTGTCTATAGCATCTATTTCAATGCCTGTTTTATATTTTCCTCCGCCTTTAAGTTTTTGCCATTCAATGGGAATAACTCTCTCTGGATATCTATTTTGAAGATGTATAAGATTAGGGCAATTTCTCCTATGCACTACTATACCCCTACCTTTTGATACATAACCCATAACTTCGTCTCCTGGTATAGGATTACAACATTCTGCAATTCTAATCATAATATTGTCTAATCCTGATATTTCGAGACCTTCTACTAATTTGTTTTTTTCAGTTTCAGCTAAAGTCACTATTATCTCTTTTTTAAGCTCTTTCTTAAATCTTTCAATAAACTGTTGCGGGGTTATTTCTCCAGTACCTAAGCTAAGTAGGAAAGATTCTATTTCTTTAAAGCCATGTTCATTTAAGAAATTCTTACCAATGTAAGATTCTAACAAATCATTTATAGAAATCTCATCTTTATTTAAGACTTCTTTTAGCCAATCTTCATTTTTCTTTATTTCGCTCTCAAGAATTTCTTTGGCTTTTTGAAGTGTTTCCTCTCTTGCTAATTTTTTAAAGTATTGCTTTATCTTATTTTTAGCTTGACTTGTTCTTACAATATTAAGCCAGTCTCTGCTTGGTTTTCCCTCCTCTTTGCTTGTTATAATTTCAACAATATCTCCATTTTGAAGGACATAATTCAAAGGGACGATTTTACCATTTACTTTAGCTCCTCTACATCTATGGCCTACTTCGGTATGTATAGCATAGGCAAAATCTAAAGGAGTTGATCCCTGAGGTAATGCAATAATATCTCCTTTAGGAGTAAAAACATAGATCTCCCTTTCAAAAAGATCACTTCTTATAGAATCTAAGAATTCTTGATCATCCAATAATTCTTTTTGCCATTCAAGTAATTGTCTTAACCATGATAATTTTTCCTCAAAAGAATCGGGCTTCTTTATCTCTTCTTTATAAAGCCAATGGGCAGCAACTCCATATTCTGCTATTCTATGCATCTCCCATGTTCTAATCTGTACTTCAAGAGGTTTTCCATCCATAGCAATTACTGTAGTATGAAGAGACTGATAGTTATTGGATTTTTTATTGGCAATATAATCTTTAAACCTTCCAGGAACTGGTCTCCATAAATTATGAATAATTCCCAATACTTCATAACATTCTATCTCACTGTTTACTATAATTCTTACACCTAATAAATCATACATTTCTTCTATTTCTATTCCTCTACGAATCATTTTTTGATAAATACTATAGAGATGTTTTGCTCTTCCAGTAACCTCTGCTTCTATATTGGCTTTCTTAAGTTCTTCTTTAATTATTTCTATAGCTTTCTCAATAAATTCTTCTCTCTTTTTTCTTGTTTCAGCTACTTTGTTAGCTACATAATGATATTTATCTGGTTCTAAATATCTAAAAGCTAAATCTTCTAATCTCCACTTTATATCCCAAACACCTAATCTATGAGCAAGGGGTGCATATATTTCTAATGTTTCTTTTGCTATTCTTTTTCTTTTTTCTTCCTCATGGTATTGGAGGGTTTGCATGTTATGTAATCTATCTGCAAGTTTGATTATTATTACTCTTATGTCTTTTGCCATTGCTATAAACATTTTTCTCAAATTTTGGGCTTTATAAGCTTCTGTGGGATAAAAACTCAATCTTTCTAATTTTGTAATAGCATCTACTAAGGAGAGTACATCTTTCCCAAATTCCTTTTCCAATTCTAAAGGGGTAACATTTGTATCCTCTAAAACATCGTGAAGTAAACCTGCTATTACTACAGTTTCCTCCATTCCAAGATTTATAAGTATTTTGGCAACCTCAACAGGGTGAGTTATGTATGGTTCTCCAGATTTTCTGAATTGGTCTTTATGTGCTTTTTGGGCCAAAAGGAAGGCTTTCTTCAGGTTTTCTGAAGAGTATTTGTTATTTGATGCTTGTAATAACTCCTGAAGTAAGCCTTCCTCATCTTTCATAATTTTATTAATTATACTATAAAAATGTTAAAGAATAAAGATTAAACCTATAGCTGAGAGTATTCCTAAAAATCCTCCAAAGAGAAAAGGAGCAGACGGTCCGAAATAATTCCATAAAAGACCTGCTAAGAATGAGGCTGGAAATAATCCTATACCTACCAAGGTAGCATGAAGTCCAATTACTGTGGCTCTTAAATCTGATGGGGCAAGATCAGCAATAAGAGCCTTTTCAACCCCTTCTGTAAAGGATATATAAAGTCCATAAAGTCCAAAAAGTAACCATAAATAGGAATATTTAGATACAAATCCAAAGCCTAAGTATACTAAACCATAGAATAAATATCCTATAATCAAGATTTTTTTACGCCCTACTTTATCTGATAAAGCTCCTGCAGGAAATGAGAATAATGTATAAATTAAGTTATATGAAAGATAAAGAAAAAGTACATCAAGCATTGATGCACCTAAGTTTTTAGCCCTTAAAAATAGAAACTGGTTAGAGGAATTTCCAAGGGTAAATATAAAAGTAAATATTAGAAAAGCTTTTAATCTTTTATCCAGATCTCTCCATTTTAGTTTTAAAGTTGCTTTAGATGTTGAATTATATTTCATGGTCTCTTTTGCAAGGAATAATATTAAGACACCAAGAAATGCTGGAATTATACTTATTAATATTATCTTTTTAAAGGTAGGTATGTAAAGGGACAAGTTAGAGGATGTTTCTTTGATTCCCAAAGAACTTATTATCCATATGGATATTAAAACCCCAAGAAAAGCCCCAAGTGTATCCATTGCTCTATGAAGTCCAAATGCTTTTCCTCGATTTTCTATAGAAGATTCTGCAATAAGTGCATCTCGTGGAGCAGTCCTTATTCCTTTACCAAATCTGTCAAGAAGTCTACCCACAAAAACTCCAACCCATGAACTTGCAAGATATAAAAAGATTTTTCCAAAGGCTGAAAAAGCATATCCTGCTATTGCGATAGGTTTTCTTTTTCTAATTTTGTCTGAAATATAACCTGAATAAACTTTTAAAAGAGATGCTAAACTTTCGGCAAAACCTTCCACTATTCCTAATATGGCAGGTCCTGCCCCTAAAGCAAGAAGATAGAAGGATATTAAAGGATAGAACATCTCTGTACTTATATCCGTAAGAAAACTTGCTATACCAGTAATTATCACATTCCACATTTGTTGTTTCACCTCCTTGTAAATAATTTAGATATATATTATACTACTCATTTGTAGCTTATAGCATGGAGGTGTTATAAATTGGACTTAAAAAGTAAGATAGAAATACTTTTTCTTACTTTTGGAACATTATTTTTAGCAGAGCTTGGTGATAAAACTCAACTTGCTGTTATAAGCCTCTCTGTGAAAACAAAACAACCCTTTTGGGTTTTTTTAGGTGCAGCTTTGGCTTTGTCTTTAATTTCTTTTATAGGGGTTTTTCTTGGTGATTTATTGACAAGATATATTCCTAAGAATATATTTGATAAAATTGTCGGTATATTATTTATTTTGATAGGGCTCTTTATTGTGGTTAAAAATTAAAGAGAAAAAAACAAAAATAAGAAAAATAAAGTTAAAAGCGCAAATAAAAGAATATTTTTCCTAAAATTTTAGGAAATTTTTCCTCTTTTTTTTTATTTTAAATATAAACTCTCTATAGTATAATATAATTTTGTCTAATCTCAAAATAGGAAAAGGAGATGAGGTATGAGGAAAAAAGATTATAATATTACTGTTTTTTGGGATGATGATAGACCTATTTTTCAAAATATTCCTGATCTTCTTAAAATTCAATACGACTCGTTTAATTGGTTTTTAAAAGACGGTTTAAGAGAGGTTTTAAGCGAGATAAGTCCTATAGAATCCACGAGACAGGGGCTTTCTTTGGAGTTTGTTACAACAGAAGATGGCATCAGGATTGATCCACCTCAAAAATCTCCTGATGAATGTTTAGAGAAGGGTCTTACTTATGAATCTTCTATATATGTTAGAGCAAGATTATACTTTAAGGATGAGAATAAAAACATAAAAGATGTTAAAGAACAAATGGTGTTTTTGGGAAATATTCCCCAAATGACGGAAAGAGCTACTTTTATTGTAAATGGTACGGAAAAAGTTATAGTAAACCAAATTACAAGGTCTCCTGGTGTATTTTTTCAAGAAGAAGGACATAGTATTATAGCAACTCTTATTCCGACAAGGGGTGGATGGATAGAATTTGAACTTGACGGTAATGGAATGATATTTATTCATCCAAATGGTATTAAAAAGTTTCCAGTATCTCTTATTCTTAGAGCTTTAGGTTATGACCTTGATTACTTTTCACAATATTTAGACAAAGATGAGCTAAGTTATTTTGAGACTACCTTTTTAAGAGATAATGTAAGTGATAGAAATCAGGCAATATTTGAAGCATGTAGTAGATTGAGACCAGGGGATGTTCCAAGCAAAGAGGAAGAAGCCTTGAGAGTAATTAAGCAACAATTTTTTGATGTAAGAAAATATAATTTAGGAAAAGTTGGGAGATATAAACTTAATCAGAGGTTAGGTTTAAATATTCCTTTGGATAATTATGCTTTGACTGAAGAAGACTTTGTTGAAATTATCAAAAGACTCACTATGGTTAAAACAGGAAAAGATGATGTAGATGATATTGATCATTTAGGAAATAGGAGAATAAGGTCAGTAGGAGAACTTTTACAGGTCCAATTTAGAGCTGGGCTTGCAAGAGTAGAGAAATTAATAAGGGAAAAAATGGCATTAACTGATACAGAGCAGGCAAGTCCAGTCAACTTAGTAAGTACAAGGCCATTGATGGCAGCAGTTAGAGAGTTCTTTAATAGAAATCCATTATCCCAATTTATGGATCAAACAAATCCACTTTCAGAACTAGCCCATAAGAGAAGAATAAGTGCTTTAGGACCTGGAGGATTAACTCGTGAAAGAGCCACCTTTGAAGTAAGAGATATACATCCATCCCATTATGGTAGAGTATGTCCTATTGAAACACCAGAAGGTCCTAATGCAGGTTTAATAAACTATCTTTCCACATTAGCGATAGTGGATGAGTATGGTTTTATTAGAACACCATATTATAGAGTAAAAGATGGAAAAATTACTAACGAGATAATATATCTTTCTGCTACTGACGAAGAAAAATATACCATTGCTTCTTTCGATGTTCGTCTCAATGAAGATAAGGAAATAATTGGTGAATTAGTACACGCTAGAAGAAAGGGTAAATTTATTCTCTGTTCTCCTAAGGAAGTAGATTTTATTGGTGTTTCTCCATATCAAACAGTGAGTATTTCTACAGCTTTAATACCTTTCCTTGAGCACGATGATGCTAACCGTGCTCTTATGGGAGCTAACATGCAAAGGCAAGCTGTCCCCTTGGTAAATACAGAACCACCACTTGTTGGTACAGGTATAGAAGAGACAGTAGCAAGAAATACTGGAGTGATGGTGATTTCAGATGTGGATGGTGTAGTAAAAAGAGTAACTTCATCCGAAATAGTTGTAGAAACGGATGATAAAAAGGAAAAAAAATATAACTTAATAAAGTATAGAAGAACCAATCAAGGAACTTGTTGGAATCAAAGACCAATTGTTGAGGTTGGGCAAAGAATTAAAAAAGGAGATATCCTTGCGGATGGCCCATCTACATCTAAAGGTAGACTTGCTCTTGGAAGAAATGTTCTTGTGGCTTTTATGCCATGGGGAGGTTATAACTATGAGGATGCTATTATTATTAGTGAAAGACTTGTAAAAGAAGATATTTTTACATCTATTCATATCGAGGAATATGAGATAAAGGCAAGAGATACAAAATTGGGACCTGAGGAAATTACAAGGGATATACCTAATATAAGTGAGGATGCTATAAGGTATTTAGATAAGGATGGAATAATAATGATAGGTGCAGAGGTGGGTCCTAATGATATATTAGTTGGAAAAGTTACTCCAAAAGGAGAAACTGAGCTTACTCCAGAAGAAAGGTTACTCAGAGCAATTTTTGGAGAAAAATCAAGGGAGATAAAAGATACTTCTTTGAGAATGCCTCATGGTGAATGGGGTAAAGTAATAGATGTTAAGGTTCTAACAAGAGAAAATGATGATGAATTACCTCCAGGTGTAAATAAGATAGTTAAGGTAAGAGTTGCTCAAATTAGAAAGATTTCTGTAGGAGATAAATTAGCAGGAAGGCATGGTAATAAAGGTGTAATTGCTACCATATTACCAGAAGAGGATATGCCTTTCTTAGAGGATGGTACTCCTGTAGATATAATATTAAATCCTTTAGGAGTACCTTCTCGAATGAATGTAGGACAGATTCTTGAAACCCATTTAGGATGGGCTGCTAATGAACTTGGTATTTATGCTATAGTGCCACCTTTTGATGAGGTATTAGGAGAGAATAGATCCGCAAATCTTGTTAAGGAGATGTTGAGAAAAGCGGGCCTTCCAGAAGACGGACGTGTAACTCTTTATGATGGAAGAACTGGTGAACCTTTTGATCAAAAAATTACCGTGGGTTATATGTATATAATGAAGCTCATACATCTTGCTGATGATAAGATTCATGCAAGATCTGTTGGACCTTATTCTCTTGTAACTCAACAACCATTAGGTGGTAGAGCTCAATTTGGAGGTCAAAGATTTGGAGAGATGGAAGTTTGGGCTTTAGAGGCTTATGGAGCTGCCCATACTTTAGAAGAAATGTTAACCTATAAATCTGATGATGTGACAGGAAGGACTGAAGCTTATTCTGCAATTGTGTCAGGAAATCTTATAAAAGAACCAGGTATTCCTGAATCCTTTAAGGTTCTTGTAAGGGAATTACAGGGATTAGGTATAAAAGTCTCAGCCTATATTGGTAATAAGTTAGTAAATCTTTATAAGCTTGAAAATGAATCTTAAGGAAGGGGAGGATTAGACCTTGAGAATTAAAGATTTTGATAAATTAGTTTTTGGATTAGCTTCTCCGGAAGATATATTGAGTTGGTCTTATGGAGAAGTTAAAAAACCTGAAACAATAAACTATAGAACTTTTAAGCCTGAAAGAGATGGCCTTTTTTGTGAGAAAATATTTGGTCCAGTCAAGGATTATGAGTGTCATTGTGGTAAATACAAAGGGCAAAGATATGAAGGTATAACTTGTGATAGATGTGGAGTTACGGTTACAAAAAGTGATGTTAGAAGAGAGAGAATGGGGCATATAAAATTGGCGGTACCTGTAGTTCATATATGGTATTTTAAAAATGTACCTAACTATATAGGATTACTCTTAAATATAAGCAGTAAGCAATTAGAAGAGGTTATTTATTACCATTCATATATAGTTTTATCTCCAGGAGATACACCATTACAAAAGATGCAGATTCTTACAGAGGAAGAATATGAGAAAGCTCTGAATGAATTTGGTAATAGCTTTAAAGTAGGTATGGGTGCTGAAGCTATTAAAAAGCTTCTTAAAGAAATAGATCTTGAAGAATTTTCTTATGATTTAAGAAAACAGATAAATGAATTACAAGGACAAAAGAAAGCAAAACTTATTAAAAGATTAGAGATTGTGGAGAGTTTCAGATTATCTGGAAATAAACCTGAGTGGATGATATTAGATGTATTGCCAGTAATACCACCAGATTTAAGGCCTATGGTTCAACTTGAAGGAGGGAAATTTGCCACTTCAGACTTAAATGATCTTTATAGAAGAGTAATAAATAGAAATAACAGGCTAGCAAAACTTTTAGAAATAAATGCTCCTGAAATAATTGTAAGAAACGAAAAAAGAATGTTACAAGAAGCAGTAGATGCACTTATAGATAATGGAAGGAGAGGAAAGCCTGTTACTAATGCTAGTGGAAGACCTCTTAGATCCTTATCTGATATTTTAGAAGGTAAACAGGGTAGATTTAGGCAAAATTTATTGGGTAAGAGAGTTGATTTTTCTGGAAGAGCTGTTATTGTGGTAGGACCAGAATTAAAATTACATCAATGTGGATTGCCTAAAAAAATGGCTTTGGAGCTTTTCAAGCCATTTGTAATAAATAAATTGATAGAACATGGTTTTGCAACAAATGTTAAGAATGCAAGGAAAAAGATTGAAAGGGAGACCCCTGAAGTTTGGGATGTATTAGATGAAATAATTAAAGAAAAACTTGTTCTTTTAAACAGAGCACCTACTTTGCATAGAGTAAGTATTCAGGCATTTGAGCCTAAATTAATAGATGGAAATGCCATTCAGCTCCATCCTTTGGTATGTCCACCATATAACGCAGATTTTGATGGAGATCAGATGGCTGTTCATGTTCCTCTCTCCTTAGAGGCTCAAGCTGAAGCTCGTATCCTTATGCTTTCTTCTAATAACCTTATTTCTCCTGCTCATGGAAAACCATTAACGCTACCAACTCAGGATGTGGTTATTGGACTTTATTATCTTACTTTAATGGTACCAGGAAGAGAAATTGAAAACATAAGATTCTCAAGTCCTGAAGAAGTATTACTTGCTTTAGATGAAAGAAAAGTTGATTTACATTCTAAAGTATATGTTTATAGAAAAAGCATGGAAGAAGTATATGGGGTAGAATTTCCTACTGATAAAGTTTATATTGAAACTACTCCAGGTAGATTGATTTTAAACGAGATTTTACCTGATAAATTAAGATATTATAATGGAGTTTTAACAAGAAAAGAAATCAGGAAAATTGTTGAAAAGTGCTTCGGTGAGTATGGTTGGGGAAGAACTGCAGAATTTTTGGATGAACTCAAGAAATTAGGTTTTAAGTATGCTACAAAAGCAGGAGTAAGCTTCTCAATTATAGATATAGAAATACCAAAAGAAGCGAAGGAGAAGGTTATAAAGAAAGCTGAAGAGGAGGCTTTAAATTTACAGAAGGCAGTAGAAAGTGGTCTTTATTCTGAAGAAGAAAGATATCATAGAGCTATTGAAATATGGACTAAAGCAACTGAAGAAGTTAAAGACATAATGCTTGCTAATTTTGATATGCTTAATTCAGTATTTATGATGGCCTTTTCAGGTGCAAGAGGTAATGTGGATCAAGTAAGACAACTTGCAGCTATGCGTGGATTAATGTCTGATCCTTCAGGAAGAATTATGGATATACCAATTAAATCCAATTTCTATGAAGGACTTACCATATCAGAACATTTTATATCATCTTATGGAGCTCGTAAAGGAGTAGTAGATACAGCTCTAAGAACGTCAGATTCTGGATATTTAACAAGAAGATTGGTGGATGTTGCTCAAAGCCTTGTAATAAGAGAAGAAGACTGCGGAACAAATGATGGAATATATGTGGAACCATTGGAAGATGAAGGAAAGGTTGTATTAACTCTTAAGGATAGAATTATAGGAAGATTTGTAGCAGAGGATGTCTATACAGATACAGGAGAACTAATTGTAAAAAGAAATGAATATATAGATGTAGAAAAGGCTAAAAAAATAGAGGCAGCAGGTATAAGAAGAATTAAAATAAGATCTCCTATGACATGTAAAAGCGAAAAAGGTATTTGTCAAAAATGTTACGGTGAAGATTTAGCTATGCATAGAATAGTTAATATAGGTGAAGCTGTAGGTGTAATTGCTGCTCAATCTATTGGAGAACCTGGTACACAGCTTACCATGAGAACCTTCCATACTGGTGGAGTTGCGTTAACCTCTATACGCCATCAAAATATTCAGGTTAGAGTAACAGGAAATGTAAGATTTGGAAATATTAAATTTAGAGAAAGATTTGAAGTACTTGGTAAGAAAGAAAGAATGATAGTAAGTCCTAATGCTAAGGTGATAATTGAAGGTTTAAATGAGAAAGAAGAGATTTTATTACCCCCAGGCACTGTTTTATCTGTATACGAGGGAGAAGTGGTTACTAAGGGAATGAGTTTGGGATATATAGAACCTAACTTAAGATATATCATATCTCCATATAATGGTGAGGTATTAAGTGTAAGAAAAGAAAATGGAGAAAATAGAAGATTTACTTTTGTGGGTATTAAATATGAGCGAGATAGAGGAAAGATTGATTATGTTTACAATGAAGAATCTCATTATTGGGTCTATACTTTAATAATTAAAGGTGATGATGGAAAAGAATATAATATACCTTTGCCAGAAGGTGCTGGTTTTCTGTTTAGAATAGGTGACAGAGTAGAGGCTGGAGAAATTATAGCTGAATATAGTAGAGAAACTGTAAAAATACAAGCATGTAAAGATGGTGAAGTGGCAAATATTAATGAGGGTAATGGAGAGATCATAGATAATATTGTGGCAACAGGAGAGGCTTTTATTATTATAAAAACATCAGATGGTGAAGAAACTTATAGAATTCCTCGCGGATTGAAAATACATGTGAAAGTTGGATCAAAAGTTGAATTTGGTACAATTCTTGCTTACTTTCCATCCTATCAGCAGAGAACTGCAAAAACTGAAGATATTGTACAAGGTCTTCCTCGTGTAGAAGAACTTTTTGAGGCACGAAAGCCAAAAGGAAGATCGATTATTGCTGGTAAAAGTGGTATTGTGAAGGTTGTAAGGACAAAATCGGGAGAAAAAATTGTCATCGAAGGAGAAGATGGAAAAGATGAACATATCTTACCGCCTAATGCTCAATTATTAGTAAAAGAGGGTGATTATGTAACAGTTGGACAAGAATTAACTAAGGGTTATAGGAACCCAGCTGATATTTTAGCTAATGAGGGACTTGCTGCCTTACAAAGATATATTGTGGATGAGGTACAAAAAGTATATACAAAACAAGGTGCAGAAATAAATGATAAACATATAGAAGTAATCGTAAGACAAATGACTAATAGGGTGAGAATAGAGGATCCAGGTGATAGTAACTTTTTGGTTGGTCAATTAGTTAATAGAGTTACTTTTGAAAAGATCAGACAAAAACTTGAAGAAGAGGGTAAAGTACCACCTACTGCTAAAGATGTTGTATTAGGAATAACAAAAGCAGCTCTTACAACTGATAGTGTTATTTCTGCTGCATCTTTCCAAGAAACAACAAGAGTACTTGCAGAGGCGGCGGTAAAGGGTAAGGAGGATCCTCTGGAAGGATTAAAAGAAAATGTTATTATTGGTAGATTAATTCCAGCAGGTTCAGGATTATTTAAGAGAATCATTCCAGCAAAAGCTCAAACTCAAAAAGCTGAAGTTTTAGAAAATGGAGGTGAACCTGAAGAAATCTCTTGACAAAATCGAGTATATAATGATAAACTTTTTCGCTTGCTTTTAGGGGCGTACTTTTATAGTTATTAATAAAAATCTCAAAAAGATATAGAGTAGGAGGTGTAATTTTGCCTACCATAAATCAATTAGTAAAAAAAGGAAGAAAGCCTAAAGAGAGAAAAAGTAAATCTCCAGCCCTAATGGGTAATCCCCAAAAGAGGGGAGTATGTATTCGTGTTACTACAATGACTCCTAAGAAGCCTAACTCTGCTTTAAGAAAAGTAGCAAGAGTAAGGCTTACTAATGGGGTTGAAGTATGGGCATATATTCCTGGTATTGGCCATAATCTTCAAGAACACTCTGTAGTTCTTGTAAGAGGAGGCCGTGTTAAGGACTTACCAGGTGTTCGATATCACATTATACGTGGTGCCTTGGATGCTGCTGGTGTTGAGGGCAGAAAGCAAGGAAGATCAAAATATGGAACTAAGCGTCCAAAAGAGGGAGGTAAGAAATAATGCCTCGTAGAGGACCTGTTACTCCAAGAGAGATTCCACCTGATCCTGTATATAATAGTGTACTTGTACAAAAGTTGATAAATAAGGTTATGCTAGATGGTAAAAAAAGTACTGCTGAAAAAATAGTTTATGGTGCAATGGAAATAATTAGAGATAAAACGAAACAAGATCCTTTAACAGTTTTAGAAAAAGCAGTACAAAATCTAACACCTCTTCTTGAAGTAAGACCAAGAAGAGTAGGAGGAGCTACTTATCAGGTACCTATAGAAGTTCCTCCACGAAGAGGTCTTTCTCTTGCTTTAAGATGGCTTGTAAGAGCTGCAAGAGAGAGAAAGGGTATGCCTATGAGGGAGAGACTTGCAGCTGAGGTTTTAGATGCTCTTAATAATACTGGAGGAGCTATTAAGAAGAAAGAAGAAATGCATAGAATGGCGGAGGCTAATAAAGCTTTTGCTCATTATAGATGGTAATTAAAAAGGAGGAAGATAAAAGTGCCAAGATGTCCATTGGATAAATTAAGAAATATAGGAATAGCAGCTCATATAGATGCAGGTAAGACTACGCTAACAGAGAGGATACTGTTTTATGCAGGGAGAACTCATAAGTTAGGCGAAGTACATGAAGGAACTGCTACTATGGATTGGATGGAGCAGGAAAGGGAAAGAGGAATAACTATAACAGCTGCTACTACAACTTGTCGCTGGAAGGATCATGTTATCAATATCATTGATACTCCAGGACATGTAGATTTTACCGTTGAAGTTGAAAGATCAATGAGAGTTTTAGATGGTCTTATTGCTGTTTTCTGTGGGGTTGCTGGTGTACAACCTCAATCTGAAACTGTATGGAGACAGGCTACTAAATATAATGTGCCAAGAATCATATTTATAAATAAGATGGATAGAGTGGGTGCTAATTTCTTCAGAGTTGTAGAAATGATTGAGGATAGATTAGGAGTCAATGTAGCACCCGTTCAAATACCTATTGGTAGTGAAGATAATTTTAGGGGTGTCGTAGATCTTTTAGAGAGAAAAGCAATCATTTATTATGATGATCTTGGTATTAAGTGGGAAGTCACAGAAATACCTGAAGAATTAAAGGAGCAAGCAGAAGAATACAGACATAAGCTTGTGGAAAAAATTGTAGAGCTCGATGATGAGCTCTTGGAAAAATATTTGGAGGGAGAAGAGATACCTGTACCTGAACTAAAAAGGGTATTAAGAAAAGCAACTATTGAGGGAATATTATATCCCGCATTATGTGGATCTGCCTTTAAAAATAAGGGTGTTCAACCCTTACTTGATGCTGTTATTGACTACTTACCTTCTCCATTGGATTTACCACCTGTTAAAGGTATTAATCCTATAACTGGAGAAGAAGAGATAAGAATAGTAAGTGAGGATGAATCTTTTGTTGCTCTTGCTTTTAAGGTTATGACTGATCCTTATGTAGGAAAGTTAACTTATTTTAGAGTATATTCAGGTAAGTTAGAGAAAGGAAGTTACGTTTATAATTCTACAAAGGGTAAAAAAGAAAGAATAGGAAGGCTCCTTCAAATGCATGCAAATCATAGAGAAGATATTGATGCGGTATATGTGGGAGATATAGCTGCTGCTGTAGGTTTAAAATATACAACTACGGGAGATACTTTATGTGATGAGAATAGACCTATAATTCTGGAAGGAATGTCATTCCCTGAACCTGTTATTTCTGTTGCGATTGAGCCTAAGAGTACTGAGGAACAAGATAAACTTAGTCTTGCCTTACAAAGACTCGCGGAAGAAGATCCTACTTTTAGAGTAACTTATGATGAAGAAACAGGTCAGACGCTTATTCATGGTATGGGAGAATTACATTTAGAGATTATTGTTGATCGTTTGAAGAGAGAATTTAAGGTTAATGCTAATGTGGGTAAGCCTCAGGTCTCATATAGGGAAACTATAAGAAAACCTGTAAAGATAGAAGGAAAATACATTAGACAAACTGGTGGTAGAGGTCAATATGGTCATGTATGGCTTGAGTTGGAGCCATTGCCAAGAGGGAGTGGTCTTGAGTTTGTTAATAAGATAGTAGGTGGTGTTATACCACAACAATTTATTCCTGCTGTTGAGGCTGGTGTGAGAGAGTCTGCAGATCGAGGGGTATTAGCAGGATATCCTGTTACTGATATAAGAGTTACTCTTTTTGATGGATCTTATCATGAAGTAGATTCTTCAGATATGGCATTTAAGATAGCAGCTTCACAAGCCTTCAAAGATGGAGTTTTAAAGGGCGATCCAGTTCTTCTTGAACCAATAATGAAGTTAGAAATAATTGTTCCTGAAGATTATATGGGTGATGTTATAGGAGATCTTAATAGTAGAAGAGGAAGAATAGAAAAAATAGAATTTGTAAACAATTCAAGGGTTATAAAAGCCCTTGTTCCTCTTGCTGAGATCTTTGGTTACGCTACAACTCTTCGTTCATTAACGCAGGGAAGAGGAATCTTCTCAATGGAGTTCTCTCATTACGAAGAAATGCCATTAAATATTCAGGAAAAAATCTTATCTTCAAATCTTAAAAAATAATGAATAGGAGGAGATAAAGGATGGCGAAGGAGAAATTTGTAAGGACGAAGCCACATGTAAACATAGGTACGATAGGACATGTAGACCATGGGAAGACTACATTAACGTCAGCGATAACGATGGTA
>Ga0080004_1132753_pt1 | contig 129185 bp, 113 predicted proteins | sample WasSprMetagenome_FD_69207 | JGI IMG/M metagenome (GOLD analysis project Ga0080004, IMG submission 69207) | Sulfidic aquatic microbial communities from Washburn Spring, Yellowstone National Park, USA - WS (SPADES assembly) (version 2) | ecosystem: Environmental > Aquatic > Thermal springs > Hot...
GGGAAGCTAACCCCCGTCCCCCGGGGGTGGGAGAAGAGTGGGGGAGGAGGGCAAGCCAAGAGAAGGGCTTCGAGTGGTGTTTTCGGAACTTTAAAAAGCTCTTTCTCCTGTTGGGATATGCTCGGTTATGGGCTTAGGCGCGAAAAGGGAGCCGCCGCAGAAGAGTTTAAAAGTGAAAAACGCATCGGGAACGCGGTTTTTCTCAGCGCGTCCCGATGCGTTTTTACGTTTCTCAGCCTACTTTAACAGTTACTATTCCGTATGCCGGGACTGATACCACCAGCGTGTTTCCGTCCATTCTGGCGGTGTTTTTGGGTTTTGGCTGTTCCAGAAGGTCCGTCTCCACCGCGGGTGAGTTAGGCTCAACAAGGGAGCGGTCCAGCCTAACCCTCGCTTCCACCGGCTGGCCGTTCATCTCGTAGAGGCGGAGCACAAGCGCTTTAGAATCCTCCGCGCGCTTCATTCCGGAGAGCATCACGCTTGGGGTTTCGATGGCAACCCCTTCATAGGCCAGCGGGAGAGGGCCGGAGTGCTCGTCGGTGCCGACCGCGGTGAACGGGTGGCTGAACTCGTGCGCGGCGCGGGTGGCATCCGCAGGGCTCCAAGGACCTATGTGCGGCACGACAGCATACCGAATAGTGTGGGAGCCGAGTTCGGGCAGTGGGTCTGGATCGTAACTGCTTCGCAGAAGGGTGAGGCGGATTACGTTGTTCATCATGCTGTGGCCGTATTTGGAATCGTTGAGCAAGGTAACGCCAACCTGCTGGGTGCTTGGAAGGGCGCTTTGCTGGAGTGGCGAGCCGGTCAGGTCGGCCCAGCGCAGGGCTGGCACCTCTCGGCCGTCGGCTGGGCGCTTTACGGAGCCGCAGGGGATTTCGTAAGTCGGCTGTCCGTTAGCAACGGCGGTCGGGAAGAATACGCGCAGCATCGGCACACCGATTTGCGGAGAGCCGTACTCCAGCCAGTCTACGTTGAGGGTGAACTCCACTCTGGGGATTCCGGCGCACAGGGCTATTTCCAAGTTAAATTTGGAGTTGTTGTAAGAGCGCCTAGAGCGGAGGGCGGCGCGGTAAGGACCGGCATGAGCTACCTCGAGTGTGGCGCCTTCAGTAAACTCCACCGTTTTCACTATCTGTCCGATCTCCCAGGCCGTCATTCCGTGGGGTGCTTCCATCTGCAGCACCAGCAGGCCGAGTTTTTGGCCGGGTGGAACGAAGTCATAGCCGGTTTTTTTGTCTATCAAGTGGATGATAGCGCCGGATGCCTGGTCAACCTCAACGCGGAAGAACTCGTTTTCGAGGCGGCCGGATGCATCTGCGGAGGCGCCTTCCGAGGAAGCTTTCTCGGGGGAAACTGCCACTGCATAAGTGCGGTAACCGAGGCCGGGGACTTCCTTGGCCGGAAATGCCACGGTTATGAAGCTGTGCCCCCAGTAGTGGCCTCTTTCTAGCACCTGTGCAGGACCGAGGGTTCCGGTTTCATCCCGCACAATTATGCGGTCTGACGGCCAGTTTTTATCCCAAACCTTGGCAACCGCGAGCTCTGTTCTTGACCAAGGGCTTGGGTTGAACACGACAAACGGTTCGTCGCCGACGGGACCGGCGCCGCGGGCGGTTATTCCGGTGCCCAAGGCGGGGTCTCCCGGGCCGGCACCCAGCCCTGGACCAACGGCCGAACCGGGGAGTTCGCGTTTGGGAGGGCTGACCAATGCGGCGGTATTCACCCGTGACGCCACGGTGCGCAAACTGCGGGTTTTGATCATTTGGGTGATGCTTTGAATCTCCTGGAACAACCCCTGGGCATACTCGTATGTGGCGTGGACACCAGAGCCCGGCAGGATGTCGTGGAACTGGTTGAACATGGCGTGCCGCCAGGCAGTGCGGAGTTGTTCCATAGGATACGGCATGCCGGCCAGGCCGCGTGCGATGAGCGCGGCGGCTTCCGCCTCTGCAAGGGCGTTTTCGCTGGCGCGGTTTGCCCGCTTGATGTTGCTTTGGGATGTGTAGCATCCCTCAAACACAAAGCCGAGTTCCTGGTTGACCACCGGAAGGCCCCGGGCGTTTTGTTCGGCTATGGAGAAGAAAGCATCCGTAGTGCTTAGCTTCACGTTCGGCCAGATGGGCCACGAGTCCATCTCCAAAGCGAGAACAAGGTCTCTGCGCGTTGGGCCGCCGCCGTGATCCCCCACTCCGTAAACGAAGAGGTAGTCTTTGAGGCCGGTGGCTTTTTCGAACTCGAAGAGCAGTTTGGTCATATCCGAGCTGATTTCGCCGTTGTACCAAAGGATTCCGTCGTCGAAAGCCAAAACGCGCGAGCCATCTGGGGCCTGCCACCAGAACAAACGCGGTCCGGGACCGGTTCGGCAGAAGTAGTAGCGCGTAACTCCAGCTCCGGCCAGGATGGATGGGATTGTGTGCGCGTGACCGAACGTGTCCGGCTCCCAATCGATCTTTATGGCGTCGTAGGGGATGCCGAATTTCTGCTTGAAATAGCGTTTGGTGTAAAGCAGGTGGCGGCACAGTATTTCGCCTGAAGCCAGGTTTTTATCGCCTTCTACCCACATGTTGGCGGTGATTTCCCATCGGCCTTCCGATACCCGGCGCTTAATCATCTCGAAGATCTCCGGGCAGTGCTGTTCCATGGCGAAGTAAGTGGATGCCTGGCTCTGCGAGAAGTGGAATGTTGGGAATTCCTCCATCAGGCGGTTGACGGTGGTGAAAGTGTCGTTGGTGGTTGCCACCGTTTCCGACCAAGGCCACATCCAGTTCATGTCTATGTGGGCGTGGCCTACGCAGTGGATTGTGTATTCTTTGGCCGCTTTACCGATGGGAGCCAGAATCTCTTCCGCTTCTCGGACCACGGCTTCCAAATCGATGGGGCCTTTGGATGTTAGCTTTTCCTCCACCAGGTTTGCGGCCTGTAAGATGAGCTTTTCCCATTCTTCGGTGTGTTCTGGTTTTGCCTTTGCCATGGCCGCGGCGAATTCAAGTTCGCTGCGCAGTCGGTACAGCAGGCCGCGCCGCGATTCGTCGGCGCTTTGAAGTGAGTTCAGGCATTGTGCCAGTTTTGCGGTAACACTCATCATCAATGCTCCTGAATAGAGTGGTTTTTTCGAGCTGTTTAGTGGGCAGTCGCGTGCCCTCTGTATCTGCTTTTGGCACGGTTGCACGAGACTCCTTTTCCACGAGATCAAGTCTTGCCGCGCAATTAAATGTCGAGATTTTTGCTGAAAGAAGCAAGCGCAGTTTTGCTGGGAACCCGGCAGGATGGTTTGCAACGTTGGGCGAACAAGAAGTTTTGGCGTTCCAGTCAGTGGCTGTTAGCTATTAAAACCTCTTGGATAACAGACAAAAGCGTATGGAAAAGTGCGAACTCATCGGAGCCGAGGAGTTTTCTGGGGAAGCCGGCTTTCGACAAGAAGTTTTGCCAAATCAGCGAGGGGCAGTCGAACAGCAAAACTTCTTGCAACCGCTGATTGAACGCCAAGGTTTTTTGGTTCAGGAGGCAGACTGCATCAGCTTTTTGCAGGGGCTGCCTGACGAATCGGTGGACCTTATTGTTACCGATCCGGCCTATTCAGGTATGAACCGGCATTTGATGCTGGGTCGGGGAAGGATTGTTGGCTGTTACCGCTCTAACGGTGAGCGGAAATGGTTTGCGGAGTTCCTCGATGATCCAGACACATACAGAGTGTTTCTCGGGGAATGCCGCCGCGTTCTGCGGAACAACCGGCATATTTACATCATGTTCGACAGCTTTTCTCTTCTCTCGCTGGGCCACATAGTGCGTGAATTCTTCGATGTGAAAAACCTTCTTGTTTGGGATAAAGTGAACCTGGGAATGGGCCACTATTTCCGCAGAAGGCACGAGCACATCATATTTGCATCGAAGGGCTACCGCAAACTGCGGCGGCGCGATCTTCCCGATGTTTGGCAGATCAAGCGCATCAAGGGCGCATATCCAACGCAGAAGCCGGTTGAGCTTTTCGAAAGGATGATTGAGGCCAGCGCAGAGCCTGGCTTTGTGGTTTGCGATCCGTTTGTGGGAAGCGGGTCTTCGGCGGTGGCGGCTCTGCGCCTGGGATGCAGCTTCGTCGGGGCTGATATATCGCCCAAGGCGGTGGCGCTAGCGCGGGAGCGGTGCATCCGCTTTCTCGAAACCGGCATAGATCCGCTTGAAGTAAGAAATTCTGCTGAACAAATCGTTTTTCCAAAGCACAAATGATTGAGTGAGCCTGGAAAACTCCTGTTGATGAACCAAGTTGGGGGAAAGCATGGCAAGTTGTGCTAACGGTGCTGATATTCTGAGGAATCTGCGCGGTGTTGCGGCAGTTGCAACCTGGCATTTTGGCCAGGCTGCGGTCCGTGAAGGATTGGCGCAGCTTAAGAGCGGCAGGTCGGCTTTGGATGCTGTGGAATGCGGCATTCGTGTTGTGGAGCTGGATCCGTCGGAGTCTACAGTTGGATTTGGGGGATTGCCGAATGCGCAGGGCGCTGTGGAACTGGACGCCGCCGTTATGTGGGGTCCGGGGCGCCGGTTTGGGGCAGTGGCGGCGCTGAGGGGTATTGCCGAAGCTGTTTCGGTGGCGCGCTTGGTTATGGAGCGGACCAATCACTGCATGTTGGTTGGCGAGGGCGCGCGGCAGTTCGCCATTGCTCAAGGGTTTAAGCCGCGGAGGATGCTTACCGCCAAAAGCCGCGAGCGGTGGAAGGAATGGCTTCGCCGGCAACAGGAAGCTTTGGCAAGCAAGCAAGGCTCGGTTGAACATCAAAAACCATTGGAGGGCGAGCCTTCGCACGACACTATCGGGATGGTTGCTGTGGACCGCGACGGCAACGTGTGTGCGGGAACATCCACCAGCGGCATTGCTTTCAAAATGCCGGGGCGGGTTGGCGATTCCCCTTTGATAGGTTCCGGCCTCTACGCGGATAATAAAATTGGCGGCGCGGTTGCAACGGGTCTTGGCGAGCGCATTCTTAGGTACTGCATGAGCTTCAGGGTTGTGGATTTAATTGGCGAGGGGTTGCACCCGCAGGATGCGTGCGAAGCGGTGGTCCGTTTTATGGTGGAAGATGATTCCACAAACCTCGACGAGCAGGAGGCGGTGCTTGCACTGGACTTGAAGGGGCGTGTTGGTGCCGCGTCCACAAAACCCGGCTTTAAGGTGGCGGTGGACTGCGGCGGCGAGGTCTGCCTGGTTGACGCGCCGCACTGGGAGCAGATTTCCGCGCGATAGTAAACCCCGGCTTTAGAGCGAAAGTTTTATCCCGTTCCCATTCCCAAGGAGTTTTGCAGTTCGGCTGGTTGCCGGTTGTTTTGCAAAACCCTTCGCCGGTATTCCAGAAGCACGCGGAACACCTGCTTTGGTGTTACTCCGAACCTCTTTGCAAGGGTTGAGTGCAGGCTGTCTGGCGGCGGTGCCGGGCGTTTGAGATATTCAAGGTATGCCTGCTCGATGGCCTCTCTGATTTCCGGCGGGGGTTCCGGGGCATCGGCAACCTTGCTGAAGGAATCGTGTAGCATATCTATGCGTCTTAGCACCTGCCATTCTGTGAAGCCCAGTTCTCTGGCCACAATCTTGGGTATATCTTCAAACGGGGTTCCGGATTGCAGGTGGTGCCAGTAGGCCTTTTCTATCTGGAACATCTGCTCCCTGGTCAAGTGGGATACGTCTGGGATCTGCGATTTCCACTCGCGCAGTACGGAAGCGACTTGTGAGAGCGGAAGCCCCAGCTCGGCGGCGATGGTTTTTCTTCTGCCTGCCTCCGGGCGTTCCAAACGCTGTACGAACTGCTGGTAGCGGGAGATTATTTCCTGACGAAGCTCTGGGGTTAAGGGTTTTGGAGCTATTTGGGGTCCGTGTATGGCTTCCGCCACGATTTGTCTTTTCGTGTTAAGCTCAGCGGCGATTTTTGCGTGGATTTGCCCCAATTTCAGGTTTGGGTCCTGCTTGTACTTTTCGTAGGCCTTCAGGATGGCTTCTCGAAGCTCTTCGGTGAGGGTTTCGATGCGTTTTTTGCGCTTTGTGGGGACTGCTGTGGTTGGCTGGCGCTGGGCGGGGCGTGCATTTGTTCCCGGTTTGGCGTGTGCAGAGGCCGGAGGGCGAGCTTGTGTTTCCTGGCGCTTCTGCAGGCCGTAGCGTTTTATGCACTTCGGACATGTTTTAGCGCGCCGATCGGGGCTGAAAAATATGTCTCCGCACCTTTCGCAGGTGCACCGAAATGTCATGCCCAGACCCATTAGTGCGCCTCCGTTTGAGGAGCTCTTTCCCGCGTAATTATACCACCCTTTGCACCCCCAAACAAACCGAGGCGTCTGCCTGGCTTGTGCAGGCCGCCTGTTCGTAGAGTGGGGAGGGATTCGTGCAATTGCGGTGTGGCGGGGGCGCGTAGGAATCGAACCCACCCGGGACGCTCGTCGCGCCCCACACTGGTTTTGAAGACCAGGAGGGCCACCAGGCCCCATTCGCCCCCGCCGGATTGTAAATGCGGTGAAATACCCTCGCTTTTTATCTTAACATCTGTGCAAAGCGTGGTAAAGGCCGCTTGCAGTCCGCGCAGGGCTTTTCAAAAGAGGCGGCTTGCTTGCCCTCACCCCTTGCCCATATCCCGCGGTGCATATCCGCCCTCACCCCTGGCCCCTCTCCCAGTTCCGGGAGAGAGGAACCGAATGCTCCCTTCTCCCTTGGATGGGAGAAGGGCTGGGGATGAGGGCAAGTCTAGAGAAAGGTTTCGAGTGGTGGCGTTAAGAACTTTGAAAAGCCCCGCAACCCGGGTTTTTCGAAAGGCTGTGAAAAAGCGGTTGGATGAGGGATTAAATAGGCAGCCTGAAGCCGTTCCAGCCGATAATCATGAGGTCGTAGGCAACTGCTGAGGCCCAGTGTACCAAAAACCCGGGGAAGAAAGAGCCTATTCTCGCGGCGGCAATCCCCAGTGCGAACCCCGCGGCGAACGAGGCGAGGAACTCCGGCATTGGTTTTTGGTAGTGCAGAAGCCCGAAAACCACGGCTTGTACCACAACCGCCCAGCTTCCTATTCCCCTCCAAAGGCCGAACAAGAGAAACCCGCGAAAGAACCACTCCCAGCAGAAAAGATACCATCCGTAGGTTAGCTCGAAGTATGCAAGGTAAGCCCACGATACGTTGCCCGGGTGGGGAAACTGCTTGTAAAGCGGATAGAAGGCCCTGCTGGATGGGAACAGCGAGCCGAGGAATAGGATGGGCAGGACAGCGAAGAACATCCCCCAGCCGTAAATGCGCGAGAGGCGCTCATCCCCTTGGCGGAAGCCGAGCTCCGCGGGTTGTAGCTTGGTGAGCAGAAAAGCCGAACACATCGGAAGCCAAAGCAGAAGCATGGTGTTCAATGCGATGAAAGCCTCGTAGGAGGGGATGCGCGCGCCGTATTGAACGGCGGCCACCGCTGTGGATGCCGCCAGCCCGGCGGCGCAAACCGCGGCAAATTCTGCTTTGCTTGCTCTCTGTTCGCGAGTCACGGTGGGCATTTGCCGCTCCATAGTATTCGCCCGGACCTCATGGTCATGCGAACCGGGCTGCACGCGCCCAGGACCACAGCGGGTTCTATGTTGCTTTCGTTCAGCCTGCCCGGGGGAAGTTCGACCACGGTTAGGTCTGCGGATTTTCCCACCTCTATACTGCCGGTTTCGCGGTGGAGGCCCAGCGCCTTTGCGGAGCCGATTGTTGCGGCCTCAAGCACGGTTTTTGCGGAAACAGCGGTTGGAGAGCGGAGGCGTGCGCGCTCCAAAGCCAGCGCAAAGCGCATCTCCTCAAGCATATCCAGTCTGCCCACACTGCAGGTTCCGTCTGTGCCAAGCCCCACCGTAACGCCGGCGGCAACCAGGTCGGTGAAAGGAGGGATTCCATGGCCGTGCAGAGCGTTCGATTTGGGGCATATCACCACGGATGCTCCCGAAGATGCAAGCAGATCGATTTCCTCTTTGTCGATGTGAACGCAGTGCACGCACACAACGCCGGGCCTCAGCAAGCCGAGCGAGTGGAGGTATCGCACAGGTGTTGTTTTCGGGGGAGTCCACAGCACATTCTCGCGGCGGGAAAGGGAAAACACTGGCTGGAGACCCATGAGGCGCTCGATCTCGCCAACCGATTCGGCTGTGTGGATGCACAGCGGCAGTTTGTTTGCCACGGCATATTCGTTTGCAATGCGCAGGAGCTCCGGCCCGGCGGTGTAAGGTGAATGCGGACTGATGCCTATGGATAGCGAGCGGTTGAGAGTGCGCCGAAGTTCGGAAATTCTTTCTTTGAGCCGGCTCATGCGCTCCTGCAGGTTATCGCGGACATCGATTCCGAAGACTTCAAGAAATATCACGCCGCCGATTCCGCGCTCTGCCAGAATCGGGCCGGAGATGCCGAGCGGTCCGGCGTCCGCAATATACGCAACACCGCTCTTCAAGAGGTCGGAGGCGGTGTTCGATGCGGCGGATGCGGCTTCTTCGGGTGTGGTATTCGAACTGAGGTTATAGAGCAGTTCCAGCCATTCGAAGAACGGGAGGCCGTCTCCGGCGGCTGGAAGGGCAGAATAATCCAGGTGGGTGTGGGCGTTGATGAAAGCGGGAAGGACCGCACACCCCGGGAAGCGCATTTCGAAGCAGCCCTTTGGGATGGGTATGGTACCAGCGGGTGATACGGCGGTTATGCGGCCGTTGGAAACCAGAACGGCTCCGTTGCGTATTGGCGCGGCCGTTACCGGCAGAACCCAGTCCACCGCAATCAAGATACTGCGTGGGTGATCAGTTGAGCGTGCGCACAAGGCCGATGACGCGCCCCAGAATCGTTACGTTATCTGTGTAGATTGGCTCCATGGATCGGTTGGCGGGTTGCAGGCGGATGCGATCTGCCTCTCGGTAGAAGCGCTTTACGGTGGCCTCGTTGTCGATTATTGCAACCACGCAGTCTCCGTTTTGGGCGGTTTGCTGTGGGCGGACGATGACCAGGTCGCCGTCCATTATGCCGTCTTCAATCATGCTGTCGCCTTTTACCCTGAGGAGGAACGCTTCCTGCCCTCCGGTCCAATCTGCTGGGAGGCGGTATGTTTGCTCCACATTCTCCTCGGCGAAGATGGGTTGGCCAGCGGCGACCCGTCCGACCAGCGGCACCTGCACCGTTTGCGTAAACGTGGGTATGCGTATGGCCCTGGTTCGCAACGAATCTCTAAATATGTATCCGTCCTGTTCCAGGGCTTTAAGGTGGCTGTGAACCGTGGAACTGGACTTCAGCCCCACCGCCTTGCCTATCTCCCTCACGGTTGGAGGATATCCTTTCTCTTGGGTGTATCGCTCTATGAAGTTCAATATCATTTTTCTGCGTTCGCTTAGAGTTTTTCGCATAATACCTCCGCTGTGTCGAATAAAGAAAGTTGTTTTGCGTTATCTTTGGGTTTTCGCGGTGGTGGAGGTGCCTCAACGCGCCTGCCGTCGATAAGGATGAACGGTGCGGCACGGCTTACCACCACCCCGCAGAAAGCCAAATCCCGCTCATCCGCTATACGGCGGATGGCTCGTCGGCGCACTATACGCGATGCGGATATCGGTCCGATTCCCGGAACGGTAAGCAGTTCCTCGTATTCAGCCCGGTTAACATCCACCGGGAAGCGTTCTGGATGAGCTTTTGCCATGGCTAGTTTCGGATCGATGTCTGGTATTAGGTTGCCGTTTTGGTCGAATGGAAGCTCGGAAAGCCTCACGCGGTACAAGCGCATCAGGAAGTCGGCTTGGTAAAGGCGGAGTTCGCGCCACTCTGGGGTTTGGGGGAAATCCTCCAGGGGAGTTTGTGGGACCGGCCTGAAGGCGCTGTAATAGGCCCTGCGTAGGCCGAACTGAGAGTACAAACGGGAGGCCATTTCGAGCAGGTCCCGGTCGCTTTCTCCGCCTGGGCCGACGACGAACTGGGTGGTTTGCCCCGAATTGCGGCCCCGGGCGGCCAGGGCATCAGCAATCCACTTTACGCGAAGGAGCGTGGACTGGATATCCTTCGATGATGAGAGTTTGCGCAGTGCGGTTTGGGATGGTGCTTCGAGGTTTACGGAAAGCCTGTTTGCCCATTTTGCGGCGGCTTCTATTTGGCTTCGTTCGGCTCCGGGGAGGATTTTCAGGTGTATATATCCGGGATATTGGTATTTGGTTCGCAGAAGCTCCGCCGTGGCAAGCATGCGGTCCATGCTGGTGATTGGCGAGCCGGCAATTCCCGATGAGAGGAGGACGCCCTGCGCCTGTTGGGAGCGGTAGGCTTCATCGATTAGGCGCGCCATTTCGTCTGGGGAGAAGCTTGCTCTTGGGGTATCGCGCTGGGCGCGGTTGCAGCAGTAAGCGCAGTCGTACTCGCAGACGTTTGTTTGAAGTATTTTCAACAGGCGGATGCCGGTTGGTCTGGCTTTGTGCACACATATGGCGTTCGGGGAGGCGCATGGGTCCGCCGCTTGCAGGGCACCGGCGTCAAGCGGATCTGCTCTTTCAAAGCGTGCTTCTGTTGCCAGCAAATTTAGTTTGCGCTCCGTATCCACTGTTTGCTCCCTTCAGCACCGGTCGATTATAGCACGAAAGGGGCGGAAATTGCAAACGCTTGTTTGCAGAAGTATTTTGTAATTTTGCCCAACTTTGGTTGCCTGTGCTTGTGTATCAGAGACTGTTGGCGGTTGAAGCCGGCCTGGTTGGCCAATCTGTTAGCCGCAATCTCTCTTATGTTGATGAAGTTTTCCAAGAAGGTAACGCCTGCCGGTGAGTAGAATAAGATTTTCCGGAACTGCGCTGTAAATTCTTCGCGTGAAGGGTTTGCTTTAGATAATCACTGCGGTTTTTGCGAACTCTTCTTCGGAGGGATACTTCTGTATGCGGATGAAACCCAACAAGGATGCCCCCTACATAATAGGCGTGGATTTGGGGGGCACCAACGTTCGGGCGGTTCTTAGCGACCGCTCTGGAAACATACTTCAGGATGCTAGGAGGCCTACTCTCGCCACGGAGCCACCTCCGGTTATAGAGGGCCAGATTGTTGGTGCCATACGCGATGCGATGGCAAGGGCTGGGGTTTCCGAGCAGGATGTGGCCGGAGTCGGCATCGGCATACCCGGGATTATGGACCACGAAACCGGGGTAGTGTTTTGGTCGCCGAACTTCCCCACATGGAGCGATGCAGAGCCGGTTGGTGCAAACGTGGCCAAGCAATTGGGGCTGGCAACTTACATCATCAACGATGCCAGGTGCGCGGCCTTGGGAGAACTGCACTTTGGTGCGGGCCGCGGCGCGCGCAATATGGTGATGATCACATTGGGCACCGGAATCGGCGGGGCTATTGTGCTTGATGGGAAGCTTATGCTTGGTCCGCAGGGCTCCATAGGCGAGATAGGCCACCAAACGCTGTGGCCGGACGGTCCCAAGTGTGGCTGTGGAAACTTCGGGTGTATGGAGGCGCTGTGCGGGATAGGGGCAATAGTGGACCGTTGCCGGCGCAAACTGCAGGCCGGCCGATACTCCCGCATAATCGAGCTGGTTGGCGGAGATTGGGATAAGATTACCCCGGCCATAATAGACCAAGCCGCCGATGAAGGCGATCCTGTTGCCCGTGAGGTTATGGATGAGACGGGAATGTGGATCGGAATCGGTGCGGCAAATATGATTAACATTTTGGCGCCGGATCTTTTCGTAATCGGCGGAGGCGTTGCTCAAGCCGGTGACACGATTTTCGAGCCGATAATAAGGACCATCAACGCCAGGGCGGTGCGCAGACAGCGCGAAAGATGCCGCGTGGTTCCCGCACAGCTCGGAGACAACGCTGGTGTAATGGGAGGCGTGGTTTTGGTTCTTCAGGCGTTGGAAGCCGAACAATAGGCTGAACGTTTGGTTCAAGAGGGCGCGCCATGTTTGCCATCAACTTCTACTCGGAAGTCTACGGAGAGATGCTGAAGGACGGCCGCAAAACAGCCACCATCAGGCTTGGCGATAAAAGCCATAAGTACCAACCCGGCCAGCTTGTTTGGATAACAGTGGGCCGCAAGCATGGTGTGAGACAGCGGCTGTTTACGGCTATAATCGACAGTGTGACTGTGAAGCCCGCCGGAGAGCTGTCTCCTCGGGAAATCGAGAAGGAAAGCCCGGAACTGCGCTCCCTCGATGATCTTCTTGTGCTTTTGGAGCGAATATACGCCAGACCAGTGACTCCTTTGGATACAGTTACTGTCATCCAGTTCTCTCCGGTGAGGGAGTAGAGGTTTGCTTCATCACCCCTGGCTTTTGGTTGTTTTTACCCCGCTTTTCTGCAAGGAGGCCGGACGTCGATTTGCGCACCAAATGATCAGGGCTTTTCAAAAGAGGATGGCTTGCTTCTCCTCACCCCTGACCCATCTTCCACGTTGTTGTTTTCCCTCACCCCTAACCCCTCTCCCAGTTTCCGGGAGAGGGGAACCGGGTGCTTCCTTCTCCCCTAGGTAGGAGAAGGGTTGGGGATGAGGGCAAGCCAAGAGAAGGGCTTCGAGTGGTAAGGTTCGGAACTTTGAAAAGCCCCGCTAAAAATGACGGCGGCCGCTTGACAGCGCTTGAGGGTGCGCTTAAAATAAAAATCGAGGTTTGAAGCGAAAATGAACGCTAACTGCGTGAACATCACCGAGGCTTGGGCGTGGCGATTCGTCTTTACTGGCGGGGATCGCCCGCCTTCGCACGCCCGGTGATGCGGCACGCAGCGCAAGTGCGAAAGGCCATGGGCGATCCCAGCAGTCGCCCGTGGCCTTTTTGTTTTCCGCACACTCGGTGAAAGGCCTTCGGGCGATTGGGGATACGGCCCATTTGGCTCAAAAAGGAGGAGGAAGCAAGTGAAGGTCAACACCACCGTTGTGTGCGGAATGAGGCCCACCGGCACCCCACATTTGGGCAACTACCTAAGCATAATGCGCGACGCTGTGTCTATGCAGCGCACCTACCACTGTTACGTCTTCGTGGCTGATTATCACGCTTTAACCTCGGCAGTGGATCCAAAGTCTCTGCGCGCCAACACCTTGGAGGTTGTGCGCACCTTTCTGGCCGCCGGCTTCGATCCAGATGAAACGGTGCTCTTCGCCCAATCGGATGTGCCCGAGATTGCCGAAATCCAGCTTCTGCTCAGCATGGTTGCCAGCAAGGGAGAGCTGGAGCGGTGTACCACTTTCAAAGAGAAAGCCCACTCTCAGCCGGATAACGTGAATTTGGGGCTTCTTGGGTACCCTGTGCTGATGGCGGCCGACATTCTGGCCCACCGAGCGAACTATGTACTAATCGGGGAGGACCAGCTTCAGCACCTTGAAATGGCCCGAAACTTCGCCTCCAGATTCAACCACCGGTACGGAACCGATCTTCCCCTTCCACAGCCGCTCCGACAAAAGCCGATTCGGGTGCCTGGCTTGAACGGCACCGAAAAAATGGGGAAAACCGAGGGCAACTCCATCAATCTTACCGATGATCCAGACACCATTCGCCGGAAGGTTATGCGGGCCGTGACAGATTCAGACCCCATCACCCACTCTTTCACGCTTGCCGGCAAACCGAACATCCTAAGCCTTCACACCTATGTTTCCACCCCGGAGGAAGTGAAGCGCTTGGAACAGGAGATGAAAGAAGGCCGCGCCGGCTACAAAGAAGCCAAGGAGGTGCTGGCAGACAATATAATACGCATGCTGGCCCCAATTCAAGAGCGCTTGAAGCACTTGCAAGGTCGAGATGACTACATAGAACAGGTGCTGGCCGAAGGAGCCGAAAAAGCGCGCGAATCTGCGCGCCGAACCCTTGCCGAGATGAGAGCCGCCATGGGTCTTTCTCGGTTTCAAAGAGCCAAAAGCGCTGTTGGTGCCGCCGCTTAAATGCGCAGAAAGCAAAGGGCGCGGGGCGATTTTTTAAACGCTTCACCCCGCGCCCAAAAGCACTCGCCGATTACGCCACAGTGTTCAGCAAACCGCCGGCCAGCACAATCTGCACCTGGCGCGGCGTTAGTCCGTGGCGCGTTACGTATTCGGTGCCGCGCGTTAGGTTGCGCACGATTACCTCGTCGCCTTTCTGCAGAGCCTCTCTCACGTTGGGGATTTCAAGCAGATCCCCCTGCTGGACGTCGTCGTAATCCGCCGGATTCACAAAAGTAAGCGGCAGAATGCCAAAGTTAATCAGGTTTGCCCTGTGGATTCTGGCAAAGCTCTTGGCTATCTTGGCGCGGACTCCAAGATACATCGGCGCTATTGCGGCGTGCTCGCGGCTTGAACCCTGTCCGTAGTTTTCGCCTCCAACCACGATGCCGCCGCCGGCCTCCTTCGCCCGCTTGGGGAAGTTTGGGTCAACGCGTTGGAAAACAAACTCGGAAATAGCAGGAATGTTGGACCTCAGCGGAAGCACAGGTCCCGCCGGCATTATATGGTCCGTGGTTATGTTATCTCCGGTTTTCAGCAGTACCTGCCCGCGCACAGTTTCCGGCAGCGGTTGATTGCGCGGCACCGGTTTAATGTTCGGGCCGCGAATTATCTCCACAGAATCGGGATCCTCTGCCGGCTTCAGGATCATATCGTCATCCACGTGGAACTCCTCGGGGAATTCAACCTTGGGGGGATCGCCAAGCGTGCGCGGGTCTGTAAGCACCCCGGTGAGTGCTGAGGCCGCCGCCACTTCCGGGCTTGCAAGGTAAACATAATCGTCTTCCGTGCCGCTGCGCCCTTTGAAATTGCGGTTGAACGTGCGCACAGAGATGCCGCCGGTTGGCGGAGCCTGCCCTTGGCCTATGCACGGCCCGCAGGCGGACTCCAATATCCTGGCGCCTGCGTCAATAAGGTCTGCCAAAGCGCCGTTCCTTGCGATCATCTTGAAAACCTGGCGCGACCCCGGGGTTACCGTCATACTTACCCTTGGGTGCACAGTCTTGCCCTTCAGTATTTGCGCAACAGTCATCAAATCCTGGTAAGAGGAGTTCGTACAGCTTCCAACGCACACCTGGTCCACCGGCAGTCCCTGCACCTCGGTGATTTTCTTGATGTTATCCGGAGAGCTTGGGCAGGCAACCATGGGTTCCAGCTCATCCAGGTTGATTTCGATGACCTCGTGGTACTCGGCATCTGGGTCGGCTGCTAGCGGGCGCCATACTTCTTCGCGCTTTTGGGCCTTCAGGTATGCCAAGGTCTGCTCATCGCTTGGGAAAATGCTTGTGGTGGCGCCCAGCTCTGCACCCATATTTGTAATCGTTGCGCGCTGCGGCACCGAAAGGCAGGCGACTCCCGGACCGCCGTACTCGATGATCTTGCCGACGCCGCCCTTAACCGTGAGCCTGCGCAATACCTCAAAGATGATGTCTTTACTGCTGACCCACGGCTGGAGCTTTCCGGTTAACCAAACAAGAGTAACCTTGGGGCAGGTGAAGTAGAACGGGGCGCCGCCCATCGCCATGGCGATATCAAGGCCGCCAACGCCTATCGCCAGCATGCCCACGCCGCCGCACGTTGGCGTGTGGCTGTCTGAACCCAGAAGAACCTGGCCGGGCACCGAAAACCGCTCGAGATGCACCTGATGGCATATTCCGTTGCCTGGTCTGGAGAAATAGATTCCGTATTTGGCCGCAACCGACTGCAGGTATCTGTGGTCGTCTGCGTTTTTGAAGTCGGTTTGCAGCATGTTGTGGTCCACGTAACTGACAGACAGCTTTGTACGCACGCGCGGTATTCCCATGGCCTCGAACTGCAGGTAGGCCATGGTACCGGTGGCGTCTTGCGTGAGGGTTTGATCAACAGAGATGGCTATCTCTTCACCTGGAGACAGCTTTCCTTCAACAAGATGCTCTTCGATAATCTTATAGGCAAGGCTTTTACCGGCCAAGGCTACCTCCCGAAAACCATTACATTTTCTTAACGCTCTTTGAGAGCCGCCACTATTATAGCGTGCAGTGATAGAGTTATGGAAGGAGTTCGATTGAGGTTGCGGGGCTTTTCAAAAGCGGATGGCTTGCTTGCCCTCACCCCTAGCCCTCTTCCAGTTTCGATAGAGTGGAACCGGATGCCCCCTTCTTCTCGCGGTGGGAGATCTGCATTTGAGGCGCTTCAGCGATTGCGGCATTTGACACCAGATGCCACAACATGATATACTTACGCTGCTAGTGGTTCGGCTTCCGCAAAAGTATGCCGAGGAACCGACGGTTTCGGTGAACTTTAAACAACGCCCGAAGGTGTGGTAGCGTGTATTACTTTATTCTGACCATCCAAACTCTTTCTTGTATTGCTCTTATAGCCGCGGTGATGTCTCAGACCACCAAAAGCGAGGGGCTATCTGGGACTATCGGCGGCAGAACGGAGACTAGCTTCAGGTTCAAGCCTGGCTTTGAGGAGCAGTTGGCCACCATTACCAAGTGGTGCGCAATCGCGTTTCTCGTAACCAGTTTCCTGGCTGCGGTGATAAGTCCCCGCTGAAAAATCAAAAAAACGCTCTTGACATTGCGCAAGAACGCGGTATAATATTTGGCGCGGGGATATGGTGGAATTGGTAGACACGCTGTCTTGAGGGGGCAGTGGCGAAAGCCGTGAGAGTTCGAATCTCTCTATCCCCACCATTTTGGCGAAGATTAAAACGGCTTGGGCCTTTGGGCCCCGGGCCGTTTTTGCTTATACCGTCCGACTTTTAGATGAACACCGTCATCACCAAACCTCTGCCTTCAGAGCCATTTCGGCCTTCAGCTCCCCTGAAAGCCTCAATCGGCATGCCGGCTCTGCTGCGCCGAAAGAGGGGAGGAGCTTGCGTATAATCCACCAATTGTAGTTTATGAAAGCGACGGTATTGATTCTTTGGGTTTTGGTTAAATGGAGTATCAGCGTATGCCCGAACAAGGCGCACAAACAAGTTCTGGCTTCGTAAAAGGCCAGCAAAGAATTACAGACAATCTAGATCAACTGCTGGAGGTTCTTCCTCCGGATATAAGGGAGAGTCTCGAGGCGCAACCCGGGCTTGAGGACCTGCTGGAGGTTGTGCTTGACCTGGGCAGAGAGCCCGAGGCGCGCTTCCCAGGGCGTGTTGTTTTTTTGCTGGACCGGCCGGTTTCTCACGAGGACCTGGAGTACGTTACCTCCCGCGTGGGTGAGTTTGGCAAAGACAACCGCGCTGGGATTGAGAGAACCCTGCACCGCATCTCCGCCATCAGAAACCGGAGCGGGCGCGTGGTGGGCCTTACCTGCCGCATCGGCCGCGCCGTTTACGGAACCATCGACATCATACGAGATGTGGTGGAGTCCGGAAAAAGCATCCTCCTGCTGGGGCGTCCGGGTGTTGGAAAAACCACCAAACTGCGCGAAGTGGCAAGGGTGCTTTCGGAGGAGTTCGGCAAGCGCGTGGTCATAGTGGATACCTCCAACGAAATAGCTGGCGATGGAGATATACCGCATCCAGCCATCGGGCACGCAAGGCGCATGCAGGTGGCCCAACCCGATCAACAGCACGCGGTCATGATTGAGGCTGTGGAGAACCACATGCCGGAGGTCATCGTAATCGACGAAATCGGAACGGAAGCCGAAGCCTATGCCGCCAGGACCATTGCAGAGCGCGGGGTTCAGCTTATAGGTACTGCGCACGGAAACTCCCTGGAAAACCTGATGATGAACCCCACTTTGTGTGACCTAATAGGCGGAATTCAGGCTGTTACACTTTCCGATGAAGAGGCCAAGCGGCGCGGCACCCAGAAAACCGTTCTGGAGCGGAAAGCCCCTCCCACCTTCGACGTGGTGATAGAAATTATGGAGATGGATAAGCTGGCCATCCACCACGATGTGGGAGAAACGGTGGACCAAATACTGAGGGGCAACCAGCCGAGGCCGGAAATCCGCGTTCGCACCCCGGACGGCCAGGTGCAGGTGATACAGGAGCCTTCAATGCGGCCGTCCTCAATACGCGAGAGGCTTGTTTCTCAAACGTCTTCCGCAGTGCGCTCGGATGAAAGGGATTCCGAGTTCCTTAGAAGCTCTCGAGCCTACCAGCAGGATTCTCAGCAGCAACAACCGAAGGGCATGGTCCGCATCTTCCCGTATGGTGTGGCCCGCAGCCGCTTGGAAAGAGCCATTAACGATCTGCGCGCTCCGGCAGTGATAGCGCGAGATATGGACAGTGCCGACGCTGTTGTGGCATTGAAGGCCCATTACCGCCGCGAGCCGGGCAAACTTAGGGATGCTTCTGGCCGCAACTTGCCGACATTCGTGATACGCAGCAACACCTACGCGCAAATCGCCGGAGTTATTAGGGAGATGTTCCAAATCCCAGATATGGACGAGGAGGCACTGGCCATTCGAGATGCCGAGGAGGGCGTGGAGCGCGTTTTGGAAAACGGGGAACCGGTGGAGCTTTTGCCGCAAAACGCGTATCTGAGGCGCCTCCAGCACATGCTTGTGCAAAAGTACTCCCTCAATTCCGAATCGGTTGGTACCGAGCCGTACCGTCGGGTTAGGATAAGCAAACCGTGAGCTCGAGCCGTTTGCACTCAGGTGAAGCTGAAAAGGGCAAACGGCTCAACCGAGGGCTTTTTATCACGCTTGAAGGCCCGGAAGGTGCGGGGAAGTCGCTTCAGGCGGAACGCATTCGCGAAGCGCTTCAGGCCGAGGGTATCCCCTGCATTGTTACCCGAGAACCGGGGGGTACTCCCGCCGCTGAAGCCATTCGAAAAGTCGTTCTGCATGAAAAGCTTCCCCCACTGGCCGAGGCTTTGCTTTTTCTGGCCGCCAGAGCGGTCCACGTGCAGGAGGTTATCCGTCCGGCCCTCAACGAAGGCGTTTGTGTAATCTGCGACAGATTCACCGATTCAACCATTGCCTACCAGGGTTACGGATTGGGATTGGACCTGGATTCGCTCCGCTGTGTGTGCAAATACGCCACCGAGGGTTTGGAGCCAGACCTTACGCTTTTGCTCGACCTGCCTCCGGAAATCGGAATACTTCGACGCTACGGCCGGGAAGGCGAAGCCGGCGGTAAAAAGCGGAAGGGTAAGCGCAGTAACGAACAGTTATCTTTGGCGCTGGAGGAACAGGAGCTGCAGATTCGTGAAGCGGCGCGTTCCCGCATCGAGGAGCGTGGGCTCTCGTTTCACCGGCGCGTTCGCGAGGGGTTTTTGGAAGAAGCCCGTTTAAATCCACACAGATTCCGTATTGTGGATGCCAACAGACCTCCCGATGAGATTACCGAGGAGCTATTGAAGCATGTTCGCCAGGCGCTGGCGGAAAGAGGTTTCAACGCATGAAGCTAATCGTTACCGTTATACACGACAGGGACAAGCATCGAACCATGGATGCGCTTAGGCGCTCGGGGTTTAAATTCACCCAAGTGGCGAGCACGGGCGGTTTCCTCAGGGAGGGAAACGTTACTCTGCTCATCGGAACCGAAGACGAAGAGGTTGAACGGGTGCTGAACCTCATAAGGGAGAACTGCAAAACCCGAGAGCAGTTTGTGAACCTCCTTCCACCGGATACTTCTCAGGTTGGGGCGTTCATCCCCAGCCCTGTGAAGGTTCTTGTGGGTGGTGCTATCGCCTTTGTGCTGGACGTGGAGCGCTTTGAAAGATTTTGAAATCCTCCGCGGGCCATGTCTTTCTCGGAAATAGTGGGGCAAGAAGAGGCTGTTCGTGTTCTGCGGGGTGCGCTTGCCAGCGGACACGTGAGCCACGCGTATCTGTTCTACGGTCCGCCGGGGACCGGCAAATCCCTAACGGCCGATATCTTCGCCCGCGCTATCAACTGCGAACTCGGCGGTGATGATTCCTGCGACCGATGCTCCTCCTGCCTGCGTTCGATGCACGGCAACCATCCGGATGTTCATGTGCTTGCGCCCGGCTCGGAAAAAGGTGAAAACGTTGGGATACAGCAGATGCGCGAGATGCGCTCGGACGTGTATCTTAGGCCCCGCCTTGGCAGGCGCAAAGTTTATATAGTTCCCGAAGCAGACCGCCTCAGTCCGCCGGCCTGCCATACCGTTCTGAAGACCCTGGAGGAACCTCCGCCGTATGTTACCATCATCCTTATAGCTCCGGATCTTGCGGAAATACTTCCCACGGTTATTTCGCGATGTCAGCTTATACGGTTTACGCCGGAACCTTTGGACGTGGTGCAGGCAGCTTTGGTGAAGCGCGGAATTCCGGAGGAAACAGCCGCTTTGGCCGCCGCGTACTGCGAGGGCCGGGTCGGTGCCGCAATACGCTTTGCCGGCGATCCCGTTTTTTTAAGCCGCCGCACGAAGGTGCTGGATATACTTTCGTCCGCCGGTTCTGCTCCGCGTGCGGTTGCGTTAAAGCTGGCTGAAGATCTTCAAAAACTGGCTTCCCAAAAAGGAAAAACGGGTGCAGAACTGCCCGAGCCGGCAAATATTTCGGCGGAGCAGGAAGCGGCGCCCGATCGCGAGGCTGGTTACGCAGGGCCGGAGGCCGCGTCGGGCAAAGCAGATTTGCAGAGCGTGGTGGATATAGCCCTTTCTTGGTACCGCGATCTTCTTGTTGTCCGTGAGCTGGGCGCAGATGGTCCGCTGCGCAACCGAGATCGCTTGAAAGAGTTGCAACAGCTTGCCGCGGAACTGTCGGCCCCAAAGATTCAAGACGTGCTTGAGTTTCTAACGCAGGCACGCTATTACTTGGAGCGCAACGCAAACCCTCGGCTGGTGTTTGAGCAGTTGATGTTGAAGATAATGCCGGGTTGGTAGAAGGGTTAGGCCGCCGGTTGGGCGGGTTTGCCTTCTGCGAACAGTTTTTGGGTAAACTCTTTCCCTCTAAGGAGCGAAGCACTGGGAATTCTGCAAAGCATCCGAAAGAAAGGGTTCCGCGCACTGCTTCCGTTGTGGTGGCAAGATGCGATGGACCCGGGAACGGCCGGGATTCGCTGGTTTGTGGCGCAAACCGCCTCCTTGGTGCCCGAAAACGCTTTGCTTTTGGATGCAGGCGCTGGAGAGGGGCGCTACCGCGGTTTTTTCTCCCACGCGCGGTATGTGGGTGCAGATTTCGCCAAGGGCGACCCAGGTTGGGATTACTCGCGGTTGGATGTGGTTTGCGATTTACTGCATCTTCCTTTCAAATCGAACTGCTTTGATGCGGCACTGTGCACCCAAGTTTTGGAGCATATTCCGGAGCCGTTGAACGCGCTGAGAGAGATAGCGCGCTGTTTGAAACCAGGCGCTGTTTTGATACTTACAGCGCCGCTTACCGGGGAAGAGCACCAGCGTCCGTACGATTTCTACCGCTACACCTCCTTCGGTTTGAAATACCTGCTTGAGAAGTCTGGGTTTCGGGTGGAGAGGCTGGAGAGGCTGGGAGGACATCTTCACTTCTTGGCGGTGGCGCTTCCCAGGCTTAACAACTTTCTTTGGCCCAAATGGGCCCGGGTGGTTTTGTTTCCTCTGTACGCTCTTTCAAAACTGCTGTTTGGCGCGGTTGCGCCGCTGGTTATGTTCCATCTGGATCGCTTTGACCGGGAGAAAGAGCTTGCTTTAAACTTCGGTGTGGTGGCGCGCAGAAGAGAAGAGCCCGCTTGCACGGACGGTTAGCCGGGGGTTCCGCGGGTTTACGCTTTTGCAAAAGCCGGCTGGCATTGCGGTGTAAAGCGCCAAAAGAGCCGGGCTTAGTATTTTGGAAGGGTTGGGTCGACCTCGTCCGCCCAGGCTTCTATGCCGCCTTTAAGGTTTTTCACTCTGCGAAAGCCGGCATCCAGAAGCATCTGCACGGCTCTGGCGCTGCGGGCGCCGCTTTTGCAGTGAACCACGATTTCGTCTTCGGGGTTCAGTTCCTTCATTCGCTCCGGCAGTTCCGATAGGGGAAGCAGTTTGGCGCACTCCAAACGGCAGATTTCCCATTCCTCCGGGTTCCGCACATCCAGAACTACCAAGCGCTCGCCGGTTTCCAAGCGCCGCTTCAATTCAAGCGGGGAGATTTCGAACTCCGGGCTTAGTTTGGGCGCTGTGGTTAATCCGCAGAAGAATTCGTAATCGATGAGGCGTGTTATCGATGGATTTGGCCCGCATACAGGGCAGCGGGAGTCTTTCTGGATAGGCAGCTCCCTTATTCTCATGCCCAAAACATCGATGATGAGAAGGCGCCCTATAAGCGGATTGCCTTTGCCCAGGATGAGCTTTATGGCCTCGGCTGCCTGTATGGTGCCCACAATTCCGGGCAGAATTCCGAGCACACCCCCCTCGGCGCAACTGGGCACCATACCGGGCGGTGGCGGTTCCGGGAAAAGACACCGGTAGCACGGGCCGCCCTTTGCGCAGAACACCGACGCTTGGCCATCGAAGCGGAAGATACTGCCGTAAACGTTTGGCTTTCCCAAAATCACACAGGCGTCGTTCACCAGATAGCGCGTTGGGAAGTTATCGGTGCCGTCAACTATAACATCGTAGTTCTTCAGGATGTCTAAGGCATTCTCCGAGGAGAGTTTCGTCTCGTGGAGCTCTATTTTTACGCTGGGGTTCAGCGCTTCCAGCCGCTTGCGAGCGCATTCCAGCTTTGGAAGGCCGACTTCCTGGGTGGAGTACAAGATTTGGCGCTGTAGGTTGGTGAAGTCCACAACATCGTAGTCCACGATGCCTATTCTTCCCACACCGGCGGCGGCAAGGTACATAGCCGCTGGCGAGCCGAGCCCACCGGCGCCAACCAGAAGAACGCTTGCAGATTTCAGCCTTTTTTGGCCCTCCATCCCCACCTCCGGCATGATTAAATGCCGGCTGTATCTGAGGATTTCGTCTTTGGAAAGCGCTACGTCGTCGGTTTTCAATTCAAGCGGTGTTTCCCTCATAAGCTATCTCCACTTGTTCGAAAGCGGTTTCGCTGTTGTTTAAGCGCCAGGCGCACATTTCATCTGGCTGTCCTTGGCGCACGGTAAGAATCAGGTAAATGTAGCCGGGCCATGCGTGCTGGAGGTCGTACAGTGATGGGCGCGGCGGCACATCCGGGTGGGAGTGGTAAACGCCGACCATATCCATTCCGCGCTCCCGTGCCTCTTTCATTGCGCGGAACTGCTCGTGCGGGTCGCCCATATAGCGGGTGCGTGCCGATTCTTCGTGAATGTTGGAGATGCGGCAAACCTCCGAGACGAAAACGCGGCCGTCCCTTATGTTCCCGATAAGCAGGCCGCAGCATTCGTTAGGATAGGTTTCGGCGGCGTGCCGGCGGATTTGCTCCAAAGATTCAGGGTTGATAACTAACATCCTTTTCCCAAAAACGCTCGCTTAGGTATCTGTCCGCCCCGTCTGGAAACACCGTAACAACCACACCTTCGGACAGCCGCTCTGCGACCTTCAGCGCGGCCACGGCGTTGGCACCGGCGGATATGCCCACAAGCAAGCCCTCTTTGCGGGCCAGCCTCAGGACCATGGTGTAAGCCTCTTCGGTGCTCACCTCAATCAGCTCATCCTGCAGAGATGGGTCGTAAATTCCCGGAACAATGGATGATGCAAAGTGCTTCAGCCCCTCTATTCCGTGCAGGGGGCTGTCTGGCTGAACGGCTATGAGTTTCACCAGCGGGTTGTACTCGCGGAGCCGGCGTCCTGTTCCTGTGAAGGTACCGCTCGTTCCCAAACCGGCCACAAAGTGGGTAACACGGCCGTTCGTTTGCCGCCATATTTCGGGGCCTGTGGTGAGGTAGTGCGCCTTCCAGTTCGCCGGGTTGTTGTATTGGTCAACGTAGCAGTAACGCTCTGGCTCCTCTGAATAGATTTTGCGGACAGCGCGGATGGCTCCGTCGGTTCCTTCCAGCGGGTCTGTTAGGATAAGCTCTGCCCCGTAGGCGCGCAGGATTCGCTGTCTTTCCACGCTGGCATTGGAAGGCATTGCCAGCTTAACGGGATATCCTTTAGCGGCGCCAATCATGGCCAGGGCTATACCGGTGTTGCCGGATGTGGCATCCAAAATGATTTTGCCGGGCCGAAGCTTGCCCGCGCGCTCGGCCTCGAGCACCATATTGAGGGCCGGGCGGTCCTTAACGGATCCGCCCGGGTTGAACCATTCGGCTTTGGCGTAAACCTCCACGCGGTCCAAACCAGCGCAAACCTTCCGAAGCTGAACCAAAGGGGTGTTGCCTATTAGGGACAACACTCCCAAAGTTTCAATTGAGGGCGGGTTTGTCTGCTTCGGACACGCGTGCATGATGATGTCAAACGCTCTTTTTCACCAAATAAAAGTCGATTTTCTCTTCGTAAGTGCCGGCGAGCCTTTCCTGCATTTCGTCAACCGTTTTCGGCGGAGGCACTATAACCTTATCTCCGGGCCTCCAGTTTGCCGGTGTGGCCACGCCGTGGGCATCACTGGTTTTCAGCGCATCGATAAGCCGCAGTATCTCGTCGATATTGCGGCCGTTGCTCATGGGGTAATAAACGAGGGCTCGGATGATGCCCTTGTCGTCGATGATAAACACAGCGCGCACAGTTGCGGTCGAGCTTTCCGAGGGGTGAATCATGCCGAACTTGCTTGCCACCTTCATATCAAGGTCGGCAATGATAGGAAAGTTGATTTTAACCCCTAACTTCTCCTCTATGTTACGTATCCATGCGAGGTGAGAGTGGATGCTGTCGACGCTGAGCCCGATGAGCTGTACACCGCGCTTCGCAAATTCATCTGCTTTCTCTGCGAAAGCCACAAACTCGGTGGTGCAGACGGGCGTAAAGTCTGCCGGGTGGGAGAAGAGAACGGTCCACTTTCCCTTGAGATCGGATGATTTGAGCGGACCGTGAGTGGTGATTGCCTCGAATTCCGGCACGGGGTCGCCGATGCGTGGAATGGAGGATACAGCCGCTTCTGTACTCATGGAAAACCCTCCCTGCGAAGATTATTCTGGGTTTCAAAGCCGAAAGCCGGTTTGAAATTCGGCTTTGGGAAACCCTTCTGCCATAATTTTAGTAAGGAGCGAGACGCGGGGTCAAGAGATATTTTTTACCATTTTATGTTATTTACACAGAATAATGCTTGCCGCAATCGGGCTTTTTCGGAATCCAAAACGGAACAGCCCTCCGGGAGGGGAGAGGGCTGTTCCGTTGGGTTTGGCGCCGGAATCTGATTTGGAGGGAGGTTTTGAATCTCGCTTCCGCAATATATATCGGCACTTTTCGCAAAAGCTTGAGTGCCAAAAGCGGTGTAAATTCGAGTTTTTTTCGGGTTTTTCCCTCCAAAACGCCGCGAAAAAATTCACCAGAACCGCCAATGAAGCGATTTTCACCCGGTGGTGCGGCTTTTACTGTGCAAGCGCTTCCTTAACCGGCCCAAGCGGCAGTGCATCCGGGCGGCGGCATGTGCTTTCGACGTTTACGTGGCGATTTTGGTCGGATGGGTCGTGGAAGGCGTGCATTAGGTCCAGCACGTGATAGGCCAGGTCGCCGTTGGCACGGTGCTCTCGGCCCAGGCGCATTGCGTAAGCCATATCCGCCACTCCTATGCCGCGGCCAGGCTGAACGTACTCGTACTTCAGCGGGACTTCGCGCCACTCGCCGCCGCGCCACATGCGCACTGGTCCGCCGAAGCCGTTTGGATCCGGAACGCTCAATGTGCCCTCCGTTCCGTATATTTCGATTCGGGGCAGTTCTCCGGCCCAAACGTCGAAGCTCGTGATTATGTTGCCCACCGCTCCGCTGGCGAAGTCCATCACGCCGACTATGTGCGTGGGCACCTCCACCTTTATCTTTTTGCCGTATTTTGGCTGGCTGGTTATGGTGCGCTCCGGGAAGGTAATCCGCGCAGAGCCGGTGACCCTTTTCACGGGACCCATAAGCACGGCAAGAGCTGTTAAGTAGTACGGCCCCATATCGAACATGGGCCCGCCGCCGACCTCGTAGTAGAATTCCGGGCTGGGGTGCCAAGATTCATGCCCGTGGCATATCATCGCGGCGAAGGCCGCTACCGGTTCTCCTATCTCGCCTTCGTCGATCAATCTGCGGCATGTTTGTATGCCTGCGCCCAGAAAAGTGTCCGGCGCGCACCCCACGCGAAGCCCCTTCTCCTTTGCAAGCTGAAGCATTTTCTTGCCCTCCTCGCGGGAGAGCGCCAGGGGTTTCTCGTTGTAAACGCTTTTCCCGGCTTCCAGCGCCGCCAGGGCCACTTCGCCGTGCGCCTTCGGCACGGTGAGGTTTACCACGATTTCGATCTCCGGATCGTTCAGCAGTGTTTGAACGTCGCACGCCTTTGGGATATTGAACTCCTGCGCCCTGCTTTCAGCTCGGCTCATGTCGATGTCCGAGCATGCAACCACCTCCAAGATCTCGCTGAAGAATCCGCATCCTCTGAAGTAAGCCGGGCTGATGTTGCCGCATCCCACAATGCCAACTTTCACTTTTTGGTAGCTCATCTCGCTTTTCCTCACTCAAAATGCTTTTGATGCAAAAAGCTTCGTTCAGCCAAGTGCGTCCGCAGGAAGCAGCTCTTCAATACGAACCAAGCGGCCGCCTTCCTCTGCCGATTTGTTTGCGGCCAGAGTGACCGCGGCGGTTTTAAGGGCATCGTCGTACGGACTGCGCAGAAGCGACCTATCTCCCGTGCGAACGGCCTGCACGAAAGCTTCGTTTATGCTCATCTGCTGCTCCACCGAGGGAATCTCGTAGGCATCTGATGGATCCACCTGTATTCCGCTGTCCTGCCAGCTTACGCGGGCGTTTTTGACAACGAAGTACATTCCGCTGGCTCCAGTGCTTCCCAGTGCGCACGATGTGCTCACCGTGGCGGACGCACCGGACTCGAAGAAGAGGAGAGCCGCTTGGCTGTCTGGCACGGTAATGTCGGGTTGGTCTGCCAGCAGGCGGTTGAAGGAGTAGCTGGCGGAGACAGCGGTTACCTCGCCCATAACCCAGCGCAGTAGATCCACTTGATGGGTGGTCATCTCCACCAGTTGGCCGCCCGACTGGTTGTACTTGCGCCACCACGGAGTGCCAGGGATTCCTCCCCAGCGGAATACGTTTGCCGTTCCCACCTGTTTGTCGGCCAGGAAGCGCTTAAGCTGCACACTGCCAGGCCAATAGCGCATAACATAGCCCACTTGGGTCATAACCCCTGCTTCTCGGATGGCCCTCCAGGCCTCCAGCGCGCGATCGAGGTACAGATTCACGGGCTTCTCAACAAACATATGCAGGCCTTTTTGCGCGGCGCGCACCTCGATATCGCCGTGGGCGTGCGGTGGGACGCACACGTACAGCGCGTGAAGCTCCTGCTCTTCGATGAGGCGTGCTCCATCAGTGTAGACAGCCGCGCCCAGTGGCTCAGCGACGGCGCGGGCCCGCCCTTCGTCTATGTCGCACACTGCGGCGATTTCCACCCCAGGAATCCCTTTCAAAGCACCTATGTGCGCCTGTGCAATTCCACCGGCGCCGATAAATCCGATGCGGACAACGTCCAAAGGCATGGCGTTTCTCCTTTAACAAGAGTCTCCAGGTCAACTGTTCAAGGGGTGATGTGTGCACTCCTGCCGCCAACAACGGCTTCGGCTGCGCTTTCGATGCAGGCTGTCGATTCTGCGCCCAGTTCCAACTGCCGAACGGCCGCCAATGCATGCTGAAGCACCTGTTTAGGAAGCGCTCTTACATCCGGCACCAGAATGCGCTCCACATCCTTCGGCTCAACCTTCAGCAGGCCGCCGGCGTACCGCCTTGCCTGAACTTCAACAGCTGTCCAACCGTAAGAGGAGCAGAGGTACACGAACAGCGCCGCAGTTTGGGCTTTGGTGAGTCCCTGCGGGTACAGGCCGTGGAATGCGGTGAGGTTCAGGGCGCCGGCGGTATTCAGCACGAATCTTATGCGGCCGCGTCCGAAAGAGGCAACCCAAATTGGCGCCGGCTCCCTGCGTTCCGGCATGTACCAGCACGGGCGGTGTGCCGGAAGGTACCTTAGGTGGATGCCTTGTTCTTCCCCGATGCGGAGGTACTCTTCCAGCGGGCGGTGCATCTGTCCGTTTGGCCACAGAAGAAACGCCTTTTTGCCGGCATCTATCAGCCGGCGAAGTTCTTTCTGTCCGAACACGGGGCTGGGGGCATACGCGGCTTTTACCACACACGGACGCACATCTTCTTCCAGGCCGTATTTCTCCACCTCGGCCGCGCTCAGCGTGAAGAAAGAGTTGGCTCCGGTGGCGATGCCGCGCACACATCTTGCGAGCGAGCCCAGCGGTACAAGTCCACCGCTTGCGTGCGAACCGAGCGAATTCAGAAGCGGTTCCCATTTGGCGTTCGGCGGGAGCTGATTGGGTTTTACAAAGTCTGCTTGATGCCTTAACGCGTGCCACAAATCCTCGCTGGTGCGGGCGCGCTTTACGCGGGCGATGCGGATTTGCTCTTCTGCTGTTCGATCTTTCCTCAGCAAAAGGATGCACGGTGTTATCAGCACGCCGTTGAAGGTGCTTTCGGAGTGTTCGAAGAGGATGATGGCATCAAGAAGGTTCTGCGAGAGCAGGTACTCTTTGATTGGTTCGGCAAAATCCACGTTGAGGAATTCGGAGGGGATGATAAACGCGGCCGTTCCTTTTGGTGCAAGCCGCGAGACGGCCGCCACCAAAAACAGCCCATAGGCGTTGGTCATGCGGTTCAGCTTCTTTCCCGTGACCGCGTCCAGGCGCTGCCAAACTTTTTGGGGGAAGCGGAAATCTCGGTACCGCAGATACGGCGGATTGCAGACAACGGCGTCGAAAGTGCCGCCGTCTGCATCCGACAAGAAATCTCCGCGCTTAACAACCGGAGGAGGGGTTTTGTGGTATCTTGAAAGTCTTGCCACTGCCGCGGCAATCAAGGCCGGTTCCACTTCGTATCCCACCAGGCGGGCTGATTTCGGCAGGAGGCGTGCGGCGATTTCCAAAAACACGCCGGTGCCTGCGGCTGGGTCGAGGAGCGAGGATGGATTCCGGCTAACCACCCACTGCACCATGAACTCGGCTATGTGCGTAGGGGTGAAGAACTGCCCGAAGCGCTTTCGGTGGGAAAAAGAGGCAAGCGATGCATAAATATCCTCCGGATGCAAATCGCTCTCCGGAGGGGAAAAGAGCGCTTGAAACTCTTTCATAAACGCAAAGTTGGTGCCAGACAGAGAGTTTACCAAAGCCGAGGCTTAAATCGGCAGGTTCTTCAATGGTCTCCGCTGTGATTATCCAAGCGAGAGAGCGATGTCATCAGCGCCTGCTCCAGATTGAGGCGGAGGTGTCGCTCCCACAATCCTTTGTTCTCTGAGGTTTCTCCCTCCATCATCTTTTTCGTTCCAGCCGATGCTGTAGATAACATAGCCGCCCGGACGGCGCCGGTAAAGGAAGCCGCCACCAGTGATAGGGTCTTTCGGTAGCTTCCAGCCGAGCCGCGCAGATACATTCCACAGTGTTCCTGGATAGCTTCCGGTGCGCTTGCGGTATACCTCCAGCGCCAGTGCCCAACGCATCAGTGCCAGGCGGGCCGAATGCTCGTAGTGAGTTTTGGCTATTCCCCTCAGATCGACGCCTATGGATGCAGTCGTCTCGCTCTGCTTGGCCTGCTCTGAAATCTGCTTCACGGCGGCGATGCCGGTGTCAGACGCTTCGATTGCCTGTACAACGCCTTTCAGGCGTTCGCGGTAAGCCATGTAGAGCAGGGTTTGTGAAAGGTACGCCAGCAAAGAGCTTGTTTCAGTGAACACCCCCGGTGTTCTGCCGGATGGTAGTCACCCACCGCCGATGCAGGCGCTTCCAGATGCCTGCCCGCTTGACGTACTCTGCGGCGCCCGCATGGATAAGGCCAACTCGCCTTGAAGGGCACGAACCAGAGCGGTGTTCAAATCCATTTCCGCCAAAGTTTGGTTAAGCTTCTCGCAGTCTTTTTCGCTTGGAGGGGCTGTTTCCAGCACGCTGAGAAATGCTCTGCTTGCTATTCCGATGCACGCATACTCCACCAATACGGAGATAAGGGTTGGGTCCTCTCCGATGTGCTTGGCCATTCTAAAGCCGGCCTGCAGATCTGCAGCCGCTTCATGCGGCCGGCCGCTCAGCGCGCAGAGTTTTGCGTGTGCGGCAGTTGCTCGTGCCAGTTCGCGCAGGTCGGCGTAGTATGGAAAGCGGTCCGTGGTTTGCCAGTTCATCGGAAACCGGCATTTCGGCATTGAAGCGGCGCGGCGGACCAAATCCAACGCTTTTCCGTACTTTTGGAGGACGGCCTGCACCTTTGGAACGAGCGCATTGGCCCTGGCACCTTCCAAAGAGATAAAATCGCTGAGCAGTTTGCTGGCGCTTCTATCCTTTGGGTAAAGGTGGAAAGCGCGCAGGTAAAGCAGAGCGGCATTTTGGGAGTTCGGCACCGGCGGAGCAAGCTCAGCTAGCGAGGGCACTTTGTCTTCGTTGGGACCGGCGGCAAGTGCGGTGTGCGCCAACAACACCGCCATGGCGGCCAACGAGAACATCCCAAATCGTTTTATAACTCGAGAAGCAAAGCTTTGGGCGGCGCAAAAGGCAAAAGTGCACATTCGGAACACCTCCCCAAGCCGAGGCTCGGAACAAATAGCTGCAGCGCCCGTTTGTCACGGATATTATGTTACCTCGGTGTTTTGAAGTCAAGCAATGTGTGGTTTCGCGCTGCATCGGATTACAGATTGCGTTTTCTCAAACCGGAACCCCAGGATTTTTTCTTTCGTCTAATTGCCTTGAGAAAATAACCCCAAAACCAATGCTTCGAACACCGCCAAAAAGTCTGTAAGGAGGGCTAACCGTCATGAAACGCGGGTTTGCACTTTGGATGGTTGTTGCTCTTCTTGTTTGTGCGGTGGCATCTGCCGGCGCGGCCTGGCCGCTTATTTGGGGCTGGTACTATCAGACGGTTGTCGGCACCGTGACCGCTGTGAATGCCGCCAACAAAACGATCACCATTCAAACGACCATCCGCGGGCTTCCGTCCACAGTTACTCTTTCGGTAGATCCATCGGCACAAATTGTGCGGCATTCCACCACTCTCATATCGGGGTTGAAGGAGGGCGACCAGATTGAGGTTGCCGGACTGCCGCTTGTAATCCAGGCAAGCAAGCTGTGGGCGTCTGCTCCGTCGCCGGCCGCTGGTGCTCCGGCAGGCGGCACGGGTGGGACCGCCAATCCCAGCAATGCAGTCCCTTCGCTGAGGCCGGACGCTGAGGCGCGCGCTGTTGGAACCGTGAAGTCCGTGGATGTTGATAAGCGCCAGGCGGTGATCGTACTTCCGGATGGTAAGACGGAGGTCACGGTTGTGGTCCCGGCCGACCTGAAGGTGGAGCGGCGCGATGTGGTCACGCTTGACAAGGTCCAGGTTGGGGACAAAGCCCGTGCACGCGTGAAGTTCAGCTTTGGCGGTCAAGCAGTGATTGTGGCACTTGAGGTTTTTGAGGCGCAGGCTTCTGCAACCACCCCGTCTGCTGCAGGCGGAACTGCTACCGGAGGCGGGGGTACTGGCTAATCAAACAACCACCAACACTGCAAAAGTGAGGTTCCCCGCGTGAGTTCGGAAATAAGGGAGCGGCTTGGGAAGTTTTGAAAGCCGCCCCTTTATTTCCGGTTCCCCTTTTCAAGCACTGTTTTACTCTTCCGCGGAAGGAGATTTTCCGCCTGCGCGGAAAGAACGCTCACAGGGGTGAACTTCGTGCTTTGGAAGAGGGTTGCCGCCGCACTTGTTGGGGTTCCGATACTGATTTTGCTGTTGTTTCTTGGCAACGGCGAGGTGTTTGCGCTGGTTGTTTGTGCCTTATCCGTGGTTGGAGTGCATGAATTTTACTCTGCGGTTGCCAAGGTCAAAGCTCAGCCGGCCGCGCCTTTTGGGTGGGCTGGGGTTTTGATTGCCTGTGCCGCGGCCTGGGGAAGAACGCAGGGGGTTTCGCTGTTCTGGTTGGTTCCTGCGCTGACGGCTTTGTTGATGGCGGCATTGGCAACCCAAATTGTGCGGCCAAACCGCGCTCCCATTAGGGATCTGGGATGCACCGTGCTTGGAGCTGTTTACGTTGGCCTGCTGTTGCCGCATCTTATACTCATCCGCGGCATAGGGGTGACGATTTCCCATTCGTTGTTCAACTGGTATTCGCTGGGCGCCAGGCTGATGCTGTTTGTTTTTCTCGTCACTTGGGCGGCGGATACGGGGGCGTATTTTATCGGCCGTTCTTTCGGCAGGAGGGCGCTGTGCCCAAGCCTAAGCCCGGGGAAGACAGTGGAGGGCTTTTTGGGCGGACTACTGGCCGCATTTGTGGCCGGAACGGTGTTTTTTGTGCCGCTGGTCGGCTCTGTTTTACCGCCTTTCAGCGCGGCAAACACGGTTTTTCACGGCACGGCGCTTGGGTTGATTGCCGGCATTCTGGGTCCGATAGGCGATCTCAGCAAATCGGCACTGAAGCGGGAGCTTGAAATAAAAGACTTTGGGGATATAATCCCAGGCCACGGTGGGGTGCTGGACCGCTTCGACAGCATTATGTTTGTGGCGCCTGCAGCGTATTATTACTTCCTAATGCTGTTAAGCTGGTAGCTCTTCGTCGCTCCACGGGTTAAGCCCCAAGAAAGCGCGTAGGGTGCGCACCACATCCGCCAGGGTTATGGTTTCGGCAAGCGCTTCTGCCGTGGTTACCTCACCCTCAAGTTTCTGCCTGCCTTTGATGAAAGCAGTTCCGGTTACAACGCGAAGGCCCAGCACCACATCCGAGAGCTCCGTGCGCCCGTTGTTGTCCAAGTCGCCGAACACACTGATGGGTCCGGGGCTTCCAAGCACAGCAAGCGCAAAGGGCTGTGGGCCGAACGGCACGTTCCGGGCGGCAACCGTTGCGGTGTACATACCGCGCCGCGGCAGTTTAATCTCAACCAGTTCTAGGTTGTTCAGGCGGTCTGTGCGTCCGTTGCCCAGGAGGCGTTCCCCTGTTGGGGTGTACACGATGAGGTCCAAATCGTTCACAAGGGCGCGGCCTGCTTCCGGTGCCCCCGGATAATCGCTCCATGCCAAAGCCAAAACCAGGCGTTCGGTGTTGGGGCTTACGTACACGCTGTAGCGCCTTATTTCTCCGGTTTCCAAACCCACTGTTTCGTCCAGTGTTTGGAGACCAGCACCGTTGGGAGACCTTCGGAATAAAGAATCCAGGTTCAAGCGGCCCCATCCCTGGGCGAAATCAGGGCGTGGGTGTATTTCCTGTTTTTCGCCAGCGCCGTACTGCCCGGGTGAAATGTCTTCCGCGCCGGCCGCCAGCACTGCCCTCAAGAGCGCCGAGCTTGGGCCGGTGGACATCCCCCGTTTCTCCAGAAATTCCCGCACAAGGGCGGCCGCTCCGGAAACCACTGCGCACGCCATGCTGGTGCCGCCGAGATAGGCGTAATGCTCGTCTTGCACATCCCAGTAGTGGCTTAGTGGCGCGGCCGAGGAGATGGTGGATATTATATCCGTTCCCGGAGCGACCAAATCCGGCTTCACCCGGCCGTCGAAGGCTGGTCCGCGGCCGGAGAATGCGGCCAAGCCGTTTGGATTGTCGCTTATGTAGTCAGAGGCCTCGGGCTCGTTTGCAAAGCCGAAAACAGACCAGGTAAGGTGGCTGTATCCCTTCCAGTTTTCGCTCGGGGGGCGGTAGTTTTCTGTGGCGCCAACGCTTAAGCAGTTTTTGGCAGTGCCCGGGGCGACGATAGACGTTCCTGCGGTTTCCTCGGTTCCTTTTTCATCCACATCCGGCTTCATTCGTTCGGCTTCGTTGCCGGCGGCGAATACCACAAGCATATCCGGGTGGTTCCAAACGAATTCGTCAACCTGCGCCGCGTGAAGGTTGTATTCGCCGTACGGCACATCTATGTCGCCCCAACTGTTGTTGTGAATGCGGGCCCCGAATACGTAGCTTTGGAAAAACAGGTCGTTCAGGTTGTCGGGCAGGCCGATTGGACTGCCGAACAGCGGGTCTATTTTCACGGCTTGGATGACCAGCTCGGCCTCCGGGGCCACTCCGGCGAAGGAGTTTTGGTACATGCGGGCTTCTGGTTCCGCCCCGGATGCGGCTCCGGAACCGGCGATTGTTCCGGCAACGTGGGTGCCGTGCCCGTAGTCGTCCGTCCAATCGCCGCTTGGGGTTAACCCTATTGCTATGCGCACCCTGCCGCGCAGGTCTGGATGCAGGGTTTCGATATTGCCGGTGGACAGTCCTGTGTCTGTGACGGCAACAACCTGTCCGGTTCCGTACAGGCCGTGATTTTGCCAGGCGGTGTGCACGCCGGTTATTTCTCGCGCTCTGTCGTTGAAAAACCGAGCTTCCGGCACGGGTTCGATCCACTCCACCTCCGGCAGTTCTGCCAATTCCTTGATAACCGAGAAGGCGCCTTGAACCCGCAGAAGCCCTCCAGAGGCTTTCTGCACCGATAAGCCTCGCGCTCGTGCTGCCGATTCCACGGCTACTTCGCTTTCGCCGGCGAAAAGTTTAACGTAGGCTTTTCCATGTGCGTCGGAGTTCGGCAGTGCCGGCGAGAGTTTGTACTCGGGCTTGTAGGGGCCAATCCAGAAGACGGATGGTAGCTTGGAGAGTTGGGCGGCTTTTTCCGGAGCAACCCGCGCGATGAAGGCATCTTCGGGGATATAGACCAGCGGTTCGGCACCACACCGGCGCAGTTCGGCCTTGTCGCTTTCGTGGATTGGGCCGCGGAGCTGGACAATCGCGTAGCGCGGCATTGAATCGCTCTCGACAGCCTGCCTCGGGGCAGTAAGGAGCGTTCCGGTTCGCAGAAAAATCTTTTTCCCCGGCGAATTAATACTGCCGAGGGCGGTCGGCGCAACATACAGGGTGAGAATTGTCAACACGTGGAGCGCGAGCAGCATGATTTCTTAACCTGTTCACCGTTTGTTGGGAAAACTGCCTACGAAAAACCAGTGAACATAAGCGCGTTCCCAACAATGTTGGACGCCGAACAGCCGGTGGATGTTCCTTGCTTGCTAAGCTGTCGAACGCAGGCAAGTTTCAGCCGGTGGGGGAGATAATCACGCGGCGGTCTGGCTCCTCGCCTTCGCTGTAGGTGGTGACTCCCGGTTCGTTTACCAGTGCAAGGTGGATAATGCGCCGTTCTGCCGGGGGCATCGGCTCCATAACCGCTTCTTGGCCCGTTTCTCGGACCTGCCGCGCCACCTGCAGTGCAAGCCGCCTCAGAGCTTGTTCACGGCGCTCTCGGTATCCTTCGGCGTCCAGCATTAAGCTCACTTTGGTTTTCGCTTTGTGGCAAACCATTACGTATAGGAGGTACTGCAAAGCGTTAAGCGTCTGTCCGTGGTGTCCTATAAGCAGTGGGACATCCGGACCCTGCATCTCCAGCACAATTTTATCCGGTTCTCTGTGGGCTTTTACGGACACATTGAAGCGCATTGCGCGGAGTATGGACTCCAAAAGGTCTTTGGCAAGTTCAAGGACCTCCCCGGGGTTGCTGGAGGGTTTCTCTTCCGCTGGAGGTGCTTCTGGTGTTTGGGCAGAGGCTCCGCTCTCCAGAACGGTAACTCGTATGCGCACCAGGCGGCCGCTAAGCCCCAGAAAACCCCGCGCCTTGTCTTCCAAAATCTCCACGCTTACCCTATCTTCGGGCACTTTAAGCTCTTCGAGAGCCGCTTTTTTAGCTTCCTCAAAGCTTCTGCCTGTTTTTTCTATGGATATTGCCACTGCTGTTGCTCCTCCGAAGCCCCTTTTTACTTGCGGCGCCGCTTCACACTGCGCCGCGGCGGTGTTTGGGAACCGCCGCTGGAACCACCTGCTGCCGCTTGTTCGGCATCGGCTTTGCGCATCATGTGAAGCTGCTGCGCGGTGGTCAAAATGTTAAAGGTCAGCCAATAAAGGGTGAAAGCCGACGGAAACGTTCTAAGTATAAACAGGAACATAACGGGTAGCATTATGGACATCATTTTCTGCTGTTGCTGTTGCTGAGGATCTCCGGTTGGAATTACGGTGAGTTTCTGCGAGACATACATGCTTATGGAATACAGGACCAGAAGCGGCAGGTCTGGGTAGGCCAAGTTGGGTCCTATAATCCCTGGAAGCACCCGCGCCAAAGACGGATTTATCCAAAGGAAGAAGCCTTTCTCAAACTGGTAAGAGTAATCCCTGATGACCCCGTACATCATGATGAGGATAGCCATTTGGACCAATGTGTTAAATCCACAGCCAAGCGGGTTTACTCCTTGCTCTCGGTACAAGGCCATCAGGCGGCGGTTCATCTCCTCTTTTCGGTCTGCGTAGCGCTCTTGGATTTCGCGCATCATGGGCTGGAGCTGGTTCATTTTGCGCATGTAATTGAACTGGGCCTTGGTCATCGGGGTGAGGAGTATTTTAACCAACACTGTGAAGACAAAGATTGCCAGGGCGTAGCTGAAGTGGGGGTTTCGCCCGGTTAAGGCGACGATTGCGTCTAGAAATTTATAGGTAAGCTTTTGCGAGTGCTGTTTATCGGCCGCGTTGATAGCCGGTTTCAGCTTTTTTTGGGCTTCGGCTTTGGCGTCGATTTTGCGGCCGTTTACCGAAATCACGCGTTCACCGGGTAGCGCCAGAACCGCTTTGTAGGCCTGCACAGCCTGGTCGTACTTTTTCAGGCGCTCGGCCAGTTCTCCAACCTTCAGCCCGACCTCCGCGGCGAGCTCACCTTGGTTGTCGGCAGATAAAGCTTTGACGTAGGCCTCGAGCGCGGCTTCCAGGCGCCCTTCTTTTTCCAAAGCCTGTGCATTTTGGTAGTGTTCCCTGGCTTTGGATGGCGAGGGGGCCTGAACGCACCCAGATAAAAGCACTGGCAATAACACAAGGACCGGTAAAATCCACCGGCCCCCGAACCAAAAGCGCATTCTATTCTCCACGGAGCCGAATTGATGACTGAAAATTCTCATGGCACAGGATCGTATCCGCCACTGCTGAACGGGTGGCATCTAGCAATGCGCCTTACTGCCAGCCACAAGCCTTTTACACAGCCGTATCTTGTTACTGCCTCCAGGGCATACTCTGAACAGCTTGGGCGAAAGCGGCAAACAGGAGGCAGGTTAACAGTGACGGATTGATAGGCGCGTATCAACCAGATGAGGATACGGCTGGTGGGCGATTGTTGCATAGCAGTTTGGCTTCCAACAGCAGTGAGTGAAGAGCTTCCAAAATCTCCTCGAATTTAGCCTCTCGAATCCCCTCTTTGGCAACCAAGATCAGGTCGTATCCGGGCTTAATGTTATTGATATAGCGTCGGGCCGCCTCTCGAAGTAAGCGTTTTATTCGGTTGCGGGCCACTGCATGCCCAAACTTTTTCGAAACGGATACTCCAACGCGAACCCCGTTTTGGCGGCCCTTCAGCACTTTGATAAATAGGATTGAATTTCCGAAACCCTTTCCACGCCGAAACACCTGTCCGAACTCTTCCGGCTTGGTCAGGCGTTTCTCTCGTGGCAGCATTTTTAAACAGTTAACCTGTGGCGACCTTTAAGCCGGCGGGCCTTCAAAACTCTGCGGCCTCCGGGCGTTCGCATCCTTCTTCTAAAGCCGTGAACTTTGTGTCGCCACCTCACTTTGGGTTGGTATGTTCGCTTCATGCAGACCTCTACCTCCTATAACGCGCCTAATTATACCATAACCCACCAACCCGTACAAGAATTGCTCGCTGAAGTCAGGCTTTTCGAAAGTTTTGACGAAGGAGCCCATGGAAATCGAAACGGCGCTTGGTTCTCCTCGCCTGCGCAAACCACAGGAAAGAAGCAGGGAATGAGGGAGTCTCTCGCCCATTCGGCAGAGAGAAGCACAAAAGTCAGCCTTTATCCTGTTCCCTGCTGCGCAGGCGCTCCAAGCGCTTCTTTATCTCTGCCTCGTATCCGCGGTCGGTGGGTTCGTAGTATCTGCGTCCCACCAGGTTGTCAGGTAGATACTGCTGTGGGACATATCCGTTTGGGAAATCGTGTGGATAGAGGTAGCCCACGCCGTGGCCGAGTGCCGCGGCACCGAAGTACTCGCTTCCCCTGAGATGAGCAGGCACCGGCTGGGCCTCCTGCTTGCTTAGGTCTTCTCCGGCGGCGCCGATGGCCTTAACAACCGAGTTGCTCTTGGGCGCACAGGCGATGTAAATGGCGGCTTCCACCATCGGAATTTTGGCCTCCGGAAGTCCAACAAACTCCAAAGCATGCGCCGCAGAAACCGCCACCACAAGCGCCATCGGATCGGCGAGGCCAACATCTTCGGCGGCGTGGATAACCATCCGCCGCGCTATAAACCGCGGATCCTCTCCAGACTCCAGCATTCTCAGAAGCCAGTATACAGCCGCATCCGGGTCGGACCCCCTCATCGACTTGATGAAGGCGGAGATGATATCGTAATGCTGGTCGCCGCTTTTATCGTATCTTAAAGCGCGCTGTTGAGCGGCCGCCTCCGCCAACTGCAGATCTATTCGGCGCGTGCCTGTGCGAATGGCATCATTGGCCGCCACCTCAAGAGCATTCAGCGCCACCCGGGCATCACCGTTGGCGATGTTGGCCAGATGTTCCAGAGCCTCGTTTTCAACTTCCAAGCCCAGGCCGCCCAAACCGCGCTCTTCGTCCGACAGCGCGCGCCTAAGTATCTCCTTGATGTGCTGTGCTGAAAGCGGTCGAAAAGTGTATATGCGGCAGCGCGAAAGCAGGGGTGCATTCACTTCGAAGAACGGATTTTCGGTGGTGGCGCCTATCAGGATTATGGTGCCGTTCTCCACATAGGGCAGAAAGGCATCCTGCTGGGATTTGTTAAACCGGTGGATTTCGTCGATGAAAAGGATTGTTCTGCCGCCGCGCCTGCGCCGTTCCACGGCCCGAGCCAGCACGGCACGCATCTCCGGCAATCCGGAGGTAACAGCGCTGAAATTCTCGAACGATGCCTTGGTGGAAGAAGCGATAATGCTTGCCAGCGTGCTTTTTCCGCAGCCCGGAGGTCCCCAGAAGATGCACGAAGAGATGCGGTCCGCCTCGATTGCCCTGCGGAGTGGCGTGCCCGGGCCCACAATCTCCTCTTGACCAACCAGTTCGTCCAGCGTTCGCGGACGCATTCTGGCCGCCAGGGGAACTTCTGCACGATTTGCGCCACCGTTGTCTTCATCAAAAAGGCCGCGCATTCAGCCCTCCAAAGCATTCCCCTGGACAGTTGCAAAGCTGGAACTAGTTGAGCGGCAAAAGCTTTTAGTCTGTGACCACGCGCAGGTGCAGCTCCCTAAGCTGGGCCTCGTCCACCGGAGACGGAGCTCCGGTCATCGGGTCGATGCCGCTGGCCGTCTTGGGGAACGGTATCACCTCACGGATGTTCTCTTCATCGGCAAGAAGCATCAAAATGCGGTCAAGCCCGGGCGCTATTCCGCCATGCGGCGGCGCTCCGTATTCAAAAGCCTCCAGAAGGTGACCAAACCGAGCTTCAGCGTCCTCCTGAGAGTAGTTCAACAGACGGAAGATCTTCTCTTGAACATCGCGCCTGTGGATACGTATGCTGCCGCTGCCGACCTCCGCGCCGTTGCACACCAAATCGTAGCAGTCTGCGCGAACGGCACCCGGATCTGTATCCAGCAGGTGGATATCCTCCGGTTTTGGAGCTGTGAACGGATGGTGTGTTGGGTCCCACCGACCCTCCTCTTCGTTCCATTCGAAGAGAGGGAAATCCACCACCCACACCCACACCATAAGGTCCTTATCGATAAGGTTGCAGCGGCGGGCAATCTCTCTGCGCAGTTTATCCAATGCGCCGGCGACAACCGCTGGTTTGTCGGCCACGATGAACATCATATCCCCGGTTTTAGCACCGCCGCGCTCCAGAATCCGGTTCACTGTGCCCTCGCCAAGGAATTTGAGAACCGGCGTGGGCGATTTAACTCCCTCCTGCGTTAGGGCTATTGAAATCAACCCTTTTGCGCCAGCGTTTTTCACAAAATCAGTTAGCGCGTCCACTTCCGAGCGCGAATAGCCGGCGCATCCCGGAGCCACGATTGCTTTTACCTGTCCGCCTGCGGCCAAAGCCTCTCGGAACACCCTGAAGTCTGCCTCGGCAACCAAGTCGGATATATCAACCAGCTCCATTCCGAAGCGCATATCCGGCTTGTCCGTGCCGAAACGAGCCATCGCCTCTGCGTAGGTGAGTCTGGGGAACGGCGTAACTATGCGCTTGTTGGTGAGCGTTTTAACAAGTTCTGTGAAAAGCTCCTCCGTGATGCTGAGGATGTCGTCCTGGGTTACAAAGGACATTTCCATATCCAGTTGTGTGAACTCCGGCTGTCGGTCGGCGCGCGGATCTTCATCTCGGAAACAGCGCGCTATCTGGAAATACCGCTCCATTCCGGCAACCATAAGGAGCTGTTTGAGCTGCTGTGGGGACTGCGGCAGGGCGTAGAAATGCCCTGGATAGAGCCTGGACGGCACAAGGTAATCCCGCGCGCCCTCTGGGGTTGATTTGATGAGGATAGGCGTCTCGATTTCGTAAAAGCCGCGGGCATCCAAAAAATCGCGGATGAACTTGATTACGCGGTGGCGCAGGACGATTTTGGCGTGCATCTCGGGCCGCCGCAGGTCCAGATACCGGTACTTTAAGCGCACCATTTCATCCGCGTCCACGCCGTCCACTATATGGAAGGGCGGGGTTTTGCTTGGATTTAGAATCTCAACTGCGCGCGCCAGCACCTCCACTTTTCCTGTGGCAAGGTTTGGGTTTTCTGTGCCTGGTGGTCGCAATGCCACATCACCGCGCACAGCCAGCACGTACTCCGAGCGCACCGTGCCGGCAATGCGGTGCGCCTCCGGATCCGTCTCGGGGTTAAACACAACCTGCACAATGCCGGTGCGGTCCCTCAAATCCACGAATATGAGGCCGCCGTGGTCCCTACTGCGCTGGACCCATCCGTTCAGAACCACTTCTTTCCCGACGTGCTCCTCGCGCAGTTCCCCACACCAGTATGTTCGCATTCCCAAGCAGCTCAAATGCCAAACTCCCTCCAACCAAACTTTTGTGAAAGGCAAAAACTCACCAACTTGCGCCGCCGCAGGTAAAACACTGCGCTTGGTGCGGCGGTAGCGCTTCCATCCGTTCGGCGAAAACGCAGTTCGGACGCTTCGATTATAACGGCGCACAGTTTGGGTGTCAAACGCAGGCCGCGCTGAGATCGGGGCTTTTTAAAATTGGGTGGCTTATATGCTCTCACCCCAGGTTCCTCTCCCGTGGCTTCGCGCGGGCGAGGGGGAGCTAACTCCCTTCTCCCCGGAGTTGTACAGACCGGGGATGAGGGAGGTGATGCGGTGAAAGGGTTGGGAATGAGGGCGAGCCAAGAGAAGGGTTTCGATGGCGGCGCTCAGAACTTTGAAAGCCCTGCGCTGAGATATTTTTCCCGGTGTTTTTCGGTCGATTAGGTATTGGATATTGGGCAAGCGCGATACTTGTCATTTCAAAGGCTTGACTTTTCGCACCTTAACTGCTATATTCATATTGTGAGGTTTTTCACAAATATCGATGATTAAATTTGGTTCGTTCCTTATCTTCGGCCTTTTCCTCATTTGGAAGCGCTGAGGGTAAGGGCGGGAGGCAAAACAATGCAAGCGGCTGTGGGAAGCAATTTATTGGAGCTTTTGGATGAGAGAAGGATTCGCAGTGCCATAGCAGAAGGGCGCAGTATGTCGCGCTCGCAGTTGGCATCTGCGCTGGAAAAGGCCGTTTCTCTTAAAGGGTTGTCGCTAAGCGAGGCGGCGGGGCTTTTGTGCACCGACGACCCCGATATTCAGAATGAGATATTGGCCGCAGCCGCGCATGTCAAGAAAGCGATATATGGCGATAGGATAGTCCTCTTTGCTCCGCTTTACGTGAGCAACACCTGCCAGAACGACTGCTTGTACTGCGGGTTCCGCCGTTCCAACACCTCAGCAAAGCGAACTCGTCTCACTCCTGAGCAGGTGAAGGAGCAGGTGAGACTGCTGGAGCGGATGGGCCACAAAAGACTGCTCCTCGTTTTTGGGGAAAGCCACGCCGATACCCCTTCGTATATAGTTTCGGCCGTAGAGGCCACCTACTCGGTTCGTGAGGGTTTGGGGCAGATACGCAGGGTGAACGTCAACTGTGCCCCGCTTTCGGTGGAAGGTTTTCGAATGCTGAAAGAAGCGGGCATCGGCACCTATCAAGTTTTCCAGGAAACCTACCATGTTCCGACTTACGAGCGGGTGCATCCATCCGGCCCGAAGGCGGACTACAAATGGAGGGTGGAGGCTCCGGATAGGGCGATGCAGGCCGGGCTGGACGACATCGGGATGGGCGTTCTCTACGGGCTATACGACTACTGCTACGATACAATCGCTTTGCTGGCGCACGCGGATTATCTGGACCGCCGTTACGGTGCCGGTCCGCACACGCTGTCTGTGCCGCGCATAGAGCCGGCCGAGGGCGCCCCAATGTCCACAGAGGTGCCCTATCCCCTGGACGATGAGACTTTCAAGCGCATTGTGGCCGTGCTGAGGTTGGCGGTTCCGTACACCGGCATCATACTAAGCACCCGCGAGAGCCCCAAGCTTCGGGATGAGCTTATTGCGCTTGGGGTTTCGCAGATATCCGCCGGCTCGCGCACATCCCCCGGCGGCTATTCAGCGGACGGCGAGGCTCCCACAGCCCAATTTCAAGTTGGCGACCACCGCTCCCTTGACGAAGTAATCGGGTGTTTGTGCAAATCCGGCTTCACCCCAAGCTTCTGCACGGCCTGCTATCGCTCTGGGCGCACGGGCCCGGATTTCATGTACCTTGCAAAGCCGGGTTTCATACAAAACTTCTGCACCCCAAACGCGATTCTTACCTTTAAAGAATATCTGTTGGACTACGCGTCTCCGCAGGTGAGGGAAGAGGGCGAGCGCCTCATCGCCAAGCGCGTGGAGGAGCTCCCCACGGAGGCTCTTCGCGAACGGGTTCGGTCGATGCTGGCTAGGATGGAAGCCGGAGAAAGGGATTTGTTCCTGTGAGCAAGTCACTTATGACGCAGTTCGGCCGTGCACTTAACAAGGCTTTGGACGGCTCGCCGCTGGATAGAGCGGATATTGTAGCCCTCCTCAGCGCTGAGAGTGAAGAGGAGACGCAGGCGCTGTACAATGCCGCAGAGCAGGTGACTTTGAGCGTGTTCGGCGATGAGGTGCACCTGCGCGCGGTAATCGAGTTTTCGAACAACTGCGTGCGCCACTGCCTTTACTGCGGTTTGCGGGCCGAAAACCAACAGCTTACGCGCTACCGCATGAGCGAATGCGAGATACTTGCGGCTGTTGATCAGGCAGTGGCATTGGGCTACCGCACGGTGGTCCTTCAATCTGGGGAAGATCCTTGGTATTCAACCGAGAAGTTGTGCAGTTTGGCGCGGGAGATAAAGTCCCGCCACGATGTTGCGGTAACTCTGTGCGTTGGCGAGCGCAGCAGGGAAGAATACGCCGAGCTGCGAGAAGCCGGGGCAGACCGATATCTGCTGAAGCACGAAACGGCCGACCAGGAGCTTTACAAAGTGCTTCACCCAGGCACCTCTTTGGAGGAGCGGTTGCGCTGTTTGCGCTGGCTTCGCGAGCTTGGGTACCAGGTTGGCGCTGGAAACATCGTTGGGCTTCCTGGGCAAACTGTGGAGACGCTGGCAGACGACATCCTGCTTATGCGGGATTTGAACGTGGAAATGGCCGGCATAGGTCCCTTCATCCCGCACAGTGGAACGCCGCTGGGCAGCTACCCGCGCGGTTCGCTTGAGATGACGCTGAAAACGCTGGCCGTGGCGCGTTTGGCCATGCCGGACTGCATGCTTCCTGCCACCACGGCGGTGGGCACCATTCATCCGCAGGGGAGGCAGATGGCTCTGCGTGCGGGTGCCAACGTGGTGATGCCGAATTTAACACCCCTGCAGTACCGCGAGCACTATCAGATATACCCCGGCAAGATATGCATCAGCGAGGATGCCGCGCACTGCCGGGGCTGTGTGGAGGCTATGATAGCCTCGGTGGGGCGCCGGGTATCGCGGGGGTATGGTCACAGCCCGCGCTTTTACGCCGAAGCTGGGGCGGGTTGAAGTGATACAGGTTTCGCCCCTGTCTTGGGGATGGGGGCGAGAAATGCGCAGAAGTCTCTCTGCGCGTAAAAATCAAAACTAAGTCGAGGAGGACTTGATGAAAAAAGCAAAGGTGCTTTTGGTCGATGACGACCGTGATTTCGTGGAAACCGGACGCATTGCTTTAGAGGCAAGTGGGAAGTACGAGGTAATAGCCGCGTACAGCACCCAAGAAGGTTTGCAGAAGGTTAAGCAAGAGAATCCTGATGCGGTTGTTGTGGATTTGTTCATGGAAAAGCCGGATTCCGGTATTGAGCTGGTTCGGAATCTGCGCTCTCAGCGAAGCGACGTTCCGATAATGGTGCTCACTTCCAATTCCGGGCCGGTTCGCTATGCGGAACTTTCCGAGGAAGTGCGTGAGCTGGGCGTTTCCCGCTGTGTGAAGAAGCCGGTTCAACCGGGGCAGTTTTCAAATCTGGTTGGGCGGCTGTTGAATCCGGCATTTTACGAGCTGGAGCCGATGGCTTACGAGATGTAAGTTCGGCGCGGCCGGGCATGTTGTGCGTTTTTAGGAGGCGGTAAATCGAGATGACGGCAGTTATAGACACCATACAAGATCGCTGTAAGCGGTGCTACACATGCGTGCGCAACTGCCCGGCCAAAGCCATTCGGGTGGTGGAGGGCCAGGCCAGGGTTGTGGAGTCGCGCTGTATCGCCTGCGGCCGGTGCGTGCGCGTGTGTTCCCAGTCGGCCAAGCGGGTGGAGCGCGCGGTGGAGGATGTGCAGGCCCTCCTCCAATCCGGTCAGACGGTGGTTGCATGCCTGGCGCCGTCGTTTCCGGCGGCATTTCCATGGGCCAGGCCCGGGCAGGTGGTGGCCGCCGTGCGCGCCCTTGGGTTCACCCATGTGATGGAGGTGGCCTTCGGCGCCGAGCTTATTAGCCGCGAGTATGCAAAGCTTTACGCGGAGTCTGGAGATCGCACGATTATCACCACACCATGCCCGGCATTGGTGGCGTATGTGGAGAAGCATATTCCCGAGCTTATTCCCTACCTGGCGCCGATTGTTTCGCCGGGTGTGGCTCTGGGCCGAGCCATAAAAGAGAAGATTTTGCCTGGTGCTAAGGTTGTGTTCATCGGACCGTGCACTGCCAAGAAGGCGGAGATTCGAGATCCAAACGTGGCAGGCGCCATCGACGCGGTGCTGACCTTCACCGAGTTGGAGGAGATGTTCGAAACCGGAGGCATTGTGGTTTCGGATATGGAGGATTCGCAGACCGAAGGCCCCCTCCCCGGAGTGGCAAGCATTTTTCCCGTTTCCGGCGGCTTGCTTAGGTCGGCAGGGCTTCGCGGCGATGTGCTGGAAAGCGAGGTTATAGTTGCGGAGGGGCCGGATCGAATTCTGCCGCTTCTGTCCGAGTTGCAAGTTGGGCGAATTAGGCCCAAGTTCTTGGATCTTTTGCTGTGCAACGGTTGCATAGAGGGCCCAGCAATCAACAGTTGTCAAAGTGTGTTCTCGAGGAGGGAGGCGGTTACGCAGTATGTTAGGCACCGCATGGCGCACCGCTCACAGCAGGATGTGGACGAGGACGTAAAGCGTTTTGCGCCGAGTTCGCTTTCCAGGGGATACACCAACCAAAAGCCGAGTCTGCCGGTGCCCACCGAGGAGGAGATACGGGCGATACTGCGGCGCATCAACAAGACAAAGCCCGAGGATGAACTGAACTGCGGCGCCTGCGGCTACAACACCTGCCGCGAGAAAGCGGTGGCGGTTTACCAGGGTTTGGCCGAGCTGGAGATGTGCCTGCCCTACATAATCGAGCAGTTGGAGCGGTCCAACGCCGCTCTCAGAGAGGCCGAAGAGCAGTTAATCCAATCGGCGAAGCTGGCTTCAATGGGTCAGCTTGCCGCCGGCATAGCGCACGAGATAAACAACCCGCTGGGCACGGTTACCCTGTTTGCCCACCTTCTGCTGAAAAGTTTGCCGGAGGACGATCCAAGGCGTGCCGATCTGCAGATGATTGTTGACGAGGCCGCGCGCTGTAAGGAAATTGTATCCGGTTTGCTGGATTTTTCGCGCAGGGGCAAGCTGAAACTGCGGCCCACAAACCTCAACGCGGTGCTTGATGAAGCGCTGGCCTCTGTGGAGAAGAGACCGGAGTTCGACAACGTTGAGGTCCAGAAAGTATACGCGGCCGATTTGCCTGAGATACAGGCGGATGCCAATCAACTGCGGCAGGTGTTCGTGAATTTAATAGTTAACGCGGCAGAAGCCATGCCGAACGGCGGAACGCTTACGCTGGCAACCCGTGTGTCGGAGGACGGTAACTCCGTGGTGGCTTCGGTAACCGACACTGGCTGCGGCATCCCCAAGGAGAACCTGAGCAAGCTGTTCACCCCCTTCTTCACCACCAAGCAGTTGGGCAAGGGCACGGGTTTGGGGCTTGCTGTGGCATACGGAATTATCAAAATGCACCACGGTCAGATAGATGTCCGGAGTACTGTTGGGAAAGGTACCACATTTGAAGTTACACTGCCGCGAGTACAGCCGGGGAAGAAGCCCGGCATGGCGCGCGATGCTGGGTTCATCGGCGCTTCGGATTTGGAGCAGAACTTTATTTCAGAGTAGTTTTGTGTTGTTCGGAGGCTGAATTTATTTGGGAGATGTTGCGCAATGAAGCGAAGAGTGCTGATTGTGGATGATGATCCGGATTTTGTGGAAGTTGCTCAGACCGCTTTGGAAGCCGGCGGTTTTGAGGTGTCTGTGGCTTGCGACGGCCGCGAGGGTGTTGCAAAAGCCCAATCTGAAAAGCCAGATCTCATAATCCTCGACTTGATGATGGAGAGGCTGGATTCGGGCTTTGCTGTTGCGCGCCAACTGCGCAGCAACCACCACCCACTGCCGTCGAAGATTCTCATGGTGACTGGCGTGACTCAGGAGGTTGGGTTCGACCTAACCCCGGACAATGAGAAAGCGCTGAACGATTTGAAGGTGGACGCCTACCTGAACAAGCCGGTTTCTCCAACCGAACTGCTTGCCAAGGTGCGCGAGTTGGTTGGGTCCGAAGAAGTGGCATCTAATTCTTGAAATAGAAAGGCGTGAAGATGACTGCTGTTGAGAAGCTGGAGGAATTAGCAGCCGAAGTGCGCCGTAAGAATGAGGAGGCAAAGAAGAGTGCCCGCGTTCGGCTGGTTGTGGGCATGGCCACATGTTCCATTGCGGCCGGCGCTGGTGCTGTGATGGAGACCCTTAAACGGCGCGTTTCTGAGAACGGGCACGGAGATATCGCGGTTGAGCAGGTTGGATGCGTTGGCCTTTGCTACCTTGAACCGCTGGTGCAGGTTTACACAGACGGTGCTAAGCCCGTGACGTACGGCAACGTAAATGCGGAAAGGGCCGAGGTCATTTTCGAAAGGCATGCGCTCGGCGGCGAGGTTCAAAAGCAGTGGGTGGTGCCCGACCACATCATCCCCACCGAAGGGAAAACGATTCAGCTTCGCATAGCCCTTAGGCACTGCGGCGTTCTGGACCCCGAGCGTGTGGAGGACTATTTAAGCGTTGGCGGGTACCAGGCGTTGGCCCGTGTTCTCACCTCGATGTCTCCCGAGGAAGTGATTGATGTTGTGAAGCGCTCGGGACTGCGTGGGCGCGGAGGTGCCGGATTCCCAACAGGCCTTAAGTGGGAGTTTACTCGGAAGGCCAGTGGCGACGTGAAGTATGTTATCTGCAACGCTGACGAAGGCGACCCGGGAGCATTTATGGACCGGAGCGCTTTGGAAGGCGACCCCCACAGCGTGCTGGAGGCAATGGCTATCGGGGGTTATGCAATAGGCTCTCATCAAGGTTATATCTATATTCGCGCAGAGTATCCGCTGGCCATCAAGCGTTTGAAGATAGCGATTGAGCAGGCGCGCCAGTACGGACTGCTTGGCAAAAACATTCTGGGATCCGGCTTCGATTTCGATATAGAGCTGAGGCTTGGAGCCGGCGCCTTCGTTTGCGGAGAAGAGACAGCGCTTATTCAGTCGATAGAAGGCAAGCGCGGAATGCCCAGGCCAAGGCCGCCTTTCCCCGCAGTTTCGGGTTTGTGGGGCAAGCCAACGCTGATTAACAACGTTGAAACCTGGGCCAATATTCCCGCCATCATCATGAACGGCGCCGAGTGGTTTGCTTCCATAGGCACAGAGAAGAGCAAGGGCACAAAGGTCTTTGCGCTGGCCGGCAAAGTGAACCACACCGGTTTGGTGGAGGTGCCGATGGGCACAACCCTTCGCCAAATAGTGGAGGAAATCGGCGGCGGCATAAAAGGCGGGAAGGCATTCAAGGCCGCACAGACCGGTGGACCCGCTGGCGGATGCCTCCCAGCGTCTATGCTTGATACACCGGTGGATTACGAGTCGCTTACCAAGGCGGGTTCCATCATGGGTTCCGGCGGCTTAATAGTGATGGACGAAGACACCTGCATGGTGGATATTGCCAAATTCTTCCTGCAGTTTACGCAGGATGAGTCGTGCGGGAAGTGCGTTCCCTGCCGTGAGGGCACAAAACGCATGTTGGAGATACTCACCCGCATAACCCAGGGGCAGGGACAGCCAGGAGATATCGAAAAGCTGGAGCGTTTGGGGCGTACCATAAAGCGTGCGTCGCTCTGCGGCCTTGGTCAGGCGGCGCCGAACCCCGTGCTTTCCACCATTGCCAACTTCCGCGAGGAGTACGAAGCCCACGTTTACGATAAGCGCTGTCCCGCCAAATCCTGCACAGGACTGCTTACCTATTCAATCCTGGCCGAGCGGTGTGTTGGTTGCGGGCTGTGCCGCAGATACTGCCCTGTGCAGGCTATATCTGGATCACCTCGGCAGCCGCACGTTATCGACGTTGAGCGCTGTATAAAGTGCGGAGAGTGCCTGCGTAGGTGCAAGTTCGAAGCGGTGCAGTTGAGTTAACACAATTTGAGCGAAAGGATACAGCGATGAGTGATGTTACATTGACTATAGACGGCCGTTCTGTTACCGTTCCGGCCGGTACAACCATAATGCAAGCGGCGGATAAACTCGGCATTCACATACCGCGTTTGTGCTACCACCCCCAATTGAGCATTGAAGGAGCATGCCGCGTTTGCGTAGTTGAAGTTGAGGGCCAGCGGAATCTGGTGGCATCATGCGCTTTTCCGGTGGCGGATGGGATGGTGGTTCGCACTGCCACACCAGAGATACGGCAGATCCGCAGGGATATTGTGGAGCTTATCCTGGACAACCACCCAATGGACTGCCAAACGTGCGAGCGCGACGGCAACTGCGAGCTTCAGCGGTTGGCATATGCGGTCGGCGTGAGAGAAAGGCTTTACGAGGGCGAGCGGAAAAGCTATAAGCCAGACACATCTTCTCCGTCCCTGATTCGAGACCCGGAGAAGTGCATCCTCTGCCACCGGTGCGTGCGCCTCTGCCGGGAGATTCAGCACGTCGGCGTTTTGGGATACTACGGGCGTGGATTCAACACCGTGATTATGCCTGCATACGACGCGCCTTTCCAGGAAACGCTTTGTACCACCTGCGGGCAGTGTATAAACGTTTGTCCCACCGCGGCTTTCCTGGAGAAACCGCATACCGACCGCGTGCTGGATGCCCTTGCCGACCCGGAAAAGTTCGTTGTGGTGCAGGTGGCGCCGTCCGTCCGCGCGGCCATAGGAGAGGGGTTTGGAATGCCGCTCGGTGTGGCCCAAACCGGAAGGATGGTTGCGGCACTGCGCTTGCTCGGCTTCGACAAGGTGTTTGATACACAGTTCGGGGCTGACCTCACAGTTATGGAGGAAGCGTCCGAGTTGGTTCAACGCATAAAGAGCGGCGGGCCGCTTCCGCTTATCACATCCTGTTCGCCGGCCTGGGTGAAGTTCTGCGAGCATTTCTTCCCGGACTTCCTGGACAACCTTTCCACCTGCAAATCACCCATGAGCATGCACAGCGCCATCGTAAAAACTTATTACGCCCAGAAAATGGGGCTGGATCCGAAGAAGATCTATTCGGTGGCCGTTATGTGCTGTACAGCCAAGAAGTTCGAGGCCGAGCGTCCGGAGCTGAGCACACCGGAGTACCCGTACACCGACGCGGTCATCACCACCCGCGAGCTTATTTGGATGATAAAAAGCGCCGGCATCAACTTCAAAGAGCTGAATGAGGAGGATTTCGACCGTCCTCTGGGCGAATCTTCCGGCGCAGGCACTATATTCGGGGCTACCGGCGGTGTGATGGAAGCGGCTTTGCGCACTGGCATCTGGATGCTTACCGGAAGCAACCCTTCGGACGTGGAGATAACGCCGGTCCGCGGCTTGGACGGTATCAAGACGATGGAGACAGAGATTAAGGGGCTGAAGCTTAGGTGCGCAGTGGCCCATGGGCTGGGCAACGCCTACAGGCTGATGCAGGCCGTGCGCTCCGGCGAGATGAAGCTTGACTTCATTGAGATTATGGGGTGCCCGGGCGGATGTGTCGGCGGCGGGGGCCAGCCCTACGCCGGATACGATGCCGTGCCGCTGGATCCGGAGATTCTCAGGCTGAGGGCGGAAGCGCTCTACAACGAGGATAGGGGGAAGCCCAGGCGCTTTGCCCACGAGAACCCAGACGTTCAACAGCTTTACAAGGAGTTCCTTGGGCATCCGCTGAGTGAGAAATCCCACGAGCTACTGCATACCTTCTATTACCGGCGCGTGCCGCCAGGAATTGGTTGATAGGAGTGGATTTCTATGGGTATTCAAACAAGCGTGGTATCGCATTGCGAACGCTGGCGGGAGTTGGACGAGTTCATAGAGCAGGTTCGCGACCCGGAACATCCTCAAGGGGCACTGATTCCGGTGCTTCACCATGTGCAGGAACTGTTCGGGTACCTCCCGCAGGCCGCCATGAACCATGTGGCGCAGAAGCTCAACATTCCCACTGCAGAGGTGTTCGGCGTCGCAACTTTCTATTCGTACTTTTCGTTGGTGCCGAAGGGTAAGTACAATATCTCTGTTTGCCTGGGTACCGCCTGCTATGTTAAGGGCGCAGACCGCATTATGAAAACTCTGCAGGAAGAGTTGGGCATCGGGCCGAAACAAACAACGCCGGATGGTCTCTTTTCAATTCAGGATGCGAGGTGCGTGGGCGCGTGCAGTTTGGCTCCCGTGATGATGATAAACAACGACGTCTACGGGCAGCTTGAGCCGGCCCAGATACCAGAGATACTGGCCAAATATCGCGCCAAAAGGAACGAATAGCTGTACTTCTACTCTGCGGAGCCGGTTTCCGGTGGATTCCGGGGACCGGTTCCGCAAAGCAAATTTGTTTTGGAGCTGTTATGGAAGAACCAGCCAACATCCTTGTGGTGGATGATGAACTCGGCATAAGGGAGGGGTGCAGGCGCGTCATAACCGCTATGGGGCACCGCGCCGAGGTGGCCGCTACCGGCGAAGAGGCCTTGGAGTTGGCCAAGAAGCATGCGTTCGACCTAATCCTCCTGGATATGAAACTGCCGGGCGTAAGCGGCATGGACATAATCCAAACCTTCCACGAAATCGACCCCGATTTGGTTTGCATAATGATAACCGGCTATGCCACCATCCAAACGGCGGTGGAGGCCACCAAACGCGGCGTGTTTGAGTACCTTCCAAAGCCTTTCACTCCCGATGAGCTCATCGCCATAATCAACAAGGGGCTGGAGCGCCGCCGATGGTTGCTGGAGGCTAGGCGCCTCCGCGAGGAGCGCGAGCGAAGCCTTTTGGCTGTGGCCGAGGAGAAAAGCCGAAGCCGCACCATCATCAACTGCATGATGGACGGAGTTTTGGTGACCAACCGCGAGGGTCAACTGGTTCTGTACAACCCTGCGGCCATGCGCATGCTGGGGATTAAAACAGCTCTTCCGGAGGCGGTACCGGTTCGGGGCGCGCTGGGGCATCCGGAGCTTGAAGAGATCATAGCGGGCAGTCTCTCTCCTGCGGCAAGCGGCACCGCCATGGTGGTGAGAGAGATAGAGGTTGGCGACCTGGTTCTTATGGCCAACGTGGCCGCAATACGCAGTCAGGAAGCATTGACAGGTACACAACCGCCGGTTGAACGCCAGAGCTCTCCAGAGCAGGGGGAAATTCTTGGGTGCGTGGCGGTGCTCAGAGATATAACCCGCCTGAAGGAAGTCGAGCGCATCAAAAGTCAGTTTGTGTCGATGGTTTCGCACGAACTGCGTGCACCTGTGGCGGCCATACAAAGCTACCTGGATTTAATGCTTTCGGGGCTTGCGGGCGACGACCCAGAACAGCGCAGGCACATGCTCACCAGATGCAGTGAGAGGGCTAAGGCGCTTATTGCGCTGGTGGACGATTTGCTTCAGCTTTCGCGTATGGAGGCCGGCCGCGTTGCCAGAAAGCTGGAACCGGTGGCGCTGGAAGATGTTGTTCGCGAGGTGATGGAGCTTTTCCAGAGCCAGGCCTCCGAAAAAGGAATATCCATGCAGTTGCACAGCTCTTGTTCTGTGCCGCCGGTGCTTGCCGATAAAGAGGATATCACGCGGGTGGTTACAAACCTGGTTAGCAACGCCGTTAAATACAACAAGGAGGGCGGCCGCGTTGATCTTACGATTTCCTGCTCCGACGGCTATGTGCGCCTGGATGTGGCCGATACTGGCATCGGCATACCCGAGCAGGAGCTTCCCCGAATATGGGAGGAGTTCCACCGCGTTAAAACCCCCGAAACGCGCGGAATCAGTGGTACAGGGCTTGGTCTGTCGATAGTAAAGAAGATAGTTGATGCTCACCACGGTCACCTGGAGGTAGAAAGCAAGGTAGGTGAAGGGTCGGTGTTTCGCGTGTATCTGCCGGCGGCCTCCGATTTTCGCAGTCGAGAAGCTGCTTCCGCAAGCGGCTCCGGCTGAGCTTGCGGTTTAATCCCCGCTTTTCTCCGCACACTTACCATCGATCACTTGTAACTACCCCCGTCTCTCTCCCGCGGTTTGCGCAGTTGTGCTGGCAGGCGGCTTGGACCACCATCAAAGCAGGACGACATTGGGCCTGCAAAGAATGCTATAACTAAAGCGATGAGGTCTCAAAGCCCTGCCTTAAAAACCAAAACCTCTGCTTTGAAAGAGGTGCTTCTTGCGTCGCCCATATTCGGACCTCTTCCCAACGAGGAGCTCTCGTGGCTTGTGGCTCGCTTCAAGCTGGAGGAGTACGAAGACCAGGAGCCTATCTTCTTTCAGGGCGATCCATCACACAGTGTTTACATGGTGGTTCTGGGCAAGGTTAAAATTGTGAAAAGCTCCGAAACCGGCCAGTCGGTGATGCTGGAGCTTATACTCCCCGGGGAGGTGTTCGGAGCGCTGGCCGTTTTTGATGGGAAGCCGTATCCGGCAACGGCCCAGGCAATGGGAAGAGCCTGCGTGGCACGCTTGAACCGCAACGACGTAAGCGACCTGATTTCCAGGCGTCCAGAAGTGGCCTCGCGCACCATAATGGAGGTGACCGATAGAGTCCGCAAGGCCCACGAGATGCGGATGCGCATGGCCACCCAGCGTGTGGAGAGGCGCATAGTTGAGGCGCTTCTGGAGCTGGCACCCAGAATCGGCCAAAGCGTGGACGAGGGCATAAGGATCGACTTAACGCGCCGGGATATTGCGGAAATCGTCGGTACCACCGTGGAAACGAGCATAAGGGTGTTCAGCCGTTTGAAGTCGCAGGGTCTTGTGGAATCCCACCGCGGATGGATAGTTTTGAAAAGCTTGGAAGCCCTGCGCCGGGTGGCTCCACAGTGGGAGTAATCGGTTCAACATGCAGTCCTCTCGGCAGTGCTTGGGGCTTCATCGTGCATTCGTTTGGAGGAGGTAAATGAGCAGTTCCAACGCGCCATCTTTGCAAACGGCCGACCCCCACAGGCCGCTGAGCCACTTTATGCCGCCGGCCAACTGGATGAACGATCCGAACGGTCCCATCTTTTGGAAAGGCAGGCACCACTTGTTCTATCAGCACAACCCCAAGGAGGCTTGGTTTAGTGGTCCCATGTGTTGGGGCCATGCCGTCAGCGATGATTTGGTGAACTGGACCCATCTTCCGATAGCGCTGGCGCCCACCCCGGGAGGCCCGGACAAGGACGGATGCTGGACCGGCAGTGCTGTGGACAACAACGGCGTGCCCACCATCATGTACACCGGTGTGCACCCGGAGGTGCAGTGCGTTGCCACCGGTGGCGATGACTTGGTGAGGTGGCAGAAACACCCCGCGAACCCCGTAATAGCCCAGCCCCCACCTGGATTGGATGTTACCGGCTTTAGGGATCCATGCGTTTGGCGGGAAGATGATGCTTGGTATGTTGTAATTGGCTCCGGAATCAAAGGAGAAGGCGGAGCGGCACTGCTTTACCGCTCGCCAGACTTGATTTCCTGGGAATATCTTCACCCGCTTTTGGTTGGCCAGAAGGAGAGCACGGGCGAGATGTGGGAGTGCCCCGACTTTTTCCCTCTTGGGGATAAGCACGTTCTGCTTGTTTCTGTGCTGGGCACCACTTTGTATTTCATTGGAACGTACAGAAACCACCGCTTCTATCCAGAAATTCAAGGTAACACCGACTTCGGGGGCAGTTTCTACGCCGCCAAGAGCTATCTGGACGGTTCCGGGAGGCGCATACTCTGGGGATGGATTTGGGAAGGCCGCAACGAGAATGCGGTGAGAGCCGCAGGATGGGCCGGCGTTATGTCTTTTCCGCGCATACTGGGAATTGACGGTTCTGTTCTCACAATGGAGCCGGCTCCAGAGCTTCGGGCGCTTCGCGGTGCCTCTGAGAAGTTTGAGGATTTCGCGGTGGCCCCCGGAGAAATGCTTCTCGACCGAATTTCAGGGGACAGCCTGGAGATATCCGCCGAAATAGACCCCGGAAGCGCCGAAGAGGTGGGATTGAAGGTTTTCTGTGCCCCGGACGGCAGTGAGGAAACCATCATCGCTTTCAACCAAGCGGAAGGCCGAATATGGGTGAACCGGGAGCGCTCCAGCCTCAGTCCGGATGTGCACCGAAGCGTGAACGGCGGACCGTTTAAGCTGAACGAGGGCGAGAACCTGAACCTGCGCGTGTTCCTGGATAAATCCGTTGTGGAGGTTTTCGCAAACCGGCGCGCGTGCCTCACCACCAGAGTTTATCCCTCCAGGCGAGACAGCGTTCACGTGAAGCTGACGGCAAGTGGTGGTACAGCACGCGTGAGTCGGTTGGAGGCATGGAAGCTTCTGCCGGCGCGGATTGAATAGTCCGCGGCAAGAGGTTTTGGGCGCTCTTTTGGTTTGCCAAGGCTTCTTGTTGGCTAGCGGCGGGGTTGAGAGTGGCGCAGCCACCAGAAGGAGTTGGCGTCCAGCGGCGATGTGGGTTGCAGTGGCGACGGGGCGCGGCCGGCAACGGCTGTGGATTTCTTCCATCGGGTAACCACCACCTGCCCGGCGGCGTTTGCAAAGCGGACTTTTCCGCGGATTACGAACAAAGATGTGGCGTTGCCGCGGGCTTCCAGCCAAAACTCGGTTCCGAGCACAGTGGCGGTGGCCTGCGGTCCGCGTACGTAGAACCCTAGCTGTTGCGGGCGAATCCGGGCGTAGATAAGGCCTCTGTTCAAAACCACACCGGAAGGTTTGCTTTCCGGCAGGGCTGTTGCGTCTGTCTGCGCGCCGATTACAACCTCTGAGCCGTCCGGCCAGCGGATGGTTGCCATCTCTCCAATGGCTGTTTTCACTCGGGTTCCGTCGGATACCCGCACGCCAGAGCGGAGGTGGTTCCACCCAGTGTGGCTTGCGGTTGAGCAAAGCGGCTTCCCTTGAACCGCAACCACCCTGGCGGATTTCGGCGAAAACGCGAAAACGGATATTACGATAAGAGCAAGGACCGCGGCTGCTAAGAGGGCGGGTTTGGCGAACGGAAGGCGGAAGAATCCAAAGCGTGCCTGCGCTTTTTCGGTCTGTCGGCGCTGAACCTCCGAAATTACGCGCTGGGTGAGGAGAGGGGAAACCGCAATCGGTTTTGCGAGAACCGCGCGGAGCACCAAGTCTTGGGATTTCAGCTCTGCCAGCGCCGTTTGGCACTCACTGCATTGGTCCAGATGCGCTTCCACACCGGCCGCTTGGGCGACGGTGAGCTCTCCGTCTATGTAAGCCGATAAAAGAGTGCGCACGGTTCTGCAGTTCATGGCGAACACTCCCGAGCGATGTTCTTCAACCGCTCTCGCAGGCGCTGTCTGGCTCTGGAGAGGCGCATCTGGACGTTTGCTTCGGAGGTGCCGAGTATCTGGGCGATCTCCGAATAAGGTAGGTCCTCGAAATAGCGCAAAACCAGAACGGCTCTGTAGTTTTCCGGAAGCTCCTGTATGGCATCAAGCACCTGAGAGTGGGTTTCATCGCGCAAAATGAGCTCCTCCGGGGATTCTTTCTCTTCCTCGCTGTTGAAAAGCTCCATGTGCGGTGGCAGTTCAACTTGCTGGGGACGCGCTTTACGCCGACGCAGGTTATCCATGCAAAGATTAGTGGCAATTCTGTATATCCACGGGGCGAAAGGCCTGGTTGGGTCGTATTTATTCATCGAAAAGTAAGCGCGCACGAAAGTCTCCTGAGCCACATCCTCGGCGTCTTCGTAACTGCCAACCAGGTGAAAGGCCAGACGAAGTACCCTTTCGCGGTACATGTCCACCAAGGCTGAAAACGCCTGAACATTACCGCGCTTCACCTGGTTTAACAGCGCTTGTTCGTCAACTCTCACCCCGTTCCCCCTGGGTTGAAAGGACATAATCACCGAAATTCTTTCAAATTTGCGCCTTGCAAATTGTTAGGCGAAGGAACGGGGCGCACGGTTCCACACCGAAATAAGGCTTTAATGTGTTCCATTTATTACTACGCACGCCTCGTCAACTGCTAACACACTGCGCTTTGCAGGTGTGTAAGGGTCAGAATTGTTTTATCTTAAACGGCGCCACTTTTACAACCACAAGGGGGCTGAATAGCGTTTGCACCCTTTTGAGCTTTTCCAGGGCATATTCCATATCCCGACGTCTGTTCCGCATTTATACGTATTGCCTCATTTAAGTATCTAAACGAAGCGCATTCGTTGCCTCACATAAAATTCTAAACGTGAGTGCTCCGTGCCTTAACCGCCCTGTCCACTCCAGAGCACTCTCGCTGCCGCATCTTCTGTGCCACCGCTTTGTCCAACTCTTCCTGTAGCTGTATAATCCTCTCATGCACTTCCATCGGGTTTACTTTGGCTCTTTGTTCCCTGAGCATCCACTTTCGCTCTTCGCTCATCTTTTCGCTCTCCAATACCCTCTCACACGGTGTCTTCGGTTTGTCGTATCTTTTCCTCACTTTGCTCCCTTCTCGAATCTTGCTCACCAGCTTCATCGCAGGCTGCACAAAGTTCACCTGCAGCCTTACCTGCTCGTACAAAGCTTTCAGCACTTCCAACTCCCTCTGCGTGTCATGCCTATTGTACCCTACATACCTTCGCACTACCGCGTAGTTCTTCTGCTCTACATAGCAGTTGTCGTTCTTTCTCCTTTCTCTAGACCTTGTCAGACTGACACCTGTCAAATCGCAGTACCTGGCTAGATGCGCGTTTATGAACTCCGACCCGTTGTCGCTGTTCATACCCAAAAGCTCAAATGGCAGCCTTTCCCTTATCTTCTCTATCGCTTCAAAAACCCACTTCTGTGCTTTGTTTCGCACAGGCTCAGCTTCTGTCCATCCTGTGTGTACGTCCACCATTACTAGCGTGTACATATACTCCCCTCTTGCATCACCCCCTTCGTGACCTACTAGGTCCACCTGCACAAACCCAGGCTCTTTCTCATTCCATTCGTTGAAACTTTTTACCGGTATCCGCTTCTTGAGAAGGCTCCCTGGCCTAGTGTATGTCTTCCTCCTCAAACCATTCCTCTTCCCCTCCCCCCTCAGCAGCCTGTCTATAGTCGATGCGCTGACCTTTTTAAGCTTCTCCTTCGTCACATCATCTAAATCCAAAGCACCACTACTCTCCAATCTTTCAACAAGCTCTTCGAGTGCAGATACCAACCTCTTGCTGCATATGCACCCTGAGATCACCCATATCCGCTTCAGAGCTTCCTTCCCCTTCTCGTCGTATATCCTGGCTCGGCTTCGCCTCACCTTCTTGGTTGCATCCGCCTGCAACACAAGCTTTGGGTGAATCCTAAACTTCTTACCATGTTTGCTGAGAAGATAGGACGCATAGCTCCTGTTGTAGCCTGTTATGGCCACAAACTCGTCCAGTATCCTCCCCTTCTCCTTCTTGCTCGCCTTCTGGTACCTTTTCGCAACCTCTTTTGTGACCACTCTTCTCACCTTCAGTTCTAGAGCCATCCTTTGTCTCCTGAGGTCTTTATCTCAGAAGAGATATTCGCTGTCGAAAGAGTGACCCAAGCCGGTGGCGACTGACGAGCGGAGCTCCTATATGTAGCGTAGCGAGGAAGGAGCCACAGCTCGATTTCGTTTAGATTTTTTAATGACGCAACGTTCCCTTTTCGTTTAGATTTTTGGTGAGGCAATGCGGCAATTTGACTGAGTTGCAGTTCGATGCTATCATTTACCGTGGTCCTGCGGTTCTCTCACGCGGGGCTGAGGTCAGGTGGACGACGAAAACCTACGAATACTCTTAGTAGCACGGCCTGCCGGCGGCGGTATGCTCCGGCATTTGGCCAATCTCCTCTCCGGATTGGACGGCAGGGCTTTTACCTGCTACGTAGCCGCGCCGTGTGAGGTATTGCAGGGTTTGGGTCTTTCTGCGCGTGATAGCCGGCGGGTGCGCATCCGCGATCGAACCGGTGCCGCGGACCCACCGGCGGCGCTGACCCTCTCCTCCATCGTGAGATCCTACCGCCCCCACGTGGTCCACGCACACGGCTACAGAGCGGCTTGGGTATGCTTCTTAGCCGGGATATTGACCCCCCTGCCCCCGTTAGTGGTTACCGTCCACAACCTGTTCCCAACCGATATCGAGCGGTTGGCCTCCATCGGTGCGCGAATGGCCCTTGGAAGAGCGCATACGGTCATCGCGATCACGCGCGCAGTTGCCGAAAGTTTGTCCAACGCTGGGGTTAAGATGCAAAGACTTCGCATCATCCCCAATGGGATACAAATTCCTGTTCCCAAGCATAACCGGGAAGAGGTGAGGAGCACACTGGGCATCGCACCGCAGGCTCCAGTGGCAATAGTGGTTGCCAGACTGATGGAAGATAAAGGGGTGGCGGGGGCCATAAAAGCGCACACTGTTCTGCGCCAGCGCGCGCCCAACTCCGTTTTGCTGATTGCTGGAGACGGCCCGGACCGCGATGCACTGGAGCTTTTGGCCGAAGAGCTTGGGATTAAAGACTCCGTGCTCTTCTTGGGTTACCGCGATGACGTGCCCGACCTGCTGGCCGCTTCCGACGTATGCATTATCCCCTCGGTTTTTGAGGGGCAGTCGCTGGTGGCATTAGAGGCGATGGCGCTTGGCATCCCCGTGGTTGCCACGTCTGTGGGGGGTCTAGCTGAGGTTGTTCTGCACGATAAAACGGGCTTGCTGGTTGATCCAACTGACCATACAGCCCTGGCCGACGCCGCTTTCTCCCTAATCCAGAACAAAGAGCGCGCCGCTCAACTGGCAGAAGCCGGAAGAAACCACGTCCTGAGCTTTTACACCCGCGACATTATGGTCTCCAAGGTTGCCGAAGTTTACCGATCTGCCGCGCTATGAGAAGCAAAGCCGCACCGGCGTTTTTCACCGCTCCGCTTAGGGCCGGCCTTATTCTGGCGGTGCTTTTCGCGGTTGTTCCCGCGCGCTTATCCGCCTCCACGAGTGAAATCCGCCCTCTTCCTTCAAAATGCGTTGTTCTCCTCACACCAGCGCTGAGCATTTACGATATCGATCCGCACACAATGCCAAACGCAGAGAAGCTCCTTCAGCGCGGCGCCTTGGGGCTTATGAACACCCGCGTTGCCACCGGTCGGCGCAGGGGAATCCCAATGCCGGAAACGGATGAAACCACCGCCGATCCTGTGCGCGGAGGCGCTTACCTAACTTTGGGAGCGGGAACGCGGTGCTACGGCGGACCGCTCGCTCCGGAAGCCATGGCTAGGGACGAGCGGGATTGGGAAGGGCTCGCTGCAGATGTGTACAAGCGCAGAAATGTTGCGAAACCACCACCCGGCGAAATGCTCCATCCGAACATCAGGGTCCTGCAGGCTCTCAACACGGGGCTTGGCTACCGCGCCAAACCCGGATGCCTTGCCGAACTGCTGGCGTCTGTTGGAGTGTGCACAGCCGTAGTAGGTTCGGCGGATAGGCCGGGGGAGATAATGCGCGACGGCGCTTTGGCCGCCATGCTTCCATCTGGAAGTGTGCCTTTGGGAATTGTGCGCGGCGTCTGCGTGCCGGATTCGGCGGAACCGTTCGGCCTGAGAGATTCGGTTGAGGCTTTGGTGGAGGCCACTGCCAGCGTGCTCGAGCGGTGCAGTAAGTCTAAGGGGTGCGTGGTGTTTGTGGACTGGGGGGATTCGGCGCGGTTGAACGATTACCAATCGCGTATGACCCCTATCGCCGCCGAAAAAGCCAAAGCGCGCATGCTGAAGCGGCTGGACATCCTGCTTGGCAGGTTGTCCGGCATAGCTCAGCCGCCGATTTCCAATCGAAACCACGGTGCTTTGAAGCTGGATTTCGACAGGGATTTCTTCGTGTGGCTTTCTCCGCATGCTTCACGCAGAGGGAGAGCCGTGCAGGATACTCTGGCCCCGATAGTAATCGTTGGCCCCGGCTATACGGGCGGCAGATTGCTGACTTCGGCAAGCACAAGACGGCCCGGAATCGTGGCAAACACGGATTTTGCCCCAACGATCGCTGGGTGGTTCGGCGCCGGCCGCGACCAAACGATGGTTGGGCGCCCCATCGAGCTGTCAAAAAACTCACTGTCTGGCGGCTCACTCGATGAGCTGAAGGCTTTCTACACCAATTTGTCTGCCAGAGACTACCTGCGGCGCATCTCCATAAGCTATTTACTGCGCCTTATGCAGGTACTGATGTTTGCATTCGCAGTGCTTTGGATTTCCGGACTGTCAAATGCTGTATCCAGGGGTTTTGGCGGCTCTGCGGCAACCGCCGTTCTTTTCGTACCGCTGGCGATACCCGCCGCCACGCTGATGCTAGCATCTGCCCCCGTTCTCAGCGCTAAGACACCGCTGTCTCAATTGGCAGCCACAGCAACCTCCTCCGCGGCCCACGGTTCCGCTCTCTGCGCACTGATGCTTGGGCTTTCCCTGCTGGCGGTGTACATCAGCAAAAGAATGCTCGGCATTTCGGGTCCGCTGGCGCTTTCTGCACTAACCGTATTGCTTGTGGTCTTCGACGGCGTTAGGGGTTTTCCAAACCTGCCTTTCTGCGTTTTTGGATACTCCATACTGGACGGCTCACGGTACTACGGCATCGGGAACGAAATGATGGGTGCCTTTGTAACAAGCACCTTGGTGGCCGGCGCGGGGGGTTTTTACTGGCTGAAAGCAGAATCTTCGCCGCGCGGAAAAGCATGGGCAAGGCGCTTGGCCGTCTTGCTGTATGCTTTGGCAACGGCTGTTCTGATAGTGCCGGCTTGGGGCGCCAAATTCGGAGGGGCGCTGACCGCCGGCATTGGTTTTACCATTGCAGCCGCGTGGGCGTACGGTTATCCGATAAGAGGCCGCACGGTTGCGGTGTGTCTGCTGGCCGCGGTCCTTGCGGTGGCGCTCATGGTTGCGCTGGATGTGGCGCGCGGAGGGCAGGGTTCTCACGTTGGCATGCTGTACCGCGCCGTTCTGGAAGGCGGGCCTTCCGAAATTCTCTTGGTAGCACAGCGGAAGTTCGGAATGAACATACGGCTTTTGATTTACAGCCCGTGGAGCCGCCTGTTGGGACTGTGCGTGCTGGCAATTATATCGTTTTGTTTTGACGGTTGGCGGCGGCGCCGGCATCCGATGTGGCCGAATGGACCGCTGGGGCAGGCGCTTAAGGCTTCTTTGGTGGCGGCGGCAGTTGCGTTCGTGGTTGACGACGCCGGCGTGCTGGCCGCGGCCACCGCACTGGTTCTGATTCCTCCAATCCTTTGGGCTTCGGCACTGCCGGATGCTTCACGAGAAGCGGTTCGGCCCGGCCGTTGAAGCAAAGCGGCTCAAGGTCGTGACGTTGAATAGAACACGGCGCGGAATTTGCGCTCAGACCGCCGTTTGGCTCTCAGACTGCTCTTCCTCCCACTCCTCGATGATTCGGCGCTTCCGCAGAAGGACTCCGCGGTAAGCCATATACAAACCGAAAAGCATCAATACGCCAACGCCGATTGTGCCGGCCAAACCCAGCCAATCCAAACCCCGCTTTGCCGCCAGCGATTGCCTCCAAGCAAGCTCAAGCTCCTCGATGGACTTGCCGTAGACCTTTCGGAACGCCTCCTCTGGTGAAGACCCTTCGGCAATTGCATCAAGCGTGCGCAAAAGCTTGCTGGGCTGTTCGGATAGATATTCCACAAAAGACCGCGATTGGGCATAAGCGAGATCCGACAACGAACCGCTGGGAAAGCTGCTTTGGAGAGACTTCATGCTCAGCAGGGAACCCGTGGATGCGGCCTGCTGAAGGATTAGCGCACTTGGCAGTTCGGCGGTTCCGGAAAGCATCACAGCCAGGCCCTCGTTAAGCCAAACCGGAACGCTTAATATTCGGCTCCCCATGCGTTTGTACAGCAGTATGTGAGTCAGCTCATGCGCAATCACTGGGGATATTTCGGCGAAGTACCGACTGCCGTCGATGCGCATCAGTTCGCCGGCGGAATACGCCACGCCAACAACCAGTTCGCGCCCGGGTATGCCCGTATCAGCAATGAACTCTTTGCGGTTGTGGTAAACGTAAACGGGGATGCGCCCTTTCGGATACCCCCAAAGCCTCGGGGCTATCTTCGCCAAAGCGCTTTCTGCATCCGCCGCGGCGCGCTCGGCCAAAGCCTGCTGGCCCGGACGGTAATAAACCGCAAAGTGCAGTGTCTCCATACCGCGCCACAAATCCACCGCGCCGGATGGAGCGGCTGCCGCGGCGCAGATAATCGCCAAAAGCAGAACAAACATCTTTCGGTACGCATATTTTAGCACCGTGGCAGCGGATGCGTCCAGGAAAATAAGCAGGCTGCCTCGCACTTGCACCGCCGTAAGGCCATTTTGCGCAAAAAGCCGCCAATATGCTAACCTAGGTTGTAAACCTCCAAAGCTCGAAGGGGACGAAAGATGGTCTGCTGGTCAACCGTGCTTCTGCTTATCGCGGCTCTTAATGGGTCAGTGCAAAGGGGTGTTTTTATGGAAAAGCTCGACCGCGGCTTGGTGGTCCTACCGAAAAACAGCGCTCCGAGATACTCCGTTTACGTGGGCTGGAGGCTTTTGGCATCCGACCCACCGGACGTTCGCTTCAACGTTTACCGGGCCGAAAAGCCGCGCGGCCCGTACCGCCGCTTAAATCAGGCTCCCATAGCCGACTCAACGAATTTCCTGGACACCACTGCCGAGCCAGGGCGCCGATACTCTTACAAGATTTCGGCGGTCATCCAAAACAAAGAGCGCGGCTTTACAAAGCCCGTCACCATCGACCCAAGCAGATGCGGCGACTCCTTTATCCGCATCCCGCTGAAAGAAAAAGTGGTTTGCCAGAAGGTCGCCGTGGCTGACCTGGACGGAGACGGCGCCTACGACTACGTGGTGAAGTATCCGAACTTCAATACCGACCCATACCAAGCGCCGGGATACTGGAAGCGCAGCGAAGATACCTACAAAATAGAAGCCTATAGAAGCGATGGAACCTTCCTTTGGCGCTACGATATGGGCTGGGCCATAGAGGAGGGCATCTGGTATTCACCTATCGTGGTGTTCGACCTCGATGGAGACGGCCGCGCTGAGGTTTACACCAAAGCTGGTGAGGGCGACCCTCGGGATCCAGACGGCCGGGTTACATCCGGTCCCGAATACCTAATCGAGCTGGACGGCCTCACTGGAAAGGTGCTCCACCGCATGGATTGGCCCTCCAGAGATGGCTTCAAAGAGTACAACTATTACTGCCGCAACCTCTTGGGAATAGCTTATCTGGATGGCAAGCGCCCCTACCTCATCGTTGTGCGGGGGACCTACGGTCTCATTAAGGTTGTGGCTTACGGAGCGGGACTGCAACCGCTGTGGCGCTGGGAATCCACCGGCCCGGATGAAAAATACGGAGGTCAGGGCATGCACGGCCTCCACGCCGCAGACATCGACGGCGACGGCTGCGACGAAGTCATCCTTGGCGGCTCCGTGCTGGACCACGACGGGAAGCCGCTGTGGCAGCTCGGGCACGGCCATCCGGATGTGTGCTACGTGGCCGATGTGGACCCCTCCAATCCCGGCCTTGAAATCTTCTACGGCTTCGAGCCGCGCCACCCCAAAGGCGGCGCCATATGCCTTGTGGATGCCCGCTCCGGCAAGGTCTTGTGGTCGTGTCCGGATCCAACCAAACACGTCCACGGGCAGGGATTGGTGGCAAAACTGGATGCCTCCCGTCCCGGGCTCCAGTGCTACGCCGCCGAGCAGGACGGCTCAAAAAGCTGGCTGTTCGATGCCAAGGGAAACCTCATATCCGGACAAGATCTCGGGGGATGCTCCCCAAGAGCCGCCTATTGGAACGAAGATGCCCTGCGTGAGCTTGTAATCGGAAGGCATATCTCCACCTACGGAGGCCCATCCATCCAAGAGCTGGAGGGCAACATTATCGGCATTGCCGACTGCCTTGGAGACTGGCGCGAGGAGATTATCACCAGCGTGGAGGGGGAGCTTCGCATCTACACAACCACCATCCCGGCACGAACGCGCCGCGTTTGCTTAATGCAGGACCGCCTTTACCGCAACGATGTAGCCGTCCAGTCAATGGGATACTTCTATATACCGCAACTTTCGCACTAACAACAAAGGGAGGGCGAAATGGAATCAATCCTAAAAAGGGTGAAATCCGGAGAGATACTGGTCTCCGACGGTGCAATGGGAACCATGCTTCAAGCCCACGGCCTGAAGCCAGGCCAGTGCCCCGAAGAATGGTGCGTTTCGCATCCGGATATAGTTCTGAGCATCTCCAAAGCCTATGTGAAAGCAGGGGCGCAGATCATCCAAACCAACTCTTTCGGCGGCACGCGGCTTAAATTGAAAGGCTATGGGTTTGAAAACCGCGTGCGCGAATTCGCTCTTGCCGCGGCGCGCATCGCCAGAGAGGCGATTGGAGACAAAGGCTACATCGCCGCATCCGTCGGTCCCACGGGCTACGGCCACCTGCTGGAACCCTACGGAGATGCAGATCCGCAAGAGCTGAAGGATGCCTTCCGCGAGCAGATAACAGCCCTTGCCGAAGGCGGCGTTGATGCTATTTGCATCGAAACGATGATGAGCTTGGATGAAGCGGCTCTCGCCATCCAGGCGGCAAAAGAGGAAACCAACCTTACGGTCATCGCAACAATGACTTTTGAAAAAGGCGCCCGCGGCTACCGCACCATGATGGGAATTAGCCCCACCCAAGCCGCACAACAGCTCCCGGAAATGGGCGCTGATATCATTGGCGCCAACTGCGGAAACGGCATCGCTGAAATGGTCGACATAGTGGCAGAAATGCGGTCGGTTGTGCAGGATGTGCCCATACTCGTTCACGCCAACGCCGGACTGCCCACGCTTGAAGGAGACGTTACGGTTTTCAAAGAAACCCCAGAGATGATGGCCGCAAAGGTTCCGGACCTTGTGAAAGCTGGCGCCAACATAATCGGCGGGTGCTGCGGTACCACGCCCGAGCATATACGCGCAATCGCGCAGGCTGTAAGGGCGCTGACAGCTTAACCCGTTCCGAGGAAAAAAACACCTGGTGCTCTCCCCCGCGTGCTTTCGGCTAGCCACCGACACGCGGGGTTTTTTCCGCAACCGCGCGGAGGCCAAACCGGCCCAGAGCTTCGCCCGCAAAGCTGGCAGGCTTGGTAAAAGCCGACCCAAACAGCCGCGGGCGGTAAGCATGACGCCCAACATCCGCCGCGTTAACGCCTATGTAGCCCGCCAGCACAGCAATGAACCCGGCGATAAGGAGAAGCATTGTGCGCCTTCCGCGCCAGCCGCACACATCGCGGGTGTAAAGATAGGCCACATAAACCGACCACGCCGCCATAGACGTAACCACCTTGGGGTCAACCAGCCAAAATCCCTTCCACTCCCTGGCGGCAAAGATGAAGCCGGTGATAAGCCCCATGGTCAAAAGCGCAAAGCCCACCGCCGCCAAACGGTTCGCCAGAACGTCTGCATCCTCCAGCGACAGCAGTTTCCAGCCCAACGCAAACTTCTTGCTCTTCAACCGGCGCTCTTGGAGAAGATATATCACCGCCGTGCAAAAAGCCATGCCCAAACTTGCATAGCCGAGAAGAGACATGGCTATGTGGATTTTCAGAGAATGGTTTTTGGCAACCAGCGGATCGTGGCCGTTGGGTGGCAGTGTTGACGCAGCGAATATAATCAAAAACGCCATCGACATGGCCAAAGCGCCAAGCGATGACAGTCCGTAGCTTCGATCCACCACCAGAAATATAAGCACCAAAGCCCAAGCCAAAAACGACGCAGATTCAAACAGCGTGGTGAAAGGGGCGTGCCCCTCCACCAAACCGTGTAAAATTAACGCCGCCGTGTGCGACGCAAACCCAAAAGCGGCCGCAAAGAATACACTGCGCGATCGGTCCTTACCGCGCGCTATCAGATTTGCCGCGTAGCCAATTGCAGACAAAAAGTACAAAACGTAAGCTATTCCGAAAAAGCAGTGCGACGCGGCACTCACGCTTGCACTCCCCCTTGATTCACACCGTCATTAACCTGCCCATCGGAGTCACCATCATCGGAAGGCCCGCCGCCCAAACTCTTTTTTGGCCTTCGGTGCTCCGGACCTTCATCAACCCCGTCTAGTCCGAAAAGATGACGCACCGCTCGTAGATAAGAAGCGCCATCCGGGGTTTCAGCGTGATCCTTCAACTGCCGTATAGGCTCTTTCAGAATACGCTTTACTATGCCCTTGGTAAGCAAATCAAGCAGTTCGCGGTCCCGCTCCGATAGATGGCTGAAACGGCGTTCTGTTTTTGCCAGCTCTGCCTGCCGAATATCCTCAAACCTGCGCTGTAAATCCGCCAAAACCGGGGCTACGGAAAGCGTCCGCCTCCATCTCATGAACTCCTCGGCTTCCTGCTCCACAATTGTTTGGGCTTTGTAAACCTCTCTTTCCCGGACGTTGAGGTTGCGCGCCACCATCGACTGTAAGTCGTCAATATCGTACAAAAACACGTTCTCCAGCCGTCCCACCTCGGGCTCCACATCCCTCGGAACAGCGATGTCGATTATGAAGATGGGGCGCTGGTGCCTTCTGTGCATAACCCTCTGCACTTGGTCAACCCGAATAACCGCGTGGGTGGCTGCTGTGGAGCTTATCACAATGTCGGACTTAACCATGGCGTCTTCCAGCTTGTCGAAGTTTACTGCGTCGGCCCCGAGCTTTTCCGCAAGCTCCTTTGCCCGGTCGTAGGTTCGGTTCGCCACGATAACCGAGGATACCCCTTCATCAACCAGAAGCTTAAGAGTCAGCTCTCCGGTTTCGCCGGCACCCACAATCAGCGCAGAACGCCCCTCCAAATTCCCGAAGATGTCTCTGGCAAGCTCAACCGCCGCACTGCTTACAGAAACAGCCCCCCTGGTGATTTGGGTTTCAGCACGAACACGCTTTCCCGCCTGCAAAGCATACCGAAACAGGCAGGAAAGCACGGTGCCAAGCGTTCCAAACTCCTCTGCCACCTGCATGGCACTGCGAACCTGTCCGAGCACCTGCCCCTCGCCAACAATCATGGAGTCCAAACCCGCCGCCACACGCATGAGGTGCAGGACGGCGCTCTCCTCCATCATCGAGTAGATGTATTCGTCCAGCTCACCGCCGGCGCCGAAAGCCTCCGAAAGAAAACCCCTCAACTGCGCGTCTGAAGGCTCGGACATGCTCGCGTACAGCTCCGTGCGGTTGCAGGTTGAAAGTATGGCAGCCTCCAGAACACCCGGGCGCTGTTTCAACCGCAGAAGCCCATCTCCAACCCGAGACGGCGTTGGAAACGCCAGCCTCTCCCTAACCTCAACAGGAGCCGTTTTGTGGTTTACTCCAACGAGGACGATATGCACGAGCGCGCCTCCTCTTCCGCCTCGCTAATGCGTCCCTCTCGCAGAAGCTCCATCGCCCGCGAGGCCAGCACCTTCTCCCATATCTTCACTCGTTCTGCTTCGGTAGCGCCCACACTGCGGACGTACGGCCTCAACCGCCCCAAAAGGGCAGCCATCTCGCCGTACTCAGGGCCGATTACCTGTTCCAGCGTTTGGCGTATCTTCTTTGCGAAAAGCGGACTGCTTCCGCCGGTGCTTACTGCTATAACAAGCTCGCCCCTGCGCATCACCGACGGCACTATGAAACTGCAAAGCTCAGGATCATCCACCACATTCACAAAAACGCCACGAGCATGCGCATCTGCCGAAACGCGCCGGTTGACATCCTGCGAATCTGTGGCGCTGATAACCAGAGATGCTCCCTCCAGGTCTTCTTCTGCGTACTCCCGGTTTATCCACCGGATGCAACCCTCAAGCGCCATCTGCCGAAGCTCCGGAACAGCCTCCGGGGCAACCACAAAAACGTCGGCTCCGCACTCGAGCAGGCTTTTCACCTTGCGCAGAGCAACCTGCCCGCCTCCAACCACCAGCACGCGCTTCCCCTTCAGATCCAAAAACACCGGATAGTAGTTTTCCATAGGCCTGCTCTAAACGGCGCCGCGGCGGACAGAAACCGACCGCACACGCCCTCCTTCCGACGACGGCTTTGCAAGCGCGGCGGCGGTTAGCTCCAAACTGCGCAGCTCCTTCCCCCGCCTGTAAACAGAAAGCAGTCCACCCACAAGTATCAAAACCGTGCCAAGCCACACGAAGTTGATAAGCGGCTTTGTTGACAGATCCACGCCGGCCACCTCAACCGCTTCCCCGCCAACCCCTTTTCCGGAGACCGCAAGCATCACGGCAGCATCGGTGGCGGATATGCCCAGTATGCTGAATTGAAGCGCCCCATCCTTTGTGGAAGCCGGCGTTACAGTCCGTCGGCTGTCTTTATCAACGCTCAGCATGGGAGTGAGCACCTCGCTGTGTCCTCCGCGGCTCACCAGCAAACGCACACCCACCTGTATGAGGTCGCCGGTCATACTGCCGGCCACAAAACGCTCAAACCGAACGCGGTATCCGGCCACCTCTTGGGTTTCCCCGCGTCCCAAAACCAACCTGCGGCCACCGCCGGAAGACTGTGGCGGACCCGTGGCCGATACGTAAAGATCGTGCAGGATGTATTTGCGCACGTAAGGCTCCGTCATATACTCGCCTCGGGAGTTGGGGTAAACCAAAGGCGTTGCCTCAAAAGAGCGCCCGTTTCTCTCCGCAAAAACTATCTTCATCCTCGGTTTGCCGCTCGGCGGGTTTTCCATGCCCATATAGGTAACGCTGTATTCCCCAAACCTCTTGGCCTTGCCGAGCGGGAGGACCAACCTGGTGGTGGAGCCGTACATAGTGCTTATCACCGCGCCAATCAAAAGTATGCCCACCCCAACATGCGTGATGTAACTGCCGAGGCGGTGTGCCTTTCGCGGAGCGCGCAGTACCACCGCCGCATTGGCCGTTAAAGCCAAAGCCGCAAAAGCCACCAGAGCCAGCAGTGCCGGATGCCTTACCCCCCACAGCGCGGCAACAATCCCAACTGCCGCCGCCACAGCCAGCGGAACCCGCAGCCGTCTGAAGACCTGCTTGGAGCCAAGCGGCTTCCACGCCAAAATAGGAACCGCGGCAATCAGCAGAACCATCAATACCGCCAGCGGCGTGCTCACCCGCGCGTAGTATGCGGTGCCAACGTTGCTGGCCGACTCCGGAAGCACCGCAAGCCATGGAACCCACCGGCGAACCGCCGCAAGCCCTCCGGTGATAAGCGGAGCGGACGTACCCGCCAGCACCAGCACCGCAAGCAGTATCAGCGCAAGCACCCCCCAATACATTGCGGATTCCAAAGTCACCCCTGCCCGGCGGGATTCTGCGCTCTCTCTGCCAACCGCCTGCTGAGAGTGACCACCAGAGTTGGCAAGCGGTCTGCGCGACGTTGGGATGTGCTTAAGCCTGATCAGAAAACCAACGGTTGAAATCACCGTGAAAAACGCCAACCAGGCAATCAAATGGGTGTTAATACCCATATCCGTGAACGAATGCACCGAAAAGTTGCTCAGCACACCGCTTCTGGTGAGGAACGTGCTGTAAAACACCAAAACGAACGTAATAATGCACAAAGCCAGCGCCGTTTTCTGCCACGTGCCTTTTGTTCGCACAACAAACAGCGCATGCAAAGCCGCAGTGATTGTAAGCCACGGCACCAGAGAGGAGTTCTCAACCGGGTCCCATCCCCAGAAGCCGCCCCAACCAAGCACGGTGTAGGCCCAGTATCCGCCCAGGCTTATCCCTGCACCCAATGCCGCGAAAGAAAGGGCCGCCCACGGAGAAACGCGCCTGGCCCACACACTGTAGTCGTTGCGCCACAAAGCCGCCATTGCGTACGCAAACGGAACCGTGACAGCCGCAAAGCCCAAGAACAAAACGGGCGGATGCACTGCCATCCACGGATCCTGAAGCAACGGGTTCAACCCCTGCCCATCCAGCGGCGGCTCACCGGGCACCAGCGCAAACGGACTGCGCACAAGCATCAGGCTGATGAGGGCGATATTCGTAAGCGCGGTGAAAAACATAACTGGCGGCTCAAAATCGCCTGCCGTTTTGAACACCCAGATTCCGATGATGGCTACCAAGACGGCCCAAAGCAGGAAAGTGCCTTCCTGCCCGGCCCAGAAGCTGGAGATGAGATAAACCAGCGGTAGGTCTCTGGAGCTGTAAGAAACTACGTAAGAGTAAGAAAAATCATGCTTCAACAAAAGAAGCATAAGCTGGGCCGAGGCCGCCAGAAGCATCAATGCGGATACGATAAAAGCGAACCTCGCCGGGTAAACAAGCTCTGCGCGCTTGCCGGACTCAGAACCGCTTTTCCTGGCCAAAACCGCTGATCTTGGGGGCCAACTGGCATAAAGATAAAGCCCCGCAGAGACCAGGGTTGCCAAGAAAGCCATCCACAATACCGCCGCACCAAGGTTCACGGCTGTTCCCCTTCCAAACCGTTTTGGGGGGCCTTTTGGTATTTGCTGGGGCACTTAAGCAGAAGCTTTTCAGCCCGGAACACAGCGCCGTCACACCGCCCTATGCACACAACCTTGCTGGCCTGCTCGAAGTTTCCGGGTTTGGTCCCGCGGTACTCCACCCGCATCACCGTGCCCTCGTGGTCTTTCACGTAGAAAGTCAGGATTCCGCGTTCGCTGTCGAAGGTGGTTCGCGACTTGTCCACCTCCCCGCTGACCTGGACCACCCCGCGCGACCGCTGAGCCTCCTTGAAAGAGACATACGGTGTAAGCGATTGTTTGAAAGCTGTTGCTCCCAGCGCAACAAACCCAACCAACGCCGCCGCTGTTGCAATTATCTTGGCTTTCACTTCTTGTTCCTCAGCTCTCTAACCATGGCGTCCAAACGCAGCAAGTACAAAAACACCCCAATCCACACTATTAAGGTAACGGCCATAACGGCGTATCGATCGCTCAAAGCGGTTCCTCCATTCTAGATAAAGCAATAGAACCCAGCGCCACCCTGAGGCGAAATATCCAAACCCCAAAGGCAGTGAACCCCAAAGTGGAAGCCGCCAGCACAACGGCTATCTCTGGGTCCATACCCCCGCGCCGAACCACAGTTGGGTGCAGCGACTCGAAAGCCCTCGGCAAAACGAAAACCAGGAAAGGCATAACAACGCAGGCGGCCACAGCGTACACGCCGGAGATCGCGGCCCTTTTCTCCGCGCCCACCAAGGCTGAACGCAGGGCAAAGTAAGCCAAATACATCAAAAGAAGCGCCGCGATGGTTGTTTGTCTCGGGTCCCAGTTCCACGCCATTCCCCAGTTCGCCTTGGAGAATACAGCGCCAGTAACCGTGGCCAAAACGCAGAACAGCAGCCCCAACTCTGCCGCCGACGCCGATTTTACATCCAGCTCCAGATTCTGGCGGCGCAGGTACAAAACCGCGTATATGCCGGAACCGAGAAACGCCAAGCTGGCCAGCCACGCGCACGGCACGTGGAAATATACTATCTGGGTGCCTTTGAGGTTGGCTATCTCCGGCGAGTACAAAAACGCCGCCAGGATGACACCGGTCATCCAGACACCCACAAATGCCTTGTACGCACCGCTAACCACGCTTTGCTTAACGCCCTCTAGCTCAGCCTCTTTTGACATTGTTTAACCCAACCTCCGGCAAAATAAACCCAGGAGCCCATAAATCATGCTTCGTTCCACACGTGCTCGAAAAGCAAAAGCCCAACTGCCACCATCGCTCCGGCAAACGCGGTGAGAATCCTGACAAAAGGCATCCCTTCCGGAATTGATGCGCCTCTCAAAGAAGCCTCTGTTCCCTGAACGGCCGCCACCAGCACCGGCACAAGCAACGGGAACGAAAGCACCGCAAAAAGGGCACTCCGCACACTCGCCTTCGAAACTATCGCCGCAACAAAGGTGGCGGTTGCAGCAATACTTACACTGCCCGTTATCAGTATAACAACGAACAAAAACAGATTTCCAACAGAAACATCCATCAAAACCAGGAAGAGCGGCACAATAAGCACATCCAAAACGGCCAGCAAAGCGGTGTTGAACAGCAGTTTTCCCACATACACTGCTGTGGGCTCAGCAACAAGCCTCAGCGTGTTTGCCGTTCCGGCGTCCTCCTCGCGCACAAAAGTCCGAGATAATCCTGACATGGCAGAGAAAAGGATTATAATCCACAAAAGTGGAGACAGCAGTCTAGAGCCGGCCCCAACAACCTGGGCCGAATAGCTCACCACGGCTAACGTGGTTATAGCGAACACAACCACCGCATTGAAGGCGTACCGGGTGCGGAATTCGCTTTGTATGTCCTTCCGCAGCACCGCCCAACACCCATCAGCCCAGGTGGAGGAACTGTTCGCCATAACTCCTCTCTTCGGGATCGTTGGTTGCCACCACCAAAACACCGCGCTCTTTCTGCTCTGAAACAACCCTGCGTACCATATCAACCCCCTGCTCGTCTAGGTTGGATGTCGGTTCATCAAGCAGAAGCACGGAGGGCGAATGCTGGATAGCAAAAGCGTACTTCAGCCTCTGCTTCATTCCGGATGAGAAAGTGGCCACCAAATCCCCAGCGCGCTCGCACAAGCCCACCTTTTCCAGCGTTCTCTTTGCCGCCTCGGGACCGCCGTCCAGTCCTCTTAGGCGTGCAAAAAGCACCAAGTTTTCAAGCGCGGTAAGCTCATCGTACAGAACCAAATCGGGGGCAACTATGCCAAGGTTTCTGCGCAAACGGCTTCGGTCCATCACCCCGTTCTCGTCGCAAATCAGAACACGGCCGCGGGTCGGCCTCACCAAGCCGGCAATTATCCTAAGAAGCGTGGTTTTCCCGGACCCGTTTCTGCCGGTAACCACCAAACACTGGCCGCTTTCAACCCTAAAATTGAGGTTCTTAAACAGCACGCGGTCGCCGAAAGCCTTCGAAAGCCCCTGTATCTCCAAGGTAACCATGCCGGCGCCTATTGTACCATTCTGTTAACGTTGTGTCAAAGCAAACAGGCATTTAAGCCTTTGAAAATACCCTTTTCTAAGCGCCCACCGACCGCCCAAAACAGCAGTTTGAAAGCGCAAAATGCCGGGTTACCCCAAAAATCACCCTTTTTTCGAAAAATTGCGGTGAATTTTCTGCATTTTTGGGGGTGAAAAAAGGAGGAAACATGTGTATGCTTAGTGTATTATATAAGTGGTAGGTCGCTTACCCAGGATTTCGCCTGGTGAGTGCCCTACCGGGGGGTATCCAGAGGACGGCAGGGTTACTTGCCGTGTGATTAAGCCAGAGGAGGAGTATCTTTATGAACCTGAGCAAGATCAGGGGGGTCTTGCTCGTCGCCTTCTCGCTCGCTTGCTCGGCCGCCACTGCGGCTTTCCAAGCAAGCCCGCTGACAAAGGCGGACCAACTCATCCAATCGGCGATAACCGGTTGGACCGGTCCATCCCAAGTGCGAGTCATCGTCACCGCCCAACAAGGCCTCACCGGCTCAGCCCGCAAATTGGCCAGAACGCTGGGCGGTCGCATCGAGCGAGACCTCCAAGATGGCTTCGCCGTCACCATCAGCCGCGAAGCCCTCTTCCAACTTCTCACCGACAAGACCGTTGAGCACGTCTCTGTTGACCTGCCTGTTCGCGCCGACATGGACGTCACCGCGGCCGCTTCTGGCGCCGCGCAGGTCTGGGAAACGGTGCCGGGCCTTAAAGGCGAAGGGATAACCGTTGCTGTTATCGATAGCGGCATCGCTCCGCACCCAGACATTGCAGGGCGAATCGTCGGCTGGCGCGACTTTGTAAACGGCAGGCCTGAGCCGTACGACGACAACGGGCACGGCACCCACGTCGCTGGTATCATAGCCGCCGGTGGCCCTAAGTACCAGGGCATCGCTCCAAAAGCGACGCTCATCGGCCTTAAGGTCCTGGACGAAACCGGCGCCGGCTGGACCAGCGACGTCATAAAGGCCGTCGAGTGGTGCATCTCCCGCAGTTTCGACAAGCACCTGCGCGTGATCAACCTCTCTCTTGGCCATCCGCCCGCCGAGTCGTACCTCACAGATCCGCTGTGCCGCGCGGTGCGTAAAGCCTGGCGCGCCGGCTTGGTGGTTGTGGCTCCTGCCGGCAACCGCGGCAGAGACAAAGATGGCAACCCCATCTACTTCACCATCAACAGCCCGGGCAACGATCCCACCGTCATCACCGTCGGTGCCATGAACGCCAAAGGAACATCCGCCCGGGCCGATGATGTGATAACCACCTACTCTTCGCGGGGACCAACCATCGGAGACCACATCCTTAAGCCGGACATCGTTGCGCCCGGCAACAAGATTATCTCGCTTGCCGCGCCCGGGTCTTATCTGTACAACCGGTATCCAGAAAACCGCGTGGACGACGGCTACTTCCGATTGAGTGGAACCAGTATGGCCGCTCCCGTGGTTGCTGGTGCCGCGGCCCTTATGCTCTCGGCCGACGCTTCGCTGGATCCAGACACCGTTAAGGCCAGGCTTATGGTCTCGGCCGAGAAGATTCCTTACGATCCGTTCACCAGAGGGGCCGGCTATCTCGACATTCCTTCTGCGCTCCGAATGACCGGGAGAGCCTCGGGAATTGCCCAATCGCCAACTGTGTATCTTCTGCCCGACAACACCGTGGTCATAGACGGCCAATTCCTCGTCACCAGGGCGCTCTGGGGTGAGAAAACCACCTGGGGCGAAAAGACCACTTGGGGTGAGAGCTCTTCGGCCGACAAGACCACTTGGGGCGAGAAGACTACCTGGGGCGAAAAAACCACGTGGGGCGAGAAAACCACCTGGGGTGAAAAGACCACCTGGGGTGAGAAAACCACGTGGGGTGAGAAGACTACCTGGGGCGAAAGCTCCTGGGCTGATAAAACCACCTGGGGCGAAAAGACTACTTGGGGCGAAAAAACCACGTGGGGCGAGAAAACCACCTGGGGAGAAAAGACCACCTGGGGCGAGAAAACCACGTGGGGCGAGAAGACTACCTGGGGTGAAAGCTCCTGGGCTGACAAAACCACCTGGGGCGAGAAGACTACCTGGGGCGAAAAAACCACGTGGGGCGAGAAAACCACCTGGGGAGAAAAGACCACCTGGGGTGAGAAAACCACGTGGGGCGAGGCCGCAGTCCGTGGTGATGATTGAGAAGCCACCAGCTTCTTTGGAGGTTTGGAAGGGAGTTGCGGAGATGAGAAAACCTAGCATTGTAGCCATCTTGGCCGCTCTGTTGGGTGTAGCCCTAGCTGCAGCACCGGCCCTGGCTAAGATCACCTGGACTGGGTAGCCCGCCGCCCTAGGGAAGGGTTTGCCAAGGCCAGTGTTTGCCACTGACCGAACCGGCAAACTCTTCGTGGGAAAGCCGCCCAAACAGAGCGATAGAAGCCAGATGTTCAGGGGCATGCAGAATCTTTTCTGCATGCTCCTCTTTTTGTGTGGGAAAATAATTATTGGGGGAATTTCAAAAGGCGCAAAGGGGCTTCTTGCGCTCTCTCCTTTTGACCGCGGCAAAACAGCCCATGCCGAACCTGCGAGCGGCTTTCAGGAAAATCTGCAGAATGCTTGTCGGTCTGCAGGAGCGGAAGATAAAGCAAGAAAGCGTGCTTCTATCTCGCTCTCTGCAGAACCTGCCGGATCCGGAATCGCCTCCGTATCTCGAAATCACCACTCTGGATAGGCACTACAGCGAGGAGGATCTGCTGAACATCCACAACGAAGCGCTTGCCGGAACCAGCGGCTTCAAACGCGCCGGCAGTCTGCAACTGGAGGCCTTCAAAGCATCGCCGCACCACGACCCCAAGGGTGTTCTGATAGCCAGAATCGACGGTGTTGCCGTTGGATACTGCTTCGCAAGATACATCCCCGACGGCCCGAGCAAAATCACCGGCCTGGCCGTGCTGAACAACTACCGCGGAATGGGAATCGGCCGCGCACTGCTCATCCGCGGGCTTCACTATCTCCGACAGCGAGGTGCAGACCGCGTCCAGCTCCTGGTGGATTTAGATGACTCGATCCGCAGTTTTTACGAGCAGTTGGGCTTCGAACCGGAGAAAAACCCGCCGCACCCGCGCTGGTGAAGCAACCATCAAAGCCAAAGGTTAACTTGAAATCCCATTGAAGCCCCTGTCAGTTCGACCCTCCGCAAAAGAAAAAACCGCCCGGGAGAGAAGCCTGTCGGAATCGAAGCAGTCATCTAAACCGGCAGGCTTCGGCCCCCGGACGGCTTAAACTAAAGCCTCACATACCCGGCGGTGACGGAGGTCCACCTCCGCCCGGGCCGCTGGCTCCTCCCCTCGGGCCCAGGCCCAAACGGCCGAGGTCGCTCGGGGTCAGTCCAACAACTATCACCCTTGCGGCCAGGGCACCGCTCGGATCCGGCTTCCCGATGGCTATCGCCGCTTCATCCGTCTTAATGCTGTCTGCGGCGCCCTTCACCAGCTTTATAATCGAGGTCTGCCCGGTTACGCGGATAGTAGTGGTTTGGTCGCCAACTTTCACAGAAAGCGGCGAAACCGAAGCCACTTCACCCGTCAAGGTGCGGCTGCGCATCCGAGCCTGGCCTGCGCCGGGAGGTGCGGGCTGTCCTTCACCGGGAGCACCGCCTGCACGGGCGCGTGGTGCCGCTCCACCGAACATCAGGCCAGGACCACCGCCGAGCAGTCCTCCGGGCGGCAACTGCTCGCCCAACAGTATGGCATTTGCCACAACCTGGTCCGACTGATCCTGCGCAGCGCGGCCCATTATCGTCACCCTATCGCCAACCTTCAGCGCGTCGGCCTCCAGCTTTTCAGCCTTCAGGATGCGTGCGTCGGCGGCTAAGGTAACTTTTGTCTTCGTTTGCTGGAACCGCGGCTGCAGCTCCACCCAGTTATCACCTTTGGACGAAATTACGCCGAAAACTGGAATGTTGTCCGGCGGTGTGCTTACACGAATCATCCGCGCCGGCGTTCCAGCTTCGGCGGTTCCGCCCATTACGGTGACCCAGTCTCCGGTCTTTATACCGCTGAGACTTATCGTCTCCGTGGCTTCGATGCGCGTATTCTCGGTCAGCCGCACCGTCCTATCGCCGGAATCAGTCTCAACAACAATCGACTGCTGACTTGCAGATTTCACCTTGCCCGAAACCATGCCAAAGCCGCCGAACCCCCGTCCGGGGCCGCCACCCGGGGCTCCTGCGCCACGTCCGGGACCGGGAAATCCGCCGGTGCCAACAACAACCGTAAACGCCTCAATCGGACCACCCTCTTCGGTGGCACGCCCCATTGCGCGCACCTGATCTCCTGCCTTCAGATCGCTGGGGCGCAGTACGCGTGCCCGCACACAGGTGGTCTCCGACGACACGCTGATCGTAACCTCATCGCCGCCAAAAGGCTTGACCTTGATAGAATCTTGACCAACTGACGTCACAAACCCAGAAACCCCCGGACCCATCCGAGGGAACCCTCCAGGGCCTCCGGCTCCAGGACCGCCAGGCCCCTGCTGCGCCAGCGCAACACTCGCCAGCAAGAACACGGCCAAGCTGTAAAAAGCAGCTTTCTTCATACCATCAACCTCCATCGGCTCTTTGCCTATGGTTAACGTATCTAACCGTTTTTCCGTGCATTTAGACGTTAACAATGGGCCGCGGTTGCCGTTGTTGACCTCTATTCCAAATTTGGGATAGACTCTGCTTCGCATGGTTCTGCTTTTAGCGTGCACACTTTTTCAAGTGCTTTGCAGTTCATCCAGCGAATGGTCCGCAGCGGCCAAACAGCAGGCCCTCGCCATCGCCAGGGAATCCGTGCGAGCGGCTGTGCTTGGGCAGGCCCCGCCCGCACTTCCCAAACGGCTTCTTCCGCCGCTGCGCGGAAGATCCGGGGTGTTTGTAACACTCTCTGTAAACGGACGCACCCGTGGATGCATGGGAAGCCTGTTTCCAAGTGCAGCTAACCTCGCGGAGGAAATCGCATCTGCCGCGTCTATGGCGGCAACCACGGACCCATACCATAAGCCGATTCGCCCTCAGGAACTGCCCCTGCTCCAAATCAGCCTCAACGTGGTGAAGGGGAGGCCTTGGATCGCCAGGTCTATATCGGAGCTGAGGCCGGCGCGCCTCGGGCTGTGCGTTCAATCGTCGAGGGGCGGCGGCGTGATGTTGCCCGGCGAGGCCAGAACCGCTTCCTGGCAGTTGAAAATGGCCAAACTGAAAGCCGGTGTACCCCTCAACCAGCCGGTGCAGATGTTGGTTTTCAAAACGGTTTTCATTTCAGAAAGCCGCATTCCCCAAAACGCCAGATAGCCCTCTTTCAGCTTGTACCGCCGGCAGGTGCCGAAGCACAAACGCAGAATTTAAGGTGGAAGGAGGGGGAAACATGCAAAAATACCATATTACCCGCCGAGATCTGCTTCAAGGAAGCGCGGTGGCGGCCGCGGCCGCCGCATTCTGTTCCGTCGGCGAAGCGGCAACCAAAGCAAGCTCCACCACCAAATTGCCCACCATAAAGCTCGGAAAGCTCAGCGTCTCCAGATTGATTTTGGGCAGTAATCCGTTCTTCGGATTCAGCCACCAAAGCCAGGAACTGGACGAGGAGATGAGGCGCTACCACACCAGTGAGCGCATCAAAATGGTGCTTGACCAAGCGGCGGACCACGGCATCACCGCTGTGGCGGCTCCACCATACGAGCACTGGATAAAGCTGTTCCAGGAATACATTAAGTCCGGAGGCAAGCTCCGCATCTGGATTGCCCAGCCCGATTCCCCACCCGAGCAAATGAAGGATGCCATCGCCGCGGCGGTCAAGGGCGGTGCCAAAGCGATTTTTATCCAGGGCGCCCGCGTAGATGAACAGTTCGAAAGCGCCAACCGCCTGAAGCTGGTTGGAGAGTGGCTGGAGTACATCAAAAGCTTCGGCCTTCCGGCAGGCATGGCTTCTCACCGCCCGGACGTTCACCTCGAAGCCGAAAAAGCCGGCCTTCCCACCGACTTTTACTTCCAGTGCTTCTTCCGCCCGGATACGTACAAACCGGAAGACAGGGAAAGAGCCGTGGAGGCAATCCGGCAGATCAAGAAGCCAGTTGTGGGCTACAAAATCCTGGCCGCCGGCCGCATACCACCTGCAGAAGGGTTTGAATACGCGCTGAGCCATCTGCGGCCGAAAGACGGGGTATGCGTCGGCATGTATCTAAAGCAAAAGCCGGACATGATTGCCGAGAATGCCTCTTTGGTTGCCAGGCTGTCGAAACAGGCGCGCTAGGGCCATGGGAAGAACGGCGCCGGAGCGTTGAAAATCCAGCTCACAACCGCCCAAAACACCGCCATGCCAAATTCACCAAGAATCATTCCGAGGAAGAACGGCCGCATTCGCACATATAGGCGCATGCCGCCGTAGCGCAGGATAAGGGTTTTCACCAACCAAGCAACAAAACACGGAAACCAGAACACAATCAGGGTCCACGAAGCGCTCAACGCGTAGGCCAGTGGGTGAAACGGCCACCAGGCAAACCTCGTTCGCATTATCGCCAAAAAGAGCGCAACCAAAACCCCGACGACAAAAAAGACCTGCCTGTGCCAATCCATCAGGCTTTGGCCAGCCATCGCCGGTGCGTAATCTTGGAAGGCCCAGATGTTGTTGGCCTGGTACACATAAGAATACATTGTAATTCCGCCCCTGTGGTACGGCAGCCAAAGCTGGAACACAGCGGCCAAAACCAAAGCGGCCAAAAGCGCCACCACAAACGCCGCTCCGAAAACCCGCTTACTTCCGCCAACCCCGTCGGCCATTTTCAAACCGTCCAGGAACCCTGTCAGCACCAGGCCGCGCTGGTCTCGGAACAAAGATGGGTCCAGAAAAGCAAACGCGGTCATGTTGCTTGGGCCGAGCATATGAGTGGGTGCAAACAAGCGGTAGATATCCACCGGCCGGAAAGACGTCTCGGTCATCAGCAAACCGCACTCGGCGGTGCTTCTTGCCATTATGATGGCAACTATGAACATGTAAACAAACATCGCCCCGAAGGCAGCCCACAAGGATAGGCCTGCCGCATGCGCCCAGGCTACGGCGGTTGTAAACCCCAAGACCAGCCCAATAACCGCAGTGCGGTAAGGCAAAAGCTCGCGGCTATCGTCCTCCGGCACCGGCTTCAAAGCCCTGGCCCAAACCCCCTTCAAGTACGGCCAAGAGCTGTAGAAAAAGTACCCAACCAGAACCATGTATGCGCCCATCACCTGGTATCCGATGTACAGCCTGGTTGGATACAGGGGCATATCCCCCACTTCCATTCCGTAAGCCGCGTACACCACATCCTGCACGCGCGTGAGCACAAAGAAGAACCACAGCGCGAACAAAAGCTCCGATGGCAACAGGTATAAAAATCCCACCGCGGCGAAAGACAGAAACGCAGGGGTGTAATACATGGCGTTCCACGGCCGGCTCACAAAGAGCTGGTTTATCTGGTACTGCAACGTGATCTGCGGGACGGAAGGATACCACGAGCTGAGGCCGTTCACCAGAAACACAGCCGCCGGCAGCCCAATACCGATCCACGTGAGCCTGTTGCGGAAGAAAGGCGTGGAGGTTTCCTCTCTGGCCATCTCCAACGGGAGCTGAACAAGGGGGAAGGAAAGCTTCTCGTGGTCCACCCATTGGCGGCGCAGGATTGATGCAAGACAGAAAAAGGTGGTGAACACGGCCGCAACAAGGATGAGCCAAGCCAAAAGCGGCCCCAACCAATCGCCCCACGGTATGGGCTCGCCGTAGCGAAGGCCCTCAAAGAAGCGGACGGCCACCTTCTGGCGTGGGGGACCGCTGGGGTCAAACGGAACCATCCAGCGCCGTATGTGCGGGAAGAAAAGCTGTGCCCACGAATTGCTCTCGTTGGCAAAATAGTTTGGGGAAACCAAAAGGGGAAGCAGTTTCTCCATAAGGCCGCGGGATGCCACCATGGTCCCCAAAAGCATCATGCAGTATATGATTATCAGCTCTTGGGAACTGAGGCTGAGCCATCGGGCCACCCGGCGCAGAAGGCGATTCACCAGCAGTATCGGCAGGAACAAACCCAGCACAACAGGGGGAAACTGCAGAATGCCCAACTGAATGTAAGTGATTACAAGCTCGGCGTAAGAAACAACCCAGCAAGCAGCAGCAACCCCCAACAAACCTATAAAGAACGCCTTCCAAGGAAACTTCATGACTTAAATCCGATTTCAAAGCAGGTATCAAATTGCATGGAAATCCCCTCGCAACTCCGCCCGGTTTGATTTTAGCAGGAAGTTAAACTATACGCCGACCCTGCCCCAAAACCCGGGATGGGGTGAAGCGCGCAAAACCCAAAGAGGGAAACCAAACCCCAAACTGCTGTGCAGAAGCCAGCTTAAGCTTCGTCAACCACGGTATTGGTCAAACTGCCCAGCTTTTCAATCTCGATGGTTATTGTATCTCCAGGCTCAAGCCATACAGGCGGTTGTCTGAACGCCCCCACTCCGCCCGGCGTGCCTGTAAGTATGCAGTCTCCCGGCTGCAGGGTAAAAACCTGGGAAAGGTACGAGACGAGATAGTAGCAGTTGAAAATCATGTTGCCGGTGTTGGAATCCTGCATAACACGGCCGTTCAAAACCGCGCGTATGGCGAGATTGTGCGGGTCCCCAACCTCATCTGGGGTGACCAAAGCCGGACCCATCGGGCAGAAGGTATCAAAAGTTTTGCCGCGCACCCATTGCCCATCACCAAACTGAATATCGCGGGCGCTAACATCGTGCATAATTGTGTAGCCCGCTATGTAGTCGGGAGCATCCTTTATGCTGATGTGCTTGCCAGCTCTTCCTATAACCACGCCAAGCTCGGCTTCGTAATCGAGCTGGCGGGTTAGCCTCGGGCGCACAATCGCATCCCCGGGACCGATAACCGCCGTTGAAAACTTGGCAAATATGATCGGTCGTTCAGGAATGGGCTTGTTGTTCTCCTCGCAGTGGTCTCGGTAGTTCAATCCTATGCACACAATCTTGGTGGGAACCGGAACAGGCGCCAAAAGCTTAACACTGCCCTCATCAAAACAGATCTGCGGATTGTTCAGCCTGGAGTCGCGGTCTCTGGCGGCCCGCTCCACAAGCCGTGCCGCGTTCATGCCCGCCTCCCCAAGGTTCAGAAACGCCACCATATCCGGCGGAATCTCCCGGATGCCGCGACTGCTGGCAAGCGGAGCCCCAAGCTGTGCATAGGCCTCCCGCAAATCCACAACAGCGCCGTCAACCAAAATCCCCAACCGCGCTCCAGCACCTGTTGAGAAGGAAACCAAACGCATCCTAACCCCCTAAAAACACCTTCAGCATTGACCACTATAACAACTCAAGCAAGTAAGCGTCAAGCGCCGCCCCACACTGCTGGGCCTTCCAAAGTTCCGATCCCCCAGCCCTTCTCCAACCGCGTGAAGAAGAGAGCGCTCGGTTTCCATCTCCCGAAACTGAAAGAGGAGCAAGAGGCGATGGCAAGCAAGCCGCCCATTTCTGAAAAAAACCTGGTCTATCCCCAACAGGATTTGACACCATCCTTTTTCCTATGCTAAACTACGTCGGGCTTCCAGTTGAGCAAGCCTGTTTGGAATTCCACCATTCAATTTGCCACTTTTTAGGCGCTTCAAGAAGAACCTATGATAGACACCAGTGATTTTCGCAACGGACTGTCCATAGTTGTAGACGGACAGGTTTTCACAATTGTTGAATGGCAGCATGTAAAGCCCGGCAAGGGAGGCGCTTTCGTGCGCACGAAGCTGAAAAACGTTCGCACCGGAGCGGTTATCGATAGAACCTTCCGCGCCGGCGAAAAGTTCGAACAGGCAATCCTGGACCGCCGCAAAATGCAGTACCTGTACTCCACCGGGGACGAGTACATTTTTATGGACACCGAAGATTACGAGCAGATAAGCATCCCCAAATCCATTGTGGGAGACCAAGCCAAGTATCTGAAAGAGGGCCTGGAGGTTGAAGTGCTCACCCACGAAGGCACGGTGTTGGGCATCGAGCTTCCGTTCTTCCTAGACCTAACAGTGGTGGATACCGACCCGGGCCTGCGCGGCGATACTGCTTCTGGCGGCTCAAAGCCGGCCACTCTTGAAACAGGGGCCGTGGTTCAGGTGCCGCTTTTCATCAACATCGGCGACGTGATCAAGGTGGATACGCGAACCGATACCTACCTTGAGCGCGTGAAAAGCCAGTAACTTTTACACAGCCGGCTTGTAGGTTTTCACAAGCCGGCTTTTCCTCAATCTCGGCTTATGGGCGTGGACATATCCAGGATTGCGGCCATAGTGAAAATGCTGGCTGGCACCCGCATCTCCGAACTGGAGATACAGGAGGAGGGGTTCCACGTTAAAATCCGCCGCCAGCCCACACTGCCGGCAGCCCCTGCTCCATCTCAGGTGCCAGAGGAGACCCCTGCGCAGGAAGAACAGCCGGTTTACATAACCTCTCCGGTTGTCGGCGTATTCCGAAAACCCTCCGAGCCTTTAAACGAGGGCGATAAGGTTGAAGCCGGGCAGGTTGTTGGCGTAGTCGAGTCGATGCGGCTTGCCAACCCCGTCCGCGCTGCCGCCCCCGGGACTCTCGTGCGCTATCTGGTTCAGGACGGAGACCCTGTGGAATACGGCCAAAACCTGGTGGAGTTGGCTCCCGAAACAAACCACCATGCGGAGCTTATATAGGGTCTATGTCCACGGTGCCGCATCCAGAACTCGAAAGCCGGCATTGCAGTCCCGAGAGCCTCGCCTCTGCCATTAAGAGCCGCGCCCTTGAGCTTGGCTTCGATTTTGTGGGAATAGCTCCCGCACTGCCTGCGCCCCACGCCGAATTTTTCCGGCGATGGCTGGAGTTCGGCCGCGCTGGCGCCATGGCTTACATGTCGAAAGACCCAGAGCGGCGCATCAACCCATCTCTGGTCCTACCAAACGCCAAAAGCGTGATCTCTTTGGCTGTAAGCTACTACTGCGGCGACCCACCGCAGGCCGGTTTGGACCAAGGGCGGATTGCCAGGTACGCCCTCGGCCGCGATTACCATGAGGTGCTTCAGGAACCGCTTAGGCTTTTGGCGGAATTTATCGCAAAATCCACAGGTGGTGCTTGCAAGGTTTACACCGACACCGGCCCAATCTTAGAGCGCGACTACGCCATGCTGGCCGGCATCGGATGGATCGGCAAAAACACCAACCTTATACATCCACGCGCGGGTTCGTGGCTGTTTCTGGCCGAAATCATCACCGATGTGCACCTGCTGCCCGACCCTCCTGCATCGGAGCACTGCGGCAGATGCAATCGCTGTTTGGATGCGTGCCCCACTAAAGCGCTTCTGGGGCCGCGCGATTTAGATGCCTCCCGCTGTATCTCCTACCTCACCATAGAGCTGAAGGGGCCCATCCCGCGCGATATGCGCCCACTCATCGGCAACTGGATATTCGGTTGTGATATATGCCAGGAGGTGTGCCCGTTCAATCGCCGGCCCCTCCGCACCAGAAACCGGCTGTTTGAACCAACCAGTAAAGAAGCCGCCGTTCCAAAGCTTGCAGACATCCTCAGGCTCGACGAAGAGGGATTTCGCCGGCAGTTTCGAAATTCTCCTATAAAGCGGGCTAAAAGGCAGGGGCTTCTGCGCAACGCTGCCGTGGCGCTTGGTAACTCCAAAGACCCACAGGCAGTGCCTGTCTTGGCAGAGGCCATTCGGGATAAGGAACCGCTTGTGCGCGCTCATGCCGCGTGGGCACTGGGACAAATAGGCGGCAGAGCGGCCGAGAACGTGCTTGGGCAGGCGCTGAGGTCGGAAACCGATCCCGGCGTGCTTGAGGAGATTGCGTTTGCACTTGGGATAAAGGAGGAGAGCCATGTCTGTTAAGCTGAGCTGTTGCGCTTACTCTTTTCGTCAGTACCTGCAGACCGGCCAAATGACCCTGGAACAGTTCGTGCGCAAGTGCGCCGATATGGGCCTGGATGGGGTGGAGCTGACCGCTTATTACTTCCCCACAACCGATGAGGCATATCTGCACCGCCTGAAGCGGTTCGTTTTTCTGCAGGGGCTGGATATCTCGGGCACGGCAGTTGGCAACAACTTCTGCCAACCAAACCCTGAAGCTCGCAAGCAGCAAATCGCTCTTGTCCAACAGTGGATTGACATCTCCGCCGCGCTGGGATCGCCGGTTCTGCGGGTGTTCGCAGGACCGGTGCCTCAAGGCCACACCGAAGAGGAAGCAAGGGAGTGGACCATAGAGGCACTGAAAGAATGCGCAGAGTATGCGCAATCCAAGGGCGTGATGCTGGCCCTTGAAAACCACGGCGGCATCACCGATACCGCCGAGAAAACCATCAGCATCATCAAAAGCGTCGCCAGCGATTGGGTCGGGGCCAACCTCGACTTCGGCAACTACCACGAAAGCCCCTATGAGGAGATTGCGGCCACGGCACCTTACGCAATCACCACCCACGCGAAAACGCACACCGAGGGGCCAAACGGCCGGGAAGAGCTGGATTACACCCGCATAGCCCAGATAATGTTCGAGAACGACTACAAGGGATACATCTCCATCGAGTACGAAGAGCGCGAAGACCCCATGAGCGCCATTCCCCGCTTTGTGGAGAAGCTTAGAAACGCATTCGGTTAGTACAGAAACATCTTCATCACCGTAAGCGAGTGCGCCGGGAAGCGGTAAGGAACCTTGTCGCCATTCATTGCCTCCTGCAGGGCTTTTACCTGAACTTTCTCCTTGTTCTCAAAAGAGTTGCTGTCTTCCACGGAAGACGCATTCATCACGAAGATGTTAGCAACCCCAGCAAAACCACCGGTCTGGCACTCGATAGTTGCCTCCACATCGTCGGTTGGGTGCATATTCACCACATTTACGGTAACCGAGCGCGACTGTTGGTCGTAAGCAGCCGTCACGTCCAGCACCGGAGCGGTTCTGCCTTCCGACTCGAGGTTTGGACAGCCCACCCACACATCAAGCGAAACGCCCCGGCTGTGGTGGCGGTAAAGCTCGATGGGGAAGAAGGTTGCCTGCAGGAATATATCGTCGCGGCTTGCAGTGATGTTCGGAATCACGTTCACAAGCTGAGCGTAGTTCGCCATCGTTACGGTTTTGGGATGGCGCAAAAAGGCATTTAGGTAGATTGCCGCCACCAATCCATCCGCAAGTGTGTACTGACGACCGCGCGGAAGCCCAATGCCCCACTCATCAAAGCTGATTGCCACCGGCTTTCGCATTGCTGCGGCGGCAATTTGCGCCTCCACCCTGGAAATGCGGCTTTCGATGGTGTTGTAGCAGTGAACCAGGTACCCGGCCGCATCCCTATCGCCCCTGTTCACGTAGAGGTGCACAGAGATATAGTCGGCCCAGCCGTCGAGGTGCTCCAGCACAATGCGGTTCCAGTGCGGAAGCGGGAAGGAATCTCCGCAGGCAACAAGCTGGATAGAGCTGTCGGTCCACTTCATCATCTTGGCGCACTCAAGAGCGACGCGGGCATACTCCTCTGCGGTTTTGTGGCCTATCTGCCAATCGCCGTCCATCTCGTTGCCCAGGTCCCATATTTTCACGTTGTACGGCTCCGGATGGCCGTTGGCGGCGCGCATATCCGCGTAGTAGGTGCCGGGACCGCCGTTGCAATATTCCACCCAGTTCGCGGCCTCGTCAAGCGTGCCGGTGCCGAGGTTAACGCAGATGCACGGCTCTGCTCCAACAAGCCGAGTGTACTTTATGAACTCGTCCGTGCCAAACCGGTTGCTTTCCACAGTATGCCATGCACGCTCTATGCGCCTGGGTCGGGAGTCGCGCGGGCCAACGCCGTCGAGCCAGTGATAACCGGATGCAAAGTTGCCGCCCGGGTAGCGAAGAACCGTTGGCGCAAGCCGCTTTACGGCCTCCAGCACATCCAAGCGGAAACCGTCCGCATCAGAGCGGGGGTTCCCCTCGTCGAAAATTCCCCCGTAGATGCAACCGCCGAGGTGCTCGATGAAGTTTCCGTAGATGCGGGGATTTATCGGTCCCCTCTGCCTGTCAAGATCGATCTTTATGCGGTTCACGGAACGACCTCCAAATTTAAATCACGCACCAATCACACCGCCCGGATAGCGGATTAAGACATCCGGGTCGTGCCCCGGCAATACGAAATCACCCGCGGCGCGCAGGCGGTTAGCGGCAAGCATCCACTCATCCGGATCTGCCCATCCGATGGGGATGCTTTCCTCCAAGTTGCGGTATTTATACGCCACATCGCCGGCAAGCACCGCCGTCCCCGCGCGGGTGCTTACGGCAATTCCCTGACTGCACGGAGAGTGACAGCCCAAATGAAAAGTTCTTATGCCCGGAACAACTTCCTCGTCCTCAACCAAAAGCAGGCTCTCGGGCCAGCGGCAGGCCAACGCCTGCATAACATGGCGCCGAATGCCGAGCAGTCCGGCAAAGAACCCCCTTCGGTTTGCAACCATTACGGCGTTGGGAAAGAGGTCGAAGTATTCATAATGGTCCGGATGGAGGTGGGTTACGAAAACATGGCTGATGTCCGCCGGGTCAACACCTGCGGATGCGAGAGCGGCCGGGGTTTTCTCCTGCTCGGTCTGCCGAACGCCGCCCGGTATGTAAGACGCCGTTGCTGTGTTGAACTCCTCCAAATACTTTGGGCCTGTGTCCACCAGCATTGGCCGTTCGCCTCCCAGAATGAGCCACACGTAAAGGTAAAAGGTGGACGTGGACTCCGATCCGTTTGCATAAGTAATATAATCCCTAACCTGGCACTCGCCAACCTTTATGGCCCGAATCTGGTAGAGCTGGCCCTCGGAAAGCTCTCCCATCAGCCAATCACCCCATTCGGAAATCTGGTGAAAACCGATGGGTCGTGGCTTGGAACCACCACGTCGGCCGCCTGCCTCAAGCGGTTCATGGCATCACGGCACTGCTGGTAGTCCACCGCCACACCAACCGGCACGCCGCGTTCGAAGTTCGCCAGCAAAGACACTGTATCGCCGGTCAAAGCAACACGGCCAATCTCCGTCTGCACCAGCACAGCCTGACTGCACGGCGTATGGCCTCCAAGCCACATTGTGCGAATTCCGGGCAGTATTTCTGCATCGTCGGCGGCCAAAACGCGGTCCTTCCAATCCTGCGTTAAGCCCTGCAGTGTTTTGAAAGGCGCCCAGGAACCGTGCCATCCCGGAAAGGCTGTTGCGGCCTCCAGCCCGCGTTTCGACACGATTATGCGAGCATTGGGGTATATATCAAGCTCGTCAACGTGGTCGAAGTGGAGGTGGGTGATGATAACAGCGCCAACGTCTTCCGGAGCAACCCCGTGGGCGGCAAGCTGAGCGCGGGTTGTTTGGTCCGGGGGCTGTACAATCGGTTCGGCAAGCACATGGGCGGCCCCTGCGTTCATCTCATCCACGTTCCGCAGGCCGGCATCAACCAAAATCGGCTTTGGTCCCCCTTCAATCAGCCAGAGGAAGAGGAAATAGGTGTACTTTTCCCTCGGATCCCCACCGAGGAAGGCGTGATTACCGGCCACGGCGCACCGCCCGTTCGGGAGCGCCTTGATTCTGTACCGCACCTCCATTTTACTTTCCAGGAACCGGAACTTTCTGCGTGGCCGAGTTGCCGGCAGAGTCGGTTACTTTCACTTCCACGGTGTGGTTTCCGGGCGGCAGTGGGTCGGTGGTGACGATGAAGCGCTCCTCCGGTGAATCGAACACACCGTCGGCCGGCTCGGCCGCGTACCAATCGCCGGAATCCACACGGAAGGAAACCGCTGTTATGCTCATCCGCTTGCTTGTGGCCAGCGCCTCGAAGGAGAACTCGCCTCCGTCCTTCTGCTTCAAACTGCTCTTGAGGATCTGGATTTTTGGCTTCTCGTTGGCTATGATTACGGGGCCTGTAATCTTCTCGGCGGTCTTAAATCCGTTCGGGTTGCTGCGCTTGTCCGAAGCCACAACTTTCAGCAGGTACTCACCGTCCGGAAGTTTGGTGGTATCCCATCTGAAAGAGGTGACGGTTATCGGCTTTGGAGGCTCTCTTCTGGCAGCGGCGGCCGGCGGGGCTGGGGGACGCGGCTCGGCCTGGCTGAGGGCCTCGTTAACCACAGACGGAAGCACTGCGTTCAAAAGACGGCGGTCTTCTGGGGTCAGGCTTCCGTCTTTGTCCAGCTCCTTGTTTACCTGAGCGATTATCTCCTCCGCTGTGGGTATCGGCTGTTTCGGGGCCTGCTTTTGGTCCTCGGAGGCTGTTGGCCTTTCGGATGGCGCAGGCTGTCTTTCCTCCGTGGTGGTTTCTCCATCCCTCAGGCGCTCCCAAGTGGCGCCACCGTCTCGGGAGTAGTAAAGCTCGTAGGTGAGAGTGTCTTTATCCGGGTCGGAGGCGGACCAACTGATTGTTTTAACGCCGGACCAAATATCACCGGGCATCGGCGCCGTAAACGAAACCGTCGGCGGCCTGTTTTCGGGCAGGTAGGTTATGCTCACGCTCTTGAGCTCCGGCGTAACACCTGCGGAAGAGCTTTCCATGGAAACCCGGTATTGGATGAAGCGCGCAGGAGGGCTTTGAATGCGCTCGTTCGAAGCCTTGTACACCGGAGACCACGGGCTCCAACTGCTGTCCGGGTCGGCCACATTGCCAGAGCGCGTCTGCACCTCGATCTTGGTACCGCTTGGCACAGACGCCTGCCAGCGGATGCGGCCCCACTGCGCCACTCCGCCCGCATCGTGAACTGCCGACTCGTATGTGCCTTTCAGAGCCGCCGTGTTGGCTTCGTACAAGGCGGCGGAGTTGCCGCTTCCCGCATACAGATGACCCTGACCATCCTGCGTGAGGCACAGAAGCTGGTTCTGGTCCTTATTATCCAGCTCGATAACGGTGTCATCGGCTGTTACACGGTAAACTTTGGTTCCCGCGGCCGCGTAAACACCGGCCCCGTCGGCGGTCAGCCCCAATATAGATGCGTTGGCTTGATGGAGGGTTTTCGGATCGCCGCCGGAAGCCGGGATTTTCAAAAGAAGGCCTTTCGGTGCCGTACCGATGTATATATCGCCGGAACTGCTCACCGCAAGGGCACCAATGCAGCCGTCGTCAGCGTCGTACAGCACTTTGGCACGGCCCGTCTTGGATATGCGGAACAGCAAGCCTTTATCCGCCGTGCCCGCAAGTATATTGCCGTCTTTATCAACGGCAAGGCACATGATGTGCGACTCAGGAGACTGGAAGAAAAGCTCGCCTTTTCCATCCGGGGTTATGCGGAACAGCTTTCCGTTACTGCCCGTGCCGGCAAAGATCGAGCCGTCCTCTCCAACGGCCAAAGACAAAACATAGCGCTCGCCGGTCTTGAAAAGCTCAGACGCCTGTCCATCCGGGGTTATCTTAAGCACCAAACCGTTCGGAGAGGTGCCTGCGTAGAGGTTCCCCTGCTTGTCCATAGCCAGCGCATGAATCTCCAGCTCCGAGGAGTCGTAAACCAAATCCAGTTTGCCCTCCTTGGAGCGGTAATATATGCGGCCGAAGTTGCCAGTACCAAGGTAAACCCCGCCTTTACCATCGGGTTGAATGCTCCACACGTAAGTATCGTTTGGGAAGGTTTCCACGGGCTTAAAAGCGGCAGCAAGGCGCACATCTCCCAAGCTTGTAACCCCGGCGCCGCGAGCTTCCCCTTTAAGGAAGTCGGTTCTGGTGCGCTGAGTCCACACCACAGCAGTGCGGCCCGGCTCTTTGCCGGACGGCTGGGTTTCGGGTTGAGAGGAGGGTTTGGGCGCTTCAGCCTGCGAACCGGATTCCTGCCGAGGAGCCTCGCCGGGCCTGGACGGTGTTTGCTGGCCTGATGGCCTCCGCTGTCGGCTCTCAGACCCGCCGGCCGCGGTGTAAACTATATCATCGGGATTGTCGGATGTCTGGAGAGCGGTTTCCTCCTCTTCATCGCCGTCATCCAATGCGGTAGCCGACCCCGTGCGCGATGTCCCAGGCGGTGGCGGAGGGCTGGACGGCTGTGAGGGTGGCGTTGTGCCGGAGCCTCTCTCCTGCATGCTCTTGCGCTGTACCGTAAGCTGAATAACCTGCACCCCTTCCACAAGAGCATCCATGCGCACGGAGGTTTTCACCTCATCGCGCTCGCCGCGAAAGCCGGTGCTCTTCGACGAAGCCATTATCGACGCAATCGGCGCCGGCAGGTTGAGCAGGCGCTCACCGAAGATGTTCACGGACGGCGTGTTGAGGTAAAGCTTCATCACCAAATCATCGTTGCGGTCCTTCTCAAGGAAGCGGCGGATAATCTGGGCCACATTGACCTCGGCGGGGCCGGAAACCGTGCCCGTGGTTACGGTACCCGTCGTTCCCGTTTGAACCGGCAGAACAAACCCCATAGATCCGCCGTACACACTCAGGGTTGTGCGGCCTTCCGGGGCATTGTAAGGGACTTTAAGCTCCAACGTGCGAACAAAAGGCTCGCCCTTCCACGGGCGCAGCACCACACCAACCTTCACGGTTTCGCCGGGCTCCACGCGGTCTTTGTCCAGGTATATTCGCTCCACGCGGATGGTTTTGCGCCCCGGATAAAGCTCCACATCCAGCTTAACGCTCTTTACGGGAACGGGGCCGAATGCGTTGCGGTAGAGCCGCAGAAGCAGTTCTGCCAAATCGTCAGTGGCCGCGGAGTCGAGGAACAGTGATGCGAAGTACAGGTTCTCGCGCGTGATTGATGGGAAGCCCTCTGCGGAGACCTCCATCCGCACCTTCGCCATGCAGTCTCCGGCGAAGCTGTGCATGCGGTAGACTGCTTCACCGGCACCGAGAATCACATACAGCGGCGTGAGGAGTGGATGGCTCACCGTGCGCAGGTTGAAAGTTTTGGAGCGGCCGGTTGTGGTGTCGCGCACGTTCACGGTTACGGGTATCAAATTGGGCATCTTGCCGATGACGCCCGCCACAGACCAAGGCCTGTCTCGGGTTATGGTGCCTATCACCTGACCAGGAGAGGAAAGCTTCACGCTTCTCTGCATGCCGGAGAATACGTCGTGCACCACGGCAGACATCATCGGGAATTCAACCGCTCCCAGTTGCAAGCCCTCTATCATATCCAGGGGGTGTCCGAAGAGAAGCACATGGTCGCCTTTGCGGTAGGTTACTGTGCCAACGGCTACCACGTTAATATCGCCTATTACCACCCCAACTCCAACGGCAGACCCAGGACGTATATCAGCGCCGCTTGGAGCCGGAACACTGCCGGATCCAGGCCCTACCATAAACTGCATGCCGAGCGGCCCGAACTCCTCCTGAAGCTTATTCATAAAGCGCGCGCTGAGGCCGCTTACAAAGAACGGCGTAAGCAAATTGCATATTCCAGAAGCCCTTGGCGTTGGAAGCAGGCTTTTAACCACGGCAAGCGAAGATGCGGGACCGTTCTCCGTTTGCGGCCAACCGGTGGCCATCATCGGCTTATCCGGCAGGTTGGGATCGAAGGCGTCGAACATGTCCTCGATGGGCGTTACAAGGGCAATCGGCTCCTTTGGAAAAAGAAAGCCCATCGATACCGCGCCCACAATCTTGCCGTTAATATAAACCGGGCTTCCGCTCATCCCGGCGATGATGTTTGCCCCTCGCTCGGTTATTGGACCACCGCTCATCCTAACCAGGATGAGATCGCGGCCGTTGGCCATGTTGCTGTTTTTAAGTACATCGATTACTTCAACTTCGAAGCGGTCTATCTTCGTGCCTTTGAAGACGGTTAAGCCGTATCCTTTCATGCCGGGGCGAATCTGGGAAACCGGTAGATACTCCTTTGGATCCGGCTTTACAGGTGGGGAGGATGATGCAAAGGCATTTGCAACCGCCGTTATGGCTATCAAAAAACTTATAAGAAACGCGCGACCAGAAAGCATCCGACTCCCTCCACGGAAGGCAGGCAAACCGCTTGCCAGTTCGATCTATCAACCACTCTCCAGCCTCAGCAAGCAGCTTGCAACCGGGATAAGAAAAAGGGACGGTCTGCGCAAGGGCACCCGTCCCCAGCCATGGAGGATTATAACACCCGCGTGTTTGGGCGTCAATACGATTGCGCGCCAATGGATGCATGTTCAACTGAGTATGAAGGCGCTAACGCCTAAACCCTTGTCTTGGTTTTCCGGAAAGCGCATGCGAGAAATTTCTTAGTGGCAGAAGCGGGAGTTCCCGCGCGCAGAGCGTATACTATTTAAAGTCCTGCATATCTATGCCGATAAATTTGTATAGGGTGCAGATGCGCCAGCCTTAAACCGGTGCTTGCGGCAGTAGCCAAGCCCGAACACAGGCTTCGGCTGTTGAGAGAAGCGGGATTTTGTGGAACAATCAGATGCTGGAGGTGTACGGTTGCAGAGAGCCTTGTTATTTGGCTTCGGTTCGGCGGTGTTTCTTCTGGCCGCGGTTTTACTGAACGGATGCGGCACGGGTGCGCCGCCGCAGGTAACTCCCGTTAGCGTGCAGGGCGGCTACGAGCACGATGCCGGTGCAACCATCACGGCTACGATTCAGGTTGCGCGCCCGGAGCTTGTTCCGGAAAGCATGGTTGAGTGGAGCACCAATCCGCCGGGGGTAGGCCAGTTCCTGCAGTCAAAGGGATATACCGCTGTGTGGAAAGCTCCGGCAGACATCACCGAGGACAGATATGTGGAGCTAAAAGTTAGGGTAACCGATACGCGCGGGCACTCGAGCGAATCCTCCGCGAAGGTGCTTATCCGCGCGCCGGCGGATGCGGGCACCAAACCGCGCCCAGATGAGCCGCTGCGGGTATCGATTTCGCTTCCGGACGGCGGACAAATCGTTGGGCCGGGCCAGCCGGTTAGGCTAGATGCGAAGGTTACCAGGCCGGATTTATCGCCAACGTACACCTGGAGACTGGTTCCCTCGGATGCCGGCCAGCTTCTTCCCTCTCCCGGAGGCGAGTCTGCAACCTGGGTTGTTCCCACTCAGGTTGCCGGCGATATGCGCGTGACGATTTCGGTTACTGCCGCGGCCAACGGCCAGGAAGATACCAAATCCGTTGACTTTCTCGTCAGTCCGACCGGAGCCGGCGGAACCGGGGTTGTTCTGCCGCCAACCGGTTTAAGCTTCCAGTACAGCAACAATGCACCGCGTCCGAACGAGGTGGTGGAGATCACCGTAAGCTACAACGACAACGGGACTCCAGTGGATGAAATCCTCTGGAAGGTGGAGAGCGCACCCGGAGTGCCGGAGGGGCACTTGGAGATTTCCCAGGGACCGAGGGCCGTGTGGCGCGCTCCGCAGAACATCCTTGCAAACCAAACGGCTGTGTATGTTTTCACGGTGACGCTGAAAAACCGAAGGGGGCTTACAGCAACCGGAGTAACCACAGTTGCAGTTCGTTGGTAAAGCTTCAATCGAAAAAATCAGGCCGCTGATAGGGCGGCCGCAGACATTGGTGGCTGAAGAAACATGCGAAAGGAGTAACCAAGTATGAAGAGGTTTCTGGCTATCTGCTTCCTCTGCCTCCTTGCTGCCGCCCCGATAGCGGCTCAGGAGATACCGTTGGTTGAGTTGGTGGATGTGACGGGCTTCTCAGGGCAGACGGTCGACATGGAGGTTCGGCTAACCAACAGGGTGGAGCAGGGTGTTGCCGGTGTGGATGTTGTTATCAAAACCGTGGGCAAGATAACTCAGGCCGGCGGCCAGCTTACACCTTTCAAGGTGGCAGAGCCGAAGCCCGGAACCGATGTGGCCGCTCTGCCAGGTACCCTGTGGGATATACCCATTGCCAAGGAGTCTCGGCACACATCCACGTTGAATGAGGCCGTTGAGTACCGCGTTGTGATGGCTCAGAGCCGTCCGTTCACCGGTCCTGGACAGCTACTGCGGATTCCCATCCAAATCTCCGAGGACGTTATGTTCGACTCGGCTTACCCGGTTCAATTCGGCCGGGTGGTGTTCTACACCGCCGACGGCAGGCCCATATCCGTTGCCACCAGGGATGGGCTTCTAACCGTAAGGGCTGGAAGGTACGGTGATTTGAACGGCGATGGCTATGTGACGGTTGGCGATGCCATTCTTGCCATACGGATTGCCATCGGGCAGATCACAGCGGCATCGCCGGCACCGCTTACAGCCGATCAGTTTACCAAGGCCCTCCACTTCGCCGATGTGGTTCCGCTTAATCCGGACGGCACCCGCGGCGACGGTAGGGTTACTATCCCGGATGCAACCGCTGTGCTTTCGCTAGCGCTCGGCATTCCTCTTGCTGGCGGAACAACAACAACCGGCACAGGCGGTGGAACGGCCGGAGGAGGCTAACACAGTCGGCTTAGCGGTTGAGTAACTCGTGATGCAAAGGCCTTGGAAGCCCACTCGCTTCCAAGGCCGAATTTTTCAGTTGGATTGCTGGCCAAAGCCCATGCGTTGCAAAACCGCTCAGCAGAGCGATTTGTTCCGGGCGTGGATTTTCGGTTCCTCTCAAGCGGGTTACTCTTCCTGCTGGTGCAGTTGCTGGCGAATGCGCTCTTCCTCCTTCTCGTTCTTCAGGCGGCCCTGGTCTGTGAGTATATGCGGCGTGATGAAGATGGCCAGCTCGGTGTTCTGCTCGCTTTTGCTTTGACTGCGGAACACGTAGCCCAAGAACGGGATGTCTCCGAGGATTGGGATTTTCCGCTTGGTGTTGAACTCCTGCTTCAGAACCAAGCCGCCTATCACCACGGTTTCCCCGTCTTTAACCCGCACCGTAGTTTCTGCGCGTCGGGTGGACAACACTGGCAGTCCGGATACGGGATCCACCTCGCTGATGTTGCTGACCTCCGGCTCGATGCGGGTTGTCACCTCGCCGTTGCCGCCGGTCCACGGCGTTACGTCGAGCTTTACACCAACGTCCACCCCTTGTATGCGCTCCGTTGTGCCTCCGAATTGGGTGTACTTCACCAATATGAACTTCTGAGCGCCGATGAACAGCCGAGCGGTTTGCCCGTTTAGCGCGGCCATTCTCGGCCTTGAGCGTATTCTGGCCCTTCCTTTCTGCACAAGGGCTTCCAGCCTTGCCGAAAAATCCCTCGGGAGCTGGCCTATGGTGCGGTAGGAGAGATCTCCGGTGGCGGTGTCCATGGATGCTTCACCGGTTGGGCTGGTGAATTGAATCCCCAAGGCTTGTTTAAGGTCGGATGTATCGGTGAACTCAACCGCCAGGGCCTCTATCATGATCTGCGGCGAGGCGATGTCCACCTTTTGCAGGTCCCGGCCGATTTTATCCAGCATTTGGTTGGGTGCCGTGGCAACGACGGCGTTTTGCTCGTTGTTTGTGTGGAGGTACTGGAACAGGAACGTGGGAAGCAGACCGGATGCGGCCTGCGCCCTTAGGTATTTCATCGGGAAGGAGCGGGTGCCGGAAAGGTGGTAGGTGGCCAAATCCTGCGGCAGACCCTGAGCCAGCATGTACACGCCGCGAACTTTGGAGAGAGCAAGACCGTATCCGGTGGCAATGCTGCGAATTACCTCCTCAACTGGCATTTTCTCAAGGTAGCAGCTCACCAATTTCCCGCCGGTTTTGCGCTCTTCGTCGGTATAAATCAGGTCCCGGTCGTCGATGGCAATCTCCACACCGGTTTTGCGCGCTATTTCGGCCATAACCACGTGGAGATTCGCACGGGTGGCGATTACGGTAAGCAGGCCGTCTTCATAGGTAACTTCAAGCTTGGTTTCCCCGGCGTTAGCGCCGCCTCCAGCGGTTCTGCGGCGGGAAGTTTCGAGTGTTCTTTCGCTGTTAACGGTGACGATAACGCTTTGCTGGTCCGGGCTTTGGGTTACCGAGAATGTTGAGGGCTGGAACAGCATAACCGTCATCAAAACACCCACGCCCTCCTTGGCATCCTGCGGCACCGACATCTGCACAAAGGAAACCGGGAACATAGACACATCTATGAAGGACCGCCCGCTGTACCTTGCGCCGGGGAAGCGGATGGTGAACCGCTCCATCTTCCGTTCGCCGAAGTCCCAGCGGCTGATTCGGCCTTCCGGCATCCAATCCAAAACCCCGTCCGACTGAACGGTGATTTGGACCCCGTTGGAGAGCTGTCTGGCGGTAATATCTGTGATGTTTGTGTAAACAGCCGCATACACGGCCGAGACACTGCAAAGCGCCAGTATCGTGCACAAGATTATAAGTGCGTGCTTTCGCATCGTCGGTTCCACCTCTTTTCAATCCAACTTCACTGCGGTTTCGCTGGTTCAGTTGGCGTTTGGTTTGCTTTTGGCGAGATTTTTTCTGGGTTTACCACTTTGGCTGTAAGAAGCAATACCATCTCAGACCTATCAATGCTGCGAGCTTTCTTGGTAAACAGGGCGCCGATTATTGGTATATGCCCCAGGAACGGTATGCGCCTTCGCGAAGGGATATCCACAGTTTGTTTCAAGCCGCCGATAACAACCGTGTCTCCATCAGCAACGCGCATGGTGCCTTCGTAGCGCCGAATTTGAAGCGTGGGCATACCGGTTTGCGGATCCAAAGAAACAACGTTCGACACTTCCGGAGTAAGCTTCACAGTTATATCGCCGCTGCCGCCGGTCCAAGGCACCACATTGAGCCGTGTTCCTATGTTCACATCCATAAGAATTTCCTCCTGCCTTCCGCGCCAGGTGGTAACGCGTACCTGAATAAGCTTCTTGGCTCCCACGAACAAGGTGGCTTTTTCCCCGTTGAGGACCGTGGCTTGGGATGAAGCAACGAGTTTTGCCTTCCCTGATTGGCACAACCCGCGTATGCGAGCGGAATACTCCTCAACTGCATTGCCAAGGGTGCTGAACCATACATCTCCGGTGTTCGAATCCGTTGCTGCGGTGAGGCTTTGGGCCTTGGCTGTTATTCCGAAGGCGGCTTCGATATCGCTTCTATCGGAGAACTCCACGGCGGTAAGCTGAACGCTGATTTGAGGTGCGGGTTTGTCGAGTTTGCTCAGGTCGGCCTGGATTTTGTCGGCAAGGTAGTCTGGAGCGCTTACCATTATGGCGTTGTGCTCGTCTGATTCGCGCACGAATCGCCTTGTGAAAGTGGGAAGAAGGTCCACCGCGTCTCGTGCTTTGAGGTAGTTCAGGGGAATAAGGCGCGTTTGTACCGTTGCGAATCGGCTTCCAGAGCTTGGAGACGCCTGCGAAATGACGATGGAATCCCCAACCTGGGCGGCGGAGAGGCCGTAGCCGCGGCACAGCGTATCGATAACTTCCTCAACATCGGTTGCGGGAAGATAGAGGCTTACAGTTTTGCGGACTTCGTCGTCGACCGTGATGCGGATGCCGGTGGCGGCGGACAGGGCTTCCGCGAAAGAGTGCAAGCTGACGTTCAAAGCACTAACCTGCAGAACACCGTCAACCAAAGCAACGTCAAGCTCTTGGTGGAGGCTGGCAGCATCTTCCGGGGTTTTGAGGCGCAGGGGAGGTTCCGATTGGCGGTCGCTTGCCACCGTTACGATTATACTGCGGTGGTCTTGGCTTTCTTGGATGTAGAAAGTGGGCAGTTTTTCGGTTTCCCAGCCGCTCCAGCTATTCTCCCGCGTTTCGATGCCCTTGAACCAAGCAGGGGTGTAGAGCGGTATGGCCACGTCGAGCCCAACTCCCTCTTTCGCGCCTATGGGTATGGAGACTTCCACGTGGCTTACAGGATAGACGCTGATATCGAAAAAGGCGCCTGCCTGCGAACGGGCGTTGACCACGCGAAACTTTATAACCGAAACGGGAAAAAGCTTCAGCTCATCGTTTGGGAAGTCTATCCACCCGTTGGCGATGGGGTCGGCAAAGACCTGCACGGTGCCGTCGAACCTCAGCTCCACGCGAACCGCGTTGGACAGCCTTGTGCTTCTTACGGATGTCAAATTGATGAAGGCGCTTCCGGGAGGGGCCAAAGGGCCGTTTCTCTGCTGCGACTGCGCGGGGTTCTGACATACGCAAAGAGCGGTCAGCAGCGCCGCCACCGCAGTGAGGCGCCAGATTCGCTTGGATTTCGGCGGCAGGCTACTTGGATGGCACCGCCTGGGCATTCTGCGCATCCCCCATCACCTCGCTCGGCTGCGGCATACCATCTTCGATTTTGAACTTCTCCTTCAAGCGGCGCTCCTCTTCGGGATTCATATGCCCTGTTTGGCTGAGTATGCGCGGGGTTATAAATATAGCCAGCTCGGTTTGCGTTGTGCGAACGATGGATGAGCGGAAGAAATGCCCCAGTATCGGTATATCACCCAAAATCGGAATCTTGGTTTGAATGGTGCGCTCCTCCATCTGGGTGAGGCCGCCTATGATGATGGTTTCGCCGTCTTTAACGCGGACCACAGTTTCGGCCTGCCTTGTGCTTTTTTCGGGCAGTCGGGTTATGGGGTCGAGGGCGCCAAACACGGATATTTCCGGCCTTACTTCGGCGATGATTTCGCCCTCACCACCGGTGTAAGGTGTAAGCCGGAGACGAATTCCCGCGTCGATGAAGTTCACCTGGCCGCCTCCGAAATCGCCTCCACCGCCTCGGCGCACCTCCACAGGAGTGCTGAGGAACCTCTGGCGGCCTATGAATATGTCTGCGGGCTGGCCGCTTACGGTGGCAATTCTCGGGTTGGCCCTTACCTTAGCCTGGCCGGTTTCTACCAGCGCTTTTAGCTTGGCAGAGAACTCCTTCGGGAGCTGTCCAACGGACCTGTAGGTAATCTGACCCAGCAGGGAGTCGGTGGTGGCCATGTCGCTGGCGTTTGAAAGGGAGAGCACGGCGTTCAGGTCCTTGGCTCCGGAGTTCGTAAGCTCCACCATCAGGGTTTCTATCATGATTTGAGCCGCCGGAATGTCAAACTGTTGGATATCCTCCCTGAATTTCGTTAGAACGTCTTTGGGTGCGGACAAAATCACGGCGTTTTGCTCTTGGTTTATCTTCACGTGGTCCTGCAGGAAGACCGGCAGGAGGCTTTTGGCATTTGGGGCAAGCACGTACTTGGTGGTTATGGTATCTATGTCGGCCAGCAGGTAGGAGGAGGGGTTGCGCGCGATGCCTTCGCTTATCATGAAAACGCCGTTGGGTTGTTGAACTGCAGACAGGCCGTAGGCGGCCGCTATATCGCCGATTACGTCGGCTACTTTGCGGTTGACTAGGTTTACAGTGAGCTTTCGGTTGACCAGGTCGTCCACAACTATTTTTGTTCCGGTTTTTTTGCCAAGCTCTGTGAAGAGCTCGGCGGCATCAACGCCCAGGGCAAACACCGAAACCCCTTCGGACGTAACCTGAACCTCCAGAGAAGGGGATTTTGTGTTGTTTGTTGGTGATGCATTGTTGTTTCGCGGGGGTGTTGGGGCCTGAGGTGCGGCCCGGTTTGCGAAGAAAACAGATAACACCATGATAGCGGCTGTTAGCCATGCTGTTCGGGCCGCGGGATGCGGTTTGCATCGGAGCAACGTTACACACCTCCTTGTTTTCTTTTGGGGCCGTTTCGCAGTATTATGAATCCTCAGACCGTAGCCTCTCAAGCTCAACGGAGAGAATTATACAAACGGGCAGGCAACTTGTGCAACACGTTGCGTTTTTGCCAAGGTTTTTCAAAGTTTTCACAAGGAGCCGATAGACAGGGCGGCGAGAATGCTCCTTATCTCAGAAAAATTAGACGCGGAAGCAGGGAAAAAGCCTCCACTCGAATCCTTCTTTGTTCGCTCGGCCTCGAAAAGCTTGCCGAAGCGGGTGGATCTACAAACCACAAGGAAACGGCTTCTCTTCCCTGAGATTCGACGGCCAAGGCGGCATGGCTTAAGGCACAGATACTTTTACGTAGTCTACCTCTACCACTCCGCGGTAGCATGTTCCAATGCCGATATGCCCTTCTTTGTACTCGGAGTCCTGCGCGTCGAACACCTGCTTGCCGTCGAAGTACGCAGTTATGCGGTTTCCCCTGACCACAATTTTGATGTTGTGCCAATTTCGGTCCAGGTTCACACGCACCCTTGGGGCAACAGGGTGAACTCCGGGCCACCTCTGCAGTGTTAAACCGCGGTCTCCGTAAACATATCCCAACACATATCCCTGGCCGCCGTCGCGGTAAATTCCCGTAAGCGACTGCATGCGGAACCAGATGCCGTAGCCGCCCCAGAGTCTGGGTTCGCTTATAAGGCGCGCGCGAACATCCAGCGTGAAATCACCGGTGTAGAACGCTTTTGTGGCGATCCAGGTGTTCTCCATATTGTCTTTGGGATTGCCCACGGTCACTATTCCTCTGCCGGCCACCACGGTGCCGCTTACCTGCCACCTGGATTTGGGATCCGAGAGAGCTTTGGGGTTATCGAAGTTGTCCACAAACGCCTTTCCGATTGGAACGCCAGCAGGAGGCGCTCCGAGAGCCAGGTTAAACCCGAAGGTTAGTAACGCAACCGAGATAATCAGCAAAAAGTACAGTCTAAACCGCATAAGCCTTCAAACCCTTTCCTTGCTGACCAAAAGAAATACAGTACCAAAAATGAATAATTCGACACCACTGCCCAAGAAATCCTTTCGCGGGAAGTCAGGAGACAAAGATAACACCGCGAATGGCAGGTGGAGAACACGTTTTTATTCAGGTTCCAGCAGGCGCAGAAACAGCTCCAGGGTTGTGATTATATCCAATGCGTTGTGGCGCAGTATCACAGCCATTTCGCTGGCGTCGCCGGTTCGTAGGAAGCGCTTGTAGGCATCCGGTATCAGGTAGCTTGGGATGTCGCCGAAGCGCCTTCTTCCGCACACTGCGGTTTCGAGTGTGCGCAGTTTGCAGTTCGGCAGGTAGGCCCCCCACTTTCGGCGCGATAAGGGAAGCAGGTCCAGATGCATGGGAATCTCCGGCGGCTCGATGCCCAGCTCTGCCGCACGCGATAGAGCAAATGGCAGGTCGAACTTCTCGCCGTTGAAAGAGATGAGAAGCCTCTTTTCGGCTATCTCTCGGAAGAGGAGAGAAACAACGGCGGCTTCCTCGCTGTAGCTGCGCGCCAGAAATTGGCGGATTGTGAGGCTTCCGAGCTCGCTTACCAAGGTGCCTGCAAGGAAAAGGGGGACGTTGCTTAGGCCGGTTGTTTCCAAATCCAGAATTATTATATCTTCCGGCCTGATGATGCGGCCTGCTGGGAGATTTCTCAGGTTCAGGCGCTCAAGAGTGCTTTTGAGGGCGGATGAAAGCACATCGGCGGCATCCGAAAGTTCAATCAGACTGGTCTCAACGAGGTAGGCCCGGCCGCCTATCGGCGAAACGACCTCTGCGCCTGGGATGGCATCTTCAAGCGCAACGGAAGGGTTGGGATGCGGCTGTTGAGCCGAGCTGTTTGGGAAAGGTTCATCCGGGCGGTTCACTTGGCCACGCTCCGTGCGCTTGAAGAATTGCCGAGCCAACTGGCAGGCATTGGTTCTGCAAGTTTTCTGGGCAAGGAGTGAGACCCCGCTGTGTTAAAGCTTTCCTCGGAGGATTTTTCAAGCCGGACCTTGCTGGGCGCTTTTCTCGGAATCCTGGGTTGGTGATGCATCGGCAGTTCCGAGGATTTCATCAGCTTGGGCGGCGCTGGCCGCGGCTTGGATGTTCTCCTCCCTAACTTGGTCTCGAACCTCCTTGCGAAGCACACAAATGGAGCGCGGCGCCGAAATTCCAAGGCGCACGGACTCACCTTTCACTTCCAGCACGGTGATTTCTACGGAATCACCAACTATTAAGGCTTGTCCAACTTTGCGAGTGAGAACGAGCATATTATGCCGCCTGCTGGCAAGAGTTCCCTATGGCGTGTTTCGTTGTATACTTTTCGCTCTGCAGGACGACTTGCCTTCCCACTCGCGAGGACATATTTACGAGAATTGGGCCCAGGAGGTTTGCAGTTATCTGTTTTGTGGAGGGGCTTACAGTAAGCGTAACAAAAGCGGCCAGGTCGCGCGAGTCCTTCAGGCCAAGCGCTTCGGCAATCTCATCGGGAACCTCTATTTCGTAGTCTGGGAAGAACTCGAATGGGTCTGCCACCAGGAAAGCCAGAGACGGGCAATCCACCGCTTGAAGCCACTTGATCGGTGAACCTGGCTTCCATTCCAAGAGGCAGTATCGATTAATATTATCAAAGCCCAGCAGTCCCGGTTCCAGGCGTATAATGTTTTCCTCGCTAACTTCTATTTGACCAAATCTGGTGGTCTCTACCAACATTACCGACTCCTTATCTGAGGTAATCGAGCAGGCTGAGGTTTCCAACTCTTGATGCAACTGCCAGGGCGGCTTCGTAGGCGAGCTCGCGCTGTTTCAGCTCCAGTATGGCTTCGGAAAGATCAGCATCTTCCAATTTAGACAGAGAAGTTTTCAGATTTATTTCTGCGTCGCTTAAGCGTGAAGTGGCCAGCTCCACCCTTTGCAGGCGCCCGCCGATTTCGGTTCGAACGGCGAGCACGTTTTCCAGCGCTTTGTCGATCTGCTTCAGCAGGTCGCTCGGTTCCACAGCCGACTTCACCCCGTCCGAAAGCTCTTCGAGAATTGCAAAAAGGTTGGTCGGCTTGTCTTCAACCTGCACGTTGAAAACCTTGGTGCCGGGTACGTTGCCAGCCACAACTGTATTAGGGCCGATTTCTATCAAGCGTTCCCCCAAATCTCCTTTGTAAGAGGGAACAGGGTTCGAGGTTTCCGGATACGGCTCCTCGGTCTGTGCGCCGCCGAAAACGTAAATCCCGTCCGCGCTTGTGTTGGCGATAAGCCTCAGCCGCTTCTGCAGGCTTTGAACGTGGGCTACCAAGGCGGCGCGGCCTTCCGGCGTTATCGTTTCGTTGTTGGTTTGCATGGCAAGCTGTCTTGCTTCTTGAAGCACGGACATTATGTCGGAAAGGGCCGCTTCGGTGGCGGTTAACAGCTCTTTGGCCCTCGAGGCGTTGCGGGTATACGCGTCGTTTGCGGCCACCGCCGAGCGGATGGCGTTTGCCATTGCGGCGCCGGACGGGTCATCCGAAGGATGGACCAGTTTCTTGCCGGTGATGGCCGTTTCTTGTGCCTTGGCCAGTGCAGATGACGCTTTGCTTACGGCTGTGCGAACCGTTTCATGGATTTGCTTGTTAGAGATTCTCATAGCTAACTCCCGCTAGCTTTCTGCCATTCTAAGTATTGTAAGTGCCAGTTCGTTGCTTATGGATACTATGCGTGCGGCGGCCTCGTAGGCCCTTTGGAACTGAATTAGGTTTGAGAGCTCTTCGTCCAAAGATACCCCGGATACAGACTGCTCCTGCACGGTAAGTGTTTGAAGAGATGTTTCGGCCAGCTCGGCTCTTTCGCGCGAGGCGCGTACCTCGGCTCCAAGCCGACCGAGCATTGTGCGGTACTGCTCTCCCACGGTGTCCGCAAGGTCGGCTATGCGCCTTGCGATGCCGCCGTCTCCCGGTGCGCCGGATTCCGACACAGCCAGCTTGCGGGGAGAAGATGCAATATCGGGGTTGATGCGTATATCTGCCGCTGTGGAGGCGAAGAACAGTTCGGAGCCCGCATTTCCATCGAGGTCGATTCCTTGTTTGTGAAGCTCGTTCACGGCGTTCGCAAAGGAGAGTGCCAAGTCGTCAAGCTGTTTTATGTATGCGGGGAGGACCTCGTTGCGGAGCCTGAGCGTTTCGCCGAGGGAGCCTTTAACATTTTGAACAGCTTCGCCGCTTTCCAACCAGATAAGCTGTGTTCCGTCGGCGCTGTAAGTCAATCCAAACTCCCTGAGCCATCCGTCTTGAACAATCGATGTTCCGCCTATGAAAGCCGCTGAGCCGTCCGGAGAGGATTTTGTTCCCAGCACTTGGGCCAGCTCTCGGAGCGCTTGGTCACGGCGGTCAGCCAGCTCCGGGTGTTTGGAACCGGCCTGGGCGGCCTTGGCATTGGCTTCAGCCGCTGTTCTGGCGGATTTCAGGGCTTGTTCCACAAGCTGGTCGGCCTGGGCCCCCAAACTCTTTTGGAGCTCCGACAGTGCGGAGTGGAGGCTGTTGAATGCGGCTGCTACGTCGCGTCCGGTTTCCACCACCACCGTTCGGAGGGATGGGTCTTCCGGCTTTGCACTCAGCTCTCTGAGGGCGTTGAAGAAGCGGTCCAGTATTGAGGAAAGGGATTTATCGGGAGTTGCGCCCAGGATAAACTCCACCTGCTGCATGATTTCGCTGGAAACCTGAGCCGCCGCTTTTTCCGCCTCTGCGGCTTCAATTCGGGCGTACAGGTAGTTGCTTTTGATGCGGGTTACGTCGACCACGGCAACACCGCCCGGGGTGGTTGGAGACTCGGACATTACCACCCGGCGGCGGTGATAGCCGGGCGTGTTCACGTTGGCAACGTTGCCAGAGGTTACCTCGATGGCCGCCTGTTGCGACTGCAGAGAACTAAGCCCTATTCTCAAACCGGTGAAGGTGCCCACGCGCTCCTCCAGCTAGCCGGATTTTCCTCATCCCACGATGTTTATGGCGATTGGATCGCCTCTTAGGTCGGTTTGACCGCTTTCGGTGTAAACCGGTGACTGCGCCGCACCGTAAGCATGCAGTAGAAACCTTGTTGTTTCAAGCTCGTCCAAAAGCATTCTCACGTTGAGGTCGTTCAGCAGGCACAACTCCTTGGCCAGCTCACGCAGATTGCGCGAAGCGGCGTTGGGGGCTTTATCCAGCAGGTTCTGCACATTTTCAACCGCCTTTTCCTGCTTTTTCGATATTTCAAGCACGGAATTGGCATCTCTGGACGCCAAAGCTTGCCCCATATCGCGGCACAGGCTGATAAGGCAGATCAAAGCCGTCTCCAGTTTTTCTTCCCACTCGGTGGGATTGATTTGTGCATCCATGGATTTCACTCCGGTGGAATTACCCCGTTTTTCAACAGCTTGTCGGCCACCACGTCATCGCGAACTTGATACTGGCCGTTTTGGATCTGCTTGCGCAGTTTTTCAACAAGTTCTTCCCTAACTTCGGGAATTTTGTCGTATTCCTCGCGGAGTTCTTGAAGTTCGGTGGCCGCTGGAGATAGAGACAGCTCGTCCGCGTCCGACGAGGGCGAAACCCCTTGGGAACCGGCGCTGGCAGTATGCTGTATCGAGTTCACCGGTTCGATGTTGTGCCAGTTGGTCTTATTGACCTGCATGTTTTGAGTCCTCCATAACTCTTGCTCCGGCGGCTTCATCGCTGGCTCTCGGATTTTGACCGGCCTGCGAGCTTGGTAAGCTCCTGCTCCAGGAGTTTAGCAATTCCAATGCCGCCGTTGCGCGCAATTGCGTCCGCCAGGGCCGTATCTGCCATATCCAGATACAGTCCTGATACCCCGTCTGTCGGTTCCGACTGCGCTGTCCGCCTGGCGGTTCGAAGCAAGCTGGCCACAAGGATAGCCTCGAAGTCCTGGCATGCACGCCTCAGCTTCCAGAGGTCGGATTTTGAAAGGGCGTTTGTGCTTTTCTCAACACTTTCTACGGAGCTCACTTTCAGAAAACCTCCAAAACGGCGTGCAGTGCCCCCGCTTGTTTAAGCGCCTGCAGAATGGCGATTACATCCCGCGGGGTAACCTTCAACGCATTCAGTGCCTTTACTAAATCGTCAACTGAGGCGGTTGGCTTAAGACCAACCACGGCCCGAGTTTCTTCGGTTGCGGAAACCGTGGGCTGGGTTACAACCGTTGTAGTTCCACCCGAAAGGGGCGGCGGTTGAGCCACCACTGTGTTGACACCAATCTCCACGTGCAAATCTCCGTGGGTAACGGCCGCAGCGGAGATTCTCACCGCACCGCCAACCACCACGGTTCCCGTGCGTTCGTTTACGGCAACTTTGGCAGCGGCGTCCGGCTCCACGGGAAGCTCCTCTATCTCGGCGATTAAGCCCACAATATCCGAGGCTTTGTTGGGCGGAACGTTAACTCGTACGGTGGCCGCATCAACAGCGAAGGCACAGCCCGGCAGGATGTTGTTTATGGCTTTGGCAACCCTGGATGCTGTGGCAAAATCGCCTGCACCAAGCGCCAACGTAATGGCCCCGCCTTTGCCAAACGGCATGGGGACCTCCTTTTCCACCAGCGCTCCACCTGGGATTCTGCCTGCGGTTACGTGGTTCTTAGTTACCGCGGCGCCTCCACCGCCAGCCGTAAATCCGCCTACGGAGATTGGTCCCTGAGCCACTGCGTAAACCTGACCGTCGGCTCCCACAAGCGGGGTTTGCAGAAGCGTTCCGCCCTGCAAACTGGAGGCATCCCCAATGGATGACACTGTTACGTCTATGCGACTTCCGGGGCGGGCAAACGGCGGCAGATCTGCCGTTACCATAACCGCCGCCACGTTTTTCGCACGAGAGCTCGACGGCGGTATCTGCATGCCGAAGCGCTGAAGCATGTTGGATATCGATTGAGCGGTATAGCGCACCTGCTGGCTGTCTCCGGTTCCGTTAAGCCCAACCACCAAGCCGTAACCAACAAGCTGATTGGTACGCACTCCGTCTACCGTTGCGATGTCCTTTATGCGCACCGTTTGGGCGCAGGCACCAAGGGCTGATGTTAGCGTTAGTATTGCCAGTGCAGATGTAAGTTTGCTAAAGCGCATTTTACACCTCATAACAGCTACCATATAAGCCTAATAAGCCGTGTGATGATGCCAACCCGCTGTCGCATTCCGATGACGCCCTTGCCGGAGTACGAGATCTCCGCGTTGGCGATAACGGTGGAGGGAACGGTGTTGTCCGGTGAGATGTCCTCCGGTCTCACAATGCCCCTTATTCTCAGCTCCTGCTTCTCTCCGTTGGTGGTAACGGTTCTGACGCCTTCAATTTCGAAGTCGCCGTTGGGGAGTATGCGCACAACCCTTGCGGCAATCCTGGCAGTGAGGCTTGCGGTTCTGGAAGTGGAGCCTTTGGATTCGGATGTATCCTGGCCCTCAAAGTTGAGCTTCGGTATCAGCTTGAACGGTCCGGCGGTTGAGGCCGAAGAAGATTTGACAGAGCTGTCTCCTGTAACCGAGGCCGACTGCGAGGAGGAAGTGGACTCCATCACCAAAACCGTTACGATGTCGCCAACTGCCCTGGCTCGGCGGTCGGCAAAGAGCGATTTGGACGATTCCGACCAGAGCGAGTCTGCCCAGCATCTGAGCGCGGCCGCGAGCAAAATGCATATCAACAGAAAAACGGTTCGCTTCATTCTGCTTTCACCTCCACCAAGCCCTGGCTTTTCACAATTCCCACCACTTCGCGGTTTCTGTCCAGCCTTACGCGCACCGCTTGGTCCAAAGCACCGTCCTCAAGGGCGGTTCCCTTTACCGAAACCCTAACATTTTTGTAAAGGCAAACAACCTCCACCGGGCTTCTGGCGTTGACAAGGGGCACCGGCTCCAGCATACTGCGCGCAATCACATCGCCCTGCTTCACAATGCTCTTCAGCCTCATTCCCTGTGCGTCTTCAGGTTTCAGGCATGCGTCTTTGGGGATGTTGATGCCTTTTCTCTTCTCCAGGCGCACCGAATCCGGCTGGATTACCTGGCCTCTGTCCATGTCGCGGGCGGCCACCAGCACCGGAGTGCGCAGTTCCACCTCGTACGGGATTTGGATGTTGGCGCACGGTTTGCCGTTTACCTGAACCTGCACCCTAACTATAGCCCCGTTGCCTGCCAGTGTTGGTGTGGCGCAGATAGAAACCTCCCCGGGAGGGGCTGTTACACCTGCAGGGGCTTGTTTGGGCCGAATATCGGCTTCCAGCCCCAACTCCTGCAGTTTGCGCTTAAGCTCTTCCTCCGCGGCTTGGAGTACAGCCTCCTTAGTTATGGTTTGGCTTTCGCCGACGACGCGCGTTTTGGTGGCTCCGCCGATTTTAACACCGGCTGGATCCAGATTTTCTCGGCGCATGGCCACGATAAGCGAGGAGGCTGGCAAAATGCGTGAGGACCCAGGAAGCGGCGCCCTCCCCAGGTCGAGAGCCGAAAGCGCCTGCGCAAAGGCTAAATCGGCAGAGCGGATTTCGGCAACGTCTGCCAGGAGGATTTGCGGTCCGCGCACGACGGCTTCCTCGCGGAAGATAACCTCGGCTTTGGGAACCGCGGCTGTAAGCAGGCCTGCAAGAAGAGCCAGAAGCACCATATTACACCTCGCATTGGGCAGGGTTAATTACTACCGCCTCAGGTTGCTGGCGATGTTGAGCATTTCATCCGCCGCCTGAATAGTTTTGGAGTTGATTTCGTAGGCGCGCTGGGCGGTGATGAGGTTGACCATCTCCTCAACCACTTTTACGTTGGACATCTCAATGAAACCCTGGCCGATTGTGCCGAATCCGGCCATTCCCGGTGTTCCCGAAACCGCTTCCCCAGAGGCCGCTGTGGGGCGGAACAGGTTCCTTCCGATTGCTGCCAATCCAGAGGGGTTTACAAAGCGCACTATCTCGATCTTTCCAACCTCCTGCGGTTCGTCCTGACCGGGCATGGTTACTGTTACCGTGCCGTCCGCCCCGACGGATATGGATGTGGCCTCCTGAGGTATTACGATTTCAGGCTGTATTGGGAAGCCGTCGGAGGTTACTATGCGCCCTTGGCTGTCCAGCTTGAAAGAGCCGTCTCGGGTGTATGCGGGGCGGCCGTCGGCGGCCAGCACGGTGAAGAATCCGGGACCCTCTATGACAAGATCCAGCGGGTTTTCGGTGTGCTGGAAATCGCCTTGGGTGAAGAGCTTTTGCACCGAGGCCGCGCGGGTGCCCAAACCTACCTGTATGCCGCTCGGCACCTGTGCGCCCGTTGCCACTGCGGTTCCTGCCTCGCGCACCGTTTGGTAAAGCAGATCCTGAAAGTCCGACCGGCTGCGCTTGAAACCAGCCGTGTTCACATTGGCGAGGTTGTTGGATACAACGTCCAAATTCAGCTGTTGGGCCATCATGCCTGTGGCCGCAGTGTAAAGAGCTCTAATCATCTTTTTACCTCCGAGCCTGGTTTAAATGCTTGGTGAATTATTCACTCTTAGCTTTGGGAATAACCGCTTATACGCGGCCGATATCGGAAGAGGCGCGCTGCAGCACATCATCGAAAGCCTGTATAACCTTGTGGCCGGCTTCGTAAGCTCTCTGCGCGCGTATGAGGTTGACCATTTCAGTTATCACGTTTGTGTTGGATTCCTCCAGGAAGCCCTGAAGAACCCGCGGAGCGTTCTGGTTGGTGTCCGGCTGTTCCGAAGCCGAAAGCAGCCCCGCTCCCACCTTGGTAAACTGCGCTGTGGGCCTAAAAACGGCTATGAGAAGTTTGCCAACTGCAGTGCCGTCAACGGTGATGTTGCCGTTTTCATCGACCCTTACGCTTGTTCCGGCTATTACAACGGGGCCTTTATCCGTAAGCACCGGATATCCGTCTTGGGTTATCAGTTGGCCGTTTGCGTCTCGCGTAAAGCATCCGGCTCTTGTGTAAAGAATCCCGTTTGGGGTCTGCACCGCGAAGAATCCGGGACCATCCAGCGCAAGGTCCAGCGGATTGTCGGTTTGGCGGATAGGCCCGGGAGATAGATCGACCGCGGTGCGCGCAACAAGTTCGTAAGGTAAAGAGGCAGGCTGCGCCCCGGCTGTTTGCACGCGGGATGGCACAATTATTTCGAAACAAGGGATATCCCTTCGGTAGCCTGACGCAGCCCCGTTTGCTAAGTTGTTTGCGGTGAGGTCAAGGAGGTGCTCTCTGACCCTCATTCCCGCTGCTGCATGGTACACACCGCTGAACATAGCCAAGCCTCATCCGTTTATTCGACAAAGACTCGGCGGGCTTAAGAGGGCGAATGGCGGAAGCACCAGTGCTGAGGTTTTTCAAAATCAGGAAGCGCACTTATCCTCGCCTCTAATCCTTTTACGCGCTTCACGTGTGCGGAGGGAACCGCATGCTCTCTTTTCCCCGCGGTGGAAGAAGGGCCTTGGATGAGGGGTGGTGAAAAGAAACTTCTTTGCGAGAGCTTTTAGGGGACTACGAATTTGCTTTTGGAGGCGCAGGTAATTCGGCTGCGCCTCCGTTTGGAAAATTGCAAAGGAGGCACGCAGGGTTACAAAGTTGCTATATCCCTTGTGCGTATCAACTGCCGAACAACTTCCGGCGGGATTGCGGGTCCTATGGTTCCTTTGGGGAATAGGGCTTCCTTGTACTCCTGGGGTATCTCCCATTCCACGGCCCAGGGAGCCGCGGGGTTGGCGGATATGGCTCGCTCCAGCCAATGGGCAGTGAGGTCGGCACAGTGGGTTATAATAAGCAGTTGCTTGTGCTCTTCTGGCAAGGCGTCTGGGGGTTTAAGATGGCAGAGGGCGTGGTAGCCGATTACGTGCTCCAACTCTTCGGCCAGGTTCCATTTTCGGGCCAGGATGGCGCCTATTATGCAGTGGTTGGCTCCGAGGCGGGTTTCCTCCGCGGCCAAGCGCTCGGCGCCATCTTCTTCGGGCATATTTTGCTCTAGATATTGAAAATCCTGCATAGATAAATGAGCAATAGCAATGCGGCCAACATCATGCAGAAGTGCGGCAGTGGATGCAGTTGCCCTTATGGATGGATTAGTGCACTGCGCCAGATGAAAAGCGGCTACCGAGGATACGTATGCATGCTGCCAGAGTGCATCTCCCAATGTTCCCAAAGTTCCCTTGAAAGCGCGGCACACATAGGCGCGCATTGCAAGGTTTTTCACTTCCAAATATCCAAGAAGGCTGATGGCGCGACCCAACTCGGCGACTTTAACCCTTAGTCCAAATGCGGGGGAATTCACCACGCGAAGGATGGTTGCCGCCAATACCGGATCCGTTCCGACAATCTTCACAGCTTTTTCCAGGGGGAAGTCGGGGTCGGCCAGAGCTGCGGCGAATTGAAAGCAAACAGGCGAAAGCTGGCCCACAGCATCCAACCGCTTCGAAACAACTGCTATGGTTTCCTGGGTTACATAAGGTGTAACCCCTGGCATAAACTGCTTTTCAGTAACTAGCATAGGTTATCCTCCACGTAGCAGCGGGTTCCATTTCATGATAAAAACTCCAAAACGGTGGCTGGAATTTGGTGCAGGGGCACTACTTTTTCGGCGGCGCCCAGCTTTACCGCCTCCTTTGGCATGCCGTAAACGACGCAGGTAGACTCATCCTCAGCGATGGTTCTGGCACCGTTCTGCCTCATTGCCAGCAGTCCCTGTGCGCCGTCGGCTCCCATTCCGGTCATGAGGACGCCAACGGCGTTTGGTCCGGCGGCGTGGGCCACAGAGTTGAAGAGAACATCGACGCTTGGCCTTTGGAAGTGAACCGGAGGCCCGTCTTTCACTCGAACATAGTATCTTGCACCGCTTTTCTGCAGGACCAAATGTTTATTTCCGGGAGCTATCAGTGCAACACCCGGCACCACGGGATCATCGTCCTTGGCTTCTCGGACCTCCATTGGGCATATGTTGTTCAGCCTTTCTGCAAAGGCGGCGGTGAAGTTTTCAGGCATGTGCTGAACGATCACGGTGCCGGGGGTGTTCGGTGGAAGCTGCTTAAGAACGGCTTCGATGGCTTTCGTACCGCCCGTGGATGCGCCTATGGCGAGAACTTTGTGGGTGGTCTGGAGGTGGAAGTTTTCTTTTTGCTCTTTGGGAGCCGATGCGGGCTCTTGCTTGGCTTGAACCGTCGGGAGGATGCGGGCCGAAGCGGCCGCCCTTATGGCGCGCACCAGTTGGCGCGATACGTCCGGGACCGTATAGCTGGATCCCGGTTTCGGTATGACCTCCACAGCGCCGAGTTCCAATGCCATCATAGCGTTTCTGCTGTTCGCTGGCGCCTGGGAGCTAACAACAACAACCGGCAGTGGATGGTGCTTCATAAGCTTTGCCAGGAAGGAAAGGCCGTCCATCCGCGGCATCTCCAAGTCCAGCGTGATGACATCGGGTTTTGTTTTGACTATCTTTTCCCGAGCGACGTAAGGATCCACTGCCGTTCCAACCACTTCGATGTCGTGGAATTTGGAAAGCTCTTCGGATAAGACTTTGCGCACCAAAGCCGAATCATCAACTATTAAAACCCGAATCATGCCCAGTTTCCCCTATTGCATTGTATTAGCTTTTCAAAAAGAGCTGAACTTCCACCCTTCCACCTTCCAGTCCTATGCAAACGGAGGCTGTTGGTTCTCCTGCTTCTTCATCTGTCGGAAAAGGTGCTCCTGGTTCCAAAACCAGAGGTGTTTGTATGTGAAATGACGAGGAGCTTCCAGCGATGCGCGGCAGTGTGTTTCCGCAAATCACGTTGGCGACCTCTCTCAGGGCGTCTTTTTGGGTTTCCAACTCCGTGCACTCTTCGCTGCCCAGCATATTGGCCGCAAGCACAGGAAGCAAACTTCCGTAGCAGTTTATTACCAAGCGGCCTTTCAGCGGCCCTTCGAACTCCACCACGGCGGATGCCTCCGGCGGTGCAGAAAGGTGCTCGGGTCCTGGCTCTTCCTCAGGAAGCAGAAAGGCAGCCTCTTCAAAAGTCCGCGCCGTTGCTTTGAAAAGCTCCCGTTCTATCAGTGTCATGTTTCACTCCCACCACGTTTTCTACGACATGCTTAAGCGTTTCCGGTGTGAAAGGCTTTTGGATAAACAGCACACCCTGGTTGCGCAGGTTTTCCACGCGCTCTATGCTTCCCTCGCTGGATACAACAACAATCGGCAGATCGGCTGTATCAGGGCTCTCTTTGACCCGCTCAATCATCTGCTCGCCGTTCATGACCGGCATGTGTATATCCACAAGCGCGAGGTCGATCCAGTATTTATCCAGCATATCAAGCGCTTCGGCACCGTTGGATGCCTCGTATATCTCACCCACCGGCAGTCCAGACAGCCTAAGCGTTCGCGCTACCATGGCGCGCATTACTGCGCTGTCGTCAACAATAAGCACGTTAAGCGACATATCTATTATCACCGTTCCCACGTTCCAAAAGTGAAAGGATTCACTCTATAGGGTTTTCACCAGGCCGTTGCTCCTAACGGTAACGACTCCGGTGCCGATTTCCAAGCTCATTGTGCGCGACTCTGTGCCGCCAACGTCGCAGGCTTCTATCAGAATGCCGTTCTTCCAAAGAAGCTTTCTCAGCATTATCATGTTCCGCTTGCCGATTTGAAAAACATCGTCTTCTTCGGTACCGTAGGAGGTGGCACCTCCAGCCACCTTCACTATTATTCGCTGTTTTTTAGCGCCGGCTTTGTAGCACTCCAAGAACAGCCTGGGCACACCCGTATCCACAAACATGTAAGGGTTTTCTTTTGCACGCTCTGGATCCACGGTGGAAAGCGGAAGCATAACATGCAGTAAGCCTCCCACCCGGGCTATCGGATCGTAAACGGCTATTCCCAAACAGCTACCAAGAGCATGCGTTATAAGAACATCACCGCTGTTGCCGGACACTTTCATGTCGGCTATGCTAACTACGTGTACCATGTTTTTCTGTTTAAACTTGCTTAATATAAACCGCCGGCCGCAGGTATTTAAACGGATGAGAAGCTGCGGCCAGGCTTTCGGAGTGACCCACAAAAAGATAGCCGCCGGGTTTTAGGATTTCCCAAAAGCGGTTTACCAGCTCTCGTTGAGTGTTTTTGTCGAAATAAATCATAACGTTGCGGCAGAAGATTAGGTCGAAGCCGCCTCTCATGGGCCAATGATCCATCAGGTTCAATCTGGCTATCCGAACCAAGGAAGTAACCCTTTCTGAAAGCTGATATGTGCGCGGCGGTTTGGGGTCGATGCAGATGAAGTGCTTCTGCAACATTTGTGGCGGAACGCCGTCTAGCTCGTACTGGTGATAAGTGGCCGACCTGGCTTTCGCCAGAACGCGCTCTGAAATATCTGTGGCCAGGATACGCACCTCTTTTATCTCCTCATTTGTTAATTCGTCCAAAAGTAGCATAGCTATAGAGTAAGGCTCTTCTCCTGACGAACAACCAGCGCTCCATATTCGCATCTCTTTGCCGCGCAGTTTGGGAATTATCTCTTTACGGAGGAACTCGAAGTGCTGCGGCTCTCGGAAGAAGTTGGTTTTGTTGGTGGTCAGTGCTTCCACCATTGCAGCCAGCTCTTCCTTTTTATGTTTTATGTAACTTAGGTATTCCGAGAAGCTGTTTATGTTAAGCGCCCGCAGCCGCTTGGCGAGGCGTGCTTTTACCAGTTCTTCTTTGCCCTGATGCAGGTTGATGCCGCTTACTTTGTGAACAAGCGCGCGGATTTCTTCGAATTCGGTGCGGCTCAGCGACAGCAAGCCCTCTCCCCCCTTTCTTTTAGAGAGCCCGAAAACGCCGTTTGAGGCAAAGAAGACGGCGTTGAAGCAGGCGCTGCAGATACTGTATCGACATACAAATCGGGAAGCTTAACCGTGCCTATTGAGAATATTCCACAAGAACGGGTCTCGTTTGGACTGCAAATCCGGGTTTTGGGGCAAAAACTGCGGGTGAATTCTGCCGCCCGTAGTGCGGGTCGGGGGGCGTTTACTCAATTGAAGGAAAATTGGGCAACGAGAGATGGGAAGAGTGGGCCTAAATCAAATTTGCACGTCGGAATTGACAAAAACGTGCTCGCGGCTGTTGACATATGCGTGAAAAGCCTGTATACTCTAGGACGTCAAGACCAAAAGTCTGCTGTAGCCGTTTCTTCGTACCGACCCACGGCAAGAGAGTTTGAAGCCGACCGGCCGAAACCCTTGAAGTGAGTTTGGGATGGAGAGTTTGGCAAGGGTTTCGGGGTCGGTTTTCTTTTTAGCCACCTGGTCCGTCCAATGCGGCACAGTAGACGGAGGGAAAAGTATCGAAAGGGACTTGGATGACGAAGAGATTGTTTGTAGGCAACCTGTCTTTTGAAACCACGGAAGACGGGCTTCAGAGTGCTTTTGCGGAGTGGGGAGCCACTTCTGCTACGATTCCGACCGGTGAGTCTGGACGTTCCAGGGGCTTCGGTTTTGTGGAGGTTGATGACGACAAGGCCGATGCGGCAATTACCGCTATGAACGGTGCCAGCCTTGATGGTCGCACCATTACGGTTAACGAGGCGCGTCCGCGGCCCGAGCGTTCTTTCAACGGCGGCGGTTATCGCTCTGGTGGAGGGCGCGGCGGCTTTGGCGGCGGCGGTAGGCACCGCAGTGGCCGCTGGTAAGCCAACCATCTGAAATCCAGCTTGAAATGAGCTGAAGCCCGCTTTCGGGAAGCCGGAAGCGGGCTTTTTCACCTTTTGGTGCGTCACTCGTCCTCGCGGGGAAGCTGTGCGAGGCGCTCGGCGGCGCTGATGGGGTTGGGAACAGGCTCGTCGGAAACTATCCGCCCATCCCTGAACCGCAGAATTCGGCGGCAGTGGCGCGCTATGTCTTCCTCGTGGGTTACCAGCACCACGGTCTTTCCGGCGGCGTTAAGCTCTTGGAAAATTGCCATGATCTCTTCGCCGGTGCGGGTATCGAGGTTTCCAGTTGGCTCGTCGCCCAGGATGATGGAAGGATCGTTCACGATGGCTCGGGCAATGGCCACACGCTGTTGCTGGCCGCCGGACAGCTCGTTTGGGCGGTGGTGCAGGCGGTCTCCCAACCCAACGCGTTCCAATGCGCGGCGGGCTTTTTCCTCTCGGTTGTCTGCGATGTTGCTGTACAAAAGCGGCAGTTCCACCTGATGTATGGCAGGCGTTCGCGGCAGTAAGTTGAAAGTTTGAAAAACAAAGCCTATTTTCTGGTTTCGAACTTCGGCAAGCTCATCTTCGGTCATGGTTGCCACGTTAACGCCGTCCAGAAAATACGAACCAAGCGTGGGGCGGTCCAGGCACCCCAGAATGTTCATCAGGGTGGATTTGCCGGAGCCGGATGGGCCCATTATGGCAACGAACTCTCCACGGGCTATTTTCAGACTGACGCCGCGCAAAGCGTGGACCGTTACCTCGCCAGTCTGATAGTCCTTGTGGACGTCCTTGAGTTCTATCACCAAATCGCTATTGCAGTCTGCCAACGGCGAACTCCAATTGTGCGCGAGCCACGTTGTAATCGTAAAGTGCCTGGACCACCCGGCTTTCCGCCTGCGTGAGGCCAACTTGGGCGGCAACAACCTCAAGGAAGATGCCAACCTGGGCCGCCAGACTTCCCTCCGCGGCGGCAAGGCTTTCGCGTGCCGCTTCGACCCCGCGTTCGGCGGCCTGCAGGCGGGCGCGGGCTTCTTCCACCTGGATATGCGCTTGTTTCACCTGCAGGGCTATATCGCGCCTGAGCTGTTCCAGCCTCGCTTGAGCAGTTGCCAAAGCGGTTTCTGCATCTTTCACCCGGGCTTTGGATGCCCCGCTATCGAACAGCGGATAGCTTGCAGACACGCCGAGGTTCCAAGACCTGCCTATCGGATGCGGGTGCAGGCGAACATCGTAAGATGCTTCGGCGCCGATTGTAACGCCGGCTTGTATCTGCGCAAGCTTTAGGGAGAGCTTCGCGGCTTCCACCTGAAGCTCAGCCTGCCGCAGATCAGGCCTGCGCCGGTATGCTTCTTCGATAAGCTGTTCCAAATCGGGGGCCGGTTCCGGCGAGCCCAGTGTGTCGGTGAGGATAATCTGGGTGGTTTGAGGCAGACCGAGCACGTTTCTTAGCACAGAAACCGCATTCTCAACGGCGTTCTCGGCTGCTATAGCGTCGACCTCGGCTGCGGCAACCTCGGCTTTTGCCCTTGGAATCTCCTTGCGTGCGGCCTCCCCAACCTCCACCAGACTTTCAAGGCGCTGTTGCTCTCTTTTGGTGCGGTCCAGCGCGGCTTTGGCCACTTCGGATAGGCTTGCGGCCCTCAGCACACCGTAGTAGGCAACCAGCGCATCCAAGGCGACGCGCTGGCGCACAGATTCCAGGTCTTTCTCGGCGCCCATCTGCTGGGCCTTTGCCTGCTGAACCCGGGTTTTGGTTTGGAAAGAATCGAAAAGGTTTTCCCTGAACCGCAAAGAAACCTCTCGGTCTTCCAACCTGCTTCCGAGGATGCGGGGCAGCCCAGACTTAAGAGGGCCTTCGGATGAGCCTCTGGTGTATTCAGCGCCGGCGAAGACCTGCGGCCTCTGGGCCGATTGGGCTATTACCACGCGCGATTGTGCGCTGGCCAAACTTTCTTTGGCGGCCGCAAGCGAAGTGCTGTTGCGAAGGGCGATTTCAACAGCCTGGCGCATGCTGAGGCGCAAAGTTTGCGCTTGTTCGGATGAGGCAAGTGATAAGCGCGGCGCTTGCAGCAGAAGCAAAAGGATTACGGCAGTCATACCCATTGGTTGGCGGGATAATGCAGTTGGTTTTTGCAAAGGAATCATAATGATGTTCAACTAAACGGTTAGTTACATACTACAGGTACTGCAGTCGAAGAGTCAAGCATCTGAACCTCGGGTGTTCCCAGGGCTTTTCAAAAGCGGATGGCTTGCTCGTCCTCACCCTTTGACCCCTCTCCCGCGATGCTGTCTTCCCTCACCCCTAGCCTCTCTCCCAGTTTCGGTAGATGGGAAGCTGACTCCATTTTTTCCAGCAGTGGGTAAGAGCTGTGGGGAATGAGGGAATGCGGGGTTTTGGGGCCGGCAGGGCTTCGTGATGGCACGTTTTCTGCACGGTTGAGTTGGCGGAACGGGCAGAAATGTTTTCGGCAGTTAAGAGCAAAACACCTCTGGTTTACGCGTTGAGTTGGGCTTCGGCCGGGATATTATTTGCGGCTTTGTACGGCCCACACTTCGCGGCCATGGCACGGCGCTGGGCTTCCGACGAGGGGGCATCGCACGGCTTTTTAATCCCTGTGATTGCCGCGTGGTTGGTTTGGAGCAAGCGCCGCAAACTGGCCGAGATTCCGAAAGCCCCGTGCGCTTGGGGGCTGATTCCTATTGTGTTTGGGCTGCTGGTCACAGTGGCGGCAGTGCAAGCGGAGGTGGCTTTTCTGCCGCAGGTGGCCGCTTTGGTTGTTTTGGGTGGTGCGGTTTTGTATGTTGGCGGAAAGGCTCTTTTCAAAGAGGTGGCGTTCCCGTATGCGTTTTTGTACTTCATGGTGCCGTGGCCCGACTTCTTGGTGGAGTTCGTAAGCTTCCCCCTTCAGCTTCTTACCTCAACTTACACTGCCATGTTGGTTGGGCTTTTCGGTGTGCCTGTGCGCCGCGAAGGCGTGGACCTGCATATGCCCGGGTTTTCACTTACGGTGGCGGCGGCCTGCAGCGGATTGCGGTCGCTTGTGGCACTTATGGCGCTGGCGTCTCTTTTTGCGTATTTTACGCGTGCATCCTTGTGGAAGCGCCTGCTTTTGTTCTTTTTCGGCATACCTGTTGCACTGATAGCAAACGTGGTGAGGGTTACCTTGGTGGCATTTATAGGCCTTTATTACGACCAGAAGCTGGCAGTTGGGCTGTTTCACGATTACTCTGGGCCGGTGTTGTTTCTGATGTGCACGCTTGCGATGGCGGCAATTCAAAGGGTTTTGGTGCAATGGCAAAATCAGGCGGCTTGATATTGTGCGTGTTGTTTGCCGCGGCTTTGTGGCTTCAGAGCTTGGGACGGCTTGCAAGTTCTCCGGTTAAGGGGGGTGCCGAGCTTTCCAAAATACCGGCCCGGTTCGGCGGCTGGCGTTCTGAGGAACATAAGCTGGATGCGGTCTCGGCGCGGCTGTTGGAGCCAGATGCAGTGCTTTGGAGAACGTATGTGGACCCGGAGGGCCGCCCTTTGGACTTCCTGGTGGTTTACGGGCACCGAAAGAAGAGCTTTCACTCTCCTGGGTTCTGCCTTCCCGGCAGTGGATGGGAAGTTGCCGCCAAGGAAAGGCTTACTCTGAAGATCCCCGGTGCCCCCGGAGGTTCGGTGGAGGCGAATTTGTTCCGGATACAAAACAATGGTGTTCAACAGCTTGCACTTTACTGGTTTGCGCACGGACGCGCAACCACGCCGAGCCTTTTTCAGCACAATCTCAACCTGCTGAAGAGCCGTTTGATGCACCGCCGGGCGTTTGGCGCATTGGTGCGCGTTGTTGTTCCTGTGGTGACCACAGAGCAGGATGCATTGAGGCGCGCTGTGGTCTTCTTAAGAGAGGTTTACCCGGAGGTAAATCGGCAGATATCCTCCTGACCGGCATGGAGTTGGTGATATGGAGTTTATACGGATTTATAGAGCACTAAAACGTCGCATATGGGTTGTGATTGCTTCTGCAGTTCTCACAACATCTGCGGCTGCGGTGGGCAGTGTGTTTCTGGGCAGTTACTACCGCGCGGCGGCCACGCTTATGCCGTCGGAGCGGGCTTTGAAGAGAACACCGTATGTTGGTGGCTCGAGCGCAGATGCGGCTCCGGGTCAGCACAGGTCGCAGTTGAACAACCTGATTGCCTTGGCCCGCAGCAGATATGTGGCCGCCCAGGTTATACGCAAGCTGAGATTAAGAACAACGCCGGATGAGCTGTTGGAGAAGGTCAGCGTTGGCCCGGTGGCCGAAGCGGGAGGAACCGACCTGATTCGGATTCAGGTTGAGGACACCAACCCGAACCTGGCTGTGCGCATAGCTAACGAGACGGCAAGAACGTTTGTGGCTTTCTACGACGACTTAAGCCACAGGGATGCGGCAAGAACCCGTGAGTTTTTGGAGTCTCAAGCCCGGCAAGCCGCCGCGGTTCTCGGCCAGAAGCGCCGGGCGGTTGAGGCGTATCAGAGGAGGCACGGGATTGTTGCGGCGGATACCGAGGTAAGCGTTGCCGTTAACGCGGCCGCCGATAAGGCCGCAGAGCGTGATGCCGCCGCCGCACAGCTTGCCCAGATAACCCAGGAATTGAATGCATTGCAGGAACAGCTTGCCTTAACCCCCAAGACCCGCACTGTTACCGAAGCGGTGGATGTTACCCCGGCGGCTCAGCAGTTCGCTCAGGAGGTGGCGCGCCTGGAGGCCGAACTACTTCGGGAAACCGCAGTGCACACCGATGAGCATCCCAATGTAAAGCGCCTCCGCACCCAGCTTGAAAACGTCAGGGCCCGCCTGGAGCAGGAGCAGGGAAAGATAACAAGCACCACGCGTATTGTGCCCAACCCAAGGTATGAAGAGCTTCAGTCGCGCTTGATAAGCTTGGAGACGCAAAGGCGCGGAGTGGCGGCGCGCCTGGCCCAGCTTGAGCGGGATTTGCGCATACGAAGGGCGGCGCTCAGTAAGTACAGCGGGGTTGATTTGGCCCTTGCAGCACTGCTTAGGGAATACAGGATTGCCGAGGAGAACTACTCCGCCGCGGTTCAGCGGCTTTCGCAGGCCCGCGCAGACGAAAAGGTTTCCACGGAAACGGGCGCCATACACATCGTTGATCTGGCCGACGTAGCTGTTGGCCCTTTGAAGCGCGGAGTGGACCGAACCCAGCTTTTGATTCTGGCGCTGGTTTTGGGCCTTGTGCTTGGAATTGGTTCGGTTATCGGGCTGGATGCAGTAGACACCACGGTTCGCTCGCGGCAGGATTTGGAACAGCTTATGGAACTGCCGGTTACCGGCGTGATACCGCGGCTTGCGGCCAACGGCGACCGTCGGGCGATGCTTCCGAAAGTAACGCATGTGGAGCCTTCCTCGCCGCATGCGGAAGCCTATCGATTTCTTGTTACGGACCTCCTGCTTACCACCAGCGAGGAACCAGCAAAAGCCATAATGGTGGCCACGGCGAAACCGGCGCAGGGAGGCACATCCACCATTTCCAACGTTGCCATAACCATGGCTCAGGCCGGCCGCAGGGTTGTTTTGGTGGATGCGGATATGCGGCGCCCGTCTTTGCACAAAGTCTTTGGTTTGCCAAACGAGGTTGGCTTGAGCACGGTTCTGTCTGGCGCTAACGGATATTCGCTGGAGGATGCGCTTCAGCCTACGCAGATTGAGAACCTGTACCTGCTTACCGCCGGTCCCAAACCCGATAACCCTTGGCAGCTTCTGCGGTCTGCAAGGATGAGGGAGCTTGTTGAGGAGCTTAAAGAGCGGTACGATTTCGTCTTCTTCGACACGCCAAGCGCGGTGGTATTCGCTGATGCTTTGGCCGTGGCGTCTTTGGTTGATGGAGCCATCTTCGTGGTGAGAGCCCATCAAGCTCCCGCTGGCAGTGAGCTTCAGATAAAGAACCTGTTGAATAAGGCGAATTTGAGGATTTTGGGCGTGGTGCTCAACGATGTGCCGCCGGTTGGGGTTGACAGCTACAGATACCACAGCCACTACTACGGTCCCCAGCCGCAAGAGGTGGAAGGGGAGGTTAAGCCTGTGCTTCCTCTGCCCTCAGAGGGCACGCGCGGGGAGGATGATGAACTTTAGCGCGCAGAGGGGGTGCGCTGCAGTATACGATTCGGAGGGTACTGCACCGTGGAAACAAAAAACCCCACAAAAAGGATCCTTATCGTCGGCGCAGGAGAAGCCGGGAGGCGGTTAGCCGAAGCGTTGGAGAATCAGCCCGGCCAAAACTGCGAAGTTGTTGGGTTTGTGGAAGACGAGTTGGGGATTGTAAACGGCTCCAAGAAGCGGGTATTAGGCCGCCGGGATGAACTGCTGGATTTGGTGGAGCGCTTTAACATAGACGAAGTAATAGTGGCCTATGCCCCTTCTTGGCAAGACCAGGTCATCAAGAAGCTGTTCGGCAACGGCCACAGCGATATAAAGGTGCGGGTTATCCCTTCCATGTACGAGCTTCTAATCACCAAGCCGGTTGGGGCCGCGGTGAACGATGTGCCTTTGGTGGACCTCACCCTCCCGAACTTGTCTCGGTGGTACGCGCTTTTGAAGCGGGGCTTCGATATTGTGTTTTCGATAATCGCGCTTATCGCCGCCGTTCCGATTTTGCTTGCGGCCGCGGCGGCGATCAAGCTTACGTCCAGAGGCCCTGTTTTCTTCAGGCAGGAGAGAGTTGGCCTGAACGGCACAACGTTCCAGGTTTTGAAGCTCCGCACCATGGTTCAGGATGCGGAAAAGAACACCGGTCCCGTCCTGTCGAGCGGCCGAGACGATGAAAGAGTTACCCCCGTTGGGCGCATCCTGCGGGCCACCCGCATCGATGAGATACCCCAGTTTGTGAATGTGCTTTTGGGGCATATGAGCGTTGTTGGGCCGCGGCCGGAACGTCCCTGCTTTGTGGAGGAGTACCGAAAGAGGATTCCGTACTACGACCTGCGCCACAGGGTCAGGCCGGGGATTACGGGGTTGGCTCAGGTTAACGGGTACTACTTGACCTGCGTTTATGTGAAGCTTAAGTACGACCTTATGTACCTCCGCAACATATCCCTGTGGCTGGATTTGAAGATACTGCTGAAGACAGCAATGGTTGTCCTTCGGAGCAAGGGAAGCTGAGCACGATTGGCTTCCATAGTTTTCCACAGCCCTGCAGAACTTGCGAAGCAGGCGGGCAGGGCTTTTCTTTGCCGGTTGGTTTAATGGGTTTAGGGATTCATGCAGAACACCGCTGAGATTCAGAAAAACGCCGATGCACTTCCTTCGGCCGGAGATAACACCTCGCTGAGGGCTGTTGCAACCAGGGCTTTTGGTTTGCTCGGGATTTCGGAGATTGTAAGCAAGATAGTTTCTTTGGGTTCCGGGGTGGTTCTGGCCAGGCTTTTGAGCCCAAAGGACTACGGCGTGGTGGCCGCCGCGGGGCTTTTGGTGGAGTTTTCGGGATTGTTCAACAATGTGGGCATTGGTGCCGCGGTTGTGCAAAGGCGCGATCGCGTTAAGGAGGCGATGCACACCGGTTTTGTAATCCAAGTAACGCTGGCACTTATACTTGTTGCTTTTGTGTTTTTGATATCGCCTTTATGGGCGGCTTTTTACCGCAGGCCGGAAGTTGGCCCCGTGGTTCGGGTTCTGGCTTTCGGGATGCTGTTCAACGCGCTGGTCTTTGCACCAAGCACGATGCTTTCGCGGGAGCTGAAGTTCGGGCTTATGTGCATACCTGAGATCGGCGCGTCTTTGGCCTATGGGGCCGCGGCAATTCCGCTTGCGCTGATGGGGGCATCGCATTGGAGTTTGGTCGGGGGCATAATCGCTTCCAATCTGGTCTCTTTGGTTCTGTGGTATCGGGTTTCTTCGTACCGCCCGAGGTTGCAGTTCGATCGAAAGCTTGCTCGGGAGCTGTGGGATTACGGGAAGCATGTCCTTGCCACCGGCGTTTTGGGGTACTTTGTTATACACATCGACGACCTTGCGGTTGGGCGTATGCTTGGTATGGCGGCTTTGGGCTACTATGCATTCGCTTACAGGTGGGGGAACTGGGCCGCAACGGATTTGGTGCGTTTAGTAAACCGCATCACGTTTCCTGCGTACGCGAAGATACAGGATGATTTACAGCGCGTTCGCAACGCTTACTTCAACAGCCTCCAGTGCGTGGGGATATTTGTGGTGCCGATATCGTTTGGGCTGTTCGCCGTGGCGCCGGACTTTGTTGGCATTGTTTTCGGAAAGAAGTGGATGCCGGCTGTTCTGCCGCTTCAGCTTTTGGTGTTCTTCGGCTTGGCCCGCTCCATAGGGTCGATTGGAGGAAGCGTGCGCCAAGGCATAGGTCGCCCCGATATAACCGCGCGCCTTACCGCCCTGCAGTTTGTGCTTTCTGCGGGGCTTATGGTGCCGATGATACAGTTGTGGGGGCTTTTGGGGGCGGTTATGTCTGTTCTTATGCCAGCTCTGCTCACAAACTTTTTGGGGTTGGTGGCAAACCAAAAGCTTTTTGGGGCGGAGCTTTGGCAGGTTGGCCGTGTGCTTTTCTGGCCCACAGTGTCTTCCGTGCTTATGGGCGCGGCTGTGCGCTTGGCATCTCCCCTTCTTGTGGATGCCGGACTGCCCGGAATTGTGCGCCTTGGGGCTTTGATAGCGTTGGGCACAGCGGTTTACTTCGGCGTGATGGTAGTTATGGCGCGCCGAGAGCTGAACCTGGTTGTTTCTTCTGTTCGCGTGGCCCTGCGCCCCCAGAGCAGTGCATCTTCAGCCTGATGGTCAGGGTGCCTGCGTCCAAAGGGCTTCTCTCGATTGTCTCCTGAACCATCATTTTTGGGTTTGCCCATGCCTTTGTTTTCGCTACCCCACTTTCGTTTTACGCGCCTTCCAAGTCTATTCCAACAGGATTGACTCAGGTGACCGGCGAAGTTTAAACCCGGATTCACATGGATGCTCTTATTTTGCTAACCAACGATGATGGCATTCACGCGGAAGGGTTGTTTGCTTTGAACGCCGCCCTTGCCTCTTTGGGACGCGTGGTTGTTGTGGCCCCAGACCGCCCGCGAAGCGCTTCCGGCCATTCAATCACTTTGCATAAACCCCTGCGCATAGCCAAAGTCAAAATGCCGGGCGGAGGGGAATGGTATTCCACCACGGGTACGCCCTCGGACTGCGTGCTGTTGGCTGTTCACGAAATACTGCGCCGGCGTCCCGATTTGGTTGTATCGGGCATAAACGATGGACCGAATCTTGGCTGGGATCTGACATATTCCGGCACTGTGGCGGCGGCCATGGAGGGGGCTATAATAGGCGCCCAAGCCATGGCGATCTCTCTGGTGAACACCGGCAATCATCCCGAGTGGGATTACGGGTTGGCTTCCGAATTCGCCCTCAGGGTTGCATCTCTCCTGCTGCGCGAGCCGTTGCCACCTCACGTGTTTTTGAATATCAACGTTCCCATGCCGCCGGATAAGCGGCTTCGCGGAGTGATGCTTACACACCAGGGAATTCGGAGGTATCCCGGACGCATAGAAAAGCGTGTTGACCCCGCGGGGCGGGTGTATTATTGGCTTGGCGGAGATGTGCCGGAGGACCGACTGGAGCCGGGCAGTGATGTGGAGGCTGTGTCAAAAGGATACGTGTCGATAACCCCCATTCACCTCGACCTCACAAACTACGCACTTCTTGAACAACTGAAATCCAGCCCTGGTTTTGCCAAGCTTTTGGAAAACTGCTGATAAGGGCGCTACAAAACTGTTTAAGGAGGGGCAGTGTGTCTGAAAGGATTATCACTGTGGGTCCCAAGGATGCCGACGTGGTTGGAACAGACAACCGCGCGCTTCAAATTGCCGTTGATGCGCTGGCCGTGCAGGGCGGCGGGACGGTTCGGGTTCTTCCCGGGGTGTACCATATGAAGGACTCCCTCCGCCTGCGCAGCGGCGTCAACGTGGTGGGAGCGGGGCCGGATACCCTGTTGCGCAAGTGCGACGGCTTTCGAAGCCCGCTTTTTATCGATGCTGACTACGGGCAGCTTAAGGTTACCCCGTTTGATGTTTCCGGATTCCAGGAGGGAATGGGGATAAGCGTTCTCGACCGCCGCCACGGCGACGGCTGGTATGTTACTGTTACGAGTATATCCCGCATTGAAGGCGCCACCCTGCACGTTTCCGATTACCTGGTTATGGATTACAATGCCGAAGACGGCGGGTTGGTAACAAACGCCTTCTCCGTGGTAAGCGGCATCGATGTGGAGGATGTTAGGGTTGAAGGTTTGGCCGTCGATGGGAACAAGGATACGAACGACCGCCTCAACGGATGCCGGGGAGGGGGTATTTACCTGCACCGCGCAAAGCGCTGTCAGGTGGTGAACTGCGTTGTCCGCGATTTCAACGGCGATGGCATAAGCTTTCAAATCACGCAGGATATTTTGGTGGAGGGCTGTGAGTGCACCGGCTGTACCGGTTTGGGAATGCATCCGGGCACCGGCTCTGCGCGCCCAATCGTGAGGCGCAACCGCATACACCACAACGGAGATATCGGTTTGTTCCTTTGCTGGCGCGTGCAGGACGGCCTGTTTGAAGAGAACGAGATTTACGAGAACGGTGGGGCCGGCATTTCCATAGGGCACAAGGATTCGCGCAATACGTTTGTGCGGAACGTGATACGAAAAAACAGACGGGCCGGCATCCATTTTCGTCCCGAAAACGAGAAGAACGCAGGGCACGAGTGCCGGTTTGCCGGCAACATAATCGAGGACAACGGTGAGGCTGGAATTCTGGTGGACGGCGCGGTGCACGGACTGGAGTTCACAGAAAACATTGTGCGCAGTACACTGCCGGCCGGCCAGGCGGTTCAGAAAATCGGGATTTACATCGGTCCGCAGGCGCAGATGATTTCGCTGTTGGGCAACAAAGTAAGCGGCCACCCAGATGGTGATATAGTGGAAGCACCGAAAGCCAGATAGCTGTGCATGCTGGTTTTAGGCAGGGGCTCGGCCGTCGGATGCGGCAACTGCCGCCAGCGGCTGTGGCTGTTTGCCGCTCAAAGCCTGAAGCACCGCATTTGCGATGCCCTCCGCTGTTAGCCCGAGGCGTGCGAGTAGCACCTGCCGATTGCCGTGTTCCACAAATGCATCCGGAATGCCGAGGCGGATGATGCGAACGCCGTTCCTGCCGGCGCTGTTAAGGGCCTCCAGAACGCCGCTTCCGAAACCGCCGGCGAGGGAGTTTTCCTCAACGGTTACCAAAAGCGGCATTGTATCTGCCAGTTCGCAGATGAGCTGTTCGTCCAAGGGCTTTACGGTGCGGACGTTCACGAGGGTGCATTGAATACTGCGCGCGGAGAGCAGTTCCGAAGCCTGCTCTGCCGGTTCAACCATGGAGCCCACGGCGAGGATGGCGGCGTCGCTTCCGCGCCTCAGGACGACGCTCTTCCCAATTGGTATGGGCGTCGGCTCTTCATCGATAGGGACGCCTCGGCCGTACGCCCGCGGATACCGAATTGCAACTGGGCCCGGGTGGCTCAGTGCTGAGGCCAGCATTCCGCCAAGCTCGTTCTCGTCTGCCGGGGCCATTATCACAATTCCCGGTATGGTGCGCAGGTACGATAGGTCAAATGCTCCGTGGTGCGTTGGTCCATCGTCGCCCACCAGGCCGGCTCTGTCGAGGCAGAGCGTAACGGGCAGGTTTTGCAGTGCCACATCGTGCAGTATCTGGTCGTAAGAGCGCTGCATAAAGGTAGAGTATATGGCGACCACAGGGCGAAGACCGGCGGCCGCCATTCCCGCGGCGAACGTAACCGCGTGCTCCTCCGCCATTCCAACGTCGAAAAGGCGGTCCGGGAAGCGCTTGCCAAATTCGGCCAGGCCCGTTCCCTCGGGCATTGCGGCGGTGATTGCCACTATGCGTTCATCTTTTTCAGCCAGCCTTATTAAGGCCTGTGCAAAAGCCTGTGTGTAAGTAATGGCGTTTTTGTTTGTTGAGATTGCGTTTCCGGAGGCAATATCGAAAGGCGTGCAGCCATGGAAGCGAACCGCATCCTTTTCGGCCGGTTCGTAGCCTTTGCCCTTTTGGGTGTGAACGTGCAGAAGCACAGGGCCTTTCAGGCGGGCGGCTTCCTCCAGCGCCCGGCGCAAAATCGGAATTGAATGGCCGTCCACCGGTCCCAGGTAGGTGAAACCAAGCTCTTCGAAAAGCATTCCTGGCAGGACCAGATGCTTTACGGAGGCTTTGAGGCGTTGCAGAGCTTCAACTATGGAGCGACCCATGGGGAGCGAGCGCATGAGCTGTTCGAACTCTTCGCGGGCTTTGAGGTAGTGCGGGTCGGTGCGCAGGCGCGAGAGGTATGATGCCATACCGCCGACGTTGCGCGCGATGGACATACCGTTGTCGTTCAGCACCACAAGGATGTCGGTTTTGAGGTGGCCGGCGGCGTTGAGCGCTTCCAGCGCCATCCCGCCGGTAAGCGCCCCATCGCCGATGACGGCGCCGATGC
>Ga0080004_1106158_pt1 | contig 129001 bp, 128 predicted proteins | sample WasSprMetagenome_FD_69207 | JGI IMG/M metagenome (GOLD analysis project Ga0080004, IMG submission 69207) | Sulfidic aquatic microbial communities from Washburn Spring, Yellowstone National Park, USA - WS (SPADES assembly) (version 2) | ecosystem: Environmental > Aquatic > Thermal springs > Hot...
AAGAACTCATAAAGCTCATTCCTCTCACCAACAAAGAACCAGGATGTCTCCGCTACCAGATGCACATCAACGTGGGCACAGAGTACGACAACTACATGGTGGAGAACCCCAGGCTCTACATGTTCTACGAGATCTGGCGAAGCCGTGAAGACTGGGACAAGCACATGGAAATGCCCTACCTCAAGGCCTGGTTTGAGAAGTCCAAGGAGGTCTGCGAGAAGATTGACCTCTTTATCTGGGAAGCCGTGGACCTTCCCACGAACCCTGTCTTCCGTGGCGGTGAGAACCCCGATCCCAAGGAGAAGTACACCCTCTTAGCCCTGGTGGACGTCAAGGAAGGTTGTGAGGACCGGGCCTGGAAAGAGATGCTCGCCCTTGTCCCCTACACCCACACTGAGCCCGGGTGCATTGAGTACACCATGCACGTGAACCTCGACATGGACACCATGGCCAGGAACTACCGCAAGATCATGTTCTACGAGAACTGGTACAACTTCAAGGTCTGGAAAGAGGACCACATGAAGGCCGAGTACCTGGTCCGGTGGTTCAACTTTGCTCCCCAGGTGACGGAGAAGATCGACCTCACCGGCTGGAAGATGATTGACTTCGAACTCACTCCTACAGGGAAGGAGAAGTGAAGGGTAGGCTCCTGGAGGAAATTCTCCTCCAGGAGCCTGTGTTTTTTGAAGAGATTTTCTGCGAGATTCTCCACATTGTCCTTCCTACCTTGTCTTCGAAGTTGTCATGTCGGAACGTCTTTGGTATAGACATCTTTACCAAAAGGTGGTACAGTACCTGTGTGACTTTGACAACAGGAGTTGAAGGAGGGATGACATTGGTAACCCTTGGTCTTCTCACCTTCTCAGACCCTCGACCCACTGCTTACCAGGAAATGCTTCCCGTGAATCTCGAGTTTCAGAATCGTCTCGTCAAGGCTCTGGAGCAAACCGGGCAGGTTCAGGTTCTTGTGGGGGAAAAGGTGATTCAGACTCCGCAAGAGGCAAAAACCGAAGTCGAACGACTGGACCGGATGGGCGTTGATGGGGTCATTTTTCACTTTGCCGGGTGGAGTTTCCCCCATCTGGCCACCGTTGCGGCGAAGAACTCCCAGAGCCCTGTTCTCCTTGTGGCCAGTTTCAATCCGCGGTACCCGAGCCTTATCGGTATGATTGCCAGTGGGGCCTCTCTGGACCAGGTGGGAATCCGGCACGGTCGGGTCTGGGGCGATCCGGAGGATCCGGAAATCGTCGCAAGAATCCTCCGCTTTGGACGAGCAGCCCGAGCGGTTCGCCGTCTCCGGGGACAGACCTGTGGCCTTCTTGGAGGGCGGAGCATGGGAATGTACGTGGGAACTGCCGATACGGCTCAGTGGCAATCCCTTTTTGGCGTTGACCTGGAGCACGTTGATCAGTTCGAAATCGTCCGAAGATCTCAGGAAATCCCCGAAGACCAGGTACAGAAAGCCTTAGACTGGTTCAAGGAGAAGGTGGGCCACATTCACTGGGACGGGAAGTCCCTGACGGAGGAAAAGCTCAAGCTCCAGATACGTTCCTACTACGCCACGAAGGACGTCATGAAAGAGAAAGGGCTTGATTTCGTTGCTGTGAAATGTCAACCGGAACTCAGCGATGCCTTTGTTACCCAGTGTCTCTCTCAGGCTTTCCTCAACGACCCTTACGACATGGATGGACCGAAGGAACCCACAGTGTGCGCCTGCGAAGCGGATCTTGATGGGGCTTTGACCATGCAAATCCTCAAGCTCATGACTGAACAACCTGTGCTCTTTTACGACCTTCGTCATTACGATGCGAAGGACGATGTGTACGTTTTCAGTAACTGTGGTTCCATGGCGACATTCTACGCCGCAAGGTCTTGCAATTCAGAGGAGAACCTGAAAAGGGTCTCCTTATACCCCCAGACGCCTTTCTACTACCCTGGAGGCGGTGCAGCGGTGCAGTATATGGCCGCTCCCGGGGAGGCCACGTTTGCCCGACTTGCCAGAAAAAGTGGGAAGTACTGGATGGCCATCTTTGCAGGAGAGTTTGTGGAACAACCTGTGGAAAAGCTTAAAGAAGCTTCTCCCGAATGGCCTCAGGCCTTTGCGCGCCTTCGTGTTTCTCCTCAAACTCTTATTGAGACCCTGGGCTCTAACCACCTTCACACCGTGGCAGGAAACCACGTGGATTGTCTTGTGGAGTTCTGCTCAATGGTGGGTATTGAGGCGAGGGTTTTGGGGTAAATGGGAGGGTAAAAGCTCTTGACGATGGGGGTGTTCAGGTGTTATGATGTTGCCCGGGAGTTTGTTAAAAAAGTATCATGTTTTGGTGTTACTTTCCCAAAAGATCGGGAGGTGATGTTAGAAGGAGAGCATTCTTAGGGTTTTTCGGTGCTTTGAGAAGAATCGTCTTCAGAAACCTGACTGAACCGGTTGAAAGGAGGAAAGGGAAATGAATCGGTGGCGGTTATTGAGTGTGGTGTGCGTGATGTTGCTTGCGGTGGTCGGGTGGGGAGTTGCCTTTTCCGAGGACGTGATTAAGGTCGGCGTCATGTTCAGCCTCACCGGTACGGGGGCCCCAACGGGGAAGGTTCAGAAGGATGGGGCACTCCTTGCGATCAAAGAGGTGAACGAGGCAGGAGGTATCAAGATAGGGGACAAGGTGTACAAGGTGGAGGCAGTTGTCCGGGATGACGAAACAAAGCCTGATGTCGCAGTACGGAGGGTCCGGGAATTCGTAGAGGAAGGCATACGGCTCATGGTCCTTGGCACCTTTGCCCATGTCACCACCGCGGTGAACGAGCAGATTCTTGATGGTAGCGCCATGGTCATTGCTTCGAATTCCATCGAGGAAAAGGTTTTCCGCAAAGAGAACAAGGCTCCGTACTTCCTCACCTCCCAGGGTGCCGTTGATGCCATCGGTCGAATGACTGCCGAATACGTCATCAAGACCTTCAACCCCAAGTACGTCATCGCCTGTCTTCCGGACTACGCCTATGGTCACGGAGTGGCTGTCGGGCTGAAGCAGGTTTATGAAAAGCACCCCGATATCAAGCTCGAATTCATCTGGACTCCTGTGGGTACGCCAGATTTCACCTCCTACATCCTCAAAATCATCGAGTCGAAGCCCGATGTTGTGCAGATGGGACAGTGGGGTACCGATGCCATCGAGATTCTAAAGCAATCCTATGAGCTGGGGTTGAGTAAGCACACCAAGATATTCTTCAATGCCATAGTGGCGAGCCTCGCTGCCGGTATTCCTCCCGAAGCCCTCGACGGAGTCACTCTGGGGATGTGGCTCTACCACGATTTGAGCATCCTCAAGGACAAGGATCCGGCAACGTATGAGAATGCCGAGAGGATTCGCAAAGCCTGGATGGAGGAGTACAACGACGTCCCCGACGTTATGGCGGCGTACGCCTACATGGCGATGAAAGAACTCCTGCGAGGCATACAGCTTGCCCAGTCTACGGATCCGGCAAAGGTGTACCAGGCTTTGATGGAGAACCCGGAGTTTATGGGCTTTAAAGGACCGGCCTGGTGGCGTCCGGATGGGAGACCCTTCTACAAGTACGCCTACTTCATTGGTATAGGAAAGGGAGCTGACAAGCGCGCGGATAAGTGGGACTACGCTGAAATCATCGAAGCCTTCGAAACCGAGGCACTGTGTCTGCCGCTTGAAGAGATGGGCTACAAGTGAACCCAAGGGCAACCGCTACTCTCAAAAAGTAGCGGTTGCCCCCAATTTTTTCATGGGGAGGTTTCTTGAGAGTGAGTCTCCTAACAACAAGTGGATTGACCAAGAGGTTTGGAGGACTTGTTGCCGTCAACAGCGTGGATCTGCGGATCGAAGAGAACGAGACCCTGGGCGTTATAGGGCCGAACGGCTCAGGGAAAACGACCCTGTTCAACCTCCTTTCCGGATTCTTTCCACCCACTGCGGGGCGAATTTTCTTCCAGGGTCGGGATGTGACGCATCTCTCTCCCGAAAAGAGAGTCAAGATGGGGATGGTCCGCACCTTTCAGCTTGTGTCTGTCTTCAACTCCCTCAAGGTGTGGGAGAATCTCGCTCCATGCGTTGCCTGGAAGAGCGGAATGTACCATTCCCTGTGGAGGTTCATGACGACTCCCGCTGCCAGTACCTGGGCCGATTCGCTCGAAGCCCTGAAACTTGTGGGCCTTGAGGGCCAGGCCGAAGCGATAGCTGGCGAGCTTTCCTATGGCGATCGGCGACTCCTTGAGATTGCCCTTGCGCTCTCTCTCAGACCGAAGCTCCTCCTCCTTGATGAGCCCTTCAGTGGCTTGAGTGACGTTGAAATTGCCAAGGTGCTTGCGCTTCTGAAATCTCTGAAGGGTAAGATCACCATCGGCATCATTGAGCACAAGATATCGATGATTGTCGATTTTGTGGACCGGCTCTGTGTGATGAACGAAGGGCGCATCATCTGCGAGGGGAATCCCTCTGAGGTTCTTACGAACCCTCTGGTCAACGAATGTTACTGGGGGAAACAGGAAACCCTCGAGCGCGCAGGGGTCTCAGGAGTGTGACATTCTGGAGAAAGGGGTAGGGGCATGCTTCAGGTAGCAGGTATAGACGTCGCCTACGGTCACGCAAAGGTGCTCCATGATGTATCGCTTGACCTTGAGGAAGGGAAAATGCTCTTTGTGGTGGGAAGGAATGGCGCAGGGAAAACGACACTGCTCAGAACCATTATGGGACTTCTTCGTCCCCTGAAGGGTTCCATATACTTCGACGGTGGAGACATCACGGGCCTACCGCCAGAACAGCTCTACCACCGGGGTATTCGCTACGTTACCCAGGATAAAAAGGTCTTCGGTTCCCTCACGGTTCGGGAAAACATCGAAATTGCCGCATATTCCAGCGGTGAGCCTCTTTCGCAGGCACTGGACAAGGTGCTTGAGATTTACCCAAAGATGAAGGATTTTTTGAACTTGAAGGCCGGTCAGCTGAGCGGCGGGCAGCGACAGATTCTCCTCATCGGGCAGGCAATGGTTGGTAATCCGAGGCTTCTTCTTGTCGATGAACCCACACAGGGTCTGGCCGCTATTGTCATCAATGAAATTGCAAGGATTCTGAAACACCTCAAGGGCAGACTTTCAGCGGTTGTTGTGGAGCAGAACCTTCCTCTGGTGAGCCAGCTGGCCGACCGGGTTGTGGCGCTCAAGGAAGGAAAGGTTACCCAGGTTCTGGACGACGCTTCAGAAATCTGCAATACCAGCCTCCTGGAGAAGGCTCTATGAAAGGGGTTTGAAGGTCATGGGCAATGTGGTGAAGGAACGGGGCCTGGTTCTGGAGAAGACCTTCGTTGCAGTAGGGAAGCAGCTGACCCAGGCTGGGGTGGGACAGAAAGTCTTGGAGCTCATTCTCATCGGTGTCGTTTTCCTCATTCTGGTGCCCTTTCTCGGGGCACATCGGGCAACGGACTTTGCCATCTTCTGCATCATTGTACTCTCTTTTGACCTCCTTTACGGGTATATGGGGAGGCTTTCCTTTGGGCATCTCCTCTACGTTGGGGTCGGTGCCTACACCGTGGGCCTTGCACTTCGGTACCTGACCACCAACCCTCTCCTGGCCATTGTGCTCGGGATTGTGGCGGCGTGCCTTGCGGGGATGGCCGTTGGGGCCATTACCGTGCGGATAGCTGGAGCCGCTTTCGCCCTGGCGAACCTGGCCTTTAACCGGGTGGGGTGGTTCCTCGTTATGTCCCCTCTCAAGGACATCACGGGAGGAGAGAATGGCCTCAGCATCCGCAATCTAAGTTTCTGGTACGTGAATTTCCGGAATCCTACCTTTCGTTTCTGGTTCGTTCTGGCTTCTCTGCTTCTGGTCTTTCTCCTTCTTCGGGTATTCACCTCTTCCTCCTATGGGGTGCTTTTGCGATCCATTAAGGAAGACGAGAAGCGTGTCAGGTTTCTGGGGTACAACACCCAGTTTTACAAGTGGGTCACTTTCGTTTTGGCTGCCACGGTGGCTGGATTCGGTGGGGCACTCACGGCCCTGAACTATGGCTATGTGAACCCCAATACCCTGGACGTTCACGCCAATGCCGGTATTGTTTTTGCCTGTCTTCTTGGGGGCTCAGGACGGCTCTATGGCGCCCTTCTTGGAGGCATCATTTACATGCTCATTACCAACCTCCTTCCGGTGTACTTCCAGCGCTGGGAGTTCTTCCTTGGGGTGGCGCTTCTTCTTATCGTCTTCAGGTTTCGAGGTGGCATCTGGGGTGGGCTTGAAGCCCTGTATTCAGGACTTGCTGCTCGCGCAAAATCAGGATCTTCGAAGGAAGGGATGTCCCGATGATCTACGCCATCATGTACGGGTTGACTGTTGGGGCGGTGCTGTACCTCATTTCCGTCGGTTTTTCCCTTACGTTTGGGACCATGAGGGTGATCAACTTCGCTCACACCATCACCTATACCCTCGGGGCGTATCTCCTGATAGCCTCGATCAGGAGCCTGGGCGTGCCGTTTTTCTGGGGAGGCGCGGTGGGAGTTGTTGTTGCCGCTTTGGCGGGATACTGTATTGAACGGTTTGTGATTCGCCGTCTCTATGGGGAATCGCTGGATTACACCTTCATTGCCACTTATGCAGTGTTCCTCATCGGTGTGGACATTGTGAAGTGGCTGTGGGGGGTTTTTCCGAAACCCGTCAGCGATCCCCTGGGGAAGACGGTAGACATTTTGGGCTTTGTCTTCCCCACATACCGCCTTCTTGTGATACTGCTGGCAATTGTAGTGTTCTTCGGGCTCGAACTCTTCATGAGGAAAACCATGGTAGGGAAGATCATCGTGGCTGCCTTAGACAACCGGGAAGGAGTGCGTTGTCTTGGGATTGGTGTGGAGAAGTACTTTTCCCTGGCTTTTGTTCTGGGCAGCGCCCTTGCGGCCCTTGGTGGAGTGCTCTACGCCCCCATTACCGCTGTGCATCCCTACATGGGCTCGCACATCCTCCTCCTTTGTTTTGCGGTGGTGCTCACCGGTGGTCTTGGGAATCTCCGAGGGACGTTTCTTGCCTCCTTTGCCCTTGGCATGCTCATTTCTATTACCGGTCGTTACTGGCCAGCGGGATCCGAAATCGTTGCCTTCATCGCCATGGCGGCCGTTCTCCTTGCGCGGCCGATAGAAGCGTAACCCGGGGGTTTGCACTCCTGGGCCCTGAGAGAAAACCCACAAAGAGGGGTGATCCTTGTGCTTGTGAGAACAAGGATATATTTGGGCTTTTTCGTCCTTGCAGTCCTGGCCGGTGTGGTCGGGGTGATGGCGCTTTTTGCCTTCCAGAGGGTACAAACGTCCTTTGTGGAGGTGGAGAAGTCGTTCCCTCTCCTTCTTGCCACGTCGCGTCTTAAGGGGATCGTCTCTCAGGAGAATGCCCTGCTTTCCTCGTACCTCCTTGAAGAGGACCCGGATCGCCTCGAGGCCATGGAGGTGGCTTTTACTGCCCTGAGTGATCGCTCAAAAATGTACCTTGAAGCCTTCCGTCTGGGGAGTACTTCGGAGGAATTCCTCGCCCGGTATGGTGAGCTCTGGGGAAAAGAGAACTTTTCCTATACCCTTTCTCCTCTGCCTCAGGGAACCGTCCTTGCGGAGGAACTCGACAGACTCTGGAGTCTCCAGAACACTTATGACGAAAAGGCCCGAAACCTGCGGAGTATGTGGCGGGAACGCCTGGTGAAGCTTCGTGCCCGGAATGATAAAGCAGTCGCCACGGATAAGCTTTCAACCTCGGTTTTTGACTTTGTGAAAAACGTGGGTGAAAAGCTCAAGGGATATGCTGTACCCCTTGGAGAAGTCTACCGCAGCCTCTTTGAAGCCGCATTCTGCGGTGATCCCTACGGGCAGATTCGTAAAGGTGTGGGTGCTCGTCTTGAGGACCTGAAAAAAAGCATCGAGGAAGCCGAGTTCTCTGAGGAGACAAAGAGTCGTCTCCTTGCAAAACTCAGCGCTTTCCAGGAGAAATGCGAGGAATTCGCGCAGGCCTTGTCCACGCCTGAGCCAGGGAAAAGAAGCGACATGTTCATGGAGTTCAATATGGCCTATCAGGAACTCCAGAGCGGTCTTGAAGAACTGCATCTCGACAGATGGGTGGAACGGTTGAACCTCTTCGATCGCGAGCGGAAGAACTTTCTCCTTCTGGGAGGGGAGGACAAGGAGAGGGCCAGAACGCTCACCGAGAGTGTGCTGGGGAGTGTCAAACGGTTCTTTGAAGGCGATTTCTTGAAACTCTACGCTTCTCAGGCCGCACAGTCTTTCCTTGAGGAGCATTTCCGCCCCCTTGAGACTTCGTGGCAGGAAGTCGTACAGACCGATGGAGAACTTTCCTCTCTTGAGGCCCAGATTGCAACTGCTATGGAAGAGATACGGGGCGTGGAAGGAGCCCTAACGCAGGCCATGGACGCGATGAATCAGGAGGTTCTTTCGCTGTTTGTACGAGGCGTGGCCGCTGTGGAGCAAACGCAGAGGGTGTTTTCGCAGATTTTCCGCTTTGTCGCCGTGGCCATTGTGGTCATTGCGCTGGCGCTCAGTACCGTTCTTTCCCGGGGTATCGTGTTGCCACTTCGCCAGGGTGTTGCCTTTGCAAAAAGGCTCGAGCAGGGTGACCTGACCGGGGAAATCACGAACCTCCGGAGGGATGAGATAGGGGACCTGCTTTCTTCCCTCGGGCAGGCCTCTTCTGCTCTTCGCCGCTTTCTCCTTGAGGTTTCCTCCGTCGCCCGCGAGATGATTGCGGCAACCGAGAACCTGCATCGTGCCTCCCAGGAAATCCTCACCCTTGGAAGCCAGGTGGCTCAGGCCGTGGCTCAGGTGGCCCGTGGTTCAGAAGAGCAGAGCCAGAGTCTTGCTGGTGTTGCCCGGCGCATGGAAGAGCTTGTGGCGGAAGTGCAGGCCATCGATGGGGAAATTGCCGCCCAGGTGGAAAGGATTTCGGAGACTCTGCAGGAAGTGCGGAAGGTTGAGGAGCAGGTTGCCCTTGTGGGGGGGAACCTGGAAGAAGTCAGGCGGACTGTGGCTTCCGCCTTTTCCGCTTCTGAAAGGGGACAGGCAATCCTCAAGGACGTGGTTCAGTCCATGCGGGCCATTGAGGAATCTGTCTTTTCTGTGAGGGAAATCGCAAGCAAGCTCGGGGAGAGTTCCAGGGAAATCGGGAGCATCACGGATCTCATCACTGGCATTGCCGAGGAGACCAATCTCCTCGCCCTCAATGCGGCAATTGAGGCGGCTCGAGCCGGAGAGGCAGGACGGGGCTTTGCTGTGGTGGCTGAAGAAGTGCGGAAACTCGCTGAGGAATCAGCTCAGGCTGCTCAGAAAATTGCCACCCTGATTCAGGAGGTCCAGCGAGGTGTGGAGAAAGCGGTGTCTTCTGTGGAGGAGAGTCGCCGAAGGGTTGAAGAGGGCAACAGGGCTGTGGAGAGGGCGCAGCTGGCCTTCGAGGACATTTACAGAGCGAACGACATTGTGACCCACGAGACGGAGACCATCACCCAATCCTTTGCTCTCGCGGAACACTCTTCTCGGCGTATAACAGAACTGGTCCAGGAGGTCATGACCGTTTCGGAGAAGAACAAGCTCCGGACGGAGAACATCCGGAGGATGGTGGAAGAGATGTCGCTGGCGCTGAGCAATGTTGCCGCAATTTCTGAGGAAAACGCCGCTGCCTCTCAGGAGGTTGCTGCCTCTTCGGAGGAACAGCATGCGGCGCTTCAGGAAATTGAGACCACCGTTGCGAACATGGCCCGCAAGGCGGAGATGCTTAAGGAGGGTCTGGCGCGGTTCACGGTTTAAGGAGGCTCACACAACATACGTCTTTATGCCCAGCTCTTTCAGGAGCCTGGCGTATTTTTCGGGAATGCCGGTATCGGTGATGACGATGTCGAATTCCTTCAAGTCGGCGAAATACGCAGCGGTAACCTTTCCAAACTTCGTGGAATCGACGAGGAGGATTTTGACGTCCGACGATTCAATGATGGCCCTTTTGGTATCCACCTCGTAGAAATTGGCGCAGGTGACACCGAGCTTTTCGTCGACCCCGGCAGCCGATATGAAGGCCTTGTTGGCCCTCATCTTCCGGATGAGGGAAATACCCTCAGGGCTCTCGAACATCAGGGTGTTTTCGTGGAAGTATCCCCCGGGGAAGACGATGCGGGTGTGCCTGCTGTTCTTGTAAACGTTCAGGAAGATGTTCAGGCAGTAGCAGATGATGGTGAGGTTCAGGTCCGGGGGGATAAAGCCGGGAAGATGTTCCGTTGTGGATCCGGTGTCGATAATGATGGTATCCCCGTCCTGGATGAGGAGGGCAGCTCTTTTGCAGATTTTAATCTTTTCCTTTGTCATGTGTAGCTGTGCTTTCGTGACCGTGTATTCCCTTTCCTCGAAGGGATTGGGTTCCCTTCTGAGCACAGCGCCTCCAGGGATGAGCTTCAGGATACCTTCTTCAGCGAGTCTCCGGAGGTCTCTGCGAATGGTCATACTGGAAACGCCCAGCTTTTCTGCAAGTTCTTTGATGCTTACCACTCCGTTTAAGGTCAACTGCCTTCCTATGTAGTCGAGTCGTTCTTTTCTTTTCATCCCTTTCCCCGCAAAAACAAAAATAAAAGCCATCAATGTAACACTTTTGGTAAAGATTTTATCAAGTAACCCCGTTTATGTCAACGAATCTCTGGCTAAATCTCTCTGGAAAGGGGAAATCCTGCGCTTTTTGTGTTATTTAAGCAACACAAATATGCAAGAAAAATAACATTTCATTCTGCTGCCACCGGTGCTGTGTCCTCTCCGAACTGACTCAGGTACAGGGAGGAGTAGAATCCTTTTTTCTCCAGGAGTTCCCTGTGGGTCCCTCTCTCCACGATTTCCCCGTTCCGCACGACAAGGATGAGATCGGCATTGCGGATAGTGCTCAGGCGGTGGGCGATGATGAAGGTCGTCCGCCCTCGCATGAGGCGGAGCATTGCGTCCTGGATGAGGCGCTCGGTGTGGGGTGTCGACGTTACTCGTGGCTTCATCAAGAACGAGGATTGCGGGGTTTTTGAGGAAGGCACGGGCGATGGCGAGGAGCTGGCGCTGTCCCTGGCTCAGGTTTTCTCCCCCGTCGGAGAGGACAGTATCGTACCCCTCGGGGAGGCTCAGGATGAAGTCGTGAATCTGGGCGATTTTGGCTACTTCGACCACTTCCTCAAACGATGCTCCCTCGTTCCCCAGGCGGATGTTGTCCTCTATGGTCCCCGAGAAGAGCAGCGGTTCCTGGAAGACTGCGCTTATGGCGCTTCGCAGGACCTTGAGGTCTTTTGTGCGGATGTCGATGCCGTCGATAAGAATCTCTCCGGAGAGGGGATCGTAAAAGCGCATGATAAGGAAAAGCAGTGTCGATTTCCCTGCACCTGTCGTGCCCACGATGGCCACGGTCTCCCCGGGATGAGCGATGAAGGAAATTCCGGAAAGCACCGGCTCACCGAGGTCAGGATGTGCCCGATCATCATGAGGGAGAAGAGGATCTGGAAAACGTAGTTGGTCAGCGCCATGATGGACCCGCCCTCCATGCGGCCTGCAATGACCGAAAAACGGCCGCTGCAGGCCCTGCCCTTTAGGGCTGGAGATAAGGCGGCCAAATTTTTATGGTCTACAATTATATCGCCGCTTGTGGCATAATTACCTCATGAAGCGCCAATGTAAATCCAACAACAATATCGTGTATTCTTGCAAATACCATGTAGTCTGGTGTCCAAAATATCGGTGTCCCGTCCTGAAAGATGGGGTGGACGTACAGCTCAAAGAGATCTCTTTGAGGTGGCACGGGAGAGAAGGGCCGAAATGATTGCATTGGAGGTCATGCCGGATCACGTCCACCTGCTGGTGGAGGTAGGCCCCCAGTTCGGTATCCACCGGCTGGTGAAGCTCATGAAAGGTCGCTCCTTCCACATCCTCCGGCAGGAGTTCCCGTGGCTCAAATCGAGGTTGCCCACCCTTTGGACAAACAGCTCATTTGTGGCTCCTGTTGGGGGTGCCCCCCTTGCAGCCTTACGCGAATACATCGAAAAGCAGAAATACGTCTGAGACGCCCAGCTTCGTATGTGAGGTTCCCCTGCGGGTCTCGCCCGCTCAGGAGAAAACACTGCTTGCCCGGTTGGAGGCAGCCCGCCAGCTCCAAAACGCCTGCCTGGGAGAGGCCGTAAGGCGCGTCCGGCTCATCCAGCAGTCGAGGCTGTGGCAGAGAGCTTGGAAAGAAGAGAACAAAGAGCGAAGAAGCGTTTTGATTCGGGAAGCTTGCTCCAAATACGGTTTCACGGATGCCGCACTGCAACACTATGCCGTAGAAATACGGCGCTCCTGCTGGATAAGAGACCACCTGGACGTGCATGTGGCCCAGAAGCTGGGCACCAGGGCATACCAATCCGCTCGGAGAGTGCTTTTCGGGAAAGCCCGCAGAGTGCGCTTCAAGGGCAAAAACCAGATGGACACCGTGGAGGGCAAGAGCAACGAAGCTGGCATCCGGTGGCGGGAAGGCTTTGTGATCTGGAAGGGCCTGGTTCTACCGGCCATTATCGACCTGGAGGATCTCGTGGTCCGTCACGCTCTCTCCTGCCGGGTCAAGTACGTCCGCCTGGTGAGGCGAAAAATAAACGGACGCAACAGGTTTTACGCCCAACTCATCTGCGAGGGCACACCCTACCAGAAACCCGCAAATGCCCTGGGAGAAGGTGTTGTCGGCATCGACGCTGGCCCCTCTACCATCGCCCGTGTCAACAGCAAAGAGGCGGTTCTTTCCCGCTTTTGCGAGGAACTTGCAAAGAAGGAAGCAGAAATACGCAGGCTCCAGCGCAAGATGGACCGCTCACTTAGGGCCAACAACCCCGAGAACTACAACCCCGACGGCACGGTAAAGGAAGGGCCGAAACGGTGGAAGAAAAGCAAAACATACCTCAAGACCCAGGCCCGTCTTGCCGAAATATGGCGCAAATTGAGCGCCCACCGCAGGAGCCTCATCGGCAGGATGGTCAATGAGACCCTGCGCATGGGTAACGTGTTCAAATTTGAGAAGCTTTCCTACCGCGCCCTGCAGGGGGTGTTCGGCAAATCCGTCAATACCCGGGCGCCGGGGAAGTACTTCCAGGAACTCACCCGCAAGGCTGAGAGTGCTGGCGGGAAGGTCCTAAAGTTCCCCACCCGGCTTAAAGTCAAAGGTACAGAAACTTACGTTGGCCTTTCCAGCTACTGCATCTGCGGGGAACGCAAGAAGAAGTCTTTGTCCGAGCGCTGGCACATATGCTCCTGCGGCGTAAAATGCCAGCGGGACCTCTACAGCGCCTACCTGGCATGTTTTGTGAAACAGATTGGACAGAGCGATTTCGAGCTCGACGCAGGCACTGCCGCGAGGCAGTGGCCAGGTGCGGAGCCGCTCCTGCAAGCGGCGTCGAGCCATATCCCCAACCCCCGAGTGTCCGGGTCCTCCGGACAGCCCTGCAAGGGGACAGAGGGGGTCGCTGCGGAAGAGGGGATAGCCAAGGCCGAGGCCTGGGATGGTGTAGCGCCGTCTCCTGGCGGTGGTGAGAGCCCGGGAGAGGTTGCGGTGGTTCCCCTCAGAACCCCCCAGCTTTAGCTGTGGGGAGGCTCAGCCTGATTCCTGCAAGGTTTTCCCGAATGATGGTGTTGAGCCGATCAATCTTCTCCTGGACCCGGGCAAAGAGGGGGACACCCTTTTTGAAGAGGATGGAGAAAACGGCGACCTCAAGGGCAATGGCGGTGAAGATAAAAGGCGCAAAGCGAAAAGCCTTAGCCACCGCCCGCCATCACCGTTCCCCCCAGGAAAAGGAGTGGCGCCCGAACGACGGTGCGCAGGGCGGCAAGGACGACGTTCTGGAGCTGGGTCACCTGAGGTCCCTGCCGAAGTTCTGACCACCATGAGAAGAGGGACAAGGAGCACTGCTTTCCAATGGGGCCGGAGATACAAAGAAGGGTTTCTTCACCAGTATCCCTCCGCTAAAGAGGTGTGGTACCTTCCCATGGTGCTCTCTGGGTTTTCCTGAGCCGCCTTTTCTCTTCACCGTCGAGGAATCAGTGTTTCACCAGGATTTGCCTCCTTTTTTCCCTCTTCCACTGCGCAAGGAAAACTCCAGAAAGCGTGAGGGCAGAACCAAAGACCTGCCATGGGGTTGGTGCCCGTCCCATGATGGCGTACGTGAAGAGGTAGGCGCAAGCAGGAACAAGGAGCGAAAAGGTCCCAGAGGTCACAGCGCCGAGGGTTTTGAGACTCAGGAACCACAGGAAGAACCCCACCACCTGGGCGGAGAAAGCCGTGCAGAGTCCCCAAAAGAGTGCCGCCCCTGAGAGGATGCAGCAGTCGTTGCGGAAGAGGAAGGGGATGAGGACGAGGGCGGAGAAGAGGTTCAGGGAGGCATTGAAGCGCACGAGGTGCTCATCCCTCAGGTACTTCCGGTAGTAGAGTATGCCCAGGGACCAGAGGAATCCCGAGACAATGGCCAGCATCGCGCCCCAGTCGAAGTACACGCTCCGGGCAGCAATGAGAATTCCGGAGAAAGCAAGGAGTATCCCGACACCCTGGTGAGGGTGAAGCCTCTCCTCGCCGAGGAAGACCGAAAAGAGGGCGACAAAGAGTGGCTGGGTGTACACAAGACTTGAGGTCAGGGCAGGGTTTTGAGAAGCCCGGACGGCGAAGTTCACCGTGGTGACGAAAAGGGCGCCGTTGAGAAGTGAGCCGACGAGGACCTTTGGAGTTCCAGAGGGTTTCCTGGTGAGGATGAGGAAGAAGACCGCTCCTGTGGCGAAGCGGAAAAACGAGAGAACGTAAGGGGGCATGTGCTGCAGGGCCATTTTCGAAAGAGGCCAGGAAAGCCCCCAGAAGATGAGAACCCCAAGAATGGGAAGATAGGCTCGAAAACCGTGCATGCTCCTATTATAAGGGTGTCCCCGAGTCTGGTACAATATTGCCGTGGGGCGAAGATGAAACTGCTCAAAATACTCCATACTGCTGACTGGCATCTTGGGCTTGTTTCCTGGAAGAGTCACCGGGAGATCGACCGCCTGGAAGAGCAGCGGGAATGCCTTGAAAAGCTCACTCGGGTGGCAAGAGACGAACGGGTTGACCTTGTGCTCCATGCCGGGGACCTCTTCCACCAGTACTACCATCCCCCCAGGGAGGCCATCCAGCTTGCCGCTGAGGTCATTGTGGAACTTGCGGAGGTTGCTCCTTTTGTGTGGCTCATCGGGAACCATGACTGGTACGCCGTGGAAGCCCTGCAGCGGGTGTTCCCCAAAAACATCACAGTTATCCGGGACATGGAGCCGAGGACCTTTCCGGAGCTTGGGGTGACCATCTTCCCGATCCCTTATCTGCCGCTCTCAAGGTTCCTTGCCGATCACCCCGGGGAAACAGTTCAGGCCATGGTGAGGGACCGCCTTCGGCGCACCATGGAGGAGTGGAAGAGATTGTTCAACCCTCGCCATTTCCACATTCTCCTTGGTCATCTGACGGTGGAGGAGCTGGCCTTCTACGCTGAGGCCAATGCTTCCCGGGAAGTCTTCCTCAAAAAGGCTGATTTCCCTCACGGTTTCTCCTACGGTGCCCTGGGGCATCTCCACGGGTACACAGTTCTTGAGGCCCCCTTCTCCCTCTGTTACCCATCTTCCCTTGTTCCGGAGAATTTTAAGAACCCCGACCAGAAAGGTGGCTTTGTACTGGTGGAGCTCGTTTTTGGGGAAAAACCCAGGATTCATCCGGTGTTCTTTGAAAGCTCTGCCCTTCTGAGCATCGACCTCGAAAAGCCCCTTGGAGTTTTGGAGGTTCGCCGCCTCATAGAGGAACGGCTGCGCAATGGCCGGCGGAACTATGTGCGGCTCCGGATTCCGGGAGAGATGCTTTCCCCTGAGTGGTTCACGGAACTCCGCCGGCTCCGGGGAGAACGCTTCGAGGTGGTGGTGGTTGAGGCGGTCTGGGATGAAGAGGAACATCGAGAAAGCGACCAGGCCTCGTTCGATGTGGCAGCGCTGCCGGAACTTTTCGCCCGGTTTGCCGAGGAGGAGGGACTCTCGGAGGACGTGGTGCGGCTTTTTGAAGTATATTACCACAGGGCTTTTGAGGAAGAACAGGAATGAGGCCACTGCGTCTTCGGGTTGAGCGTTTTCTGGGGCTTGAGTGTGCAGAGCTTGAGTTTCCCTCAGACCTCTTTGTCATCGTGGGTCCCAACGGGGCGGGAAAGTCGTCACTCCTTGAGGCGATGTACTTTGCCTTGTACGGTCGGGGGATTCGCTCTGAGCGAGGGAAAAAGGAGCTCATTTACCGGGGGAGTCCCGACAAAGCCTTACGGGTGCAACTTGAGTTCCTCCTTGGGGAGAAGAAGTTCCGGGTCACCCGGGAGTACTCGGCGAAGCAGGGGGGTGTGGCCTACCTTGAGCAGTACGAGAGGGAGCGGTGGAAGCCGGTGGCCTCTGGGGAGCAGGGGGTCAACCAGCGCATTGAAGAGCTCCTTGGCTGCGATGCCCTGACCTTCCGGTCCTCTGTATTCCTCCCCCAGGGAGAAACCCTGGCCTTTGTTGAGGCGTCTTCGGCGGACCGCTTTAGGATCCTGAGCAGCCTCTTTGGCCTTGACATCCTCGACAGAATCCGCGAGCAGGTTCGAGGTGAGGTGAGGGCTCTTGAGGGGGAACTCGGGTCCCACCAGGAAAGACTTCGCCTGCTTGAAGCCGAGGACCTTCCCGGAGAGGAGGTACGGCTCCGGGAAGAGGTGAAAAACATCGAGCAAGAACTTGAGGATGCCGAGATCCGGCGCCGGGACCTGCAGGAGCGCCTGGAGAAGGCGAAGCGACTTGGGGAAATCCTCCGAAAGCTCCGAGAAAACGAGGCACAGCTTTCTGTCCTCCGCAAGCGCTGCGAGGAGGTGCGACCGAAAATTCAGGAAGACGACGATATTGAACTGGCGCACTACCTCTGTGAGGCCTTTGAAAGACCCTGGAAGGCAAAGGCAGAGCTCCTTAAGCGGGTGAATCAGGAGGTGGCAAGGACCGAGGAAGACCTCAGGAAGACCGAAGAGGGCCTTCTTTCGGCTAAAAAGTCCCTGGGGGAACTCCTCAGGGAGGAGAAGCACTGGAGGGAGGAACAGGAGAGGCTTGAACGTCTTGTCCGGGAGGTTGAGGAGCGGGGGCAGCCCCTCTTTGAGGATATCCGGAGGCGCAAAGAGGAGTACGTATTCTGGGAGAGGGAAGGACAGAAACTCAGGACGAGACTCCAGGAGCTTGTGAGGGAGCACGAAGACCTTTTGAGAGAACGGGAGAGAAAAGTGGAAGCGCTAAAAGAGCGGGAAGCCCGTCTTGCCAGGGTGGAGAGCGCCTGGAGAAGGATTGAGGAGGCAACCCGGGTTCTTGATGCCCTCGTTCCCGAAGCGCAGGAAAAGCGCCAGGAGCTGAAACAGGCTGAAGGGGAGCGACGGAGAATCGAGGGAGAGCTCACAAGGCAAAAGGAGAAACTGCTTGGACTTTTGAAGGAGAAAGAGGCGCTTGAGGCTTCTTTGCAGGAACTTGAAGCCCAGAGAAAGGACCGTGAGGCAAAGTACCGCTTTGGGGTCAAGGCCTTTGTGGTTGGGGAACTTGAGGAGGAGTGGCGTCGCCACGGGGTATGCCCGGTGTGCGGAAGTGCAGTACCGTTCCCGGAAGGGGAAAGGGTGCGGGTGGATATCCTTGCGCTTGAGGAAGAGTACCGAGAGTTCCATGGGCGTCTCGCCCGCCTTGCGTCGCAGAGAGAACACCTCCTCCGGAGCATTGCGGAGCTCCGAGAAGAGGAGGAAAGAGCCCTCAGGGACCTTGAGGAAGTGGGGAAGAGGGAAGAGGTTCTTGGTCGGGAGCTCCAGGAGCTGTACCGGCGAATCAGAGAGAGTCTTGAGAGCTGCGGGTACCCCGAGCAGGATGTGCTGAACCTTTCCCGTTTCCGCGATTGGGTGAGGTCCCAGGAGAAGGCCAGGGAAGCTCTGCAGAGGGAAGCAGAAGCGTTCCAGAAGGACCTGGTTGCCCTTGAGGGGCGGATTGCCTCGCTTGAAGAGCGGTTGCAAGAGGAGATGCAGCGTCTTGGGAGTATAACCGCCGCCTTAGAAGCACTGCAGGCAGAGCTTGAACGACAGCGAGCAATCCTTGGGGAGTACTGTGCGTTATGGGGAGTTGCTGAGAGTGGGATACCTGAGGAGGCCTTTTTCGCCTTTGCCGAGGACCTCAAAAGGGGGTTTCAGAGGGCTGGGCAGGAGGTTGTGCGCCTTGGAGCGGAAATCCGGGCCAAAAGAGAGCACATCGCGCTTCTTGAAGGAGATGGAAACCGGCTGAAGGAGCGTCTTTTGCGGCTCTTGCAGGACCAGCACTCCCTGGGTCAGGAAGAGGAGCGCCTTCGGCAGGCCTTTCTTGAAGAGCTCAAGAAGCGAGGGTGGGATGAGGCCACGTACTGTCGGTTGCGGGATAGGGAACGGGGGAACTGGCGGGAGGTGCTCCATCGCCTGGAAGGGGAGCTTGAAGGACTGGAAAAGCGAATGGCGGAGCAGCAGAAGGAGAAAGAGAAGCTTTTTGCTGAGCTTGGCCTTGCTGAGGACGAACTCGAGGAGACGTTTGCCCGGTGGCAGAAGGAAGCTCAGGACCTTGAGGAGCGGGTATCTTTCCTCCACAAAAGCCTTGGAGAGGTTCGGGAGAAGCTCCGGCAGAATGAGAAGAAGCAGAAGGAGTGGAAAGAACTCCGCGAGGTGGTGGGCCAGAGGATGAAAGCGTACCGGGTTCATGTGGATCTGCAACAGGCGCTTGAGGTGGGCGGGTTCAAGAACTATCTGCTTCGGCTCTTTTTCGCCCGCCTTGAAGAGGAGGGTTCCCGAATTCTCCGGAAACTCTCAGGGGAACGATATGCGCTACGGATGCAGATGCGCAGGGGCATGGCGGACCTTGCGGTTCTTGACCGAAAGTTCGGCGGAGGAGAGCGCCTGCCGGAGGAGTGTTCAGGCGGTGAGAAGACCCTGATTGCCCTGGCCTTGGCTTTGGCCCTTTCGAGTCTCAAGCTCGAGAAGAGCTACGCCCGCAGAACGGAGTGCCTCTTCATCGATGAGGGATTCTCGTCCCTTGACCGGGAACACCTTGATCTCGTGGCTGACGCCATTTTCCGCCTGAGCCGGGAAGGGAAAATGGTGGGGGTGGTGACCCACGATCCGGATTTTGCCGGGTACTTCCCGGTGCAGCTTGAGGTCAGAGAGGGGGCGGTGCGGTGGAGGAGCGAAAGCATCGTGACATAGGAGCGTTGCTTCGGGGTGGCTTTGCCCAGGTGGACCACTGGTACATGGAGGACGAGGCCTTTTTCCACCGCGAAGTGGGTGAAGATATCCCCCTTGCTCCCAGGGACCTCTGGGAGAGCGAAGAATGGCGGGAATTCCCCGAGGATCTTTCGTTTCCGGGTTTTGACCGGGTGTGCTTTGTGGATGGGAAGGCCCGCATCCATGTGCGGATTCTCTACCGCACTTCGGTGTTGCTTTTGGCTGAAGTTGCCGCTTCCTGGGTGCAGTGGGAAAGAGGTAAAGGGCTCTCCTTTGGGTTTTCTCCCTCCTCGCCTCCGTCTTTTGCGCGGGTTCTCGGAGCAGGAGAAGAGCTCGCCCTCCGGGCGGTGGTGGAACATCCGGAGATCGACCTGGGGATGGGAATGGTCTTCCGCCTTGAGGAGACACGGCGGGGAGCAAGAATTTTCGCCGACACCGAGGTTGCCCGGCAAGCCATCCTCAACGTTATGCAGCGCCTCGAGCGGGAAGAGGTGCGCCGGCTCCTTGACCGGCGTATCCCGGTCGTCAAAGACGGCACCATCCACCTTATTGATCCTCCCACCTTCATCCCCGGGATCGGTCCCTGTGGTCTCGTGAAGGGAGTGGAAGAACTCCGCCTCCCTCGGGAATGGCTTGAGTCTCTCCTTCGTCTCCCCCGGGGTCGCAGAACCCCAGCTGTCGTGGGATTCCTGCGTCAGGATCGCACTGATGTCCTGCGGGTGTTCGCCTACGTTCGCCTGGTGGAGGATCCTGCTTTCCCCTGGAAGGGTTTGGTTCGCCTGGAGGTTGTGGTTCCTGGGGAGCAGTTCCCTGTACTTCGTTCTGACATTACCCGCCTCTTTGACGGCCTGGCGCAGGTTTTACCTGAGCTTACGGGGGATTACCCCTGGCGGAGGCTCCCGGAGAACCTCTTCCCGATCATCGCCCTTGAGGAGCGCCTTCGTCAACACTTCGCTCCCTCAGGGTTTGTGCAGGAGCTCGTGCAGCGGGTACTCTGGGAGAAAAACCCCTCGTCGGTGTGGGAGCGCCTTGAGGAGTGAGGTGGAGAAATTGGAAGAGATTGGTACTGTCACGGGTTTGCGGGAGATTACTCCCTACACCTTCTGGGTGCGGATGCGTCCTGCTTTTACCCCTGGGATTCGTCTTGAGGCTATTGTGCGGGTGGACTTCTCCTGGGGGGAGGAAACCTTTCGGCTGTACGGAGTGGTGAACGAGGTGGTGGCCTCCTGGGATGGGACGGTCACCACAGGGTACCAGGAGGAGGCCTATGCCGAGGGACGGTACAGTGGTGTGACGATTTACCTTGGGCAGGTGGTGGTGACGAGAACCCTGAAGAAGGAGGGGGAAAGCTTCGTCACCGTTCCCCCTCTTGTCCCTCCGCCCGTGGGAGAAAAAGTTTTCCTTGCTCCCCCTGAAGAGACTGATGTGGCGCTGGGGTTTGACGAAGTGAAACGGGCAAGACGGGCTCTCCCCTGCGGGGTGCTCTCGAACAATGAGGTGGCGTACCTCGATGTGCGGTACCTCCTTGGGGACAACGGGGCCCATGTGAACGTCAGCGGCCAATCGGGTGTGGCGGCAAAAACCTCCTATGCCACCTTCCTCCTCTGGATGATGCTCAACTACCCTCGCGCCCCGGAGTGCTTTCTCTCAGGAGACGTGGCCACATTCTTGCGGGATAGCCGGGCCATTGTCTTCAACGTGAAGGGAGAGAGCCTCCTGTTCCTTGACCACTGGAATAGTGAATGGGAGGAGGCGAAGGGTTCAAGAGAGGCTCAGCTCTGGGAGGACATGTTCCGGCGCTTCGGTGTGGACGCTCGCCCTTTTGAGGGTGTCACCGTGGCCGTCCCTCCAAGGAAAGATGGACGACCCGACATCCGTCACTCCCGTGAGCGGGTGAGCGTCTACGGATGGGACATTCTCGACATCGCCGAGCTCCACCTCCTGCCGCTTTTCTTTGACCCGGAGGAGCTTGAGGAAAAGGCAAACTTTGCCCTGGCGGTCTCGGTGATTGAGGAATTCCTCTTTGACCAGTACACACGTCTTGTCGAGGAAGCCAGGGCAGAACTCTTCTCGCGGGATACCCCGTACCTCGAGGAGAACATTCGCTTCTCCTGCGAAGGCCTTGATGACCGGACCCTGGTGCGGCTATACCTTGCGGTGTGTGGCCAGGACCCGACATGGATGCTCCGGAGATTCGGCCTTCCGAATTCTCTGAAGGACCTCATCGAGCTCCTCCATGGGTGTACTGAGGAGGGAGAGAAGGGGGCCGGGGCGCTGGCGGCGGCTCTTGGGAGCGAGAAAATCGAGGATAAGACGATCCTTGCCATTTCCCGGAGGTTACGCCTGGCGGAGCGGAGCGGCCTTGCCAGGCTGTGGCGGAGCATTCCTCCCTCCCGTACCGTCGTCTTCCACCATCCTCCTGTTCCCGAGTACACCCTTCCCTGGAACCGTCCTGCGGGGGTGACGGTGGTGGACATCGCCAAGCTCTCTTCCCGGGGGCAGGCTTTCGTTGTGGGGGCAGTGCTCCGGGAAATTCTCTGGGCAAAAGAACAGGATCTCCTGAAGGAGCCGGTCTTCATTTACCTCGATGAACTCAACAAATACGCTCCCCGGGAGGGTGGTGGGTTCCTCGGGCAGATTTTCCGGGATGTAGCCGAACGGGGCCGGTCCTTCCGGATTGTTCTCATCGGAGCAGAGCAGACCGCGTCTCAGGTGGATTACCGCGTGGTGACCCAGGCGGCAACGACGGTGGTGGGAAGACAGAAGTATGCCGAACTCAGCAAGGAAGAGTACGCACACCTTCAGGGCATCCTGCGGGAGAAGGCGGCGGCACTGCTTCCCGGGGAGGTCATCGTGGACCAGCCCTTTTTCCGTCTCCCCCTCACCGTCCGCTTTCCCCTTACGCCCTGGGCAACTTCGGAGGAGAAACGATTGCTGCGATATGGCGAAGGTGTCGTCTCCCTTTCAGAGGAAGAGTTCCGAAAGCTCTTCGAGTAGGGGGTGGAACCATGTATGAGTTCACGGTAGCAACACGGAGGAAAGAGGAACTCGTGAACATCACCTCCTTTGTCCGCCGAGCAATCGAGGAATCGGGGAGGACACGGGGAATCTGCGTGGTGTACGTTCCCCATACGACCGCAGGAGTCACGATCAACGAGAGTGCCGACCCGGATGTGGTCCTTGACATCCTCCGGGGGCTTCGCCATGCCGTTCCCGAGAACCTCCCCTACGAGCACGGGGAGGGGAATTCCCCGGCCCACGTGAAGGCTTCCATCGTGGGGCCATCGGTGAGCGTCCTCTTTGAGGATGGGAAACTCCTTCTCGGGACCTGGCAGGGGATTTTCCTCTGCGAGTTCGATGGGCCGAGGACACGCCGGGTCTGGATCCAGGTTGTGGGGGAGTAAATGCGTATCCTCAAGTGGATTGCTGAGAACCGTTTCATCCCGGATTTTGAGGAGTTTGTCGCCGTTCTGGCCCGGAAAAAGCCTCCCCGACGGGTCCACTTTGTGGAACTCCTCGTTGACCCGGAAATCATTGCGGAGGTGACCCGCAGGTTCTTTGGGGAAACTCCTGTGCCGCCTGTGCCCGAGACCATGCCCCTTTTCCTCCGCCAGTCTGTCCAGTTCTACAAACGCCTGGGGTACGACTACTGTATCTTCGTGGATGTGCCGGGGATGGGGCTTCGCTTTGTAGGGAAAACCCGAAAAGGAGAAGACACCGCGCTCTTTTCCCGGGGGGTGCGGGAGTGGGTTGAGGAGTCCTCGGGGGTGATTGCGTCCTTCGACGACTTCGAGCGCTACCCCTGGCCTGATGTGGCAGGCTTTGACTACTCTCCCTATGAACTCCTTTCATCCCTTCTTCCCGAGGGGATGAAGCTCCTTCTCAATGCCTGTAGCGGGGTCTTTGAGGTGGTGAGCGAAGTACTCCTTGGCTTTGAAGGCCTTGCCGTTCTCCTCCATGAAAACCGGCCTCTCGTTCAGGCGGTCTTTGACCGGGTGGGGGAGATCACTCTCGCTTTCTACCGGCAGCTTGTTGACCTTGACATCGTGGGGGGCATCTTCCAGGGGGACGACTGGGGGTTTCGAAGCGCCACCTTCCTCTCTCCGAAAGACCTTGAGGATTTTGTCTTCCCCTGGCATGAGAAGTTCTGTGCCCTTGCCCACGAGAAGGGAAAGTATTACTTCCTCCATTCCTGCGGGAACATCTACGGGGTGTTCGACACGTTCCTCGAGCGTGTCCCCATTGATGCCTTCCACTCCTTCCAGGATGAAATCCTCCCGGTAACGGAGTTTGTGAAACGGTACGGACAGAAAGTCGCCGCCCTTGGTGGAGTTGACCTGGACAAGCTCATCCGTCTTCCTGAAGCAGACCTTCGCCGGTACGTTCGGAGTATTCTTGAAGCCTGTGCCCTGCAGGGGGGTTTTGCCCTGGGGTCGGGGAACTCCATTGCGAACTACGTCCCCCTTGAGCAGTACCTGGTGATGCTCGATGAGGGGTTGAGGTTCTGGGGGTGACATCTCTGGGTGTAGAAGGGAAAGTCATCATCGGCGATAGCCGGAACATGAGGGAAATCGAGGATGACAGCGTTGCCCTTGTGGTGACCTCACCTCCCTACTGGCACCTCAAAGACTATGGTGTGCCGGGGCAGATAGGCTACGGACAGACGCTGCATGAGTACCTCCTTGATCTTGCCCGGGTTTTCAGGGAATGCTGGCGGGTATTGCTTCCCGGAAGAAGGCTCTGCGTCAATATCGGCGACCAGTTCGCCCGGGCATGTATTTATGGCCGCTACAAGGTCATTCCTCTTCATGCTGAGGTCATCGCCCAATGTGAAACCATCGGTTTTGATTACATGGGGGCCATCATCTGGCAGAAGAAGACGACCATGAGGACCACTGGGGGAGCGGTGGTCATGGGGTCCTTTCCCTATCCCCCAAACGGTATTGTTGAACTGGACTATGAGTTCATCCTGCTTTTTAAAAAGCCCGGAAGCTCTGGGAAGGTCTCACAAGACCTCAAAGAGGCTGCACGGATGAGCCGGGATGAATGGAAGGAGTTCTTCTCCGGTCACTGGACCTTTGGCGGGGAACGGCAGATCGACCACGAGGCGATGTTCCCTGAAGAACTCCCTCGACGCCTCATTCGTATGTTTTCCTTCCCCGGAGAAACCGTTCTTGACCCCTTTCTGGGAAGCGGTACCACGGTGAAGGTGGCGCTGGAGCTTGGAAGAAGGGGTATCGGTTACGAAATCCAGCGGGATTTCCTCCCCATCATGAAGGAGAAAATCGGCCTTCTTCCTGTATCGTTCTTCCTCCGGGAAGGTATTTATCCTCCTGTAGAACCACCCGAAGGCTATAGGCCCAGGGTCCAGGACGCCGTACCTCTTGTGGACCCGAAAAAGCTCCGCTTTGGTTCTGAAGCACAGTATAAGGTTGTGGCCGTACACGATGACTGTACACTCAGGATGGACAATGGTCTCCTCGTGACCCTCCTTGGGATTTTTGTCCCATCCGATCGGCGTGAGAAGGCCTTGGAGTACCTGCGCCGGTATGTTCTGGGCAAGCGTGTTGTGCTGCGTTTTGACCTTCCACCAAAAGCCCAGGGAGGTTTACTTCCGGTCTATCTGTATCTTGAGAATAAACTCTTTGTGAATCGAAAGATGGTCGAAATGGGCCTTGCCCTTGCAGAGAAAGACTTGCCCCACAGGTATCGAGAGAAATTCCTCAAGCTGGAGGCGCAGAGAAATGTCAAAGGAATGGGTGCTGAACATCGCTTTTAATCGGTGGCAATTGAACCGGCCGAAGTACGTTGGTCGGCTTGCAGAGGCTATCCGAGTCTGTGCTCCAAGGAACGAGGAAGAGTGGGAGCAGTACTACTATGAACAGGTCCCTAAAAAGCACGTCCCTTCGGGATGGCGGATGTTTGGGCGCACCATGGCGGAGCATCTTGAAGAGGTTGGGCGTCGGCTCTTTGCGAAAATCAGCGAACAGCTTCGGAAGGAAATAGAGGAGGTCACCGAGGAGGATTGCATCGCCTATGTGCGTGAGGTGGTGATTCACCGGACGTATGCAGGATATGTGACCGAAAAACACACAGTTTACGAACAGCTTGAGCACCTGCTCGGTGTCAAGCTCCAGCCCGCACCGGATAGCTGGGACCGCCACTACAGTGTTGATTTTTTTATCCCTGTTGGCAACCGCTATATTGGCATTCAGATCAAACCTATCACGTACAGTCAAACGCCAGAACTGCACAAGTGGCAACAGTGGATGCAGGATGCCCATGAGCGCTTTCACCAGGATCAGGGGGGACGGGTCTTCATCGTTTTTTCTGTGACTGAGCGGGGTGGCAAGAAACGTATCTGGAATGCCGATGTTCTTGAGGCGATTCGTCAGGAAATCCAGAGGCTTCAGGAAATGACAGGACCCGGGACTTAGAGTGTTCTCTTGAAGCCTGGTGAGAACCGTGGGAGACGAGGGTGGTGCACAAGAAAAGCTCTGGATTTTTATTTACCACGACGAGTGCCTTTTCAGGCAGTCTGTTCAGAGGATAGAGGCCCGAGCAATCAGCCCTTTTCAGGATCCCCTCACCAGTCTTTTTTCCCGAGCGTATTTTGAGCTGGAACTCAAACGCCTTGATGTTCCACGACAGCTTCCCCTTTCCCTCATCATGGCCGACGTGAACGCCTTTAAGCTCGTTAACGACCTCCTCGGGCACAGGTGCGGCGATTTGCTCCTGCAGAAAGTGGCAGCAAAGCTCCGGGAGACGTATCGACAGGAGGATATTGTGGCACGGTTTGGAGGAGATGAGTTCGTTATACTCCTTCCCAAAACGCCGTACGAGGAAGCGGTGCATCTTGCTCGCCGTTTTCCTTCTTTCCTTGAGTTTCCGAGCAAACTCGGGCCTTTTCCCGTTTCTCTTGCCTTCGGTGTGGCTACGAAGACCTTGCCGCATCAGGATGTTTGGAGCGTGCTTCAGGAAGCCGAGAAAGCAATGTACCGTGAGAAAATCGCAGGGCGAAGGATCCTGGAGCGGAGAATCATTACTTTGCTGCGGGGATATCTCGAGAAGGAAGTATACTCTCTTGAGCCCCGCATGGGGGCATTCGCAAAGTTTGCACTCGCCCTGAAGCTCACGAAGGCACTCTCCTTCTCGGAGGAGGAGAACGAACGGTTTTTACGTCTTCTTCTCTTCCATGACGTGGGGAAAGTGGCCCTCCCGGTGGAGCTCCTCAAGAAACCGGCGGTTGAGCTCCATCCTGCAGAGTGGGCAGTGGTTCGAAGTCACAGCGAGGTAGGATACCGGATTGCCTCACAACTTGGCGAGCTCATGCCGGTGGCAAATGAGATACTGAGTTTCAGGGAACGATGGGATGGCAGGGGATACCCTCGAGGGCTTCGGGGAAGAGAAATTCCCTTCCTGAGCCGGGCCGGTGCTCTCCTCAGTGCCTATGAAGCCTTGACCCTGGGAAGGCCGTACCGTTCTCCGCTACCTCCCTCTCTGGCTTTCAGGGAAATCGAAAGGGAACTCGGGAAAAGATTCGACCCCGAGGTCGGTCGTGTGTTTTTACAAATCGTGCAGTAATCACGGGGACGGAACAATGCGAGCCCTGACGTTCGTCATCATCCCCTCGTTGTGCCTCTCTCCAAAGTACTCAACGGTGACGGGAATATCTTCGACGCTTCCCTTGCCATGGGTGAAGGTTCCGCTGAAAAGAACCCGGCTTGACCAAAAGAGCGTGGCTTCAACGAAGAAGCGATACGTTCCGGGAGGCACAGGGGTACCATTTTCGTCTTTTCCGTCCCAGATGTACACCTGGCGTCCGCTTTGTGGGGTGGCACTCGTCGTGGCATCAACGGTCTGGGGTGGTAACGATGCAGGATTCGCCTTCTTCACCCAGGTGGGGAGGCAGTCTGGCCTCTGCCGGTATCCCCCACGGCCTGTGAATCTCGTGACGTAGAGGGTTTTGACGAGATTCCCTTTTTCGTCTTCGATCCAGACTGCGTACTGGTTGGAGGCGATGGTGCGCTGGCGCTCAAAGTCCAGGGTGATTTCCAGTACTCCCCTTTGCTCCATGAACAGTCCCTCCGCTTCGAGAATCCAGATGGTCGTTGATTCGGGGAGGGTGTCCCCGCTAATACGAAGGACATTGCCCTTTTTCTCCACCTTCCACTCTTGTACCCGGGAAAGGAAATCCTCAAGGGGTGCGATAGGCCAGTCCCGGGTGACCTCCGTCCGGTAGTGCATGGGGATGACGACTCGAGGGGCAAGGTCCCGGATGAGTTCCGTAACTTGGTCAAGAGGAAGGGTGTAGTTTCCCCCCACGGGTACAAAGAGGATATCGATCCCTCTGAGCTTTTCTCTGACCCCGTCCTCAGGGAGTGCCCCAATGTCCCCAAGATGGGCAAGACGTAAACCATCTCCCTCAAGGACAATGATTGCGTTTTTCCCCCGAAGGGTACCCTGTCGGTCGTCATGGTACGAGGGAAGGGCAAAAATGTGGACGCCCTGGATGGTTGTGTCGAAGAGGTTCCAGTCGGCCCCTTTGTTCTTCGTGCCCACGAAAACCGGAGCACGCTTTCCCAGGAAGTCCTCAAAGAAGTGGTCGAAGTGTTCGTGGGAACTTATGAGGACTTGAGCCTCAAGCTTTTCGGGAATACGATAGCCGACCTGAGGGGTAAAGGGGTCAAGGACGCACCGAAGACCACTCTCGAAGGCCAAAAAGAAGGCAGAGTGACCAAGGTAGCGGATTTCCAGGGCCTCTCCCTGCACCACCAAGAGGGCAAGAAGCGCAATGCCGAAAAGCAAGGCCTTTCGCATGGACATCCCTCCTCTTGAGGATATCATACCACAGGGTTCTTTGTGGCAAAAAATTTTATCCAGAGAGTTTGCAATCTCTGAGGAGGTCGCACGATGAAGCACGCTGCGGTACTTGTTCTTGTTCTCCTTTTCGTTCTCTCCGGCTGCGGGGTCCGCTGGCAAATGAAGGACACCTACATCTTCGTGTACGAGATTGCACCGAATGCTCCTCAAGGGTACGTCCTCCCGGTACCCCTTGCCCGGGTCACAGTAACAGGGAACGTTTCGGCGGTGAGGTACACCGATGCCCAGGGGAGGGCCCATTTCCAACTCCCTCCAGGAACATATACGGTGACCATTGACAAAAGCGGTTACCTCTCCCTCACCGATACCATCACCATCTACACCCTGGAGCTCACCCCGGGGCGGTACGTCTACTACCTTGCCCGCCAGGAGGGCTGAGGATGGGGCGAGCTGTGGTGCTTGCAGTACTTAGCCTTGGTCTTCTTGCAGGGTGCTTTGGCAACCTCGCTCCCCTTCCCTCGGTGCATCCCCTGGTGGCGGTTCTCGGGGAGGTCAGGGATGCGGTGACGGGAAAGGGCGTCGAAGGGGCACAGGTACGCCTTCGGGATTTCCCAGAATGCTTTGACCTCACAGCCTCTGATGGGTCCTTCTTCCTGCCCCGGGTTCCCTCAGGACGGCAGGTCTTTGTAGTGCACTCTGTGGGGTATGCGCCAAAGAGTGAGGCGGTGGACATCCCCGGAAACGTTTCTTCGTTTTCCCTCACCATTGAACTTGCACCCCTTTTGGGGAAACTGGTAGGATATGTCTGGGATGAGGAGGGGAACCCTGTTCCCGAAGCTTCGGTGACGTTCAACGGAACTTATACGACCACCACGGGGAAGGACGGAGGCTTCACCTTAAGTGGCCTTCCCGTGGGGAAGGGAGTGCTGGTGGTGGAAAAGGAAGGGTTTGTCCCCTCTGCGGTGGAGGTTGAGATTGCCGAAAACGCCGTCACGGTGGTGGAGGTTGTACTTACCTATCCTGCGCCTCAAAAGGCCTGTGGTACAATGAGTGAGGGAGGGTGACAGAATTGGCCGAGACCTTTGATATGGAACGGTACCTTGGTGTTTTTCTGGAAGAGGTTGAGGAGCACATTGAACGGCTGGAGGAAAATCTGGTGCAACTTGAGAAGAGTCCTGATGATGAGAGCCTGGTACAGGCCATTTTCCGCTCCTTTCATACCATCAAAGGGTCCTCAAGCTCCATGGGTTTCCAAAAGATGATGGAGCTTGCCCACCTTATGGAGAACCTCCTCGATGGCGTCCGGAAAAAAACCATTGCCGTAACTCCGGAGCTTGTGGACACCCTCCTTCGGGGCGTGGACCTTCTGAAGTTCATGCGAAACGGCATTGCCTTGGAGGGGAAGGAGCCCGAAGTTGAAACGGGAGAAATCGTGGGAATGCTGCAGGGCTTTCTCAAGGAAAAGGAAGCGCCGAAAGAACATCCTCCGGAGAGGGTTTCTCAAAAAGACCAGGAAACCCCGCAAGTTCCGGAAGTGGCAAAAGAGTACACCCTCACAGTGTACCTCACCCTTGACTGCTCCATGAAAGGTGTCCGGGCCTATCTTGTCATTAACCGCCTTCAGGAAAGCGGTATCGACGTAGTGAGCACGAATCCTTCCCTTTCGGACCTCGAAAGTGAGCGCTTCGGACAGAGCTTCGAGGTCCTTGTGCGCACAGCTCTTCCTCCCGAGGCTGTGAAAAACATCGTGGAGTCGGTTGCGGAGATCGAGAAGGTTGAGGTGACGGTCCACGAGCCTGTGGAGGCTCCTGAGGAGGAGAAAAGAGAAGAGGAGAAGGTCGAAAGGGCTCTCCCCCCCGAGGGGAAGAAGAGGATTACCGGCGGGTTGAAGAAGACCGTTCGGGTGGACGTGGAACGGCTTGACGCCCTCATGAACCTCGTGGGGGAACTCGTCATTGACCGGGCACGTCTTGAGGACATCATCCAGCGCCTCAGGGAGAGCAAGGAGGTGGCGCACCTGCGAAACCTCCTTGTGGACACCACCACCCACATTGGCCGGGTGACGAACGAACTCCAGATGGAAATCATGAAGGCCCGAATGCTCCCCCTTGCTGAGGTCTTCAATCGTTTTCCCCGGATGGTGCGGGATCTTGCCCGGAATTTCGGGAAAGAGATTGATTTCATCATCGAGGGTGAGGACACAGAACTCGACCGCTCCCTCATCGAAGAAATCACGGACCCCCTCATTCACCTTCTCAGGAACGCTGTGGACCATGGCATTGAGCCACCGGCAGAGCGGGTGGCTCTGGGGAAGCCCCCGCGGGGTCGCATTCTCCTCAAAGCGTACCAGGAGGAGAACTCGGTGGTGATCCTCGTCCAGGACGATGGGCGAGGCATTGATGTGGAGAGAATCCGACAAAAGGCCCTGGCCCTTGGCCTTGCCTCTCAGGAGGAACTTGCCCGGATGAGCGACCGGGAAGCCATGGAATTCATCTTCTACTCGGGGTTTTCCACCAACGATAAGGTCACGGATGTTTCCGGGCGTGGCGTGGGCATGGACATCGTCCGCCGGAACATCGAGCGGGTGAACGGTCAGGTCCACGTGGAGAGCGAAAGAGGGAAGGGGACGACTTTCTTCCTGCGCCTTCCGCTTACCCTGGCCATCATCAGGGCGCTCCTTGTGCGGGTGAATGGGACAATCTACTCCATACCCCTTGCCGATGTGGTGGAGATTGAGAAAATCGAGAAGAAAAATACCTACTGGGTGAATAAAACCCTGACCTCGCTCTTTCGGGGGAGAGCATTACCGCTTTTACGTCTCCAGGACCTCCTTGAGGGGAAGAAGGCAGAGTATGAAGAGGGCATGGAGGTCCCTGAAGTTCTCTACACTGTGGTGGTGAACGCGGCCCGGGTTCTCGCAGGACTTGTGGTCGATGAAATTGTCGGTGAGCAGGAAATCGTCATCAAGTCCCTGGGGTCGTACATCGGGGATGTGCGGGGGCTTGGAGGAGCGACGATCCTTGGCGATGGGCGGGTATCGCTCATTGTGGACGTGGCTAGCCTCCTCTGGAAAATGGTTCAGGTGGGAGGGTAAAGGACATGCCTGGGCGAATCATGATCGTGGATGACGCTGCGTTTATGCGGATGATGCTTAAGGATATCCTCACAAAGAACGGGTACGAGGTGGTGGCGGAAGCGAGCAACGGCAAGGAAGCGGTGCTCAAGTATGAAGAAGTGAAGCCAGATCTTGTCACCATGGACATCACCATGCCGGAGATGGACGGCATCACCGCAGTGAAGGAGATTAAAAAACGTGACCCCAATGCTCGCATCATCATGTGCAGTGCCATGGGTCAGCAAGCTATGGTGGTCGATGCCATTCAGGCTGGGGCCCGGGATTTCATTGTCAAACCCTTTAAACCTGAACGGGTCATCGAGGCGGTGAAGAAGGTCCTGGGCAACTGAAACGATGGAGCGGGTTCTCCCCTGGGGTCTTTTGCTTAAAGGGATTCGGCGTCGCTTACAGGCCGCGTACGTGGCCTTTCGGACAAGAAACGGCGCGCTCCTCTACAACGGCCTCCACAGGTACCGGAAGCCAGTGGAGGAGGCCTTAAAAGACCCCACCTTCCTGCAGAACGGACTCCACTTCTTCGTGCAGGGAGAGGAGCTGTGTTTTTTCCGGACGGAGACCCTTGGGGAGCACTCGGTGTGGGTGAGCGGAGGCCCGCTCCGGGACGGAGAACCTCCCCCTGCGTACACCCTGAGCCCCACTGAACGGCGGATGCTCCTTTCAGCTCAGAGAGTTGAAGAAAGACTTCTGCATCTTTTCTTTTTCCGCTTCCCCCTGGGGGTGGTGTTCCTTTCTTTTGGAGAGGGGCGGATTCTTTTCTGGAATAGCACCATGGAAACGCTGACGGGGAAAAGGGAGAAGGAAGTCCTGGGTCGGAGGTGGGATGAAATCTTCCCGCAGGAAACGCTCGATGATATGTGGCAGAGTCTGCGCTTTGGCGAGGAGTACCTGGTGCGGAACTTTCGCCTACAGCGGAATTCCGCCCTCAACGGCGATCGCCTCCTGAACCTCCGGTTTTTCTCCTGGTGGGAAGGGGAGACCATGCGGGTGGTGGGGCTTGTGGAGGATGTGACGGAGCGCGCCCGCTGGGGGGAGAGCATTCGCCAGATGGAGCGACTCTCAAGCATCGGCCGATTCATTTCCAGTATGGCCCACGAGATCAACAACCCCCTGGGGGTCATCTACGGGTACACCCAGATGCTCCTTGCCCAAATCGAGGGGCATAGCGACTGTTCTACCTGCCAGATGACCCGGAGGGTCCTGGAGAAAATCGAGCGGGAAGCGGCGCACTGTAGCGAGGTTATCCGGTATCTTGTGGACTTTTCCAAGCCTCTTGTGCTCCAGCGAGAGCCCACGGACATTAATACGCTTGTACGCGAAAGCCTTGCGCTAGTGGATTTCTTCTGCACGGAGAATGAGCGGGTGGAGTTTGCCCTTGAAGAGAACCTCCCTCTTGTTCCGGTTGACCGGACGAGGATGCGCCAGGTCTTCATGAACCTGGCAAAAAACGCCTTTGAGGCCATGCGGGAACGGGGTGGGGTCCTCCGGATCTCCACCGAGAGTGTACTCCTTGAGAACGTTCCTCCCTGGGAGGAGAAGAAAAAGTTCTCAAGCTACGTGAAGGTCGTTTTTGCCGACACGGGGAAGGGCATCCCCGAAGCCTTTCTCCCCAGGATTTTTGAACCCTTCTTCACCACAAAAGAACGGGGAACGGGTCTGGGCCTTTCGATTTCCTACGGTATTGTCCGGGCCCATGGGGGGTGGATTGAGGTGACCTCGAAGGAGGGTGTGGGCACCAGAGTCCAGGTCTTTCTCCCTGTGGAACGGGGGTCTGGAGCATGAATACGAGAAAGCTCCGCCCTCTCTTAGAGCCCCTGCAGAAACGTCAGATGGTTCCCAAAATGGTGGTGGCAAGCACGCTCATGGCCCTGCCACTTCCGGAGCTCGAGGCCCATCTTGAGCGGGTGCTTGAAGAGAATCCCCTTCTTGAAATTCGGGAAGGCACCATGTGCTTTGGCTGTGGTGCTGAAATTCCAGGGTATCCGGATCGGTGCCCCCGCTGCGGGCGTTACCTCGGAAGGGGCGAAGAGGTCCCGGTGGAGGACGTTGCGTTGTTGGGTAGGGAACGGGGATGGAAGGAGTTCTTCTTTGAAGAGATCCTGAGCCTTGCCGGGCTTAGTGAGGACGAAAAGCGCGTCGTCCGAATGCTTTTCGCCCATCTTGATGCCGAGGGGTTTCTGCGGGAGAGCATGGAGACCTTAGCCTTTGAGCTTCGCGTACCGCCTGAGAAGGTTGAGAAAGTCGTGGAGAAAGTTCGTCGTGCAGGATTCCCGGGTTTTGCAGCTCAGGATGCTGTGGAGTTCCTCCTGATGCAACTTGCCGAGCTTGGGGTTGGGGAAAGTCCACAGGCGCTACGCCGGATGTTCCGGGAAGACCCCGACCGCTTTGCCGCCCTCATCCGCCCCTATAGGGACCGTCTCTTCTTCTCCCCCGCCCAGGCCTTCGAGAGCACCCTTGGCCGGGAACGGGAAGACCTCGAGGAGGCGAGGTCCTCCGTGTACCCCGATGCCGAGATTGTGGAGGTTGCAGAGGGAGAGTTTGCCGTTGTCCTTGTTCCCTCCTTCTCCATGCAGGTGACCCTGAGCGAAGCAGTCCTTGCTTTCTGGCGGAAGAAACATCGGGAACTCTCAGAGCGGGAACGCCACTTCTTCCGGGAGAAGCTTCGGGAGGCCCGGGAGGTGCTGTCGTGCCTCTCGTACCGGTACCGGACACTCCTTCGGGTGCTCGAGTACATCGTGGAACAGGAACGGGAGTTCTTCCACCGTGGTCCCTCCTTTTTCGTCCCCCTCACCCAGGGGGAAATCGCCGAGGCTCTCGGAATAAGCATGAGCGGTGTCTGCCAGGTGCTTAAGGGGAAGTTCATCCGCTTCCCCGACGGGATGGTGCGAAGCGTAAAGTTCTTCTTCGATGCTTCCTATCCGGTGAAGGAGGCCATGCGGACGATTCTTTTGCAAGAAGACCCTCGCCACCCGTTTTCTGATCGGGAAATTGCCGAAAAGCTCAGAGCCCAGGGCATTTGTGTTGCCCGGAGGACCTGCACGCTCTATCGGGAAGAGATGGGGATTCCGCCGTCCCACCTGAGGCGGCGTATCCTCAAGGTTCAAGAGAAGGGAGTGTAGAGCCTGTGGATATCGGGAAATTCTTCGAGGAGTACCGGAAGGGGATTCGGGAACTCCGGGAACAGTCTCCCAAAAGTGTCACCCCCTTTCTCACCTTCTATCACGAGGTCATGGCCGATGGGGCACTGTCCCTGAAAACGAAGGAACTCATCGCTCTGGCCATTGGTGTTGCCATCCACTGTGAACACTGTGTGGTCCTCCACGTTCAGGGGGCAAAGCGAGCAGGAGCTACTCCTGAGGAGATCCTCGAAGCCGCCCAGGTAGGGGTGGTTATGGGTGGAGGACCTGCCTTCACCTTTCTGCCCCTTGTGGCTCAGGTTCTTGCGCACTCCTGAGGTACTGCAAGAAGTCTGAGGCTGGAGTGAGGATGAGGGTATCGCCCTCTTTGAGGGATTTCTCGTAGAGTTCGAGGGTTTTGAGGAAAGCGAAGAATTCGGGGTTCTTCGCGTAAGCCCCGGCGTAGATTCGCAGGGCCTCGGCTTCACCCTCACCCCGCAGCATCTGCGCCTGTTTCTCTGCCTCGGCGAGGATGAGTGCCCGTTCTTTGTCGGCCTCAGCCCGGATTTTGGTGGCCTCCTCTTCACCTTCGGAACGGTACTGCCTTGCCTGGCGCTCTCTTTCCGATTTCATCCGCTGGAAGATGGCTTCTTCGTTCTGCTTGGGAAGGTCCGCCCGCTTGATCCGAACGTCCACGATCTCCACGCCAAACTCCCGCGTTTTTTCATTGGAGCGAACCGTAACCCGGTTCATGACCTCTCCTCGCACTCGGGACACAAGGTCAAAAAGGTCCACCCGGCCAATTTCAGTACGGAGTTCGGAGTACACCACATCGTCAATCCGGACCACCGCGCCACTCTCGCTCACCACGGTTCGCAGAAAGACGAGGGGGTCAGCGATGCGCCAGCGGACGTAACTGTCGACCACGAGGGTCTTCTTGTCACGGGTGATGACTTCCTCAGGAGGGGAGTCGTATTCCAAAAGCCGGCGCTCGAATTTCTGCACCACCTGGAAAGGGTAGGGGAGTTTGAGGTGGAATCCACTTTCTCGGACCACCCGGACCGGTTTCCCGAGCTGGACGATGACGCCCTGCTCCGTCTCGTCAAGAACGTACCAGGGCCTGAAAAGGGCAAGGAGAACGAGAATAAGGACGACAAGGAGGAGGCGCCGTGCCAGGATTTTCCTATTCACCGCTTTTCTCTCCTTCGGAGAGGGGAAGGAATTTCAGCGTTCCCTGGGAGGCGGCTTCCTCATCGAAAATGAACTTCCTGACCTTCGGGAGGATGCTCGTGAGGGTTTCCAGGCGGAGCCGCTCCCGGGTGATTTCAGGGTTGAGCTCGTACTCTCGGAGTACAGAGAGGAACCGGGCAACCTCTCCCTCGGCCTTTCTGATCGTGGTCTCCTTGTAAGCCTCGGCTTCTTTGAGGATGCGGGCAGCCTCTCCCCAAGCTTGGGGCAGAATCTGGTTCCGGTAGGCCTCGGCCTCGTTGATGAAACGAACCTTGTCCTCCCGGGCGCTGGCCACATCCTTGAACGCTGCCACGACTTCCTGCGGGGGCTGGACGTCCTGGAGCTGAACGGCGATCACCCGGATTCCCGCTTCGTACCGGTTGAGGATGTCCTGGAGAAGGATTCTCGTCTCTTCCTGAACCTCGGCTCTCCCGGTGGTGAGCACCTCGTCAATCGTCTTTTTCCCCACAACTTCCCGAAGGGCGGCCTCGGCAGCGTCTTTCACCGCTTTCTCAGGGTCTTTGATGCGGAAAAGATACTGGTAGGGGTCGCTGATGCGGAACTGCACAATGAACTGGCAGCTCACGATATTCTCGTCCCCAGTGAGCATGAGGGATTCCTCAGGAACCAGGGCGTACTTTGGTGGGGGACCGGGAGAAAGGGTTCGGAAGCCAATCTCCACCCGCCGGACCTCGGTGATTTTGGGGCGGACCACGCTTTCAAAGGGATACGGGAGCCGGTAGTGGATTCCCGGGGGAACGGTGCGGTGGTAGCTCCCCAGGCGCCGAACTACTCCCACCTCATCGGGCCCCACAACGTACACACCGCTTAAGGAGTAGGGGATGACAACGGCCAAGAAGACATATAGCCCCAGGCGCCTGAAAAAGCGGATGATCCGCAGCGTGGAAATATCGATGACTCTCCCCTCAAACCCCTCGCCGTGCATAGCTTTATCTTACCGGAAAAGGGTAGGGGATGCAATACGAGAAAGGCGGGGCTTCCGCCCCGCCTCCGTCATACCTTGAATCGCCCCACGAGCTTCTGCAGGTTCTGGGCCATCTGCGCCAGGGCTTGTACAGCCGAGTTGACCTCTTCAAGAGAGGCATTTTGCTCTTCGGTAGAGGCCGAGACTTCTTCGCTTGAGGCAGCATTTTCCTCGGCTACAGCGGCAACGGAGGAGATGTTCTCAGTGATGTTCTGTACCCCCTGCGTGGTCTTGCTGATGAGCGTGGCACTGTCTTTAGAGAAAGCGACGACCTCTTCGGCGCTCTGCAGGGTCTTTTCCTGGAGCAGGAAGGCTTCCTTCAGGGAACGGGAAAGGTTCTCGATGTCCCCCTCGAGTCGCTCAATGGCCAGGAGGATTTCGTTGAAGTTCGCAGCCACGTTCTCGCTCTCCTTGCTCCCTGCCTCGACTTCGCTCCGTGCCCGTTCCATGTTCTCAACGGCCTGCCGGGTATCTCTCTGGATCTCTGCGATGAGGGCACCAATCTGTTCTGCCGCTTTTGCGGATTCCTCGGCGAGTTTGCGCACTTCTTCAGCCACCACGGCAAAGCCCCGTCCGGCTTCTCCGGCTCTTGCCGCCTCAATCGCCGCATTGAGGGCAAGGAGGTTGGTCTGCTCCGCAATGCCAGTGATGAGGTCCACGATTTTGCCGATTTCCTGGGAGCGCTCTTCAAGGACGTGGATGCTCTCGGCCACCCTCTCGCTCACTCGGGCTATGGAGGAGACGTTCTCAATGAGCCGCTGCAGGGCCTGCTTCCCCTTCTGGGCTTCACCTCGGGTGGTTACGCTTTCCTTCTGCGTGCTTTCTGTGGCCTGCTGGATCGCCTCGAGGGCCTCCCGGTTCTTGGCGAGATTCCCCTGCATGAGAGCAAGGAGTTCCAGGTTCCTCCGGGTGGCCTGGGCGATTTTCTCCGCCTGTTCCCCGATACCCGCGGCCTCTTCACCGATTCTCTGGAGCTCCTCGCTCTGGCGGGTGGAGCCTTCTGCGACCTGGGAGATGGTCTTGGTGATTTCCTGGGTGGCTTTCGAGATTTCATCGATGGAGGAAGCGATTTCTTCGCTTGAGGAGGCCAGGGAAGAGGAGGTGCTGAGGATCTCAGTCACGAGTTCTTTGAGGTTCCCAAGCATCCCCAGGAAGGACCGGGCCAGGACAGCCACTTCGTCGCTTCCGGAGGCAACATCTTCGAGGACCTTGGTGTCCACCCTGAGTTCACCCTGGGCTACCTGGTTGATGACGTCCTTGACCCTGGCGATACCCGAGGAGATCGCACCGGAAACACCAAGCGACACTACGGCGACGACAACGGCCACGGCGACGATGATGAGGAGGATGACATTCCGGAGCGCGAAGGCCTCGCCGAAGAGCTCCTCTTCCGGGGCATTGCCCGCCAGGGTCCAGGGGGCAGCAGCAAGAGGAGTGAACGCCACGAAGAACCTCTGGTCTTTGCCGATATTCTTGAGTTCTTTGGCGCGCAAGAAGGCCGTTCCGTACCCCTTTTCCCTCTGGAGCATGCGCCTGCCGAGGGCGTTCGCACTCTCTGAGCTCGTTTCCGTGACGTTCATCTTCATGATGACGCTCTCGTCAGGATGGGCGATGACGTACCCCTTTGAGTCCACGAGGAACCCGTAGCCGGTCTTCCCGAGCTTCACCGAGGCCACAAGACGGGACAGGGTCTTTGCATCAACCGTCATGGCGATGATACCCCGGAATTGCCCGCCGGTGGTGATGGGGTGGGCGATGACAATGATTCTGTTCCCCGTGGCTCTTGAGACCACCATGTCCGAGACTTGGGGTTTCCCAGTCTCCCTGGCTTTCTTAAAGTACTCCCGGTCACCAATATTCGCCTGGCTATCGAGCGTCGTCCAGGACGTTCCATCCTCATGGGCGAAGAAGTACATTTCTGCCTGCGGGTCAGCGGCAGCAAGGGTTTTCAGGACGGGGAGCGTCCGCTCTGGAGAGAGCGCTTTCACGTCCTCCCACTCGCTCAGGGCCCGGAGGCGCTCAATCTTCTCGTTGAGCCACTGGTCAATGGCAAGAGCGGTGGTTTCAAGGAGCGTCATGGACTCTCTTTCGGCGTTCTCTTCGAGCTTCCCCTGGAACACTTCTGTACCGTAGTAGGTCACGGCCACGAGGGGAACGATGGAGAGGAGGAGGAAGAAGAGGAGGAGTTTTGCCTTGAGACTTCTGAACATAAGACCACCCCTTTTCAGGAATTTTTGTGTGGTGCATGCCTTGGTCCTGTTTCCTCCCAGGGGTATCGGCACCTCTTTCGGGAACTTTAGGGGGAGGAGAAGAATTTTTCTACCGCCACCCGTACCACAGGAGTCCAAGAATGCCCCCAAGAAGGAGCAACGGGATCTCCTCGATTTTCCCAAAAAAGAGCAGTGCTCCTCCGGTGATGCTCAAGAGCAACCCGAACCAGTCGTGGATGCCATCCTGGATGACCGAGAGCGCTACCCGGAGAAGGAGGGCAAGGAGTGCCGGGCGCAGACCCCGAAGGAACCCTGCAACGTACGGGTTTTCCCGAAAGCGGGAGAGGAAGGTCACCACAAGGAGGGTGAGGAATACCGATGGGAGGCAGAAGGCTCCGGTGGCGACGAAAGCCCCGAGCATCCCCCCAACTTTGAACCCGGTGAACGTGGCGGCATTGATGGCGATGGGTCCTGGGGTGAGCTGGGAGAGGGCAAGGAGCTCAAGGAACTCGGGTTTTGAGAGCCAGCGGTACGTGTCGACGATTTCCCGCTCGATGAGGGGTAGGGCGGCAAGTCCCCCGCCAAAAGAGAAGAAACCCACCCGCAGGAAGGCGAGGAAAAGGAGAAGGTATGTCATCGCCGCAAGAAAAGCCCCAGCCCTCCCCCAAGGAGGACGACGAAAAGCGGGTGGATGCCAGTGACAAGCAAAAACCCCAAAAGCACCACGGTGAGGACGAGATCCACGGAATCCTCGGCTGCCTTTCTGCCAATCTGCCACACGGCAAGGACGATGACCGAGACAACAACGGCCAGTGCCCCCCGGAAGAACGCCTGGATGAGGGGGAGTTCCCGGAAACGGAGGAAGAAAAAGGCCAGGACAACGATGGAGAAGAAAGACGGCAGGGCGGTGGCTAGAACGAACGCAAGCTGCAAGGTAACCCCGCCAATCATGAGTCCCACCAAAGACGCGGTGTTCACGGCTAAAGCTCCGGGGAGGCTCTGGGCGATGGAGAGGGCTTCAAGGAAAGCGTCTTCGCTCAGAACCTTCTGCTTTTCCACAAGTTCCCGCCGAATGAGGGGAATCATGGCGTATCCTCCCCCCCAGGTGAAGGCGCCGATTTTCAGGAACGTCAGAAAGAGCAGGAAGGTGCGCCGGTGCCGTTCAGACATCGCCGTCGAAAGTCGTGGTGAGGTGTTCTGCTTTTTCCTCCACCATTTTGCGCAGGGACTCCTTGTATGCTCGCACCCGCTCCCGGACCTCGGGGTACTTGATGCCCAGGATTTCAGCAGCGAGAATCCCCGCATTCCGGGCCCCGTTGATGGCTACGGTAGCCACCGGAACCCCAGGGGGCATCTGGACGATGGAAAGGAGCGAATCCAGCCCCTGGAGCGCCGAGCTTTTCACCGGGACCCCGATGACCGGAAGAGGTGTGATGGATGCCACCATGCCGGGGAGGTGAGCCGCCCCTCCTGCTCCGGCGATGATGACCTCAATGCCCCGGCTTTCCGCTTCCTGAGCATACCGGAACATGCGTTCGGGAGTCCGGTGGGCAGAGACGATGGTGATCTCGTAGCTTACCCCAAATTCCTCAAGGATTTTGGCTGCCTCTTCCATAACCGGAAGGTCCGAGTCGCTCCCCATGATAATGCCAACCTTTGGTGCCTTCATGGTCCTTCCTCTCCCCCCTAACTTTCAGAATGTTTTTCACCCTGAGGGCTTTTTCGAGAGCTTCTTCCAGGGTTCCCCCAAGGACAGTCACGTGACCCATTTTCCTGAACGGTCGGGTTTCTCGCTTTCCGTAGAAGTGGAAGAATACCCCCTCGATGGCCAGAGCCTCGTCAAGGCCCTCCACAAGGGGTGTGCCACTTTCCCCCTCTTCCCCAAGGAGGTTCACCATGACCGCAGGAGAGAGGAGCCTTGTTGAACCAAGGGGAAGTCCAAGGATTGCCCGGAGGTGCTCCTCAAACTGGGACGTCGCACAGGCTTCAATGGTGAAGTGGCCTGAATTGTGCGGCCGTGGGGCGATTTCGTTCACGAGGAGTTCCCCGCTTTCAGTGAGGAACATCTCAATGGCAAAGATACCCACTCCCCCGAGGAGTTCCACACACTTTCGCCCGAGTTCCTTTGCCCGCTCGGCCACCTCCTCAGGAATTCGGGCCGGAGCAAGAACGAGGTCACAGATGTGGGCCCGTTCTTCGAAAATCATCTCCACCACGGGGTACGTGCGGATTTCCCCTGTGGTGCTCCGGGCTACAAGAACGGCAAGTTCTCTGGCAACGGGCACGTACTCCTCAAGGTATGACGGACCCTGCAGGCGCTTTGGAAGGTCCTCCTCTCCCCGGAGGACGGCCACGCCCCTTCCATCGTACCCGCCCCTTCGGGCTTTCTGCACCAGGGGGAATCCAAAGGACCGGAAGGCCTCGGGGGTATCCTCTTCAAGGGGGGCAAAGCGGGGAACGGGAATACCTCCCCGCTTGAGCACTTCCCGCTGGCGGAACTTGTCCTGGATGATTTCAAGGAGCTCAGGAGCAGGGCGGATTTTGTCTTTCTTCGGACAGGCCTTGAGGAAGGCGGTGTTCACATGCTCAATGTCGTATGTCACCACATCACTTGCGGCAAGAAGCTTGCGAAGACCCTCCTCGTCATAGAAGTTTGCGGTGATTTCCTGATCAGCAATCTGTCCGGCGGGAGAAGCGGGGGTGGGGTCAAGAACAGTAACAAAAAACCCCATCTTTTTTGCTTCCTGCGCCATCATTTTCCCGAGTTGCCCACCACCGATGATGCCAATCCTGAAAAAAGGGAAACGCCGTGTCTGCATCATCCTCACCGGGTTTTTGGTTTTTTTCTTCCATTGTACCATGGAAATGGGGGAGAGCTTTTGGGAGTTTTGGCAAAATATTTCATCTTCTCATGGTGGAGGTGAGCGGATGTCCTGGGACATGGTGAAAGACCCGGTGATGCAGGTTCTGGAACGAGGTCTTGAGTATTCCATGGTTCGCCAGAGGATTCTGGCACAGAACGTCGCCAACGTTGAGACGCCTCACTACAGAAGGAAAGACGTGGACTTCCAGAGCGTTTTCCAGGATGTGCTCCAGAGAGGAGAAACCCTGCCGCTTTCTGTAACCCACAGGGCCCATTTCCAGGACCAGGTGGAAAATTCGCAAGAAGCGAGAGTCCTTGAGGAAGCGTACGTCGTTCGCCAGGATCGTTCCGGAGTGGATGTGGAGAAAGAGATGGTGACCGTGGTGGAGAATGCCCTGTACTATCAGGCGCTTGCCCGCATGGTGTCCGACAAACTCGGTCTTCTGCGAACGGTTATCCGGGAGGTGCGGTAAATGAAGATTTTCCGCTCTTTCGACATCAGCGCTTCGGCCCTCACAGCTGAGCGGCTCCGCCTGAGCGTCATTGCTGCAAACATTGCCAATGCCGAGACTACCCGCACGCCTCAGGGGGGGCCGTACCGGAGAAAAGAGGTCGTATTCACTCCCCGGGAGGATGGGGGGGTGGAGGTTGCAGCCATTCGGGAGGATACCAAAACCCCTCCCCGGCTTCTCTACGACCCCGGACACCCCGATGCCAATGAAGACGGCTTCGTGGCGTACCCCAATGTCCTTGTGGTGAACGAGATGGTAGACCTTCTTGCTGCGACCAGGGCCTATGAGGCTAACGTTGCAGCGCTCAACGCCACAAAGAGCATGCTGACGAGTACCCTGAACATTGGGCGATAAGAGGAGGTGCGGCAATGGAAGTTCTGCGGGTGTCATCCCTCTCCCTGCCTTCTGTGGAAAGGAAAGCGGAAGGAACTCCTCAGGGTGGAGGCTTTGCCGAGAAGTTCTGGCAGGCTCTTGAGGGAGTAAATGCCTTGCAAAAGGAGGCTGATCAGGCCATCCTCGACGTGGCCCTGGGGAAGGAAGAAAATCTCCACCGGGCCATCATTGCCCTTGAGCGGGCCAACCTCGCCCTGGGTCTTGCGGTTCAGGTGCGGAACAAGGTCATCGAGGCGTACCAAGAAATCATGCGGATGCAGGTGTAAGCGATGCGGAGTCCCCTTGCGGATTTCACCGAACAGGTGAAGAATGTCTGGGGAGGCATGACCCAGTCCCAGCGGGTGCTCTTCCTCCTTGTGAGCACCGCCCTTTTCGCTGGCCTCATCACGCTTTTCCTCTATTCGGGGAAACCGGATTACGCACCGCTTTTTAGGAGCGTTGATCCGCAGGAGACCGGCCGGGTGGTTGATACTCTTGCAGAACTCGGGATTCCCCATCGTCTCTCAAGCGGCGGAACGGTGGTGGAAGTTCCCCAGGACCGGCTCCATGAAGCCAGAATGAAGCTCGCCCAGAAAGGTTTTCCTACCCGGGGAACGGGGTTTGAGGTTTTCGACAAAAACACCTTTGGGCTCACGAGCTTCCTCCAGCGGGTGAACTACCAGCGGGCCCTGCAGGGGGAACTCGAGCGGACCATCATGCAACTTGCCGAGGTCGAGGCGGCTCGGGTACACATCGTCCTCCCAGAGGAGCGGCTCTTCGCCGAGGACAGAAAAGAGCCCACGGCTTCGGTGGTTCTGAAGCTCCGTCCTGGGGCAACCCTCAAGGAAGAACAGATTGAGGCCATTGCCCATCTTGTAGCGAACAGCGTCGAAGGTCTTGATCCCCAGCGCGTGGCCATTGTTGATGACCGGGGGAATATCCTGGCAACTGGCACGAAGGAAGGGACGACGCTTCTTGGCCTTGCCAACCTCACGGCCACGCAGCTTGAAGTGAAGCGCGAGGTTGAGGAAGTGCTCACCCGGAGAATCCAGACGATGCTCGAGAGCGTTCTGGGTCGAGAACAGGCCGTAGTTCGGGTGAGTGCTGAGTTGAATTTCGAGCGCCGGGAAGGAGAGAAGGAGGTCTTTGAGCCGGTCCTTGAAGGAGAGGGCATTGTCCGGAGTACCAAGGAGACCGAGGAACGGTATGAAGGTACTGCCACACCTCCTGGGGGTGCTGCAGGAGTGGCTTCCAATATCCCCGTGTACGGAGAGCCGGGGGAACGAGGTACCCAGAGCACCTATAACCGTCGGGAATCGACGGTGAACTATGAGGTGAACCGGATTCTGGAGCGCTTCAGTTCTTCTCCGGGAAGGATCGAACGGCTCTCAGTGGCCGTGCTCGTGGACAGTACCCTCCCTCCTGAGGCCGTGGAGAAGGTGAGGTCGGTCGTTCAGGCAGCGGCAGGGATTGACTTCTCCCGGGGGGATACCCTCATTGTGGAAGCCCTCCCCTTCAACCGGGCGATGTGGGAGGAGGAGCGACGGGCCCTGGCGGCGCAGAAGTTTGCTGGCCTTCTTGAGCTCCTTTTGAAATACGGTGTTGTGGCGTTCCTGGCACTGCTTTTCTACATCCTGGGCCGGCGGATTCTCGTTGCCGCCACCACTCCTCCTCAGGAAGTGGTGACAGAGTTCTATGAAGCCGAGGAGGCTCCCGAGGAGGAAGTCACAGAGCTCCCCTCGGTTCGTCCACCAGAGCTCACCCCTGAAGAACGCATGCGTCTTGAGCTCCAGCGGCAGATGGAGGAAGAAGTCCAGAAACTCGTCCAGACCAGCCCGGCGAATGTTGCCAAGCTCATCCGGAACTGGCTGAGTGAGGAGTGAGGGTATGGCCATCGTCCCAAGGAAGCATCTCACAGGAAGGCAGAAGGCGGCGATTCTCCTTGTGAGCCTTGGGCCGGACCTTGCAGCCCAGGTGCTCAAGTACTTAAGTGACGAGGAGATTGAGGATCTGACCCTTGAAATTGCTACGCTTGAAAAGGTTCCTCCGGAAGTCCGGGACGAAGTCGTCAACGAGTTCTACCACATGGCCATTGCCCAGCACTACATCGCCCAGGGAGGGATTGAGTACGCCCGGCAACTCCTGGAAAAGGCCCTGGGACCACACCGGGCTCAGGAAATCATCTCCCGTCTCTCGGCGACCTTAGAGGTCACGCCCTTTGAGTCATTGCGGCGGGCCGATCCTCTGCAGCTTCTCAACTTCATCCAGGGAGAACACCCCCAGACCATTGCCCTCATTCTCTCGTACCTCAAGCCCGAGCAGGCGGCGACGATCCTCGCCAACCTTCCTGAGAGCGTGCGGGGGGAAGTGGCCATGCGCATCGCCCTTATGGACCGTACAAGTCCCGAGGTGGTCCGGGAGATTGAGGCGGTTCTTGAGCGAAAGATTTCCACCTTCCTCGTTCAGGACTTTACCCGGGTGGGCGGGAAGAAGAAACTCATCGAAATCCTCAACAAAAGCGACCGGGGGACGGAAAAGAGCATCCTTGAAGCTCTTGAGGAGAGAGACCCCACCCTTGCCGAGGAAATCAAATCCGAGATGTTCGTCTTTGAGGACATCGTGCTCCTTGACGACCGGGCGGTGCAGCTTGTGCTCCGGCAGGTCGACACCAAAGACCTGGCCCTGGCCCTCAAGGGGGCTTCCCAGGAAGTCCAGGAGAAAATCTTCCGGAACATGTCCCAACGGGCGGCCCAGATGCTCAAAGAAGACATGGAGTACATGGGCCCAGTGCGTGCGCGCCTGGTGAACGAAGCACAGCAGAAGATTGTGAATGTCATCAGGCGTCTTGAAGAGGCCGGAGAAATCGTCATCGCCCGTGGAGGGGAGGATGAAATCATTGTCTAAGGTGTACAAGCACGTGGAGCTTCTCCGTTCTTCTTTCCCCGTGGGGCCGAAGGACGAGCCGTCCAGACATGTTGGGGAAGAACGGTCTCTCCCCTCCCTTGAGGAGCTTACGGAGCTCAGGGAAATGGTCCTCAGGGAGGCTCAGAGGGAGGCCCAACGCATCCTTGAGCAGGCCAGAAGCGAAGAAGAAGCCATCCGTCGAAGGGCGGAAGAAGAGGGACGGCGGAAGGGGGAAAACGAGGCTCGGGAGGCATTGCGCAGGGCCTGGGAGGAACGGGTGGTTATTCTTGAGGGATGGGTGAAGGAACTCCGAAAAGTGCGGGAGCTCAACTGGCAAGCGCTGAAAGAACCCCTCCTGAACCTCGTCTTTGCCCTGGCAGAGAAGGTGATTGGTCGGGAGGCAGAACGGGCACCCTTTGTGGAGGAGACCATCGTGCGAGCCCTCCTTCGTCTGTCCCAGAGAGAACGGGTGGTGATCCGGGTGAACCCCGAGGAGTATCTCCTTGTACGGGATCTCAAGGACGACCTCTTCCGTAGGATCGAGGGGCTGGAATTCGTGGAAGTGAAGGAGGACCCCAGGATACGGCGGGGTGGGTGCATCGTGGAAACACAGTTTGGGAACGTTGATGCCCGGCTGGAGACCCAGATTGCCGTGCTTCGGGAGGAAGTGGCGCGCGTCCTCGAGGAGGGAGAACATGTTTGACCTTGTGAGGGTCCTTGAGCACCTCCGGGACATCAAGACACTCCGGGTGAACGGCAGGGTGGTGCAGTCGGTGGGAATCGTGATTGAAGCCCAGGGACCGTCCTGCAGTCTCGGAGAAGTCTGTGCCATTCGCTCCCGGGAAGGTGGGAGAGAGGTCCTCGCAGAGGTCGTGGGCTTCCGGGGAGAACGGACACTCCTCATGCCCCTGGGAGAACGTAACGGCATAGAACTCGGGAGCGAAGTGGTGGCTCTGGGAAAGAAAGGACGGGTCAAGGTGGGTGCAGGGCTTTTGGGGAGAGTCCTTAATGCCCTGGGAGAGCCCATCGATGGGAAGGGGCCCCTTGAGGTGGAGGACGAATACCCCTTGGAGTGCGATCCCCCGAATCCTCTCTCCCGGCGACGGATCCGGGAGGTTCTCCCCCTCGGGATCCGGGCGATTGACGCCGTCCTCACCTGTGGGAAGGGACAGCGAATTGGGATTTTTGCGGGAAGCGGTGTGGGCAAAAGCACGCTTCTTGGGATGATTGCCCGCCGGGCCCAGAGCGAGGTGAACGTCATTGCCCTTGTGGGGGAACGAGGGCGAGAAGTCAAGGAGTTCATCGAACGGGATCTCAAGGAAGAGGGACTGAAGAAAAGCTGCATCGTGGTGGCGACCTCCGACCAGGCCCCCCTCCTGCGGATTAAGGCGGCGTTCTGCGCCACCGCGATTGCCGAGTACTTCCGGGACCAGGGCAAAGACGTCCTCTTCATGATGGACTCCGTGACGCGCCTGGCTATGGCCCAGCGGGAACTGGGTCTTGCGGTGGGGGAACCACCCACAACCCGAGGGTACACCCCATCGGTCTTCACCATGCTCCCCCGTCTTATGGAACGGACGGGGAACTTCGCTTGTGGCACCATCACGGCGCTGTACACGGTGCTCGTTGAGGGGGACGACATGAATGACCCTATCGCTGACACTGTGCGGTCCATCCTCGATGGCCACATCGTCTTGTCCCGGAAACTCTCGTTTTCAGGCCACTATCCGGCCATTGACGTCCTCCAGAGCGTGAGCCGTCTCATGCCCGATATCACCACCCCAAAACACCAGGCTATGGCCCAGAAGCTTCGGGAGGTACTCTCGGTGTACCAGGATGCGGAAGATCTCATCAATATTGGGGCCTACGAGCGGGGGTCCAATCCCCGGATTGACTATGCGCTCTCTGTGATCGACCGGGTTCGGGAGTTCCTCCGCCAGGGGATTGATGAACCTGCACCCTTTGAGGAGACCCTCAGGCGGCTTGAAGAACTCTTCGGGGAGGTTGTCGGATGAAGGGGTATCACTTCCGGCTCCAGAAAGTTCTCGACACCTGTCGACTGAAGGAGGAGCTCATCGAGGTCAAACTCGCCGAGCTCGAGCGCCTCGCCGAGTCCCAGCGGGCTCACCTCTCCGCCATGGAAGAAGAAGAGCGGGCGCTCCTTTCAGAGCGGCGGGCAAAGCGCGAGCAAGAAAGAGCTGTGGCCATTGAAGAGGAAATCTTCTACGAACGGTGCCTTGAGAACCTCCGGCTGAAGGTGGAGAGACTGCGGATGTACCTCCGTTCCCTCGAGGAGCAGATTCGCCAGACCCGGGAGGAACTCGTTGCTGCTGCTATGGAGCGGAAGGTTTTGGAGAAACTCCGGGAAAAGGATTACGAGCGTTTCACCGTGGAGGTTGAACGGAACAACCAGAAGGCCCTTGACGAGATCGCCGTGCAGCGGTATGCCCGGAGGGAAGACCGGTGTTCGGGAATGTAGCGCGGGTACTTTCCCGCATTCAGGAGATTGAACGACGGTTTGGTGCCTGTAGTCCAAGGCAGGCAGGGACTCGTAGTATGCATTCCTCTCCTTCTCCGTCCTCCTTTGAAGAGGTCATCGCCGAGTGTGCAGAAAAATACAGGGTGAATCCGGCACTTGTTCGCAGGCTCATTCAGGTGGAGTCAGGTGGGAATCCCAGGGCAATGTCACCCAAGGGGGCCATGGGGCTCATGCAGCTTATGCCTGAAACGTGTCGAGAGCTTGGGGTTGTGAATCCTTTTGATGTTCGGGAAAACATCGAGGGAGGGGTACGGTACCTCCGGGGACTTCTCGACCGCTTTGAGAGCTTGGAACTTGCCCTTGCGGCGTACAATGCCGGTCCCGGAAGGGTGCGGGAATACGGGGGTGTCCCTCCTTTTAAGGAGACCCGGGAGTTCATCCGGAAAGTCCTGGAGGGTTGAGGGTGGAGAAGAAGGGGAAGAAAGCGCCCCGGATAGCCCGGGAGAAAGTCACCGCTGGGAGTGTCGGCTCAACAAAGACCCCAAAGAAGAAGGGGAACGCGGGGGAGACGGTGCTTTTGCTTTTTGTCTTTGGCGTGACTTTTCTCGTTTTTCTCCAGTTCACCGGGATGGTGGACCTCCCGTTTCTACGATTTTTGCCTTTCGGCAAGGGCAAGGTCGAGGCCCAGCGGGAGGTAGTTTCGGAGACGGTTCCCCCTTCCGGGACGCCGGAAGTCCTGTATCCGGGACCAACCCTTGAGAGCACGCCTCCCGCAGAAGATGGAGGAGGAAATGAAGAGATTCGGGAAGAAGGTGTTCAGGAATCTCCGGTGGCGGTGGTGGTGAGTCCACTGCCGGAGGCGATGGAAGAGACGGTGCGAGTTCCCAGAGTTTCCCCCGAGGTTCCCTCTCCGTCCCCTTCGGGGAATCTCTCCCGGGTAGCCCGGATTTACAGTGCCATGGAGCCGCAGGATGCGGCGAAAATCTTAGAGCAATGGAGTGATGAGGAGGTGGTGCAGGTTCTTTCCGCCATGAAAGAGCGGGATGCGGCCCGGATTCTCAACGCCATGAGTGTGGAGAAAGCTGCATCGGTTTTAAAGAAAATGCGTGAGGGGAGGTGACAGGGTGAGCGGTTGTTTCTGTATTCCAGGTATCCCGGCCCTTGAGGGACCTACGCCGGGCGAGGGTCCGGTCAAAAAGACCGTACCGGCAGGTGCGGAGGATTTCGGTGCACTCTTTGAGGCGTACTTCAGGAATGTCGGCCTTTTCGCCGTACCGTCCCTGTTCCCCGTGACGAAGTCCTGTGGTGCTTCGTGCGGGAACGCGGAGAGTACGGGAAACGCACCTCTTCCGTGCCCTCTGAGCGCCCAGAGTAGTGTATCCCTGAGTTGCCCGGGTGCGGCCTCCTCAGGAGTGGGAGAGGTCCAAGATCCCCTGCAGGAGTTCTCCGCCTTCCTTTCCGATGCTCTGGAGATGGTGGAGAACTTCACCGTGACGCTTCGCCTTGGGGAGGGCAATGTGACCGTAAGTGGTGTCCGGGATGAAAACGGGGTGTTCTCTTTCTCCATTGGGGGGAAGAAGGAAGCCCTTGTGGAGTTCTTTACCATGCTCTTTGCAAACCTCAGAGCGTGGATTGCAGGGAACTCAGAGGAAAAGCCCCAGTGTGCCAGGCTCCAGTGTGGGAGGATATCGCCAAAAGACGAGCCTTTGGTGCAGGATGTCCCTTCCGGAGGTGGAGCTCCCGCACCCGCTGTGGAGGTGACGGACGTTCCTTCTGGGGAGAGCACCGTTGCGCCGGAGGTCATGTTGGAGGATGCTTCCTCTCTGGTCACAGGGGATGAACCCCCAACCCAGAGCACTTCTCTCTTGACTGCCGAGGAGGGATCTTTGGTGCAGGATGTCTCTCCTGGGGAGGAAGACGAGGCCTTTGGAGAAACAACTCAAGCCTCTTTCTGGAAAAACCCTGGGCTCTCTCGGCAGGGAGATTCCACAGCTTCCCTGGGGAAAGCCACATCCCTTGGGGAACGAGCTACTGCCCCAGTCGTCAAAGTGGGAAAAGATGCGACAAAGGACGCCACCGCCTCTTCTAAGGAAGGCATGACGTCCTCTTTCGTCCCGGCAAGGAATGCGGAACACGGGGTATCTCAGGACGTCAGAGTTTCAGTAGCCTCTCCCAAAGACTTTGCCAAGGTCTTTGAAGAGGTGCTGAAGGTGGCCTCGGGAACCAAAGGTCAAAAGGAAGTGGTGCTCCGTCTTGAACCGGAACACCTTGGGGCTATCGTCGTCCGCCTTGAAGAACAAGAAGGGCAGATTCGCTGCTTCTGGAAAGTATCAAACCCTGGAACCCGGGAACTCCTCCTAAAATACCTTCCGGCCCTTGAGGCGCACTTCAACGCTTTAGGGATGCCTTTTGCGAACTTCTTCGGAGACGGTCAGAACGCATACGCTTTTTCAAACTTCCGCTGGACCAGGGCTTCAGAGAGGGACGGAGACGATGAGGTGCCCTTTGAGAATCTGGAGGTTTCTCAGGTGAATTTCCTGGTATAGGGGTGAGGGCGATGGCGTCACTTTCTGGAATCCAGGGTGTGTCCTCGGGGAACGTCACGGAAACCCTGGCATCGAAAAGCCGGACAACCCTTGACAAGTACGCTTTTTTGAAGCTCCTTGTGTACCAGCTCCGGTACCAGAACCCTCTGGAACCCCTGGGGGACCAGGAGCTTGCCCTGCAGCTTGCCCAGTTCTCAACGGTTGAGGGCATCCAGAACCTGAATAAAAGCATGGTTGCCCTTCTCCTCATCCAGGCAGGGAACCTGGTGGGGAAAACGGTGACCCTGAAGGATGGGGCAAGTGGAGTTGTCTCGGGGGTGGTGCTTCGGGATGAAGCGGTGTACGTGCTTTTGGGGGATTCCCCATACCCGGTGACGGACGTTGTGGGGGTTGAGGGTGCATGATTGAGCGGGTGCGAGGCGTTGCCGGAAGTCCTCAAAGTTCTCCCTCGCAAAAGGGCAGCGCCCTTCCTTTTGAGCGCATCCTTGACCAGGAAATTGTCTTTTCAGTGCACGCAAGGCGAAGGCTCGAGGAACGGGCCATTCCGCTCTCCCGGGAGGTCAAGGAGAAACTCGAAGAAGGCCTCCGAACCCTTGAAGCCAAGGGTGGCAGAACGTCCCTCATCGTCGTTGACGGCGTTGCCTTTGTGGTGGACGTCCCGGAGCGCACCGTCATCACCTGTGTGGAGAACGAGAATCGAGTCTTTACCCATATCGATTCCGTGCTTTTCATGAATACGGCAGGCCGGTCCGCAGCGTCGGGGGCCTGCGGAAGGGAGGTTCAAAAGCCATGATGCGGTCGTTGTTTTCCGGGGTCTCCGGTCTCAAGAACCACCAGACCCGGATGGACGTCATCGGCAACAACATCGCTAACGTCAACACCGTGGCCTTCAAGGCCAGCCGGGTGACGTTTGAGGATATCCTGAGCCAGACCATCGAAGGCGCCCGAAGCCCTCAGACTGGGGGTGCCGGAGGAGTGAATCCCAAGCAGGTAGGTCTTGGGGTACGTATCAGTAGCATCGATACCCTTTTCACCCAGGGGGGGTTGCAGACAACCGATAACCCCACGGACTTTGCCATTCAGGGGGATGGGTTCTTCGTGGTGAGCGACGGGCGCCAGGTGTACTACACCCGGGATGGCGCCTTCAAGCTCTCTGCCGATGGTGCTCTCGTGAACTCTGGAGGCCTCAGGGTTCAGGGATGGCTGGCTGACGCTAACGGGGTCATCGATACCACAAAAGCCCTCCAGGATATCTTTATCCCTGTGGGGGCCCAGATGAAGCCGAAGGCCACCGAGAACATCGCCTTTGAAGGAAACCTGGATGCGAATGCCGCAGGGGGTGCTACCTGGGTGACCAGTGCCCAGGTGTACGACTCCCTGGGGAACGTCCACACTCTCACCGTCACCTTCACAAAGACGGCGAATGCCAACGAGTGGACCTGGGAGGCCACCCTTGATGGGGGAGGGGTGGGGGGTTCTGGAACCATCACCTTTGGAACTGACGGCCTTGTGGCTTCGGGAGGGACTGGAACGGCGACATTCGCCATTCCCGGGGCGAATGCGCTTAACCTTACCATCGATTTCTCGGTGCTCACCCAGTTTGGGGGGAACCCCTCGGCGTACATCAGCTCCCAGGACGGGTACGAAGCAGGATCCTTAGACATGGTGACCACAGACTCAAACGGGGTCATCACCGGGATTTTTACAAACGGCCAGTCTAAGCCTTTAGCCCAGATTGCCCTGGCCACGTTCCCCAATCCCGGGGGACTCCTCAAGCAGGGGAGTAACCTCTACCAGATTTCCAATAATTCCGGGCTTCCGAGCATCGGTCCGGCGAATTCCGGTGGTCGGGGAAGCATCGCCGTGGGGGCTCTGGAGATGTCCAACGTCGATTTGGCCCAGGAGTTCACCAATATGATTGTGACCCAGCGGGGATTCCAGGCCAATTCCCGGGTCATCACCACGTCCGATGAAATGCTCCAGGACCTCATCAACATCAAGCGGTAACGTGAGGGGGGAGGTTATCTCCCCCCTCTGGGGGTGAGAGGAAGTGATTGCGCTCACGAGGCTCAATGGCTCGATGTTCGTGCTCAATGCGGATCTCATCGAGACCATTGAGGCCACGCCGGATACGGTCATTTCCCTGGTGACGGGGAAGAAGTACGTGGTGCGGGAGAAAGTCGAGGAGGTGATCGACCGGATCGTGGAGTTCCGGAGGAAAACGGGAGTAGGGAAGATTCTCATCGGAAATCTTGAGAGGAACGTGGAGGAATGAGCCATGGACATAGCGACGCTGGCCGGACTCGGTATCGGAATTGTTCTCGTTTTCTGGGGCATGCTGAGCTCTGCTGGAGGGAACATACAGATTTACATCAACATTCCCTCCATTCTCATCACCGGTGGGGGAACGCTGGCCGCCACCATGATCAGCTTTCGCCTCAACCAGGTGATGAAGGCCATGAAGCTCTTCCAGATTGCCATGCAGGAGAAGCTCCCCGACCCTTCAGAGATCATCGGGACGCTTGTGGCGCTGGCTGAGAAGGCGAGAAAGGAAGGGCTTCTTGCCCTTGAAGAGGAGGCCGAGCGCCTCAACGATCCCTTCTTCAAAAAAGGCATTCAGCTTGTAGTGGACGGCACAGACCCGCAGCTTCTCAAGAGCATCCTCGAGACGGAACTCCTCTTCATGGAGGAGCGTCACAAAACCGGCCGGGCAGTGTTTGAAACCATGGCGAGTTTCGCCCCGGCCTTTGGGCTCATCGGAACCCTCATCGGCCTTGTGGCGATGCTCATTCACCTTGATGACCCCAAAAAGGTCGGGCCGGGGATGGCGGTGGCCCTGCTCACCACGCTCTACGGGGCGCTCATTGCGAACCTCTTCTGCCTTCCGGTGGCGAACAAACTCAAACTCCGTAGTTCCCAGGAAGTACTCCTTAAAGAAGTCATCATCGAGGGTATCCTCTCCATCCAGGCCGGGGATAACCCGAGGATCGTCGAGGAGAAGCTCAAGTCCTTCTTTGCTCCGGAAGTCCGGGAGCAGTTTGAGCAAACCCGGGAGGGCCAGGAGCGGGTCATTCCCCTCCGGCAAACAAAAGAGGCGTGAGGTGAGTTCCAGTGCCAAGAAAGCGCGAGGAAGAAGTGCCACCCGGCGCACCACTCTGGGCGCTGACCTATGGGGATTTCATGTCGCTGCTTCTGTGCTTTTTCGTCCTTCTCTTTGCCCTTTCCAGCATTGACGTTGCCCGGTTCAAGGAGATTGTGTCCTCCATTCAGGGAGCTTTAGGTGTTCTTGAAGGAGGACCGCGGGTCTTCTATCCCTCAGAAATTCCCGTTCCCAAACCTCCGAGCCAGCTCAGCCCATCAGGGGTGGTGCAGCTGAAGCTTGCCGGACTCATGAAAGAGATTGAACGAAAGCTTATCCAAGAAGCCCACCTCTCACCGGAAAAGGTGAGTGTCCGGATTGACGAGCGGGGGCTTGTGGTCACCTTCCTTGATAACGTCTTCTTCGATATCGGAAAGGCAAACCTTCGGCCAGAAATGATTCCGGTTCTCGATGCCCTTGCTGAGGTCCTGAAGAAGATTCCTAATGCTGTCCGCATCGAGGGGCACACCTGTGACCTTCCCATCAACACGCCTCAGTTCCCCTCAAACTGGGAACTCTCCGCTGCCCGGGCGATTGCCGTTTTACGGTACCTTATCGAGAAGCAGGGGATTCCCCCCGAGCGTCTCATTGCGGTAGGATATGGACAGTACCGTCCTCTTGTTCCCAACACAAGCGAAGAGAACCGGCGGAAGAACCGGAGGGTTGAGGTGGTTATCCTCCGGGAGGAGTAAGGAGGAAGAGCCGATGGCAAAAAAAGCGGAAGAGGTTGCTGGAGAGGAGAAGAAGGAAAAGAAGGGGTTTTCCCTGAAGGGCATCCTGTTTATTCTTATCCTCGCCATGGTGGGCTTCATGGGGTACAATTTCCTGAAGCAAAGCGGGTTCCTTGCGCCGAAAGAGGACACGCCCAGAAAGGTTCGGGCAAAGGAGCCCATCATCTACACCTTTGAAGGGAATTTCCTCGTAAACCTTGCGGACAAGGACAACCTCCGTTACCTCAAGGCGGTCATCAGCGTCGCTTTGAGCAATCAGAAGGCTGAGGACGAGCTCCGGAAAAAGAGCGTGGAGATTCGGGACGCCATCATCATGATTCTCAGCGCTCAGACTTCTGAGGACCTGGCAACTCCCGAAGGGAAGGAACGCTTGAAGCGCCTCATCGCCGAGCGTATCAACGGGATGCTTACTCAGGGGGAAGTGGAGAGCGTGTACTTTCTGGACTTTGTCATGCAGTAGGGAGTGGGAGCATGGGGGAAATCCTCTCACAGGAAGAAATTGATGCCCTGCTTCGAGCGCTGAGTTCCGGCGCAGCGGAAGCGGAGAGAATCAAAGAAGGGGTAAAACCCGAGGTCCGTCTCAAGGTCTACGACTTCCGCCGTCCGGAGAAGTTCTCTAAAGATCAGATCCGAACGTTCCACATGATTTTCTCGACCTTTGCCCGCCTCGGGGCGACGAATCTCGCGGGGTTTCTCCGGAGCCGCCTGCAGATTGACCTCGTTTCCGTGGACCAGCTCACCTATGATGAATTCGTGCGTTCCGTTCCCAGCCCCACTTTCGTTTGCGTTTTCTCCATCCCTCCTCTTGAGGGGCGGTGCGTTTTGCAAGTGAGCCTTGACGTGGTGTTTTCCATGATTGACCGGCTCCTTGGAGGGGTGGGAGCACCTCCTGGGAATCTTCGCCCCCTCACGGAAATCGAGAATCGGATCATGCTTGAAGTTGTGGAGCGGCTCATGAGTGCCCTCAAAGAAGCCTGGGCGAACATCTACCAGATCGACCCGAGGGTGGAGAACTTAGAGTCGAACCTCGAATTCGTGCAGATTGTCTCGGGGAACGACATGGTGGTGCTTTTCTCCTTCGAGGTTGAGGTAGGGGAGCGCAGCGGGGTCATGACGATCTGTATTCCGTACATCGTCGTGGAGCCCATAGCCCAGAAGCTCAGCGCTTCTTTGTGGTTTGCTTCCCGGAAAAGCTACGATGCCAGGGCTCAGGAGAACATAAGACACTGGCTTCAGCGAGTTCGGCTTCCGGTCTGGGTGAAGCTCGGGGAAGCCCGTATCCGGCTTCGGGAGCTCCTTGCGCTTGAGGTGGGGGATGTTCTGCTCCTTGACCGGAGGGTTCATGAACCTCTTGAGATTTACGTGGGGAAACGGGTGAAGATGCGGGGGCTTCCAGGAAGGAGTGGCCGGCGCCTGGCGGTGAAGGTCACCGAGTACGTGGAGGAGGAAGGGCAATGAGCGAGGAAATCCTGAGTGCTCAGGAACGGGATGTCATTGGGGAACTCGGCAATATCTCCATGGGGTCAGCGGCTACGGCCCTGAGTGGTCTTCTGGGGAAACGGGTGGAGATTACCGTTCCCGAGGTTGAGGTTGTAGCGAAGGAGAAGGTTCCTGAACTCTTTCCCGAACGACACCTCCTCGTTCGGGTGGTGTACCAGGAGGGGCTTCGGGGAGAGAACCTCCTCTTTGTGAAAGAGGAGGATGCCAAGGTCATGGTGAACCTCATGATGGGAGGGGATGGGAAGGAAGGGCTTCCGGAAGTTCTCGGGGAGATTGAAGTGAGCGCCATTTCGGAGGCCATGAACCAGATGATGGGCTCAGCCTGCACGGCGATGTCGGATTTTCTGGGAAGACGAATCAACATCTCTCCCCCCGAGACCATCTGGCAGGATGCCGAGACGACAGAGCGGACCTGGCTTGAGGCACAAAAAGAGCCCTTTTTCGTGGTGGTCCATTTCCATTTGAGCGTTGGGGACGTCATCGACAGCACCATGCTCCAGATTGTCCCCCTGTCCTTTGCCCGGGAGATTGTGGCCGTGCTTTTGCCGGAAGAAGAGGCAAAAGAGGAGGTACTCGCCGGGGTGGGAGGCACAAAGGTGCAGGAGGAACCACCAGAGGAAAAAGGCAAGCGCGAGGAAAAGGAGAAGGCGAAGGTGAAGGCCCAGCCGGTGGAGTTTGTGGAATTCAAAAAACGTGGCGAACCTCAGGAACGGGCAAATCTTGAGCTTCTCTTTGACGTGACGTTGCCCCTTGTGGTGGAGCTTGGGAGGACCAGGCTTTCGGTGCGGGAAATCCTCGACCTTGGTCCTGGGTCCATCATTGAGCTCGATAAACTCGCAGGAGAGCCGGTAGACCTCTATGTGAACGATGTCCTCTTTGCCCGGGGCGAAGTTGTGGTGATTGAGGAGAACTTTGGTATCAGGATTACAGAGATTGTCAGCCCTGAGGAACGGATGCGGAGCATCCGGGAGACACGGATATGAGGAAGCTGTTCCTGGGGTTTGCGGTGTTCTTTGCCCTCTTTCCCAGAGTAGCCTTTGCCGAGGAGGAATTGCGTCTTCCAGAAGTCACTCCTCCTTCGTCCTGGGGGGAAGGAGTGAGTATCGTTCGCTTTTTTCTCGCCTTCCTTGTGGTGGCGGGTATACTCTGGGGGGTGTCGTATCTCCTTCGCCGGTACTCAGGAGGCAGCCTTCGTTTCTCTGCTTCCCGTTACATGCGTCTTCTTGATGTCCTGCCCCTGCGGGGGAATCTCACCCTGTACATCCTTGGGGTGGGGAAACGCATCGTGGTGATTGCCCATACAGGCAGTACAGTACGGGAGGTTCTGGAGCTCGATGCCGAGGATCTCGTGGAGCAGCCAAAAACAGAGGGTTTCTCAGGGTATCTGGAGCGGATTTTCCGCAAATCCTCTCCCCCGAGTTGAGTGGCAGAAAGCGACGTTCTGGGGTTTCCTGGTCGTTTTTGTGCTCTTTCTCGCTCAGGCCTGGGCCCAGGAGCTTCCCTTGCCCTTTCTGCCTCGAGTCATCATTGAGCCCCCCAAAGAGGGCACACCCCAGGACTTCGCCCTCTCCCTTCAAATTCTTCTGCTCCTCACGGTCCTGAGCCTTGCTCCGGCGCTGCTTGTTATGGTGACGTCGTTCACCCGGATCGTGGTGGTTCTTGGATTTGTTCGAAATGCCCTGGGGTCCCAGCAGATTCCTCCTACCCCTGTGCTCATTGGCCTTGCCCTTTTCCTCACGGCATTCGTCATGGCGCCGACTTTCTCCCGCCTCCAGAGTGAGGCGCTTGCCCCCTATTTTGCGGGGACCATTTCCCAGAAAGAGGCTCTGGAACGGGGTATCGGTATCCTCCGGGAGTTCATGTTCCGCCAGACTGAGGAGCGTGACCTTGCCCTCATGGTGTCGCTTTCGGGTCTCCCTCGACCGAGGACGCAGGCAGACATCCCCACCCATGTGCTCATCCCGGCCTTCATCGTGAGTGAGCTCAAGACAGCCTTCACCATGGGATTTCTCATCTACGTGCCTTTCCTCATCATCGATATGGTGGTGGCGAGCATCCTCATGTCTATGGGGATGATGATGCTTCCTCCTGTGCTCATTTCCCTGCCGTTTAAGATTCTCCTCTTTGTGCTCATCGATGGCTGGGCCCTCATCACCCGGGGGCTTGTTCTGAGTTTCCGGTGAGGTGCCATGACCGAAGAGCTCTTTTTCACCGTAGGGCAGGAAGCGCTCCTTGTGGTCCTCAAGATTACCCTTCCGGTCCTTGGTGTGGCCCTGCTTGTGGGGATTCTCGTGAGCATTTTCCAGGCTGTGACCCAGATCCACGAGCTCACCCTGACCTTTGTCCCCAAAATTCTTGCCGTTATCGTCATTGGTGTTCTCCTTGGGCCCTGGATGGCCCGAACGCTCCTTGATTTCGCCCGGGAACTTTTCTGGAATCTCCCCCTGCTCTTCCGGTGAAGCGGTATGGTGTTTGCTCTAAAAGACTTCCTGCTTTTTTTGCTTCTTCTTGCGCGCTGCCTCGGACTCTTCCTTACCGCTCCGGTTTTTCAGAGCCGGCTCATTCCGCCTCATGTGAAGATTGGCTTTTCCGCGCTTCTTGCGTTTTTGTGTCTCCCCCTTGTTCGGGGCAGTACCCCGGCTTTTTCAGGGTTTTCTGGAGCGTATCTCCTTTCGCTTTTCCGGGAAGTACTTCTGGGCGTAGTCTTTGGAGTGGTGACGAATCTCGTGTTTTCCTCGGTGCAGATTGCGGGGGAAATCGTCGATTTCCAGATGGGTTTCAGCTACGTGAACGTGGTGGATCCTTTGTCGAACTTGGGGTCTTCCGTCATGGGGCAATTCTACCTTCTCTTAGCCACCATGTACTACCTGGGGATTGGAGGGTACCGGATGACGCTTCTTGGGCTTGTGCGCTCTTTTGCCCTCATCCCCCCCGGGACCTTCACCCTGCAGGCGGATTTCACCCCCTCGTTCGTACGCCTTGTGGGGGAGGTGATGTTGCTCGCTTTGCGTTTTGGAGCGCCGGTCGTTGTGGCGCTGTTTCTTGCCAACTTCACCCTCGCCGTGCTTTCCCGGGCCATTCCCCAGATGAACGTCTTCATCGTGGGTCTCCCGCTCAATATCGGTGTGGGGTTCTTCATCGCGCTTTCGACGTTCCCTTATATCTTCCCCGTCCTTGAGAGCGCTCTGGATCTCTTCATTCGGGCCTTCTTTCGCGTACTCGGTGCCCCCTGAAGGTGGCAAATTTTTTTATCTACAAGGGTTGGAAAAAGCCTCAGGAGGGCAACCATGCCTGCTCAGGAGAAAACCGAAGCCCCAACACCGAGGCGCCGGGAAGAGCTGAGGAAGAAGGGTCAGGTGCCCATAAGCGTCGATTTCGCAAGCGGTTTCCATTTCCTCTCGCTTTTCCTCGCCCTGGGGGCTCTGCTTCCGCACTCTGCCCGAAAGCTCGAGGAGTGCTTTGTGGCGCTCTGGACCGAGCGACTTCCCCCTTCCCCCGATTTCTCCTGGGCAAGCTCTGTGCTCCGCCTTGGGGGGTCGTACTTCGTGCAGGCCGTAACGCCTTTTGTGGCCCTGGCCCTGGGGGTGGGGGTTTTCCTGGGGTTTGTGCAAACGGGCTTTGTGTTCTCTTTCGAGCGGCTTCGGCCCCGCTTTGACCAGGTGAATCCCTTGCAGGGCATGGGACGGCTCTTTTCGCTTCGCACGGTTGTGGAGTTCCTCAAGGTAGCCCTGAAAACTTTTCTGGGAATCCTCCTTGCCTATGTTGTTCTTCAGGGGTCATTGCCGCTTCTTGGGGACCTTTTGGGGATGGAGCTTCCGGAGGCTCTTCAGGCTTCCGGGGGACTCGTAAGAAAACTTGGGCTGTACCTTGGCGGGCTCTTCCTCGCTGTGGGGTTTTTTGACCTTTTTTACCAGCGCTTTGAGTACGAGCGGAACATCCGGATGACCAGGGAAGAACTCAAGGAAGAGTACCGGCGAACCGAAGGAGACCCCCTTGTGAAGTCCCGCCTTCGGGCCCGCCAGCGGGAGCTTGCGCGCCGGCGGATGATGCAGGAAGTACCAAAGGCTCAGGTGGTGGTCACGAACCCGGTGCACGTGGCCTGTGCGTTGCGGTATGAGCGGGGAAAGATGCGGGCTCCGGTCCTCGTGGCCAAAGGGAAGCGGCTCCTTGCCGAGAGAATCAAAGCCATTGCTCGGGAGCACGGTGTTCCCATCGTGGAGAACAGGGAGGTAGCCTGGGACCTCTACCGTTTCTGTGAGATCGGTCAGGAGATTCCTCACTTCCTCTACCGGGCGGTGGCGGAGATTCTCGCCTTTGTGTACCGTCTTCAGGCGGAAAGGGGAAGGAAACTATGAGGGAAGCCCTTGGAAGGATTGTTGAGCGGAGCACGAAATCCAGCGACTTCCTCTTCGCTTTCCTTTTCATCCTCATCATCCTCATGATGGTGATTCCCCTTCCTCCGTTCTTCGTTGATTTCCTCTTGAGCTGCAACCTCGCCCTCTCGGTCATGACCCTCCTTGTCACCACTTACATCACAAATCCCCTCCAGTTCTCGGTCTTCCCCTCGCTGCTCCTTTTTGCCACGCTCTTTCGCCTGGCTCTCAATGTCTCCACAACCCGGCTTATCCTCCTCCAGGGCTATGCGGGGAGGCTCATCGCCGCCTTCGGGCAGTTCGTGGTGGGGGGGAACTACGTCGTCGGGTTCATCGTCTTCTTCATCCTGGTCATCATCCAGTTTGTGGTCATCACAAATGGCGCCAACCGCATTGCCGAAGTTGCGGCTCGCTTCACCCTTGACGCCATGCCAGGGAAACAGATGAGTATCGATGCGGACTTAAATGCAGGACTCATCGATGAGGCGGAGGCCCGTCGCCGGCGCCGGGAAATCGAGCGGCAGGCCGATTTCTACGGGGCCATGGACGGAGCAAGTAAGTTCGTTCGGGGCGATGCGATTGCCGGCCTTATCATCACTATGATCAACTTCCTTGGGGGGATTGTGGTCGGAGTAATCCAGCGGGGTTTGAATTTGCAGGATGCCCTCCAGACCTATGCCCTTTTGACGGTGGGTGATGGCCTTGTGGCGCAGATTCCTGCCCTCCTCATTTCCACTGCCAGCGGCCTCATCGTCACCCGGGCGGCAAGTGAAGAAAACCTTGGGCAGGATGTCACGAGGGAGCTCACCCAGACCCCCCGGGTAGTGCTTTTGACCGCGCTTTTGCTCCTTTTCCTTGGGGCAGTCCCAGGTCTTCCAAAAGTGCCTTTTCTGCTTCTTGCCAGCCTCGCGGGGGCGTTCTTCCTGGTGCAGGGTCGGGAAAAACCCAAGAAAGAGCCGCCCCAGCCGCCAAAAAAGGAGGAACTCCCCAAAAGCCCTGAGGAGATTGTCCGTCTCATCGAGGTGGACCCGGTCGAACTCGAAATTGGATACGCCCTGGTTCCTCTTGTGGACCCGCAGAGTGGAGGAACCCTTCTTGAACGAATCACCCAGATGCGCATCAACATGGCCAAAGACAAGGGGTTTGTGGTTCCTCCCATCCGGGTACGGGATAACCTTCGCCTCCGTCCCAACCAGTATGTGATCAAAGTCCGGGGGGTCGAGGTTGCCCAGGGTGAGATTTTGCCCCGCCATTACCTGGCGCTCCACCCCCAGGGGGAGGTGGTCCCCATCGAGGGCATTCCCACCCGGGAGCCGGCCTTTAACCTCCCAGCGTACTGGGTGAGCGAGGCGCAGAAAGAAACGGCGGAAATCGCAGGGTTCACCCTGGTTGATGCGGAATCAGTCCTCATCACCCATCTTGCGGAGGTCTTGAAATCCCATGCAGCTGAACTCCTCACCCGGCAGGATGTGCAGCTTCTCGTTGAACAGGTGAAACGGGTGAACCAGGCGGTGGTGGATGAGCTCATCCCCCATGCGTTGTCCCTGGGAGACCTGCAGAAGGTCCTTCAGGGGCTTTTAGCGGAGCAGGTCCCCATTCGTGACCTTGTGCTCATCCTTGAAGCTTTAGCCGATTCCGTAAGACAGGCAAAGAGCATCGACGAGCTCATCGAGGCAGCACGACGGAGACTCTCCCGGAGCATCGTCCGGCAATACCTGGGAGATGACGGGAAACTCCACGTGCTCACCCTCGATGCCAACCTTGAGGCCTTTCTCGGTCGGGTGTTTGCCGGAGAGGAGGTACTCTCCCCGGAGCGCTTCCGGAGAGTTCTGGGGGGCCTTTCGAGGAAGATGGAGCAGATGGCGGGCCTTGGGCATTTCCCAATCCTCCTTGTTCCTGGTAAAATGAGGAGGAGCATCCGGAATCTCTTTTCCGGTTCCTTGCCGCAACTCGTGGTCCTGGCCTTTGAGGAGATTCCCCGGGATGTGGAGGTCCGGGTGGAGGGGATTGTGAAGGAAGAAGAATGATGGAGGTAGAGCGCATTTTCCGGCCGAATCGCAAGGCGAGTCTTGGGGTGCGTCGGCGAAATGACAGAGGAGAGACCGAAGTTGTGTACTATCCAAGCCGCATTGAGTTCGTGAATGGGGAAAGGCTCTGGTTTGCTGCGCCCCAGGAGCGGGGAACGCTTGTTCCGGTGAGCATTGGCGAGACCCTCGAGGTGTACGTCATCGGTGACAACGAAGTTTTTTTCTTTGAGGGGGAAGTGCGAGACCGGGTCAAGCGAGGGAACATCGCCTATGTGGTTTTTGCCATGCCGGAGAAGGTCATTCGCAAACAGCGCCGCAACTACGTTCGTTTTGAGGCGGTGCTTCCGGTTCTTTTGAAGAAAGCCGAAAAGGCCTTCCCGGGCACCACGAAGAACATCAGCGGTGGAGGGATGCTCGTGCAGCTGCGGGAGGGGCGGGATGTTTTCGACCCTAAAGAAGAGCTCCTCTTTCTTCTATCCCTTGACGGCAGGGATATCGTTGGCCGGGCTCAGGTGGTGCGAAAAGACGGTCCGGGGCTTTATGCCTTCCAGTTCAGTGAAATCACCGATCGAGACCGGGAAGATATCATCAAATACATCTTTCAGAAACAGATTGAACTCCGGAGAAAGGGGCTTTTGAAGAAATGAAGCCGGTACGGGTCATGGTGGTGGACGATTCGGTATTCATGCGGCGGATGGTGAAGGATCTCTTGGAGACCGATCCGGAAATCGAGGTGGTGGCCCTGGCCCGGGATGGGATGGAGGCGCTGGAGATGCTTCCTGCTGCTTCCCCCGATGTGGTGCTCCTTGATGTGGAAATGCCCCGCATGGACGGCCTGGAATTCCTGAGGAGGGTCCTACCTGAGCGGCCTCTCCGGGTCATCATGCTCAGTGCTCTGACCCAAGAAGGGAGCGAGGTCACCATGCAGGCGCTTGAGCTTGGGGCGCTCGATTTCATTCCCAAGCCCTCAGGAGCAATTTCCCTGGATATCGATCGGAAAAAAGAGGAGATCATCCAGAAGGTAAAGGCAGTGAGCACCATTTCCCTTGAGCGGGTCCGGGAAGGTGTGGTGCACACCGGGAAGCTGAGAAAACGGGTCCACGAGAAAGGGGTGCAGCGTGAGTCCCAACGGGTGGTCTTTGTGGCTTCTTCAACAGGAGGACCAAAGGCCCTGCAGATTCTCATGCAGGGCCTTTCGCCCCTACGACGGAGTGGTATGGTCCTTGTCCAGCACATGCCCCCGGGTTTCACGAAAAGCCTGGCCGATCGCCTGAGTGACCTTGCGCCTTTTCTGGTACGGGAAGCCCAGGGAGGAGAGGCGATTCTTGTCAACCACGCCTTTCTGGCCCCAGGAGGGAAGCACCTTGTCGTCGATGGCGACCGGCGCCTGGTGCTTGACGACCGTCCCCCGCTTAAGGGCCTGAAACCCTGTGCAGATATTTCCCTCTCTTCTCTCGTTGAGGTCTTCGGTGACCGGGTGCTGGCCGTGATTCTCACTGGCATGGGGAAAGATGGCCTTGAGGGCTGCCGGAAACTCAAAGCCCGGGGAGGAACGGTGATTGCCCAGGACGAGAAGACTTCCCTTATTTTCGGCATGCCCCGGGCGGTTATCGAAGAGGGCCTTGTGGACCTTGTGCTCCCTATCGAGGAGATTGGCAGGGCCATCGTGGATTGGGATCGCCATGGAGACCATACGGAGTGAGGATTTAGCGCTTTTGCGACATGTGGTTCGCCGGCTCACCGGGATTGATCTTTCCTATTACAAGGAGAATCAGCTCCGTCGCCGGTTGCACTTCATTATGCTCCGGGTAGGGGCACAGGATGTGGCCGAGTACGTGAGGCTTCTTGAGACCAAACCTGAAGTTCTTGAGGACTTCAAGAACCGTTTCGCCATCAATGTCTCGGAGTTCTTTCGGAATCCCGAGCGCTTTGAGGACCTGCGGCAGCGTATCCTCCCCGAGATTCTTTCAGGCGGTGGGCCGGTGCTCCGCATCTGGAGCGCCGGGTGTTCGGTGGGGAGCGAGGCGTACTCCATCGCCATCCTCCTTGAGGAGATGGGGGTCAAAAAGCCCTACCGCATCTGGGCCACCGACATCGACGACGACGCTCTGGAACAGGGGAGACGAGGGGTGTACGTGGAACAGTACCTGGGGAACGTCCCGCCCGAGTACCTCGCCCGATACTTTGAACGGCTTGAGGATGGTCGCTTCCAGATTGCACCTTTTCTGAAAAAGCGCGTGGTGTTCGAACACCATGACCTCCTCCAGGATCCGGTGCGGGAGGTCTTTGACCTTGTGGTGTGCCGGAATGTGGTGATTTACTTCGAGGATCGGGCCAAAGAGGTGGCCTTTCGCAGGCTTTCTGAAGCACTCCGGGCGGGAGGGTATCTCTGGATTGGGAGCACAGAAAGGATTGCCAATCCTGGAAGTTTTGGGCTCCGGTACGTTCTGCCGTTCTTTTACCGGAAAGAGGGGAGGGGGTGAGCGATGGTCCTCTTTGAAGACCTCAACGAGATGCAACTTGACGCCTTGAAGGAAATCGGGAATATCGGTGCGGGGAATGCGGCCACAGCCCTTTCGAAGATGGTGGGAAAGAGGGTCAACATGGAGGTGCCCTTGGTCAGGATTCTCCCCTTAAAAGACGTTCCCGAGTGGCTTGGGGGGCCGGAGAAAGAGGTCCTGGGGGTGTATCTGAGCGTTTTCGGTGCCCTTGCGGGGCACATTCTCTTCGTCATGACCATTGACGATGCCCTGAAAATCATGCGCATCCTCCTTGGGGATATGGCGCCCTCAAGGGACCAGATTCTCTCCATGGATGAGCTCGCCTCATCGGCCATGGGGGAAATTGGGAATATCCTATCGTCCTCGTACCTTTCGGCTCTGGCGGATTTCACTGGGCTCCACCTCAACCATTCCGTTCCCGCCATCGCCGTGGACATGGCCGGTGCTATCGTGGACGTCGTCCTCATCGAAATTTCCCAGCACAGCGACTACGCCCTCCTCATCGAGACGGTTTTTGTGGAAGAGGAGGACCGGATTACCGGGTACTTCATGCTCATCCCGGACACAGGGTCTTTAGAGATCATCCTTCAGGCCTTAGGGGTTGTGTGACATGGCACGGAAAATCGCTGTCGGCATGGCAGAGTACCGGGTGAGCAACGACCCAGAGGACGTCCTCTGTGTCCTTGGGCTTGGTTCCTGTGTAGGGGTGTGCCTGTACGATCCGGTGCGGAGGATTGGGGGGATGGCGCACGTTCTTTTGCCCGAACACCTCCCCGGCCAGAGCAATCCCTTCAAGTTCGCCGATACGGCGGTTCCGGCGCTCCTTGCGGAGGTCGAGAAAGCGGGAGCGAGCCGGCGGAATATTCTCGCCAAGATTTCGGGAGGAGCGAAGATGTTCTCCGGGGCGGATACGCTTTTTGACATCGGCAAGCGCAACGCCGAGGCGGTCAGGGAAGCCCTGAAGGTCCTTGGAATCCCTCTAAAGGGCGAGGACATTGGAGGGAACCGGGGGCGGAGCATTTTCTTCTACCTTGAGGATGGGAGACTCGAGATCAAAATCCTTGGGCGGGATGTCATGGTGATATGAGGGATGAGAAACAGTACCGGAGGGGTCTGGCGCAGCTTTTTGCCCTTCTTGGGGCCTGGGCGTTCGTCCTGGGGTATGTGCTTTTGGGAATACTCCGGGGCATGAGCCTCTGGGCTTTAAGTGTGCGGCTTCCCATACTTTTCGGGGTGGTGTATGCCCTCCTTTTTGCCTACTTTTTCTGGATCATGCGGCAGGGCATCCCCCAGGACAAGACAGGTGAGAGCTCGTGATGAACATCGTCGAGAAGTCTGAGGATATAGAGAAACTCTGGCACGATTTCCTCACCCGGCGCGATAGGGCTTCCCGGGAAAAACTCCTCGAACATTACCTTTTTCTCGTGCGAATCGTCGTGGGACGCATCCTCTACCTCCTCCCACCGTACATCGACCGGGAAGACCTCGAAGGGTACGGTATCCTTGGGCTTTTGCAGGCCCTTGACCGATTTGAACCCCGAAGAGGCGTGCGTTTTGAGACCTATGCCCTCTCCCGCATCCGGGGAGCTATTCTCGATTACCTCCGGAGTCTCGACCCTCTTACCCGGGGTGAGCGCCAGAACCTGCGCCGGGTGCTTGAAGCCTGGCGCCAGTGGGAGAAGGAGAAAGGAGAAGAACCCACCCTTGAGGACCTCTCGGAAGTCACAGGGCTTTCTCTTCGGGAAATCACCTGGCTTGTGGAGCAGGGGAAACCGGCGCTGTTCTTCGGGGAGGAAGAAGAGATCGAGGGCGAGGGCGTGAGGGAAGTGCCCGACCCTTCGGAGGTGCTTGAGGACCGGGAGCTCCTCGAGTACCTCGGTCGGCTCATCGACGAGCTGCCTGAGCGGGAACGGCTCATCCTGAGCCTCTACTACTTTGAGGGTCTGACCTTGAGGGAAATCGGTGAGGTGCTTTCAGTGAGCGAGGGGAGGGTGTCCCAGATTCTTACCCGGATTCTCCTTCGTCTCCGGATGCGTCTTGAGGAGTGGGAGGGAAAGCAGCGTGGAGAAGGACGAGAAAAGGCCCCTTGATAGTCTGGAGCATGACGGGTTTTTCCAGCTTCTTGTCTCCACCGACGGCATGCGAGCAGAAATCGTGGTTAAAAAACCCCTTACAGAAGAGGACCTTGCTCCCTACGAGGAGCTTGAAGAGTACCTCCATCGCAAAGGCATCGTTTTTGGTCTCACGAAAGAGGTGCAGGAACGGGGGAAGCTGCTTCTTACGAGTTCTGGCCATTACCTCGTCGCTGAGGGCATTCGGCCCCAGCGCGGGAAAGATGGGGAAGTCCGGTACCTCTTTGAAGAGGAAGTCCACCGGGATTTCTTTGAAGAGCCGGAAAGCCAGAAAGAGCTCTTCGGCATTCTCCACATCCCTGAGGTCCGGGCAGGGGATCTTGTGGCCGAGCTCGTTCCTCCGCAGGAAGGCATCCCGGGGAAGAACGTCTTCGGGAAGGAGGTTCCCGCACCCCCCGGACGTCCGGCAAAAATCCGGGTGGGGAAGAACGTGGAACTCATCGATGGTGGGGAGAAAGCTGTGGCCAAGGTTTCGGGGCGTCCGGTAGTGGTAGGCAAGGTCGTTTCTGTTCTCCCCCTTTTTGAGATCGACGGCGATGTGGGGCCGAAAACCGGGGATGTCCATTTCGTCGGGTCGGTGGTGGTGCGGGGAACCGTGCGTTCGGGGTTTTCCGTCTCCGCCGAGGGGGATGTCGAGGTCTGGGAGAGCGTTGAGGCGGCGACTATCAAGGCTGGGGGGAATGTCCGCATCCGGAAGGGATTTTTTGGAGGGGAGAAAGGTGTGGTGGAGGCGGAAGGAAACGTCATCGTGCGGGTAGTGGAGAATGCCACGGTGAAGGCCCGGGGAGATATCCTGGTGGAGGAGGCGGCACTCCACAGTTTCCTCTCGGCAGGGAGAAACGTGATCGTCCGGGGGAAAAAGGGGCTTCTCGTCGGCGGGGTGACGAAGGCGGGGAATCTCGTCTGGGTCAAGGTTCTGGGATCCCCCATGGGGACGAGGACTGAGGTGGTTGTGGGTCTTGATCCTGAGCTCCAGGAGGAATACAGGAGGGTTCAGGATAACCTCAAGAAGGCCAGGGAGACCGTTCAGGAGGCGGAAAAGGTTTTTCAGCTTGCCTGGCGGAAGCAAAAAAGCGGAACCTGTCTTGAGCCGAAACTCCTTGAGGCGCTGAAAAAAGCAAAGGAGACCTATGAGCTTGCCCGGGAGCAGGAAAAAATCTCTGCGGAGCGGCTGGCAGAAATCGAGGAAATTCTTGAGCATCATGAGGGAAAGGTGCTCGTTGAGGAGAAAGTGTACCCTCAGGTCCGCATCACCATCGGGAAATTCACCTATATCGTGCGGGACGAAATTGTCTACGCCTCCTTCTACGAGAAGGACAAGGATGTGGTTATCGGGTCCTTTGAGCGACCCCGGGTAAAGGAGGGATGGTCGTGATCGACCCGGTCAACATGCAGAATGTCGTCACCCGGGCACCTGAGGTTGCCCGGGTGCAGCGAGTGCAAGAAGGCGCCCTGAGTGCCCAGGGGCAGGTTTTCGCTCAGGAACTTGCTCGGCAAGCACAGCAGGTTGAGGAGACCGTGGCTTCTTCGCCGCAGGCACAGCGGAGTAAGTGGAGGGAGAAGAGGGAAAAGGAGAGAGGGGAAAAGGCGAGGGCTTCCTCCCCACAGGAGGTGGAAGTCCAGCCACCTGAGAACCGCAGAGATTCCGGTGAACCCGGTCATCTCATCGACACAACGGCTTAGGGGTGAGCTTCTGTGCTCAAGAACATCCTTGAGGATGCCCTGCGGAGACTGCTTCCTGAAGTCTATGCGGTGAAACCAGAGCTTTGCCGGTGTCCTCAGTGCCAAGAAGACGTTCTGGCCTTGGCACTCCGTGCCCTTCCTCCAAAGTACGTTTCCCGGGAGCGGGGCGAGGTCTTTGCCCGCCTTGAGCTTGAGAGTCCCCAGGTGCAAGTCGACATGCTTGAAGCGCTGCTTCAAGCTGCGGACATCGTCATCGCCCGACCCCGCTGCAAGGACTCACAGAACGCCTAAGGAATTTCGAAGAGGTCAATCCAGGGCGTGCGGTAGGTGAACCACACGAAGAAGAACACCGCAGCGCCGAAGAGCACGAGGACCACCCTCAGAGAAGAAGAAGGCCATTCGTCTTCGAGCCCCCGCTCGAGCGCTCCGCCGAAGATCCCCGAAAGGAGCGTCACCCCAAGTGCCCAGGCAAGTTCCAGGGCAAGCGGCAGAGGTTGTCCGAAAAGCCCGGGGACGAGGTACCATACGGTGACGATCACCCAGGGAATGGACCAGGTTGCCAGAAGGCGTGAGAACCAGAACCCCCGGGGGAAAACGGGACGCCTCCTGAGGAGGCCGAATTCCAGGAGTGAGGCGAAGAAATAGGCAAAAAAGCCCATCTTGAGGTGCTCAAAGACCGACTCACTGCCACCGAAGACCGGACGCAGCACCTCCCACCCCGTGGCCTCGTACCCGAAGTGGAGGAGCGCATAAAGCCCGAGGTACAGGAGCGTTTTGGTGAGAATCCCCATGGCCATTCTCCTTTTTTGCTTTCATTATAAGACGATGCGACCACCACGGGAAGACCGGTCGTTTTCAAAAGGGCAGAGGAGTCGTGGTAGAATTTTAGGGAACCCTGGAAAGGAGGATAGGGATGATTGAGCGCTACACGCTGCCGAGAATGCAGGCTATCTGGAGCGATGCCTATCGCTTCGAGGTCTGGATACGGATTGAGATGCTCGTGCTTGAGGCCTGGGGGGAACTCGGGGTTGTCCCGAAGGAGGACGTTGAACGGGTTCGGGCAAATCTCCGCTTTTCTCCCGAGCGCATGAAGGAAATCGAGAAAACCACAAAACACGACGTCATCGCCTTTCTCACTAGTATTACTGAGAACCTTGGCCGGGAATCCCGCTTCCTCCACTTTGGGTTGACCTCTTCTGATGTCCTCGATACGGCGAACGCCGTGCTCCTTCGGGAATCTGCAGACCTGCTCCTTGAGGACATCGACCGGGTCCTTGAGGTGATTCGGAAAAGAGCCTGGGAGCACCGGTATACCCTCATGGTGGGGCGGACCCACGGGGTCCACGCAGAACCGACGACCTTCGGCCTGAAACTTGCTACCTGGTACACAGAAATGCAGAGGAACAAAAGACGCCTTGCGCAGGCAAAAGAGACCATCAGCGTGGGGAAGATTTCCGGGGCGGTGGGGAACTTCGCCAATGTGGACCCGCGGGTTGAGGCATACGTCTGCGAGAAACTCGGTCTTCGGCCTGCTCCTGTGTCCACTCAGATTATCCAGCGGGACCGCTATGCGGAGTTCCTGTGGGCTCTGGCGATGATCGGGACGAGCCTTGAGAAATTCGCCCTTGAGATTCGCCACCTGCAGCGGACCGAGGTCCGGGAGGTCGAGGAGGGATTCTCCCCTGGACAGAAAGGTTCCTCAGCCATGCCGCACAAGAAGAACCCCATTACAGCCGAGCAGATCTGCGGCCTGAGCCGGGTTTTGCGGGGGAATCTCCTCGTGGCCCTGGAGAATATCCCTCTCTGGCACGAGCGGGACATCTCCCATTCCTCGGCGGAGCGCATCATCCTTCCGGATTCCTGTATTCTCGCCGATTACCTCCTGAACACCTTTGCCCGTCTTTTAGAGAACCTTGTGGTCTATCCTGAGGCGATGAAAAGGAACCTCGAGAAAAGCCGAGGCCTTGTCTTCTCCGAGCGGGTGCTCCTTGCCCTCGTTGAAAAGGGTCTCACCCGCGAAGAAGCCTATGCTCTGGTTCAGCGCTGTGCCCTGAAGACCTGGGACGACGAAGGAGTGACCTTCCAGGAAGTGCTTGAGGAAGATCCCGAGATCCGGGTGCATCTCTCCAAGGAGGAACTCGCCCAGCTCTTCGACTACAACCACTACCTGCGCTACGTCGATACCATCTTCAGGCGGGCTGGCATCTGGGAGGAGGAAGGGCATGCCTGAGCGGTGGGATTACAGAAAGGCGGGAGTGGACATTGACCGGGCTTTTGAGGTTCCCTTAGCCACTTCCATGTTGAGGGTTGAACCCTGGAGTCTTTGAGGTGATGCTTTCGGGTTGTGTTGGAAACCTTAGCCGATTTTGGGGTATGTATCACGAGGATTTTGGGAGCGTTTGGAGAAAGGGGGGAAACCTTGCAAAGTCGCCATGGTTTTTCGCGCTGCTTCCTGAAAACTTGGCTTCTGGATGATTTCTGCCGAGACGAACCCCCGGTATCCCTGGGTTTCGAGTGCCTCAAATATCGGCCGGAAGTCGAGGTGTCCGAAGCCTGGGGCCCAACGGTTGCTGTCGGCAATGTGAAAGTGCCAAAGGAGCTCTCCGGCCTGTGCAATGGCCTGAGGGATGTTCGGTTCCTCAATGTTCATATGGAAGGTATCGGCAAGGATCCCGACGTTCTCACAGCCCAGGGAATCTATGAATGCAACGGTTTCCTCCACAGTGTTGAGGAAATTGGTTTCGTATCTGTTTAAGGGTTCGATGACCATTCGGATCCCCCGTTCTCGAGCAAAGAGAGCGCACTCTTTCAGGCTTTCTCGAAAGTACGACAACGCTTCATCCTTCGCCTTTCGGTCTTCAGGAAGGACACCCCGGATAAGGCCGATAATAACAAGGCTCTGAAAGATCGAGGCAAGGAGAATGTGGTCTTTCAACCGTTCCTTTGCTCTATGTCGAATTTCGGGATTTAAACTGCTCAGGGACAATCCTTCCTCTATGAATGCCTGTCCCGTACCGATAGCAGGGACCTGAAGGCCAAATTGTGCAGCAAGCTCCACGAGTTCCTTTTGATCAATTTCCTGGGGATTGCGCACGGCGAGTTCCACCCCGTCATATCCCAACTCCTTCAGTTCCTGGAGAACTGGGGCGAGGGATTCTTGAAAAGCAATGGCACTGAACCTGGTTCTCTGGAGGGAGATGGCAAAACTCACCCGCATCGCAGTCACGCTCCCTGCTCCAGTTTTGCACAAGTTTTACGAACGATGAGTTTGGGAGGGAAAACAACCTGCTGGGGAATGGTTCTCCGCTCGGGGTGGAGGATTTTGTCAAGGATAATCTTCCCACTCAGCGCTCCCATCTCGGCAATGGATTGGGAAATGGTTGTCAGCTGTATCGACCAAAGGGAACTCAGGGGGATATCGTCAAAACCTATGATTGAAAGGTCTTCTGGGACTCGCACACCTCGCTCATGGCACGCTTCAAGAAGTCCTATGGCCATGGCATCGTTGGCGCAGAAAACCGCAGTAGGTCGGTCCTTTTCAATGCTCAGCATCTTTATTCCTTCCCGGTATCCCCCTTCCATAGTGAACTCACCATGGTAGATATGCTCTTCCTTGACCTCAATGCCTGCTTCGCAGAGGGCTTTCCTGTAGCCTTCAAAACGGTCGAGATTAGAAGAGGTAGCCCACCGGCCAGCAAAGTACGCAATCCTCGTATGGCCAAGGGAGAGAAGGTACCTGGTGGCCATGTAGCCTCCGAGGATATTGTCCGCCATGACATAGTCGTAGTGCTCTCGCTCTCTGGGAAGGCGGGAGACAAAGATAAAGGGAATTTCAACATCCTCAAGGAGGTGGATAATCGCACTGTCTGTTTGAGTGGCTCCAAGGATGACACCGTCGACTCTCTTCTCAAGGAGAGAGCGGAGATACAACTCTTCTTCTTCCTGGCGGCCACCGGTATTGCAGAGGAAAATGTGGTACTGATACGCCCGGCACACTTCTTCGATGCTGCGTACCATGACGGCGTAAAAGGGGTTTGTGATATCCGAGACAAGGACACCGATGACCCCGGTTTTCCGGGTATTGAGCCCCCTGGCGAAAGGGTTAGGACGGTACTGCCTCTTTTTGATAACTTCAAGTACCTTTTTCCGCGTTTCCTCTGACACCTTTTCAGGGGTGTTCAACACGCGGGAGACAGTAGCCTTGGAAACCCCTGCCTCTTTCGCGATGTCGTTGATCGTTACGCTCTTTTTACCCACCATTATTTGTGAACCCTTTCTGAAACCGTTTCCGTATTATACCTTGAAAACGGCAAAGGCGCAACCAGTTGGTCGGTTTTTTCCTTGTTCTTCGGGCTTTATTTTTCTTCACCACCTCGTTTGCCCCTCTTGACAGGGTACAGTCAAGAGGTTATACTGAAACCAGTTTCAAAGAAAGGGGATGTTCTCATGAAAGCGGTGCGTTTACATGCTCTTTGGGATCCTCGGCCGGGCTTCCAGCTTGGTCCTAAGGATGTAGAAGGGAAAGTGACCTGGCTGGGAAGTAAGGTATGGCGGCATCCAGAGGTCAAAGTTGAGGAAGTTCCTCGCCCTGAAATCAAAAAACCCACTGAAGTTCTTCTGAAAGTCAGAGCCTGCGGGATATGTGGAAGCGATGTGCATATGGCCCAAAGTGATGAAAACGGTTACATTTTCTATCCTGGGCTCACCGGTTTTCCTGTCATTCTGGGTCATGAATTCTCCGGCGAGGTCGTCGAAGCAGGGAAGGAAGCCATCAACAGGAGAACCAACAGGCCTTTTGAAGTTGGAGAACCGGTAACCTCTGAAGAAATGCTCTGGTGTGGGTACTGCCGCCACTGTGCCGATGGTTTCCCCAATCACTGTGAAAACCTTCATGAACTTGGCTTCGATGTGGATGGAGCCTTTGCTGAGTACATCGTGGTGGACTCGAAGTACCTCTGGAGTTTGCGAGAGCTTGAGGAGAGCTACTCTCAAGATAAACTCTTTCTGGCTGGAAGCCTCGTAGAGCCAACCTCTGTAGCTTACAATGCCGTCATCGTTCGAGGAGGAGGTATACGACCGGGGGACAACGTCGTGGTGTTTGGTGGTGGTCCCATAGGGCTTGCTGCCTGCGCGGTTTTAAAGCAGGCTGGCGGTGCAAAGGTCATTCTCTCTGAACCTTCTGAAGTACGACGGAAAATAGCTCAGGAGATTGGGGTTGACGTGGCCGTTAATCCCCTAAAAGAGAACCTTGTGGAGGCGGTGCTTGAGGTTACTAAAGGCATGGGGGCGAAACTCTACCTTGAAGCCACAGGTGTGCCGCACATTATCTGGAAGGACCTTGAGGCCATGATCTGGAAGGCAAGGGGGATTAACGCCACGGTTGTCATTGTGGCTCGGGCCGACATTCAGGTTCCCATCACTCCTGAAGTTTTCCAGGTTAAGCGGGCCCAGATTGTCGGTGCTCAGGGACACTCAGGGCACGGGACTTTCCCCCGGGTCATTTCGCTCATGGCTTCTGGGATGGATATGACGAGAATCATCTCGAAAACGGTTTCTCTGGAGGAGATTCCGGAATATCTTGTGCGGCTACAAACCGACAAGGATTTGGTGAAAGTCACTGCGGTGAATCGCTGAAGGGGGAGATGATCATGCAGGACAAGTGGCTTTTGACAGAGCATCCGGCCATAGTTTTTGAGGACAATGAGGTCGGTCGTTTGAAAAAAGCGATCTGGGATGCTACCGAAGAGGAAATTGACGCCATTCTCAGAGAGTACGAGATTCCCTCGCCGTCGGAACTGGGGAAGCCTGGCACCTACATCCAGAACACTCCTCGCCACAAGGTGATTGAGAAACGCAAGAAGAATGACATCGTTTTTGTTCCCATTGGCTGTACCGAAAACCACGGGCCTCATGCCTGCAGCGGTCTTGATACCTTCATGGTTACCCAGATTCTTGAGGGTGTCCGCCGGTACACCGCAAAACAGGGAAGAGAGGTGAGCCTGGCGTTCCCACCCCTCAACTACGGTGGTCACCCTTATCACCATCTTGGCATGCCGGGCACCATTGTTCTGCCCAAAGAGGTTGTGGAAGAAACGGTGATTTATACCATGCTGGGTCTCTGGAATGACGGTTTCCGAAAGATTATCCTTGTCAACAACCACGGTCATCTGTGGATGTTGGAGTCAGCCATCCAGGAGTTCATGAAGCGGTTCCAGCTGCCTGGAATCTTTATGGTTCTTGACTGGCACCGGGCTGTGCGGGAGTTCTTTTACCCTGCCGGTCGGCCCGATAGTTTAGAGACACACTTTGTGCACGCCGATGAAGCCGAGACCTCGGTGGCCCTTCTCCTTTTCCCTGACATGATAGACATGAACGTGGTTCAGGACGCTGAGGGTGAGAGTTTTCTGCCTGATGGGCACTTTGATAAAGCCGTTGACCCCCTCAGGCGGCCCCATCGCTGGTCAGAGGGTGAGGGCCATATGGCCATTGAGCGGGCAGCCACTCCCATCGGAGTGGTGGGAAGGCCAAGTCTTGCCCATCCACGAAAAGCTAAGCGACCCATTGCGGCAATTCTCAGATACCTCACGCTGCTTGTGGACCAGATTCTTGCTGCTTTCCCGCCAGGCACTGTTCCACCCGTGGAGAAGGTCACCTTGCGCACGAGGGAAGAGCTGGAACCTTTCCTAAAGGAACCGGGGAGTCCTGGATGGAAATCGGTCTATGAGCTCCCTGCCATTGGGGTGTTCCATAAGTTGTGAGGTTTTGTAACCCACTGCCTGTCAGAACCCTGACAGGCAGTGGGTATGCTTTCTGGAGAAAAGGAGGTGGTGTGCTGTAGCAGTTTTAGGGTTTTTGTAGAAGCTAGGCGATTCTTGACCTTTCAGTCTCTATTTCGTTCTGTTGAGGGTGAGGGTGAGGTATGTTTAACTCGGGAACAGATTGATCGAGAGCAATTTTGGCAATTTTGATCGTTACGTTGTTACTTAGAAAAGGAGGGAAAAACAATGAGGAGAGCGTTGTTACTTGTGGTAGTCTTGGGATTGACAGTAGGACTTAGTATCGCTGCAATGGCTGGAGAGGCAAAGTATACCTTTTACTTCGTTTCCCATATCGGCCCTGCTGATCCCAACATGCTCTGGTTGACAAAGTCAATTGACGCAATAAAGAAGGTGTTGCCAGTTGAGGTTATTTACTCTGCTCCCGAGGTGTTCTCAATCGAGAAACAAAGGGAACTTTTGGAAGCAGCTATTGCCGCTAAGCCAGATGGACTCATTGTTCCTATCACAGATCCTGTTGCCTTGGAGGAGCCGCTACGTAGGGCTATTGCTCAAGGTATACCAGTTGTGGCTTCGAACATTGAGGATCCGAGACCGGAACCTGAAAAAATTCCTTACCTCACTTATGTTGGAGGGGATGAGTATCAAACTGGTTGGAAGATGGCAGAGTATGTGCTTGGGTATTTTGCCGAGCAAAACAAGCAGATTAGAAAAGTCGTGGTCGGCATTGGCCATGTGGGTCACGTGGGAGCGGAAAGAAGAGCACAAGGCATGATGGATCGGATGGCTCAAGAGAATATACCAGTGTTGAAGGTGGCCCTTACCGAGGAACCTAGCAAGATTTATGAAGTAGCTCGTAGCACCCTTGAGGCCAATCCTGATGTAGATGTCTTCTGGGTGGTGACAATGCTTGCCACTCCCTTTGTCCGCAAGGCTATTGTTGACCTTGGATTACAAAACCAGGTTGCTCTTGCCACAGTGGATGAAAGCCCTATGGCTATTGAGGGCATACTGAAGGGTTATGTGATTGCAACGCATAGTCAACAGTTTTACCTGCAGGGGTGGTTACCTGTAATGTGGCTTTACATTTACAAGGAATACGGATACGTTCCTCCTTCTCGTGAGCTTGTTGGTCCAGTCATTATAGATAGATCCACTGCGGAAGGGTGGAAGAAACGCCTGATCGACATATTTGGAGAAGAACAGTATTACAAGCTGGCTGGATGGGAAGAATAAGGTTGTATTTCTTGGGGAGGTCTGCAGCAGCTGCAGACCTCCCCTTTTTAGTAGCGTGCGAATATTTAGGGAGGCATGGAGAGGATTTGAAATGCATCGCTTCATAAAACGGCCAGAGGCAGGAGCGTTGTTTAGTTTTATTGTGGTTGTTGCTGTCTTCACGGTACTCTCGGGAGGGAAGTTCCTACGGGTAGGAAACATTGCCTCGATCCTGGCAATGCTTGCCGAACGGGGTTTAGCAGTTATCGGTATAACCTTGCTCATGATATCCGGGGAAATCGACCTTTCCATAAGTTCCGTGTACGGGTCAAGTGCTCTTTTTTTCGTAGTTCTGTCCGAGCAGCTTCCTCCGCTGACAGCATTTCTGCTTGTCGTCTTGTTTGCGGCTATGGTGGGGCTTTTGAATGGTACTGTGACAACAAAGTTCGAAGTTCCCTCTATTATAGTGACCCTTGGAACCATGTTTTTCCTTCGGGGAGTTATTTACTTCACCACTAAAGGATTTACGCGTTCCTTCAGGTCTCAGGACTACTTCATTCATCTGCTTTCCGGGAGGATAGGTGGGAGCGATTTTAGGTTTTCCATCTTCTGGCTAATAGTAGCGACTTTACTCTTTTTCACTTTGCTTGAGCATCACCCTTATGGAAATCATGTCTTGGCAACAGGTAGCAATCGTGAAGTAGCAAGAGTGATGGGAGTCAAAGTCGATAGAGTGAGAATGATTAATTTTCTCATTTGTTCAATTATGGCTTCACTTGGTGGCATGTTATCGGCAGCACGTTTTGGTACCGTAGCTGCAACTCATGGAGAGGGTATAGAACTGGAAACAATTGCATCAGCAGTAATAGGTGGAACTTTGCTAAGTGGAGGATACGGAAGCATTCAGGGTTCTTTGATTGGCGCTCTTCTTGTTTCTTCTCTTCGTTCTGGTCTTTTATTAAGCGGAGCGCCTGCATATTGGTATATCGCCTTTATGGGGGTTATCCTGGTTGTTGCTGCTGTGATTAATATGGGCCTTGTGAGGAAGGTGTTGGTTCGATGACTGGTCGCCTTGTAGAAATGAGAGGAATAAGAAAGAGCTTTGGTCACGTCGAGGCACTACGGGGTGTGGATTTTGATGTTGGATATGGAGAAATAGTCGGTCTTATAGGTGATAATGGTGCTGGAAAGTCTACCCTCGTGAAAGTTTTAACCGGTGTGTATCCTCCTGATGAAGGAGAAATTTTTTTTGATGGCAAGAGAGTTTCTTTTAGCTCGCCTGCCGATGCTCGGGCAGAGGGCATAGAAACGGTTTATCAAGGTTATGGGGTGGCTGAGTTATTGAACATAGCGCGTAACTTTTTCTTAGGGAGAGAGCCGGTGAAGAAATTTTGTGTTTTCAAATTACTCGATCATCAGAAAATGTTCCGCGAATGTAGCAGGATACTTTCGGAGATAGGCATCAGCGTTAGATCTCCTCTCGAGCCTACCGGGGTTTTATCGGGAGGCGAAAGGCAGGCAATAAATATCGGTCGGGCCATGTATTTTAAAGCTAAGCTTATCATCCTTGATGAGCCTACAAACGCTCTTTCTGTTAAGGAGACGGAACATGTGCTTCAATTCATAGAGCGAACCCGCCAGACCGGAACATCCGTGATTTTTATTACTCATAATATATACCATGTCTGCAGGGTCGCTGATCGCTTTGTTTTGCTAGAAAGAGGGAAGAAAATAGGCGATTATCGCAAAGACGAAGTGACTCCAGAGGATATTATTAGAATTTTGACGGTTGGTAAAAGTGAAAAGTCCAGGACGCAAGATGAGGAGTGTTAGAAGTCGCAGTATACAAGAGTTTTTAAGACCGAGTTTTGGCAAGCTTCTATCTGTAGTTAAGGCTTATGTTTTTGGAACCTATGTTTTGCCTTTTAAAACGATAGGGCTAACTTTGGTTGGTTTGGTTAAAGGGGGAACTTGTTATGAAGCTCGGCTTCAACGGCGCTACAACCATGAAAGCGAGTCTTTTTGAGGATGCTCGAGCGAGTAAAAAGGCAGGATTTGAGTACCTTGAACTGCGGGATAACAAGCTAGAGGACCTTCTAACGAAGAAGGACCTCGAAGAAATCAAGAAGTTTCTCCAGGATCTTTCTATTCAACCTATAGCCATGAACTCGCTTGAAAGAGCTACTCTTCAAGATGAAATGGGCCGACAGGAAGTCCTCAAAAGAGGAGAAACCCTTTGTCGATATTCCTCTGTTTTGGATTGCCCTATTCTTATCGTTGTTCCGAGTTTCCTTCACGATGTTCTCCGTAAACCCTCTCGGGAAGAGATTAAAGAAGATGCCTGTGCCCTTTTGGCACAACTTGAGAGAATTGCTCGGCCATACGGAGTTAAAATAGCCTTTGAATTTTTGGGATTTGCTAACAGCTCAGTGAACACTCTCTCTTTCTGTTACGAAATTGTGGAAGAGCTTGATAACCCTAACATAGGGTTAACCATCGATACCTTTCACTTTTTTTTAAGCAACGAGCCCATTTCAGTGTTAGAAACGGTCAACCCGGAAAAGATTTTTCTGATCCACATTGCTGATGTCGAAGGCCTTCCTCGTCATCAACTCACGGACGCTAATAGAGTTCTTCCGGGTGATGGTGTAGCACCCCTTAAGCCCTTCGTTCGCAAAGTCCAAGAAATTGGATATCAGGGAGTCTTCTCTATTGAGCTCTTTAACCCGATGCTTTGGGAATGGGATGTTGAGCAAGTAACACAGGTCTGTTACCAGAGGATGCGAGAGTTGTTCCAGTAAAATTTCAGAGGAGGGATAGCCTTGCTACGCCTTGGACTTGTGGGTGCCGGGAGGATTGGGCGGCTTCATGCTGAGAATGTTGTTCGTGACATCAGGGAGGCTAAGCTTGTTGTGGTTGCGGATGCTTTTCTCAACGAAGACATAAAGAGATGGACCACGAGTGTTGGTGTTCCAAGGGTTACCAGCGACGTCAACGAGGTTTTTACCGATCCCAATATTGATGCAGTACTCATCTGTTCACCCACACCAACCCATGAGGAGTACATCATCGAAGCGGCAAAGCGTGGGAAGCACATCTTCTGTGAGAAGCCAATTGGAAGTGATGTGGAGAAAATTCGGGAAGCCCTTGAGGTGGTTGACAGAAGTGGAGTGAAACTTCAAGTTGGTTTTGTTCGCCGGTTTGACCACAATCATCGTAAGGTTCACGAGGCTGTGCGTGACGGGAAAATCGGCAGGCTTTATCTTATCAAAATAACCTCACGGGACCCCCAGCCACCCTCCTTAGAGTACGTGAGAACTTCGGGAGGACTCTTTTTCGACATGACCATCCACGATTTTGATATGGCAAGATACCTTGCCGGGAGCGACGTGGAAGAAGTTTTCGCTTCGGCGACAGTCCTTGTGGATCCAGAAGTTGCACAGTTTGGCGATTTTGACACTGCGGTTGTGGTGCTCAGATTTCACAATGGAGCCCTTGGGGTTATTGACAATTGTCGAAAAGCTGTCTACGGGTACGATCAGAGGACTGAAGCCCATGGCTCTCTGGGGTGCATTTTTGTGGAAAACGACCGGCCGAATACGTCTCTCCTCCTGACTGAGCAAGGTGGTCTGAGTGAGAAGTTCCTCTGGTTCTTCGTAGAGCGGTATAAAGAAGCCTTTATTGAAGAGCTGCGGGCTTTTGTCCGAGCTATTGAGGAAAATTCTGAACCTCCAGTCACCGGTCTTGATGGCCTTAAAGCGGTGCTCATTGCCCAGGCGGCGGATACATCAGCACGAGAGAATCGTCCAGTGCGAGTAGAGAGGGTATGAAAGAAGGAAGGAGGACGCTCTTTTGAACTTTGCCATGACTCTGCAGGATATTGCCGCTTCTTTTGGGGAAGATGTGCGTCCTTGCTCTCGTTCCTACGACGTCCCTGAGCTGAAGACCCAGCTTATTCTCCTCAAGGGGAAAAAGTCGAAGTACATCGGGCTCCATGCAAGAGAACCTTTGAGTGTGCTATGCCCGGTGTATGCGCAACATTCGGAAGGGCAGTTCTTCGGACTGTACCCCTTTGATCTTTCCTCCTACCGATTCCTCTCTGCCTTTCTACCTTATTTGCAACCCCAGCCTTTCGATTCCCGCCCCTCTTTTGGCTGTGGTGACCGCCTGGGTATGGTGTCTGCTGCTCAGGTAAAAGCATTGGAGCGATTCCCTGTCTTTCCGGTGCTCGCCCAGCAATCCCCGCGGGAGTTAGAGAAAACGCACCGGACCTTTGCAGCGGTTCTCCTTGACGCTGTCTGGGGAATTCTTGAAAGCGGGTACCAGGGGTCCTTTGGAGCGGACGCAGACCACATTAAGGATGAAAGGTATCTCTGTGAAGCCAGGGATGCCGGGTTTACCGTGTACACGCTGGATTTGAGCGAGGATGTAGACCACAGAATTTTTTCGGAAAGCGTGCCTCTGTTGCAAGAACGTTTCCAGGCTTCTTCGTCTTGCGTTCAAGAGCTTTTTAAAAGGTACGCAGGAAAGCAGTACACTCTTGGTCCGGACATAACTGTCGACCTCTCTGAAGAGAAGCTCCTGCCTATCGTGCTGGCTTACCTTCCAGCCATTGAGAAAGTGGAACGCTTCCATACCCTTCTTCGGGAAAGTCTGGGGTCATCCTTTAGCCTTGAGATTTCTCTTGATGAGGGGGAAGGGGTAACCTCTCCTGAAGTACACTTTTTCATTGCCGAGGAATTGCATCGTCGGGGTATAGATTTTCAAAGCCTTGCCCCTCGCTTTCCTGGCTCTTTTGAGAAGGGCATTGATTACATTGGAAGTACTGAAGAATTTGCCCGGGCTTTGCGTTCCCATGTGACGATTCAGAAAAATCTTGGTGGTTACCGGTTAAGTCTCCATTCGGGAAGTGACAAGTTTAGCATTTACCCCATCTTTTTCCAGGAGACTGAAGGCTTTTTCCATCTTAAGACTTCAGGGACAAGCTGGCTTGCTGCTTTAGAAACGGTTGCCGAGGTGAAGCCCGAGCTCTTTTTCCAGGTGTACCGGGTTGCCTATGAGACCTTCGAAGAGAACCTTAAGGCCTACCGCGTTTCGGTAAGAAAAGAAGAGCTACCGGTGACCCCAGAAGACGTGGTGGAAGCAGATCTCCATCGCCTCCTTGCGCATCCTGGAATACGGCAATGCCTCCACATTGCTTACGGTTCGGTTCTTGATGCTTTGGGGGAGGAGTTACGGGAAGTACTCGTTCAGGCGGAGGTACGGCATTACGAGAAAGTCGAGGAGAATCTGAGGAAACACCTTTTGGTCCTTTTTGGGGAAAGATTCTGAGTGAGGGAGGGTGTGGTCCGTGTTTTCGGTAGAGGAGATGTTTTCGGTGCGTGGGAAAGTCCTCCTCTTTACAGGGGGTGCTGGGATTCTGGCGTCTTCTTTGGCCCGGGAACTTGGGAAAATGGGGGCCAGAGTCATCCTCACTGATATCGTTCCTCTTGAGGATCTTGTGGAAGAGTTCCGGAAAGAGGGAGTGGAAGCCGTAGGATACAGGATGGATGTACTCAATCGGGCTGAGGTAGAAGATGTGGCCCAGAAGGTCGTAGATTCTTTTGGGAAGGTTGACGCCCTTTTCAACGCTGCGGGGGGCAACGTGAGGGAGGCAACGACCTCTCCGGAGGTTACCTTTTTCGATTTACCCCTTGAGGCCCTCGAAAAGGTTGTCCGTCTGAATCTTTTTGGAGGCGCCATTATCCCATCCCAGGTTTTTGCCCGCATCATGGTGAATCAGGAGGAGGGTGGGAATATCATTCATTTTTCTTCCATGGCTGCCCTTCGCCCTCTGACGAGAGTTGTTGGGTACTCCGCGGCGAAAGCAGCGGTGTCGAATTTTACCCAGTGGTTGGCAGTGTACATTGCCCGAGAGTTCACCCCGAAAGTGCGGGTGAATGCTCTTGCTCCAGGATTTTTCGTTACCAGGCAAAATTACTACCTGCTCTACAACGAAGATGGGACCCTGACTCCTCGTGGACAGGCGATTCTTGCCCACACACCCTGTGGAAGGTTTGGCGAACCAAGGGATCTTTTGAGCACCGTTCTCTGGCTTCTCTCTCCGGCCTCGAGTTTTGTGACCGGTGTGGTTGTTCCGGTGGATGGGGGGTTCAGCGCCTTTGCAGGAGTGTGAAACCCTTACCTTCGCAAAAGGTGGCTTAGTACACACACTCCCTTGCAGCTTCGGCGTATATTCGAAGGTTCTCCGGAGGGGTATCGAAGAAGTGGTCTGCGCAGGAGAGGATGTACCCTCCGTCTTTGCCGACTTTTTCAAAAAGGGTGAAAACGGCAGAGCGAATTTCCTCCGGGGTACCCACGGTGAGAACGTTGTGCTGGTCCATGCCTCCTATGAGGGCCAAGCGATTGCCAATCTTCTCCTTGAACTCCCAGGGTTCCTGGTTTCCTCCGATGCTCACCGGGGCCAGGGTTTCTGAGGCGTCAGCGCCATTGGCCACGATGAACTCCTCAATGCCCTTCGTTCCTCCGCAGGTGTGGTAGACGACTTTGAAGCCTAAATCGTGGAGGGCGTCGTGGAGTTTACGGTCGTAGGGGAGGCAGAACTCCTCGTGGATTTTCGGAGAGATGACTGTGGAAGAGGCAGCTCCTCCTCCTGTCTCCACAAGGTCAAACTTTGCCCCCTTCATGCTCTCGATGAACTGGAGTTTCTTTTCGAGAAGAATCCGTAGAAGTTCATGGACCCAGTCGGGTTTGTCGAAGGTGCGGAGAATCAACTCGTTGATATCCATGAGGCAGGCGGCGTGTTGCCAGCACCCGGCCTGTTCTCCCCAAACGAACCCTCGCAGGATGCCCTGTTCGCCGATACGGTCGTAGAGCTGGTTGACGGCCTGCACATCAAGGGGATGAACTGGCATGTACTTCCGGATAAGTTCGATATCCTCATCGTGCTTAATAAGGTACTCGGTGACCCACACCGTCTTACGGTTGCCTGCAGTTTTGCAGGTCAGGATTCCTTCAGGAGTCGTGATGGTGTGCTCATATTCCCAGTCGTCGGGGTTGCTCCGGAGTACCCGAACCTCATGTCTCCAGGTAGAAGTGGAAAACCTCGAAAAGTCAGGGTTTGCAAGCCAAAGCTGTCCCAGTTCCTGTGTGTACTGGATGGCTGCATCCATGCCAAAGTATGCGAAAGCTTCCAACTCGCCCATTCCTCCAAGATACGTCTCCAAATGGTATCTCTGCCACTGGTGGACGGTCACAGGAAGCTGATCGGGTTTCCCTCTATTGAGAGCGATAAGCATACGCTCTTTTGGGGTCATCTCTTTCACCCTTTCCTGAAGGCAAGCTCCAGTTGTCCCTGTTCAAAGGGGTTCGAAGGCCGCCTTCGCCATGGCTTCGATGTTCTCGAAGGGGACGTTAGGCAACACCGCTTCATGGCTTGGACTGACAATGTACCGCTCTTTGAACGTTTTTCTTAGGCGAAGGACTTCTCGACGAACATCATCAGGTGAGCCATTGACGAGAAGGTCCTGTGTATCCACGCCGCCTACGAAGGTGAGTTTCCCTCTGAAGTTCTTTGCCAGCGTTTCGGCATCCATGCCCCTTGCTCGGGCCTGAAGGGGGTGGAGTGCGTCAATACCAATGTCGATGAGAATCGGGATAACCTTGGCAATGGCTCCGCAGCTGTGGAGCATAACGGGTAAGCCATGAGATTTTGCAAGCTCCACGATTTTTCTGAGATAGGGCAGCACGAATTTCTGGAACATTTCCGGGCTGATAAGGAGATCAAGCTGGGTTCCAAAATCGTTGCCGAAGAAGAAAACGTCGATTTCCTCTCCGCATTCTTCAAGGCATCGGCGGTTGGCTTCGAGGTAGAAATCCACCACTTTTTCTGTTGCTGCCTGGACTATTGCGGGCTTCAGGTGCATATTGATGAAGTATTGCTCCATACCGAAAAGGTCAGCCAGAAGGTGGAAGAAGGGCGTCCACATTCCGCTGAAACGAACATAGCTCCGCTGCTTCATAAGGGCCTCCTTGAGGGCCTCAAAGCGTAAAAAGCCAGGATCAGGCCAGGGGTACTGCTCGATTTCCCGTATGGAGTCGCAGTGCTCAAGGGGTCTTTGTTTTCCCTGCAGAAAGGCTTCAAAGAGCGTCCTCCCTTCGGGATCACGATACGAGTATTCCTCCCCCATGAGCCATCGGCAGTTGTCTCCCAGAAACACACGGATGGTTTCAAAATCAGGAAACCCGAGGGATTCGCAGTACTTCTTTATGGTGTCTGGATGGGGGTTACCAAGCCACAAACCTTGGCACTCATCCAACCCGTGGAACAAACCAAGGACTCTCGTCTTTTCAATCATCGCCTTTTTCTCCCCTTGCGAAAAGCAATCCCAGGGTTTTCATTTCGTAAGGTTCGAAGTCAAGCTCGACTGCTTGCCCACTCAAGGGAAAAACTGAGAGTTCCTCTTCAAGCAACGTGAGTTCCTTGAGGAGGAGCACTGTTCGTCCAAAAGACAGCTGGCAACGTTGCTTTTCTGGGGTTGGATTATAGAGCCGCAGGACGACATCGTCCCTGTCTTCGCTCTTTTTCAGAGCACTCATCACAATATACGGATTATCGATAGTCAACAGAGAGAATCCTTTGAGCAGGGATGAACGCAGGTTTCCAGGGACGTGAAAGACAATTGGTGGACGATTGAATAGCAGAGCTTCTTGCACACCCAACCATGGGTTGTTGCGTCGACTTCCGAAGGCCAGGGCGAGTTCAAAGTCATGTTTCCCCAAGCATTGAGCCTCAGGTGTTGGGAAAGGCCATCCCGCATCGCCTTTACGAGTGAGGAGGTCATCCCGAGAGAGCCATCCCACCGCTCGCAACAATGTGATGGCGACAACGATCTCTTCGTTCCTCTTGAAGTACTGGAATTCCTGCAACCCTCTGTTCAGCACAGCAAGGTTCCATTCGTTGCCCTGAAGGAGAATGAAATCCTTCTGTGGCATCGATTGGCTGAAGGAGGGTTGCCTTTCGAGCATGGCGAAATGAGCACCGGAAAAGAGAGAAACCCCTTCTTCCGGTATCGCAAGGAGCATCTGGAGCCGATGGTCGAGGGCGTTGTTCTTGAGGTGAACGTTGAGGTGGACCTGTCTGCTCCTTGGTGGCAGGAGGAGCTCCAGGGAAATGGGAAGAGGGACCCGTTCTCTACTTCTTTCCTTCCGGTCCAAGGATAGAGAAGCCGGGATGGAAAGTTCGTACTGCAAGGTCATTTTTTGGCAAAGGCCGTCCATCGAAGTTTTTAAGGTTGGGGTACTGGTCAGGCTTGAAACGATTTCATCCTTCTCTGGTGGAGAGTAATCGTATTCGTCACCCGCATCTCCTCCATCTTCGAAGAACATTCTCAGCTCGATACTTTCCCCACTTTGTTTGTCTTCAAGGCGAAAAAGGTTCTCTGAGGGAGAAACAGAAAGACGACAGAACTCGTTCTCGAGCACATGATTTCCCTGGCTTTCTGGGGACTCTTTTCTTTCCTCTTCGTTCGATAAGACAATCCTGTAGGCTTTGAAGCCAAGGGGAGGGAGTTTTGAAGAAACGAAGGCAATACGGTACTTTCGGGCCAGAAACACTTCAGGAAGCGTGTGGGGTGGTGTTTCCACAAGGGTGCTCCATTCGCTGTGGAGTATGAGGGGGGCTATCTCTTCGCCGGGAGCAACCAGTTTCAAACTCCTGGGGGTATCTTCGCGCCCCTCTCTGTGACGAACAACGAGCTTGCTTTCCTCGAAGTTGACTTCTTTGACCTTTTCTTTCTCCAGGAAGACATCGTGTTCTATGTACGCCTCAACTTCCCAGGGATGAGGGTTGAAGACCACGAGGTAGCCTTCCTGGTCGGTGACGTTACAGTGGGAGAGGTTGTCTGGAACTCTCTGGAGGAGCTTTGCGATAACCGTCTCTATCTTGGAGTATCGCTGCAGCATTTCCCTGTGTACCGGGTCTATGCTGCAACCACAGATGGAATCATGGGGCGAATTCTGGAGGAGCAACTTCCAGAGGTACCGTATCTCCGGAGGGTACTGGCGGTACCCCAGGATGTGGAGGGTAGTGTAAAGGGGCTCCACCTGCCCCTCAAGGCAGTGGGAAAGAGCGCTGTGTTTCTGTTTTAAATAGACCCTTGTGGATAGGGTTCCGCTGAGAAGATAGGCACGATCCTCGGACCTCAGCTCTCCTGAGTGAACCGGAAGACGCTCCGGTTCGCATTCCTTTGCAATCTGAGAAAGGAGGTATGGCAGGTTGGAGTGCACCACGCAATATTCGGGAAAGACCTCGCGCAGAACATCAAGTTTCTGGGGAAGGTCCGGATCCGGTTCGACGTGGTCACTGCCGTTCATCAGAAGAAGGTGTGAGGTTGTGGCGAAGGGGGAGAGTTGCTTCACGAGACTCTCGATCCTTTTCGCAAGCTGTTCCCTGTCTTGAGGAAGACAGGTGGCTACGCCATAGCCAAAAGGCATGTACAGGGTCAGTACTCTGGAGCCGTCTGGAGATTGCCAGTAGAACTCACTCGTTGTAATGCTTTCAGGAACACCGCGCCAGAGAACGGCAAATCCAATGCCGCTTTTCTGAAGGATTTGGGGCATCTGCGCGATGTGACCGAAAGAATCAGGGAGGTATCCAATCCTCATTGTTGCCCCAAAATCACGACAGATACTCTTGCCGAAGAGGAGGTTCCGGATATGGGTTTCACCGCTCACCAGGAACTCATCAGGCAGGATATACCAGGGACCAATCAGAATCCTGCCGCTTTGCACCATCCTTTTGATTCTCTCTCTGTTCTCTGGCCTTATCTCAAGGTAGTCCTCGAGGACGATGGTCTGTCCATCGAGGAGGAAAGACTGATAGCGCGGCTCGCGCTCCAGGATCTCGAGTAAGCGGTCCATCAGCTGCACAAGGCGACATCTGAAAGCATCAAAAGTTTCATACCATTCCCGATCCCAGTGGGTGTGACTGACGAAATGAAGGTTCCACAGCATGGCTCTTCTCTCCTTTACTACTTGAGCATTTGGCCAAAAAGACCAGCGATGAACCATCGCTGGAAAAGAAGGAAAAGCACCAGGGGTGGGATAAGAGTGATGATACCTGCTGCCGTTAAGCCTCCCCAGTATGTTCCCCAGGTACCAATGAAGGCCAGTATTCCCTGGGGCAGAACCCTAAGTGAAGGTTTGGTGATGAGTGCCGAGGCGTAGAGGTAATTGTTCCAGGTGGTGATGAATATGAATACTGTGGCTGCGACCAAGCCGGGAATCGCAAGTGGCATGGTTATTTTCCATAGGGCTTCGATTCTCGAACACCCATCGACCAGTGCGGCTTCTTCGATCTCCACGGGGACCTCCATAATGAAGTTTCGGAGCATCCACACAGTGAGGGGGAGATTAAAAACAGCGTTGACCACGACGAGGGCGCTCAGCTTATTGTAAAGTCCGAGGCGGTTCAAGAACGAGACGAGTGGTACCAGGACGGCAATGAGCGGCAAAAGGGGAAAAACGAGGAACAGAAAGCTGAACTGTTTTCCAGGGAAGTTGAAACGCGCCAGGGCGTATCCTCCAAGAAGCGAGAGGGGAAGGGCGAAAGCAACAGTACTCAGGGATACGACGACGCTGTTTCTGAGGTACTGAAAGAATTCTGGCCTTGAGAAGATGTAGCGGTAGTGTTCGCCTGTGAGCCGGCGGGGAATGATGCTCGTGTCGTATTGGGGAGCAATAGAGACTTTGAGACCCCAAAGGAGAGGGGCAACACAGAAGAGGCTTATACAGGCGACTGCTATCCATTTCCAGAAGGGTCTGCTTTTTTTTCTTTTCATCGGTTGCTCACCTTTCTTGCATAAGCCTCAGATAGGCAATCATGAACAGTAGGCTAATGCTTAGGAGAATCACACCCACTGTTGCGCCAAGGTTGAGGTTGAAGTTGATGAAGGAGTCCTTAAAAAGCCGAACTGCCAGAACCTCTGTCGAGTACCCAGGACCACCGCGGGTGAGAGCGAAAACGGTTTCGGCATCCTGGAGGGTCCACATAGTGATGATGAGCATGGAGAGGGCAAGGTGGATTCTCGTGAGGGGAAAGGTAATGAATCTGAAAAGGTGCCATGCGGTTGCTCCGTCCACTCTTGCAGCTTCGTAGAGTTCATTGGGAATAGTTGTCATTCCTGCTGCCAGAAACAGCATGACGAACGGGAAAGACCTCCAGAAGCTGTGAAAAATGATGGTTCCCATGGCCAGTGAGGGAGTGGCAAGGATCACCGGCCGTTCCCCCGTGATCCTCTCGATAAGGAGGGTCACTGGGCCGCTTGAGGCGTCGGTGAGAGACAGGAAGATGACTGAGCTCACCACTGGGGCTGTTATAAAGGGCAGGAGGAAAACCCCTCTGAAAAGCGGCAACCCCCTCAGGTCCTGAGAGGTGATGATGAGAGCAGCTATGTACGCAAGGGGAATAGAGAGAGAAAGGTTCCCCAGGACGTATGTTATGGACAGCTTGAGGTTATTCAGGAATCTTGCCTCTCTCAGCAGGAGCCTGAAGTTCTTTAAGCCTACGAAGCTCACCTCTCCAGCAAACGTGGACTCCTGGAGGCTCATAACAATGCCTGAAAGGAGGGGGAATATCAGGAAAAGGAGCATAAGGAGAACACTTGGCATGAGAAAAAGATACGCCAGTCTGGATTCATAACTCCAGCGATACAGACTGGCGTATCTTTTTTCCTCAGAACGACTCTCTTGGCTCCTTCTTAAAGGCCACACAAAGAACGTGTTCTCCCCGTACTGGCCTTACTCGCCAGCAAATTTGCTGTTGTATTCATCCTCGAATTTCTTGAGGGTTTCGGGAATCGGAGCCTTGGCTGCGAAGATTTCCTGGAGACAAGCGGCAACCGTGTCCGCCAGGTCTCCATAGTGCGCGGTTGGAGGCATGGGCCGGCCATTACGAGCTGCGATTTGCCACTTTTGATAGAACGGAGTCTTGAATTCCGGCCTTTCCCACAGGCTGAGGCGCACAGGAAGGCCAGCATCGGGGTATTCGTACAGCAGGTCTGGCTGGATCATGTATTCGATGAACTTGAAGGATTCGTCTGGGTGTTTACTCAGGGCGTGGATAGATATATTCCAGGCGTTTGTAAACTGGGCTCTGTACTTGGTTGGGGTGGGGTACACGTCGGCAATAATAGCTTGTCCTTCAGGAGTGGGTGGGAATAACCCTTTGATCCATCCTTTCTCTTCCAAAGGACCAATCCAGTAGCTCCCATACCCCTCTGCCTGCGCAATCTTTTCACCCAGGAAACTCAGGAGGATAACATCGTCGTAGGTTCCACTCATGGACCACTCGGGGGTCACTTTATGGGTGTAGATGAGGTCAAAAAGGAATTGCGCTGCCTTAATGCCTGCCTCTGAGGCAAACGTGGCTTTTTTGGTTTCTTTATCCCAGAGCTCTCCGTCAAAGTGCCAGAGATAGGGGGCGAAGTACAGCTCAATAGTTGCTCGAGAAGGCCCAAAGTACATCCCAAGACCGTAGATATCCGTCTTTCCGTCACCATCGGTGTCCTGGGTGAGCTTTTTCGAGTATTCCACAAGTTCCTCGAGATTCTCGGGAGTCTTGTCGGGGTTGAGACCAACCTTTTCGTAGAGATCTCGCCGGTACACGATCGTTCGGGTATGGATTCCCAGTGGAATACCCCACGGGAAGGCCGAGGACCATACGGCGCTCCAAGTGAAATCTTCGAGGACTTCTTTCGGCCACTTCTCGATGTACGGACTCAGATCCAGCAGGTCTTTGGCGACGCTGTGGAGACCATAGTACTGGGGTGAGGAGTAGATCACGTCGTGTGAAATTCCAGCACGGAAGTCCCGCAGGGACTTGAGGTCGAGTTCATCCCATTTAATCCATTCGAATTCAACTTTGATGTTAGGATTCGCCGCTTCAAACCCTTCTTTGACCTTTTCCAACCATCTGAGATTCATCTGGTGGGCTGGTCCAGCAGCAGGGTCATAAAAGTGGGCAACACGAATGGTCACCTGGGCGGATGCAACAGAGGCCACAAGGCAAAGCAGAAACAATCCAACCAGAAGAGACTTCCTCACCTTTCTCCCCCCTTTTCGTGTACTCTCACTTTCTTGGGAAACTTTTACCAAAAAAGCCTGGTTCTGTCAATCAGACGAAGAAAACGTTAGCCTGAGAGCACCACGTCAAGGCCTCGTTCTCCCAGACCGTTCTTCCCGGTGGGTATGTTAGAATTGTAGGGAACTTCGGAGAGGAGGACATAGGTGATGGTGGTGCACTGTGCTCTTTTGGGAATGCAACCATCTGGAGCTATGTCTGGTGCTTTGAGATCTCAAGAATGTACCCAGCTCTTCGACTACAACCACTACCTGCGCTACGTCGATACCATCTTCAGGCGGGCTGGCATCTGGGAGGAGGAAGGGCATGCCTGAGCGGTGGGATTACAGAAAGGCGGGAGTGGACATTGACCGGGCCTCTGCGGTCATCGGCTGGCTGAAGGATAAGGCCCTGAGCACGCTTCGCCCTGAGGTGGTGGAGGGCATTGGGGGATTTGCCGGGGTTTTCCGCATCAGTGACCGCTACACAAGGCCCTGTCTTGTGGCCGGGAGCGACGGCGTGGGGACGAAACTCAAGGTTGCCCTGGTGCTCAACCGCCACGACACCGTGGGGAAAGACCTCGTGGCCATGTGCGTGAACGATGTCCTCTGCGTGGGGGCAGAGCCGGTCTTTTTCCTCGATTACTTCGCCTGTGGACGGCTGAATCGTGAGATCTTTGAAGCGGTGCTTTCGGGGATCGTTGAGGGGTGCGGGGAGGCGGGATGCGCGCTCCTTGGAGGGGAGACGGCCGAGATGCCCGATATGTACCCTGAGGATGAGTACGACCTCGCGGGATTTGCGGTGGGCATCGTGGAAGAAGAGGCCATCGTTACCGGAAGGGACATTGCCGAAGGGGATGTGCTCATAGGTCTGGCCTCTTCTGGTCTCCACAGTAACGGCTTTTCCCTCGTGCGCAAGGTCCTGCAGCATGCCGGGATTCCCTTTGATGCCGAGGTGGAGGGGAGGAGCCTTGCCGAGGAGCTCCTCCGTCCCACCCGGATTTACGTCCGGAGCGTTCTGCCGCTCCTTCGTGAGGTTCGGGTGAAGGGGATGGCGCACATCACTGGCGGTGGGATTGTGGAGAATCTCCCGAGGATCCTCCCGGAATCCCTGAGGGCCCGTGTGAGGACGGACACCATTCCCGTGCCCTGGGTTTTCCGCTTCATCCAAAAGAAGGGTGACATTCCCGAGGAGGAGATGTGGCGGGTGTTCAACATGGGGGTGGGCTTTGTCCTCGTGGTGGCTCGGGATGAGGCGGAACGTACCCTGCATCTCCTCCAGAGTGCTAAAGAGCGCGCCTGGATTCTTGGGGAAATCGTCCGTGGCGAGAGGGGGGTGACCCTGGAGTGAAAAAGATTGTCGTCCTGGTGTCGGGGAGGGGAACCAACCTCCAGGCCCTCATCGATGCTTCCCGGAGCGGTTTCATCCCGGGAGAAATTCGCCTGGTCATCAGCGACAACCCTGCGGCCTACGCCCTGCGCCGGGCTCAGGAGGCGGGAATCCCCACACTGGTTCTGGACTACCAATCGTTCCCCAGCAAGAAAGCCTACGAAGCAAAGCTCCTTGAGGTCCTTGAGTGGGAGAACCCGGACCTCATCTGCCTTGCAGGGTACATGCGCATTGTGGGAAAGGAGATTGTCCAGCGTTTCCGGAACCGCATCATGAACATCCACCCCTCGCTCCTTCCTGCCTTCCCGGGTCTTGAGGCCCAAAGACAGGCTGTAGAGTATGGGGTGAAGGTGAGCGGCTGCACCGTCCACTTTGTGGACGAGGGCATGGATACGGGTCCTATCATTCTCCAGGCGACCTGCCCGGTTTTTGAGGATGATACTCCGGAAACCCTGGCCGAGCGAATCCTCAAGTACGAGCACCAGATTTACCCGCAAGCGGTGAAGCTCTTCCTTGAGGGGAAGCTCGAGGTTCGGGGGAGAAAAGTCTTCATCAGGGGGGAGTAAGGGATGCGTGTCATGGTTGTGGGGAGTGGCGGGAGAGAACACTGCCTGGCCTGGAAAATCGCCCAGAGCCCCGAGGTCGAGGAGGTTTTCTGCGTTCCCGGGAACGGAGGTATGAGGAGTGTGGGGACTTGTATCTCCCTTTCCTCCTTTCGGGAGATGCTCGATTTCGTGCGGGAGAAGGACGTTGGGCTCGTTCTTGTCGGTCCTGAAGCACCTCTGGCTTCGGGAATTGTCGACGAATTCCTCGCCGAGCGGCGGGCCATCATCGGCCCTGACCGGCGCGGAGCCCTCCTTGAGGCGAGCAAGGTTTTCGCCAAGGAGTTCATGAAGCGGTACAGGATCCCCACGGCGCCTTTTTCGATCTTCGACGATCCTGGGGAAGCTCTGGAGGCGCTGAAGAGGCGGCAGAAGTATCCTGCGGTGGTCAAGGCCGATGGTTTGGCTTCAGGGAAGGGCGTCTATGTTGCCCAGGACTTTGAGGAAGCCGCCTTTGCCGTCCGAGAGCTCATGGTGGAGAAGAAGTTTGGCGCATCAGGAGAACGGATTGTGGTGGAGGACTTCCTCGAAGGTGAAGAAGCCACAGTCATGGTGCTCTTCGACGGTGCATCGTACCTTTTCCTCCCCTCTTCCCAGGACCATAAGAAGGTTGGTGAGGGGGATATTGGCCCGAATACGGGGGGCATGGGGGCATACTCTCCGGCACCTGTGGTGGATGAGGACGTGCTCCGGAGGATTGAGAAGGACATCGTTTTCCCGCTCCTTGAAGGCATGGAGCGGGAAAACCTCTACTACCGGGGAGTACTCTATCTGGGGCTCATGATTTCGAAGGACAAAACACCCTGGGTTCTGGAGTTCAACGTCCGTCTGGGGGATCCAGAAACCCAGGTGGTGCTCCCCCGAATCCGGAACGACTGGCTTGAGGTGAGCCTTGCCCTGTGGGAAGGAAAGCTTCACACCTTGCGCCTTGAAGTGGCCCCTGAGGCAATGCTTGGGGTGGTGCTTGCAAGCCGCGGGTACCCTGGCCACTTTGAACGGGGAAAACGAATCGAGGGACTCGAGGCATTCCCGAATCGTCCCGGAGATACGGTGCTCCTCTTTCATGCCGGAACGGTGTGGCAAGATGGCAGTTTCTACACCGATGGCGGTCGGGTCCTCAACGTGTGCGCTTTCGGAAAGGACCTTGAGGAGGCCTACGGCCGGGTGTACGAAGCCGTGTCACGCATCCACTTTGAGGGAATGTACTATCGCCGGGATATCGGCTTTCGAGTTCTGAAAAACAGGGGGCCCAAGTAGGCCCCCTGTGTTTCAGACTCTGACCTCTTCCTTCTTGCGGTTCTTCTCCGCCTCTTCCTGGAGCTTCCTGAGGTACTCCTGCCGCTCGCTCTTGTAGTCCTTGTAGTAGATGGTCCCCTTGTAGTCCCGCTCCCAGATTTCATCAGCGAGCTTCTTGAAGGCCTGGGCGTAGGCGTCGACTTCGTCTTTGAGCGTGGTGATGAGGCTTTCTGCGCCCTCATGGCTTGGGCGCGCTCCGTACTTCTCCACCACTTCTCGGAGGACTTCCGGGACATCGATGAGCATGCAGGGCCGCATGAGGTTGTTGTCGTACGGTTGCCGTTCCTGAATGGCCCGGAAGAAAGGAGAGGAGATGACTTCTTTCAGGGATTTGTTCTTGATGTTGTCGACGGTGAAGTGACAGAAGACACAGGGTTCGACATCTCCCATGTTGTTGATGTGGAAGTACCGCCGTCCTCCGGCAATGCACCCACCCACGTAGGGACCGTCGTTCCAGAAGTCTCCGATGAAAATGGGCTTTTCGTAGCGGAGCCGGTGGACTTGGTTGCGCAGGTGGATTCGCTGTTCCGGCGTGGGCATGAGGCTGGTGTCGGGTTTCTTCCCTACGGGAACGTAGGTGAAGTACCACCCGAAGCTGCAGCCCTTGCTGATGAGGAAGTCCATGAACTCGTCGCTTGAGACGAGCTCAGTGTTGTAGCGGGTTGCCGTGATGGAGAAACCGAAGAGCACCCCCTCGTCCCGGAGGGCTTCCATGGCCTGCATGATTTTCTTGAAGGTTCCCTTGCCTCGCCGGGCATCCGTTTCTTCCTCGTAGCCCTCGACACTGATAGCAGGGTACACGTTCCCCATGCGGGCCAGGCGCTTGGCCATTTCCCGGTCGATGAGCGTTCCATTCGTGTAGACCTGGAAACAAATATCACTATGTTTCTCAAATAAGTCCAGATGTTCCTCGCGAATGAATGGCTCGCCGCCGGAAATCGTCAAAAAGTGCATGCCCATCTCTTTCGCTTCGGTGAAAATCCGGTCCATGAGCTCAATCGGCATGTCGCTCTCTTTCCGGTACTGGCCAGCGTAGCACCCGTAGCAGTTGAGGTTGCACCGCATGGTGGGGCTCACGACAAAAAAGAACGGTACCTGGCAGCCGAGCTCCTTCTCGAGTTTCTGCCGCTTCGGGACCCCAAGGAGGATGCTCTTCACGATGAGGTTCACCATGAGCTTCTCCCGAACGTTGGGGTGGGTCTCCTGGAGCACTCGCCGGGCGAGGACGATCTGCGGGCGCTTCTCCTCGAACATCTGGCGAAGCCCCCGGATCTGGTCCCGGTAGTACTCGATGGGGGTGAGTTTCTCGGCAAGGTACGTGAGTTTGATGATGGTTTCGTCTGAGACGTTCCGCAGCGAGTTCACGATGAGTTTGACCACCTGTTCGGTTGTGAATGCTTTGATGGATTCGAGGTAGCTCATATACCTCCCTCCCTTTTCGGTATTTCCTTGCTATTATATCATACCCTGCGGGTGCTTTCCCGCAAGAGGTCGTACACCCGCTTCACTTCCTGGATGTCCTGCCAGGTGAGGTACTTTGGGGAACCGGGAGCCCGGGATTCGTGCCGGAGGAGGAAACTCGGGTGGAACATGGGGAAGATTCGCTTTCCCCCGCGCCAGTCAAACCACTGCCCCCGGAGCTTACTCATGGGCTCCTTGGTTCCGAGGAGGTACCCCGTGGAGACACTCCCCAGGGTCACAATCACCGAGGGATTGACGATAGCAATCTGCGCCTCAAGGTATGGGAAACACGCTTCAACTTCTTCAAGAGTGGGGGTTCGGTTCCCCGGGGGCCGGCACTTCACCATGTTGGCGATGTACACCTCTTCTCGCTGGATGCCAACAGAGAGGAGGATTTTCGTGAGGAGCTGCCCTGCTTTTCCAACGAAGGGGCGCCCGGAACGATCTTCGTCCTCTCCCGGGGCCTCACCGATGAACATGATGAGGGCATCAGGGTTCCCCTCACCGAAAACCGTCTGGGTCCGGCTTTTGGCCAGGGGGCAGAGGGTACACTGCTCAACCTCCCGTCGGATCTCCTCAAGGAGCTCTTCCTTCTTCCGCAAAAGCGAACGGGACACCCGGCATCACCAGAAATTCTCCTCCATTGTACCACACCCCGGTTAGCCTTTTTCCGGCACGATCTCAATAACCTGGTACCCGTAGCAGTTGACCACAAGGGTATCAAGGAATCGTGTGGTGACATCCTGGGCTGAGCCGTAAAGGTGCACATGCCCATGGAGGTGGTACCGGGGGCGGTACTTTTTCAGGATGTGGGTGAAGGTGGCAAATCCCCGGTGGGGAGGGTCCTGCCCCTCGTGGACTCCTTTTGGGGGAGCATGGGTGACGAGGATATCGAGGTACCTCCCGTGCTTGAGGCGGGCAAAGAGGAGACGAGGAAGGAGCCGGAGGTACTTCCAGTGCATCTCCCGCTCAGTGTACTGGTGGGGGTTTCCGTTGTACCAGTAACACCCTTCAAGCCCGGCGATGAGGACGTTCCGGTAGCAGATGACCCGCTCGTCGAGGTTGGTCCCCCCGGCGAGGGATTCTTGTTCCCTTGGGGCATCGTGGTTGCCGTGGACGAAAAAGAGCGGAACGTTAAGGGTGGACACCACAAAGTCCAGGTAGTATTCGGGAAGGTCCCCGCAGGAGATGATGCAGTCCACATCCCCGAATCGCTCTTTGCAGAAGGAACTGTAAATTCGAGGATCAACCCGGTCGCTGAGCGCCAGAATTTTCATCTTCTCTTCATTATACCCATTTCTGAAAAGCGGCGGAAGGGGCTTTCTGCTATAATAGGAGGTACTTCCGAAATAAAACGCCGGGTTTCTGGTTATTCAGAAGGAAAAGGAACTTTCCAACAGGAGGAAGAAATAGCGAATGGGTGAGCAGTTTCAGGGTGTTGTGGACAATCTGGACAAGCTCTTCGAGGTCCTACCTCCCCACATTCGCAAGGCCCTGGAAGAGCAGGAGAACATCGATGACCTCATCGAAATCGTCATGGATCTCGGGAGAGCACCCGAGATTCGTTTCAGTAAGGGGTTTGCCGTGCTCTCCGAGCGGGTGGTGGAGCGGGAGGATATCGATTACGTGGTCCAGCGGGTGGGGATGTTCACCCGGGACAACCGGGCAGGTATTGAGCGAACGCTCCACCGCATTTCCTGTATCCGGAACCGTCTGGGCGACATCGTGGGCCTGACCCTGCGGGTGGGCCGGGCGGTGTACGGGACGATCGACATCATTCGGGACGTCATCATCTCGGGGAAGAACATCCTGCTCCTTGGTCCTCCGGGAGTTGGGAAAACCACCAAGCTCCGGGAAGTGGCGAGGGTCCTGAGCGATGAGTTCCAGAAAAGGGTCATCGTTGTCGATACCTCGAACGAAATTGCGGGAGACGGGGACATTCCCCATCCTGCGATTGGCAGGGCACGGCGCATGCAGGTTTCGTCCCCGGAGCGACAACACGACGTCATGATTGAAGCCGTGGAGAACCACATGCCCGAGGTCATCATTGTCGATGAAATCGGCAGAGAAGAGGAGGCCCGGGCTGCCCGAACGATTGCCGAGCGTGGTGTGCAGCTCATCGCCACTGCCCACGGAACGACGCTCGAGAACCTCCTTTTCAATCCCACGCTGAGCGACCTTGTGGGAGGGATCCAATCGGTCATTCTGAGTGACGAGGAGGCCCGGCGACGGGGGACCCAGAAGGCGATTCTGGAGCGCAAAGCAGTTCCCACCTTTGACATCGTTGTGGAACTCCGGGACCGGGATACTGTAGCCATCTACCATGATACGGCTCAAGCGGTGGACCTGCTCCTTCGGGGGTATGATCCGGAACCGGAAATCCGCCGGAGGACCAAAGAGGGAACCGTGCAGATTGCAGAACACCGTCCCCGGAGAGAAGAGCTCGTGGGAGTTCCCCGGGAGGAGGAACCATCCCGGAGGGTCCTGGGAATGCCCGAGGGCCGAATGCTCCGGGTGTACCTTTTCGCCATCAGCAAGAATTACATGCAGCGGGCCATAGCCCAGGCAAAGGCCCCCCTTGAGATTGTGGACGACCTCAACAGGGCCGACCTTGTTCTCACCCTGAAGAGCCGCTACCGCAAGCGGGGGAGCAAAATCCGCGAAGCGGAGAACCGGGGGATTCCAGTACACGTTGTGCGGAGCAATACCTACAACCAGATTCAGAAGTTCGTCCACGACCTCTTCGGATACTCGGAAACCTCCCCGGAGTCTGAGGATTCGGGGCTTCTTGAGGCTGAGCGGGCGGCACGCCAGGTCCTGAGGCTTGGGGAACCGGTTGAGCTCTCCCCGCGGAATGCCTTTGTGCGACGTCTCCAGCACAAAATCGCCGAGCGGTACAACCTCTTTTCCCAAAGCATTGGGGAGGAGCCTTTCCGGAGAGTGGTGATTTACCCGAGGTCTCTCAACAAGGACGAATGAAATGGGGTTTCTTTTGACCTTTGAGGGCATCGAGGGCAGCGGCAAAACCACCCAGGCACGGCGGCTTTTCGAGTTCCTGCAAAGCGAAGGTCTCCCCTGTGTGCTCACGAGGGAGCCAGGGGGAACGCCCTTTGGTGAAGCACTGCGGGTGCTCCTCCTTCGCCCCGAAACGGGTTCTCTTGACCCCCTCACGGAGGCTCTGCTTTTTGCGGCTGCCCGGCGAGAACATGTGCTGCGAGTCCTTGTTCCGGCGCTCGGTGCCGGGAAGGTTGTCCTCTGTGTCCGTTTCACCGACTCCACGTTAGCCTACCAGGGGTGGGGCCGGGGAGTGGATTTCTCGTTCCTTCGTCTGTTGAATGAACAGGCCTCCGGTGGGTTGACGCCTAACTGTACAGTGCTCCTTGATGTGGAACCGGAGACTGGCCTTTCCCGGTCACTGGCAAGCCACGACCCCCGAGAGGTCCGTTTTGAGCTTGAGTTTTCGAAGGAGATCCATCTTCTTGAGCGGATACGGGAGGGATACCTTGAGCTTGCCCGCCGGGAACCAGAGCGGTTCATCGTGATTCCTGTCAACCGTTCTGAGGAGGAGGTCTTTCGGGAGATTGTGGAGAGGGTACTCCCGAGGATCAGGCAGTGGAAGGAGGGGAAGGCGTGACCCCAACGTCGCTTCTTGTCTGCGTTGTCCGTGACCAGGATGCCCTGCGCCTTGCCGATGTGCTGAAAGAGCGCGGTATTGCCTTCACGAAACTCGCCTCCACAGGAGGGTTTCTCCGGGAAGGGAACACCACCTTCCTCATTGGCGTCGACAGGGACCGCAGGGAGACCGTTCTTGCCGTTATCCGGGAATGCTGCGCCCGTCGTGAGGAGATTGTGGAATCCCCCGTCCCGGTGAACGAACCTATCGGTCCCTTTGTCCCCCAGAAAATCAAGGTCCTCAAGGGTGGGGGCGTCCTCTTCGAGATTCCCATCGAGTACTACGAGCGGTTTTAGAGCGATGTTCTGGCCCCAGATTCTCGGTCACGTGATGCAGAAAGAACTCCTGAGCCATGCTTTGATGTCCCGGAGGGTCCACCATGCCTACCTCTTTTTCGGTCCCTCAGGGGTGGGCAAGAAAACCCTGGCCCTTGAAGTGGCGAAGGCTCTGCTTTGCTCCGAATCCCCTGATGCGGGCTGCGGCCGGTGCAGGAGTTGTCTGCTCTTTGACGCTTCTCTCCATCCAGACTTTTTCCTGATTTCGCCGAAAACGGGTACCATTGGCATTGACGAGGTGCGTGATCTCATCGAGCGCCTTGCCCTCAAGCGCGTGCTCTCCCCCTTTCGGATTGGCCTCATTGATGAGGCGGAGAAGCTCACCGAAGAGGCGGCGAACTGCCTCCTGAAAACGGTTGAGGAACCCCCCGAGGGTGTGGTGCTTTTCCTTGTGACCTCTCAGGTTCTGGCTTTGCCCGGGACCCTGGTGTCTCGCTGTCAGAAGCTTGCATTCTCCGCACTTCCTGAAGAGCTCGTGGCAAGGTACCTCGAAGAGCACGAAGGCCTCAGTCCGGATCTCGCCCGTGCTCTCGCTTTTGCTTCCTCTGGAAGCATTGGTGAGGCGTTGCGCCTTGCCCGAGGGATGGAGGACACCCTCTTTGCCGTACGCTCTTTCCTTGAGACAGTGCAGGAGGGGGATATTTTCCGGGCTGGCTTCTGGCTCTCCCAGCACCGGGAGGAACTCCACCGGATTCTCCCTCTCCTTGCAGGGTATCTCCGGGACGCCCTTTTTGTCCGTCTTCTGGGAGACCGCTACCACAGGGCGACAGTACTCTCTCGGGAAGACCGGTGCCTTGTGGAACGGCTTGCTCACCTTGATTCTGGAGCACTCCGGCGGGCTCTGGTGGCTCTGGGAACATTTTCTGAGGACATTCTTTCCAATGCCCAGTGGGACGTTGCCTGTTTTCACTTTCTGCTCAAGCTGCGAGGTGAACTCTCGTGATACCGCTTGTGGGTGTGCGCTTTGTGGGGAATCCCAAGGTCTACTACTTCGACCCCCGGTCGCTTTCCCTTGAGGTGGGGGAACAGTGCGTGGTGGAGACCATCCTGGGACTTGAGCTTGGAGAAGTGGTGAGGAAAATCACTGTTCCAGAGGTTGCTGAGTCTCCTAAGCCTGTTCTCCGGCGGGCCACGGAAACAGACCTTCTCCAGTGGGAAATCAACCGCGAGAGAGAACGGGATGCCTTTGAGGTCGCCCGGAAGCTCATTGCCCAGTACAATCTCCCCATGAAACTCCTCCAGGTCCACTATACGCTCGATCGGGGGAGGCTGGTGTTCTACTTTGGGGCTGAGGATCGGATCGACTTTCGCCAGCTCGTGAAGGACCTGGCGGCGATTTTCCGCACCCGTATCGAGATGCGTCAGCTCGGGGTACGGGATGAGGCTAGGCTCCTTGGTGGGTACGGCATGTGCGGTCGGGAGCTTTGCTGTAGCTCCTTTCTCTCGAATTTTGACCCCATCTCCATCCGCATGGCCAAGGAGCAGAATCTCGTCCTCAACTCGGCGAAAATCTCAGGAGTATGCGGACGCCTCATGTGCTGCTTGGCCTTTGAGTACCCCCTTTACCGGAGGTTGCTTTTGCGCTTCCCCAGAAAAGGAAGCAAGGTGATTACCCCCATGGGCTTGGCGAAAATTCTTGAAGTGAACGTCTTCAAGGATAGCATCCGCCTTGAGCTTGAGGATGGCAGAGAGGTGGAGATTACCGAGGAGGAATACAACAGGTACTTCCTGTAGGGGAAGGAACTCTGGGAAAGGAGCATTAGTATCCTCTAATGGGGTGATGCATATGGCCGAGGAACACGCTCTACCTCTTGGGAAAACCCTTGAGGAGGAACGGGCCTGGTTTGAGGCACAGGTGAAAGAGTGTGAGGCCCATCTCCTCCGGTTTGCCTACTACCTTACGGGGAACACCGAACGGGCAAAAGACCTAGTTCAGGAAGCCTTTCTCCGGGCTTTCCAGTACCGTCATAGCTTCGACCACCGGTACCCCTTTGAGAACTGGGTGTCTGCGATTCTCCTCAACATCCACCGCCAGCGGGAGAAAAAGGACCGCTTCTTGAAGTTTTTCTCCGCTTTCTGGCAGGCTGAGCAGGAGGATGAGGCAGAGGATTTCGCCGAACAGCTGGAGGACGAGGGGGAAGGGCCTGAAACCATCGCCCTGAAACGGCAGGTCATCCGGGACGTCTACAGGTGCATTGAGGGACTTCCGCCTAAGATGAAGGAGGTTATGGTCCTCTGCGACATCATGGGGTATTCCTATGAGGAAGCCAGTGAGGTCATCGGTTGCCCTATCGGGACGGTCCGGTCCCGTCTCCACCGGGCGCGCCGGTATGTCAAAAAGGCCCTCGAGGCGGCGTACGGTGACGAGCTTCTTGGGCTTTGGGGATGAGAACATGCGGTGTCGGGAGGTCGTGAGGAAACTTTCTGCTTTCCTCGACGAGGAGCTTTCTCGGGAGGAGTACCTCAAGGTGCAGAGGCACCTTGAGGTGTGTGCTCTGTGCCGGAAAGAGTACGAGAAATTCGCTCTGGTACGGGCTGTGGCCAGGAAACTGGGGGATATCACCCCCCGGATTGTCCCAGAAGAAGGTTTTTCTCTGGAACGGGCCTTCCGTTCGATGCGGAGAGGCCGAGTACTCTGGGTCCTTGTGGCTGTCCTTGGCCTTTTTGTAGCGTTTCTCGTTTTTTGGGGGTGGCAGAGGGCTTCACTTGACGAGCAGATCCTCGACGTGGAGCATTTTGCCGCTTTCAGCGAGGATGTCCTTACGCGGAGCACGGTCAGGGTTGAGACGCTGGAGTTTCTCGCCGGTGAGTACCGATGAGGTTCCTGCTCCCTTTCGTGTTTTTCCTGGTTTTCGTCTTCCCGGGGTTTGCGCAGGTGCTCAGTCCTGAAGAGGCGCGTTCTGTGGTGGATAGGGTCCTTGAGGCGTCTTTGGCCCGGGATTACTGGGGAGTGTGGCGGCTGCGGGACTTTGCGAAGGGCAAGGAGCACTTTGTGGAGGTCCTCTTCCTGAAAGGTGTGGGGTTTGCCTGGAAGATGCTTGGAGAAGAAGAGATTGTGCACATGCGCTTTGGCCATTCCCGGTACGTGGTGAACCTCAAAAGTGGCGAGGTGGAGAGCGTTTATCCTCTTCTTGATTTCCCCTTTGTTCCTTTTGAGAGGGAGGACCTGCCGCTGCTTCTTGAGAACTACGTCTTCGACCTGCGGGAAGATGAGCTCGCCCTGATCTCCCGGTGGACGGGGAAGGTCGTCCGGTCTATTGTTTTTGGAGACGGCGGAGAGATGATTGGTCAGAGGATGTACGCTCCCTGGGGAGAGCTCCTCGCGGAGTGGAGGATGCTCTACCGCGATGTTTCTCCTGATTTCCCCTGGATTGCACAGGTGACCCGCCTTCTTGAGCTCTGGAGTGCCAGGGTGTCGGGTGCTGGATCCCCCGAGGAGAAGGTCTCGGGACCTTCTCCTTTTCCTCTTCCCGGTTTTGTCCCTCCCGGGTTCCAGTTACGGCGAGCCTATCTCCTCCGGGATGACGGGAAGAAGTTCTACGGCTTTGTGTACAGCGATGGTCTCCGCTCTTTCATCCTCTTCCAGAGTGCGTACCCTTTCAGGGTTTCTGAGTCCAGCACCCCCCGGTACCTGCAGCTCGTCCAGGAAGGGGGGATGGTCCGGGTGGCCGCAGAAAAGGGAGGGTTTTACTTCCTCCTCATTGGGGGGCTTGATCCCCGTGTGGGGCAAGAAATCATGCAATCACTTCTTCAAGAAGGAGGTCGAGAGTGATGCGAAGGGTCTTCTCTCGGGGCGTTTTTGGAGTGCTGGTCCTTGTGCTTTTGGCCGCAGTAAACATCGGGTGGGCCGCTTCGGCAATACCCGAAAACCCAGATATTGTTGCCGATATCGTAGAACGGGTGAGTCCTGCGGTGGTGAACATCGACACCCTGCGTATTGCTGTGTACCGTTCTCCCCTGGCTCCCTTCTTCAGCGACCCCTTTTTCCGTCGCTTCTTTGGGGACATTCCAGAGCTTGAGCGGCAGGTCCCCCAGAAGGGTATCGGCACGGGGTTTGTGTTTCGTTCCGATGGGTACATCCTCACCAACGAACATGTGATCCATGGAGCCAACAAGATCAAGGTCACGTTCATCGACGGGAAGGAGTACGAAGGAAAGGTCATCGGTGCCGACCCCCTCACCGATATCGCAGTGGTGAAGATTGACGCCGATAACCTCCCCACCATTCCCCTGGGGGATTCGGACAAAGCACGGGTGGGCGAGTTCGTCATTGCTATTGGCAATCCTTACGGTCTCTCCCATACCGTCACGGTTGGGGTCCTGAGCGCCAAGGGTCGGCCGATCTCGGCGGGAGACTCGGGAAGGGAATACGAGAACTTCCTGCAGACCGATGCCGCCATCAATCCCGGCAACAGCGGTGGTCCGCTTCTGAACCTCCGGGGAGAGGTCATTGGGATCAACACCGCTATCCTCCCCTATGCCCAGGGTATTGGGTTCGCTATCCCCATCAACATGGCCAAGTCCATCCTCGAGCAGCTCATCGAGAAGGGGAGGGTCGTTCGGGCCTGGCTTGGGGTGTACATCCAGGATCTCACGCCCGAGCTTGCCCAGAAATTCGGGCTTTCGGAGGCCAAAGGCGCTCTGGTTGCAGACATCTCCAAGGGAAGTCCGGCGGAGAAAGCGGGGCTTAGACGGGGAGACATCATCCTCAAAGTGGACGGGAAGGAAATCCCGACGGTGAGCAGTCTCCAGCAGGAGATTCGTTCTTGTCGTCCCGGGGAACGTGTGCGCCTTGAGGTGTGGCGGGATGGGAAGAGCATAGTCCTTGAGGCCACTCTTGAGGAGCTGAAGGAATCGGCCGCCGAAACGCCTGAAGTGCAGCAGGTGGACCTGGGCTTTGAGGTGGCCGAAATCACCGATGACCTGGTGGAGCGGTACAGTCTTCGGACCACCCGCGGGGTGGTGATCGTCAGTGTCCGGACGGGAGGACCTGCCGATGAAGCCGGTCTTCGTCCTGGGGACGTTATCCTCGAGGTGAACAGGACCGAGATCACCTCCCTTGCCGACTGGGAAGAGGCGCTGGCCCGAATCACTCCTGGGGACACGGTGCTTCTCCTCATCGACCGCGGTGGACGAACGTACTTTGTGCCTCTGAAGGCAGAGAAGCGCTGAGTCCATGAGTCCAGAAAGGCAGGGGTGGGGCAAGGTGTACTTCTGCCCCACCCCCATTGGGAATCTCCGGGACATCACCCTCCGGGTTCTCGATGTACTCAAGGAGGCGGATTGCATTGCCTGTGAGGATACCCGGGTCACCCTGAAGCTCCTCAACGCCTACCAGATCCGCAAGCCCCTTCTGAGCTACCACGCCCACAACGTTCCCCAGGCCACCCGAGACATCCTGCGGCTTGTCAGGGAGGGGAAGGTTGTCGCTTTTGTCTCTGACGCCGGCATGCCCGGAATACAGGACCCGGGAATAGAGCTTGTGTTGCGCCTCCTTGAGGAGGGCATTCCCTTTGAGGTCCTCCCCGGCCCCTCGGCATTCCTCCTTGGTGTAGTGTACTCGGGGTTTGCGTTCTCCGGTTTCACCTTTCTGGGGTTTCTCCCCCGAGAAGGGAAGGAACGAAGGGAAACCCTGAGGAGGGTACTTCTCCTTCCCCAGGCGACGGTGCTCTATGAGTCCCCCAGAAGGCTTTTGAAAACCCTCGGAGATATCCGGGAAATCGCGGGAGGGGAGCGGCGTGTGCTTGTGGCTCGGGAACTGACGAAGCTCCACGAGGAAATCCTCCGGGGAACGGTGGCGGAAGTGGCGGAGATGCTGAAGGGGCGAGACATTCTTGGGGAGGTGGTCATCGTGGTTGAGGGGGCGCCGAAGAGGAAAGAAGAAGTTCAGGTGCCAAGGCGGCTTTTGGAGCTTTTGCGCGGGCGAGGACTCACGCAAAAGGATATCGTTACCCTTCTGAGCGAGGGTCTGGGGATTGAGAAGAACGCTCTGAAGCGGCAACTCTCCGCCTTAGAGGAGGCAGAGGACCTGGGGAAAGGTTGATTTTCTCCCCAAAGCCTGGTTTAATGGAGGGGGATGAGTGAAAGGAGGAAACGAGGTCTGGGGAAGAAACCGCAGGATACTGCCGGCCTTGTGCTGTTTTTCGTTGCGCTCTCTTCGGTGGCCTTCATTCTCGGTATCATCGCTGTGCTTTTTGTGGAGGGGCTTCCTGCGCTTTCTCACGTTTCCCTTTCGGAGTTCTTTTTGGGGCGGCGCTGGTACCCGGTTTCCTCGCCACCCCGGTTTGGCCTTCTTCCCCTCCTTTTGGGGTCGCTTTTTGTGACTCTTGGCGGGCTTGCCTTTGCCGTTCCCTTAGGGTTTCTGGCTGCGGTGTTCCTCGCTGAAATCTGCCCTCGGGGCCTCCGGGAGTTCCTGAAGCCCGTCATCGAAATCCTTGCAGGCATTCCTTCGGTGGTCTATGGGTTCTTCGGGATGGTGTTCCTTGCCCCTTTCCTCCGGGATATCTTCACCCTTCCCACTGGTCTTACAGCCTTCACGGCCTCGATGCTCCTTGGTCTTATGGCCATTCCGGTGGTGGTGAGCGTGATAGAGGATGCCCTTACGGCCGTTCCCCGGGATTACCGTGAAGCAGCTCTGGCCCTGGGAGCAACCCGCTGGGAGACCATCAAAGAGGTGGTTATTCCGGCTGCCTCCTCGGGGATTGGTGCGGCCGTTATCCTTGGGGCGGGGCGAATCATCGGAGAGACCATGACGGTCCTCATGGTGGCCGGTGGGGCAGCCCTCATTCCCCGATCCTTCTTCCAGCCTGTTCGGACGATGACTGCCACCATCGCGGCAGAGATGGCGGAAACACCTGTGGGGAGCCTGCACTATCGGGTGCTGTTTCTGGTAGCTGTGGTGCTTTTTGCCATCACGCTTCTTTTTGACCTTGTGGTGAACCTCTTCAGCCGGCGGGAATTCTGGAGGCGATAGTGATGGAGACCGGACAGGTCAAGGAGAAATTCTGGTTTTTCCTCTGCGGATTGGCCATGGTGGTCATTGGTCTTGCCCTGGGAGTGTTGGTGGGCTTTATCGCCCTGCGGGGTGGAAGGGTCTTGAGCCTTGAGTTCCTCTTCTCTTTCCCCCGACACGGGATGAGCGAAGGCGGTATCCTCCCGGCCATTGTCGGAACGCTCTACCTCGTTCTGGGGAGTACCCTGGTGTCCCTCCCCCTTGGGGTTTTCTCGGCGGTGTACCTTGTGGAGTATGCGCCCCCTCACCCTGTGGTCCAGGCAATCCGCAGTGCCATCCACTGTCTTGCTGGAGTGCCTTCGGTGGTTTTCGGGCTTTTTGGGCTCTCGGTGTTCGTCAAGTTTTTCGGTTTTGGTGTGTCCATCGTTTCCGGCTCGCTCACCCTCGGCATCATGTCGCTTCCCGTGGTGATTGCTTCCTGTGAAGAGGCACTGCGCAGTATACCCCATGCTTTCCGGGAGGCCTCTCTCGCCCTGGGGGCTGACCGGTGGACGACGGTACGCAGGGTGGTGCTCCCTGCCGCGTTTCCCGGGATCCTCACTGGACTCATTCTTGCTGTTGGGCGTGTGGCGGGGGAGACGGCTCCCATCATGTTCACGGCGGCAACGTTCTACGCTCGGGGTCTTCCCCGCTCGCCCTTTGACCGGGTTCTTGCGCTCCCCTATCATATTTACGGGCTGATGACCGAAGGGACAAGGCCGGAGAAACAGATTCCCCTGGCCTATGGAACGGCTCTGGTGCTTCTCATCCTGGTGCTCCTTGTGAATTTTTCGGCAATCCTTCTGCGGAGGAGATTCCGTATGGCGAGGAAGTGGTAAAATGCTGGGGGAGAAAACCAAGCTGAGCATCCGGAATTTCAGCGTTTTCTTTGGCGAAAAACAGATTCTCTATGACGTCACCCTGGATGTTCCGGAAAACCGGGTCACCGCCATCATTGGCCCATCGGGATGTGGGAAATCCACACTTCTGAGGAGCATCAACCGGATGAACGATTTCTACGAGAACCTCAGGGTGCAGGGAGAAATTCTCCTCGACGGGGAGAACATCTACGGGGATTCTGTGGATCCTGTGGCTTTGCGCCGACGTATCGGCATGGTCTTCCAGCGTCCCAATCCCTTCCCCAAAAGCATTTTCGAGAACGTGGCGTACGGCCTTCGCGTTCAGGGCTGGAGGAACAGGAGGGCGATTCAGGAACGGGTGGAGGAAAGCCTCAGGGCGGCGGCGCTCTGGGATGAGGTGAAGGACCGTCTCCATGCCTCGGCTTTGGAGCTTTCGGGCGGGCAGCAGCAACGGCTCTGCATTGCCCGGGCCATTGCAGTGGAGCCGGAGATTCTCCTCATGGATGAGCCGGCCTCGGCCCTGGACCCCATTGCCACGGCCCGCATTGAGGAGCTCATCAAAAAGCTCCGGGAGCGGTACACCATTGTCCTTGTGACCCACAACATGCAGGAAGCAGCGCGGGTGTCCGATTACACTGCCTTCCTCCTCATGGGTCGCCTCATAGAGTTTGGCCCCACTGCGCAGATTTTCACGAATCCCCGCCGGAAGGAGACCGAGGATTACCTCACCGGGAGGTTCGGATAGGGGGAACTTTCCGGGAAGTCCCGGGATATTCTCTCACACAGGAGGTAGCACCATGCAGGTCTTTTCCGTCATCGCCAAAGGTGGGTACGTCATGTACCCCATCGTGGCCTGTTCGGTCATTGCCCTGGCTGTCTTCATCGAGCGCTGGTACGTCCTGCGGCACCTCAAAGACCGTATCCGCAAGTACCTGAAGGCCGTCCGCAAAGCCCTTGCCCAGGAGGACCTCCGGGGGATCCTGGAGCTCTCCTCCCGTTCCCCCAACCCTGCCTCCCGGATTATTCTTGCCGGTCTCAGGAAGTACTTCAAGGGTCTTCCCCGGGAAGCCCGAGAGGCCATGGAGACCGCCGCTTCCTTTGAGCTGCCGCTCCTTGAGAAGCGCCTCTCAACCCTCGTCGTCATCGCCAACATCTCCCCTCTCCTTGGGCTTCTGGGGACGGTGACCGGGATGATCCGTACCTTTGCCGTCATTGCCGCCGTGGGTGTGGGGAAACCCACGGAGATGGCCGGAGGGATTTCCGAGGCCCTCCTCACCACCGCTGCAGGGCTGTCTGTGGCCATCCCTACTCTCGTCATGCACCACTACCTCGCTCATCTTGTCGAGGGCCTGGTCCAGGAGATCGAGCGGGTCTCCAGTGAGGTCTTGGAGCTCATCGAAAGCCGGGAGTATGCCCTAAAGGAGAAGGAAGCCGATGTTCCGGTTCCGGCGATGGAAGAAGAGAGCTGAACCCCAGATCAACGTCACCCCCCTGGTTGATGTCATCCTGCAGCTCGTCATCTTCTTCATCGTCACCACCACTTTCGTGAGCGTGGAGACCGGGGCCAGGGTGAACCTCCCATCGGCGAATTTCTCCCGGATTGAGGAGGCGAAAACCATCACCGTCACCCTCACCAAGGGGAACACCCTCTACCTCAACGGGAGCCTCACCGACTGGACGGAACTCCCCAGGCTCCTTGTGGTGGAGCTTCGCAAAAACCCCGATGCGGCTGTGGTCATCGAGGCGGACCGGGAGGTGCTCCACGGGAGGGTGGTGAAGCTCATGGACCTTTTGAGACGGGCTGGTGTGGAGCGAATGGCCATTGCCACCCAGCCAGGGGAGGAGAAGTAGGGTGGGTATTCGGGTGAAGGTGGGGAGTACGGTTTTCGTACTCATATTGCTCTTGTGGGTGCCCTTTGCTTTCGCAAAAGACGGTGTTCGTGTGGCCCTCTTCCCCTTTGTCCCCCGGGATGGGGAGAAGGCCTACCTGGGGTACCTCCTCCGGGACCTCGTGAAGCGCGAGCTTGAACGATACGTGGAAGTGCACGACGTGGTTTTGGGGGATAACCTGGTGCGGGAGTCCCAGCTTTCCTGGGATACCATTCTTGTTCCGCTCACCGCCCAGACCCTGGGGCGGAACATGCAGTGTACCCACGTGCTCTCCGGAACGTTTCGTTTCCGGGTTCTCGGAGGCAAAGAACGGCTGGTGGTGAGCCCGCGCCTTGTTCGGGTTCAGGATGGGGCGTCCTGGGATATCCCGAGTGCGGTCTTTGAGTGGGGGAAGTTAGGAGATTTCGCGGCGTACGTTCTCGAGCACCTCGGCCAGGAGCTCGGCATTGCCCCTGCCCCTTCTCTGCCGCTTCCGGTGGCCCTGGAGGATCTCCTCCCCCTCTATGAGGGTGTTGCGGTGATGGACGAGGCCATCCGGAAATACGGGAAGAACCAGTATCCTGACCTACCCCTCTGGCAGAAGGCCTTCGCCCTTGCCCGAGAAACCATACGGAGGGTGCCGGAGTACCCTGAAGCGTACTACTACCTCGCCTGCATGTACCGGATAACGAGGTGGTGGGCGAAGGAGGTCGAAACCTGGGAGGAGTACCTGGCAAGGCTCAGTGACGTCTACGGGACCTCTACCCTCCCGGTGGCCCAGGCGTACCTACGCCTTGCGTCTTTCTACCTCCTTGAAAAGCGGCTCGATGAGGCCCTGAGGTATGCGGAGCGGGCGGCGGAACTCGCCCCTTCGTGGGCCGAGGTGTACCTCCTTTGGGGGAAAATCTGGTATGAGCGGGGGAACATGGAAGAGGCGAAGTCCCTTTTCGAGAAGGCCTTGAGCCTCTCCCCGGGCCTCAAAGAGGCCCGGTACTTCGCCCAGCTTGCCGAAAAAGCCCGCACCTTTGGTAAAGAGGCCTATGAGGCCTACGTACAGGGGTACCAGAGTTTCACCATGGGGAATTTCCGTCAGGCGGCCACGTACTTCGCCGAGGCCACCCGGTGGAATCCTTCCATGAAAGAGGCGTACTACTGGCTGGGTCGCGCCCTGTACGAGGTGGGGGACCTTGAGGGCTCACAGAGGGCCTGGGAGAAGCTCCTTGAGCTCGACCCTCTGCACAGTCAGGGCCGGCGATTCCTGGAGCGGGTCCGAAGAGAGCAACAGTACGGCCGTGAAGCGGTCCGCGCCTTCGAAGAGGGGTACCGGCTCTACGAAGAGGCCCGGTATGAGGAAGCGGTGCCGTATTTTGCGCAGGCGGTGTCGTTGAGCCCGCTCTTTTCTGACGCCCATGAGTACCTGGCCCGGTGTTACTACCGGATGGGGAAGCGGGAGGCCTATCTCGCCGAGCGGGAGAAGGCGGCAGCCACTCTTCCGCACCCTGAGGACCGGGCCTGGTCGTACTACGAGATGGGCTTTGAACTTCTGGGCTGGGGGGGGAGGAATGAAGCCAAACGGATGCTTGAAAAGGCCCTGCAGAGTAACCCCTCTTTAGGCAAGGCCCACCTCCTTCTTGGGGACATTTACGCCGAGGAGAAGGTGTGGCTCAAAGCCTTTGAGCACTACCAGGAGGCCTCCCGGTACACGGAAGAGGAGGAGAAGGGACGGGCCCTTTTCGGCATGGCGCTTTCCCTCGTCTCCCTTTCCCGGTACGGTGACGCCCTGCCACTTCTTGGAGAAATTCTTCGGGACTACCCTTACGCCACCTTCATCGAGGAGGCGGAGGCGCTTCTAGTTGAGGCGCTGGCCAGGGAAAAGCGAGCGGAGGAAGCCCGGCGGGCGTTTGAACAGTTCTCCCTTCGTTTCCCCCAGAGTCCGTTCCTTGAACGGGCGATGTTCTGGTGCGCTTTCGCGCTGTACGAGGGGAAGAGGTGGAACGAGGTCAAGCCCCTTCTTGAGGCTTTCCTTGCCCGCTATCCTCAAAGCGAGTTCGCCCAAAAGGCGGTGGAGATGCTTGGGTACACCTGCCGTTTCCTCGGTCTTGAGGATGAAGCCGCAAAGCACTTTGGTCGTCTTGGGGGGGAAGACGGGGCGTTTCTTGTAGCCGATTCGTTCTACCGGAAACGGGACTGGAATGGTGCGGAAAAGGCCTTTCGGGAGTACCTTGCCAGATACCCCCAGGGGAAATTCGCCGATGAGGCGGTACTGAAGCTTGCCTCGGTGCTCCTTGAGGAGGGAAAGGTTGAGGAGGCGGCGACGGTGATTGAGGGGAGAAAGGAATCCGTAAGGCATAGCTTCCCCGAGGATTTCCTCCGCCTGTGGGCCAGGTTGTCCGGGAAGAAGGAACGGTGGGAGGAAGTGGTATCGGCCCTTCGCGAGCTCAAAGCAATAGCGGGGAAGCTTGAAAAGGAATACGCCCTTTTGCTGGCTTTAGCCTGTGAGCGCCTGGGGGATGAGGAGGGCGCCCGGGAGGCTGTGCTGGAAGCGGGGGAGGACCCCGATGCCATCCTTGGCCGACCTACTGCGAAAGAACTCCAGAGGGTCCTGGAGATGATGGAGAAGGGTCTCTACGAGGAAGCTCTGGAACGCCTTGAGGCCCTTGCGGGAAGGAGCGACCTTTCACCGGAAGAGGAGAAGCAGGTCCTTTTGCTCCTTGGAAAGGCCTGTTACCTTCTTGGACGTTTCGAAGAGGCCCGTACCTATCTTGAGGCATCTCTCGACGTTCCCCAAGAACTCCGCCAGGAGGCGCTCCTGTACCTTGTGGATATCGCCTATCAGGAGAAAGCCTGGAACGACGTTATCCAGTGGGCAAGCCTCCTTGAGGAAAAGCGGCGGAGGGACTTTTCCGTTGCGCTCCGTGTGGCGGTAGCCCAGTATCACCTCGGGAACGTGCGGGAGAGCGTGACGATCCTTGAGCGGCTCAAGGGTCAGGGTGATCGGGATGCGGAGATCCGTCTTTTCCTCCTTGAGGGGCTCTCGGCCCTTCGGGAGCACGAAGCGTTCCTCAGGGAGGCAAAGGAGTTCCTCAGTCTGTATCCGGAACATCCCCGGGGAGAGAGTGTCCTTTTCCTCTCGTCGCAGGTGGCCTTCGCTTCCGGAAAGAAGCAGGAGGCAAAGGCGTTCATCAGGATGTACTTTGAGCGCTTCCCCCAGGGGGCAAGAAGGGGGGAACTCCTCGGGCTCCTTTCGCGCATCCTCCTTGAAGAAGGCAATCCTGAAGAGGCCCAGCGTATCCTTGAGGATTTCAGGGCACAGGGCGTATCCTCTGAGGACCTCTGTCCCCTCCTGTACGCTACGGGGACGTTGTTCCTTGAGAAGCAGCGTTTTGCGGAGGCCGCTCCATTTTTCCGGGAGGTGTTCTCAAACGAAGGGAGCGAGTTCTTCACCAGGGCAGGGTACTGGCTTGGGGTGTGCCTTGAGTACCTTGAGGAGGTCGAGGAGGCTCAGAGAGTGTACGCCCGGGTTGCCGAATACCCGAAGGAGGACGAGTGGGTGGTGAAGGCACGGGAACGAATGGCCGTGCTCAGAGAGGCACAGGAATCCGAAAACAGGAGGTAGCACCATGCAGGTCTTTTCCGTCATCGCCAAAGGTGGGTACGTCATGTACCCCATCGTGGCCTGTTCGGTCATTGCCCTGGCTGTCTTCATCGAGCGCTGGTACGTCCTGCGGCACCTCAAAGACCGTATCCGCAAGTACCTGAAGGCCGTCCGCAAAGCCCTTGCCCAGGAGGACCTCCGGGGGATCCTGGAGCTCTCCTCCCGTTCCCCCAACCCTGCCTCCCGGATTATTCTTGCCGGTCTCAGGAAGTACTTCAAGGGTCTTCCCCGGGAAGCCCGAGAGGCCATGGAGACCGCCGCTTCCTTTGAGCTGCCGCTCCTTGAGAAGCGCCTCTCAACCCTCGTCGTCATCGCCAACATCTCCCCTCTCCTTGGGCTTCTGGGGACGGTGACCGGGATGATCCGTACCTTTGCCGTCATTGCCGCCGTGGGTGTGGGGAAACCCACGGAGATGGCCGGAGGGATTTCCGAGGCCCTCCTCACCACCGCTGCAGGGCTGTCTGTGGCCATCCCTACTCTCGTCATGCACCACTACCTCGCTCATCTTGTCGAGGGCCTGGTCCAGGAGATCGAGCGGGTCTCCAGTGAGGTCTTGGAGCTCATCGAAAGCCGGGAGTATGCCCTAAAGGAGAAGGAAGCCGATGTTCCGGTTCCGGCGATGGAAGAAGAGAGCTGAACCCCAGATCAACGTCACCCCCCTGGTTGATGTCATCCTGCAGCTCGTCATCTTCTTCATCGTCACCACCACTTTCGTGAGCGTGGAGACCGGGGCCAGGGTGAACCTCCCATCGGCGAATTTCTCCCGGATTGAGGAGGCGAAAACCATCACCGTCACCCTCACCAAGGGGAACACCCTCTACCTCAACGGGAGCCTCACCGACTGGACGGAACTCCCCAGGCTCCTTGTGGTGGAGCTTCGCAAAAACCCCGATGCGGCTGTGGTCATCGAGGCGGACCGGGAGGTGCTCCACGGGAGGGTGGTGAAGCTCATGGACCTTTTGAGACGGGCTGGTGTGGAGCGAATGGCCATTGCCACCCAGCCAGGGGAGGAGAAGTAGGGTGATGTTCAACGAGAAGAAAGTGTGGTCGTGGTCACTCCTTGTGTCCCTGGGGGTGAACATCGCCCTCATAGCGGTAGCATCCGTCTTCTGGCTCTCTTTCCGGATTCCCAGGGAAGAAGAGAAGCCTATTGTGGTGGAACTCATGGAGCTTCCTGCGAAAGAGGCTCCACAGGCACTTTCGCCTGAAGCGGAATTCCCCCGGGCGGAGCTGAAGCCCCCAGAGAACGTGAGGTCAGAAGAGCCCCTAAAGCCCCAGGTGCAGAGTGAACTCGCCACCAGAATGCAACAGGAACGGCAGCAGGTTCGTATCCCCAAGCCTCCTGTGGACCTTCCCCAAGCAGAGAGCGTCTTTGAGCGAGCTGCTCCCTCAGGAGAGCGGGTATTCACCCCTGGGGAGGAACTCCAGGTGGAGGAGAAGATGCGGTGGGAGGGTCCGGAGGCGGAGGCCACCCTCCGGGGGATGCTTGAGAGAGCCGGGCCGTCGAACGTCCTGGCTTCCCTTGCCGAAAAAGGCCTGGCAACAAGCGAGGGAATGGTTGGGGAAACCCTGGCAACGGGAGAGCTTGTGCCCCCTGCAGGGGTTTTTGAGCGGCGGTCTCCGTACGTTCGGAGACCCTTTGCCTTTGCCATCGAGAATACCCCTCAGGCTCGTCCCCAGCATGGCTTGAGCCGGGCAAGCGTGGTCTATGAAATGCTCACTGAGGGTGGTATTACGCGCTTTCTCGCCGTTTTTGCACCCCAGTCCGCAGGACGGGTAGGTCCAATCCGGAGTGCTCGTCCCTACTTCGTCCTCAAGGCCTTTGAGCACGATGCGATTCTCGTGCACAGCGGAGGAAGCGTTGAGGCTTACGCGTACCTTCGGGAGCTCGCCGTGGACCATATTGATGAGCAGAAGAACTTCCGTCCCTTTGAACGGGTGCGGGATCGCCGCCCTCCCCACAACCTCTACGCCCTTTTCCCTGGTCTTCTTGAGGAAGCACAGCGTCTGGGTCTTGGCCGGCCAGCCCGCACCGCGACCTTTGCCCTCTTGTCTTCGGGGGAGAACCCCGAGGGACGGGAGGCGACGAAACTCGAAATACGGTACGGCCGGAACTACCGGGTCCAGTTCACGTACGATCCGGGCCGGCAGGTGTACCTCCGTTCGGTGAACGGTGAGCCCCACCGGGATGGGGAATCGGGAGCCCAGATCGCCTGTGGAACGATTATCGTCCAGGTGGCCGAGCACAAGGTGAAGGACGCTGAAGGCCGGGTGGAGATTCGCTTCGTTGGTCGGGGGTCTGGGTGGATGTTCCTCCGGGGGAAGGCAATCCCCATTGTGTGGGAGAAGAAGAGTTTCAGGGAGAAAACGCGGTACTACCTCCAGGATGGTCGGGAGGCAAGAATTGCGTCTTTTCCGGTCTGGATTGAGGTCATCGATTCCCAGGAAAAGGTGGTGTTCTGATGCATCGCATCCTCTTCACAATTGGGAACTTCCCGGTGTACTCTTACGGGGTGTTGCTGGGGTTGGCTTTCCTTTTCGGGATCCTCTTTGCCATCCGGCGAGCTCCACGTTTTGGCGTTTCTCCCGAGGCGGTAATTGAAGCGGCCTCGCTGTGCATCATCGGGGCGGTTCTGGGTTCAAGGCTTGCCTATGTCGTCCTCCACTGGGAGTACTACCGGCAGTTCCCCTCGCACATTTTCTCCTTCCGGGAAGGAGGGCTCACCTTCTACGGTGGGGTTCTCGGAGCGATTGTCCTCACCGTTCCCTACCTTCGCCTGAAGCACTACCCCCTGGCGGCGTTCTTTGACCTTTTTGCCCCGCCTCTCGCGCTGGGGTATGCCATTGCCCGAGTGGGGTGTTTCCTCAACGGGTGCTGCTTCGGACGGGTAAGTCCTTTCTCCTTTTTCCCTCTGGGAGTTCGATTCCCTCACCTTGAGGGGTTTCGCTACCCAACGCAGATCTACGCCATTGGGTATTCTCTCGTGATTCTTGTGCTTCTCCTTCGCCTTGAGAAGGGTTGCCGTTTCCAGGGAGAGCTCTTCCTGGATTACCTTGCCCTCTACGGCGTGGCTCGGTTCCTCATCGAGTACCTCCGGGATGAGCCCTTTGCAGTGTTTGGGGTATTCACCCTGGGACAGGTGGCCTGCCTTGGGATTATCCTTTTCGCGATGGTGCTCAGGGGAGTGTTGCGGAAACGTGTCGCGGCTTGAGGAGACCTTAGAGGCGTTTCTCAACTTCCTTTTCTGGGAGAAGCGGGCGGCGGAGAACACGGTTCTTGCCTATCGCCAGGACGTCACAAGCTTCATTCGTTTCCTTGAACGCCAGGGGATTGAAGACCTGCAGAGGGTGTCCCTTGATGTTCTTGAAGCTTTTGTGGCACAGGAATCCCAGGCAGGACTTGAAGCGACTTCGCTGGCGCGTCGCATTTCTGCCCTCCGGACGTTCTTCCGCTTCCTGGTGCGGGAGAAGGTGGTGAAGGAGAACGTGGCGCAGCTCCTTGACACTCCCCGTATCCGGAGGCACCTCCCGGAGGTCCTCACCCTTGAGGAGGTGGAGGCGCTCATTGCCGCCTGTGACCTGACGAAACCTTCAGGTATCCGGGACCGGGCCATACTTGAGCTCATGTACTCAAGTGGCCTCAGGGTGAGCGAGGTGGTGCTTCTGGAGTTCCAGCATGTGGACCTTGAGGAGAGAATGCTCAGGCTCTGGGGCAAGGGCTTTAAGGAGCGTATCGTTCCCTTTGGGGAACGGGCCAAGGAGGCGCTCCTTGCCTACCTCCACGGACCCCGGAGATTCCTTCTCAAAGGCCGAAAAAGCCGCTATATTTTTGTCAGTGGCCCTTCGGGGCGGCCTCTGAGTCGACAGAGCGTCTGGAACATGGTGAAGCGCTGTGCCCTCCGGGCAGGGATCACGAAGCGTATCACTCCCCACACGCTTCGGCACACCTTTGCCACACATCTGCTTGAGGGGGGAGCAGAACTCCGGATTGTCCAGGAGTTTCTGGGGCACAGTGACATCGCCACCACACAGATTTACACTCATGTCGACCGGAGATTCCTGTGCGAATCGTATGAACGGGCGTTTCCCCGAAAATGACAGGAGGTGGTCTCATGGAGCTTCGCAGACACATTGAAGAGAGCGTTCACTTCATTACGGAGCGGACCCGCATCGTTCCGCAAATCGGGATTATCTTGGGGACAGGACTTGGGAAACTCGTGGACGATGTGGAGATTGACCGGGTCATTCCGTACGAAGAGATTCCCCATTTCCCCGTCTCTACGGTGGAGACCCACAAAGGGAACCTGGTCCTCGGGATGCTTTCGGGGAAACCCGTGGTGGTCATGCAAGGGCGGTTCCACTACTACGAGGGGTACACGCTGCAGCAGGTGACCTTCCCGGTGCGGGTGATGAAAGGCCTTGGGGTAAAGGTACTCATCGTGAGCAATGCCGCTGGGGGGCTCAACCGGAACATGCGCCGGGGAGACCTCATGGTCATTACTGACCACATCAACCTCCTTGGCGACAATCCCCTTCGGGGACCTAACGACCCGGAACTCGGCCCTCGCTTCCCGGACATGTCTCAGGTGTACGATCCGGAGCTACGGGGGCTCGCTCTCCAGATTGGCCTTGAGCACGGTATTTACCTACATCAGGGAGTGTACGTGGCCCTTCCCGGACCAAGCCTTGAGACCCCTGCAGAGTACCGTTTCCTCATCCGGATTGGTGCCGATGCGGTGGGGATGTCCACAGTCCCCGAGGTCATTGTGGCAAAACACGCTGGCCTGCGAGTTTTTGGGATTTCCTGCATCACGGACCTGGCTATTGAAGGGGTTGTGGCGCCGCTGAGTTTCGAAGAGGTGGTGCAAGCGGCCAACGAAGCACAGCCCAAACTCACCCTCATCATCCGGGAGCTTGTGCGGAGGATGTCCCTGTGAGCCTTCAGGGCGTGTTTCGGGTGGCGCTTCTTGCTTTCCTTCCGGTGAGCGAGGTTCGGGGAGCGCTCCCTTACGGAGTCTTCGTGGAGAAGCTCCCCCTCTTCCTCGTTGCCCCTCTCGCCTTTGTGGTGAACCTTATCCCCTTTTTCCTCGTGATGGGCCTTTTGCCCTGGCTTGTCCGCCTTTTCCAGTCTTTTCCCTGGTTTGACCGTCTTTTCAGCTGGTACACCACCCAGGCGCAGCATCGCTTTGCTGCCTACAGGAAGTACGGAAGGTGGGGAATCCTCCTCTTTGTAGGTGTCCCTCTGCCCTTCACAGGAGTGTGGACCGGAACACTTGCGGCGTTCCTTGTGGGTTTTGGTGTCTGGGAAATCTTTCCTTTTGTGGCTGGAGGGGCTGCCATGGCCACAGGCCTTGTGGCGCTTCTGGTGTTTCTGGGAAAGGGGCTGTAGAGAGAGGAGACGACGATGCTTCAGGCGCTTGAGTGGAAAGGAAGAACGCTTCGTTTTCTGGATCAGACCCGCCTTCCCCGCGAGGAGGTCTACATCGAAACAGAAGATTACCGGGATGTGGTGGAGGCTATAAAGACCCTGAGGATCCGGGGAGCACCCCTCATCGGGGTGGCGGCAGCGTACGGGGTGTGCCTTGGGGCTTTTGAGGCTTTGAAAAGTGATGACTTTTTCGCCTTCTTGCGCGAAGTCGATGCGGACCTTCGGGCAACCCGTCCCACGGCAGTGAACCTTTTCTGGGCTCTGGACCGGATGCAGCACATCTGGCTGCCTGGGGAAAGAGGAGGAGACTGGGAGGACATTGTGGAACGCCTCGTCGAGGAGGCAAAGACCATAGACCGGGAAAATGCCTTTCTTTCTGAGCGCATTGCCCGTTTCGGGGCTGGACTCCTCGAGGACGGTGACCGGGTCCTCACCCACTGCAACACAGGACCCTTAGCCTGCGGTGGGTGGGGGACAGCGCTTGGAGCAATTCTCTGGGCAGTACACCGGGAAGGGAAAAGGCTCATGGTGTACGCCGATGAAACCCGCCCACTTTTGCAGGGAGCACGGCTCACTGCCTTCGAGCTCCAGAAAGCAGGTATCCCCGTAACCCTGATCTGCGACAACATGGCAGGATTTTTGATGTCCCAGGGGGTGATTACCAAGGTCATCGTGGGGGCGGATCGCATTGCTATGAATGGTGACGTGGCCAATAAAATCGGCACTTATACGGTGGCGGTCCTTGCCCGGCATCACGGGATTCCCTTTTATGTGGCGGCACCGCTTTCAAGCGTTGACCCGAAGGCAAGGTCCGGCGCGGATATTCCCATTGAGGAGCGGGAGGCGGAAGAGGTGCTCTCCTTTGGTGGTGTGCGCGTGGCCCCGCAGGTTGCCGTCCGGAACCCGGCATTCGATGTGACCCCGGCGGAACTCGTCACTGCTTTGGTGACCGAGGAGGGCGTGGTGTATCCTCCCTTTGGAGAGAAGCTCGAGCGCTTGAAGGAGGGGAAGCGTCCATGAAGCGTTTCGTCGCTACGGGAGAGCTTTCTGCGCTCTCTGGAAGGCAGACGGAGCGGGGGAAGGTGCTTTCGGTGTACTGTTCCACTGGAGAGGGTTTCCCGGAAAGGGTTCTGACACGCCTTGAGGAGTTCCTGGAGAGATACCGTGAGTTTGAGGGCCGGGAGGATCTCCAAAGAAGCATTCGTGAAGCGGAGCATTACCTTGCCCACTCCGCTCCCAAAAAACAGGGTCTTGCCCTCTTCGTCGACGCTACGGCCGATTTTTTCGAGGTGTACGAGCTCCCCAGACCCTGGAAGTGCACGGTGGTGTACGGTCCTTCCCCCTACACCCGGCCCCTTGAAGTCCTCCTTGGCGAGTACCGCCGGATTTTCCTCGTCCCTGTGGACCGCCGGGAAGCAAGGTTCTTCGAAATCTTCATGGGAGAAATCGAGGAACACGAGCCCTTCTTCTCTGATGTTCCCTCGAGGGTGCGGGCCGGTGGGTGGTATGGCCTTGAGGAACGCCGTATTGCCCGGAGCATCGAGCAGAAGGTTGTCCATCACTTCCAGGACGTCGTCGACATCCTCCTTGAGCACTTCCGGAAAGGGCGTTTCGAGGTGTTCTTCGTGGGTCTTCGGGAGGAGGACTACGCGCTCTTTGAGCGGGTACTCCCCTCATACCTGCGGGAACGACTCAAGGGGCGGGTGACGCTTGACCCCAAAAGCGGTCTTGCAGAAATCTCTGAGGTTGCCCTGAGCCTTGAGCGGATGGTGCTTGAGGAAGAGGACCATGTTCTGATTGACCGCTTGCTCACCATGGTGGGGAATGCGGCTTCGGCGACCATTGGTCTTGCGAACGTCCTTCGAGCGGCCTCTTTTGGTGCCTGCCAGACCGTGGTCGTGGATGAGAGTTACCGGGAAGAGGGGTTTCTCTGCCCGTCCTGTGGCACCATGACCCTTGCGCCTTCTTCCTGTGAACTCTGTGGAGGAGAACGAAGGAGGGTGGAGAACATCGTGGAGGAGGTCCTTGAGATGGTGGTGCTCCAGAGGGGAGAAGTGAAGTATGTGTTTGCAAGTAACCCCAGGGTCACCGAGATCCAGCGTATCGGGGCCTTCCTCCGGTTTCTGGTTTGAGGAGGGAAGAGGGATGGCGAAAGAGTACTTCCTTGTGCTGGACTGCGGCGCAACGAGCGTCCGGGCAGTGGCCATAAGCCCCCAGGGGGAGATTCTCGCCATGGCCGCTTTCCAGAATGCCCCCAGGTACCAGGAAGGCTCAGCGCACTATCTTGTCTGGGACCTTGAGGAAATCTGGGGGAAGCTCTGCCAGGCGACCCAGAAGGTCATTGCCTCGGCCGGTCGGGAAATCCGGGCAGTTTCGGTGACCACCTTTGGGGCAGATGGTGCCCCCGTGAGAGCAGACGGAAGTCTCACCTATCCGGTGATTTCCTGGCAGTGTTCCCGAACGGAGCAGTGGGCAAGGAGAATCGTGGAACTCGTGAATGCCCGGGAGATTTTCCGAATTACCGGGTACCAGGTTATTCCCTTCAATACCCTCCTGAAGCTCCTCTGGCTTCGGGAAAACGCCCCGGAAGCCCTCGATGAAGCCCGGTACTTCCTCATGATGCCCGGACTTTTCAACTTCAAACTCACCGGGGAAATGACCATGGACTACCCTTCAGCCTCCACCACCATGATGATGGATATCAGGAATCGCCGATGGTCAGAACGGCTCCTTTCCCTTGCTGGCCTTACCCCAGATTTCTTCCCCCGAATGGTGAAAAGCGGTGAAATCATCGGAACGGTGACAAAAAGCGCTAGCGATAAAACCGGTATCCCTTCGGGTATCCCGGTGACCTCTGCGGGCCACGACACCCAGTTTGCCCTTGTTGGTTCCCTGGCGAAGGACGACGAGCTCATCCTGAGCTCGGGTACCTGGGAGATTGCCGCACTGCGGATTCCCTACTATCGGGATTCGGAGGTTGCCTTCACCACGGGGATGCTCGTTGAGCTTGATGCGGAGGAAGGGTTCTGGAATCCCCAGATGCTCATGATTGCCGGGGGTGTGGTGGAGTGGGTCCGAAGGCACTTCTTCGCCGACCTCAAGGACGCAAGCAATATCTACGAGCGTATTGTGGAGGAAGCTGCCTCTGTTGACCCTGGGGCTGATGGGGTGCTCTTCATCCCCGCCTTCATGCCCTCAGGACCTCTGAAACCCTACGGCACGAAGGGCACCATCTTGGGGCTTGGGCTCACCACGGGACGGGCCCACGTTGCCCGGGCTGCCTTTGAGGGGCTTGCTTTTCAGCTTCGGCAGGCTGTTGAGGCCCTTTCGGAGGCCTTTGCGTTCCGTCCTCAGCGCGTGGTCGTCGTGGGTGGGGGGTCAAAGAATGTTCTCTGGAATCGCCTTCGCGCCGATGTGCTGAATCTCCCGGTAGTGGTCACCTCCTGCGAGGAGGCCACGGTTCTTGGAGCAGCGCTCTTTGCCATGGTGGGGACAGGGTACGCGAAAGACCTCAAGGAAGCAAAGCGCAACATCATCCACACCACAAGGGTCTTTGAACCCTCTCCGGAGCGGGCCATCTACGATGAACTCTACGAGCACTACGTGAAGGTTCCGCTTTGCCTTGAGGCCTACTACCGGGCGTGACTCCCCGGGGAACCCCCTACCTTTCGGGGTTTCCCTTCCCTGAAAGGTACCTCTTGGCAATCTCCTCCACGGTTGCCACGATACTGCGGCACCTCTCCCGGAGGTTTTCCTCCCGGTACTGCTTCAACCCCTCTTCGGTATTGAGGCGAACCCCAATGAGGCTGAAGCAGTCGAGGTGACCCAGGGCCTTTTCGACCTCCCTAAGGAAAGATTCCACAAGGAGGTAGAGCCTGTCCCGGGTTGCTCTGTCTTCGGGTTTTTCTCTCCCGAAGGCAATCCCCAAAGCCATGACCGCTCCACTGACCGCACCGCAGACATTCCCGGTGTGGCCTATTCCTCCCCCAAAACCTGTGGCAATCCGGGGAATCAGGGGGCTTGCCACGTGCATTTCCTCACAGAGCCCAAGGAGCACCGACTCGGCGCAGTTGAACCCCCGGGCATGGTACTCAACAGAAGACATGGCTTCACCTCCTTTTTTGAGCAATGAGTCGTGCGGTTTCCCGAGCAACCATGAGTTCTTCCCGGGTTGGAATCACCCAGACCTCACAGGTGGACCGGCTGATTTTCCCCTCTTTTCCGCCCACCATCTGGGCGTTGAGTTCCGGGTCAATCTCAATCCCAAGGAATGCCAGGCCCTCGCAGATGCTCTCCCGGATGTAGGCGTCGTTCTCTCCGATGCCTCCGGTGAACACCAAGCTCTCCACACCCCCCATAAGGGCGGCAAACCCTCCGATGTACTTCTTCACCTGGTACACGAAAACGTCAATGGCAAGCTGAGCCTGAGCATTTCCCTCTCTGGCTGCTCGCTCAAGCTCCCACATTTCCCCACTGACTCCGGAAATCCCCAAAAGCCCTGATTCTCTGGTGAGTATCCGGTTGAGGTCGGCAGGCTGAAGTCCCGCTTTCTCCACAAGGTACAAAAGCACCTGAGGGTCGAAATCCCCCGGACGGGTGGACATAATGACCCCGCTTTGTGGGGTGAAGCCGCTTGAGATGTCAAAGGATTTCCCATCCTTTATGGCGCAGACGCTGCAGCCGCTGCCGAGGTGACAGGCCACGACTCTTTTGTGGTGGGGAGAGAGCTCGGCAATGCGCTCGGCGATGTACCGGTAGGAGTTCCCATGAAAGCCGAGCTTTTCCAGGCCGTACTCGGTGCTCAGAGACCAGGGGAGACCATAAACCCGATGGGCTTGCGGGATGGAGCGATGGAAGGTGGTCTCAAAGACCCCCACAAGGGGAATGTGGGGGACAATCCGGCGAAAGATCTCGATGGCAAGAAGCGCCGGGGGGTTATGCACAGGAGTAACCGAGGCGAGGTCCTCAAGGGCTGCGAGAACCTCGTCGTCGATGAAGCGCGTCTCCATCACCCTCTTGCCCCCGTTGATGAGCTTGATCCCTATGGCGTCAAGGGACGTGGGGTCCCTGAGGCATCCGCTTTCGGTAAGGGCCTCAAGCATGAGGTTCAATCCTCTCTCGTGGTCGAGGTTGGGGACGTTCCTTACCAGAGTGCCTAAAGAGGACGTCTGTTCGAGGAAAGAATCCTGACGGTACAGGCGTTTGATGTTCCCCCGGAGGATTGAGGTTTCCCGTTCTCCAATCTCAAAGAGCTCGTACTTGATGGAGGATCCTCCACTATTCACGGCGAGAATGCGCATGGTTCTTCACCTCTTTGGCTTTCAGCCTCTCCACGGTGCGGCAGAAAGAGCAGACTTCCTGGGTGGTGGGCATGCCACACCTCTGGCATTCGCGGAGTTCCGGAGGGGTGAGGTTCCGAGCAAAGTATGCTTTGCCCTTTTCGAGGAACCCCAAAAAGAACATGTGTTTGGTCCCGGGAGACCGTTCCTCAAGAAGCGCCAGGGCTTCCTTGTAGTTGAGGCTTTTGGCCTTCTGGGAGAGGGGACACCGCTCAGGCACAAAGGGGATACGGTGGAGCTCAACGTACCGGAGGATTTCCTCTTCCGTGAGGGTGTAGAAGGGCTTGACTTTCCTCGTCATTTTCGGATGGGGGCTCGGGAGGTGAGGGTCCTGGTGGGCAAGGTAGTCAACATGCCAGTGCAGGACATTACCAAGGAGCGTGGCTGCTTCATCGTCGAGGTTGTGACCGGTGGCGTATACGGCAAAACCCTCTTCGAAAGCGAAACGATTGAGGATGTGACGCTTAATGCTCCCGCAGAGGGAACAGGGGGCCCGTTCTCTGAGCCTGCGGGTGGCTTCCGGAAGGGAACATCCAATGAAGTCCTGAACGTCGAGGACGGTCAAGGGGAGGTTACAGGACCGGGCAAAGGTGGTCACAACCTCGCGGGATTTCTCCGAGTACTCTCCGATACCAAGGAAAACATGCACTCCGAAAACCCTGTAGCCGGCTCGGTGGAGGTAGTGCCACAGGGCCATGCTGTCTTTCCCCCCAGACACCCCAAGGAGCACCTTCTCGTTCCTGGTGAACATCCTTTTCCGTCGGATAGCCCCTTCAACTTGGCGCTCGAAGAAGAGGTCGAAGCATTCCTCGCAGAAGGCGGCATTGTGCCTTTTGAATTTCGCGAAAGCAGGCTTTCCACAGCGGCTGCATTTCATGATCCTCACGCTCCGCGTCTTTCCTCTAAGTATACCACGGGTTCCCGAGGTCTTGTGGGGTTTCCTGGCGGCCTTTAGAGGGTCCTGCGCTCTTTGAAGTGGTGCCGGGCGCGGGATTCGAACCCGCACGGGCGAAAACCCACTACCCCCTCAAGATAGCGTGTCTTCCTATTCCACCAGCCCGGCTTGCAGATGGAATTATACCAGGGTGGGTGAGGTTCGTCAACGAGGAGAGGTTTCCCCTTCGGAAATTTTGCCACCCTCCGTTTCCCAGGGAATCGTGATCTCGAAAACCACTCGATCTCTCTGGGGCCGCAGGTGAATCGTTCCGTTCCCCCGCTCCACCACTTCCCTGATGAGGTACAGCCCCACGCCTTTACCGCTCCCTCCCCGGGGAGGCGCCTCAGTGGGGTCGAAGAACCAGCGCAGGAACTCGGCATCAGGGGGTGAGGCGGTGTTCTCAAGGGTAAGGTATAGCCCCAGGTCCGAAGAAGCCACGGTGATGGCAACTTCTCCCCCGGGGACATTGAAGGAGAAGGCGTTGGTTATGAGGTTAGAAAGGAGCACAAAGGCCTCACCACGGGAGAGGGGGAGGAGATTCGTGCTCGCTTTCCCTGCGATGTCGACCCGAACCCTCAGGTCCTCGTGGTCTTCCCGGGCTTTTTCGAGAACCTCCTGGAGGAGGGCGGAGAACTCCCGGTCTGAAATCCTCTCCGGTTTTTCCCCAAGAAGAACGCTGAGTCGCTGGATTTCCCGGATTGTACCTTCAAGACGTCTGATCTGTCGCACCATGCGGCAGAGAATTTCTCCTTCCATGGGACGACCCTCTTCGAGGGTTTCCAGGTATCCCGAAAGAACTGTCAGAGGTGTCTGGACCTCGTGCCAGAGGGCGGTGAGGAAGTACCGGAGGCTCTGGAGTCTCTGGTCTTTTTTCTTCTCGTCCTCAAGGAGCAGAAAACATTCTCCACCCAGAGGAAAGGGCAAAAAGGCAAGCCCTGAAGAGGGAACGCGAGCCCTTTCTCCTGATAACACGGCTTGGGCAAGGATGTCCCCAAAAACCGGGATTTCGAAGAACGCAACCTCCCTGACCCCGTCGCTTCTTAAGCCGATACCCCGGGCAAAGGTCACGTTGAGGAGCAGGCGGTGCCTGTCCCGGAGGTACAGCGCTCCCCCGGCAGACACACGGTCAAGGAGGGTGAGGAAATCCCAGAACAATGCTTCTTTGTGCTTTTGTGTTTCTTCTACAGATTGCTTCAGGTCCTCTCTGGGGCTTTTCTCCGGTGCTACCCTGAAGAGTCCGGTGAAGGGCCTTCCTTTGAGAAGGGCAAAAGCATATCCCAGGGAGAACGCCGCAATTCCCAAAACCCCAAGGAGGAATGCTTCAGGAAGATTCAAAGGAGTACCCCACTCCTCGAACGGTCACAATCTGCTGCCCCAGGGTGCCGAGTTTTTTCCGAAGATGCGCCACGTACACATCCACCACCCGGTCGGTGACGAAAGCGTCCTCTCCCCAGACCTCGTCAAGAATCCGCTGCCGGGATACGACCTTTCCTCGGTTCCGCACAAGGAGCTCGAGGAGCCGGAATTCCCTGAGGGAAAGGGGAACGGCCTCTCCTTTGACCTCTACGGTGAGGCTTTCAGGGAAGAGCACAAGGTCTCCAGCCTGGAGGAAATTCCCCCCGGAAGACGGCCCCGAGGCCCTTCGCAGCACTGCCCTGATGCGGGCCAAGAGTTCCCGGGGATGGAAGGGTTTGGTGATGTAGTCGTCGGCTCCCATCTCAAGGCCCGAGACGATGTCCATGGGATCGTCCTTCACGGTGAGCATGATAACCGGGGTATTTCGGTAACGGGGATGAGCCCGGATGTGGTGGAAGACCTCGAATCCTCCGATACCAGGAAGCATGAGGTCAAGGAGAACGAGCTGGGGGGAGAGGTGCTCCATTTCCTTGAGGAAATCTTCTCCTCTGAAGAAGTGGATGACCCGGTACCCCTCGTTTTCCAAAAAGTACGTCACAAACTCCGCAACGTCTTTCTCGTCTTCAATGTAGGCGATTTCACCGCTCACCCAATGTCCCTCCCAGGATATTATACCCGATGGAAGCACGCGTTTTGGCATTGCCTGGGAGCGCGGGTTGAAGGTTGGTGTTTTCACCATACCGAACCCCTGGTGGAGGGTGGGGGCCAATGTGCTGGTAGGGGGAAATACTTGATGAATCCGTGGAAAATCCATTTGCCTTGAGGGGATTGATTGAGGGAAGGGCCATGCCGGAGTCTGGAGAAAGCCCTGGGGCATTTGCGGGACACGGGACTTTCTGAGTGCCCCACGTGATGTGGACCCATACGTAGTTCCCCGTCTGGGCGAGAAGCTTCTCAAAATGGGAATCATTGAGGAAGAACACCTTGCCGAAGCACTCCGGGTTCAAAGGTTCTCCCATCGCCCTCTGGGTGACATCCTCTGCGAAATGGGGAAAAGCGCGAGACCTCCCGGTTCCCCTGGAACACAAAACATGTTCTACGATTGATGCGTGCTGGTGGTGGACACAAGCCGGGAGAACGTATTGCGCCTGGTTTCGTGTTCCGGTACCATGTTCCCTGAGACGATACTGCTAGACCCGGGGAGGTGCAGAACGTGTACCCATGGCACGACACGTTCCACATGGGCATTGTGCATTTTATGGCCTATCCGCAGGCGACGACTCAAGAAGACGTTGTGCAGAGTGTGGAAGAAATCCTTGCGGATGAATTCTTCCAGGCCGTTGAGGTGAGTGCCCTTCTTGACGGAGAGGTGCTTCAGGCCGTTGGCGCGCTGTGTGACGTGGCCCGGGTCGAGGTCCTTCTGGGGGCCCAGCCTCTTGTGCTCTCAAAGGGACTCAGCCTGGGTGCTTTTGAAGAGGAAGAGAGGAAACAAGCCCTTGAAGCCCTCAAGCAGGCTGTGGATAAGGCGTACGTTGCAAAAGCGAAAGCTCTGGCCTTCCTTTCCGGAAAACGACCGGAAGAAGGGAGAGAGGAAGAGGCGAGAAAACGGCTTGTCGAATCCCTTGTGGAGCTTTGCCGGTACGCAGAAAAACGGGCAGAGGTTTCCGGATACCTCCTTGGGGTGAACCTCGAGGTCTTTGATTACGCGGTGGACAAAAGGGCTCTCATCGGCCCGGCTCCCTTTGCCTTTGAGGTGGCTTCGCTCGTTCGAGCTGAGTGCCCGAATTTCGGTCTGACGATTGACCTTTCCCATGAGCCGCTCCTTTTTGAGGATCCTGCCTGCACGCTCACCCTCCTTGCCCCCTTTGTGAACCATGTCCACATCGGGAACGCTGTGCTGGCGCAAGGGCACCCTGCCTGTGGCGATACACATCCCCGTTTCGGCCTGAAAGAGGGGTGCAACGATGTCCAGGAGGTAGCAGAATTCCTCAGGGCACTTTTCCGTATCGGGTACTTTGAGAAGGCGACCTTCACCGAACGTCCGGTGATTTCCTTCGAGGTCAGACCACTTCCTGGGGAAAGCCCTCGTCTGGTAGTGGCCAACGCCAAGAGGACGTTTCTTTCGGCGTGGAACCGGCTCTTCCCCATGCTTTGAGAGAGGAGTGAAGACATGGTGAGGCGACCCACAGTCTTTATCACCCGCAGGATTCCTGAAGAAGGTATCAGGATTGTTGCATCCTTTTGCGAGGTCGAGGTCAGTGATTTCGACGGTGTGCTTCCCCGAAAGATGCTCCTTGAGAAGGTACGGGGGAAAGACGGGATTCTCTGTCTTCTCACCGACACCATCGACCGGGAAGTCATGGAGGCGGCAGGACCGAAACTCAAGGTTATCGCCAATTACGCCGTGGGGTACAACAACATCGATGTGGAAGAGGCGACGCGACGGGGTATCATGGTGACCAACACTCCTGGGGTATTGACGGAGACCACGGCGGATCTTGCCTGGGCGCTCATGATGAGCGTGGCCCGGAGGATTGTGGAGGCAGACAGGTTCGTCCGGGCAGGGAAATTCCGGGGATGGGAGCCGATGCTCCTTCTTGGCACCGATGTGTACGGGGCAACCCTGGGCATTGTGGGTTTCGGCCGGATTGGCCAGGCTATGGCCCGAAGGGCCCTGGGATTCGACATGACGGTCCTCTACTACGACCTGCAACGGGCTCCAGAGGAGATCGAACAGAAGTACCGGGTGAGGTTCACCCCCCTTCCTGAACTCCTGCAGAAGGCTGATTTCGTGAGCCTCCATGTTCCCCTGACGAAGGACACCTACCACCTCATCGGCGAGCGGGAGCTCCGCATGATGAAGAGAGAGGCCTACCTCATCAACACCGCCCGGGGGCCCGTTGTCGATGAAAAAGCTCTGGTCCGGGCCCTTCGGGAAGGTTGGATTCGTGGTGCAGCCCTGGATGTCTTTGAACGGGAACCTGAAGTAGAGCCGGAACTCCTCGAACTCGAGAACGTTGTGCTGGCTCCTCACATTGGCTCGGCATCGTACGCCACCCGGACGAGGATGGCGGAAATAGCAGCTCAAAACCTCGTGAAAGCACTGCAGGGAGAAATCCCTCCCAATCTTGTGAATCCGGAGGGTCTTCGTGCA